>ERZ651776.67-NODE-67-length-145334-cov-7.310505_pt1 | contig 145334 bp, 98 predicted proteins | sample MGYA00514761_ERZ651776 | MGnify/ENA metagenome assembly ERZ651776
TTCTCGTTTCACTATTTACCTCGCACAAGAATTTCACATCCGTCGCATTCAATCTCGGAAGAATGTGTTTAAAACAAATATCGTCGTCACTCACGATCAAATCCCACAACAAAGAATCTCTCTCGTCCCCGATCATCGTCAAAGAAACTCTTCTCTGCAAAACTCGCGAAATCGTCGCTCCAGACGTGAGACAAAGATGCTTTTCGCTCTTATCTCGCGCTAATCTTCTTTCTCTCTCTTCGTATCTTCTTTGATATACTCTGCTCCTGATGATTTTGTTTTTTCCGAGAAGAAAAAAACAGCCGTTTCGACGAAAATCTGATGAATATCTTGCTTAGTTTGCCTCCTAAAAAAGAGACCAAAAAACCCGCAAAACGAGCGGCAGTATTTACTTTTTTGCATGCGCACATCCACCCTCGCGAGAAGACTGAGGGTTTGGGAACACCTTTTTAATCAAACTTTAACGCAGACAACAAACAGAAGACGCGCTCCTTTTGCGACGATGACGACGACGAAAAGCGACTTTGGAGTCGTCTCGATGTGGTCGCAGGTGGAAGCCGCGCCAAAGGTACGCGTACTAATTCGTTTTGTATTTTATCTCTTTCGTCGTTGGGGGTTTTCGGCCGCCAAAGAGCATTTTGTGTGTGAACACAACGTTTTGCACTCGGTCTCGTTTCGAGAGTACCCTTTCGCTGACCTCTCTCGTTTTGTTGTCGTCGCTCTCGTAATCATCAGGACCCAATCTTGGGGGTCTCGGAACTGTTTCACGCGGACAAAGATCCGTCGAAAATGCTCCTCGGCACGGGCGCTTACCGAGACGATAACGGTAAGCCTTTAGTCCTCGAGTGCGTCAGAAAGGCGGAGAAGAAACTCATCGAAGACGCGAAGAACATGGAGTATTTACCGACGCAAGGAGATAACCAGTACATATCGAGAAGTTTAGATCTGGCGTACGGGAAGGAGATTGGAAACGCGGAAGCGATTGCGGGGATTCAAACGTTATCGGGGACTGGAGCGTGTCGCTTGTTCGCGGAGTTCATCGCTCGGTTTAAGAAAGGGGCGGTGTGTTACGTTCCAGATCCGACGTGGTCGAATCATTTGAACATTTTTCGCGACGCGGGAGTGGAGACGAAGGCGTATAGATATTACAAAGCGGACACGAGGGGATTGGATTTTGACGGGTTGAAGGAGGATTTGGGGAACGCGAAGGAAGGGGACGTCGTGTTGTTGCACGCGTGCGCGCACAACCCAACCGGGGTCGATCCGAGCGAAGAACAGTGGTTGGAAATCTCGAAATTGTTCAAGGATAAGAATTTGTTTCCATTCTTGGACAGCGCGTACCAAGGGTTTGCCAGTGGCGATTGCGATAAGGATGCCTTTGCGTTGAGAATGTTTAAGAGAGACGGGCACGCCATGGCGTTGGCGCAAAGTTTCGCCAAGAACATGGGGTTGTACGGGCACAGAGTTGGGACGTTGTCCATCGTGTGCGCGTCCAAAGAGGAAGCGACGGTCGTCGAGTCGCAGTTGAAAGTAATCGCGAGAGCAATGTATTCGTCGCCGCCGTTGCAAGGAGCGAATTTGGTGTCGACCATCTTAGGCGACGAAAAATTGAACGCGTTGTGGTTAACCGAGGTGAAGATGATGGCGGATAGAATTATCGACATGAGAGCGAAATTAAGAGAGGCGTTGGAGAAGAGTGGGAGCACCATGGGATGGAAGCACGTGACAGATCAGATTGGGATGTTTTGCTACTCTGGCTTAACTCCCGAACAGGTGGATAGATTAAAGGATGAACATCACATTTACATGACCAGGAACGGACGAATCTCCATGGCGGGCGTGACGAGTAAGACGGTCGAAAAGTTGGCGCAAGCCATGCACGCGGTGACTACTTCCTAATAAGTGCTTGTTTAATTCATTCTTTTATTGATTACAGGTAGGTCATACTCGAGTATTATATTTTTATTTAGAATTTTACTTCTTTCCTTTGTTGCCTCCTTTGCGGTTCTTTGCTTTCGTCGCCCCGGTGGAGAAGGAACTCGGGTTCGTAAACGCGGTCCCGGAAAGCCAATCGTCCTCTTTACCCCCACTCTTCTTATTCCCGTTACCCGCCGCACTACCTCCTTCGCTCATCTTCTTCGCCGCTTCCGCTCTCGCCGCCGCCATGTTAATTTCGTGCGTCTTCTTCTTTTGCTTCTTGCTCGCCTCGATGGCGTTCTCCCCGATGAAAGGTAAATACGCGTCCCACCCAAACACTCTCAACACAAAATACAAAATACCGAGCGCAAAGCTCCCCAACGCGACGTACACGAATGTCAGTTGAAAATCAACCGCCACGTTTGGATCCAACACTCTCACCGTGTGATTAAAAAACGTCGTCGCGTATTGTTCCCCGTCTTCTTGGTAAAACGCCGTCAACGCCAGCGTAAAATCCATCCCAGCTAAAGGCGTCGGTAACTGAAACGAATACGGCACCGTCAACTCTCTCCCCGCGTTCACCACCGACTGCTCTTTACTCGTGTACAAATTCTTCGCCGCGCCTGTTTTCCCGCCTGCGGCATTTCCCGCTCGGCGTTTCGTCGCCAACTTTTCGCTCCCAATCTTCGGGTTAAACGACGCGAACTGTTCCTCCTCTTCGTCATCATTCATACTGAATTCATACTTGGAAAAGTTTGCCACGAAATAATGAAACGCCTGAGGTGCATTCACCGACCCGGCGATCGCTTGTAACTCGATCGTGGAATCGCCGACATTTCGTATTCCGAGCAGCGCGGTGATATCCTCGGCTGCTGGGAATTGCAAATCGGTGCCAAATCCTGGAAAGACAACCGTGGTGTCCACGCTCGCGGAGGCGTCCGGGATATCGGTTAAGATGTGTTTCGAAACCGATTGCGTTTGTTCCTCCGCCGAAGAGTACACTGTTTTATGTTTTACGTGCGCAAGAGAGAGAGAGTTAAAGAGTTAACATTTAAAATCCGATCGGATTGATGATTTCCCGGGGAACAGAAAGAAAGAAAGAAAGAAAGACAAACACGTATCGTAACGCACCGAGAGAAGACGAGCACCCGGAAAACAACGCCAAAGACGCGAGGAACAACGCGCTGCTTCGTTTGTTCGTGCTGTTGGTAGTATGTCTGTTCAATAAAAAGAGTGGCATGGTGTTCAAGTTGTTGTTGTTGTTGTTAATTCAGGAGTACTAATCAAAGGAGTGAAAAGGTTGGATTTTTTGTGTTGGAAAAGAGAGAAATCAGTTCCTTATTAGTATTCAAACAACGAGAAGGAGGAGTAAAAGCGAACGTTCGCGAGCAAAGACGACGGGCTTTTTTCCAACGAGAAAAAGGAACCGCGAGGATGAAGGTGTTGTTGGTGTTGTTCTCTTCTAGTATACGGTAAAAATATATGCAAATGATCAACTACTATATACACACGCTTACGTCGTTTCGGTCTACCGGTTTTCAATTCGCTTTGCGATTCGAGCCAACTCTCGTCGTCTTCTTTTTGGTTTAACTGCGCGTTTGCGATGCCTTTTTTGAAGCAGCTTTTGTTTCCGCGACCACCTTCTTAATTAACTCTTCGTCGCTCGTTAAAGCCGGAGTGAGTTTGGAAAAGTCGCCCTTTTCGTTCGTAAACGCGCCGACGTTGCGCTCCATTTTTCGTTTCGTCGCGTGGAATCTGTTTTTTATGGCGTTTGGCGAGCGTCCGGGCATGAATCTGGCTAAGATGGCCCACTGATTGCCGATGTGCGCTTGGCAATCCAAGAGATGCGTCTCCTCCCACCTCGTCCACGGACGTGAGGTTAAACCGGGTTGTAAGTAATCTCTCCAACGCGCGTAGGCTTGTTTTTGCGTCTTCCCGGAAAGCTGACCGGCGATTAACGCCCACTTCTTCGGACCGACTTGGGAAACTAAAACTTGGACGAGATCGTCTTCTTCTTGCGACCACGATCGCGAGCGAACTTTGATATCTTTACCGGGGACTTTATCTGATGATGCCCCGGACTTCTTTTCCTCTGTCCCCGCGTCGTCGTTTTTCACCTTGGCCGCTTGGCTGTCCAACTCCCCAGTCTCGTCGCCTTCCGCGATATCCGTCTCCGCGTCGGAAAGTTCCTCTTCTAAAATACCTCGGACTTTTGCCATGACGTCGTCGGAGGCGCCGGTGATTTTCTGCGCGGCGGCTTGCGCTAAATCCGTAACGGCACCATCGTTTTTCATTCCTCCCAATCCCGCTTTCTTCCTTTCCTCTTCGTGTTCTTTGTTCAGTTGCGTCATTTTGTTCGCATTCGCTTCGAAGCGCTCCAACACGTCCGGCTTCAACAAGTTTCCGTCCACATCGACGATGGATTTATACAGCTCTTCTTTCTCCGTCGCTCGCGCGGTGTGCCCTCTCGTGCTCAACTGTTTCATTTTCTTCGCCGCGTCGTCTTTTTCTCTCTTTTCTCGCTCTTCCGGAGTTTCTTTCAGGTACCCTTCTTGTAACTTCATGACCTCGGCTAAGATCTTTCGGTCGTTCTTCATGTCGCTGATCTGTTCTCCGCCGAAGCTCATCGCGGCGTCGGCTAATTGCATGGTTTTCTGGTTCGTCTCTTCTTGTTTCTTCCCTTTTCCTCTTCCTGGTTTCTTCTCCTGGGACGTCGCTTTGTTGTCTTTGCTGTTCTTCTTGTTGTCTTTACTGTTGTCTTTGCTATTCTTCTTCCCGTCGGCGCCCCGTTTTTTCTTCTTCTGATGTTGCAAACTGGCGACTTTCCTCAACTCGCTGCTCGTGAAGATGTTGTTGCCGTCGCCGGCGGAGTTTGCAAACGGGCTAAACGCAGAGTTGCCTCTCGAGCCGGGTTGTTGATACCCGGCTGAATCCGGTTGTTTCCTTTTGTTGTTTTTGTTGTTATTAGTATTCTGCCCCGCTTTCTTCTTCGTGTTTACGTTGGACAATTTCCTCTTCTTCGCGGCGTCGTTGCTGTTAATCTCCCCGATACCCGCGGAGGCTCCGAATAATTGCTGTTGCAATTGCTGCGTCCTCGCCGCCGTACCCATCTTTAACAACTCTTTTAAATCCTCGTTATCGAAAATGGCGTTGCCTCCGCTACTTTGCGTCCTGTTTGACATCGTCGGCTGCGCTCCTCCCCCCATGCCGGTGGAAAAGTTGCTCAAAAAACTCAACCTCTCGTTGTTCAAGTTCGCGCCGTTGGACAGCGCCTGTTGTGTCGCTTGCAACTGCTGCTGCTGCCCGTAAATGCTCCCAACCAACGCTTGCTGCGCGTAGAACTGGTTCCAAAACGACGGACTCGCCGGTTGCCCCCCGCTATTCGCCGGACCTCCTACTAATCCCGACGTGTTGTTCCCGAACGACTTCAACTGCGTCGTGACCCCTGACAAGGTCAACGCCGCCGCCGCTGCGAAATTCGCCGCCGCGTTTTGCTGTTGCTGAAATTGCAACAGCTGCTGTTGCGTCGTGGACCCATCCAGCGGGTTCACCGGAACGCCCGCCGCGGTTAAGAGTTGCGCTAACGTCGGCGGCGCCGCCGAGTTCATCGCGTCCGAAACGTTTTGGTTTCGCTTCCGTTGTTGTTCGCCCGTGGTTTTGGTGGTGGTGTTTGTGGATGCTTTCTTCCCCGCGCCGCCGCCTTTCGCCGTGGATGAGGGCGTCATTAGTACGAGTCTTACTTACTCTACTCGTATTATAGTATTCTCTCGCTCTCGCTCCACTCCCCCGCGACCACAAAAAGGTTCTTTTCCTTGAACACTTCAGACGACGCGCGAAACAAAGTTAAGAGAACGACGAGAGAGAGACAACGCTTCTGAGAACTCCCGAAAACGCTCTCTTTTTCTCTGAATCCTCCTCGAAAGCGCGTTTCTTTATCACGCAGAAAGCGCAGAGACAATTCTTTCCAATCACTCTCTCGCTAATGTGCCTTTTTCTTCAATTCTCCGAGAGAGAGATTTCACACAAAACTCTACCCCCTTTCTCTCAACAAAAAAGAAAAGAAGAAGAAGAAGAGAAAACGTGGTGGAAAAAGGTCAACCTCTCCTCCGTTGTTGCTTACACGTTTATGTGTATGTGTGTGAAGCGTGCGTGTGTGTATACGAGAGGAGATGTGACGACGACAAGGCAAAATTGTGTTTCGGAGAAATCCAATGGTCGACTTTTCTATTTAGGGTTTACAGGTGACACCCTAAACAAAACTTCTTCACGTGGAAGAAGACAAAAGAAGAAGAAGACGACGACACAAAGCATTGGAAAGGAGAGCACGAGGAGGAGGACGAGCATTCGCGGGCCGTGTTGGAGGACGAAAGTCTCTCTCTCTCTCTCTTTTTGTCGTCGGGGGTCCTCAAAATCTTCTTCCTTGCGTACTATATAAGGGAAAGATATACGCGATGAATGAATCGTCCGAAAACGACTTACGTCGCACGACGCCAACGGAGGAGGAAAAGAAGGACGAGACGAATGCGAAGAAGACGACGAATGCGAAGAAGGAGAAGCCGAAATCCGCGCGAGGCGCCCCTCCGAGAAGACAGAATAAGGAAGATGTATTTGGGGATGGTTTCAACGCGCGCCGAGGAGGAGGAGGAAAAGAAGCGGGTTTCGTGCCGCCGCCGCCGCTGAAACAACAAAAAGAACAGAAGGAGAAGCAAAAGAAGGGCACGACGCAACCGAGAGTTCCCAGACGAGCGAACGACGCGAAAAAGAAGAATTGGTGGAAAGAGTTACCGGAGGAAAAGTGCGATCCAATCACGTTGGAACCGTTTTGCGAACAAACGCACGCGCCGTTTGAGTTACTCGGGAAGAAGTTTAAGAGAGAGCAAAGCTATTCGTCTTTGTTGAACGACGAGGAGGAAGATGACGAAAACGCAGAGGCGGCGGCAAGGATGATGACGACGACGACGATTCAAACGTCTGAAGAGCAACTGCAAGTGAAACATCTGTTCGACCCGGAGTCGTTGGCGGAGTACGTCGTGAACGCGAAGACGTTTGAGAATCCGTTGACGAGAGAGGCGTTGGACGCGAGCGATTGTCAAAGGTTGGACGAACATTTGCGGAAGTTTTCGTTGAAAAAGTTTAGCGTCCACAGAGCGTATGTAAATTTACAAAAAGAGAAGAAAGATGAGCTGGAGAACGCGGAGAGAAGGACGGAGGAGCAGAGAGCGAGGATGCAAAGAGAACGGGAAGAGTTGAGGAGAACGTTGGCGTCGTCGATGTTTACGAGCATTCGAGAGCGAAGGCAAGGCGAGAATAGTAGTAGTGGAAGAAATCATCATCATCAGCAGCAAAACGGCAATAGTAATAGTAGCAATAGGAACGCCACCTCCACCACCACCAACATGAACAACAGTAATAGCGAAGCTTCCGCACAGCAAGCTTTAGCGGCGAATTTAGAAACGTCCATCGAACAACAAGAAAACGCGTTTCGAGCGTTTGGCGCGTTTGCCATGGTGGACGACGATATCGCCATGTCGCGCGGACAAACGTTGAGAGCGGCGCAGACTTCGTTTAGCGGTTGGTCGAATCCAGAGGCTATTCGAAGGCACGGAAGTAATAGCAACATCCCGCTGTCGAGCGCGGAAAATTTCCCGAGTTTAGGATCCGGAAGCGGGAGTTCGACCACTCGAATCGGTACCGGCGGGTGGAGCCGAATGGCGCAGAGAGCGTCGAGTTTGCACGACGACGATGGCGGTAGTGTCGTTGGACGACCTCGAGTACAACCACCACCACCGACGCAAACTATTTCATCGTCGTCAGAGCCACCGGCGAACCACCACGAAAAACAACGAGAGCGTCAACGAGAGGCTGAGTTTGCCGCCGCGGCGCTTCCGAACGATTCGGTAAACGCAGACGAAGCGAGGCGCGCGCAACTCGCAGCGGCGTTTGGCATTTCGAATCCAGACTCGCACGTCTCCGCGTTTGCCGTATCGGGCGCGAAAAGTGCGTTCAAACAAGAACACTTGAAAGCGGCGAAAAACAATCCTCGTTTGTGCGCGCAAATCGAACAGAAATTCGAAGAGATGGCGAGAGACGCCAACAATCGTCGCGCGACGTTTCCTCCGATGACAAAATTTCTCCGCGGCGTCGTCCACGAATACGCCGCGTTGTGGGGATTCACTTCGCAAAGCTACGGCAACGAGCCGAACCGACGCGTGGACGTGTTTCGAACGACCGCGTGTAAGAAACCAACGATTAACTTACGCGAGGCGATTTTGGCGCACGACGAGTTGAAGAAAGAAAAAGAGGAGAAGGATCGAATGATGATGATGATGGCGACGACGACGACGTCCAACGGAGTAGGAGGCAGTAGTACTCCTTCTTCAATGAACCAGCCACCCGAAGACGCCAACGAGGACGAATACTTCCCCGGTTTTACTTCATACCACACCAAACGAAACGGCGGCGTCGAATACGAACGTCTCACTGCCACGTTCTCCGACGGCGCGGACAAAAAAACGTTGTTTCTCATGCTCCGCCCCTGGGCCGGCCAATTCGCCGTCGAAGTCGACGAAAAGGAATCCGGGGATTTCGACGACGCGGAATACATAGCGCACTTCAAAAACCCGGAGGCTTTGAAAAAAGCCAGCGGCGTCATCGGCGGCGGCGTCAAAGGAAAGTTCAAGGTGAAATACAGCGAAAAAATAGGAGGAGGACTTTTGACTAGACAAAGCCAATTGACAGACAAAGCCAACCAACAGCAAAGCTCCTCCTCCTCCTCGAACGAGTTTGAGAAAGAATCAATATCGTCTGTAGTATCTCCGCCGCCGAAAATTTTCGAGCTCAGGAGGAAGAAGAAACCGTAAAAGAGATAGTGAAAAAAAGCGTTACTCGAAGTCTCTCTCCATGTATTTCTCTCTATCTATGTGCTCTGACAAACCAAGCGTATTCTTCGTCCGTTGGTTCTGGGCACCCTTTTTCGAGCAAGTAGTTTAGGCAGTCGTGGTGCTCTTTGTCACGAGCCCAAAACACACAAAACTGAAAATTTAGGGTTTCAATCAAAAACCCTAAACTGCCGAACACCCAAACGAAGACGCGCCTCAAAATCCATCAAAATCTCGTCTCGCAAGAACAACAACAACAAACGCGGAAAGAAAAGAAACCCGACGGACGCTGTTTTGTATCAATTTCGCACGTTCTGCGGTGGGTGAGTGCTGCGCGCTCGAGTGCCTCTCCTTCTTAAGCATCATACGCAGACGCAGCAACAGAAGAGAGATAAACAAAATCATTTCCATCATCATCATCAGACGACGACGAGCGCGATACAAATGGCGTTACCCCCAAAGCGCAGCAGCATTCCTCAGTCGCCGAGGACGGCAACGCGCGTCGAAGATTTCGCGCAACGACAAAGCTGGTACGTCACGTGCCTCTCGGTCTGGTCGGACGATTCGAGCTCGTTCTCGTGGCTGTTCGTGACGCTCTTATTGTTCCTCGCGAAAGGCATCATCACGACGCTCGAGTGCGAGGGCGATTGGTTGTCCGCGGTGATTGTCTTATTCGCCGCGTTGATTCCGTGCTGCATGTGGGCGGTGTTTTTCGTGTACATGTCCAAGCGAGGGCACAACGACCAGTTTCACGAGCACTTATCGTTCGGGGTTTTAGCGCAGACGTTTTGGTGTGGGGCGATTGTGGCGCCGATCGCGGTGTATACGGTGAGAGCGTTCGCCGCCGGGATCGTGACGGCGTTGCTCGGGTACTCGGCGATGGCGTTTAGCGCGGAACCGCCGACGAACGAGGAAGGTCAAGGAGGCGTCAGCGTGGAAACGATCATGGCGACGGCATGGTTGGCGTTCATTTTAGCCGGATTTAGCGAAGAGACGGCGAAGTATTTCGTCGCCAGCAGGTGGGTGAGAGCGAAAGACGACAGTTTAGGGAGCAAAGCAGAGTTGGAGGAGGATATGGGGGGATGTTCGTACGCCATCGGCTGGTCCAAACGAACTCGGTCGCCAAGGAAGGTTGTTTTGTTAGCCATGGTAGTCGGCTTAGGATTCGCGTGGATCGAGAACGTTCAGTACGGGGTACGAACGTACGAGCAAATGCAAAATACGCAAGTGTTGATGGACGTGACGAAAGCGGATATTACGGTGGTGTGTACCGATCCGCTACACCCGAGGATTGTGGTGTTGAGCGGGTCTTTGGATACTCCAATCGCGGAGGCGGTGATACCGAACGAAGCGGCGGCGGCGACAGCAGCGGCGGCGCAAGAAGTGACGCAAGAAACGCAAAGCATCCCAGCCTTGATCACGAGCACGAAGTCGAAATCTAAAGCGGCGGCGGCAGAAAAAGCAAAAGCGGTAGAAGAAGTAAACGACGACGCGCAAAGAGCGTACGCTCAAGAGCAACAACACATAATTCAACAACAAAAGCAACAATCACACAAAATGAGTTATTTCATGTCCACGGATTCTGGATGGATCCCGTTTCTCGGGAAGATGACTGGTATTTCAAGAAAAAGCAGCGGCGGTAAAGGCCAATTGCACCCGGTGTACGACGATCGCGAGATCATTTGGGAGTTTAAGAACCAAATTTTGCAAGGCATCTACGAAAGTTTTGCGCAAACAAAATTGTCTCTCGAGAAGGCGACAGATGGCATGCATTCGTACATCACGAAGGGGATATTGAGACCATCGAACGCGAAGGAGTACTTGCGATTATCCAGCGTGAGCGCCGCCGAGGATGGTAGATTGACGGTTGGGAAAATGGGCGAACAAGAGAGCGACGAGGGAGGAGAAAATAGCAATAGTGGCGGTGGCATTAGCTACCCGAACAACAACAACAACAACAACAACAACAACAACAACAACAACAACAACAACAACAACAACAACGAGGGGGAACAACAACAACAGCAGAAAAGTAGCGGTCGTTTGGGTGTTGTCACGGATGATCCGAAACAACGCGAAAGCGTCATCGTTCGCGCGTTGACCCGGTACGGTTTCGCCGATCCGAACGGCAACCAGACCGAAGTCGCCATCACGAGCTGGAACCAAACTGCAATCAACTGCACGGTACAAACCATGGACGGGCGTCCATTGTATGACGAAGAACGTGGTGCCACGGCGACGATGATAACCGTTACCAGAGGCTTCATGCCCATGCACGCCATTTGGGCCGGTCTTTCTGGCATGCGGTACGTCCGAGCGCACTGGATCATCCAAGCCTCAAACGGATTTTTCATCGATCCAATCAAGTGCATCTCCCGCTCCTGGCTCTACCACGGCGCATTCGACTTCTTCCTCATGTCCGCCGACCAACTCCGCATCGCCATGCAACCCGAAGTCACGAACCCGTACGTCTCCTGGTTCATCGTCATGGCCGCCGGCACGTTTATCATCCTCTCCTCCTGGGTCCATTTAGTCAAAGAAGGCGACCAGTTAGAAAGAGACTTGAACCGAAACGGCTACCCGGGGTCCCAAGACATCGCCAACGTCGCCTTATGCTCCAGTCGACGCCGAAGAGCGTACTGTTGCATCTGCGAAGCGTGCTGTTGCCCAAGCGGGGGCGACGATTCGGACGACGACGACCACACGGGGAACTACGACGACGATCGCCACGCGCCTTTGTTAGACGCGCCAAAGGGTGAATCGCCGCCGAGTAAGTACGGAAGCGCTTAAAAAAGAGATTGATTAAAGAAGAAGAACTGAATTAAAGGCATCGTGTTATTGGCGCAAAAGAGGATTTTTTTAATACCAACTTTATTAATACTAGTTTATATTAACAACCAAATCCCACGAGAAACAACTGAGAAACACGAGAAAGAAGTCGCACTTGAAACTGTCCCTTTACGTTCATTTAAAATTCCATTCTCATGGACTCAAAATACATTTTTTTCGCTCACAAACATGCTTTTCCTCCAACAACCACTCTCTGGCACAAAAGTCTCCAAATAATTTTTACGGAAACCGCTTTTTGGCGTTTCGTCGACCATCCATCTGACGTGAGATAAGAACACCAGAAGAACAAAGACGCCTCCAAAACCGCCTGCGCGCGAATGGTGCCTCCGAGAGAAGAAATTTCCGCGAGAACGATGCGAGCGAGGAGGAGGACGTCTTTAAAGACGAAAAAGTTTAAAGACGAGGACGCGAGAGAGAGGGAGGAAACACAAGACGAGGACGAGGACGACGGGGAAAACGACGCCCCGGATGGATTAAAAAATGTACGGAAATTGAGTAGCCGACACCACCGTCTTCGTGATATCGACGAGGAAGAGAACGACATTTTGACGAGAGGAAGTCGACGTCCTCCTCCTAAACAAAACACAGGTGGAACACTACACAACGCAGGAGGAGGAGGAGGAGGAGGAGGACACGTTCCGACGACGACGAGGCCCGAGACGAGGGAGATGTCAGATTTGGGAGCAGAAGACCACGGGGGGAGGAAATCTTTCTTTGGTATCGACGCGACGACGACGACGACGACGACGGGAACACCGCCTTCTCCTCTTCCTTCATCGCGAGGAAGGAACAACACCCACGGTGGTTCGAAAGAGGGAAAACATCATCAACGGTTCGTCATCTCGTGGAAGAAAATCGCGCGGAACGTGGCGCCGTTTTGCGTGTTGAGCGTTCAGTACGGCGCGCAGCCTCTGTTGACGAAGAAGTTCATATCGGCGAACGTTTCGAGCTTAGGCGTCGTCGCGGCGACGGAGTGCGTGAAGATTGCGTTGTGTTTGATTTCGATGCGAATGCAAGGTCCGAGGGAGATTCGTCGGCAGTTTGGGAAGGTGAGGTTGAACGTGTTTGCTTTGAGCGTGGTCCCCGCGATTGTGTATTCCATTCAAAACATGTTGATGCAGTACGGATACCACTCCGTCGACCCGGTGTTATTCAACTGCTTGAATCAAACGAAAATCATATGGACCGCGTTGTTCGTGTACGTCGTGTTTGGGACAAAACAGACATTCGTTCAGTGCTTGAGTCTATTCGGGTTGATGTTAGCGAGCGTGATTTTACAAATCAAAGAGATTTTAGAACCAGCGGTGGACGCGCAAAAATCGTTGGGATCGAGCGGCGACGTAAACGGAGCGGACGCGAGTGGCATGACGGTAATTGCGGAGGAAGAGTACGCGAGATATTTAGGGGTGATTGCCGTAACCGCGGCGTCTTGTTTGAGTGGACTCGCAAGCACGAGCACTCAAATTTCGCTGCAAGCGTTGCGACGATCCGCGCAAGTGTTGACGATTGAAATGGCCATCGCTTCTATACCGATCGTCTATTTCGTCCACGTCTCCAAGCTGGCATTTGGCGACGAACTCTTCGTGCAACAAGCGCAACCTCATCTCCATGAAGAACAAGACGAGGCGGCGGCGACACCAACACCAACCGGTAACCTCGTCTCCTCCGCGGCCATCCAACGTCTCCTCTACGCCGGCTCCACCAAATGGTCCTCCATGTTTGACAACTTCACCTTCCTCACGTTCATACCGATCTTCACTTCCGCCATCGGTGGCATTTGTGTCGGTCTGGTTACCAAAAACCTCGGCTCCGTCGCCAAAGGATTCGCCATCACGCTCGGTTTAATCTTAACCGGCGTCATCGAATCCGTCACTCGAGGCGAGATGCTCCAAACCGAACAAATCGTCGGTCTCCTCTTGGTCGGTGCGTGCACGCACGCGCACACCGTCTACGCCGTTCACGAACCGTTAGTCACGAATAGTCAAATTAGAATAGCTCAAGCAAACGCGGAGAGAAGAGATAGGCAGAAGAAGCGCATTCGGGACCAGAGCGCTAAGAAATTCGCGTAAAATAAAAGAGAGAAGTGGATAGAGTTGTATTTCATTGCTTTACAAAATCCCGCGCGCGCGGGTTTGCATAACACATATAAACATAAAAGTACTCCAGCAGCATGCAACACCACCTCTGCTGCTGCTTTGCGACGGGGATTTCAGCGTCGTCTTCGTTCTCCTCTGCGTCGTTTACGTCGTCGTTTACCAAAACGCAAAATCACCATCGCGCTGGTTTACCCCTAACGAGAAGAACATCGGCGACATCATTATCATCATCAGCAGCAACAAAACCACGAAGAATTCAACGAAAAGTAGGATTAGTAACCACCGCGATGCAATCATCGTGTTACGGCGTCTCAGATCCCGACGGCACGTGGAACGAGAACCAATCCAACGCGTTCAATTCGTTGATTTCTTTAGCCAAAGGGCAAAGAGATATCGTCCAGGCGGGTGAGGCGTGTTTGTACGAACGCTCGAAAGAAGTCGAGGAAGCCGATATCTCGAGCACGGAGGTGCAAGAATTAGTTTCGGAGATGTTAAGGATAGTGAAAGGACGTGGGGTTGGTTTAGCCGCGCCGCAGATTGGCGTGAAGAAGCGGATATTCGTGATGGAAGATACCGAGGAAGGCATGTCGGACGAAAGCGAGGAAGAGAGGGAGAGGAAGAAACGGTATCCGTTTAAAGCGAAAGTGGTTATCAATCCGGTGTTGATACCGATCGGAGACGCGAGCGCGGCGTTTATGGAGGGGTGTTTATCCGTGCAAGGCTATAGGGCACTCGTGAGGAGACATTTAAAGGTGAAATTGAAAGGCGTCGCGCCGGATGGGAAACCTATCGACGTGGATTTAACTGGGTGGCCGGCGCGCATCGCCCAACACGAGATGGATCATTTGAACGGCGTTCTCTACGTCGACAGAATGGAGAAGAGAACGCTGAGAAGAGTCGATAAAGTCAACGCTCCAGTGCCGACGGAGAAGCACGACGAATTCGGCGCGTGCGCTTCTGTCGGCGAAACCGCGACGGGCGGCTCGTACCTCTCCAACAAGTCCGCCATCGCCGGCGCGGAAGACATAGAAACATTAACGAAGAAGAGCAAAAATAGACGGAGGCGGTGACGACGACAACGACGAATGATGATCGCGCGAGTTTAGTAACTCTCTCGACATTTTAGTCAATAGCCAAACGGCGTCGTTACTTGACAACGACAACCATAATTATAATAATAATAATAATAATAATAATAAACAACTACTAGATGAGCAGATCGTAATGCACCGATCCGTCGTACAAAAGCCTCACCGGCGCTCTCTCTGTCACCTTCCCGGTCTTCTTATTCGTTTTCTTCGCGTACTCTTCGCCGTACGTTTGTATGCACACGTACCCGCTTCCGCTCGCCGCGTTCTTCGCCATGTGCGCGGGTAAATACACCATTATCGGCCGTTTCACCAGTTTCGCCAGCACCAACAACTCCGTCTCGCCGCCCCAAAAGTCGTCCTTCTGAATTCTTCGACAGTATCCTTCGATTCCGTCCGCCTCGCCGCCGTATTTAATCGACATGTTCGCCTCCGCGTGTTCTTTCCTTTTCTCCTCCTCTCTGCACATTTGCTCGAAAACAGCCGTTCTTAACGTATCCGCCTCTCTCGTTTCTTCCGAGGACGTCAAGTTCAATTTCGATACGTGCGCTAAACCTAACGCCAACGCGCGAAACATGCACCGCCCATCGCCTTTGATTTTTACTCGCTGGTAGTGTTCGCTCTTCTTCTTCTTTAACTTCTTCGTCGTCTCGTTCGATGCTTTGGAGATTTCCCCGAAGACGCTGTTTTTGATGTGGAGGATGCGTCTCAGAGAAGACGAAGACGACGAAGACGACGGCAAGCTGCCATCGTTCGTCGTTCTGCGACGACGACGAGCGTGATAATTGCCGCTGGCAAAATCGTTCGTTTCTCCAAAAGAGGAAGAGGAGGAAGAGGACATTTTGGTGGTCGGGTGCGTGTTACTTATGAGGTGCTCACAAAACAAAAATTTCTACTCTTTAAACCGCAAGCGGACTTTATCGCCGTCGACGGAGGAAAACCGTTCCTCTCTGACGTACCAAGCTTTCGGACAGGTCATCTTCGCCCCTTTTAACTTTTTCGTCCACTTCGTCAGAAGTTGGTCGATTTGTTTCAACTCGAAATCGGACAAGCGCTCGTCGCCGGCGTTTGGTAAAATTCTCGCCAACGTGCAGTGCGCGGTGGAGGTTTGTTGGACGCCGCGAACGCCGACGGCGTTGGAGGCGAGCGACGCGCGACATTTTTTCAGCGAATCGTCGACGTCGTCGAAGCACAAGAGAAGGGCTCCACTCGTGGCTAAGACGACGCGGTCGACGACTAACTCGACCGGTTCGCAGGTTTGGAGGACTTCTTGCGCTTTGGTGGCTTCGTCGAGGATGGCACCCGAGGCGGAGCGTTTGAATTTGCTTTGCGTCGACGATATCGGTGTCGACGCGTGCGCGAGATTTTCGGCGCTGCTAATAGCCGACGGCGGCTTGAGTTTAGACATAGGCGTTGGTGGAGATAACACGCGGTCGTAGTTTTGAGCGACAGAACGTTTAACTCTTGGCTTTGGCTTGTCCGGGAGTACCGTTTCTCCTAATCCTTTTGGAATGGACGGTTGCTTCTCCATCGTTCGCGCCGACGGCGGCGGCGTCGACGGCGGTTCTATTTCTTCGTCGTCTTTCTTAGCTAGTACTTCTCTTTGTGTGTCTGCTACACCACTGCCATCGATCAAAAACTCTACCGGCTCCTCTCTCGTCATTCCTTCAATCGGTCGACTAAAAAAGAACATCGTCACGTGATACTGCGCTCGATTGCACACGAACATCGGTCTTTGTTTCACTTTCGTCGCGTTTCCTTCGTTCTCCTCCTCCTCCTCTTCCTCGTCGTCTATACGATCTCCTCCGAAACCCATCATCAATTTGCTCAATTCAGACACAATCGCGGTTCCACTCGCGGCTAAACTCGGCGCGTCGTCAAACACGGACAAAACAATTAACCGCGAACACGAACTCTTCATCGGAAACATTTTCATATCGTCGTACTTCACCGGCCAAACGCCCACCCCTGGAAATGGTTCAAAGTGAAACAAACTCCTCGTCGCTTCGATCGCGGACACATCGAACGATTTCGAGATGAGCAAATCTTTCCGAATGTTTCTGTAAATAAGTTGCAGCGGAGACTTCATCGCGAGTTCTCGTTTCCTCGACTCTTTCGTCGTCGTCGTCGCCTTCTTCGGGACATCTTCTTCTTCTTCTTCTTTTTCTGGATCCTCTTCGTCGTCTCCGTCGCCAAACAGCCCGCTGGACGACAGTTTCTTCTCGTTCAGAAATCCTCTCTTCATTCTGTCGTTGCGATGACCTTTGCTGAGCTTTCTCTCTTCCCTCTCGCTTCTGTTCGTCGTTCCATTTTTGCCTTTTGATTCTTCTGCTTCTTTTACTCGATTTCTCACACTCAAGGAAGGAGGCGGGGGACTTCTCGGAGGTTTCCCTCTCGCGCCTCTTCTTTTCAAATTCGCCGTTTCGAGTTCAACAACGCTCTCAACATCGAACGTTTCTTCTTTGTTGTCTTCTTCTTCTTCTTCTTCTTCTTCCGTGTTGTCTTCCTCCTCCTTCTCGTCATCATCTTCCAACGGGGAAAGATTGGTTCCATCAAAATCATCCTCTCGGAGGTACCCTTGCTTGTACGCGTAATACGCGGTTCCGGTCAACGCGAACGCGATGAACGCGTACTTTGCGAACTTGTTGAAGTGCGAGGAGGTAGTGGTTGGCATTCTTTTGTAAAACTTCTTTTCGTGTGTGTAAAGTGCGCGCTTTCGAAGTGTAGCATGAGAGAAATATTTAAAAATTAATAACGAGCGAAACGCTCATTTTTACGCCGAAACTAAACCGGGAAACTCATGCTTCCCTTCGCTAGCCACCCACGGCATATCAAACACTCCACTAATCACGTCTTCCGTCTTCAGCGGATACTTCTCAAAGTTCGCGAACACGTGCGCGCAACACGCCTTCCCCTCAACCAATAAATAGTGGATAAATATCGAATCCTTGTTCTCATCCACTTCCTCTTTCGTCGGTGCCTCCGCGGTAAAAATCACCGAGCGCGTGTTCCCGTGCGTCAACGTTTTCGTCTCAATTTTAACCATCTTGTGATTTGAGATTGTTTTGAAGTACAAGTCCGCGGTTTTCCGGATCCGAAGCGTGTTCGAGCAGTGGAAAAATCCATCGCTTTTATCCAATTCCGATTCTAACGTAAACGCGTTCGAACTTTGCCAAACGTCGAGTTCGCCAGGGGAGACGATTTTCCAAATCACGTCCAACTCCGGGAGCGTCTCTGCGTCGTTTATGTTCTCAGAGGTCGTCGTCGCCATTATTCTCACGCGCGAGAGAGAGGAGGTGTTTCCGTTGAATGGATTCGTTCAAAGCACACGTGTGAAGAGAAAAGAGTTGAATTTTCTCCAAAAGTAAAACACACGAAGAGTATCAAACATGGCGGTATTGCCAAGTCAACAACAACCACCACACGGCGTAAAAATCGTCGAACTGCTCATCAAACTCGTCGCTTCCGCTCGATCGTCCGGTAAGAAACCGCTTTTTGTGCTTTTCTCCCTTTGTTGCGTCGTCGCATTCGTCTCCTTGTTGGTGGTTGACTGGGGAAATGCGTTCGGATTCTCCCCTTCTGTTTCAACGATACAGACGACGATAAAAGAGGAAAAGGAGGATTCTTTGAAGACGATGAAGAAAGATGAGGATAAAACGCTCGATTTCTGGGAAAAACTAGCCAACCTCGCCTTGTTTGCGGCGTGTATAGCGACGATTGGGATTTTGGTTTTAGCGAGACGGGCGCGGAAGAATAGTAGTCACGTTAAAATAGAAGGGCAACCGGCGACGATACCGGCGAATGCGAGTGGGCAACAGAAAAGTTGGAACGGAAGTCACTGGGTGGAACAAACGACACATGCGACGTCGGTGTTATCGAGTCCGTACCGGAATTCACCGTCGACGACGACGAGTTCGAGTTCGTCGAGACCGCCGGACGCCAACTGGGCGAAAGCGAAAGCGCCGACGAGCGTGTGGAGTAAAGGGAGCGAGAGCGCGAATACTAACGGTACAAATATTAACGGAACTTTGGACGAGGATAAAACTGAGTTTGCGACTGGATTTGGGTACAGCGAAGGCGCGACGAGTGAGACGGCCAGAGAACGCGCGTATCGGGAAACGCTCTGGGCGAGACGAGAGGCGGAGGAATTGGAAGCGGAGGAGAACGAGGAAGATCAGAGGAACCATCACGAGTATTTCACCAAACACGAGGAGAAGGAGGATAGACGCGGGGGCAATACGAGCACGAACACTAGGCAACACCAACACCAACAAAAACCCTCCTCCTCGGTATCCTCTTCGAAAAAAGAAAAAGAATCCGCCTCGGCGAAACGGGAACGCCGCTGGTCCAAATTCGACCAGCGCTGGGAATCCCTCGACGCCTCCTCCGCCACCTCTCGCCTCCCGCTGACGTACAACGACATCCCGTGGCCGCCAAAAATGGCAAAACTCTTAGAACGCAAAGTTTCCGAACAAGAAAAACACCACCAACATCAAGGGACAAGCATCAGCAAGAAAAAAGTCTACCGCGAGCTCATCCTCCGCTGGCATCCGGACAAGTTCATGCAAAAATACGGGAAGAGAGTTCGAGCGGGAGGCGACGAGGATAGAATTAAAGAGAGAGTAGACGCGGTCGCCAAAGCGCTCAGCGCCAGCATGTCCTCCTCAGTCTCCTCCTAGTAGTCTGCTTTGTACTGTAATAATAATAATAGTCGTTTAATAATTCCGCTTTTGCGTGCGTATTCGTCTCGTTCCGTTTGCGCTGCTTACCAGTTGGTGTTGCCTTGCGTGTCTTATCCAAAATTGGCTGCATAAAAAAACGCGCTTTAACGAGAACGACCAAAGCGTGAGGATGACGATTCAGACGACGACGGTTGTTCGAGCAGCGCTGACACACGAGAGGCTTTCATCGACGATGCCTCGCACTCCTTTATGTAGCGTTGGGGCCGTGATAAGTCGTCGCACGACTCCTCTTCCCCGCGATGAGATTCCGTCGTCGTCGAACGTGTTTTTAACGAACGCGCGAGGAACGCCCCGGCGGTTTAATAATAAAGGGAGAAAAAAGGGTTCAAAAAAGATGGCACTCGAGGAAGGTTCAGACGACGTCGTTTCTGTTGTTGACGCGACGTCGAGCTCGGTGGACGAGTTCATCCTCTCGCCTCCGGATTCGGAAATCATAACCGAAGATATCAACGAGTTACAAAAACGAGACTTAACGAGTCAAGCCATCGAGAACACGTTACCGTCGCCGCAAACGGCAAAAGTGACATCGGTTGCAGAACTGATCGCGTTTACGTTACCAACGATGGCGATATGGTTGTGCGATCCAATTTTGAGTTTGTTAGATACCGCGATGGTTGGATTGACGTCGACGATTGAGTTAGCGGCGATATCGCCGGCGAGCGTGTACGTGGGGCACACGTGTTACATTTTGTGTTCGGCATTTGCGGTGAGCGCGACGACGTTGATCGCGAGAGACCGGATTGTAGCGAGGAGGAAGAATACGCCGGAAGCGGTGGAGGAAGATGCGAGGACGGTGAACGATGTTTTGGTCATGAGCACCGGGATGGGGTGCGTCGTCGCCGCGATTCTTTTCGCGTTTCACGTTCCGGGGTTGACGAAGTACGTCGGGGCGAATTCGTTGGCGTTGATTCCTTACGCGGCGACGTATGCAAAGATTAGATTGATAGCGTTCCCAGCGGCCATCGCTTGCTCTGTGATGCAATCCGCGCACTTGGCAACGGAAGATCCGTACACGCCTTTAAAAGCGACGTTGGTCGCCGCCGCGGTCAACGGCGTCGGCGACTTCGTGGCGGTGTTTTTCTTGAAAGCTGGGATCGCCGGGGTGGCGTGGGCGACAACTTTCGCGCAAATTGTGGTGACCGTGTTGTTCGTCAGAGCGATGGTTACGAGAGGAAAGAAATGCGACGCGAGAAAAGATGATTTGGGGTACCGGTTAAACGGGCCGCCGCCGTTGCGGATGCCTTTGCGATTGCCGAGTCTAGCGGCGATTAGTCGAATTGGAAAGATTGCCTCGCCGGTATTTTTCGTGACGTTAGTGAAAGCTATTTTCGTCGGAAGTACGATTCGTTCGGGAACAGCTTTAGGACCGGCATTTTCTGCCGCGAACGGGGTTATGTTCACCGTGTACTTCTTCTTCGCGGTGATCGGCGACGGCGTGTCGCAAGCTGCGCAAACGTTCTTACCGGCGCAGTTAGGCGACGAAACGAGAGCGTTCGAAATGGCCAAACGCTTATTATTGGCCGCTCTGTGCATCGGATGTTTCTCCGCTGTTTTCTCCAGAATCGTTCCTGTCTACTTCCCGTATTCCTTCACCACAGACAGCACGGTCGCGGCTTTGATGAAAGAAATCTCCCCGGTGTCTTCCTTGGCGTTGCTTTTACACACCAGCTCCATGGCCTCCGAGGGATGCTTATTAGCCGGAAGAGATACCAAATTCATGTCCATGGCGTACGTCCCAAACGCCCTTCTCGCTTGGATCGGTTTAGGGTTCACCTTAAAAGCCGGTTTCGGCATCCAAGCCGCCTGGTTCGCGCTCGCGCAGTTTCACTTCGTCCGCTTAAGCGTGAACTCTTGGCGCTTGCTCTCCCGCCAGTCCCCGCTCAGGAAGCAGTTGAAAGAAGACTGAATTGATTGAATGATGATCCGTACAAAACCACTGATACTTCTACTACTACTCCTTTCACTGCATGCCGTTTTGGTTGATGCTCTGTTGTACTTGCGTAATACCGTGTATGAATAGAATAGCGTATTTTAAACGAGCTTTCAAAATTGCCTTAAATCATGTCAAACGTCTTCACTTCTCACACGCAAATTTTTGCAGACAAACCACAGGAACAAAAAAATGGCTGAAGAATCATCGGACAGAGGTGGATTTTCGCGCGGTTTCGGCCGCGGCGGCGACCGAGGAGGTCGCGGTGGTGACCGAGGAGGTCGAGGCGGCGACCGAGGTGGTCGCGGTCGCGGTGGTGGTCGCGGTGGTCGCGGTGGCAGAGGTGGGAAGGACGAGAAAGACGTCTGGACGCCGTGCACAAAGTTAGGGAGATTGGTCCAAGCGGTACGTTTTTGTTTTTGTTTATTGAGAGACGCCCGAGCGAAAAACGAGCGCGGGATGGATGCGCTTCGTTCGGGACATTATGGAGGGATGTTTTGATGGCATTTTTATGTGGACGTGCGCGTCGCGACGTGGTCATCGCGCGCGATTTCCGCGCGGGTTTTTTTCCTTCATCTTTGCGTTTTAGGACCCAGGCGAGAGGGCTTTTGCGCAAGCGCGAGGATTTTCGAAACGTCCTCCCGGTTTCATCGATGCGAAGACCTAACGCTCACCAAAACGCTTTACTCTTATTCTACTATTATTAAACAGGGCAAAATCAAATCGCTGGAGCAAATCTACCTCCACTCCATCCCGATCAAAGAGTACCAAATCGTCGATTACTTCATCGGCGCCAACTTGGTGGATGAAGTCATGAAGATCATGCCGGTGCAAAAGCAAACCTCCGCGGGTCAACGCATGCGATTCAAGGCGTTCGTCGTCGTCGGGGACAGCAACGGTCACATTGGTTTGGGCGTGAAAGCGTGCAAGGAAGTCGCGCACTCTATTCAAGGGTCTATGATTTTGGCCAAGTTGAACATGGTTCCGGTGAGAAGAGGCTATTGGGGCGCCGCGCTCGGCGCGCCGCACACCGTGCCGACTAAGGTTCACGGCAAGTGCGGTTCCGTTCACATTCGTTTGATTCCGGCGCCGAAGGGTACTGGTGTTGTTGCCGCGCAAACGCCGAAGAAGGTTTTAGTCATGGCGGGTATTCACGACGTGTTTACGTGCTCCAGAGGCCACACGAGAACGTTGGGTAACTTTGTGAAGGCGACGTACTTCGCGTTGAGATCTACGTACGAGTTCTTGACTCCGGACTTGTGGGCGGAGAACAAGTGGCAAAAAGCGCCGGCGCAAGAGTATACCGACTTCTTGTCCGCGCCGCCGAAGAAAGTTCGTCACTACGACGACTACTAAATTATAGATATGGTACATTTTAGCTCTAATAAATATCCTACTACTAAGTCGTACTTCACATTTTCCTATCACGCTATTGCTTTTGCTGCGGACTGTTTGCTTTTGTCTCTGCGCTGACTACGTTATGCTATCTAGCTCCCGAACCGCGCTCGTATCCGTTCGCGATTTTCTTCTCTTTCGATTTCCTCGAGCAAGCGCACTTTCTGTTTCATCAACGCCTCTCGCAACCGCTCCCGTCTCTTATTTAAGCGCTCCGTCCTCTCGTCCGCTTCTTTGCCGTTATTATTAATATTATTTCCATACTCACCATCATCTCTGCGATGATCTCGCGCATTCTCTTTCTCACCCTCCAACTCCTTCATCGCCTTCACCGCGGCGCTCCGCAACGCCTCCAACGCGTCTTCGCACGCCCTCTTCTTCCTCGCCTCCGATTTCCATCGCGCTTTCATCTCCTTCGCGTTTTCTCCCAACACTCGCTCTCGAACTTCCACCTTCACGAATTCCTTCTCTCGTTCGTTTCGTTTTTTCGTCAGCGCGGATATGTGCCAACGATGAAACATCTTTCGCATAAGTGAACATTTTTTCTCCTCCTCTTCTTTGTTTCGACCGTTACGATTTGCAGTCGTTGCAAGTGTTCCATCTTCGCCTCCTTCGTCGTCATCTTTCACTCTCAAACTCATCCTCCACAGCCGAAACGTCGTTTTCATCACCCTCTTCCTGTCCTCCCTCGCGTTTCTCATTTTCACCGCGGTCAAGTGCCACTCTTTGATGAGTTTCCGTCGCAATCGCGTTTCCATCTTTTGCTTCGTCCGCTCTAATGTCTTCCTCAAATGTACGGCGGATGTCCACGCATCAAACGCGATGCGCGTCATCTTTCGAGCGCGTTTGAGAATACTGCGCTGACCGAGGATTTTCCGTCGAAGTGAACGCTCTGCTTCATCTCCTTTTCCTCGCGGAGGAGGACGTGAGTGTTGCTGTTCCTCCGGCGTCATGTCTCTTTCTCTCTGAAGAGATTTTTCCAATTCTCCAAAGTTTTATACATCATACACACGTCTTTCCCCGGGATGCGGTCTCCTCAATCCTCGCTGCCGAGCAGCAGCAACGCGAGCAACAGAGTGCCTTTTACGAGACGACGAAGAAAAACGAGCAAAATCTGTCGCGCGATGTCATCGAACACGAATTCGAAGTCGTTGTATCTAAAAACCGTCGACGGAAACGAAAATCTCCCGATATCCGAAATCGGACTCGGGACCATTTCGTGGGGCGACGAGAGCTACGGATTCAACAAGCAATACCGCGAGAAAGATTTGAAAGAAACGTACAGAAAAGCAAAGGAAGTTGGAGTGAACTTCTTCGATACCGCGGAGGTGTACGGGTATAAGAATACAAAATTTGAACAGAGCAGCGAACATATCTTGTCGAGGTGTCGAGAGGAGGAAGCGGAGGACGAATCGGAAGTCGTGATTGGAAGTAAAGTGTTCACGATTCCATGGACGAACGCGTTGTTAGGTGGCGGGTTTCGACTCGGGAAGGAAAGCTTAGTTCTAGCCGGGAAGGAGAGCGTGAAACGAATGAACAATCGACCGATGGACCTGTGGTCGATCCATTTTCCGTTTCCGTCGTTCTCGCAAGAAGTTTTGATGAGCGCGCTCGAGGAGAGTTTAGATTTGGGACTGACCAAAGCGGTCGGCGTGAGCAACTATAACAAAGAGCAGCTGGAAAAAGCGTACGATATTTTAGATAAGAGGGGGATCCCGTTGGCGTCAAATCAAGTGGAGTATTCAATTTTAAATCGGAAAGCGGAAAAGGAAGGATTGTTGCGGAGTTGTCAAGATCGAGACGTGAAGGTGGTTGCGTATTCGCCTTTGAAGGCGTTGAAGACGACGGAAATCGCGGAGAAGTATGTCATAATGAATAAACTTTGCGATTTCATCGGTCAAGTGAACAGCGGAGGGAAATCGAGCGTATCGGTGATGTTGAATTATTGCGTGACCAAAGGCACCATTCCAATCCCCGGCGTGAAGAAAGTCGAACAGATTGCGGATATCGAAAACGCCATGGGTTGGACGCTGGACGAGGAAAGTTTATTGACCATTGACGAGAAGATGGATTACCTCGACGGTTTGTAGAAAAATTGCGTGTAGTTTGTTTTACCATGTAGTAGTATCTAATCGCACTACCTATCATTAGTAGCACTTTGCAATTTCTATTTCTATTTCTATTTCTATTTCTATTTCTACATATTGTTATTCCTTCACCTCGCCTTCTTCCTCTTCTTCTCCTTCCTCTGCTTTCTCCCCCTTCTTCTCCTTTGCTTGTTCTTGCTTCGCGACGTCCTGGTACGTCATATTTTTCGTCTCGCTATCCTTGTAATACTCCGGTAAGTACCGTTTTTGCACCTCCACCCCACACGTTCTCGGATCGGCTTCCATCTCGTTACCTCCTCCGCCGCCGTTATCGTCGCGTTCTTTCGCTTTCTTCGCCGCTCTACTCGTCGTGTGAAAATCTTCAAACCATTCCAACAACATCGCCAACGCCATCACCGCCGCGCCTTTCTTCCCGTCGTCGCCGCAATACTTTTTGATATTTTCCTTCGCCCTCTCTCTCGCCATTTTCGTAAACTTCTCGAACGCTTTCTTTTCGTTCTTCTCTCCGACCATTTCAGCGACGCTCTTTTTCCGCAGCGATACTTTCGCGAATTCCAACGCGATCGAAGAAGAAGCATCCTCGTCCTTTTTTTTCGCGACAACGTTCCCCGGTCCGTCCGTCCAGCTCTTCTTCGCGTTCGCAACCTTCTTCGCTCTCTTCTTCGTCGGCTCTTCCACCACCTCCTCGTCCTCTTCTTCTCTCTCCTCTTCCTCCCTCTTCTTCCAGTCGTCCGGCCCAATCTCCAACTCTAAAATACTCTCGATGTTCCACCCGTCCCACGGCGCTCGACACTCAAAATTCCCGCTCGATATAACTTTAACCATATGACACTTCTCGTTCACCTCGAACGCGTTGAACCCGATTCGTTTCCCGCGTTCGTCCACCGCGTACGCGATCACAGAGCCGTCGTACGGTGTCATTCCGCCAATCATTTTTTTCATTTTTTTCTCCGCGCCTTCAAAGAACTCCTTTTTTCGTGCACATCTCCCCTCGTAATGCGAGAGCAAATTCCCGAGCGAACTCCCGAAGAACGCGCTTCGTTCCTTTGGAATTTTCGCGGTTAAAACGAACGGCGGTCTCGATTCTCTCGCTTCGCGAAGCATGTTTGATAAAACAGCGTCTCGTTTCACTTCCTCGTACGTCCTCTCGACGTGGTTGATCGATTCCTCGAGCTTGAGAAAATGCATTTCGCACGCTTTCGAGTCGACGTTTTCTGCGATATTTCTCGTCGTTTTCCCGAGCGCGTCTTTGAGCTCTTTCCAACTTTGTTTGCAGTGGAGGACGGCGTTTTGCGCGTGGAATAAGGCAGTTTTCGCGGCTTCGTCCAGAGGAGGGTGAGATTCGTTCATTTCTTCTCTCTCTGTCTCTCTCGCGTGTCCTTTTGCGGGTGGGATGTGAGGAAAGTTGGGACGAATACATTTTATCTCTGTTGCTGCTCCTATAGACTTTATGAACTAAATAACTAATGTGAACTATTCCCGAAGATACTTTCTGCGCTCCTTGATGCCTTCGGTCTAAAAACAATCGTCGCGTACTCATTATTCGACGACGCTTTATGTCGTCGTCTCTTGCTGCTGCTGATGTTGGTGTTGCCTGTGTCGCTTTAAGCTCTGTCGTCTTTGTCGAAAGTCGGTTTCGCTTTTCGCCACGCGTTGTAAAATTTTCTCTTTGCTCACTCGGTACTTGGTTTTCGCGGAATCGCGAATATCGCGAACGCTCGCTCGGACGTAATCTCTTCTCTCTTCTCTTCTCTCTTCTCGCTTTTGTTTCAGTTCTTTCCATCCGGGGTGCGAGAAGTACGCTTTGGCGTAAAGCGCGGTGGCGTAGGCGGTGGCGGCGAAGGTGAAGTGGGCAAAGTTTTCAGTCGTGGTGGAAATGACTTGCTTTTGCGTCTCGTACGTGTCGAAGAGGAGCGGGATGTGGTCGAGCGTTTGCCCGCACGCGACAGCGAGGAGACCCATTTGTAACGCCGTGGCGACTTTGCCGACGAAGAGCGGTTCCCACTTTTCCGTGGAGTTGAACGCTTCCCAATCGCTTTTCTCTTTCCGTGCCGCCACTCGAGAGGTGTCGCTGTTCTCCACGCTACTGCTGCTCTCACCACGACCGCTCTCTTCTGTGACTCCGTTGTCCTCCCTTTCATCCTCCCTCTTCACCGTGTCGATGGCAAAATACTGTCGCCACGTCAAATTTTCAAACTTGAGCGCGTTCGCTCGCCGCCAAAACCCGCTCGCTAAAAAACCACAATCCCTCAACACGAACAGACCAACGATCCACGCCGGCAGCTGCCCAGTCGCCGCCATCCCGACCCCGACGGAACTGACGAAAATCTTATCCGCCGCGGCATCGAAAAAAGAACCAAAATTACTCGTTTGGTTCCATCTCCTCGCCAGGTACCCGTCCGCGTAATCCGAAATCCCCGCCAGCGCTATCGACGTCAACACGAGCTCGCTCGAATACACATCTGGACCTTGGATGATCATGTAAGATATGATTGGACCGGATACTGCTCGACCCACGGATAACGCGTTTGGAATGTTTACGATTTTGTTCGTCACAGAGGAAGAGGAGGATGTTTCGGATGTTCCTTCTTCTCGCAGGAGTAGTCCTCGTTTTTGCTCTTCTTTTTCTCTCATCTCTGAGTCGTTCTCGTTCTCATCATCGCTGTCGTCGTCTGTCTCGCCCTCGCTGCTGCTCGAAGCGCTTTTGTTCGAAGACACCACGGATGACGCGCTCGAAAACGCCCGCTTCCTTCCGCCATCGCGCGCGGTGTGCGTGCTACTCCGCGCGGCGAATCCTCTCCAAAACACGAATCCTTCCCGGGAAACGTCTAAAGCGCTCCTCGTAAAGCTCGCACATTGATGATGATATTGACGCCTCCAAAAGCCCCCACCGATGCGCGCGTGTGCTCCACCTCCTTTCCCTCCTGCGTATGAGGAGGAGAGATGCCTGAGGAGGAGATATCTCCTCGTCGTCGCCGTCATCATCGCTGAAACTTCGCGTCGTTTCCACGACATCGTTTCTCTTTCCCGAGCGATGCAATTCTGAAGGATTTCCATACAAAAACGGCAGAATAAACACTTGATGCGACATCTGTGATGCATCGACCGACAAAAACACCACTCGGAGGAGGAGGAGAGGGCGTTTCCTCGCTCGTCCAGTGTTGGGGATGCTCGGCGCGATTACAACCTCCTCCTTTATTCGGTGACGACGACGATAAAAACGACGGAGAGAAATCCAATCTCCCGAGGAAGCTCGCCCCCAAGTTTTTGTGCGGGCACTGCGGGGCGATGAATTCGTCGCTCGAGTCTTCTCCCGCCGCTTTTTTCGCGCGAGGAGGAAAAGGAGGACTCGGGGGATGCAAAGGCAAAGGAGTGAAAGAGTTTTGTCTCGTTTTGCCGGCGAGATGTCTCGCGAGAACGATGGGAAGGATTTTAATACCAACCGTTCTGTGTTTGGTGTATTATTTAGTCTCGAAAACGTACGAAGTGTCCATTCCAAAGTTGACGACGGAAAGAGAGAAAAGAGTTTTAAATGTTGAAGGGGAGATGATGGAAAGGACGACGAACGCGCGAATGATGGATTTGGCGACGAGTTTTGGATTGAGATGCCTGTTGATGTTCGCGTGCGCGAACATTTATTGGAACTACGCGGTGTCGATTCTTTCGCGGCCGAAGAGCATTCGCCAGTTGCGAGAGGACGGGGAAGGGAGTATGAGTGGGAGCGAAAGCGACGATGAAGACGTAGAGAGTGGTGGTAGACGTAATACTAGTGATAGAAATAGTAACCGGAATGGGATTATGCCGGTGCCGTGGTGTCAGCAGCAACGTCAAAATCTGGAGAACGAGACTGAGACGGATATCGAAAACGGCACGGAGACAACGGAGAGACATCCGACGACCATCGTGCCTCGAGACTCGTTTAGAAATTGCGCGTATTGCATCAAATGTGATGACGTGAAACCGTTTGGGACCTCTCATTGCTCCACGTGCAATAAGTGCATAGTCGATTTAGACCACCACTGTCCGTTTTTACAAAACTGCGTCGGCAAACATAACGTGAGAGCGTTTACGTGTTTTTGCTTGTGGTGTTCGTTGGGATGCGCGTTGGCGTTTACCGTTGCCATTTTGTTACCGTTCACGTCGCAAAGAGCGACGTTTATGAAACCGTACGAGAGAGTTATGAGTGGCACGGATAAATATTCCAACTTTGGCAAGAACACGTACGAACACATAGGGCATTTCCCGACGTCAACCGGAGCGCTCATACAGTATTGCACTTTCGCTTTGAAATACGTGAGTGCGTGCGAAGACACGTGGATTGGCACGTGGTGCATAGTCGTATTAGCAACTGCAACCATCACTCCTCTCACGTTTGGTTTATTTTACCAAACGTACATGGCGGTCAAACGAGGCGAATTTTACGTCGCGTCTTTAAAAGCGAAACGGGAAAGAGAAGAGCGCGGCGGGAGTCCCGAGTCGATGGCAAGAGACGCGTCGGGATTGAGTAAGCACGTGGAAGAGGCGAGGGTAAAAGCGGTGTTTGAACGGACCAAAGGCGAACACTGGGTTTTTTGGTTTCTCTTTCCGAGACTCTCTCGAACGGGGAGGCTTGGAAGAAGAAGAGGAGGCGCGCAAAAAGTCCAATAATAGTACAAACAAATGTGTAGTGTGATTTTTCAGCGCCATCTACCGCACGTTCTGATATCATCGAACAAACCAACTGTCGCTTCGACGTCAACGCCCGTTTCGATTTCGTCTTGGCACCACAAAAACCGCGGTTTAACACCTGGAACCGTTCGCAAATGTTTCAAAACGCCTTCCGTAATCGACGAAGAAGCCGCAAAGACGCTCGATGGAATGCGAACGTTTGATTCGGATTCTACGATTTCTTTCAACAAACTCCCATCCGTGGCAGCTTTGGTCAACGCTCGAGCAAACGTGTCCGTCTCGTTTTCGTCGTCATCTCTGGCGGATACCAACACGTTTTCGTTGAGCTCGACGCCGAGCGCGCGAAACCACGTTTTCACTCTCGCCGCGCTTTCCCTGATTTCCGCGACGTTTTCTACACTTCTAAAATCTCTATTTTGCAACGCGACGAGCTTTCTACTATGAGCGGCGGCGCGCTTTAAATCTTCTTCTTCTTCTTCTTCTTCTTCTTCTTTTCCCACCTCTTTGCTCACCACTGTCTTGCCAACACTACCATTTATCGGTATCGTCGCTCTCTCCATCGCCAGATGAATAGCTCTCTCCAAATCGTCCTTCGCCGCGGGATCCGCGCGCAACTCCAACGTCCTTTTCTCCAAATCCGTCATCGGGTAACTCCCAATCGGTTTCGCCTCTGGAAGTATCATCGGTTTCCCATATTCTTCCTCCCACGGCGAAGACGCCGCCACCCCTGACGACGATACCACCCCTCGTCGCGGATTCCTTCGCATGTACTTCTCCTCCTCTTCTCTATTCAGCGTCATCCCGTCTAACCGCTTGTTTACCGTTGTCGTCGTCGCTTCCGCCGAAACACCACTCGTATTCTTATTCGTCGTTTTCTCGCTGGCGAAGTACTCCTCGTCGATCTTGTTCGCATCATCCTCCATTTTTGTCGTAAACGTCAACTCCTCTTCCTCTTCCTCTGAAGAAGAATATCTCGTCTCTTCCCCTAACAGTCTGCTCGGTGGCGTCAACACTTCGCCTCTCTTTCTCATCGGGGAAAGTTTCGGTGGCAATTGCCGAGGCACCGAATCATCCTCCTCCTTTTCCTCCTCTTCCTCTTCCAGCATCGCTTCTTTCTTCGCCGACATCCACGCGAGCAACGACGCCGTTTCCTCCTCCGATGATTCGCCTCCTCCTCCCTCGGTGTCGTCCAAATCCATCCTATAATTTGTGTCACACAAAAAAGCAATCAACAACAACACAAAAGGGCAATAAAACAAGCAACAATCAGCAGAAAGAAAGAATAAAAGGTCCTCCGCCGTTCTCTCGTTGGGCTCCTGTTTCGGAGAACGCTCAAAGAGCGCGCGTCTGATGTGTCGCAACAAACGCAAGCTTTTATGCGGGAAAACAGAGGGAAAAGAGCACCCTCCTTTTTTTTTGAATTTTTTCAGTCAATTAAATTTTTTCTCATTTGCCCCTTCAAAAAAACGTAAGAAGAGTTTTACTCACTCCGCGCGAGAGATAGAAGAGAGTACACATCACATAACAACAACAACAACTCGCTAATATTGATTGCTCGCTCGAAAGAGAAGATATACACACACACACACACTCAGATATATAATAAGAGTAAATGTCGGAATCATTCGCGTACGGCGCCTCGGAAGACCCAGACAGGAACGATTACTTCTCGAAACTCAGAATCCAATCCTCGCAACGGATGCAACGACTGTTGGACCGATCCGTTCCGTTCGCCTTTCACAGATGGCTCGCGTGGGTTTTTCTCGCGCTTATGTACACGCTGAGAGCGTATTTCGTCCACGGGTATTACATCGTGACGTATGGGTTAGGGATTTATAACCTGAACTTAATGATTGGGTTTTTATCGCCGGCGAGAGACCCAAGTTTGAGCGCGAGTGAAGGACCGACGTTGCCGAGCAGCAATAACGAAGAGTACCGGTGCGTTTTAGGAAAAAGTTTCGAGCGTCATCGGTTTTAAGAAGAAAAGGAGCACCGTTTACGCGGTTTAGTGCATCGTCTCTTTCTCGGTTTTCTTCTTCTTTTCCGCTTCGTCGCGTTTTTGCGATGATATTCGAGCGCGGATATCGACGCGTTTGATTTTATCGACGCGCCGATGTATATACGCGTGGCCGTTGCCGTCGCTGACCGGTTCTCTTTTCGTTATTACTTTTGTTGCAGACCATTCGTTCGAAAACTGCCAGAGTTTAAGTTTTGGGTCAAATCCGCGAAGAGCTTGCTCGTCTCCTTCTCCATGACCTTCTTCCCGGTGTTTGACGTGCCGGTGTTTTGGCCGATATTGTTGATGTATTTTATCATGTTGTTCACGATGACGATGAAGCAGCAGTTGAGACACATGATTAAACATAAATACGTGCCGTTTTCGTGGGGGAAGCAAACGTACGGGAAAGGTAGCGGGGGAGGTAAAGAGATGAGCGGAGGGAGCGATTAGTGAGAAGAAGCGCTGTAATATAATAACTAAACGTAAATAGCATCATCCTCGCATAATAAAACTAAGAACTACTCGTGCACCTTGGACAGATACTCCCACAACCCATCGCCTAAATGGTGGCACAACTCCACCCCGATGCCTTTATTTTCCCTTCGCATAGCTTCCGCGCTCATAACGCACGTCCCGACCGCTAACGCGTGCTCTTTCCCTTCCGCGTATATCGCTACCGGTTCGTCTTCCTCCACCTCGTCGTGCATGGTCGCGCCCGCGCTCGTTAACCCTGGGCACATGATGTTTGATCCTTTAAACACGAATTTAATCGCCCCTTTGTCTGTTCGTAGTCGTTTCATCATTCGTGGGAATCGGTGGAGGACTTTTAAGGTTGGGTAATACGGACCGTCTTTCACGGTTTGGAAGAATAAAGGTTCGTTTCCCACTAAAACGACAGTCACTTTGTTCTCCAACTTCCCGACTCGGATTTCCGCGTTTTTTTTCGGCAACAACAAATCTAACGGCGTCGGCCCTTCCTCGTTTTCCTCCTCCTCGTCCGACGACGACGAGGTTGAATCTGAATCCGACGAATCCCGGCGTTTTTGGCGGCGTTTTTCTTCGTCCTCGTCTTCATCTTTGACCGAGCGATTGGAACACAAGGAGGGAAACTGTTCGGCGATTTTCGATCGAATCGCGCGTTGGACGGAGGATTTGATCTGCGTGCTCCCGTGGAAATCTTCCAAGGAAAACTTTTTGAACATTAGTATTAGTATTACGTTGGTGTTGTTTTTGTCGTCGTTTACGTCGTCCTCTTCTCTCTTCTTCGCAAAAGGAGGAGAACTTCTTTAGGTATGTAAAGCGCTTTCGAGGTGGTTTTTTCTGAGGTATTTGTGTATTGCAAAATTTTAAAGTGTTGTGTCTCTCTCTCTCTTCCGCGAGGCGCACGTTTAAAAGACTCTTATTAGCGGTCAAACATGCCTCTGAACGGGTTATCCTTCTTCTTCTTCGGCTTTTGTTGCTCTTTTTCCGCGTTCTTCTTCTTCTCTTTTGTCGTCGTCTGGGCGGCTGTTCCCGCTCGTTGCGTTGCCGCTTCCTGGGCAAAGCCGTCGATCAATCCCATCGCATTTATCGCATTCATCATGGACAGTCCTTGGTCTCTGACTTCTTGTGGAAGCGTGTTCCAGGTTTCTGGCGTCATTACCGGAATTTGTGCGTCGAGTTCTTTCCACTCTTCAAGCGCGGCTTCCTCCTCTTCGCTGTCCGAGGAGTAGCCTTGTTCGCTGAACATATGCGATGGAAATACTTGGACAGACAAGCCACCCGTCAGCGCACGCAACAAATTGCCTCGATTTTCTTGCGCGTGTATTCTCTGCGCGCGTGAAACGTAGTCAATGTTCGCCTCTCTCACCAAAAATGCGAGCAACGTTGGATCGTACGGATTTCTGTCCAACGCGTTGCAAAAATCGTACGTCAATTTTTGCTTCTTTCTCTCCGTGGCGTTGATCATTACCGCGCTATTCTTGTACGCAAACCACGTCTGCGCGGCAATTATTGGATTCCTCATTTCAAACGGACACAAAATGGCGTTTTTCACGAAATTCTTTGTCTTCTCGTGCTCCAACAACTTCTTCCGAATCTTTTCGCTGGCGCACGCGAGCAAGATCGCGTCCGTCTGATTGAGCAAAGCGCCCTTCCCGACGCGCTCGTTCGCGAGAACGTCGTACTTTGCCCCACGTTCGGCGAATCCTTTATTATGTTTTTCGTAATCACCGAAGAAAATGTCGATAAAATCGGGGTCTTGAAACAGTTTCAGCAACGGACTCTCCTTCTTCTCCTTCAAGTTTCTTGTTGGATTTTTCACTCCACCAGCGTCATCAACTCTCACGACCTTTCGAAGGTTCTCGAACGTGCCGAAGGTCACGCAAAACGAGCGATATTTTCCGAACCACGCGTTTTCCGCCTTGCGGTCGATCTTTGCTCTCAAATCTCCCAGATCATCATCGTCCGAGGCCATTTTTTCTTAATGAGTCAAAACGAGGGAAATGGAAATCCAAATGTGAGATGCAAACGAATAGACGCTTACGATGATGATGATAAAAAAAAGAAGAAGAAGAATATCGAGCGCTTTTATCAAACGATAATAAAATGCGACGAGGTATTCTTCTCGTTGTTGCTGTTTCTTTCACCCCAAAGAGAGAGCGAGATCTTTCTTCGGATGTGTGCGCGCGCTTTGGGAAAACTCTTTCTCTTTCTCTAAATCTTTTGATACGAGTTGTTTAGGGTTTCAAAACAACTCGCTTCGAAAACATAAAAATACAACAATTAATTAATCTACGGAATACTTCTCGCACCCGACGTCGACGCTTTCACTGAACTCGGACTTCCAAAACCCATCGGTTTTATGATTCATCATCCAATCTTTGTGAAATTCGTCGTCGCTGTATTCCGCGTGGTCTTTATTTGTTTCGGCGGGTTTCAAGCCGGTTAAGCCGCCGCCTTGGGACCAAGCGCAGATGGCGCCCGAAGCGGCGCCGGCGAAGATGGAGACTTCAGAGGTGGATTCGTTGGCGCTCATTGCTGCGCACGTGAGGAGGCCTTCCGTACCTGGTAAGGAGTAGAGATAGCCGCCGTTGATGTCGACGTCGGAGTCCAAGACGACTTCGCCCTCTTCGCGTTCGACGAAGAGCGAGCCGGAGAGGCCGACGCCTTGGCCGTCGACGCACCGGACGTGGAGAAGGCCGAGAGGGGCGTCGGAGGAGTCGGAGTCGTCGGAGTCGTTGGAAGTGTCGTCATCGTCGTCGTAATATCCGGAGACACCCATGGTCGTAGCGCTGGATAAGGTGGACGTTTGGCTTTGGCCGCTGGTGGCGGTTTCGAGAACCGGGAGGTCGTCTTTGTGATGGTCCGATGAGGCGTTCGCGGACGTCTTACGTAACAACAAAGTGCTCGCAATGTTCGAAACTGCTTTAGAGAGCGGGGTTTCTCTACTCTTTTGCGAAGGTGGAAAGTACGCCGCGGTGGAAACCAACACTCCAGAGGGTTGGCCGCTTTGTAAGTTTCTCTGATTCGTCGCACTTTTCGGCGTGGCGTTTGGTAAAGAGCAATACTCTAATCCGGAAATGGGCGCTTCGCACCCGTCGATTCTTGGCGCGTTTGGTAAATCACGAGGTCTCGCGGACGGTCTCGCTAACACGTGCGTTTTCACGGAGGAGGAGAAATCGCCGGCGAAAATAACTCCGGGAGGTCCGGCGCATACGGAAAAAACGCGGCGTCTGTGCCCAGTCATGGTCGCCGCGGCAACTTCTTGCCTCGGATCCCAGACTTTGACGACACCGTCCGCACCTCCTGAAACAAACAAACCAGCGCCATCCAAAGACGGTTCGTTGTAGCTAATCACGCACGTGACGTCGTTTTGATGACCTCGGATACTCGCTCTTTTCTGACCAGTGTTTAAATCCCACAAACCGAGCGCGCCGGATCTCGAGCCAACTGCGATGGTCGCCGATTGCCAATCGACAGCGCCAGACGTGACGGCGTCGAAGACGTACATCTTTCGCGTTTCACGCGATCGTTCTAAATCCCAAACTCGAACGGTGTTATCTCTACCACCGGACACGCACAAGAAAGGTTTTTGAATTATGCCTGCGCTGGCGTTGCTATAATCTGCAATAGAGAGAAACTCAACGCGGTCGGTGTGCCCAGATAAAGAGTGGCCGCCGGACAAACCGACGTTTGGATTCCATCGCCAACTGCGAATAGTCCCGTCCCAACCACCGGTGGCGACGATTTTTGCGTTTGGTAGAACGTTCGTCTTCGAACAACCGACGCATGAAACGAGTTCGTTGTGTGCAAACGGATCCTCTTCCGGGACGATTGCGCGTCGAAAACTCGGCGCGCGGTCGCCCGCGCCGCCAAAACAACCCAAGTAAGGATTCAATATCGCTCGATTGTCCAAGCCAAAATTATCTTTTTGATCTTTGCCGCTATATTTCTTCGGATTCACCGCGGGTGTTCTGAGCTGCGCCGGCGGCGCTTTCGCGCCACCCGTCATCGAGGGGAGATACGGAGGCGTTAAATATCCAGCATCTGAACCGCTCGTATACGTAGGCGTTCTTCCGGTCGATTGTTGCGACAGATGAAGTAAATTTTGACTCGAGTTTTCTTTGCGTATGCGTTTCAAATTCGCTCTCGCTCTTCGTTGCGCTTCTTCGGTTTTCTTACTCGTGCCTCCCCGGAACCAATTCAAAATGGTGCTCAAAAATGCGCCTAAAGATTTCCAAAACACGTCGGTGAAGAAATACACCCACTCGTCTAATTTGTTCACAAAATGTGCCCATCGACCGGGCACTAAGGGTAAATCTTCCGAGAAAGTGCGTTCGGAGGAAAGCGTGTGCCCGTGATGGCCTCTTTGTTGTTGTTGTTGTTGTTGTAACTGTTGCTGTTGTCTGGACGCCGAGGACAGTTGTCTTCGTAACGCGTTAATCTTACCACTGTCGTCGCTTTCGCGCCTCGCGCGCCCTAACGACGGCGACGACGGTCGATGGACCGGCGAAGTCGATGAAGTCAAATTCGGCGGCAATACGATGAGTTTTTCCGTGCTCGGAAAGCGAGTGGACGATTTGTCTCGTTCGTGTTGCTTCCTGCGTCGTTCGCTGACATCATCGTCGTCGTCGGAATTGAACGCGGCGTTCTTCGTGATCATCTGTGCAATCTCCTCGACGGCGCTTTTCGTCTTCTTTTTTGTCGGTGTCGTAGCGGTTGATATTGATGTAGTTGTTGCTGTTTCTTTCGACTTCTTCTCCAGCATTCGCATGTGTGCGATGTTCTCCTGACTCGAATTCGCATTCGGCGTAGAGAGCGAAAACGAGCTATCCGTGCCTAACGGCGACTCCGGTTCGGAAGAATACCCGGACGATGAACCGCCTTTATCTTCTTCTTCTCCTTCTTCTTCTGCTGACTTTTTAGTCGACTTGCTTTTCTTCTTTTTCTTTTTCTGCTTGTTTTTACCGCCACGGCGTTGTTCTTCCTCCTGTAAATGTTGCGACGACGACGACATCGACGTCAATTCCGTCGTCCCTGAATTCTTTCGCATCATGGCCGTTTTAGCTAAATTTGACGCCGACGCCGAGTTCGACGATCCCGATTTCTTCTTCTTACTTTCCACCGTCTTCCACTCTTCGCTGTCGTTTTTGTTGTCCATCTCTTCTTCTTCTTCTTCTTCTTCGTCCTCGTCTAACGAGTTCAACGACCCGTAACTCTCCGAGTTCCTTTTCATCGTCGTCACAGTATCGTCGTCGTCCTCTTGAATATTACTCCTCGCGCCGGGAAGTTTACTCCTCGAAGTCGCCGAAACTTCAGAAGATACGGCGACGCTCCGCTCTTCCAACGCCTCTCCTTCCTCCTTCGTCTCTTCCGTCTGCATCTGTTGCTGCGCCGCTTTCATCTTCCTCCGCAGTTTTTTCTTCTCCTTCCTTCTCTGTTTCCGTTGTTTCAACTCCTCATCCTCCTCTTCCTCTTCTTCTTCTCCGTGTTCCTCTCCTTCGGCGGCTCCGTCCTCCTTCGCGTTTAACTTCTCCTTCGCGTCTTCAAACGCCTCCTCTTCCTCCTCGTCCGAATCTTCATCTCTCTGCTTCAACAACGCGTCCCACGAGTTCACGCTTTTAATCCCACCTCTGTTTCCTCCACCTCCTCCACCTTTCGCGTTGTTGTTGTTGTTAAACTTCTTTTTGTGTTGTTGTCGCTCTTCGACGTTGAATGAGTTTCTCCGCGAGTTTTGCGCGCTCGCATTGTTGGAATCGATGGTGTCGTTCATGGATTCAAATTCATTCGACTTCTTTCCTCCTCCTTTACTCAGAGGCGGTTTGTTCTTTTTCCTTTTCGCGTTTTGCACGACCGTGGTCCACTCCTCCTCCTCTTCGTCTTCTTCTTTTTGTTGTTGTTGTTGTTGTCTTCTTCCGACGTGTTCTTCGTCCGCCGTGTCGTTCATGATGATTTGATTTTCGTCTCTCAATGCGCTCTCGAAAATGCAATTTTCTTTTCTCTCTTGAACGAACGAATGAAGAATTTTTTTTTTTTTGTCTGCATGCCCCATCTGCCATTTTCATACAAGAAAGCGTTTTTCTTCTAAAGTCATATTCTTTTTTTCCTCATCTCATTTCATCAGTGTTTGACCACCGTTTATGACTCACGAGATGCAAACAGAAGAAGAAGTTAAAGACAAAGACAAAGAAAACAAAGAGGAGGAGAAAATGACGACGATGAAGAAAAACCCTCTCCTCCCGACGGTGCTTTGGGCGCAACGACGCGATCGCATTTTTTTAACGTTCGAGATCAAAAATGCGATCCGAGATTCGATTCAATTGGAGGTACGAAATCCGTACCCGCTGGAAGCGATGGAGGAAGAGGAAGGAAAAGGAGCGGTGTTTGGGTACGTTGGAACGAGCGTGGTTGTGTTTTCGTGCGAGAGTTTGGATGTGTGCGGAGAAGAAGAAGAAGAGAAAGGGATTTTGATGATCGACGATTGTTCGGTGGAAACTGTCGGGGAGAAGTTGAAAAGACAAGCGTTTGGAGGAGAAGACGACGAAGAAGAAGAAGCCTCGCCGACATCTGTCGTCGACGGCCAACAACGCCTCCGTTCTCCTCTCTCTCGCGAAAGACGACGTAAAAAGCAAACGCACGCCATCGAACTGGAACTTTACAACGCCGTCCTTTCCAACCAAATCTCGCATAAACTCACCGTCACGGATAAAACCGTCCACCTGGTTCTCTTCAAACCAAAACCAACTCCGCACTGGCCTCGGCTCCTCGCCACGCGCGAAAAGTTCCGCCACGTCAAAACCGACTTTGACAGCTGGAAAGACGAAGACGAAGAGTTGGAAGACGAGAACAAGTTCACGTTCGACGCGAACAAGATGTTGAAAATCGACCAGTACGAAGACGCGGAGTTATTCGACGATATCTCCTCGGACGACGAGGACATGCCGGACTTAACCGAAATGGTTTAAGAAAAAGTAAAAAGAGAGAGTAGTTCTACTCCCATCATCTCTTTGAGTAAAGTAACACACGTAATCATTCATTGATGAACCATAATACTCTCGATCGCAACCACCAAAGCGTAAGCTTTTTTTGGTCGTATTTTCTTATCCACCAATGCCGTTACAAAACCTCACAATTCCCGCGCATAGAAAAAGAAGAAGTTAATAAAGAAGAAGAGATCAGAGTTCTTCTCAAAACTCAGAATGTATCCTCTTCCTCGTCAAATGCACGCGCGGGACCCCGATGATGCGCGAGAACAACAACAACAAGAACAACAAAACAGCGACAGCGAGGAGGACGGGAGCGAATGCCTTCGATGTCCAATCTCGAGATGCGTCTTTCTCGACCCGGTCATGGTTGCCGGTTCCGGGAACACGTACGAACGGAAATCCATCGAAACGTTCTTCGAAAAGCTAAAACATGCGGGGATGCCGTTGCGGGACCCGATGACGAACGAGCCTTTGAACAACCACACCTTAATCACAAACTGGGAACGACGGAGAGCAGTGCAGAAATATTTAGAAAAATTACCCTCGGAGAAGGTACCGACCGGGTGGGAGAGCAGAGAGGTACCGAAAGCGAGAGAGTTTTTACTCGACGAGAAGAGACGGAAAATGGGCAAGGTAGGGGTGTTTTTAGAGCAGTTGGAAGAGGTTGGACGATGGACGGTGACGCACGCGTACGGGGTGGCGATTGCGTGTATAGTCGCTTTGCTTTGGACGCCGGTGTTTCCTTTGGATTTGTATTCCGGAACACATCCTATATTTGGCGGCGGGAGACGACTCATTGACGGGGACGAGTATGGGCTGTTTCCATGGGTGTTTGGGAGCGCGCGAGAGAGAGTGAAGGAACGGAAACGAATGGAGTTGATTAACGAGGCGTTTGATTCGAAGTTGACGCAAGAGCACGGCGGCATGGCGCCGGTGACGTCTTTGAAACCGTACGGCTCGAGAGTGGTGGCGTACAAGAACAACAAATCGAGTCTGTTGTACTTGGAAATCTCGCCGGCTAAGTTTTTTTCCGCGCGGGGCGTCTCTCAGTTTACATTCAGTTCGCTTTGGATCTTTTGCGTCTCGACGTTTACGAGAGGCGCGTTGAGAGCGAACCAAGCGCAGCAAGGCGGCGCGCAGCATTTTTTGCTCCCCGTGTTTTCCGTGCCGTTTTGGGGAGTTGGGTTCGTCGTCGCCAGAGACGCCGTGTTGTCGGTGACGGAGACGAAAATAATAACGATTTCTCCGGAGACGTTTACCATCAAGAGTAAAATTGGCGGGTTCGATTACGAGGTGAGATACGGGAAGACGCAGGAACTGACGAGCGTGAAAAGAGAAGTGGCGAGTATCGTCAACGGCGTAAAACACTACGCGATAGTATTACGAAGAGGCGTGGAAAAAATATTCGTGGAAAACGGCGGTTTGGAATACGAAGATAACGATTTCGTGAGTAAACTCATCGCGGACGCTTTACGGGCGAACAGCCCGAAGCGATGGTTGTTTTCGTGATTAACAATTCAATGTACAAAGGCTAAAATTAATTCTAATGTTGTAATTCTATCTACTAATTATAAAGTGTACCAAAACATTTCTACATGAAAAACTATTATCTACAAGTCTAGGTCGCTCATCAAGTATTCCGCTTGTTTTCTCACGATGACTTCGCCTTCTTTGAACAGTTTTGCGGTCATGACGTTTCGTTGCAACGCGACTATTTTGTTGTGCGCGATCGGTAACGGTCCAGGGAACGACACGTCCACGTGTCTCCAAGGCCCAGCGGATCTCAACCCGTGTTCCATAAACTTCGTCCATCGCTCGTTACCGACGCGACTGTTCTTCTTGACTAACTTCTCCACGCGTTCGCGCAACGGCGCGGTCGGTTGTACTTCCGCTAATCCACCCGCTTTGCGATCTTCTAATTTGATGACGCCGTCGAAAACAACCGTCGGCCCTGAGTTCAAACTCGCCCACTCGGCTTCTTGTCTTCTCGATAACTTTTCGTGTCTAATCGAAGCGGTTTCGTAGGAAACGAGGAAATCGTTCGCGGCGTTTGCAAACGCGCATCTTCGTCTAAACGCGCTCAACGCCTCGATAAAAAACATGTTAGACTCCTCGTCGTCGATTGTCATTCGAGCTAACAGCGGCATTTCATTCGTATCCTCCGTTCCTTCGACATCGAACAACGCTAAATCTTTAACGCTTTGACCAAGGCCTTCCCCGGCCCACATCCGAAGCGGTCCCGGGACTAATTCGAAGTACCCGTACTCGCCTACGCCTAAATGCGGCGTCGCCGTCGTCATGAACGTGTGCATCTCCATCCCTAAAATCGTCTTCGTCTCTCTCTCGTACAACCTCGTCAGCGCGTAGCGACAATATAAACCGCCCATGCTATTCCCGACGAAGCTAATCTTCGTCAGCGGTCCTTTCCTCTTCTCGTCGTACTCCTCCGCGAACGTTTCCACCTCGTCGACGATGCGTTCTCCGCCGGCAACGACTCCGTCAAAACTTCGCATCGGCGTGTTACACGACACTCTCAATATCACGCTGTTCTCGTCTCGCGTCATCAACTCGGTCGCGAGCGCGAGTAAATCGTCCTCGGAGCCGCCCAATCCGTGCACGAACACGTACAAATGCTTCTCATCTCTATTACTCGTCATCGCTTCCGCATTCTTCGCGCTCGCGGCTTCAAATCGCACACGCATGTCTGTTCGTTCCGTTCGCATCCAGTTCGGCGCAGAAACAGTCTTGCTGTTCAACTTCTTCAACAAAGACGACGGTTCAGATACTTTACGTCTCCGTTGTTTCCTTTCCGTCGCGGAAACGTTCCCGAACTGCTTCAACATCAAAAGCGAGTCTCGAGTCGTCATCGTTCGCTGCTTCTCCCTCTTCAAATTTTCCTCGCTTCTCGGTCTGACTTTGTACACGCAGAGGAGATGTAAGATGAATTTCGCGGGGAAACGCGTGCAAAACCAAAGGATTCGAAGGAGGACGGATTTCAGAGGGACTGGAATCTTAGATAAAAACTTCGAAACTTTTGATGATGGTTTCGAGGAAGAGAGAGAGAAAAAGATGGAGGACAGAAACGAAGCTCCCATGTAATACTATATATATCGCGTGCGTGTGTGTGTGTGCGCGCTTCTTACGGTGCGAACACGAAAGAGAGAGATGCACTCGCTTTTGTTGAAACCCTAAACACTCACCGTGTGCAGAGAAAAAACCATCGAGTAAAAGCGGCAGAACGAGACACCAAGAAAGCGCGCGCAGCAACGGCCAGAGCGTGTTATGAAAACGATTTAACGAAAAGAAGAGCAGAGCTACGCGCTGCTTTCACGTAAAGGTAGTAGTGTTACACATCTCGAGAGGAAAGAGGAAGAATATATTCAAATACAACACATTACAATTTCCATTTGTGTTTGGATTTTGGGGCCGCGTTCTTACTCTCGCGAGATATAAATTACTCTCGAAACGATGATGCGGAGCGTCGAAGACGAGAAAAGAGCGGACGAAGAACGGACGTCGCTTTTAACAAAGAAGAACACAAAGAACAACAACGACGGGAACCCCGAGAACAACGCATCGTCGGAAGAGGAAGAGGAAGAGCAGTACTCCTATTACTACCACGAGGAGGAGGACACCGAGGAGGAGGAGGAGAATTTAATTGTCGAAACACCGCCCTCGGCCAACTCTTTTTCGTCGAGGAAGGAACATTTTTTCGCTCCAAACGAAAGCGATTGGAAGAAAACGAGTCTGAGTCGAATGATTTCAACGTCGAAGGACCTATTATTTTGTAACGCGTCGACGTTGCGAGTCCTTTTAACCGTCCTGTTCATTACCGGCGCCTTGCTCACGGGCGCGTCGTACGGCTCGCGGTTCGGGGGCGATTTATACGTCAAGGTAAGACCGCGACGGGAATCGGCGATTGGGAAATCGAGAAGGCACGCCGAAGCGGGAGTGACGCTCGTGGATGAGATGAGGTATCCGTACGCGAAGTGTTTGGATGGGACGAGCGGGAGTTATTACGCGTCGTTCGCGCCGAGTTCCGGGATCGCGAAGAAAGCGCACTATAAGAATTTAGCCGGATCCGGGGATAAGTTCGTGAAGAAATCGGAGGCGGAAATTGCGTCCTCGGCGATGGACGGGTTTTCGACGCACAGGACATGGGTGATCATGCTGAACGGAGGAGGCGAGTGCGTGGAAGGGCAGAAGTGCTCGGAGAGAGCGGAGACAGAGTTGGGAAGTTCGAGTTTAGCCGCGCCGACGCACGAGTTTAAGAGCGGATTGACTGAGTTGCACGAGACGCACAACCCGGCGTTCATGTACGCGAATATGGTGGTCGTGAATTACTGCTCCGGCGACTCGTTTTTAGGTCGAGGCACGGAAGCCGATAAAGACGGGTTGTGGCACTCGGGTGGGCACATCGTCGACGCGGTTATCGACACGTTGTTGGAAAAACACGAGATGAAGAACGCGGACAAAGTTTTAATCGCCGGACGGTCTTCGGCCGGGATCGGCGTGTTGAGTCAAGCCGATCGATGGCGCACCATGATTGAACGCGGAGCGAAGAGCACGGATTGGTGGACGAACTTTCGTCGTTCGAAACCGGCGCCAAAAGTGTACGCCGCGCCGTTTGCCGGGTTCAGGTACACGCACAGGTCGGAAGAGTCTAATAATAATAACAGTAATAATAACAAAGAATCTCGCGGCTCAAAGAAACTTCATCAACAACAAGAACAACAACAACAACAACACACTCAACGCCACGGCTCCGTGCGAAGAGCGTTACTTTCTTCATCGATTTCTCATCCGGCGGTTGACTTTCCTGAAACCGCCGCGGTGGCGAATCGCGACCGCAATCTCAAGGAAGAGGTTGATCGCACGAAGAAAAAGATTGATTTGTTGGAGATGAAGAAACAGTTATCGCAACTCGAACGCGAGCGAGTATTAGAAGGAGCTGTCGCCGCGCATGAAAGTAACGGCGAAGTCGCGAACAGAGACAAAAATATCATAGAGGAGATGGAGAGAACGAAAAAACGCATCGAATTGCTGGAGATGAAGAAACAACGGAACCAGTTCGCGGAGGAGCTTTCTGGAGGAGAACGCTCGGCGGAATCGACGGCGGATCTCGGTAAAGTTCCCAGGCCTCCGACGAGAATGCGCGATGAAGAAGAAACAGAAGATGATGAAAACGAGCATTCAGCTTCAACGTCATCATCGCCGACGTCTTCCTTAAGAGCGAAAATAACTCGTAAAGCGGCTTTGAAAAAAATGGAAAATGGAGGAAACGACGGCGAATGGGAGACGTACATCAAATACTGGCACGCGAAGCGTTCGCTCAATCGAGCGTGCGTGTCCAAGAACGAAGAGAGCTACTGGAAATGCGCTTCCGCCGAAGAGGCGTTTAAACACGTCAAAACGCCGGTGTTTATTTCGCAAGCGTTGACGGACGCTTTGTTAGCTGAAATGGTTGGCGATAATGCGTCCCCCTACGGTCTTTCCTCGGATCCGTCCAACCCGTCCGTCGAAGGCGCTTTAGGCAAACGCGAGAAGATTGCCCTGAAGAAACTCACCTCTGCTGACATTCTTAGCATGGACACGAAAGAAGAAAGCAACGAAATCTTACGGTTGATGTCTTTGAACGCGACGGCGCGAGAAATCTACGCAGAAAACTTGATGAAAGTCATGCGCTCAGAGTTGAAAATGGTCGTCGAACATCCCAACGCGGGCGTGTTCGCGCCAGCCTGTTACGCGCACAACGACTTTGACGACGTGTATATCGACGGGATCGATCACCACACCGCTTTGGCGTGGTGGGTGTTTAAAGATTCAAACGTCAAGTTAGTCGATACGTGCTCGGGCGTGTTTTGCAATCCTACGTGTAAACACTCGCTGGCGGAGTCCAGCATCATCCCTCGCGCGAACGAGGACGGAACTAACACTCTAAACATCAAGCAAGGCGCGCGCGCAGATATGCCTTGATTTTGATGATAAAAGCGACGAATAGCAGCATCTACGTGTAAATGTAATATATAGTATTTAATGTTATTAAAGATCTTCTTCTTGGACAATAATAAAATTCTTGCTCTCTTCCTTTCTTCAAAACCAACGTGTTCTTTTGCGGAAAAGATATACTTTTGAGAGTACCCACCCGTGTTTTCTTCACTCACTCTCTAAATTGACGTATTATTCGTTTATTAGGTATTAGGACGGCATGTACGAGCTCGTGTCAATCTCATCCGGCAAACCGTCGATGCTGACTTCAAATCTCTCGTGCACTTTGCTCAACACGTCGGAATCTTCCGAGCTCGAGACGAAGCTGATCGCCAAACCTTTCGTCCCGAATCGACCGGCTCTGCCAACTCTGTGCAAATACGTATCCGCGTCCCCGGGCATGTCGTAGTTAATCACAATGTTCACGCGCTCGATATCGATACCTCGCGCGACTAAATCCGTGGCCACTAAAATTCTCTTATTCCCGTCTTTAAAACTTTGGTATCTCAACAAGCGTTCCTCTTGCGACATGGCTCTCGAAATCGCGATGCTCGGAAAGTTGCACTCCTGCATCAACTTATCCAACGCCGTGCACCTCGCCACACTGCTGACAAAAATAACAACCTGGTTAAACTGCAGCGCGTCCAACAAATCGGTCAACTTTCTATTCTTCTCTTGCTCTTCCAACTTGACGTAATGTTGCACCAAACCGTGCAACGTCAATTTCGTCTCGTCGTCCACGAAAATCTCCATCGGATCGTTCATAAACTTCTTACACACCGGTCTCAATTCTTTACTCAACGTCGCGGTAAACATCATCACTTGCTTATCGTGCGGCGTCAACTTAAAAATCTCTTGCACGTCCGCCCTCATATCCAACTTCTCCAAGCACTTATCGCACTCGTCCAAGATGAAATGCGCGCACTTCTTCAAATTGATCGTCCCTTCTTGCGCCAACACCTTCAACCTCCCCGGCGTCGCCACGATCACGTTCGGCATATTCGCTTTCAACTCCTCCCTTTGCGTCTTAATATTCACCCCACCGTAAATCACCGCGCATTTCACGTTCGGCATGTGTGCGCTAAACCGAGTCATCTCGTGCGAGATTTGATACGCGAGTTCTCTCGTGTGACACATAATCACCGCGCCAACCTCCCCAGGCGACGGGTCGAGTTGTTGTAACACCGTAATCACAAACACCGCGGTTTTTCCCATCCCGGATTTTGCTTGGCACAGGACGTCCATCCCGAGAATCGCTTGCGGGATGCACTCGTGTTGTACTAAAATTGAGAAAATTTTGTGAGTTTTTTAAAATCCGGCCAATTAGTTGTCCAATTACGTGTCCAATTATGATACGAATGCACTCTGAGAACTCTTACGCGCATCGTTTTCGAGAGAGAGAGACAAAAAAGAGAGCGTCTAAAGGAAAAGACTACTACTACTAACAACGGACGATCACGTTCTCGAGAATTTCTACGTATAATTACCTTCGGATGGATGTTCGAAACCGCAATCCACGATCGCTCGGAGCAATTCCGGCTTTAAGAGGAAGTCCCGGAATCCGGTGGAATGCATTCCAACGTACCCTTTTTTCTTATTCTTTTCCCCTTTCTTTTCGCCATCTTTTGATGCCGTCAGGGTGGTCGTTTTAGCGACGTCTTCCTCCTCGTAATCGAGCAACTCTTCTTCCTCTTCTTCGGCAGCCATAGTGTTCGTGTGTTTTTGAAATGACGCAAATTGGAATTGGACAAATGCTTCAAAATGAGGACATCTGTGTCTCGCATCTCCGGTAATGCTCTCGCAGTTCGAGACCGATTGAAGAGCGCGAAGATAACAAGTTCAACAGCATCAAAACAAGGAGGCGCATTTCTGTGTTGTTGCTGCTGTTACGCCTTCACGACTTTCGCACTGAATAAAGGTGTTGGTTTTTCTTCGAATTCTTCCATGACGACCCCTACGAGGAGCGGGGAAAAACAGTTGAAAGAATTATGGGCGGGAGCGTACGAAGCGTGGATCGATTGCCCGGAATCGAGAGAAAAAGTTTTGTACATGAAACCAACTTTGAATACTAATACGAGCACGATGAGTAGCAGTAACAGCGATGAGGATGCGTTTCAGTTTCCGAGTTGGTTACGGAGGAAACAAGTGTTCGCTTTGACTGCGCACAACCCGCGAGGCGTGGAAATTTCACGAGCGAGAAACGAGCGAGCGAACGAAAAGTTGGAAGAGAAGATAAAGCAATTAATCGCATCGAGAGGAAGCCAAGGAAAAGACCAGGCGATGTATTGGCCGTCGTTTGGGTTTTCCTCGGAGGATGACTGGAGAGAAGACGGGTACGCGGTGGCGTTTTCGGATGTGGACGCCACCGCGGAGAGCGACGTGGTACGGCTCGCGAAGGAGTTCGAACAAGGCGCGATTTATAAATACAGATGGATTAACGACGAAAAAAGGATGGAGAGGAAGACGGTTGGGGCGTTGATGATGGAAACGGAAGAAACCGTGATCGTGGAGGTGTGCGAGAAACCGGTAGGGGTAAAGCTCGCCGATGTAGCGATATAAATATATCCTTTTAGGAGTTGTAAAAACATAAAACTACGAGCGATGAATCATAGCTAACACTTCCTCCGCTTGCCCATCTTCCAACACTTCCTGCTCGGTTTTTATACCTACGACGCCAGAACGGACGCTATCGTCGAGCATTTCCGTGATCCACTTTTTCTTCTTCGTACCGTCTAAACTTTGTCGAGATTTCTCCTTCTCGCTCTCTGAGAGAAACCCTTTACCGAGCATGGCCATGACCATTTCCGTGTGCACGTTGGACTGGACCAGCGAGCGCATGTCGTTATCCATTCGAGTGTATTCGCGAATGCGGATTCTTGAATCGGCGGCGGCGTCGACGGCGCGGAAGACGTGGTCGTGGCGTTCGTGAAGTTTTTCCAGGTCGCGGAGAGGTTCGATGTCCAATGTCAAAGTTCTACCGGGAGGTTCGTGGAATCGTCTCAGCGTCGCTAATTGCGCGGCAACCTCGCTGGCACCAGCAGCTCTCGTGGCATCTTCTAAATCTCTGGCGGTTACTCGAGCGTGGACGGTGGTCGTTGATCCGCCAGCCGCGACAGACGCGGCGACTTCCGGGTCATGTTCAAGCATTTTTTGTAAATTTACGAGCGTTTTGTGAATTTCCTCGGAGGAAGCGCAGACAGAGAGCACGTTCGCGACGTGTTTTTCGTACTCGGCCGCTAAAACGGAAGCCGCGATCCTTTTCACGGAATTGTTCAATCGAGCGCCGGATTCGGAGTGCCATTTTTTTTTCGGTCGTTCGTCCAAGGACAAATCGCTCAAAGTCAAATGCGCAGCTAAGGCGCCTCTCTCTTCGTGATCTTCCTCAGAGCCTTCCTCGATTTCGTCCATAGAGAAGTGCTTCTTCGATTTCGGACTCTTCATGGCGCGTTTCTCGAGAAGCGCTAAATTTTCAGCCGTGAGTAAACCGGCGTTGAACTTCTTACCAGAAATTGTCGAGTGCCTCCCTAAATTTTCGCCGCTACTTCTCTCAAAACTGCTTCGTCCGGAACTTTGTCCACCAATGCTGCTGCTACTGTTACTGTTGTTAATATCTTCTCCTGTGAAATTATGGTCGATCGTCTTTATATTTTTTCCAACGTCTCCGGTTAAGTTTTTCGGGATTTTCAGTTTTTGCGATTGCATCGGACGATGTTTAATACCGGCGACAGACTTTGACCGTTCTAACGTTGACCAGGAGAAACGCAACCAATCGTCCGCGACGCCCAATACTTCTCCACAAGACGGTCGCTCGCTCGCGTTGACCGTGAGTAACGCTCGGATCAACTTCACGAAGTGCCTCGGCGTAGAGTCGTCCAATCTTGGGAAGATGCCGCGAAGCATGTCGTGCCAGACTTGCGCTATCGCCGGTCCGTCTGGAAAGCCAGAGAGTAACGTTAATAACACCACACCGACGCTCCAGCAATCCGTTTTCTTCGCGTACGGCATGTCGCTGCACATTTCCGGGGAGGCGAAAAATTTCGTTCCGTGCATCCCTTTCAACGTTTCACCGGCGGAGCAAAATATCGCTGAGCCAAAATCGATCAATTTCAAATGCGGGACGCTGTTCGGTTCTCTCGTCCACACATCTTTACACATGATATTGTCTGGTTTGATATCGCGGTGACACACGCCCAATGAGTGCATGAACGATACCGCACCCAGCATTTGCGCTGCTATTGCGCGCCAATCATTCTCGTCGAACCATCTGCGTCGCGCAATCGCGTCGAATAAGGAAGATCCGCCGCAAATTTCCGTGACGATATAACAGATCCCGAGATCGTTCGATTTGTCTTGGTATACGCCGCGTAAGATGGGTAAATTTGGATGTTTCCCACTGACAATTCGCAATGTATCGATTTCGTTCATGATTTGTTTTCTCGATTCGAAGGTTTTGAGCACCGATTTTACCGCGCACACGTCACCGGTTTCTCTTCGCACGGCAATTCGAACGGAACCAAACGCGCCTCTTCCTAACAACGCCCCGATTTGGTACTCGTCAAAAACCAGCCTTTGTTGTCGAGTACCTCGAAAGCCGTATACGGTAATATCATCCGCAACGTCGTCGATGAAGAAATCATCCTCTTGAAGAACGTAATCGTCTTCGCCGATGACTCGATCAAAGGAGACGTCTGTCTTGCCTTTGCCGTCGGAGGCGTTCTGATTCGCTTGTTTCTGCTCGTCCATGATTAACTGCATCAATTCCTTTTTCGTTTTCTTTTTTCTCGCGACGCTAACTTGCAATCTATCCTTAATCTCCGTGGCTTTAAACAATTTCATGTATTCCTCCGGCGGCGGTATATCCGCGATCAACAACGTAATATCGTCGTGTCTTCCTCGCAACTCCAATACCTTTTCTATAATCTTGTCCGCGCACTCCTTGGAGCTACTCAAGGTTGCACAAATCTCGCTAATGTCGCCGTCTGAAATGGCCGCAAACACACCGTCGCTGGCGACGAGTAATCGAGCGCCCGTTTTTGGTACTTTTACCCTCGTCACTTCCGGTTCGCAAGTAATCCCGGGAACGGCGAAATCGCCGACCGCTCGGGACACCGCGAAACCTCCAGGGTACGCTCTCAGAGGACCAATCTCGCTTCCATCCGCTCTTTGCATTCTCCCGAGTCTGCATCCGGATTGCACTAATCTCACCGCTTCCAAAGGATCGTCGGCGTTGTGCTCTCGCGTCAACCGTTTATGCGCGCGCAAATTCACCTCGAGATCGTCCGGGTCGTGCTCATTCGGATGCGGCAATAAAAGCGCCCCTGAATCTCCACACGACGCGCAGACGATATAAAACGTCGCATCGCCCTCTTTGGTATCCAACCCTCTCTGAATGGAAGCACTCGTCACCGTCGTCCCGCCCGTGGGCACTTTCTGTTTCCCTCCGAAACACGTTCCGAAACATCCGCTCCTTTTCACGTGCACGCTTTCGTCCCCTTCTTCCAACCCGTGCTGTTTGAACCCTTTTTCCAGATCCCTCGTCGCTCGAATCAACGCTTTTTCCAAGTCGAAATCAATCTCTTCGCTCAAAACATCCTCTGCGTCACCAAACGCGTCCGAAGGCTCCAAAGAGGAAGTTTCCCTCAAAACGGGCTTACTCCCACCTTTTCTCTTCTTCTCCTTTGCGGTTTCCTCCTTCTCTTTCTCCGTAGCTTTGAACACGTATTCCAACCAGTGCTTCTCCGCGTACTTCGCCGCTAAATTCGTGATGTGTCCGTCGAACACCGCGAGCTGTGCGGTCACGTCCCCGATTCTTGGAACTCTCTGCGTCAATTCGTCTTCCTCGGTTTGCGTTTGCGTTTCAGTCGTCGTTTCCCGTCGTCTGCGCAAATCCAAGCAGACTTGGAACCGGTCCTCGTCTTTCAAGCGGACGATGCGAGAGTTGTACGGGAATAATTTCGTATCGTCCTCTTTGATGTTGCTCATCGTCGTCGTCGTCGTCGTTGTCGCGTGTGATGCATTCAACTAGTATTAGGTAAAAATTGTGGCGTTTTAGGATAACGGTCCAAAAACTTAAAAGGGCAACAAAGCGAGAAAACGAGAGAAAGCGGAGGAACCCTTCACGCGCGACGAACGCACTCTCGAGAGAAATATTACTACTGTTTATTACGCGAACATTATACTATTTGCTACGTTACAGATGCGACGAAATGCATCACTTCTTGACAGTAAACATCCCGCTCATATCCGCGCTCATTTTCTGCATAAGATTTTTCAGATTTGAGTTTGAGCGTTGGCGTAAATCTCTTTCGCGGTCGTTTCCTGAATTTCCCGCCATCGCCGCTCCAGCGACAGATACTTCGTCGAAAGTATCGTCGCCGTCGGTGGTGCCTAGGCGGTCGAACTGTTCGACGAATCGCGCGATGTCTGCTTTGCGCATGCCTCTGGCTTCGCAGATGCGCGTGAATTCGCTTCGGGTGGCTTTCGGGTCCATGGCGCGGAGGGATTCCGCGATGGAGTCTTCCGGGTTGAGGACGCATTTGAGCACGGCGTCGATGCGGGAGAATTCGCGTTCGACGGTTCGGCGGAAAGAGCGCGCGTAATTGGTTGCGTTCGTTGAGGACGACGCAGACGAGGATCCTCCTCCTCCTCCGGAGACGACCAGAGGGATTTCGAGGAGTTGCGATTTGATCGCGTTCGCGTCCAAGAGCGCTTGTTGACAGCCAACCATAGAGAACTTTTTGACGCGAAGTAACGTGGCTCTGAGTTCTCTGGAAACCGATGCGGCGAGCTTTTCGCAGAAGAATCGGAAATGGTTCTCTGACGACGCGTTCGCGCGAACAATCTTAGACGCGTTCAAAAACGTCGTCGCGCACGTTTCGACAAACTTCGAGTGGTCGCCGACGGTTTCAATCGTCCCCCAGTTCACGCGCAAGACCTCAGTAGAAACGCCCGTTTTAAGCGTGACGGAACGAACTAACGTGTTCAAAGTTTTCGCGATGCATGATTGAAACGCGTCTTCGGAAGAGGATCCGTCAATTTTCTCGCGAAAGGACGGGTCCAAAGCGCGTCGAGTCGATTCCGCGAGCGGCAAAATCGTCTCCGCGCAATATTCCGCCGTGTTCACTATGAGAACTAAAACCTTGATTTCGTTCATTTTGACTTGTTCGGAATTGCGAGGGTTGGCGATGGCCGACGCAGCGCGTTCGGCTCTTTCGTTGAGTTTGAACGCGTACGTTTCTAAAACCGCTTGAAACGCGATGAACATATCGAATAACGTTTGACCTCTCGCCAAGTTGGCGCATCGTTTGAACACTTTCTTGATGTTCATGAACATATCGCCGGAGCTGATGAGAATTTTATCGCTCTTATTCGTAGTGCTCGTCGGTCCCGCGTTTGATGACGAAGTACTCTTGGATCCGGAAGGAGCGCCACTGTCTGATGCGCCCGTCCCCGCTTGAGCGCCATCACCTCCGCCTCCTCCGGCTTCGTAATCCGCGGACCCCCACGTCTCGGTTTTCGTCCCTCGTTCGATGCCATCGAGCATTTGTCTCTTTTCTAAATCGACGTAACTTTGCAAGTGCCCCTCAAACGCGCCGGAAATAGCGCCTCTGAACGTGATATTCATGGCCGCCGAGGCGGCGGAATCCATCGGCATCATTCGACCTCGATTGTTTGCGTTTAAATCTCTTTGTTTACGTTCGCGCTCGGCGCGTTCTCGCACGGCCGAGGCGGTTTCACCATCTAAACTCGTTTCTCCTTCCTGTAACGAGACGCCCTTAGCGTTCGTCGCGTCCGACGAGGTCGACGACGAAGACGAAGACCTTTTTTCGCCGTTCCCAAACGTCTCGTCCAATTCCGCTTCAAACTCAAGCGTCCTCCTCAACGCCATCAACAACACCTGCGCGTCGTCCGAGTTCTGTTGCGATAACGCGTTCACATCGTCTACGCTTCCGTTAATAGTATTAATATTATTATTGCCGTATTCAGCGCGCATCATTTCCTTCTTATTATCCAAAGCTTCCGTCACGAACGCTCTGGTCATTTTACACAAACTCGCCGCGAACAATCTCGCCACCGCCCACCGCTCTGGAAACACCCCCCACGCCGTGCTCTTCTCCCTCACCCTCTTCGCGATCCAATTACACCTCCTATCTACGCTCTCCACGTTATTCCTCTCGCTCGCAAAACTTGCCGCGTATTCCGCCAATTCTTTACTCGTCAACCTCCCGACGACGTCCTCCCTCACCCTCGGCTCCAACGCGTCCACGACTAAGCACGCGTCCGATAACGTCCGAAACGCGTTCGGATCGTTCATCAAAATCGTCGGTTGCCACAACGTCGCAAAGTCCTCGAACACCGCCGTCTTCAACCCACTCGCGATTTCCTCGTACTTCGCCCTCAACCTTTGAATCTTCGGCACGTCGCCGTACTCCGCGAAGTGTTGCGATAACTGCCCAACCGCTTCTAACAAGTGCGCCGCCTCCCGATAATTCCTCCGATGACACATCGTTTCCAACTGCGACGTCGCCGACACAAACATCGATAATCTCCGTAAAGATGTGATCGCTTTCTGTAATCGTTTCTTACACGCGTCCAGTTTCCCCACGTCTCTCGAAATATCCCTCGACCTTTCGTGCGCGCGTTCGCAATCGAGCGCAAGCTGCACCATTTTCACACGCAACTGTTCCGCGGCGCATTCGGCGAGCGCCACGCCGCTCGCCACGCGTTCACCGGCAATCGATCTGTCCCGGATGGATTTTCGGACGTCTTTATCCATTTGTCGCGACGCGCGTCTCAGCTTTTGTTCGAGCAACGCGAAAGCATCATTCGTGTTCGTACGATTCGATGATGATTTTCCCCCACCGGTGTCGGTGTTCGTGTCGTGTATGTTGGCATCATTGAACTCGTCGTGCGCGGAGAGAGAAGCCCCGCTGCTCTCGCATGAAGAAGAAGGGAAGATGGCGTTGATGAAATCGATCGGGTCGAACGATTCGGACGAGAACGGGTCGCCGCCTCCGTCTCGTCCTCCTCTTTCTCGGTGTTGATGTGATTGCGCGGAAGAAGACATTTTGTGAGGGAAAAACGAAACGAAATGTATGTTTACTTTAGCACTACTGTGTATATGTAACGGTACTATTTGTCTACTTTAACCATCATGGTGACCGAATCACCTTTCAATAAAACTCTCCCGACGCTCGTCCTTTGTTTCGCACCTCCGACGCGCTTCACCTCCTCGCAATCGTCCAAGACGAGATTCATGTACTCGTCGAAACCGACGATTTGCCCTTCCAGAACGTCTCCGTTCGCGGCGTGTTCGTACAGCCAAATCTGCACTCTGCTTTTCGTTTGCAGGAAACGGAAGATGAGGTTGATCGGCTGCGTCATTATGCGCTGGACTTTTGTCGCCATGATGACTTTATGTGTGTGTGTATGTAAGCGTTTACTCTTCTCGATGTGATTCGATCCGTTCGATTGATTTCCCCGAAAAGCGATGGGACGAGAACGACGCGCTCTTTTCCCGAACGAGTATCGATTTTATGCGCGCGATCGAGGACAGTAATATAAAACTCTCTCTCTCTTTTCTCTCTCTCCGTGTTCTTCTCTCGTCGAAAAGGAGCGCGCTGCTCTCTGTGTTTACTAAAAGTAGTCTCCGCACGCTCGAGAAAAGTGAAGTTTCAAAGCGGCGGCGAGATGTGACGTTTCCTCCAGAACAAAGACGCGCGTACCCGAAACACACATCGCGTAAACACGTCATCGAGCGGAAGAGAGACAACAAACAACACCATGGGCGGCAGTCGTAACGGAGGCAAGAAAATATCCACCGGTTTAGGCCTCGCGTTGTCGAAAGCGGCGGAAAGGAAAGCGCACAAATCCTCCGTTCGAGGCCAAGACGGGACGCACATCAACTACTCGAACACGACGAACCAAGACGCGAATAAAACGCGAGAAAGCGAAGGACTCGTGTCCGTGCTCGAGAGAGACGATTTGGAGGAAATGATGGCCATGGCGCAACTCTCGAACCGAGATTTTACCGCGGAAAGAGAAAGGTACGGAGGGCCAGTGGTCGTGAGCACTGGGGGTGGTTCGGAATACGCAAGCAACAGTACCGCGAATACTCATCGGATGAGTGTTGGAGGAGATATACTCGGGGACGAGGCGACGAGAGAGGAAGTGGAGCGAGCGAAACTGACGCACGAAAACGCGGCGAGGATTCCTCGACGACCGGCGTGGACGACGGAGACGCCGAGGGACACGCTCGATCAAAACGAGAAGAACGCGTTTCTCGAGTGGCGAAGAACCTTGGCGGAGATCGAAGAGACGGAAAGAGTGAGATTGACGCCGTTCGAGAAGAATCTGGAGATTTGGAAGCAGTTGTGGAGGACGTGCGAGTTGGCGGATTGCGTGGCGCAGATTGTGGACGCGAGGGATCCGATGTTTTACAGGTGCGAAGATTTGGAGAGGTACGTGAAAGAGTTGAACGAAGGGAAAGAGTGCGTGATGGTTCTGAATAAAGCGGATTTGTTGCACGAGGAGCTGAGATCGGCGTGGGCGGATAAATTCGACGACATGGGGGTGAAATATTTGTTTTGGAGCGCGAAGGCGGCGACGGAGAAGATTGAGCGGGATGCGATTTTGGAGAAGAGGACGAGGGCGTTGGCGAGGTTAGAGGCGGAAGAAAGGGCGAGGCTCAGGGAGTACGAGAACGGCTCGAGCTCCTCCAGCGAGGATGAAAGAGAGGAAGGAGAGAGGGAAGGCGGTGGAGGAGATGTATCGTCGTCGTCGTCCTCGTCCTCGTTGACTGATGAAGGAAAACAAAACGAAGAAGACGCGAGCTCGATTGCGGCGACGGAACAACTCAGACCGCCGTCGGCGATGTCCGGATGGACGCAAGCCACAAAGACGAGTTTGCAATCGCCGACGAAAGCAGCAACAGTACCAGGGAAAGAAAATAATACAATTGCTAGTATTAGTAGTAATAATAAAAACGGCCGCAACGATCCGCGCGCTAGGGTGCTCGATCGCGACGAACTTCTCGCAGAATTGGAGCGGTTAGCGGTGAAATCAGCCAGAGTCACTCGAAACGATCCGACGTTATACGCGGACGAACAACTCGATTTTCCAGAACACCGACGCGATCGCGTCGTCGTCGGTTTCGTTGGATACCCGAACGTCGGGAAATCTTCGACGGTGAACTCGTTAATTGGGACCAAGAAAACGGGAGTATCCGCGACGCCTGGGAAAACGAAGAGATATCAAACGCTCGACCTCGGGCCTCGATTGACGCTCGCCGATGCGCCTGGTTTAGTTTTCCCTTCCTTTGCGTCATCGAGAGCGGATTTAGTGTGCGCAGGTGTGTTACCAGTCGACCGATTAACGGACGTTCGCGTTCCGGTGTCGAAAATTTGCGAACGCATACCGCGTAAATCGTTGGAGGTTGCGTTACACTGCCAGTTACCGAAACCGGCATTACACGAAGACCAAAACAGACAACCAACCGCGGGTGAACTCTTGCGCGCGTTTTGCGCCGCGCGAGGCTGGGCGCTCGTCCACGGTCGACCCGATGATAGTAAAGCCGGTAGATATTTGTTGAAAATGTACGCCGAAGGTCGTCTGTTGCACTGCGAGAAACCGTACGAGTCGTACGGCGGTAAAATGGGCGACGGCATCGGCGCCGGCGCCATCACCGAAGACACCCAAAAGGCGCTCTTAAAGTTGCAGCAACAATCGACGAGTGTCACATCCGAAGTGCAAGATTTAGACGACCTCGACGTTGCTGATTTAGTCGCCGACTTTCACGCGCGATTAAACAACAACGATACGAAAAAAACGTCCCAACGCGTTCGTCCGGAACACAAGTTCCACAAAAAACGCAAAGAGAAGCGACGAATTAAGCACAAGGGAGCGGGTGAAAATAAAGACGTTGGCGGACAAGGTTTTCTGATGGGCAAAAGAGGTGGAATGATGCCGGCGCACTTACAAGCGAACGTGAGAAGTGCGATTGGAGACGAGGAGTAATAATATAATATGTTGTAAAATTACACGCGCTACCACTAGGAGCAAGTGATATCATCAATTGGTATTATAATAAAACTTCTTCAATTGACGATGGACACGCACTCGTCGCTTTCGATTCTTTTCTCCTTGACTATTTTTCTAGCATATTCGGCGACGATTTTCCCCATTCGTTCGTACGAGTTCACGGTGACGCCTCCGACGTGCGGCGTGACGAAGATGTTCGACGCCCGTTTCCCGTTTTCGCCGAGGCTGAGCAAGTCGCCGCCCACATCCACCGGTTCGTCGTAACACACGTCCGTGGCGTAATACAAAACCGTGCCATTTTCGCACGCCTCGCGCATGGCTCGTTCATCCACCAACGCGCCGCGGGCGACGTTCACAACTATACCAGGCACTCTCTCCTCTCCAAACTTTAGCGAATCTAAAAATGTTTTATTCACCATCTTTCTATTCTCCGGCGTACACGTGCACGCGATGACGACGATATTATTTCGCCCGCTCGGAAAGCTACCCACTAAATCTACGTCCGAAATATCGCCCTCGTACAAGCCATCTAACAACTCGTTGTCGTCTTCATCATCTTCTTCTCCTTTCCTCTCTCGTTTCCGTCTCAACGCGTAAATCTTACATTGAAACCCAAACTTGAACATCTTCGCTTGCGCCTTGGCGACGCGTCCCCATCCGACGAACAAAACAGTCGCCCCGAACAACGACTCCCCCATCGGTGATCCCAACACTTTATTTTCGACGGATATTTGACACTCGTTTACTTTTTTTAACGCCGCGAGTGTTAAAAAAACCCCCATCTCCGCCGTGCTCGTTGCGTTCGGGTTCGAGTCCGAGCGAATTCGTCCGACTTTTATGCCTGCTTTTGTGGCCAAATCGATGGCCACTCCTTCTAAGCCGACGCCGAATTGTAGTATCAGTTTACACTTTGACAACTTTTTCCCACGATCACCAAAACCATTACCAGCAGCAGAATTGATAACTTCTTCGTCGAATCTGGTCATCAGTGGCACCAACACGTCGTACTCCTGAATCATATCTTTCACTCTTTCCCGGGGGCAGTTTTGGACTTTTACCGTTACACCATCGGATGATGATGATGACGATGACGATGCTTCTGTATAGCGTTTCGTGGCTTCGAATCCACCGATGAATTCTTCGCCGCAGAATAACACTCGAACGATGATGTTATTCTCACTGGTATTCGTTTCATCGTTGTCCTCGTCGTCGTTGTCATCCGTTGTCTTCATTCCATTCCGTTGGGGAAATCTCTGGGGGATTCTTCATTCATTGGTGGGGTAATAACTGCGCACAAATTCACCATTAACACGCATACCCCGTGTCCTACCACCTGGTTCGAGAAAGGGAAGCGTGAAGACGATAGTATCATAAAAAAATGGAGAAAATAATCGCTTTCTTCAAACCTCCAGACCCGAAACAACTCGCCAAACAGTGGCAATCGAACATCCGGAAAGAACAGAGACGAATAGACGCGAACATTAACGAGATCAAACGAGAGTGCATGAAAACCACTCGAGAGATTAAAACGTGCCTGAAAAGACAAGATATAAACTCTGCGCGAGTTTTAGCGAAAGAAATCGCGAAAGCGAGGAAAACGATGGAGAGTTTATACGAAACAAAGGCGAACTATAATTCGATTTCCATGCGTCTAGGGGAGTCCGTGGGGAGGTTGGCGCAGGCGGGGAGCGTAAAAACATCAGCAGAGATATTAAAGTCGATGAACGCCATCGCGAACGTCGGTCAAGCGACCAAAGACGTCGTCGCTATGAGCAAAGAGATGTTTAAATTAGGCGTCATCGAGGACGTTCTCGAGGACGCGTTCGCCGGGATGGCTTCGACGGACGACGAGGAAGAGGAAACGGAGAGAGCGGTGGATGTGATTTTGAAAGAGTTTGCCGGCGAGGTCGCGGGTGCAATGCCGGAGAAAGTCGTCGAACATGAACAACCAAAGACTACTGAGGCGGTCGTCGTCCCATCGGTTTCCAAAGAAGAAGATGAAAGACGGCCGGTCGTCGTCGACGTGCAAAGTCGACTCGACGCCCTTCGAGAGTAGCGATATCGTCGTCTCGAGTATCGCTCGTCGAGTTTCGACTAAAATATATCGAACTTCCATCGTGAACGAGTGCTCGCCAGATATATGCGATCGAATATCTCGGTAATTGGTAGTGCATCAACTGCAGGAAGCATCAAATAATGCGACATCAAGTGCGCATTGTAAAGTGTATCATATAAAACGTAGAAAACCATCATTTTGCCTCAAAACGCTGACGCATTGACCCAAAAATCAAAATCATGTTTTGCCATCAAACAACAACACCATTCGCGAATAATCCTCGAAGAAGAGAGGTCGCGTCTACTTCGTCAAAGCACGCTTCGTCGTCTACTTCGTCTTCGTTCGGATGTTACCGAAAGCAGCAGCAGCGCTTCTGTTCTTTGTCTTCTTTAAGACGAATTTCCAATTCGAAGTTCTCGTTAGGGAAACGACGACGCTTTCAAAGTTGCGCCAAGAACAACATCATCTCTTCGACCACGGCATCGATGAAGGAGGAGGAAAACGAGGAGAATATGGAAGAAGGAGGAAATTTGAACGTGGATGCGGTCGTGTTTGAATCCGTTGTCGACACTGGCGGTGGTGGAAGTGGTTCTGGTTCTGTTGGTGGAGGGAAAAGCAACTCCAACACCAAGACCAACAACTTTTCAGCGAGCGGGATTTTTGATTCTTTGCTGAAGTCGTACGACGAATTCGACGCGTCCGAGCAACTGGAAAGGATGAAAAGAAACGCGAAACAATCGGATCGAGTGGCGAAAGCGATGCAGTATAAAGCAGGGAAAGCGGCGAGGAGTTTACGGGTGAAAGTGAATAATAGTAATAACGGGAAGGGCACCGCGGGCGTTTTGACGACGAGTTCATCGAATAATCCGGCGGCATTATTGGGAAGGAAAAATGCGTCGTCGGAGAAGAAGAGAGAGAAAAATAAGGTTCCCGTGGCGTATCCAGACGCGACGAAACCGACGATATATAAACTCACCGACGCGGAACGCGCGGCTATGGGTGCACTCGACGCGGACGAGATGCATTTCGTGCCGATACCGAACGAAAATTGGTCCGTCTCTTTACTCCGGTATCTTCCGAAAAGGTCGAGCGCGAACGTGGATTACTCGAAGCCGCCGGTTATATTCATCCCAGGATGCGCGTCGAACGCGCACACGTTCGATGTTGATGCGAGCGATGGTTTTTCCATGCCAAGATTATGCGCGGAAAAACTACGCAGAGAAGTTTGGATTTGCGAATCTCGAGGGGTTGGTCACGCGAGGAACCACGAGACGCCGCTGGAGAGTTACACGAAGCTCGTGATGGAGGAAGACGTCGAGGACGAGGAGCAATACGACGAATCGAACAAAAAGAAATCGCAAACGAAGAAGAAAATTATTGTTTCGGTGCCGAAAATCAAGCCTACCATATACGGCGGATGGGACTTCGATACGTACGTTTTGGACGATTTGCCGACGGCGTTTACGTATATACGAAACTTAATGGTCAACGAAGGCCGGGCACAAAGGGATACATTTGAGTACGATTTAATCGGTCACTCGATGGGCGGTATGCTCGCGTGCGCTATAGCGGCCAGAAGTCAACACGAACACCCAGGGTGGTCGATTCGGAAAGTCATCGCTTTAGCGTCGTCGTTGGAGTGCTCTTCGACTAACGCGCAGACGGTACCGTCCATTTACGCTCGATTCGCGGCGTTAGCCGGGCATTTACCGAGAGGTTTAACCGGAGGCGCATCCGCGATACCAAAAATACACTTACCGTTACAGCCGGTTTCAGTCGGCACCGCGGAACTGTTCACTCGAGTCTTGGGCCCGCCGGACGAGAAAAGGCAAGAAGACGTTTCGAATCCAGCCTCGGCGTTCTGGAACAACTCCGTCTCTGCGACGACGTGTTACCCGGGCGCCACGAGTGCAAAATTTCTCCGAAAACTCCTCGTGTACGGATTCGATAACGTCCCGTTAAGTCTACTTCTTCAAATGTGCACCTTATTCACTCCGGGCGGCATGCGCTCGCGCGAAGGCTTGCGAAACTTCTTCACGGAATCCAAACGCCCGTCCGAAATCACCATCTTTGGCGAAAACAAATTCAAAGAAGACCCAATGGAAATGCAAAAACCCGTCATCAACTACGTCGACGCGTTCGCCAACAGCAACGTCCCCATGCTTTGCATCGCCGCCGATTCCGACCCAATCTTTCCTCCCGAACAAGTCAAAGCCTTCGCGAAAAGAGTCAACGCTCGATACGAGTGCGTCGGCGACGGGTCCATTTTCGAAAACGACGACGACAAAGAAAAAGGCGAAAACATCATCGACAAAGAAGAAGAGCAAAAACAGCGCGACCTCCTAAACTCTGGCCGCGTAAAAAGTGATGATATGCCCGAAATGAGAGACGCCAACGGAGACGCGGTTCCGAGCCACATGAGTCACTACGACGTTCTCTGCGGTAAGCGAGCGCCGGTGTTGGTGTACCCGAAAATCCTCGCCTTTCTCGAAGAATAAAAGAACAAGAATACGAAGAACACGGAGAAAAAGCATAATAGCACGTAGGTAGATAGATAGGGAGAGAGAGAAAGAGAGAAAGAGAGAGAGAGATGCGAGATGTTGTAAAAATGTTCGTTTTTTTTCTCCTCTGTCACAACACCAAAAAGCTCCACAAATTCTCCCCTAAGAGACACACAACAACTGCACACCAAGAACAACAACAACGACAACAGTTTCTTCCGTTTCAACAGGCGACGTTCACGGAACACTCAGAAGCCGACTGACTCCGTAGTATTTACGTCGTTTTTTTCGTCTCTGGTCTCTCTCTCTCTCGCACAACAACATCATCAAATTCATCAACTCAAGGGAAAGACATCTCCTCGCTTCGAGCGGATAAAGAAGAAGAACTAAAGAAGAAGAAGATAAAGAATGGAGGGAGAGGACAAAATTAAAAAAGAACAACACTCGAACGATTTGCGCCGTCGAGCGAGATTGGCGGTGATGAACAGCAAGCGCGTGTTGCTCTCGTCGACGAATGATGATTTCGACGAGAACGAAGAGGAGGACAGTCCCACGAGGAAGGTTTCGGAGGAGGAGGATGTCACGGTGGTGGTCGATTTTATCGGGGACGGGTTACGCGGCGCTCGAAAATGGCTCGGCGCGGCGACGGTTATTGATAAAGAGACGAAAGAGACGACGTTTTACGGCGTTCCGAGCCACGCGAGAAGAGTGTTGAAGGTTGTCGCGAAAACGGGTTTGGTGTCCGTGGTCGGCCCGGATTTAGGCGATCGGAAGTTTAAGTATTTGAGAGGGGTGACGAGCGTGGACGAGGAGAGCGAGGAACCGACGATATTTGCGCTTCCCGCGTGGGGGGATAACGTGTTGAGATCGGATTTTAATCGAGAGGAGGAGAACGAGGTACCGGAGATTGCGAATTGGATGGAGGAGTTGTATTTACGCGACGCGAACGATCGGACGAAATGGGAGGAGAAGTGGATGTGGCACGGCGGGCAAATTGCAAAGACAAAAGATGGAAACTTGTACGCGATTCCGTGTAACGCGAAAGCCGTATTGCGGGTGGACGTGAAACAAGCGAGAAACGGGAAAAACGCGACGGAGAAAGCAAAGGCGATTAGTATGGTTGGCGAGGATATTATTTCGAAGATGTCGGGCGCGCAGAACAACAAATTTTACGGCGGCATCACCGGATCGGACGGGAATATTTACGGCGTCCCGTATTGCGCAGATAAAGTGTTGAAAGTTATTCCAGACGAAAGAAACCCACGCGTGGAACTGCTCGACGGCGAAGGAGCACTTCACGAGATTGCGAAAGGGAAAGACTATAAATGGCACGGCGGCACGTATTGCCCGATTGACGAATGCATTTACGGGTTCCCGTCGCATGCGGATAAAATCTTACGAATCGACTGTAAAACAGGTAAAGTGACGCAAATTGGTGGTAACTTTCCGAAAGACATGAACGAAGGGCGGTATAAATGGGGTGGTGGGGCCGTCGATAGAGAAGGTCGCGTGTACGCGATACCTTCGGATTGCGCGTGCGTTTTGAGGATCGATCCGAGAACGACCGTGAAAGTAAAACATATAATAACAGAAGAGAACAACAACAATAATAATAATAATAACAACGAGTGCGGCTATGAATCAGAAAGTCAAAAAAGTGCACCTTCGAGCCCAGGTGCGAGTCTGAGCAGTTCGCCGTCTGCGGCGGGTGAAGGTTTTCGCAAAGTAACTTTTGATTTCAACAAAGCGCGAGAGAAATCATACTCCATGGAGCGGAAAAACAGTAGAAAAAAGCAAACTGTGGTCGAAGTCGAGGAACCGCTCGTGGAGTTCCTCGGTCTCGGACTTCCAGGAATGCTTCCCAACCTGCGAAATAAATGGCAAGGAGGCGTCCTCGCCAACGACGGTATGATTTACGGCGTCCCGTGCGACGCGCCGTACGTCCTCCGAATAAACCCGGAAACTGCCGAGTGTTCATTCGTTGGCGGCGATTTAGGCACGATGGAAGATAAGTACCAAGGAGGATTCTTAGCGCACGACGGATGCATTTACTGCATCCCCGAAAATGCCGAACACGTGATGCGCATCCACCCTCCAGGATCCACCGCCTCCCCGAAACCTCAATCCTTGAAAGCGCACAACGCCGCCGTCGAAACGCCGATACCGCTCACGAAATCGCAAAGAAAGAAATTCCTCAACCGACGAAACCGAGAAAGAAGTGGCGGTAGTAAACTCCTCAATAGCACCCACGTAGCTCACCATAGCGCAGAGAAGAACAGCAGATCTTCGTGTTGTCGATTGTCGTCGTCAAGCCGCGGTTGTTTTTAGTCAAGTAATTAAGTACTAAGCAGCAAACTGCACAAATTCACACATCATCATCACTTTGCTTCCCCGCAGAACAACAACAAAACAAAGCGTTTGCTGTTGAAAGAAAAGTTTTGTTGTTGTTAGTATTGTACATGCTCCAAAGCAACAGCTCGCGCGCGTTTGCATCTCTCGCGCTCGTCGTTTGGGCCGCTGGTTTGCATCACAACGTGCAAAGCATTTCCCAATCCGAGGCGTATAAAAACTCGGCGATAGGGCAAAGCGCGAGCAGTTCGGTGTCTTTTTCTTTATTCAGTGGCAGCTCTGAAAGCGCGTCGACGAAACCGTCGAAGTCGTTGTCGTCGTCTGAGGATATTTCGGGCGAAAAGGATTGATTTGAACTGGTTGGAACGCCCCACAAACGCACAGACAAGATGACGGAGTTTGGTGGTGCTGATGAGAAAATATCTCTCAAACTGCTCGCGAAGCACTGCGTGGACGCGTGCGTTCGAGGATGCAAAGAGATACGCGCGGTCGCGAAACGAAACAAACGCGTGATGGATGATGACGGAAATTTCGCGATGAAAAAGGAAAAGATTAAACACACGTTCAAAGACGAGAACGACGCGAGAAGCGCTTTGACGGAAGCGGACGTGAACGCGCAATCGGTTATCATCGGCGCGTTGAGGAAGAGTTACGGAGAGCGGTTGAACATCGTCGGCGAGGAAGATGGCGACGCGAACGCAAAGCCGAGGGAAGATGAGGAGAAGTTGAGAGACGATTGTTTTGAGTTTTCGAAGATGGAGGAGGTGGAGGACGTTGAAGTCAGAGTCGGCGACTGCGTCGTGTTTGTTGACCCGGTAGACGGGACGCGAGAATTTATAGAAGAACGGTACCAAAATTGTCAGTGTTTGATTGGTATCGCGCATAAAGGACGAGCAGTTGTCGGTGTCGTAGGTATACCGTTTCCAAAAGGGGAAATTACAAAAGATTGCGACGTCGAAGCGTTGGCGGTGGTGTACGGGATGTGTTACGAAAAGGAGGATGAGGGAGGAACGGTGGTGAGAGTTTTGGAGACGTGCAACGAGACGTTGTTAGGGAACGCCGCCGCCGCCGCCACCACCATCGCACTCGCTGAAACGACAAAAACAAAAACAACAAAAACGCCGACGACAAACCAGCAGCAGCAGCAGAAAAAGCAGCGCGTATCGTCCGAAACGACGACGCCGAGTTCGCCGTACATCCTCACTACCGGCGACAGTAAATCGAAAGCGTTACGCGCGGCGGTAGAAGTAGTCGAAGAATGCATACGCGATGACAACGCTTATCCGACCCCACCGGAACGTTTAATCACCGGCGGCGCCGGGAACAAAATCCTCCGCGTTGCGACCGGAATCTCGCCTTCTTCGTCGTCTTCTCAACAAACGCCGCCAACGACGACGACTCCAAACGACCCTTCGAAACAAACAAAAAACGCTCCGCCGGACTGCGCGTTGATGCACATGGGCACGTGCGCCTGGGACACCGCCGCTCCCGAAGCAGTACTCCGCGCCTCCGGTGGTACAGTCACCGACCTCTTCGGCTCTCGACTCGTCTACGACTGCTCGAACAAAAACGAAGCGTACGTCAACGCTCGAGGCGTTCTCGCGTCGAGTAAACGTACGGTCGAGAGTGGTTTACACGACGTTTTTTGCCAAAAAATGAGGGAAAGTGAGACGTTGTTGACCTTATTCGGCATCGATATGTTATAAGAAAGCATCCTCCCTCCTCCTTTTCCTTTTCCTCCTCCTCCTCCTCCTCCTCCTCCTAAAATAGTAATATGTAATAAGCGAGTAAAAATGAGTCCCTAAACGAAACCCTAAAATCAATGAGGGCTTCTCAAGTCCATTTCCCATCAGAAAACCACGCATCGTCTGCGCCTCTCTCTTCTCTCTCGTGCCTCGCTCTTCTCGATTTGAAAAGCACGTTTCATCTCTCGCGGCGTTTGGTGGCGTTTTCTTTATTCATCAGAGACAGACAGATTAGGAGAGAGAGAATACTACAGTAACTCATCAAAGGCTTACAACATTTGTTCGGGAAAGTTTGACTTCTTTTCTCTCTGATAAGAACTTCGAATCAAGTTTCCGCTCCGGAGGAGGAGGAGGACGAGAAAGCATCATGACGGACGAGAATAAAGACGGTAAAAGAGGTGAAGAACTCAAATCCGTGGCGAAAGAGTTCACGCACCAAGCCTCCTTAAAACTCGCCGAATTCTCCAACGACGAACGCGTTTCCAAAAATTTCGACCAAACGCTCGACACCGCGAGCGAATATTTACTCGATGAAAGCGCAGAAGCGAAGATCAAGCAAAAAGCGAAAGAGCTGATGGAAACGTCCGATTTAGCCAAAAAGTTGCAACTAAAAAGTCAAGATTTATTCGATAACTCTCTGAGGAAAGAAGAGGACATCGAAACGGCGAAACGAAGAGCGTCGCAAGTTTTAGAGATTGCGGAGAGTTTAGCGGCGAAGAGCGCGTCGACTTCGCAAACGGCGTCGGTGTTTGCCGAGGCGACGGCGAATTTGAAACGGTTAATCGAGACGTCGGAGAATAGGAAAGAGTTGGCGGAAGCGGCGAAGGTTTTAGGGAAAGAAGTTTGGGAGAAGTTAGGGAGTCGAGCGAGCGCGAATTCAAACGTCTCGAGCATGAAGACGACGGTCGATCGGTTAAGCAGCAGAGTGAGAGAGTTGTTGAGAAAGTTGCAAGAGGATAAGAAGAAGAGAGAGGAAGAGGCGGCGATGGCAGCCGTTATGGGGTTAGACGGGTTAAGCAGTCCGAGAGGAGGTACGGGGAGCGACGGAGGGTCGCTGATGAACTCTCCGAGAACACCCGGGGGTGGTTTGAGATCAAACAACGGCGCGAGTTTGGACGAGAAGAGCAACGTCAACTCTAGGTTTAAAACCTTAGGCGAAGAATCGCAATCGATTTGGAGAGACATTCGGGGCGACGAGCAAATTAATAAACTCTTAAAAGAAGAAATCGTGCCTGGATTTAATAGTTTAATCAGGAACGCGGTGGAGGTGAGCTGCGAGTTGATTTCAAAATTAGAGTTGCCTCGCGTGGACGGGATTTACGACTCGCCGATTGGCTCCGTGTGTTACCACGTGGACAACTTGCACTTCAGCGAGTTTTCCATCGATAAAGGCGCTTTGCGAGTCATCAATCACGTCAACGGCGAGAAGCACAACAGTAATAATAGAAAGCATCATAGAAAACCGCATCACCACGGCCAAGACGAAGACGGACACCACGAGTATTACGATTCCGAGGACGATTCCGAGGACGACGAAGATTTTGAGAATTCGTACGACGACGGTAGTGGATACCATCAATTCAACGAACGAAATAATAGTAGCAATAACAACAACAACACCGGGTTACATTCCACGGTGGAAGTGCGAGGAATCAAAACGAACATGGAAGAGATTGAGTTCGCGTATTGCGAACATCCAAGAGGGTGGGGCGTCATCGACGGCGAAGGTTTGTGCACGGTGAAAGTAGACGGAGCGAGAGTTGGCATTTCTTACGAGATCATCATCAACACGCCGAGATTGGTACAGATTGTTAACCAAGGCGTGGAAATCGTGAAGAATGAAACAACGAGAGACGAGTTGACGGCGAAGTTTCAAGCGAGTTTAGAGGAGAGGAGGAAAGGCGCCGCGGCTGAAGCGGATGAAAATAACTCGGAATTTGCGACGCCGGTTTTGAGTCCGAGCGGAAAGAATCCCCACCAAGATTCGTCTCCGTCGTTTCAAGAAGCCGGAGGTGGCGGGAACAAGAACAACAATTTCGATTTATCCACCGTGGACGATGCGTTATCGAGCGCGTTAGACCGCGCGTTTGGCGGCGGAGGCGCGTTTGGCGAACCTCCGGAATCTCCGGAAGACACGCCGCCGCAATCTCCGAACGAAAGTTCCTTAGACGCGCGAGAACACCAACAGCACGCGTACTTTCAACCGCGGAAGCCGTCTTTCGACGGCAACATGATTCGAGACAAAAACGAGAATATTACTAGCAAAAGCAAATCCGCAAACGACAACAACAGGTACGAGAAAAATGGAAAGAGTGAACAAATAGATAGGCAAGCGCAGCTGGAGAAAAATCGCAAGTTTGTCGAGGACGTCCTCGGCGCCGAGTTCCTCGGGACCGACCCGGTGCTCACCTTGCGCGTTCACACGACGCACATCGCCGTCGGTAAACTCGACGTCGAAATCGGCGGCACCTCCGCCGCGTGGCTCTACAACATGATCGCGCTCGTCCTCACCGAACAACTCCGCGGACGCATCGAAGAGCGCATCAATAACATCACCGTCCGCCAACTCGCCCGCCTCTCCGGCGCCGTCGCCGCTTACTCCGCCGGCTTAATCCAAGTTGAAGTCATGGGCGACCACTCCGACTCCGAGGACTACGACTCCGACGAGGAAGGTTTGTTCTCCGGCATGACTGGCTCTTTGCGCGAAAACCTCGGCCAATGGAACGAAGACTGGGTCTGCTCGCACTGTCCAGGAGAAGCGAGCGAAAAACTCCAATCAAAACGAAAGTTTGGAAGTAAAACAGATTTGAGACGAAATTCCAGAGGCGAAAGCATGGAGATGTTACCGGACGTCGACGCGGAAGACGCCAAATGGGAAGCGTTTCAAAACAATAACAATTGAAGCTTGAAGAGAGAAATCTGATGATGATAAATAGAGAGCGCGTTGTCACACTCACACACGTAGTAGTATTATTCCAGAATACCGTAATATCAGGAGGAGGAGTACATCGCGCTCGACGCCGCTCGATTTTCCTCCTCCTCCTCCTAAAGGGAAAATCGTCATAAATATCTTTTCTCTCACTTTACGAACACGCTTTGAAACACTTCTACCCTCTGCGCAAAATAAAGAATATATACGAAAAGCAAATGTCCTCCAATACTGGCACGAACAAATTCCCTTCGATCGTCCTCCCGACGATCGCGCTCGCGTCCACCGCGTGCGCTTTACTCGTCCAAAACCACCACAGAGTTGGACACGTTCCCGCGATTTTTAAGCGCATTTTTGGACGGTTTGGAGAGAAGAAAACAAAGAAGACAAAGGAAAAGGAGACACCTTTTGACGAGAACGAAACGATTAAAACTCCTTCTTCAAACGACGAGAAGGACGACGACGCAAAAGCAGCGAACAAAAGCAGCAGCAGTAAAGAAGTTAAAGAAAAAGTTATTAAAGAAGAAGAAATTGGTTTTCTTTCCCCACAAGAAAAAATGGAGCAAAAAATGGAGCGAAACGAGGAGCGCGTGAGACGCGCGAACGAGAAAGGGTTCGAGATGATCACCATTCGCGCGAGCAGTCGAGAGGACGCGAAGAAAAGAGAACGGGCGAAGACGACGACGAAAGAGTTGTTGTTCGGGAAGAAGAGGATGAAGATGAAGAAAGGCGCGAGCGACGAGAGCGAGGAAGAGGAAGAGGAGGAGGAAGAAGAGGAGGACGTGAGAATAGAGGTTGATATTTCCACGTTTGGGGCGGCGATTGTGGCGCTGAGAGTGCCGAGTAAAGAAAGCGAGGACGTGGAGGATGTCGTTTTAGGTTTTAATTCAGTGGAGGAGTACGCGAAAGTGGACGACCATCCGTACTTTGGCGTCGTCGTAGGGAGAGTCGCGAATAGGATCAAAGATGGGAAATATACCTTAGATGGCGTGGAATATAAGTGCGATCGAAACGATGGGGAGAAACACACGTTACACGGCGGTTTTGAAGGCTTGGACGTGAAACGATGGACGCTGAAAGACGTGTCGGAAAGCCACGTGGAATTGAGCGTGTTGAGCGGAGATTTAGAGCAAAAAGGGTTCCCGGGAAATTGTAAGATTTCCGTCGTGTATCGAGTGCGGATTATTGAGCGCGCGAAAATTCGCGAGAGGAAGAAAATGTCTCTGTTGGAAGCGCCGTCGTGCGAGTTGTACGTGGAAAAGTACGCGTCGCTTACGTGCGAGTTCAAAGCGACGACGGACGCCAAGACGCCGATTTGTTTGGCGCAACACTCGTATTTCAATCTTAGCGGGTGCGATTCGAACGAAGACGTTGGGTATCACTTGGCGGAGTTTCCGAACGTGTCGAAGTACTTAGTTTTAGACGATGAAAATATTCCAACCGGTGAAATCCGCGAATGTCACGAGGCGTTTGATTTCTCCGAGAAAAGGTTAGTCTTTGCGCAGTTGCCGCCTATGCGCACGCCGCTCGGATTCGATCACAATTTTTGCATCGACGGCGACAACTTCTCGAGATCGGTGAATAATCGTCCGAAATCGTACTTTGCGGTGGAAGATTCTAACTATTCGCGACATGCAAGCATTCCATCGACGCGATTTAACGAAAGTTTAACCCATTGCGCGTCGTTCGAAAGTTCTTCGAGCGGACGTACCATGGACGTATACACCGACGCCCCCGGCTTTCAATTTTACACCGGCAACTTTCTCGATGGCACCACGAGAGGTAAAAACAACGTCGCGTACGACGCAAACACGGGTTTCTGCGTCGAAACGCAGTGGTGGCCAAACGCAGTCAACGAAAAAGACTTTCCGGATTCAGTGCTGGAGGTTGGTCAAACCTACGTCCACAACACTTGCTACGAGTTTGGTTTGAATAAAGGGATTGGAGCGAGCTTCGTGGCTTCGTATTGATGATGATAATAATAATAATAATAATAATAATATTTATGATAGGAATACACTTCTTCTAATCTACACATTTACTCACGCCGCGGCGAAAAATCTCCGAAACCCGTACACGCATATAAACAACCCGACCAAAACAATCACCGGCATGTACTTTTGAATCAGCGCCTGCCTGCTCAAATCCTTCGCCTTCTTCGCGTACTTTTTACTCTCCATCGCTAAATTCCCGCTCATATTTTCCACTCGATCCAACCGTTCGCCTTGCTCCAACACGTCGTTAATGTTCCTCGTCATGATCGATTGAATATCGTGCAAATCTTCGTTCAACTTCTCCAAGTTCCTCTGCGTGCGTTGATCGGAGTACAATTTCTTCGTCTTTTGAATAAACGTGTCGAATTTAATAAACGCGTACGGGCGAGCGACGGAATCGACGTTCATGCCGTGTTTGTCCGCGAATTCGCGTTGCAGTTCTGTTAAATGCGACAATCAGAGAGAATATACATAAGGTGAGTCATTATGCGTCAAACAAACGTCTCGAATGAAAACGTGATGACATTTCAATCGAATCGAATACGCGCGAAGAACAAAAACGAGTTCTGTTTGCTCTCACCTTCCAAGTACGAATACGCTAATTTCTTCGGGTAATTCCTCTCGCACAAGGTCAAATAGCACACCCCGCTTTCGATCACGTAGTGCATGAAGTACTCTCCGGATTCGTACGACATCCTCGACGGCGGTGCGCCTCCTGCGCCCGACGCGTGCGACGACGATGAGTTCTGCCCGAGTTTTTTAAACAGCGTTTTCGCTTGTTGTTTGTAGTATTCTAAATCGAGCGAGGCGTCGGTGTCCAATCCTTCCGCGAGAGGGAGGCCGTCCAGGACGCGCGCAATCATCGTCAGTTTCACCATACTACGTACTACGTATCAAAGCTTCAAACGAGACGTGTATAAAGCAACTTCAAAGCGCTTGTGGTTTTATCGTAAACGCGAGCAGAGAAAGAGAGGAACACACGCGCGCGTGTAAATGAAGCTCTCTTTTTTGTGTCTCCAAGGCACTGATGAAAACTTTCCCCTCAACGACTGCTCAAAAAAAGCACAAAATTTTTCGTTTTTAAAAAATTCTCATCAAACCCCTCTGGGAACGTTCAACAACATGTCTCTCTGCTGATCTGATCATCGAGAGTTAAATAATCGAGTCTGTTTCTTTTGTCTCGCGCATCTCTTCGATTTCTACACGACTGAGAGTTCATCTCAGATTCTTTCTTCTCGTGGTGATGTGCGTCGAAGATTCACCGCGTTGAACTTCCTCAATCGTCCGAGAATACTAAAAACACTTCGTGATGAATGCCTTTCATTCGAGATCTGTTCTTTCCACATGTGAATTTCTTAATAAAAAGAAAGTTCGTTGGTCTTTTAGGGGAGTTTTGACTTCATTCGTAGAAACCCACACAAACACTTCTCATAGAGAATACTACGACGAATAATAATGTCTGGCCACAATCCATTCCTGGTCGAATCAGACGACGACGACGACGACGATCGAGAGGAAGAAAACCTGTTACGAACGGCTGCCGCGCGCGCGAACGTGATGGGTTTTGGTGGTTCCAACATTTCGTCCTCCTCCCCTGAAATGATGTACGGAGGAGGAGAGGGAGAGGCATCACACCCGATGAAGACTACTTCTTCTTCTACTTCTTCTTCTTCGGTGTTTGCGAATAAGAGCAGTAGGGAGAGCGTGCCGCCGTTACCGTCCGCGCCGAGGATGACGACGAGAAGCAGTGGGAGTAATAGTACGACGACGACGCATAATACGACTACTGGTGGTGGTGGTGGATTTTGGATTTTCAGCTTCAAATACTACCAGAAATACTTCGACGTGGACACCGCGGACGTCCTCAGGAGGATCAAGAAAGGAACGTACGGCGCGTTAGGCGGGGCGTTGTTTTTGGACGACGTGAAGGAGAAACCGGACTTGTACGGGGCGTTTTGGGGGTGCGCGACGCTCGTGTTTGTCGTGGCGATGGGCGGGAACTTTGCGGAGTATTTGGAGAGCATGTCGTCGTCGTCGACGACGAGTAGCAATAGGAAGAGGATGCTGATGATGCGGAAGTTGTTGCAAGAAGAGGAAGAAAACGTTTTGCCGCCGCCGGCGCCGTATTCTCCTCCTCCTGCGACGACTCCGGTGGTGAGCGCGAAAGAGCCGTGGCAATTCGACGTGACGAAAGTCTCGCAGTGCGCGGCGATGACGTACGCGTACGTCTTTCTCTTTCCTCTTTCATTGTATTTAGTAAAAAGATGTTACGCGGGCGTTCGGAGCGCGAGTTACACCGCGTTAGTGTGCTTGTACGGCTATTCTATCATGTCGTACATCCCCGCGTCGATATTGTGCATTTTTCCTGTGGAAACGTTGCGGTGGGTGGCAGTCATGACGGCGTGCGCGGTTTCGAGCGCGAGTTTGTTTCGAAACGTAGACGCGTTGTTAAAGGGTGAATCTGGGAATACGAAAGCGATGGCGATCGCGAAAGGGATGGGCGTCGCCATCGTCGGTGCGAACGTGATTTTCGCCGTCTGCTTGAAGGAGTTGTTCTTTCGGTTTTAAAAAAATGAATAATAGTACTTAATCTTGGAAGGTTGTTCCAAACAACAATTCGCACTCGAGAACCTCGATGTTCCCCGTGCGAGGATTAAACATCACGTCTAAACCAATACAACCCGCGTTGCATATTTTATGCTCGCGAACTTTTTTCAAAGTTTCTTTCGCCGAGCGCGTGTTGCACGCGTCATCCGTCGTCTGTCTCAACAGCTTGCGAATGAAATCGGAGTGCGAGACGACTGAGACGGAGCTATGCGACGAATTCTTCAACTCTTCCCAGAACTCCTTCGTGCGTTCGTTGACTAAAGAAGAAGACGTGTCGCTCTCGTCCCCAGCGGTCCACCATTTATCTCTCACGTCGCGCGAATCCACGTCAAAGTACTCCGCGCACTTGCGTTCGCTAAAGATGTCTACGATCGTTTGCGTTTCGGCTAGGTTGAGCAAGTTCAGTTTCTCGGACGCTCTTTTGAATATTCTCGTTCCTCCGCATTCGATACCGACCGAATCGAGGCCGCCGACTGATTTAATTTCTCGACACGCTCTCGAGAATCGAAAATCAACTCTCGGCCACATTTGGGCGTCTTCTTCTTCTCTTTCTCGCCTCGTTTGAGTTTTTACGCTTGGACTTCCACTAATATTCATGCCTTCGATATCAATCAGCGGCGGTAAATCGGAATGTGTCGTCGCTGTTGCAAATGATGACGACGACGACGCCATCTTTACCGCCGCGTTTCTTTTTTGCACGTCCGCGTTCCGTTTGATCGTCGCGGGATGTTTGGCTAATAAAATCATCGCCGTTTGTACCGCTCTGGTCAAAGGCGACACGATTACGTGATAGGTGTTCGCATAGACCTCTTCCCAATCGTCATTGCCCGACGACGACGAAATCGTCGAAATCGTCGGAGTTGGTGGTTTTTTTGCGAGTACAGCCGTTCTCACGCACTGGGCGACGCCGGCTTCCGTCAACGGATGGTCGTACGCCATCATGTTTCGAACGTTCACGTTTCGTTGGGCTTCATTCCACGCGCTCTCTCCGTGCCTGAATAAATAAATGCGTTTTTTTATCGCTGGCACTACATCAAACAACACTCGCACGACCGCTTGACACTTCCTGCTCGCGTTCTTCGTATTCGACAATCCTATTCGAAGCGGTACGATCAAAGTCACGCTTGTTTTACTATCGCTAGGAAAGTTGTCGTCGTCGTCGTCAAATCCACCGTCACCAAAACCACCACCATTTCCTTCTTCTTCTTCTAAACGATCGCAGCACAAACCGCACGTCCCGTACCCGATAACTCTCTGCGTGCACGATTTATCCTTCTCCTTCCCACTCGCACCACCACCCATCATCTTCGACAACCCTCCCGAAAACGTTCCCTCGTTGCTCACGCTCGCCTCGACGACCAACCGGTCGTCCCTCCGCAATCCTACGCGACAGAGCAAATCCCTCGTTTCGCCTCCCCACTCGATCGCGTTGTTGGTGTTGTTATTCACCGTCGTCGCATCTTTCTTTCTATTACTACTACTACTAATCTCGATGTTCGTGTTGCTGTTTTCCGCTCGCTTCCTGGAGCTAAACATGCACCTTTTCCCTTTCAAATTCCCGAACCTGTCGGACACTCTCGCCGTGACGAGTACTTTCTCGTTGTGCGCGCAATCCAAATTTTCGATCCGTTCCAAGCTGATGACGAGGTGGTTGTTGTCGGACCCCGAGGAACGCCTCTCTCGTTGCCGTCGCATCTCCTCGTCTGAATCGTTCTTCTTTTCATCATCTCTCAAAGTCGTTCCCGCGAAGACTCCTAAGCGCGTCGTTGATGTCGTTGATGTTTCCATTCTCGCCGCCGTCGTCGTCAAAAACGGATCGAAAGCTTTACTCTGCCGCTCTTGTTGCCGCGCGGGGACAAATGCTTCCTCCTCCTTTCCCGTCATCATCGTCAAAGCGTGAATATCATCCAGAGAGAGATGTGTTAAAAGTGAGGGGAAACTTGCTTCATTTCCCCTAAAACATTTGACCACATGCGGTGAATATATATCAATGTCGTCCGTGTCGTTCGAGCGATGGTTGCTCGACCAAAACGTCATTTACGATGCGTCTGCCATCGAATTCGTCGTTTCGAGTGCGACTACTCCTAACGCGACGACGAAAGTCCTCGGGAAAAGACGGATACATCACCGGGAAAAAATCGTAATTCGAATCCCTTTCCAAGCGTGTTTCACCTTTGAAACGTCTTTGCTTTTCGCGAGGATGAATGAAAAAGCGAGCCAAAGAAGATGGAAAAAGCACCTGGAACGTGTCTTGAAGAAGCGTACTAAACAATCGTCGATAGTTTCGGATTGGTTGAGCGCGTTGGCGTTGGCGCTGTGCTTTGAACGGTTTTGCATTTTGCAAAGCGAGAGGAAACAGTTACAACAACAACAACAACAACAACAACAACAACAACAACGCGCTTCTTCTCAAAACGCGGAGAAGAAGATAAAGAAGATAAATGAGACGATGAGAAGCAGATTCGAGCCGTATTTGAAAACTTTGAACGAATGCGAACGACACGCGATGTGTAATTGGGAGGAGGGAGAGAAAGAGATGCTCTTGCGAGGCACGGATGTTGGGATGGATTACGTTCGGGATGAAAGGGAAGCGGCGAGGCGCGAGTACGAATCGTTTCGCGCGGCGCTTTTGCCCCGGGACTTTGAAGAAGGGGAAGAAGAAGAAGACGACGACGAAGAGAATAGTTTTGCGGAGTACTTTACGTTGGCGAGATACCGGGGTTCGAGGTCGGTGTGTAGTTCGCGCGCGTTTCAGATTGCTCCCGGATTGGTTGGATTGATGCCGTTGGCGGATTTGTTCAATCACAAGTCGGTAGGGAACGACGTCGCCGTGTGCGAGGGAGACGACGAGACGACGGAGACGGTTGCCGTATCTGTCGTGAAACAAAGTGGCGCGCAAAAAGGAGAGGAATTATTTAATACCTACGGAGTGTTATCAAACACTGATTTATTGAACTCGTATGGTTTTTGCGATAAAAACGCGCTCGACGTTGCGGCGACGGCACCGAGGATTACCGGTTTGAGCGTTCGCCAACGGTTCTTGATGATGGCAAAAACAAGTAAGTTACCGGATGCGTTCAGAGAAGACGAGGAAACGCATACCATTGAGGAGATCACTCGCTTATTGCCGCCTGGACGAGAGGATATTCTTCGCTCGGTATTTTTACATCGACTGAAACTGTACCCGAGTCAAAAAGAATTTGAACGCGCTTGCGAGGCGTACTTATTGTCAGGAGGAGGAGATATAAAGAATACCCGAGAAAACGCCGCGTCGCTAAGAAGAGAACGCGTGGAACTCGCGCGGATATGCAGACAGTCCGAGATGAACTGTTTAGAACGCGCGATCGAAAAATTGACGTCGAAAGCTGTTTTGGCGCAAGATCGAGAGGATGATGCCATGTTTAGCGTCTTCGCGTAAAAGTATTGTTCTTCTTGTTGTTAGATTTTCTTGTACGATTTATGCGCGTCGCTGCTATATATACACATTTCTTCTCTATCATCTATTCGTGAAACGTTCCTTCGCACTTTCTCAGCGCTTTCGTTATTCCTAATTTTTCGTACTCTTGTCTGGTCACCCAAAACTTATCGTTGTCTTTCATAATGTTCGCCAACACCGAGCCGCCGACGAACACGCTATACTTTCTATCCGCCGGCGTTTCCACGTTTACTCGATTCACAAACTTTTCTACGTTCGCGTTCGGGTCGCTTTTCAATATTCGTTCTTTATACAAGTCTATTAAATCCTTCTTTAACCGTTCGCCGAATCCAGGAAACGTGGTCGACCCGCCGCTCAAGACGATGTTTTCGTACATCGTCATTCGAGAGTCCATATCGCACTCTTGCACGCACTCGAAAACCAACTCGCTCACCCCTACGCTTTCCACGCCCACTAGACTCGGTTCAAACATGATTTCCGGCGCCATGAACCGTTCGCTCTCTACTTTAATCCTCCTCCCGTCGGGCAACTCGTACGACTCGGCGCACGCCGTCGTCTCCCTCGCCAAACGCAACCATCTTTTCCTCTCCTTCGCGACAAAACACACGCTCTCTTTCATCTCCCGAATCGAATCCACGTCGTTCGTGCGTCCAACCGCGTATCCTCTTCTCCCTAAAAGCTCTATTAACCTCTCCGTTACCGTCCGGCCGGCGATGTCCAACCGTTTCGTCGCTTGTCTCTTCGTAAATCCGTCGATAACCGGAACGACGTGCGACACCCCATCTCCGCTATCGAGCACTAACCCGGTCATTAACCCTTGCGAGTACAACGTCAGCACCGCTTGCACGTGCACGAACACGCCTTTAAACCCGAAATGTGTAAACATAATCTCCACCATTTTCTCTCGATTTTTTATCGGATTTTGAGGCGCCTCGGTGAGCAAAATCGTTCGCTCGCCAATCTCCTCTCGCGTCAACTTCAACTCGTCGTAAATCGCGTGCTCCCAAACTAAAATCATATCTTGCCAAGAAGTGACGATGCCGTTTTTTATCGGGTACGACACCTCGTAATTTTGGCGGTTGTCGATGCACTCTTGACCGACGACCGTGAGGCTGCTGTTTTGGGAAGAATTATCAAGCGCTTCCTCGAACCGGACGACTCTTCTCCCGACGCAGGATGGGAACACGATCGGAGGTGATTCCTCCGCAGATGCGAATCCGCACTTGACGTACCCGGTGCCGTTGTCTAGGACAACCGGAGGTGGGGAATTGTCCTCGTTGGACATGTTTCTCGTGCAAATTAAGTGTGTGTTTGAATTGTGGTGAATTTAGGGAGAAGGACGAATGGTATGTTTAACGCGTCGTAACAATGTCATTTTATCATCACACGCGTTTTAAAACTGTATAGTATATATTAACTCTTGTTCTTTTCTTTCTTTCTTTCTTTCTCTCTCTTTCTCTCGTGATTACTGTTTTTAAATAATCATACGCCGCCGGCTTCCGACGATTCGTCTTTATTCTCATCTTCGCTACTACTCCCGCCGGACCCGCCTCCTTTCGCTTTGTCAAAGCCGCTCATTTTTTCGAGGACGGAGACGTCTGAACTCTCCGACAAGGAATCGACTCTTAATCTCGCGTAATCCTCGTCCGTGGCTCCGAACAACTCTTTCAACTTTTGACCGGTTTCCGCGGCAACCTCTTGGTCCTCCACCAACGCCGGCAAATCGGCTAAATAACACAACTTTGAAAACATCTGCGCGGCGATCATTTTACGCTCCGCGCCGCTCTTGGTCAGCTCCGAGACGTCTAAAATCAACGTCCCGTACTTTTTCACCATTCTCGCCGCGCTTTCGGACAGGATCTCGGACATTTGTTTCGGCGTTAACTCGCACGCGTTCTTCAGCGCTAAAATGTCCTCGACAAACGCTCCCGTGAACGGTTCTTCGACCATTTTATACCTCAGATATTTCCTAAACACCTCCTGCGTGGTAAACCCAGTGGAGCGGGCGATTCCTTTCGCGACGTTTCGGGTCATCGATTCTCGCTCGTTCGGAAAGAACGGTTTCAAACGTTCAATCACGAGTACGTTTTTGTTCACCGTCTTCTTCCTCACCGCCCTTCGCGACGTGGATCTTCGGTAGACTTTATATATGCTCCACCCTAACGTCCCGGCGAGAAAGACGCCAACCACGTAGGATAAGTTGCGAATGCCTTCGTTCTCGTAGGCTTTTTGGATGGATTTCGTCACCGTTTGTTGGACGCCTTTCTTTTCTTTAGTGCTGCTCCTTTTTGTCGGCGCCAGATCGGATGCACCTAAATCCTCCTCTTCTTCTCCTTCAGAAGAACCTTCAGTCGCTATTATTTCGTTTCCATCTTCGTCCACCTCGACTTCCTCGTACTCAAACTCCTCCTCGTCTTCCTCCTCCTCTTCGTCTCCCGGCATCTTCTTCTGTTTCTTCCCTTCTTTTCCTTTCGACGATGATGATTCATCAACGTTCGTTTTTTTCCCGCGAACTTTTGCGCTCACGTTTCCTCGACCAAAACCTTTCACAAACGACTTCTCGCCGTTTTTTACCGTCCCAATGAAAACCCCATTGTCTCTTTTCCCTCCTCCGCGTGAGAACGACGAGGCGCAAAAGGAGGCGCCTTTCGCACCGTTCGTAAAGGTAGAACTCGTCGCCATGATGTGTTTGGTCTGATGTTTCTGTCGAACTCTTTTCCCTTTTGAGAGGGTCTCTCTCTAAACCCTGGATACCCAAAACTCTTTTTCTCTCTCGCCTTTTCTCTTCTTTCTTGAATTCGTCAAAATCAATCCTCTTTTGAGGAGCAGGAGAGAGATTACACAAAGTCGTGAGTGCATCCGCGAGAGAGAGAGTCACTTCTGCGAGTGTGAGCGTGTTGTTCTTTTTGTTCTTCTTTGTGTTGAAAGAGAGAGAGAGAGAGAGAGAGAGAAAGCACAAAGTCAAAACATCATTTCATCGATTCAATTCTGAATCAGAGCTTTCCCGGGAAAGAAGAAGAAGAAGAAGAAAAGAATGTCGTTCGAAGGCCGAGGCGGCTCGAAAGTCGGCTCCGCCGGGTTAGCCTCGGCGTCGCAAACCGCCGTGGACAGACGCGAACGTTTACGCAAACTCGCGCTCGAGACGATCGATTTAAGCAAAGACCCGTATTTCATGCGCAACCATTTAGGTTCGTACGAGTGCAAATTGTGTCTCACCATCCACGGGAACGAAGGGAACTATTTAGCGCACACGCAAGGGAAACGACATCAACAAAACCTGGCGAAACGCGCCGCGCGTGAAGCGCAAGAGACGAAAGTTTTACCGCAACAGAGGAATAAAGTCGTGCCGAGGAAACGGGTGACGACGATAGGAAGACCGGGGTACCGCGTGACGAAACAGTTCGACGCGCGCTCGCGGAAGAGGTCTTTGTTGTTTCAAATCGAATATCCGGAACGCGAGACGAACGCGAAACCGACGCACAGGTTTATGAGCTCGTACGAACAAAAAATAGAACCGTGGGATAAGAAGTATCAATACGTGGTTTTTGCGTGCGATCCGTACGAGACGATCGCGTTTAAGATTCCAAACGTAGAGATTGCGACGAGAGGAGGAGGAGGCGCTTCGAGAGGATTTAGCGGGTGTCAAGCCGCGTGGGAGGAAGGAAGTCAGACGTACGCGTGCCAGGTATTTTTCGAGAACAGCAACAGTAGTAACGCGGGTGGTAATAGTGGTGGTGGTGGTACTGTACCAGGTGGAATGATGCCGATGGGCGGTATCCCGCCGCCGCCGCCGATTATGGGCGGGATCGGGATCCCGCCTCCTCCTCCTCCTCCTCCGCGATGAATAATGTTTAGAATTATTATTATATATTACATTTTAGCAATTTAAGTTTCTAGTTGTATCTCTAATCTCTCCCTACTGTATCTCCTCGCAATCATTCATCATCATCATTCCATCCACGAATTCTCCACGACCAACTGTACCCTCTTATTATACTCCCTCACCGAATCTCGAAACAACGTCGCCGCTTCGCTATTCGCCGGCGAGTTCGGATTCGGATCGCACAACAAACTCTGTATCGACGTCAACACCGCGGCGACGTCGTATATCGGCGACCACTGATTCTGTAAAATATCCAAACATATCGACCCGTCCGCGTAAATGTTCGGATGGAACATCTTCGTCACGAACTTCACCGTCGGCGCTTTGTTCGGATACTCCTCGGTAAACTGTAACGTCAGTTTAAACGTCCCGCCTTCCCAGGGCGTATCCTCCGGGCCGAACATTACCGCGTGCCAGAGCATGATGTTCGATTCCGTCGGGGCGCCGGAAATTCCAGTCGGTGGGTCCGATTGCAGGCGTTTGAAGTCACGGACGAGGCGTTTCCGAGCCGGGGTTGACATTTTTTAATGAGATTTGATTTCGGTGATGTGTCAAAGAACCCGTTCTGCGTGTAAAACTACTACGTGAAATCTATTCGTCGTAAACTTGTGTTTACTGACGGACAAAAGAGTAACTCTTCGAGAGCGCGCGAGAAGAACACCTCTCAGAGAGCGAAGAATAGTATATCCTCGAGAGTATATCAATCGAAGAAGCAGAGCAGAGCAAATCTCTTCTTCTTCTTCTCTAGTGTGAAAGTCAAGCGCTTCGTGTGCGGAAAAAGTCCCCAAGCTCTCCTTTCCACGAGAAGAATTAGGGTTGTACACCCTAAATGTTAACGAAAGGGAGAAGCGCTGAAGGGAAAAAAATTCAAAAAGGACATACAAATTACATGCGCTTGAGTCGCATCGAAAGCTTTGGAAAAGGGTGTTGTTCTCGCGACTCCTTTTACTCTCGCGCCTCCTCGTTCTCTTTGCCTGCTGCTGCTGCTTCTCGTTTTTTTTTGCGTCCGACGAATCGGGCGACGACGGTTTGTCTTCTTCTTCCTCCTCATCATCGTCATCATCATCAACAAAATCGATTCGCGAAAGGAGAAAAGATTTCGATATCGTCCGAGACGAAGAAGTTAAAGAGCCGACGAGGAACGAAAGAAACAAAAGTTTTGGGAGCACAAAGAGTACCAACGACGATGAAAGGTGATGGTAATCGCGAGAATGAGGACGACGCCAACAGGTTTGAGTCGTCGGCGGTTACATTTCGGGAAAATCTGTTGCGTTGGTACGACGCCGAAAAGCGAAGTTTACCTTGGAGAAAACGAGGACAAAGCGACGCGTCAAAGTTTGAACATTTTGGTGGTGATAAAGAAGAAGAAGAAGAACTAGAAGAAGACGCGACGAAAGCGTTTGAGCGATGGCAACGATTAGCATCGTCACCATCATCGTCATCATCTCGTGAAAAGGAAACGTCGTCCTCCGCGCCGACGCCGACGGGTGGGAGTCATACTAATAACAACGGTAGTAGTATCAACAAAAGTAGTGCTGCTGATGATGAAAAGTGGCGAGAAAAAAGAGTGATGTCGGACGACCAGTACGCGTACGGGGTGTGGGTGTCGGAAATCATGTCGCAACAGACGCAAATCGAACGCGTGGCGGAGTACTGGTCGCGGTGGGTGAAGAAGTGGCCGACGGTGAGGCATTTAGCGAACGCTTCGGAAGAGGAGGTAAGAGAGATGTGGGCCGGGCTAGGGTATTACAGGAGGAGCCAGTTTTTGTTGAAAGGGGCGAAGTATGTCAGCGAAGAATTGAAAGGGAGATTCCCGAGAGATATTATTGGTTTGTTGAAAATTCCGGGGATTGGACCTTACACGGCGAGCGCGGTGGGATCGATCGCGTTTGGGATACGCGAAGCTGCGATTGATGGGAACGTGAACAGAGTTTTGACGCGAGTGAGACGGATACGAGGGGATCCTGTGAAGGAGAAAAAGACTGTGGATGCGATAAAACGCGTCGCCTGGGAGTTGATTGGGAAAGAAGAAGAAAAAGAAGAAGAAGATGACGATGAAAAGAAGGAGGACGCAAAGAGCAAAAATCGACCGGGAGATTTCAATCAAGCGATGATGGAGTTAGGCGCGACGGTGTGTAAACCGAAAAACCCCTCGTGTAACGCGTGTCCAATCTCTGCGTTTTGTGAAGGGTACCAACACGAATTACTTTCCGATGGGCAAGAGCCAGTCACGGCGTATCCGGAAATCGCCAAGAAAGCGGAAAAGCGCCAAGAGGCGATCGCGGTCGCGGTAGTGAGTTGCACCTTCGAGAACACGAAATGGTTTTATTTAACGAAAAGACCAGAAAATGGATTATTAGCGGACATGTGGGAGTTTCCATCCGTATTCATGCGCGAAGGCGAACTGGCGATGCGTTCTGTTCCGAGCGACGCGGACGTCTGCGACGCGCAAAAATTCTTTCGCGAATCGGACGCGCGAGGCGTCTCGGAGTTGTTCGCTTCGGTCGCGTCTCCTCCATGCGATACTAATAACGAAGGAGAAGAGAAGAGCGAAGTTAAAAAAACGGAAAAGAGGAAGCAAACTGACCGTCGTCAAGACTCCCTGACGTTCAAACACGAACCTGGGGTTGTCACGCACGTATTTTCGCACGTGAAGCATTTTATGCACGTCTTCACCTTAGATCTGGGCACCGTGGACGCCTTACCTCGACGACGAGCGAAGAAAGAAGAAGTAAAAGAAAATGCATCGAACGAACAAAAAGAAACGACGACGAACGGAAGAAGGAACAGCTCGCTTTCCTCGTCTTCCACCTCCTCCTCGTCTTCTTGGTTCCGCAGTTCCGACTTTGAAGACAAAGGCGTCTTCTCCACCGGCGTCCAAAAAGTCTTCGCCTTTGCCGAGAAGCGAGGAAAACACGAATCGAGCGGCGACATTCGAAAGCGCTCTGCGAAATCTCATCCATCACCTCCTTCTCATCCGTTCGACGAAGGTGGTGTCGCTGAAAAAGCGAAAAAAGACACGTTGTTGTTAAAAGACGACGACGCGTTATTAGGCGTCGAGAACGAGAACGAGACCAAGAAGACCAAGAAGACGACGATGAAGAAGAAGATAAAAATCGAGACGAAAGATATAGAGACGTATTTTACTCGAGCTATGTGAGCCTCGAATACTCGCAGAAGAGTGTCGCGATAGAGACCAAAACGTTCTTTATTAGGGGTGTGAGAATAACAGAGCCTACCTTCAAATCGAAAACCCTAAATCTGGAGGGGAATAAAAGGCACCCTCAATTCACTTTAGAATCAGATACAAAACAGACACACTTCTTCGTTGAGCGAACGCTTTTACCACGCGCACCTTTTGCACGCCGAGGGTTCATCCACATCGGGAAACGACAGATAAAAACGAGAGGATTTGTCGAAACAGTTTTAAAGTCGAGGAAAACTTTTGTCGTCCGTCGTCAAAAGCAAAGTTCAATTCAAACACATTTCCATTCAAAACTGTACGGGAAATACCAATTGAAAGCGCACACATTAATTGGAATAATATATAACGCGCATAAAAACCAAGACGCATGTCGCACCAACACCACCAGCGCATGAGTTTACGCGTCGCGAATAACAACGTTTCCGCTCCCGTACCCGTCGACACCACGAACACCACGAATACTGCGACGAATGCGGAGAATAACGAGGAGAATACGAATCAGATGACGTGCGTTGTGTGAGAGTTTTTTTTTTTTCTCATTTTGCGCAAAAGTTTGGAACCCCTTTCTTGGGCTTTCGTTTTGCACTGAAAAATTTCTTTCGCGAGAGTTTAATATACATGCGCGATGATGACGACGAGGTTCAACACACACACAACAACAACGAGAAGGTTTCGTAACGCAGCACTGACCACAAAAAACGTACGCTCTCTCTTCTCGTGTGAATATATACGTAAATATAAACAGACCAAACAGAGACGCGAGTCACATCCAGCGCCGGTTGTCTTCGGGATCCGGAATCATCAACTCGGCGATATCCATGCTGAAATCCATCGCCAAGAGCGCGTCTTCGGCGAAGAGAGAAAGGGCGGAGACTATGAGTTCGGAGGAAGATGTGGAAAACAACGAGTTTTTGCAAGGCGAAGATGCGAACGCGAAGAGGGCGAAGAGGAGTTTAGGGACGAATACTGCTTCAACCCCGTTGGTGAACGCGACGAGCGCGAAGAACGACACGACGCCGCCGCCGACGAAGAAGGCGGACGCGGATTCGAGTTTTATCACGAGCTCGTTGAGGAAGAGCAAGAAAAGTAAAAGCGAGAAGGAGGAAAATGGCGGCGGCGGGAGACAGTTGAGATTTGCGGCAGCCGCGAACAACTCGTCGAAACACGCCGCGATATCGGACGACGACGTGGAGATTGGCGGGAGCGCCAGGGAAGAGGGGGAGGATGACGTGGAAGCGGCGAGAACCAAGACGACGAGACGAAAGACAACGACGACAACGAATATAATGAACGCAGCGACAGCTGCCGAACAAGGAGGAGGAATGATAAGAAGAGGAAGGAAACGGTTCATGGATTCCATTTTCTCGCCGATGTTTTCGTTTCTTTCCGGGACAGAAGTCGCCGAAAAGAAGGGCGTCGCCGCCATCGCGGTCGCGGAAGAGGAGGAGGATGGCGCCGCCAAGAGTACCAACACTCGAACTGCTTCGAGGCTTGGGTCGAAAAAATACGCCAGACTTCGCGCGTTGACGCCACCAAAGCACGACAAAGGTCTCGACGACGTTCGTGAAGACGAGGATGATGAGGACGAGGACGATGCGCCGTCAACCTCTTTTGGTGCTGGCAGAAAACGAAGCCGCGCGGAGTTGGATGCCATTCTCAGCGGATTCACCGTCGATACTGACGATGACGAGGCTGAATTTCTCGACTCCGACGACGAGTACGACGAGGAATTCGACCCGTGGGCGTTCATTTTTCACTTGCCTCCTCTAGAGCAGTGCGTCCCGAAACGGAGGAAAGCGGCGTTACCGACCAAAAAGAAAGGTGAACCAAAGAACACTTTGGTGCTCGATTTAGACGAAACTTTAGTGCACTCAAACTTAGAAGAAGAGGAAGGTACGCCAGATTTCACCTTCCCGGTTCAGTTTAACAACGAAACGCACGCGGTGAATGTGCGCATTCGCCCGCATTTGGAGGAGTTCATGAAGCGCGTCTCGAAGAAATTCGAGGTTGTGATATTTACGGCGAGTCAAAAAGTGTACGCGGATAAGTTGTTGGACCATTTAGATCCAGAGCACGTTTACTTTTCGCATCGATTATTCCGCGATTCGTGCGTTTTAGTGGAAGGGAACTATTTGAAAGACTTATCGGTGTTAGGAAGAGATTTAAGTCGAACGCTCATCATCGACAACTCGCCGCAAGCGTTTGGGTTTCAAGTAGAAAACGGCGTCCCGATTGAATCGTGGTACGACGATCCCACCGACGACCACTTGTTGCGTTTGTTGCCGGTATTGGACGTGATATCGGAAGTAAACGACGTGAAACCGATACTGAACCGCGCGTTCGGGTTGAAAAAGCGAACTTTACGAGCGGGCGCGAGAGCGAAAAGATGGCGAGAGCTGCGAGAGAAGAGCTTGTATCGTTAAAAAAACGTGGTGAAAAAGAAGAAGAGGAGGAAATTATTGATAGCTTTATATTCGTGTGTGTGTGTTAGTGTGTTTGTTCTTGTTGATTTGAATTGTTAGTCGTTCTGTGTATATATAAATTACTACTACTACCTGACTACTGCTGTCCGAAAGGAGTAAATCAAAAAAATTGGAAAAAATGCCCCGCACAACAAAGAAAAGAGGAGAATGTCCTCCTCCGATCAGTGCTCCGTGGAAGAGACTCGTAATACTCGAGCGAGCGAAAAGAGCGACGAAATCATCGCGAACGATGACGACGAGAACCCAACAACGACTGCCTTGTGGCGGCTCTTTCGAGAGGCGTCGCTGAAAGGCGGCGCGTGTCGCGATATCGTGGAGACGCATGTGATTTGCAAACTCTCCGCGACGGAACTCAAATTCTTTTACGAGGTGAACAAGGAAACGAGAAAGTTGATTAAGAGATCATCTCGCGCGAGGGAGTTGAAAGAGAAGTTTAAGGTCGAAGAGATGTCGTCGATATCTACGTTGGAGTTTGCTTGGGAGCATTTTCCGTGGGGGACTACGATCACGCATTATATCGATGGTGATACGGAGGTGGTAAAGTTGGACGAACCAGCGTTCTGCTGTCGAGTCGCTCGAACGAATGAACTCGAGTTACTCAAGTGGGTGCGAGAGGAGAAAAAGTGTGAGTGGGATAAAGGGACACTTCTGGCGGCCACGCAACGCAATAATCTAGACATGGTAAAGTATTGCGTTGTCAATCAGTGTCCTATCGATTCGGATGCATGTGCGTTTGCCGCCGAATTCGGTCATCTCGAGTTGCTCAAATACTTACGCGAAGAAGTCAAAGCGCCCTGGGATAGGATAACTTTGATGCGGGCTAAATGGTCTCTGAACCCCGCGCTTAGGGTTCCGGACGTAATAGTCTCTGAACAACTCGAGTGTTTACGCTACGCCGTCGCGAACAAATGCCCAGGATGGGTAAGCTACGCGAGCGATGTCGATATCTTGAACGAGTGCGTACGGTACAACCAAGAAGGGTGGCCGGAACCAGAACAACGGACAAACGAACACTACGCTTTGTTCGAGAGAATGAAAGCGCTACAAGAATCACTCGAGCGGATGTAAATCAGTCCAGAATGAAGGTTATTAGATCTTCGCGCTTGTCCTTTTAAAATTTTAATTACATACTCCTTGTGAATACGAATGAAGGATGAAAAATCACCGCTGCGTGCTGAAACGCGTTTATATTTAGAAGGTGATGGGAACAATATATATATAATAAATATAAATTAAAACTCACACGTAATAGAAACAAAATCTTTCTCCTTTCTCTTCTTTCGTTTACTTGCTCAGGTTCTTCATCAACGCTTCTTGCATCTGCGTGCACCCGACCAATTTCATGCCTTCTTGCATTATATCGCCCGTTCTAAAGCCTTGATCTAAAGTCGCGTTCACGGCTTCCTCGATACTTTTCGCCGCCGCTTCCTCACCAAATTGGTATCTCAACAACATCGCGGCAGATAAAACTTGCGCCAACGGGTTTGCCTTATCCTGTCCAGCAATATCCGGAGCCGAACCGTGCACTGGCTCGTACAAGCCCGGCCCGGAACTCCCAACCGCCGCGGACGGTAACATACCGATGGACCCGGTCAACATACTCGCCGCGTCGGAAATGATATCTCCAAAGATATTCCCAGTCACAATCGTATCGAACTGTTTCGGGTCTCGAATCACTTGCATCGCGCAGTTATCGATGTACATGTGCGACAACTCCACGTCTTTATAATTCTCGTGCTGCTTAATCACTCGTTCCTTCCACAATTGCGAAACTTCCAACACGTTCGACTTCTCCACCGAACACAATCTCCCACCTCTCTTCTGCGCAATCTCAAACGCAACTTTCGCAATTCTATCCACCTCTGACTCGGAATATACCATGGTGTTAAACCCGATTCTCTCGCCTTTGGCGTTGGTCCCGAATCCTTTCGGCTCGCCGAAGTAAATCCCTCCCGTCAACTCTCTCACGACCATAATATCCGTTCCAGACACGATATCTTTCTTCAACGAAGACGCGTCCGCTAACTGAGGTAAAACCACCGCCGGTCTCAAGTTTGCAAAAACCTCCATCCCGGCTCTCAGACCGAGTAAACCTCGTTCCGGTCGCATGTTCGCCTCGAGCGTATCCCACTTGTACCCGCCGATAGCCGCCAACAACACCGCATCGGATTGCTTGCAACACTCCAAGGTATCTTCCGGCAACGGCGTCCCGAACGCATCAATCGCGGCCCCACCGACGAGTTTCTCCTCGTACGTAAATGTAATCTCGTGTTTGCGCCCGACTTCGTTCAGAACGTCCACGGCGACTTTCATGATTTCCGGCCCGATGCCATCGCCCGGGAGTAAAGTCAGCTTGTAATTTTTGTTACTCGCCGCTGCTAATGCTGCTCCTCTGCTGCTTCTTCTTCTCCTCCCGTTGCTGTTGCTGTTGCTGCTCTTAAGAAAAACATGTTTTTCGCTCCTCTTCAGAGCGTGAGTGTTGAGCGTTTGCGCGCGCGTGTTCATCATCGTCGTCCTTTTATCTGCGCGTAAGTGTGAGTGATTTTTGGGAGGAAATCTTTTTATCTTTTAAACGTTTAGGGTTTAATCTTCTCTAGGGTTTAAGTCATCTCATTTCGCTCTTTTTTCCCTTCAGAATTCGAGAGAGATAAGAGCGCGAAGAAGAACACCACCACCAACACCACCAACAAAGGTCAGTCTCCCTGCCTTCTTTCGCCTGTTTGCGCGTTCTTTTCTTTGCTTTGCTTTTCTTCGTCTCTTCTTTTTACCACCTTTCTTTTTGCGTAAAAGAGAGAAGAGTTTAAGAGACCAAAACACACAACAAGACAACAACAATCCACCCGTACGGGAAAAGAAACGACGATGGGGTGGGCGGACGAAGCGGAGGAGGAGTTGGACGACTCCATGCTCCCGTCGTACGCTTTGGAGGAAAAGAAGAACAGAAAGTCTTCGAAGGAGGAGGAAAAGGAGGAGGAGGACGTCGAGGTCAAAAAAGATGCGGCAGAAGTTTCTTCTTCTGCGGATGAAAAGCCAAAGTCATTCGCGGCGTTGTTAGGCGGCGGGAACGTCTCGAATCATCATCAGAAGACGGAGACAGACGAGGGGGAGGAGAACCGCGACGAGCAGACCACCAAAAGTAACAACAACAACAACAACAACAACAACAACGCGACGAACGGTAGTAATAATAACAGTAACGAAAGAGGAGGAGAAAGAGGAGACAGAAGGAAGAAAGAGTCCGGGAAGAAGCAACAACAACAACAACAACAAGGGTCTTCGAAACAAGGAGGAGGGAAAGGCAATAAAGGCGGGAAAAGAGGATCGGATCCGAGTTCGAATTACAACCAAGCGGATTTACACGAAGACGAGCGAGGGTTACACAACGACGTGGAAGTTCGGAGAAGACAGTTGCAAAAGTTGAAGGTGTCGAAATCGACGCGAGCGAAAGATCTGGACACGTTGATTGCGTGCGTGGATTTAGCCGAACCGGGGACCGGGGAAGTGAAACGAGCGCTGAAGGAGTCTATTTTTAAACCGCTCGCGCCGGCGTATACGACGTTGATCAAATGGGTTGGCAAGTCTGGGAACTGTTCGAAAGCACTGGAGGTGTTCGAGTGCATGGGGAGCGTGCACGGAGTAGAACCGAACACGTACACGTGCTCGGCGTTGTTGAACGCGCTCGGGAGGCACCGAATGGGTCAGGAGGCCTGGGAGGTGTACGAGATGATGAAGGAGAAGAACATCGAATGCAATATTTTTACGTATACGGCGTTGATCACCGCGTTCCAAAAGAGCAGAGAACAAGACAGAGTGTATCAAGTGTACGACGAGCTGAAAGAATCCGGGATTCAGATTGATTCGATCACGTACGCGGCGATGTTAGCGGCGTGCGAGAAGGGCGAAACCGGCACCGGCGAGTGCACGGAGAAAGCGCTAAGAGTTTTTGCGGATATGAAAAAATCCGGAGTGGATCCGAACCAACAGTGCTACCAGTTTTTAATGACATGCTGCGAAAAAGGCGGAAGAGTCGATAAGTGCTTCGAATTACACGGGGAAATGGTGAAACACAAACACGTCGTGGATAAAAATATCTACCAGAGCTTAATCGCGGTGTGCGGAAAGAAAGGCATGTGGCAAAAAGCCATCGAAGTGTATAAATCTTTAAAGACGAAGAAAGAAGTAGTACAACCGTACACAAATTGTCAAAACGAAGTGTTGTTAGCGTGCGCGAAGAGTGGTCGCGGTTTAGAGGCGTTGGCGTTGTACGAAGACGCCAGGAAGACGAACAAGCAAATGTCCGTCACGCCGGTTGGACTTGGGTGGGTCATCTTGGCCTGTGAACGAAGCAACATGTGGAAGAAAAATCTTGAATTAATTCCAAAGTTACCATCGTCAGGGTTGCCAAACAAGGCGTACATGTTGTTGATTGGTGCGTGTACGAGAGCTGGGAAGTTTACTCAAGCGAACGAGTTGTTTGAAAAACAACGCCAAGTATTGACGAGCGGGATGAACATGAACAAACCAACGGTGGATTTGTGCGAATTGTGGGTCACCGCATTTCGATGCGCGCAAAGCGAACGCGGCGATGGGGATACGTTAGAAAATAGCAGCAAAGCGGCAGCGGCGGCGGCGGAAAAAATAGTAGATTTAGGTGCAGACCAAGTGCACGTCGGCGAAACGACCAGTAGCAACGAGAATTGGTTCGAGCAGAAAACCGCGAAGAACTCTGTGAGAGCGTTGTGGAAGTACGCTAAAATCGCTGCGCCAAAAGACCCTCTGACGGACCAAGACGCCAACATTGCCCAAGTTGACTTTGTGTTTCCACCAGAAACGAGCATCTGTAAAGCAGCCGCGGCAGCTGCGGCGAAATGGGGTGATTCTGACTTGATCGAAAACATCGTTCACCTTCGCGAGAAATCTAACAGAGAACCCGATCCGATGATTCGCGGCGCGTTGATTGCATCCTACGCAAATCGTGACAAACGAGAAGAAGCGAACGATCGTCTGAAACAGATGAAAGTGAAACGCTTGACTCCTGGATTTGCGACGTATGCCGCGTTATGCGCGGCTGCGAATAGAGCCAAAGATACGCCGGACGTTTTCGCCATTTGCGAAGAGTTTACTATTTTGTACAAAATACAAAACCAAGCACAAGTAAGGGGCGTACCTCCCGTGGCCGTTCCGAAAGACTTTTGCGTCGCCTTAAAAGATACGAGTGAGAGGTTAAAGTCTTGGCTGAGGGCTTTAGAGTTCTTGGAAATTTGGAACCAGTTCCCGACGTGCGGTCCAGACGCCAAAGAGACGTACGTGTTGGCGTTGAAAGAATCTGGAGTGAACGAGAAGGATATCGAGAGCAAAATGGCTGGCGGTGGCATCACCGGTGCCACGAAGAACAACAACGGAGCCTCTCCTTCTGCTGAAACTACTGTTCCAGCAGCGATCGTTCCAAACAACGGCAAGACGTGGAACACCTCTTCTCCCAATAGCGGTAACGGCAACAACGCCTCGAGTTCGAGAGGCAAGCCGGTTTCGCCGCCGTTGCCGCCGGCCCCGATGTTGGGTGGAAGTATGCCCAAACCGAATAAAATACCACCGTTACCGAACGTTGTCACGACGCCGAAGCCGTCTAAAAAGCTTTCCGCGAACGTTTCGGCGTTTGTACCGAACTCTTCGTCGCCCAAAGTCGCTCTCAAAGCCGACGCGAAGCCGTTTGTGTTCAATCCTCCGGCGGCTCAAAAAGAGGTCGAGTCGTCGAACCACGCGGATGATGATGCCGAGAAGAAGACGACGACGAAGAAGAAAGACGACGCTACGAATACGGAGGACGATTCAGACGACGACGACGCAAATGCGACGACGTAAAAAGAAGAATAGATAACAACACTAAGTGACACATATTAAAACTTTTGCGAGGCGTGTATATAGAGAGAAATTTTTTATACGAGTATCCCTTTAAAATACTAATATAAAAAATGATGAACCAAAAAAATGTCACACAAATTTTGATGAAAAAAATGCATTTTAAAGGCCCATAAAAAAGGCAAAACGGTGTGCTCAAACACACGCGCACGCACACCACGGTTACCAACATCCCACGACAGCGACGCTCGACAAAAATGTTCGCATATGTATTGTATCTGTATATATCAAGTTTCGACCGCGTCTGCGAGGTATTACGGAAGAGTAAGGAGTGGCGTGGGAACGCGCGAGGTGCGCGTTTTTTAGAGAGGGTCGGAGGGCACCTCTTCTGTGGCTGTGGTCACTTTTGAGAAAATAAATATTTCCACGGCGCGTGACATCACGCGCGGGAGAGGAAACGACCGGAAAACGCACGAAAGCGATCGCGGTACCACTCGTTGGTCGTTCCGTGTCCTTTTTTACGCGCTTTACGACTGTTCACGTCGCTCGTGACCACGCTCGGCGTCGCTCTCGTCAACTCCCTCGAAGGCCTTAAACCACTGTTTTTCCCTTGTATTTTTTCTCCCTTTTCCTCCTTTCGCGTTTTTAGAAACGCGACTTTGCCTCATTTCGAGCGCTTCGCCTGTGCAGGACGCGAAGAAAAACTTCTAAAAAAGCAGGCGACTTACGATCCGACGAATAGCGTAGTTTGTAAATCGAGCGATCATGTCTCTGGAGGTACGACTCGTGCGTCTCCGTGCGCTCGCATTTCGCATCTTCTGAAAATTCGATCTTCTCTTTTCTTCGCATCGTGCTTTCGGTTTGGTCGTCCCATTTTTGCATTCAGCGCTTACGCATCTCACCTTTACTCGTACTCACGCGACCCTTCTTTCGCAGAATAACTTGCCGAAACATTTAAAATGGATCTCGAGCATGTGCGAGACGCAGTTCTTTACGCCGTGCCAGTTGCATTCAACCAGTGGGAAGGTACGAATTGAACAATAAATGTGTCCCTTCCATCGAACACGAAGAACTTAAAAATCTCATTCTTCTCAGGGGGAGCTTTTGAACCTATTTTCCGTGGACGCATTGCGAGCGTGGTGCCCGTGTTGCTGCGCTGAGAAGAAAATTAACGACGCTATTCAGGTATGGAGTCGTTGTTCGTTTTTTACGGTCGGATGTGCGCTCACCGCGCGCGATTTCGACCAAATCTCGTTTCCGAATTATCGTTAAAAAACACTTAAAGTCTCTCTCGCGAGAAGTCGTCGTCTCTCTTATTTTCGTTGCAAATTTGGACTCGATTTTACGCGCGCGTTACGCGTTACCGCGCTTCTGAGAAGTCGTTTTGTGCTTTGAAAAACACCAAATCGTTCGGCAAAAATATCGTCGAAACCTACCAAATGGTTCTTTGGTCTCGTTTTTGGTCGCAACCGCGATCATTCGCGCGGTTTAAGCGTCGTTTTTCGGATTCAAATTCGACGAGAGAAGAACAACGAGAGAGAGAAAAATCGGTCTTCGAGGGGCGGATTTTGGACGACTTGGGTCAACCTCTGTGAGATGATATTTTTACGACTTGGGACAATTTTTTTCGAACGACCACGGACACTGACTGAAACACAATAATAACTACTCTTGACAAACAGATTCGTCGATCTTCCTACCACAACGTCGTCCGGGTCCAAGACGTCGCGAAAGCAGTCAACGTCGCGGGTATTCAGACGTACATCATCAACTCGGCGAGAGTGGTGTTTCTCAACGAACGCCCGCATCCGAGAGGTAAGAACGGCGAGAGCAAGCGGACTTCGGCCTTAGTAGCCGCAAATGGTGGGGCATGCAAGCACTGCTTGAGGACTTTACAGGCAGATAGCGTGAGCTTTTGCTCCATCGCGTGTAAAATCCGAGGCGGGGGCGAAATGACGCCAAACGCGGAGTCGTTGCGGTTGTTGGAGGAGTCGGTGATGAACCAACACGTCGCGGTGCCGAGGAATAGTTATAAGTCTACTAAGGATAAGGATACGAACACCACCACCACCACCACCACCAACAGCACGAATAACAACAATAGCAATACGAACGATACGAACACGAGCGGGGGTGACGGGACGTACAAGGGAGGCGGCGGTCCGGCGTCCAGCGGCGGGAGCGTCGGGAAGAACGGAAAGAAGAGAGTGTACCAAACGAAAGCGAAAAAAGAGCAGGAGTTGATGATGATGTTGAACGGTGGTCTGGCAGCTCTTCCGTCGCAACAAGGGAAACCGGTGAAGAAGGCAAAGAAAGTCCCGGTGAAGAGAGCGAAGAAAGTTCCGGTGAAGAGAGAGATGGTGAACGGAAACCACTCGTCCTACGCGACGCCGGCGAATAGCTCCTTGGGTGTTACTCCAGATGCGACTCCGAGCAGTCGGGCGGCATCGGTAGGACCGACGAACGGGGTCGGTACTGTGATAGCAGCTCCAGCAACCGTCGCGTCTGTTGGAAGAAAGCTGAACAACGCGTCCTTCAGAAGAGCCGCCGAGACGCCGAGTATCGTCACGCCGACGATTCCAATCGTCCCGAACCGTAGGAAAAAATTTTCAGCGCCGCGAAAGTCGCCTGATATGTAACAAATTATATATTATTATAATAATAAAGGTATCGAAGAGAGGAAAGAGAAAGAGAGAGAGAGAGAGAGAGAGAGAGAGAGAGAGAGAGAGAGAGAGAAGGAGAGGAAGAAAGAGGAGGATATAATGTAAAATCAGTAATCACAGAAAAAAGTTAAGTAAAGACACAAAATCAGAGGTTTGACCGCACCCGGGAGTCGGCGTTGGCGGGAAGAAAAGACGAGAAATCTTCTGTTTCTTCTTGTCCGTGCATCCATCCCATTAGCAGAGTAGTTTAACCATAACGCAACTCGTTTGAATAAAACAAAACATACACCACAAGATAAATAAACTACCCAGTATTAGCGATTATTCAAATTATATTCTGCTCTATTTGACATCTATCTGCTGTGATATTCGCTCTAAAACTACTACGTCCTCGATATCTTCCATCGAGACGCTTGAAGTATAGATGCGGATATCCCTGCCTTGTTTCCGTTCGTCTTGGATTCGGATTCACCGGAACAAACAGCAGGGAGAGGAGGACATTCCGCGCAGCAACACGTCAAAAACGTATTCTTGACGCCGGACATGAACTCGTCTTGCACCATGTGCACGCCGCCGCCGCCGCCTCCTCCTCCTCCATCTTCCATCAAACATCTCCGCATCTCTAAAGATAAAAATATGCACCACAAACGGTAGTTATCTACTTTAAGTGCTCTGGCCTGATCTTTCACGTGAAATCCAAACGCGTCGTGCCTTCTCCTCTGCGGCAAACAACACGGCGATAACACAATCGCCGCTCGACCGTCCATCCTTCGTCTCACGTTTCTCCACAAACGAATAGCCACTCGAGACAAATCCCCGCACAAGTGTACCCCGCAAATAAACACAAACTTTGACGTATTCGCCGCGTCCTCCACAATCTTCTCGCACTCCTCCGACGTCACGTCCACGCGACGAAACGTCACGTTTTTCATCGCCTCCACGTGCTCCACGTTCGCGCTTTCGTCTCGGTCCATCATCTCCACTCTCGCGTTCGGGAACGCGAACGATAACGCGATGGACAAAAAACCTTTCCCGGAACACAGGTCCACGAACGTCAGCCCTTCGCCGCCGTTACTCCTCAAAGCCTCCTCTTCCTCAATTAATACTCCTCTCTTCTTCTTCTTCTTCATCAAAACTCGTTCGATCTGTTTCAAACACGCCGTCGCTTCCTCGATTTCCTTCACCAGTGAAGATTTTCTCATCCAGGAATCGAACAACGCATTTTCTCGCATCTCTTTGCACGCGTTCGAACGCAAAAACTCGCGCACGTACGGGGAATATCTCCGTGGGTTTTCGCGGCAATGCGCGATCGTGTACTCGAGTTTGGTTTTCTTCGTCGCGTGATGTTTCTTCTCCGCATCTTCTTCCTCCTCGCGAACGTGATTTTGTCGAGAAGACATCGTCACGCGCTCATCTGATGCCTTCTCTACAGTTTCCAGTCCTCGCGTTTGGCTTTACGCCGACCAAAAACCCGCGAGCAACGCATCACTCGCGACTCGATTTGTAATGGAGTTTCCTTCAGAATTTCCACTCGCAAAACACACGCGCAAACATAATAATACCTCACGAATGGGTTCCCTCTTCCCAATTCAAAACGCCTTTCACTTGGGCGCGTACCAAGTCGCGATAAACGAAGCCGCGGACTTAGATTCCACCGGAACCACCTCTTTATCCTCCTCGGACGCGATCGAGAAGGATTGTTACGTCTATCGATCGTACATCGCCTTGGGGTCCTACCAGGTACGTTTGAAGATGCTCTCTTTGTTTCTTTGTGTCTCTTCGTGATGAGCGTCTTTCGAACAACGCGAGAGATGATGCGAAAGAGCGCACGTCTCGTCTCGTTCGTGTTCTCGCGAAAAGCGTTGCGACGGTTTGACGACGACTTTAGACGCGCATTCATTCGCGCGCGGTGTTTGAAAGAATTGGACGAGTGCGGGAAGAGATCTCCCTCGGTTTTGTCTCTCGCGTTAGTAACTTCTCTCACGCTCTCACTCTCTCTCTCGGTGACTCAAACGACGACGAAACGATGCCTTTGCTTTGTGCGCGTCTTTGACGATTCATATATGTATACTATGATATAAAATAACAGTTGGTTCTGGACGAAATCCCGGACGATTCCCCGTCGCAATTGCAAGCGGTGAAAGAACTCGCCAGATACCTCGCGGATCCTCTCGATCGGGAAACAATCTCACAAAAGATGAAGGAGATGTTAGAAGATCCAGCGATCGCGCAGAACGCGACGGTACAACTCATGGCGGCGACTGTTTTCGCGAAGGAAGGCGAAATGGTGGAAGCCATGCGATGTTGCGCGACGTCGTTGAGTTTAGAGTTGTCGGCGTTTATGGTGAACCTGTTGATATCGATGGACAGAGTGGACGCGGCGGAGAAGACTTTGGCGAAGATGGTGGCGAACGACGACGACGCGACTTTGACGCAGTTGGCGACGGCGTGGGTGAATGTCGCACTCGGTGGGTCGAAGGTTCAAGACGCGATGTACGTGTATCAAGAGTTGGGCGATAAGTACACGTGGACGGTGAAGTTGTTCAACGGCGCGGCGACGTGCGCCATGGCCATGGGAAGGTTCGAAGATGCCGAGAAGGAGTTGTTGGAGGCGTTACAGAAAGATAGTAAAGACCCGGACACGTTGCATAACTTGGCGGTGTGCGCGTTGCACTTGGGGAAACCGTCGACTCGTTTTTTTAATCAGTTGAAGACGTTAACGCCCAAACCCGGCGCGGTGGAGAAAATGGACGAGTTGGAGAAAATGTTTGATACGGCGAGCGAGCAAATGGCGAGCGCGTAATAACGAAGACGTTCGTTGGAAAAACGTGCGTAAGTGTCACCCCTTAATATTTTAGCAACAGTAATAAATTGTTTTGTAAATGATTCGAGAAGAGTATATATATTTTTAGTAAAACACCACCCGCGCGCGCGTCTGAGGAAGAGGAAAAGAGAGTATTCATTATTGCGAGCCTTCGCTGACGACGCACTCGATGTCCTCGTCTTGTAAGGTCAAACCGACGAGAAAGTTTCTCGCGTCGAGAACTCCAGACGATCCAGTTAAATCGCCGTTGACGACGTACACTCTTCGACACCCGTTGGCGAAAAGTACCATGACGTCTTTTAAAGACGTGTTTTTTGGATCTACGCTTTGGAAAACACCGATATCCGCTTTCGTTTGATCGCGATGATGGCGTCTTCGCATGGTCGCCGCAAACGAAAGCGGATCCGATTTCAACATCGATAGGTTCTCAATGTTCATTCCTCTGAGATCAGAGGAGGTTATATCACCTCGCACGTGTACCGTGAAATCTCTCGGACGAGGCGTGACGAAACTCGACGGTACCGTGGTGACGAAACACACCGAGACTTTTTCGCCGACGATATCCGGGAAGAAATCGAGAGCAGATTGCTGTCGAAGCGCATCGTTATTTGTCACGAACAACGTCTCGTCTCTGTAGATCTTCTCTCCGCTTTTCAATACCGTGAAACCTTTCCTAAACAAGTACGGCACATCGGCCAAACAAACGTTGGCCAAAGCGGCTTGAACTTCAACGTTCTCGTTTAGATATTTCACAATATCCGTGCAACTCAACACGTCGTGTTTCGCGTGACTCGTCCCATCTAAACGCTCGACGAGACACCTGTGCGCTCTTGGAATCTTCGCGATCTTTTCCTTCAAAATCGATAAAAGGGTTTCCGAATCTCTCACCACGATTCTCGATCTCGGATTCGCCGTCAGGCGATCGAGCACGCTTTGCACCGTCGCGTGAAACGTGCTCGCGATGGGATCTTCCTCGTCCTCTCTCGTTTTTTTCGCCGGAACGTCCCCGCTGTATTGACACCCGAATCTCGACACGTCTCCTGGTTGCAATCCCAACTCTTCAATCATCGGAGGCATAACTCTCGGATTCGCTCCCGCGCTTTCTTGCTGGGAGACACAAAAAGGTTCCTGTTTCCGTCCCACGAGAAACACCGCCATGTTTTCCAAAAACACCCTCAAACAACTCTCCACCGCGACGAACCCGTGGAACGAATCCTTGGTCGTTTTCTTCTCCAAATCCAAAATCGGTAGCGATAACACGTCTTTTTCTTTCATCTTTTCGAGACACTCGCCGAGCGTGTCCGTGAGCTTCGCGAACGCGAGTGTTCGTTCACTTTTTTTTTGACACCCTCGAACACTCGAAGAAGACAAGGAAGAAAAAAGCGAATTCGCGCGCGCCTCGCTCAAGGCTTTCCTCACCGCCCGGCGCACCTCCGCTTCTTCCATTTTACTCGAGAAAGACTTCTTATTAGTGTTCTTCTTCCCCTCTCCTGGCGTTCCCGCAAGAGCTCTTCTTTTCAACGACGTCTTCTTTTAATCAGAGAAAGAGAGAGAGAGAGAGAGCAATGTGATTGGGAAAAGTGAGAGATATTTTTTTTTCTGATTCTGAAAAATGTCCGTTTTTTTTCTTTTTTCTCTTTTTTCTCTTTTCTGGGCACCTTAACTTTTTAAAAAACACAACTTTATAAAGACGACGACGGCAAAGAGAGATTCTCTTTAGCATAAAAATGGCACCCGTACCGAGACGACCAGCTTTTACGACGAAAACAAAAACGAGAGTTTGGGAGACGAGAAGAGGCGAAGCGACGGAGGAGAAGAGTTGTTTCGTGTATTCCGAGCCGCATCAAAACGAACTCGCGGCTTTTGGTACGACGAAGAAGAAGAAGAACAAAGATGAAAATGATGTCGATGCGACCCCTCCTGGTGGAAAGAATTTCGAATTATTCTCGTTCGTGCCAAACGCCGGGAGAGGAGGCTCGAAAACGACGACGTCTAAATTCAGCGCGGGGTTTGCGCTGTTAAAGTCGCGGGAAATGTCGAGAGAGAAGGAGATGTCGCACACACGCAGCGGCAGCTTTTGCGAAGCTGGTAATGGGTTGGTGTCGATTAAGCAACAGAGAGAACAGAGAGAAAAAGAGGACAAGGCGAGAGCGCGGAAAGAGAAGGAGGAGATGGTGATGAGAGCGCAACAAGAACAACAACACGAGCAGGAGGAGCAACGGCAGCAGCAACAGCAGCAGCAAAATCACGCCGCGACGAACATCAACAACAACCCCGGGAATAATACCATTATTGGGTTCGACGACGACGACGACGAGGACGACGAGATGTTCCAGCTCGTGGATATCGAGGCTTTGGAGACGAGGAAACATGTGGTTGCTCCAGCTCAACCGCAACGACCGCAGCATCCGCAACACATCGAAAGTTTTCCCGTCGTCCCACCGAGGGCTGACAACATGAAAGACGCATATTGTTTGCCCATAGCCTTGGACGGAAGTGGTTTAGAGTGGGTGTGCGAACACGGTTGCGCGTTGCGCGAATGCGATAAGATCTCACTTCATTTCCGCGCGCTTCAGCCGATTTTGAGCTCAATCATCCAAAGACTGGACGACGACGAGTACATGATGAAAAATATCGAAAGGAAAAACTTAGAAAAGAAACGGAAAGAAGCGGAAACGATACAAGCGTTTTTGAATAACGGCAGTATTGGTAGCGGCGTACCGAACGCCGCGCCGAGTATCGCGCCGATGAATAATAATAATAACATCATGGACAACAACAACAACAACAACAACTCCTTTCAACAGAACACGAGTTTTGACATTCATAACAACATCAATAACTTTCAGCATAACAACATTCAAAGCAACAACTTCAACAACGACTTTCAAATGAACGGCAATAACAACAATTTCAACAACGATGAGTTTTATTATCAAAACAACAACAACAACAACAACGGCGGTGACTTTCAAGCGGAATGGGACGACGATAACGGCGATGATATCGTCGATATGGAAAATTTACCGAAACTTGGTCTCGGCGCGAACGGCGGTCATGAAGTTATCCCGGCGGTGCAGTGTCAAATGACCGAGGCGGACGGCGGCAAGTGGAATCAGAAGAACTTTTCGTGGACGAAAGATTGCTATTACGCGTTGCGAAACAACTTCGGCGCGCAAGATTACCGAGGACTGCAGCTTCAAGCCATTAATGCGACCATGGCTGGTAAAGATACTCTGGTTTTAATGCCAACTGGGGGCGGTAAAAGTTTGTGTTATCAGCTCCCGGCGATTGTGCGCGACGGCGTAACCATAGTAGTCTGTCCTTTGATTTCGCTCATCCAAGATCAGCTGTCGAATCTGGAGCAATTGGATATTAAGGCGTGTTTGCTTGGCGCGTACAATGCGAAGAACGATGCAGAAGTGTACAACGATTTATACGGTCCGGAACCTAAAATTAAATTGCTTTACGTGACTCCCGAGAAACTCTCAATGAGTAACAAGTTAATCAATTTGATGAAATCGTTGCACAGAAAAGGTAGATTACAAAGATTCGTCATTGATGAAGCGCATTGCATCTCGAGTTGGGGCCACGATTTTCGAAAAGATTATAAAGAGTTGCGAGTGCTGAAGCATCAGTTCCCGGATATTCCCGTCATGGCGCTCACCGCGACGGCGACCGTTCGCGTGCAAGACGACATCGTGCGCCAACTCGGTTTGGCGAATTGCGTGCGTTTCTTCACGACGTTTAATCGAACCAACATCACGTACGAAGTGATTCCGAAAAAGAAGGAAAAGCAAAACGTGGAAGAGATATTAAGTTTAATTCACGATCGCGGATTTGTTGACCGGCGTGGTCGCGTCGAGTGCGGCATCGTGTATTGCTTTTCGAAGAACGATTGTGAGAAGATGGCAAACGCTTTGTGCTTGAAAAATAACCAAGACTCGAGGTTTCGTCATGGGATTAAAGCTTTGCCGTATCACGCCGGTTTAGACGACAAAGTACGTAAAGCGCACCAGGAAGCGTGGACGAATGATACGTGCAACATTATCTGCGCGACCATTGCGTTCGGCATGGGGATTAATAAACCAGATGTCCGATACGTCTTCCATCACTCGATGCCAAAATCGCTCGAGGCGTATCACCAGGAATCTGGGCGAGCGGGGAGAGACGGCGAGAAAGCGCTTTGTGTGCTCTTCTATTCGTGGGGGGACGTCACAAAAGCGCGATCGATGCTCATCGACTCCGCTGAGAAAGACAACGCGCCGCACGAAGTGAAAATGAACAAGCTTGAATCGTTGGTGACGATGTGCACGTATTGCGAAAATACCGCGGATTGCCGAAGGACGCAACTTTTGCGGCATTTTAACGAAAACTTCGATCGCAGCAGATGTAAAGGCATGTGCGATTGCTGTCAGTTAAGGAAGAACTACGGTTGGAACTGCTTCATAAAGCGAGACATGTCTAAGCACGCGCTCAGTTTGATCTCCATCTGTAAAGATACCTCCGAACAAGGCATACCCATGGGCTTATTGATCGATGTCTTTCGCGGCTCCAGAGCGAAAACAGTCACGCAGAGATACTACGATCGTTTGCCTGGGTTTAACACTGGTAATCAGCTGACAAAATCCGAATCCGATCGACTGGCGAGATACTTGGTGAACCAGGGTTATTTGTGTGAAGAGACGACACGCCTCCCGCCAGACGAGAAAAGGCAATACGCCATGGTTTCCACGTGCATTCGTCCGGGAGAACCCGGTAAGATTCAAGCGTTGAAACAGAAACAACACAAAGTGGAGTTAGAGTTTGAGAACCTTCCGAAAGATACGAGCAAAGGAAAGAAGAAAACGGCACCGACTACGGCGCCGAAGACGAGAGCGCCGCCGAAGAAGAAAACAACCGCCGCGAAAGCTTCGGGAACCGCCGCTGCTACTACTGCGAGAAAGAAGAAGACGTCGACGAAGACAAGAACGCCAAAAGCTACTCAACAACAACAACAACAACAACAACACGACAACGTGGATCTCACGCTGCCGAGCCAACAACCGAACGGCACGCAAGAGATCGACGGTCAACTCGACAACGCCTTTGCAATTTTGATGAGGAAACAAAAAGAAGAACGGGAAGGCATCGTCGTCGAAGACGATGAGGAGGAAATAGTGAACAACGACGACAACGTCCAGTACGAAATCGACGAGTCGATCGAAGACGACGACGAGGAAGACGAGGAAGAAAGATTGTACGAGTGCGTCTTCCAGGCGCTCACGGTGTGGAGAGATATCCAAGCCACCGACATCGCCAACAGACAGGGCACCCGCAAAAATCCGCAAGGTATCATCAAAAACGCCTTGCTCCGCAAACTCGCCGGCAGCCGACCGACGACCATCGATGAAATGAACGAGTTCCGCGAAGCCGAAGTCGCCGATCTCGCGAACAAAAACATGCTCAATAAGTTTGCATACGATTTAGTCTCAAAAATCGAACAGGCGGTTTTTCACTTCCACAACAACGAGGAGAACCCGTACACGCAAACGCAACGGCAACAGGAGACGCAAGGAAACAACCTCAACAGCGGGGACCCGTACGAGTTCAAAGCGACGCCGGCGTCGAATACGAATAATGGTCCTCGTCCAGCGTCACAGATGATGACGATGATGCAGCAACAACCGAACAATTTGCAATACAGCGGGGGGGACCCAAAAAGGCAGCGCTTAATGCTCGACAACAATACGGAGTCTCCGCAGTGGCTCGAGCCCAATCGAGGAAGAGGAGGAGGAGTCAATGAATAACTCCACAAAAAAAAAAAAGAATTCAAACAACAACAAGAACAACAAAACGATGCCACCACCTCCGAGCCGAACGCCTCAGGCGCAAAGCTTCTTGCGTAAGTACGACAAGTTCACCGCAGTGATGGTGGTGATGGCGTGTGGAATGTACGGGGCGGAGTATTACGTGTCCAATTACGGGAAAAACACAAAATTGGAAAATGCTGAAGAACAAAGGAGGGAAAAAGATTGATGAAAGAGAGACGACGCAGAGATGATGATAGAACTACTCTAGAAAAACAGAACGATTAGCAAAAAGCGATAGTCACCACGAACCGTGTTTAAACGCGTTTTAGTCAGAAATGTTGTAACACGGTGAATGTTTGTATAATAACATACTTATAAATTACTTTTCTAGTAGACAGATGTGATTTTGATTGAACTGCTTTTTTCTCTCTGAGATTTTTGCGAATAATAATAGTATTATTGAAAGACGCGAAGATTGTGATCACCACCACCGACAACGACACCACCGGCGTCTTTCAAAAACTGCACGCAAAGATTTCCTTTTTTACTCTTACTCTCGAAGGTTTGGACGATGTCCCACTCGCCTTTGACGTTGTACACTTTGGCGGTTTTCCCGGCGCAATAGGCGACGTATTTGCCGCTCTTGTCGAACGCGACGCCTTCACATTTTTCTTTCCCGAAATCGTGCGCGACCGTGTTCTTACGCAAATCCCATATCTTACACCCTTCGTCGCCAGAGACGGCGAAGAAGTAGCCGTTCTCGCTAAACGAGCACGATTTGGCAGCGTTTTTACCGCCGTTGGAAAAGGTTTGTTGTAAAGCGCACGATCTGGCGTCCCAGAGTTGTACCGCGCCGGATTGCGTCAAAGCGGCGAGAAACATGCCGTCCGGGTGAATGTTAATGGAAGTGTATTTGTCTTTCGGATCGTCGTTGGTGGCTTGATATACAGTCGAGGCGGATTCGACGTCGTGGAAGTGCCAACTGGCGTCGGCGGAGGCGGAGACGAAGAAGGCGCCGGCGACGTGCGAGGCGACGGAAACGACATCTTGCGTGTGTTCATCGTACGTGGAGATGTTCTTTCCTGCCTTCCACACTTTCACGGTGTTATCAGCACCACAAGTGGCAACTATGCCACCACTTTTGTCCGCTCCTACCAAAAACTTCGCGTCTAAACACTTCTTGTGACCCGTCGCTATCGAACTCGATTTTTGTAAGCCCGCGTCGAAGAAAGCCGCCGTTCCGTCTGCGCCAGCCGTCACGATTAGGCTTTTCTCGTGAAGCACGTCTACGTTATGTATCGCCGTATTCACTTTATGCCCCGGCACCGGGTCTTGCAACTTAAACTTCCCAATCTCTTCTTTGGCTTTCAACGACTCGTGCGTTTTCTTCTTTTTCCTCTCCGCCATCAACTCTTTATTGGTCGACTCGATCGCGTCCAAAATCGATCGCGGAATGGCATTCTTCGCTTTTTTCGCAAACGCGTCCGCGTCGCCGCCTCCTTCTCTCTTCTTTCCCGTCGTCGTCGTCTGAACCGTCGTCGTCCCGTTCGCCCCACCACCACCACCAATCATCGCCCTCGCCTCGTCTCTCTCCTTCACCAACCTCGCCACCGTCCTATTCGCCGCGTCCACTTGATACGCCATCGACGCTAGCTCCCGTTCCGACTCCCCTAACCGTTTCCTGGTTTCAAACAACTCTAACATCAACGCGTCGTATTCGTCGTGAAATGTTTGCAGTAAACCCGGAATGCTCGCGTGCGCCGTCGCTCTCGGTTTGATTGCGATTGCGCTGCCGTTTGAGGCAAAATCAGTCTCGATCGGAATCAAATCCTCCACGGATAAAGGTTGCTTGGTGATTGGATTCTCTCCGGTTTCTTTGACGTATTTTTCGATTAAAGTGCGTTCAAAGATGTGTCCTGATGGGGAGACGCACGGTTTCGTGATTTCAGAGCCGGAGAGTGCGCAGAGTAACATGTTTCGTCTTTGCGTTCGTTTCCAATTTGGCGGCCTGAATTGGTTCTTTTTCTGCGTAATCTCTCTTACTCTCTGCAGCGCTTCAACTCGAGAAAAAGGAAAGCGAGAGCTTTAACTGGCGTTCTTCTCGCGAGAGCGCGTGTCTTTGAGTCTGTTTTGATGCAGTATCAGCGTGGTATTTCTTAATTCGTTTGGGGAAATGTGAGGCAATTTTGGACACGTTTGAGACTCTTACGACGAGAGCAAAGAGAAAGAGAAACGAGAGCGCAAACGAGACATCTACTCTACCACTAGGCGCTTTTTAGTATTAAACGAGCATTAAATATACGTCCTCGCTATTTCGACGACTCCTTTGTCTTCGGCGTGACTTTCACGCTCACTTCGTTATCTCTCGGTCTCAAGGAATACATCGGTCCGAACGTGCTCACTCGAAACCCGGCGCCGTCGAGCTCGAACGCTTTCGTCTTTTCGACTTCCTCGGCGATGATATCTCGACATCTTCGCACCGCATCTTCCGTTGCCATCCCGACTAAAGGCATCACCGCGATTAACTCACCACCGGCAACTTTCGCAGAGATTGTTTTTGTGTTCTCGGTCGTTTTCGCCGCCGGGTTGGTTTCCGGGTTCACGCGAGGCCCGAGGTACAGTTCCATCGTCTTGCCTAAAATCTCTCCATCCGAATCCAACGCGTATCGCATCGTCAGCGGTTGCGTCGGCGGGTAACGCTCCTTAGATTCGTTCTCACCTTCGATGTACATCAGTAATCGAGATAAGCCTTCCTCTCTGTTCTCGTACGGGGTGATGGCGATGGTGTACGGGTCGAGTAAGCGTATCTCGATTTCGTCGTTCCCGGGAAGCGTTACGACTGTCGTGGATGGGATTTTGTACGCGTCGAGGATGTCGTCGTTTACGTCGTCTTCTTCTTTATTGCTGCTCTTTACTTTACTTCCGTCGAAAGTAAGACGACTTTTACGACGACGACGACGAGAAGATGATGCGAGCGAGGACGAAGCGACGCGGAGAAGATGAAGGTTCGACGAGAGAGGTGATGGTGACATTTTGTTGTGAGGAAAAGCAAGGCGACGAATGCCCCTCTCTCTGGATGCGGAAAATGTCACGTTCAAAACGAGGTATTATATGATTCGAATTAAACGCGCGACTAAGACTACGCATACTTGGAAACTTTTACGATTGAGAATCACTTTCACTTTCTTTTTCTCCGTCTGTATTTCGATCACTCTCTTCGTGCGAGGAGACGCCGTGGACTTTCTCGCGATGCGCTTGCAGCTTGAACTTTCTCGTGTACGACGCGTCGCACATGTCGCAAACGTGTCGCGCGTTCAAGTGCGTCTTTAAATGCGCGGTTAGGATGAAATTAGTCGCGAAGGCTTTGAAACAGATCGCACACTGAAACGGTCTGTTGGCGTCATCTTTCGGTGGTGGTTTATCGATGTCGAAGTATCGTTGCGGGAGCGGGGGTCTCAACGATTGAACCCCGGGATCTCCGTTTACTTTTTCCATGCCTAACTCGAGGTTCTGTTCGAACGCTCGCGCGACTTCCTTGTGACGCCCGTTCGTCGCGTGCTTCAACACGTGCACTTTCCACTCGTACGGTCGATTGAATCTCCTCCCGCACACGTTGCACCCGTACGGTCGGTCCCCCGTGTGCGTTCGTTCGTGCGTTCTCAAGTGATACCGGCTCGAGCACTCCAAATTGCACCGCGAGCAAAAATACGTCCTCGTCGGCGCAAACACTTTATCCTTCACGCTCGGCTTCCGTTGTTGTTGTTGTGCTATTACTATTTCATCGCTAGGATTGTCCAACAACATCTCATCCTTATTACTCCCCATTTGCAACTCCTTCCGCATCGACCGATACAACGCGTTATAACAGCTCTTGCAGCATCGTTTCCTCGCGTACGCCTTCATTGACACCCGTCTCTCTTCCTCCGTTATCTCCTCGTTCGCCTCGTCCTCTTCCTCTCTCAATCGAAGAAAATCTTTCGGAAACTTGCACAAACGTTTGTTCTCATCTTTCATCCCTCCTCCTTTCCCCGCTCTCTCGAGCAACGCCGTCGTGCACTTCCCTCCTTCCACGAACGCGCAAAATCGGTCCGAAGAATCCTCCTTCTCTTCTTCCTCCTCCTCCCCCTTCGCGGTTCCTCCTCCTTCCAAAAGCCTCACCTTTACCACCTTTGCCTTTTTCCTCAAATCATCCTCGACGGTTTCGACTTCGGCGGCGGCGTCCCACCCTTTAGCAACAGCCGCGACGACGGCGTCGTTAAACGATGTCACCGACATCAACGATTTCTGCTCCTCTCTCCTCCTTTTTAATTCCTGTTCTCTTTCCCTGATGATGTGTTGCGCGGCGATTGCGGCGAGTTCAAAATGCACTCGCTTCGGGGGACGTGATTTTCGTCTGCTGCTGCTCATCGTGTGTTGTGTAAATCTCTCTCTCTTTCTCTCTTTCTCTCTCTCTCTTATATGAGTAAATGTTCTCGTCGTCGTCGCGTTCCTCAAATCCTCTTCTTCTTCCTTCTTCTTCCTTCTTCTTTTAAAGATGCGAGAACAACAACGAGAGCGCGCGCTCTTTTCCGCGTCTCTTTCTTTCTCACGTAATGTGACCTCGCGATGATAAAAATGGCGACCAATTAAAAAATTGCTGGCAGCCAACCCTAAAATTAAAGACTAAACCCTAAACGAGAAGAAACAAGAAAAAAGGACACTCGAAGCTTGGGGGACTTTTCTTGACTCTCGTTCGAGAGAGAGAAAAGATATATGCGCGCGTTTTTATCCTGCGCTTCCTGCGCTTCCTCCTCCTCCTCTCGAAACGTTGTGGTTTTGAAGAAGGCGGGGATGAGCGCGGAAACGAAGACTCCTTTTTTAAATGATGCGTTGTGTGCCAGAGGAAGGAGAGATGATGGGAGGACTTTGAGACGAGGACGAGGACGACTGATGACGACGAGAACTTTTGCCGCCAACGATGGTGGGGAGAGCGGCGGGAAGAAGAACAACAACAACAGTCACCACCGAAACGGCCGAGGCTCGGAGACGTGGAAAAACAAGAGCGAAGCGAAAGATGAATTCTCGGCGAAGAATAAAAACTGCGTCGTGGAAGCGAGACAGTTGAAGAAGACGCACGACGGGGAAAGATATCAATTCGATGGCTTGGACTTTAGCCTCTCGGAAGGGCAAAAATTCGCCGTGGTCGGACCGAACGGATCGGGGAAGTCGACTTTGTTAGAAGTCATCGGAGGGAAAGAGGAACAGTTTCAAGGCGAGATGTGGCGGAGGAAGAACTCGACGTTCGTGTTGGTCGAACAAGAACCGGAGTTTCAAGGGTCGATGACGGTGTTGGAAGCGTTATACGCCGCGAATACGCCCCTGACGAACTTGTTGAAAAGATACGAGGAGATTACGAATAATAGCGAAGGAAGTAACGAGGAAGTACACAGCGGTGAATTAACGAAAGTCTTGGAAGAGATGGACGCGGCGAACGCCTGGGACGCGGAGAGGCGAGTGAAAGAAACGCTGAAGAAATTCGGATTAGGACAAGAGTTTTTTCAGAAAACCACGGAGAAGTTATCGATCGGCGAGAAGAAACGGTTGGCGTTAGCCGCGGCGTTGATTGAATCGCCGGATGTTTTGATTTTAGATGAACCGACGAATCATTTGTCCGTAGAAGGCGTCGAGTTTTTGGAAACTGCTGTGAGGGAAAATAAAAAAATGGCCGCGCTCGTCGTCTCGCACGACAGACAGTTTATCGATAACGTGTCCACGAACATTTTGGAGTTGGACGGGTTCGGTGGTGGTCATCAACACGGATCAGGCGGGTATTCCTCTTATTTAGAAGGCCGAGAAAGGAGATGGCAAGCGGAGGCGAAAGATTTAGCGAGCGCGAAAAACACCTTACGAAAAGAAGCCGAGTGGATGCGAAGGCAGCCGAAAGCGCGATCGACGAAAGAAAAAGCGAGAATTGAAAGGTTTTATTCCTTGAGTCAACGCGCCTCGGAAAAAGGGACGAAAGGAAAAACGTTAGATATTAGTACGGATGTAAAATCGACGCGAATGGGCGACGTTGTCGTTGAGTTCGACAACGCGATGTTGAAATTTTCCAACGAGAAGGTCATTTTAGACGGATTCACCTACGCGTTTTCAAAGAAGGAAAAAATCGGGATTGTTGGACCGAACGGTGCCGGTAAAACGACTTTTATTAAGGCTTTATTAGGCGAAATCCCGTTAGACGACGGATTCGTGAACGTTGGCGAAACCATACGGTTCGGGTACTACTCCCAAACCGCAGAGTTTGCCGACGACGAGCAGCGCGTGTTCGACTACGTCACCGAAGTCGACGCCGACGTCAAAGCCATGGGATACAGTGGATTTCAAGATTCCAATTTAAGCGCGCGAGCGTTGCTGGAAAAGTTCAACTTTGGTGGTTCTAAACAAGCCACGCCGATTGGTATGCTTTCCGGTGGCGAACAGCGTCGATTACAGTTGTTAACCGTCTTGGCAAAACGACCAAACTTTTTAATCTTGGACGAACCGACGAACGATTTAGATCTAGATACGATTGAGGTGTTGGAACAGTTATTGGTTGATTTCGACGGGTGCGTGTTAATCGTTAGTCACGACCGCGCGTTCGTGAACACGGTTGCCGACCACATTTTCGTCTTTGACGGTAAAGGCGGCATATCCGATTGGAGCGGCTCGTACACGGAGCTGCGAGAGTACATACGAGAGACGCAACAGCAAGAGGCAAACGGTGGTATCAACAACGACGAAAATTGCGCCATCGACGATAATGGCGTGAACACAAGCACCGAAACTGGGGAACCGTGCGGCCCAGTCCTCACTCGAGAGATGGAAAAAGAAGCGTTAAACGCGCCAAAAATCATCGCCAAAATCGAAAAAGCCATCGCGGTGATCGACGAAGACATTTCAAAGCTCGACGCGGAGATGGTCGCCGCGGAGAACGACTACGGAAAGTTGGCTGAAATTCAAAAGCTCAAAGACGAGAAAGTCACGAAACAAGAGGCGTACTTTGCGGAATACATGCGATTGGAAGAGGTCATCGAAACCGTCGAATCCATTCGAAACGCCCAAGCGGCTGCGAGATGACGACGAGAAGGATGACGACGCGCAACTACTCTGTATAACTATGATGTAACTACAAAAACCTAACCTACTAAATCGATTCATCTATTCATCTAATACTTCACTTTCGTTTATACTACTCCGCTCGACATCCCCATCCGTTCCTTTCCCTAACCTCCCTTTCCCGACGTTCGTCCCTTGCACCACTTGCCTCTGGTAAAACGTCCTCGCCTGAAACTGTTCCTCCCTTCTCTTCTCGATTAATTCGCACGTCTCGTATCGTTTCGGCACGTGTATCCCTCGTATCGTTCTATTTTTTATGAACAAGTGCTCGTATTCTCGAATTTCTCGGTCGATGGTGACCCGTTCGCACCGTTTCAACGTCACGTGCATGCAATCGTCGCACTCGACGACGGTCCCTCGAACGACGGAATCGTCTCGCAATTCGACAATCACGAGGGGCACGTTTACCAGCGATTGGACGTAACAGAGTAAAGATTGCTCGGAGTGAGGGGTGCGCGGTTTCGTGCTTTTCTTTCTGTCTTTCTTCGTGTGAGTGTTAGGGAGAGGTGGCATGTGTTTATGTTCAATGTTTAGTATTCGTATTAGGGGAAATTCACTGACGAATTTCGACACAAATGAAGGACAAAATGGAACGCGGAAGACCACTCGCGACGGCATCAAACCGAACTCAAAAGAAGCGAGACCACGTCTCCGCGTTGCAAAAACGAGACTTGAGAGAAAAATTGGAACGCGAGATTAAAAATGTCATCGCGAAACCATCGAACGAGAGAACAAAAGAAGAGTCAAAACTCCTCGACGCGCACGAAGAGAAAGTGAGTTCGCTGCTTAAACAGATGGAAAAGAGTTTACACCGGAAACGATTGCTGGAGGAAAAAGCGGAGGAGAAGGAAGATTCGAGACAAGAGATAGACGACGCAGTCGCGGTGGTGATGAAATTGTTGAGAGAAGATGCCGGCTTACAGTTCGTGTTGCACACCGGGGCGGGTATTTCCACGAGTGCGAAGATACCAGACTTTAGAGGTAAAAACGGAGTATGGACGAAGCAAAGGAAAGGCGAGTCGGTGTCCATGCCAAAGTTTGAAAACACGAAACCGACGAAGGCACACATGGCGTGTAAAGCGTTGTACGACGCGAAAGTTTTGACGAAAATCGTGACGCAAAATGTCGACGGGTTACATCAAAGAGCCGGCGTACCCGAGGACGCGATTGCGGAGTTACACGGAAGCGTGTATAAGGAGCGGTGTTCGAGTTGCGAGAGAATATATATGAGAGATTTTGACGTGACGAGTACGAAACCGAGTCACGGGAAGAATCGACATCGCACGGGGAGGACGTGCGAAGTTGATGGGTGCGACGGGTATTTGAAGGATACGATTGTCCAGTTTGGAGAGAGTTTAGACGAGGAGACGTTGGAGAAAGCGAGAGAATGGTCGCAAGAGGCGAAGATGAGCGTTGTCGTGGGGTCGTCGTTACGCGTGCCACCGGCGAGTACGCTGCCAAGAATGGCAAAAAAACACTGCGTTGTTGTGAATCTGCAGTGGACGTCGCAAGACGCCAAGGCGACGCTAAAGTTGCACGCGAAAGCGGACGACATTTTAGTCAAAATGTGCAAACATTTAGGATTGAAGATACCGGAATACGATCCGTCGACGGAGAGCGTGGGTAGGAAAGTGAAAGAGAGAGGGGAGATATTCGCGTGCGAGGTGAAGGAGACCGCTTGGAACGAGAAAGGTATGGCGATGAGAGATATCGACGAAAAGTTGAAAGAAGCGACGACGGGAATGGATAGTGGTGTCGGGAAAACGAACGCGCGAATTTTGTTCGGCGAAGCGGACGGCGGTAAGAAGTTATCGAAAACCGCGCGAGAGGCGCTGATTCGAGACGAGAAGCGATTGAAAGAGGAACGAGAAGGCAAGGTTAATGCGACGAAGACAACAACGAGAAAGAGAAAGTCGAAGAGTTTAACGATGAAACCGAGATCGAAGATGCCGTGTTTCCCTCGACCGGGATCGAAACAAACGCCTTTGACGAATACCAGTCCGCCGTTGTTTGACGCGTCGAAAATTGTCAAAAAGAAACGAACGCCTCTGAAGAAAAGGCGAAGTATGGTGACGAAGAAGGAGGAACAAAAGATGGATAAAGAAGAGAGGATGAAGCCCAAGGTTGCTACAGCCGTTCCGATCGTCGTGAAAACGGAACAGGTTGCTGTTTTACCTCCATCGGACGAAGATATAGCGCGAATGCTGTTTGCGGAAATTAACGGCATGAGAAGACGCAGGTAATTGAGTAGTTAGATTTAATAAATACAAAAAACGCTCGCATCATCATCATCCTCGTAAGATTTGCTTTTGAGACGTTGTAAAGTGACCAACTGCAGTGCGAGTAAACACGATGCCGCGAGTATTCCGTAAAGTTTGGAGCGCGCGCGAGCGACTTCCTTATTCTCGTCGCCCTGGAACGCATCCGTCAGCGCGAGTCGATACGAGTCAATCGAAGGCGGTTTCACCCGCAAACGAATTGAAGTCTCGGACGGTTTGAGATTCTTCGAGCTCATCACCGAGGAAATGTGAACGGTAACTGTATCGTTAACGTACTCAAGATCATCACCATATCTATTGTACACGTTCAGATATTCCATAGATTCTAAAAGCGCGTTCGCCACCGTAGGCGTCGCTTCAAACTCAATTTTCGAGTCACCTCCGCCGTCGCCGCGCAGCAACGGAAGTGATGCGGCGGCGTCCAACGCGGTATCATTCGTTAGATAGACTAGATTTTGGCAACCAGAGACGATTGATACGCGCACCAAAAACATATCTGAATCCACTCCGGCGTTCGATACGGTAAATGAACGAGACAAGTCGACTCGCGACATCCATTCAACAACCGGAAAGACATCCGCGCTCTCGGCGACCAAGGTTTTAGCATCCTCGATATTTATCACGTCAAAAATGATTTGCTTCGTGAATGTCGCCGACACGTTTTCGTTGCTCGTCGATACGACGCGAATGGTGGCTATATCACTCCCGTGGTAATTCTTTACCGGTGTATACGAAAATGTACTGCACGCGAACACGCGCCCGTCTACTTCTATCGCATATTTTTGCGATTCCTGCCAGTACGCCGCGCCCTTCGTTGGAAATTGAATAAAGTTAACGTTTATATTTCCCATATTTCCTGACGAGAGCATATTCGAGTGTACTCGAGTATCGTTTACGCATGCATGCACAACAGTTTCCTCGTCTTCCGTGACATTCAACACGACGGTGTTTGTTTTCGTTGAACACGATTGGGCGTCGCGCTCGGCGGCGTCTTCTCGAAAAACGCACGCCAAGAGCGGAGGTAAGAGATTGACCGTCACGCGCACTCTCGCTGATTCTATAGCCGACAAAGGATACTCCGTTACATTTGCATCGAAAGGAAGCGCGAGGAACTCTATAAATGTCGCTGTCGATGCCGTCACCGCCGAGCGAAGCTTGTGTGGAGGATAATAGCAAAACGTACACGTCGCGTGAGCGCAATAAGTCAACGAAGGAGACTCTTCGTCGCAAGAGCCAACGCGTCCTATGGACGGGGATGTAATCATTTCGACTTTAAACGTGTCGTACATTTCCTCTTTATCAATTGCGAGGACTTGAATCACTCTCCTTTCATTATTGTCGTCCTCGGCGACAACATCAAAAACAACGGGCGTATTTATGAGCACCGTTTCGGGTACTCTTTTTCTCAGCTTTCCGCGGTGCAACGCTTGCACGTTAGATGTACTCAACGATGTATTATACATTGCAAAATACTTAACGTATCCATCAAAACAGCAATGGTCACCGAGGCGGATAAATTTACTCAACGCGCTCATACTCGGCAAAGAGTACGATTGACCAAACTGCACATTTCGCGTCGTCGCGAGACGAAGCGGTTGACCGTTTGCAAACGCGTCTACGCTGAGAAATATGGATTCAGAAGAACCATCTATCTCACCGCCTCGAAATGAAACCACGAGCGAGACGGCTAAATATGACTCGTTACTATCACTACTGCTATTCCATCGATATGAGTTTTCAAAAACAGGATTCTTTCGAAACATCACCTCTTCCGGAGCAACGAACGCGTACTGTTGACATTGCACGTGCGTTTCCACGATAACCGCGGCATTCTCTGTTCCATCCATAAAGTACTTCGGTCCGTACCGAACGCGGAATCTTGGCGGTACGCCAGGCCACGCATCGCACGGTTCCCTCGCGTCCACTGAAGGCGTCGTCCCGCCGTTTGGAGTGTAGTTTTCAAAACTATCTTCCAAAGTCCAAATCGTCGCGTATCCGGACGACGCGTTTGCGCTTCGCATCGTCTGCGTAGGCACGAACGTAATCTCAAAACTACTGTTCGTACCCAAAGGTAAAGAAAATGGATTCGTCGAATCAGTGTTTTCAAACGCTGAAATAACCGCGCTCGAGTTTACGTATAAATGTTCCTTCGGTTTGAGCTTAATCGACTCTGTTCTCAAACGCGTATCCGCGACATCGGTTTCGTTCGTACAGATGTTGGCGCAAGAAGAATACCCGTCATCGCTCTCCTCTCCTCTTTTATCGCATGGCAATCCTCGGTCGTTGTTTGAATAATACAACGCCAACATCGAATGTAGAGAAGGAATATGCGAAAAATCGTTCTTCTCCTCCTCGTTCGTCTCAAAAATGGGCATAACCTTTTCCAACGCATCTTCGCCGTTTCTCCGAACAACGCAAATCTTCTCCCGCATGGACCAGGCTAAAAATGGTCTTGGAATCATTTCCACTTCCCCGATGTCCTCGATCATCGCTTCCGCGAGAACGAGTACTACGAATACTACTCGAGCAAAAGTAGCCACGGAAAGGAAGAGGATTGGGTTGAAAAGCGCATCATCGCGCGAGGACGAGAGGAGAGAAAAACATCCCCTCCTGGTTTTGTTCGTACGCATGCGCATGTGGTTTTTTGCGTTGACTCCGAATAAGCGTTTCAAAACGTGAGTATCAGTTGCAATATCAAAGCTACCGCACGGGTCATCGGTGGACTGAAAAATTCGTCGTAATACGCATCGTCGGTGGTGAAGTGCTCCTCCTCTCTTCCTCTCCTTTTAATGAGAGCGCTTTAATACTACCGTAAGAGAGCGACCACACGCGCTCAAGCCTTTGTATTTTTGAGGGAAAAAAAGAGGCAAAACTTCCCCTCATTTTGTCATAAAAACAAGACTAAAATGATGCCACGACGACGATGACGGAAGACAAAGAAGACCACCAAAGCGAAGGAAAAAGACTGAAGTCGATTTCAGTCGTCATCTCGTGCCTGAACGAAAGCGAGAACATTTCCAAGTGCATGCACTCCACCCTCGCACAAAAAGGACGCAAAAATTGGGGAAATCAACATCACGCGGACGATGTTCGGGAAAAAGAACGAGTGCGAACAAAAGTCGTCGTCGTGGATGGAGGATCCACGGACGATACCGTTTTAAGAGCGAAAAAAGTACTCTCGGACATGAAGACAAAGAGTGACGGTAAAGACGAGGAGGAAGTGATCATCGTCGAGTGCGCGGAACGAGGGCGAGCGAAACAGTTTAATCGAGGCGGGAGAGTTGTACTGAGGGGTTCGTTGGAGGAGACGAAAGAAGAAAACATTTTGGTGTTTTTACACGCGGATACGACGATGCCGGAAACGTACAGAGAAGATATTTACGACGCTTTGCGCAGAGAACGGGAGAGGCGCGAGAGAGAGCGGCGGTTTCCGAGCGCGTGGGGGGTGATTAAAAATGGCTGCGCCAAGTTTGCGCGCCTCGGAAGAAGCGGCGGTAAGGCGGAGAGTACGAACGAGAATAACAGAGCGGATGCACCGTGCTGGGGCGCGTTTCCCATCAAACTCTCCGGCGAACGCTCGAAATGGAAGAAATGTGTCGTCGCGTCGTTCGCGAATTTTCGAACGCGACGGACGTCTATTCCGTACGGCGACCAGGCGATATTCGTAACTGCGTCGGCGTTTGCCGAGCACAAGTTTGACGAGTCGAAGATGTTCATGGAAGATTACGAGTACTCGTCGAGGATGAAGAAGTGTTTTGGGAAACCGGCTATTTGCAAATCACCCGTGGTGACAGATTCCAGACGGTTTGAATCGGTTGGGTTTATGAACACGACGATGATTAATATTTTGTGCGTGGTTGGGTTTCATTTAAAAGTGGACGTCGGAGTTCTCGCGAACTTCTATAGGAATGCAAATAAAAGAAGAGAAGTAGACACGAATTAGGTAGTAAAACGATAGATGATGGATACCGATAGCACAGATAGGTAATATGAGAAACACTAACATACATACACGTAATAAATTACAAAAATCATTTCACGCGCTTCCTTCAGACACGTAGCACTCATCTAAACCAAATACCGACCCACCCGTTCGCGCTTCTTCTGGAATATGCCTCACGTCGTTAAACTGTACCAAGCCGCAAATGTTCTCTTCCGTCGCCACGTCTAAATCTATCGCGTGAATCCCCGCGTTTTGTGAGCAAAACAACCCCATCTGTCTCCCCGTGGATTTCGGCACGCCGACTAAAATTTTCAACAGTATATCCGTAAACATCCCGTGCGAAACGATGACTAAATCGCCAACTTCTGGTTCGTCGTCCACTTTCCGCTTCTTTGCTTGTTGAGCCTCTTCTTCTTTCTCTACTTCCTCAACTTTCTCTTTTAAACCACCGCTACCTCTCGCTCGCTTCCATAACAACTCCGCCACTCTCTCCGCTCTCGCTTGCGCTTCCGGCACTGTCTCCACCCCTCGCTTCGTATCCCACCACCCGTTTTTCAACGCCTCCGGGACTATAACATCTGGAAACACTTGTTTCATCTCGTCTCTCCCCATTCCGGGTCGCCCGGTCGCGGCCGCCGTCGTCTTGTTCTCGTTCGCGCTCGTCTTCGCATCCCCTCCTTTTCCTCCTCCTCCTCCTCTCCCGCCTTCAAAACACCCCCCGTGTTCAAAAATCTCCCCATTCACGCGCGCGTTCCCCGTCCTCAACCCATCTTCGACTGCTTTCGCGGTCAATAAACATCTCTTCATCGGCGACGTCCACATTTCGTTCACGCGTTTATACCTCCCATTCGCTTCCGTGGTGAAACATTTCGTTAAATTCGCACACTGTGTCCACCCTTTCTTGGTTAAACTCGGGTCCGATTGCCTCGAAGGGTTGTCCAAGTTCGGGGAGAGCAACGCGTTGTTCTCGGATTGCGCGTGGCGAACTATGAATACTCTCATATTAGTATTCTTATTCCTGCGCACTGCTCCTGTTCTTCTTCGCTCCTTTTTCGTCGCCGTCGTCGTCGAATAGAACAGCGTTGTTCAAGCGCTCAATACTCTAACGAATAAAAGGAGTTGTCTCGAATGCTCTTTTTCCCTTTAAAATTTAACACACCAAAACTGTTTGAAAGGTCCACCAAAAAAAAAACAAAAGTACGGGTAAAATTTTTTCACGTGTCCTCCAATAAAAATAAAAGCACATAACGTCATCATACTTTGACACGCTTTACACGACGCGCAAAGAGAGGAGGGATACACACACCATCACAGAGAGAAGAATACGCGCGCGACACACATAATACGCATCTTTTTTTCTCGCGCGAGTGTTTGAAAAACGCGTCCGAGGCGGGACGAAGAGACGGAGGAAAAATGAGCGCCGTCGACCACCGGAAGGAAAATGTCGAAGACCCGACGAATCGTTTGGAACAATACGCGAGCTTATGCTGGGATGAACTCGAAGCGTACGGAGGGAAACTGCCCTCGGTGGAAATTAAGTGCGATTTTGATTACACGTTACACTTACCGGCGAATAAAATCGACCGGTCGATAAAAACCGTCCCCGGGGTGCTCACGGACGTGGCGATGAAAATTCCGAATAAAGTGAGAGAGAAAATCAGCGGGAAGGAAAACGACGCGACGAAGATGGAACCGTTTCGGGTTTTGAAAGACGTGGACTGTTGCTTTAAAGCGGGGTCGTTGACGTTGGTATTGGCGCCTCCTGGACACGGGAAGACGAGTTTGTTGAAAGCGGTCGGGCAGATTTTACCGAGCGCGGTTTTGAGCGGCGGGAAAGGCGTCACGTATTCGAAGATGACGGCGGAGGAGTTGAAGAAGGAGAAGGACATCGACGCCAATCGGATGGCAATGTACGTGACGCAACAGGACGAACATTTACCGTTTTTGACGGTGAGAGAGACGACGAAGTTTTCACACGAAAACGCGACGCCAACGCCGACGAATGAGAGAGAGGAAGACGTGCACTCGAGGAAGATTGATAGCGTGCATCGATTGTTGTCGTTGGAGAACTGTTTGGATACAATCATCGGGAACGATTTAGTGAGAGGCGTTTCTGGAGGGGAGAAAAAACGCGTCACGATTGGCGAAGCTATGGTAACGAACGCGCGGGTGTTTTGTATGGATGAGATATCGACGGGATTGGACGCCGCGGTGACGCATAACATCATCGCCGCTTTGAGAGAGTGGACGAGAATCACCAACGGGACGGTTATCGTTTCGCTCTTGCAGCCGACGCCGGAGGTGTACGAACTTTTCGACGACGTCTTGTGTTTGCGAGACGGAACTCCGGTGTATCACGGTGACGTGGATAAAGTGGTCGATCATTTTGGTGGTCTCGGCTTTGACAGCGAGAACGCGAAGAAAGGCGACGTGGCAGATTGGTTGTTGAGCGTTTTGGTGGATCCGTTGGCGCATTCCAAAACGGGCGCGTCGAACCAGTTTGCCTCTGGCGACGGGTTAAGGAAAGGATGGGTCGAAAACTCGAACGGATTATATAAAAAGAGCATCGGAGAGACCGATTGCGTGGACAAATCGGACGGGCAGAACATGATTGACTTGCGAACGCCCTTCGCCAAGGCGCAATATTCCACCGCCTACCCGAAAGCGTGGCCGAGTATGTATAAATCCGTCATCAAGAGACAATTTCAAATCACGCTCAGAAATAAAGTCTTTTTATCGGCGAGAATGTTTGGCGCGTTGATCACGTCCGTCGTTCTCGGTTCTGTTTGGTTTGATTTGCCCTTGGATAGAGGTTTCGAGCGTTTAGGCATGCTCCTGTTTTGTGTCTTGCACATTTCCTTTAGCAATTTTTCCGAGTTGACGTTTAGCGTCGAACAGAAATACGTGGCGTATAAACAACTCGATTACAAGTTGTTCCCAACGTTTGCGTACATCGTGTCTTCTATTGCCACGCAGTTACCGATCGCGGTGTTAGAGACGGCTATATTTAGTTGCATTTTATACCCGATGGTTGGTTTGTCCATGGCATTTGAAAACTGGTTGGTGTTCTTCATCAATTTAACGTGCGCGAACGTTGCGATGGCGAGTTTCTTCAGAGTCGTCGCTCTTCTTGCGCCAAACATGGAAGCGGCGCAAACCTTTCCTGGCCCAGTTATCGCGATTATGGTCATCTTTGCGGGCTTTTTAATCTCCCCGGAGAAGATGGGCGTGTTGCACTTCCTTTATTGGATTTCTTTGTTCGCGTACTCGTTGAGATCTTTGTGTCAAAACGAATTCCTCAGCGATCAGTACAAGTATAAAGTGCCGTTGGATCCCACCGCGGCCGCTGTGTACGTTCAAGGGTACACGGGAGACCCGAAAACGATGGCGGAGTTTTGCGAGGAGAACGCGTTCCCGTGCGAAGACGCCGGGAAGATTACTCTGAGTACCATCGATATCAGCTCGGATAAAAAATATTTCTGGGCCGGGCCGATATTTTCTATCGGGTTCTTTTGCCTGATGACTGCGATAGGTTATAGAGCGTTGTCGAAGATTCGTATTCAGCGCAACATCGGGTCGTCGAGAACGTCGTCGAGTGAAAAGAAAAAAGACGGGGAAAATGCCGAAGAAGTGAGCATTTCAATCTCGAAGGTTGACGCGGAGGCGTCGCAAAGAGCGTTAAGTTTTACTCCAATGAGCATCACGTGGGAAGATTTGGAGTACACGGTAAAGGTTCCTGGAGAAGACGGTAAGCCGTTGTCCGGATCGAAGAAAATTTTGAACTCAGTCACCTCCGCGGCGCAACCGTCGAGAATGTTAGCGCTCATGGGTGCATCTGGCGCTGGAAAAACGACGTTGTTAGACGTCATCGCCGGGCGCAAGTCTGGCGGGGAAATGAGAGGTACGATTAAATTGAACGGTCACGTGGTCAAGAAGGAAACGTTTGCGCGATTAACCGCGTACTGCGAACAACAAGATTTGCATAACGCGTTTACGACCGTTAAAGAAGCTTTGGAATTCTCCGCAACGCTCCGTTTGCCATCGGACGTTTCCAAAGACGCTCGAAAAGCGTTCGTTGACGAAGCTTTGGATATCTTGGAACTGAGAGGCATCGAGAATCGTTTAATCGGAGTGGCGGGTTCGCCGAGTGGCTTATCGCCCGGTCAACGCAAAGTCTTAACCGTTGGCGTCGAGTTGGTCTCGAACGCCCCGGTGTTTTTTTTGGATGAACCGACGTCTGGTTTGGACTCGAGAGCGGCGTTGATTGTCATGCGCGAGGTGAAAAAAGTCGCCAATCTTGGGCGGACGGTCATCACCACGGTCCACCAACCGTCCAAGGAAATTTTCAACTTGTTCGACGACATGTTGTTGTTACAAAGAGGCGGCTATCAGGTCTATTTCGGCCCGTGTGGCGTGAATGGCAAAACATTCGTTGACTATTTGCAAAAGATTCCAAACGCGCACGCGTTGCCGGACGGCATGAACCCGGCGTCGTGGATGTTGGACGTGTTGGGCGGCACCGACTCCTCAAACGCGGGCGAAAAAAGCGCGTTGAAGAAATCGAAATCAACCGCGGCGGGCAGTTTGCAACCGGCAATGACGATGAAACGCAGCGGTTCCGGGGGCGCCTTGAACGGCCTCCTTTTAGTCGAACGGTTCAAAGCCTCCCAGGAAGGCGCCGCCGGTACGCGCTTGGTCAAGGAATTGTGCGCAAAAGGCGAAAAGTCGGAAATGTTCGCCTTTGCCTCGCCGTACGCTCGATCGTTCTTGACGCAACTCAGATGCCTCATCCAGCGCGCATCCCTCGCGCACAACCGCGACGTCGCGTACAATCTTGGGCGCATTGGCATTCTCTTTGTTCTCTACCTCCTGTTTGGGTTTGTCTACTTCGATTTAGACGCCTCGAACGAAACCGGCGTTCAAGCGATGGTCGGGGTCATTTTCATGACGTCCATTTTCGCCGGTATCATCTTCATGAACTCCGTCATGCCCGTGCGCGTGAGAGAAAGAGCCGTGGCGTATCGCGAACGCACCTCGTTCATGTACGACGCCGTCCCGTACTCTCTATCGCACGCGATTTGCGAAGTCCCGTGGGTCTTACTGGTCACCTTTGTCACCGTCACCCCGCTCTACTTCATGGTCGGCTTAGTCCCAACCTTTGAGCACTACATCTTCCACGTTCTCATGGTCTTCACCGTCTCAATGGCGTTCATGTCTTTAGGTCAGCTCATTGCGTGTCTCTGCGCGACCATCCAAACCGCGCAAGCCGGCGCGTCCGCCTTCATCCCCATCTGCTTCCTCTTCGGCGGTTTGTACCTCCCGTACCCGCAAATTCCCGTCTATTGGAAGTGGGCGTACTTCATCGATCCGGTCGCGTACGCCATCCAAGGTGTCACTGCCCCGCAATTCGAACACCGAGGGTGTACCGGCGCGTACCCAGACGGCGACTGTCCAACCATTCAAGCCTTCCGAGGCACGTATTTCGAAACCGTCGACACGTTGGCGTACGTGGAAGAAAAATACGACGTCCAACTCTCCCAAAAATGGTACATGTTGATTTACGTCGCCATTTTCGTCCTGTGCATGCAAACGCTCCATATTATCGCGTTCAAGTTTAGAAAAGTCGTCGCTCGATAATACTAGGAGCTTCGTTACTGGTGGTAGTTTTTAATAATGAAAGAGAGAGCGAGAGAGTGAAGACCATTCACCTAATTTATGCATCACTTTTGTTCCTTTTTTTCCTTCGCGTATTTTTCAAATTTCAAATTCACTTCTCACAAAAAGAAGCACGAAAACAGACTCGAGAGAGAGAGTGTTGTCGAGAGAAGGTTCTTTAAACGTAAGTCATAAAGAGCGAGAGAAGAGAGAGAGAGAGAGAGCACTCGAGAGCGACTTTTATCGAGCAGAACAGAAAGAGAGGTTTGATTGAGATTGACACAGAGAGAGAGAGAGAGAAGAAACCTTTTTCTCATCCCTTCTTTTTTCCCTTTCAAGCGCTGTTTGCGCGCAATTTTGAATTCAAAAAATACTCGCGCGGAAACGACGTAGACGAGCGAGATGGTGTCGAAGGAAACCGCGAAACACGATAAAGACGACGAGAGGGTGCCAGAGCAGGTGAAGCAGCCGATGCTGACGGCGAAGCAACGTTTGAAGTTGCAGTTACACCGAGAACAACAACAGAAAGAGAACAACAAGTGTAGCACTCAACAACCGAGGAGGAGTGTAAACACCTCAGAGGAGATCGAGCCGACGATATCACCAATGGTTTCAAACGTTTCGAAAGAGAGCGCGCGAGTGATGGAACACTCGAAATCGCACCCGAGGATGTTGAAATCAAACGCGACGTCGCACGTTTGGGCGTTGGGTGCGTTGGCGGAGTTGTTGGATAACGCGCAAGATCGCGAGTGCGGCGCCGGGAAAGTGGAAGTGGACGCGTATGTTCGCGATGGGAAGTACGTGATGACGGTACAAGACGACGGGAGAGGGATGACTCGATCTGGATTGAATAACATGTTATCGTTTGGTTTTTCCGATAAAGAGCACGTATCTGGGAACGTTGGAAGGTTTGGAATCGGTTTCAAATCAGGATCGATGAGATTAGCCGACGACGCGTTGATTTTGACGAAAAGAGACGGGTACGCGCACGCGGCGTTGTTATCCCAAACGTTTTTGGACTCCGTCGCCGCGGACGATATTTTGATCCCGATGTTCTCTTTCACGTTGTTAGAAGGCGACGGAGTAAACTACGTCCCGTTCGAGCCAAGTGATCAGAGCGAGTGGACCAGCAACACGGTCATCTTCGAGAAGTATTCACCGTTTAATGCGACAACGCTCATGAAAGAGTTTGATAAGATTCAAGGTTCTCACGGGACTCGAATTATCTTGTTCAACTTACGAAAGCGCGAAAACGAAGACTCGCATCTCTACGAGCTCGACTTTTGCACTTGGAATGATATTCGCATCTCTGACCACACGGCAGAAAATACGCGCAAGCATCGAGGCCCGGTCTTTCAACAAAATCGAGACGGTCAACTCGCGACGACAGACGTTCCCGAAGATTACTCCATGAAGGCCTATATGGAGATTCTTTACTTGCGACCTCGATGCGCGTTCTACTTGCGCGGCGAGAAGATTGTTCCTCGCTGTCCAATCTCTCGATTGACGAAAGAATATTACGTCTTTCCGGAATACAAACCGAAAGGTTTCGCAGACGGAGTTACTGTCCATTGCGGGTACGTCGAAGGAAACTCCAAGTTGTGCGGCTTCCACATTTACAACAAAAATCGTTTGATTCGCATGTACCAACGCTTTTCGAGTCAGTTGCAAGCGAACTGTATGATGAAAGATATGCTCGGTGTCGTCGAGGCGGACTGCGTGGAACCGACGCACAACAAGCAAGCCTTTAAAGAAAACGCGTTGGCATATCATCGCATGAAATCGCACGTCGCAAAATGCATGAACGATTACTATTTCGGCATTCAACAGCTTCGTTCTGCCGGTAAGCACGGACGCGAACGCGTCGTCGATAATGCTTATGTAAGACGGAAAGGAAAGCTAAGCGATAGGAAAGGGAAGAAACGCAAAGCGAAGGAGCAAAGCGAGGACGTGAGTGGTGTCACGCTCACTGAGAACGAAACCAGGGTGAACGCGCCACTTTATAAGTACAAGATAATCTTACAAAAGTTGATGAACGATCGAAAATACTCATTTCCGTTCTTAGAAAAAGTCGATCCGGTCGCGTTGAACATTCCGGACTATTTCGACGTGATATCCGATCCCATGGATTTTGGGACGATTTTCAAACGTTTAGAACCGGAGGATGAAAAAGGCGTTCCCATCGAACCGACGTATTACACGAACGAGAGTGATCCAGAAATATTCGCCAACGATGTGCGTTTAGTGTTTGCGAATGCGTTTAGGTACAACCAACCGGGTACTTTCGTATACGTTTGCGCGGAAAAGTTAGCGCAAATATTCGAGCGCGAATGGAGCCAGAAGTTTCCGGCTTCATCTTACAGCGCGGGTGCCAAGTTCGAGCCAACGGTGTTGAGAAATCGCGTTTACGAGTTCATCGAGCGCAAAAAAGCGCGCAAAAACGAGAACCGTATTGCCGAAAAAACCAACGACGGCAGTGGCGACGCCGAAGAAGAGTTTGATATCGAGAAAGTTCTCACACAGTACGACGATACGGCGAAGAGAAGATGGATGGAAGCAAGACTCAAAGAGACTCTCGAGATGAAGCAAAAGATGCATAATCAATCCATGGTGGTCGTCAGGCAGCAAAATCACATCGCAGCTCTCGTAGACACGTTGAAAGATACGCAAAAAGACGTCTCGGAAGTTACGAAGAGCAAACAAGGCGCTGTAAGAAGCGATAACATCGCCAACAGGGAAAAATACGCATCTGAACAAACGATGCTCATCAAGCAATTGAACGCGGCGCAGGAGAAAATCACAGAGCAACACGCACAAATAGAGAAACTTCGAAAGAAGGCGCAAGCGAAGAATGGTCATCGATTGAACCAAACTATTGAACCCTTACCAGAAGGCGTACCTGCGGCGGGCGTAGATACGAAAGAAATTTTACAAGCCTTGCGTTCCGCAACAGTAAAGCTCGCAAATCAGTACACGTTGATACAGCTTTTGCGGACACGTCAAAAAATACTCGAAGATCAGTTGACAGCAGAGCAGGAGCGAGCTAAAAAAGTCCAGGCTATACTGTCCTTGGATATTAGTAAGGATGTGTCCGAGAAACGCGTGGAGAAGACGAAGCAACCGCAACACAAAGCGTCGCCGACGACGACGGCAAAAACGTCACACGAACAAACGACACCGTCTAAAACGCAAAGTTTACGCGTCAAAAAGATCAACACGGTCGCTTTCGAGCAACCAGCGCAGTCACAGGAGATATCGCTGCTCCAGCTTCCGCAGCCACCGCCACATGCGCCTCCGCGACTAGCATTACCGGCACCTGCGTTGGAGCAAAGCAATACGGTCATCGTGACAACACCTTCAGGTATTTTAAATCAAGCGTTTGAAGGCGGTAGTAACACTCCGTCACCACAAGGAACGATGTGTTTACCCACAGGGAGTGACGAAAGTCTACAATCGCCGATGAAAATGGTGGATGTGCAACAGGCGTGTCGCGACGAACATCGAGGGCAGTCTCAATCGACACCGACGGCTCAGTATTTCCTGAAAAAGAGTGGTTCATCGACGAAACCGAAGAGTAAGCGGGTTATCAAAGCTCCGCCAGCGAGCTCGCTTCCTCGCGGAATGCACTCTCCCACAAAGGCGCCGCGTCTCGAAAAATTGAAGGACGTTATTATGAGGTCGCCCTCAGTTCACGATAAGCGAGAATAAAGTCTCTAGAGAAAAAAGAAAGAGAGAGACTTATCATTATTCAAAGAGACAACAAAGCAACGATCGTACATAAAGCAGAGAAAGAGAGAGAGAGAGAGAGAGAGAGTTCGTTTTAATATATAATTTTAGAGACTTGTTTTTCATTTCAAATTTCTTCTTTTTCTGCGTCCTCCGCGGTTGGCTCAACCACTTCCGGCGCAGCCACTTCCGGCGCAGCTGCCGCACCCGCATCCGCACCCGCATCCGCACCCGCATCCGCATTCGCATCCGCATCAACCACATTCTTCTCTCCTTCCCCCGCCGGCGCTTCTTCTTTTCCCACAATAGCATCAATACTAGCATCATCACCACCAGCTTCTCCATCTTTCGCCTCTTCTTCTTCCTTCTTTTTCTTCTCACCTTCGTCGTCCGAATCGTCTGAGTCGTCGTCCGAATCCTCGTCCAACGCCGCCAATTTCGCCGCCAACGCCGCCTCTTCAATATCCAAGTTATCCTTAATCGCATTCACCGTCTCCACCCCGCTCGCTTTCTCGGCTTGCTTTGCCAAAGTCGCCGCCGGTGCGCCTTGTTGCATCGCTTGTTGTACTTGCTTCGGTAACTTTGGCGGTTCCGGTCTACTTCTCAACTTGAACGCTCCGGTCGTAATATCCACCGGAGGCGCGTCCACAACTTGAAACTCGCGATCGTCTAGCTCTTCAATCTTCACCCACTCGAAGGATTCGTTTTCCGTGTTAATATCGTACGTCAAGCAGTGTTCTTTCGTTTCTTCTTTGTAATCTGTCACGATACAATCGAACCACCCGCCTTCCGCCGGCCAAAACCGTTTCACTCTTCGGCAAATATACTCGTTCACTCCCAACGCGTCCAAATTTTTTGCCAAAACCGCCGCTTTCTCCAGTTGTTTCTGCATTCTCGCCGACGGTGGTTTCGGTTCTTTCGGTGGTCTCGCTTGTCTGTACTGTTGTTGCGGCGGCGCGTACCCGTCTTCGTCGTCGTCCTCGTCGCCCGGATACTGCTGCTGATAATATTGCTGCTGCTTCTTTTGCGTCTTTTGTCGCTTCGCAGCCGGCGGTTCCGGCGGCGTCAGCTTATACTGAACGAACGCATCTCTCAACCGTTTCACGTTCTCGTCCCCTCCGACGTTTTCTCTCACCTTCATGTGATCTTCGTTCGAGACGTTCAACTCGATGCGTAACTTGGCGATTAAATCTTCTCTTTCCCAGGTCAAACCGGTCACGGCTAAAGCTTTCATGATCGACTGGTACGCCGAGACTTCTAATCGTCGCACTTGGGTTGGAACGGACGCCATTCTCTTTGTGTGTTTACTACTAATCCGATTCAATCCGAGAGCCGTCAATTATGTGAATTATTCCAAAAGCAACGAAGAGTTTTCTTTCCAAACCAACGCTTGGTTTTCAGATCTCCTCCCAAAGAAAAAGAGAGAAAGAAAACGAAGCGTCTTTCGTAAGAGCAACAAAGAGAGAGGTTCTGTTGGTAACTTTCGATAGGATACTTCTGTGTGTGTGTGTACTCAAAATGTCGCGTACACTTGAGCGACGATTCAATTTTTAATTCTTCGTAGAAAACCGTTTAGGGTGTAGGGTTTATCGAGACCGGGTCACTCTTGGCTCCTCCTTTCTTTGTTCCTCTCTTTCCTTCCGTCAGAGTAGAAACCACATTTTTCGTAGTCGAACACAAAATGGTACGTCGTTGCTTCTTTTACGCGCGAAACTCTCTCTCTCTCTCTGTGAATAGTTTTTGTGTCTCTTCTCGCGAACGATGAAGATGAGCATAAAATGCGCATCACAGATACGGGAGGACGTTCGCGCGCGTTCGTTTTTATTCGATGTGCGGCTGCGATTTTTTCCTTTTCCGCCTAAACTTTCTTTTGCGTACGTAAAAGAGAGAGATTTTGGCGCGAAATGAGAGGAGGATTTCGCCGCTTTACGCGTCCTTTCTCGTCGCGAAGGAAACTGCGAACGCAAAATTTGCGCGCGGATAGTTCTCGCGCATGAAATGGAACCGTTGCATCGCCCAAACCGGGTTCGCGAAGACATTTATCCGTGTTTTGAGCGGCGTAAAATCATCGGAAATTTTTGCTCTCGCATTAGGTTCATTACGCGAGAAAAAAGCACTCAACATCAGGTTCACGCGTTTACTTACGTATCTATTATCGCTCTTCTTCTTTCTTTATACGAAACAAACAGGTTGCCGCTCCAGAATCCGTCCTCAAACGCCGCAAACGCGACGAGCAATGGGCCGCTCAAAAAGCCAAAGCGGACGCCGAGTCGAAGAAAGCCCAAGAGAAGAAAAGGGAAGAGGTGTTCAAACGCGCCGAAAAGTACGTCAAGGAGTACGAGTCCCAGGAGAAAGATTTGATTCGCTTAAAAAGAGAAGCCAGAGCGAAAGGCGGCTTTTACGTCGAACCGGAGCAAAAGTTGATCTTTGTCATGCGATTGAGAGGTTTGAACGACATGCACCCGAAGACGAGGCACATTTTACAGTTGTTGCGTTTGAGACAAATTCACAACGGCGTCTTCATGAAGGTGAACAAAGCGACGGTGAACGCTTTGAGAAAGGTTGAACCGTACATCATGTGGGGATACCCGAACTTGAAGACGGTGAAGGATTTGATTTACAAGAGAGGTCACGGTAAGGTGAACAAGCAACGAATTCCGTTGACCGATAACAGCGTGGTGGAGAAAGTGTTGGGTGATAAAGGTATCATTTGCGTGGAAGATTTGATCCACGAGATTTACACCGTCGGCCCGAACTTCAAGGAGTGCGCGAACTTTTTGTGGCCGATGAAGTTGTCCGCGCCGTTGGGCGGGATGACCAGAAAGAGAAATCACTACATCGAAGGTGGCATGGCTGGTAACAGAGAGGAGAACATCAACGCTTTGGTCAGAAGCATGAACTAAATATTATTGTTGTTATAACTGATCTACGTAGACTATTACTTTACACATTAAGAACTCGTTGTTGCTTTCGCGAAATATCTCTTTCGTATCTTCGCCGATCCTTCTGCACAAAAATGGCGAAACCTTCTCCTTTCCCACCGCCGATGGCGACGACGACTACACACACGACTCCCACGACTACGACTACTACGAATACTACTCACGTGATGTCGGAAAAAGAGCGCGTGTTGATGCGATATTTGCTCGAACAACCCTCGTTCGGGAGAGACGGACACGTTCCTCCGGACGTCTTGTGTCAACCACCCCCGTTCGGGGTGTCGGGAACGGAGGAGGAACAACAGAATCACGCGTACCACGCGAACGAACGCTGCGACGTAAAGGATACCACGAATAACAACAACAACACGAATACAAATTACTACGAGTCTTCGTCTTCGAATCAAAAATCCTCCTTAAGCTTACGCTTGAGCGGAGAAACCGTCTCCGGGGAGTGTCTCTCAGTCTCTGGAGGCGCTGGATCGTGCCAGTACCAGTGGCAAAGAGTCGCGCCGCGAGGCGCGATTGAGAGCATAGTTGGCGCGGTTGGACCGAGCTACGTGACGAACGAACAAGATATCGGGAGTCACATTCGGGTGATCGTGAGAATGCTCAGGGTGAGTCAGGATGGGAAGAGTTCTTCGAATAGGAGGCCTTTGATCGCGCACGCGACGACGGACGCGACGGTGGTCGCCGCGGTGAGCTCGAAACATCCCGACGACGATAGATTGGATAGTTTGATAGAAGGGAGAGCGATAACGCCGGGGTTTTTGGGGAGCGAAGAGACGAGAGGGACGAGTACGCCGAGAGGTCACAGCGCGGAAGGGACGAACACGCACAGTTCGGAGAAGAACGAAAACGAGAATAACAACAACGCGGGGGAGAAGGCGAGCAGAGAGGTGTCGAGGGAAGATACCGCCGCGGCAAGAAGTCCTCCGTCGCCGAGTTACAACAACATTACCGCGAGTAATAGCGTGATTAATGGAAGCGCGGTTGGAAAGAACGTCGCGCATAGCGCTTTACTTAATAATATGTTGATTAAAAGCGGCGCCGAGGCGGCCAACGCGAATATCAACAACAACAGCCCGGACGCGCTCAGTCCAAACTTGTCGAGCAGTAATTTGAACAACTACTCCTCCGGTGGGGATGATAGTATTCACAGGAGACGAAGAAAGGAGATTTTACTGGTCGATCGCGCGGACTCGTTGATGCATGGACCTGGATCAGATTCGAGATTGGCGTTTATCCGCGGGAAAGAGCTCGAAGCGAAAGCGAGTGAGGTATTTCGAAAAGTCTCAGACGCTGAAAGTATTAAACGTACGAAAAAGCTCCTCGACGGCGACGGTGACGATGAGGAGCATCGTAAGAAGAAAGAAAACGACAGTCGCAGTTACTCCGAGTGGGATTCCGAGGATAATAAATCTGAAAACAGCGACGAAAGTGATGTCGATTTCAGCGAAGAAGATGAATTCGATCGAGACGACAACGACGACGACGACATCGCCAACGACGCCTCCGCCGCCGCTGCTGCTGGCGTGAATAGCGACAATGGTGAAGATTCAAGCATCGGGAGTTTGCGAGGCGACGCGAGGAAAGCCGAACGCATCGCCAGGAGAGCGAAGGAGGCGTACGAAGAAGCGGCGATGAAAGGATATCCAGAAGCGATGCAAACGCTGGGTAGATGCTTCGAAAGTGGTTTTGGGACGAGGAAAGATATTTGTAAAGCGGTGGAATGGTACGAAAAAGCCGAGAAACTCGGCTGCGACGAAGCCGCGTGCGATTTGGGATGTATATATTACCTTGGTCGTTTCCCGAGAGATGAACTCAAAAAACGAAACCAATCGGCGCATTTGACCGATTCGTCCGTTTCCGAGATTTCGAGCAACGGAGGGGATGATTTTCAAAACCAACTCGCCGAAGATAGAAAAAAAGCGTTCTCGCTGTTTCAACACGCCGCCGCGAACGGGTCCGGGCCAGGCGCAAACAACGTCGCCATGTGTTACGAGGAAGGCCAAGGCGGCGTTGAGCGCAACTGGCGCGAAGCCGCCAGATGGTACGCGATTGCGGCGAGAAGAGGTGTCTTGTCCGCCCACGCGAGTTTAGGCTACGCGCTTTTAACGCTCGGGAATAGGGTAAGCGCCAAGGAGGCGTTTGAAACTGGCACGCAACACGGAGCACCAGAATGTGCGGATGGTTTGCGTTTGATTCGTGAAGCCGAGAAACACGCGGCGAATAGTCGGAAACATCTTCGCAACGGCGCAAACAACGAAATGGCCACGAAATACTCAATCAAGAGCGCTTCAGGGAACGGATCAGGGAGCGTCTCTTCTTTGGAAATAGTCGAACAGCTTGAGAAAGAGCTGGAAAAATACCACGAACTCAGTCGACGATTATACAACGCCGCGAGTTTACACCCGGAATCTTTAGAAGAAGCGAACGCGGTTCTCATCAACGCGTTTCCGGATATGAATGTCAGTCGAGGATTATGATGATTATGACCTTCATTTTTGTTGTTGTAATAGTAATATATTTAGATATATAGATTTTTGTACAATACGCGAAGTTCTCCGACTTTCTCTTCATCTCAAACATTCTTTTATTAAGAAGCTCTGAACGACTTCAAGAACTCCTTCGTCTTTTTCGTTTCCGCCCGTCGTCTTCGCCACCCCCACTTCAACTCTTTTGCTAACAACTCTACCACGCGATTGGTCGCCATTTCACTCGCCTGCACGTCTAAAAATGCCATTCTCGAACGCCTCGCTAAGAAATCACTCGCCGATCGGCAAAACTCCGCGCGCGCGGCGTATACGACTTCGGCTTCAATCACCGGCACGTTCGGATGTAAACGTTTTTCTAATCCGGCGAAGGAGGCTAAGGATGCGACAGCCATCGCGCGATCGCCGTACGAAGTTGCCAGATGTCTCGAAACATCCGGATCTGGATTTGAACCACCAAATCCGTCGCCTCCAGATTGCGCCACGGATGCCGAAAGAGAATCTTTGTGTCCATGTGCGCCAATAACGCCCATGTTGCTCGTGCGACAGCTCGCAATCGCGTTTACGTTTTCCCCACTCTCTCTCATCGTTTTCAGAACTAAATCCACCGTTTCTTCCGCCATCAACCTATACGTCGTCCATTTACCACCAGCGACGACGATCACGTCGCTCGGCGTTTCTTTCGCAATCACGTGGTCTCTCGATAAATCGCTCGAGTTCGTTTTCGTCGGATCTTTCGCCAACGGCCGAGCGCCCGACCACACGGAAAGGACTTCTTGTCGGTGCGGTTGTAAAGCCAAATACGGGGCTATGGTTTCCAATATGTAATCAACTTCGTCTTGCGTCGCTAACGGTTCTTTTGGCGTTTTCTCGCCCGGTTTTAAAGCAATATCCGTCGTTCCAGCGACCGCGTGGTCCAACCACGGCAACAAAAACACGACTCTTCCGTCTTTCGTCTTCGGGATGATCATGCCAAACTTTTCCGGAACGTAATATTTTGGCAACACAACGTGCGTCCCCAACGAAGGCGAGACCATTTTTTTCTCCTTGGTCGCTTTCGACGGATCGTCTAAAGCTCGCACATCGTCCGCGAAAGGTCCGGCGCAGTTGACGATGACTTTCGCTCGCACCGCGTGCGTCTTCCCCGTTTCTTCGTCTTTAAGAATCGCGCCGGTAACTTTCTCTCGATTCACGTCGTCGTCTTTCAATAAATCAAGTACAGAGCAGTGATTCAACACGACCGCGCCGGCGTGCGCGGCGGTTACCGCCAACGCTACGTTCAACCTCGCGTCGTCAAACTGTCCATCGCTATACAAAACCGACCCTTTTAAACTCTTCCCCATCGTCGGTTCCTCGGTGCTCAAAATTTCATCCACGTCGTCTCTCTCTCTAATTTTTCTCGCCTCTTCCTCGTCGTCGATCAAAACTTTCCTCTTCGCGACGGTTGGAAACTCCATGATTGTCCTCGAGCTCGTCGCGAACGAGCTAAACGTCAACGCCGACGTCCCGGCGACTAAATCGTACGCCTTCATCCCGGCCCAATAGTACGGCACTTCGTACCACTCGTAACACGGCGTCGCGATCATCAACACGTGACTTAAATGCGGCGCGTTCTGCAGTAACACTTTCCGCTCTTTCAGAGCTTCAAAGACTAACTTTAACTGTCCGTAATCTAAATTGAACACCGCTTTTTCTAAATACCGAACTCCTCCGTGCACGAGTTTCGTCGACTTCGAGGACGTCCCAGAGGCGAAATCGTCTCGTTCGACTAAAATCGTCTTCAAACCTCTCGTTTGCGCGTCCAAGGCGACGCCAGAGCCGGTCGCGCCGCCTCCAATCACCAAAAGATCGAACTTATCGTCATCCTTATCATCTTTATCATCGTCATTGTTCTCAGCAGCTCCTCCGTTCTTCTTATTCCTGGTTGAATGTAAACCAATTCGCCGCTCGATTTCCCGAAACATCTCCGCTCTCGTCGGCAAAGGTTTATCGACGTTCGACCACGGTTCCTGCGGTAATCCTCCTCCTGACCCTTCTTTGCTGTTTCTGCCGTAGTACGTCGCCGCGGAGATGCCGACGACCGAGGAGGCGGCGACGGCGAGTGACCGAGAGACCGTTCGATGAAACATAGTATAGAGAGAGAGGTTTGAGGTGTTCGTTAAAAAATGAAGAAAACGTGGCGAAATTCGAGAATACGCGCTAAATGAACGATGCTTTATGTTGTTCTCGTATTTGAACACTTGAAAAGCGCTGTTACTACATTCTGACGACGAGACTCTTCTGATACGACTTTTCTACGCCCCGCGGGGGTTCATCATCTCTTCGAAAATTTCAACTTTTCGAACCGATCGGCGAGCGCGTCGTCGTCGTCGGCGGTGGTGGTGGGATCACTTTTCGCTAGTTTAGTTTCGCGCGAGGAAGCTATGCCGGGTGGGGGACCGCCTCTTCCTCTCCCACCTAGTGTGGGTTTTTCTTTCGTCGGAGCGGCGTTTTCGTTCCCGTTTTCGTTTTCGTTTCCTTCTTCTGTTTCTTCTTCTAATCGGACTTCGTCCAAGGCGGCGGCGATGACGGCGTTGATTTCGGCTTCTTTTCCTTCCTCGTTCTCAAAGTCTAAATCGTTAGAGTCGAGCGCTGTGATTTTTCCTTTTCCGGCGGATGATGATGTGGTGGTTGTAGTAGCTAAGAGTTCGTTGGTGGCGACTAAGGCTTCGGCGTACTCGGCGGCTTCTTGCGCTTTGTTGGCGGCGGCGCGAGCCGCTTTCGCCGCCGTTTCCGCCGTCGCGTAGTTTGACGTTTTGTTGCCCTTTCGACGACTCGAAGAGCTTTTCTTGTTTGAATCGCCCGATTCGCATTCGCTTTCGCTGCTGCTGTTGCCACCGCTCGCTTCAGACGAAGAATCCCTGGTACTTTTCTTCTTCTTCTTCTTCGTTGGTTTCTTCTTCTTCTCCGCAACTCTCGGCAACTCGACGCCGATCTCCTTCGCCATCTTTTCTAACACCATTCTCGCTTCCACATCGTCGCTCTTCATATCTTTCCGTACCTTTTTCGCGACGATCTGCATGAACTGTTTACTCACTCCGCACGCCTCGCTCGTCTTCTCCCGTTCGCAACTCAACCGAAACTCCTTCCCGAACTTCTTCGCGAGTTCGTTAGCGATGGATTTCAATTCCGGTAAATCGTTCGTTAATTCCGAGGAAGAAGTTCCCGCGGCATAAAACATCGACGAAATTGCCGTTCGTAACTGTTTATTCTCACTTCCAGTCAGATCTAAATCCCCGCGCGTCTCTAACACCATCGTCGCAAACTCGCGAATCTCCTCTAAAATCAGAAGGAAATTCCGTTCTCGAGCGATCGAATCGCACTTCTTCAAGGCAACTTCGACGTGTTGTTGTTGCGACAGTAGTAAAACTTTCTTCAGGTCTTGTTCGATCGACTTTATTCTCGACTCGCGTTTCTCGCGTAAAAGTTTAATCCGCCCTAAAAGAATGCGCAGATTGGTCTTCAGCTTTTGGTCGCTGAATTGGTTCGAAAACACCGAAGAGAAGATGGAAAGGATAGAGGACATTATGTTTTTGAGCAGCGAGAAGAAGAGCAGAACGACTCAAGAAAGGTTGCGTGTTTGCAGTCCTATTCGAGAGAGGAATTCGACCGTGTGTTGTTCGGCAAAAGGTTTTGTGCGTCGTTTTGTGGTGCATTTTGGTTCTTTCCCCAAGGGTGGTGCCTTGGGAACGGATTACCGAGCGAGAGCGCTCTCTCGCAAGGAAACGTATATACTACTATTAATACACACAAAAGAAGATGACGACGACGACAATCGTCCTCTGTCTTCTTCGCTGTCGAAGTTTTTGTCTCGTTGTCAATCTCTTCATCTGAAACGGATTATGATTCTTCCATCGTCATCGCTCGTCTCAGTTCGGTCGCTTCCTTCTCCATCTCTTCCTCGCCTCGCGGGGTTCGTTCCTCTCCGTCCTCGGCAAAGTCCATCCTCGCTTTCCGTTCCTCCTCTTCGCACTTTTCTAGTTTTTCGTACACGTCGTCGTTTCTCGCGAAATCGTTCGGTTTTCTCGGCATGACGTGCACGTGGACGTGGAACACGGTTTGTCCGGCGTCTTCACCGTCTTGGACGGTGAGCGTCATGGAGTTCGCCGAGTGGATTTTCTTCACCGCTGTTCGTGTTGTTTTCGTCCAAGACACAGAGAGAGAGTAAGAGAAAGTCACGTAAAGGTCAGTCGTGCGTACCAAAATGGCATCTCCTTCGACAGAAGAACAAACTCAGCGCTCGCATACGCGCTAAAACATGTGAGAGAACAACTGAAACAACGAACTACCTTTGCTCACTCGTTGACTCGTACTCATCACATCCGTGATTTCCTCCGTGGTCATTTCCTCGAACTTTTCCACGATTCGTTTCGGGACGACTAAAACGTGTCCGGGGACGACTGGTTTTATGTTCACGAACGCAAACGAGAGAGGCGTTTCGTAAAACACGTGCGACGGAGGAATTCGAATTTTGGAGCTGAATTGGAATTGGTTTGATTCTTTTGATGATGATGTGGACATCACGCGGCGAGGATTTCGGTAACGCTGATATCTGGAGGAGGAAGAAAAAAGGCGGTGTGTGTTGTTCTTGCTGCTGCTAGTGCCGAGGAGGAGGTAAAGGAATCGCCCTGCTGCTGCGTGAGGAGTACTGCTGCTCCCCATGAGTTGTGAGGAGTTTCTCTTATGTTTTGGTGGTTATATAATTTACAATAGTAGCGCACGGAGAGAGGAGGCAGTATTCGGCAGCAGTCTCTCTCTCCCTCTCTCTCGACGACATCAAGAAGTCACTTTTGCGTTAAAATCCTTTCTTCAACTCTTTTCATCGATGCGTTTCTCTCTCTCTTTTTCTCGCGCTAAAGCCGCGGTATTAGGAGGAAAATTTCTCCGAGTAATACGAAACGGACTCGCCGTCGTAGCCGGCGAATTCGTTGTTCACCTCTTCGAAGCTCCCTAACGTTTGGACGCCGAAGAACACGCCGGCGAGTATACCGACGGCGAGAATGGCGCCTGGGATTCCACCGAGTCCGACTTTGGCGTATTTGTCCGAGGTCGGCGATTCGGTGTATAATTGTTTCGGTTCCACGGCGAAGATGTTCCCCATGCCGGTGTTGTCGGATTCGATGAACCCAGTCGTTCGGTCGACTTGCGGCGGCTTTTCCGCTCTGACAGTGAAAGATAACGCTCTGTGCGTTACGTGTTGCGAGTAAGAATAAAGAAAGGGTTGTTTCACGTGTCAGCTTTTGAAGCGCAAAGAAGACGAGAAGAAGAAAACCGCGCGTCGGTCGTTTTCCCCGACATCACATCATCGTCTCGCAAACACATCTCTCTAAAACAAATGAGACAATAACGAACCTTTTCTTTTGAACGACTCTTTTGGAGGTGGAGGAGACGCGCGTCCCCGAGGAGATAGAGGCGATGCGATTGGTTGCAGCAAACATAATAGTGTGTGTGTATTGTTTTTTGTTCTCTAAAAGAGAGAGATGTGACGACACTACTTATCCACAAAGGGAGGAAAATCAAGAAAAATTCAAGTGTGCTCTTCGATTTTTGTGTGTGGTGTTGTGAATATACTATACATGCAAACTTGAAGTAAACGTCCAGACAGTGTTGGTCAGAGACGAGAGAGCACATTAGGGGAGCAGTTTTTGATGTAAAAATCTCTTCTAAATACTACTTACTTACTCGTCGCTGACGTCTCTGCGTGTTCCGCTCTCATCATCGGTACTACTACTACTACTATTGCTACTCCTACTGCTGCTGCTACTGTTAAACTCGTCGAACTTGTAGAGCTGAATGGTTGGCGGCTCGTTTTCGGCGGCGATTTTTTTTTCGTCGTCGGCGGCGCTTTTCCCCGCGTTTTGGGACTTTGACTCCAACAACGCGCTTTTTTTCTTTTGCGCGGATGATTCGCCCACCCAGACGAGTTCTTTGTTCTTCTCCTCCTCTCGCTCTTCGTCGTCGTTTACATCGTCTGAATCGTCTTTCATTAACGATATGTCGTCTATTTCCTCGCCTAGAGCGATGGCTTTTTCGCGAACCATGGTGGTTAAACAATCCTCCATCTCTTCGAGCGCTTCGGTGAGCATGCGTTCCAGTTTCTCCAGTTCCTCTTTTTTCGCGAATCGAGAAGAGTTGATGACGCCGTTCGTCTTCTTCGAGAAGGCGATTTCCTCGCTCGTCATCATCGCCGCTTCTTCAGCTTCCATCTCGAGCTCCTTCATTGCCGCTCTCAATTCTCTCACGCTTTTACTCAAAACTTCAAACTGTTTCGCCGAAACCGCGTGTAAACTCGCCATCGTTTCCGCCAACTTACTCCCTTCCTCCTCTGCGACTTCGATTCTTTTCGCTAACTCTGCCGCCACTTCCCCAAACGCTACGCTCGTCGCCTCTGCTCTGCGAATCATCGGCGATAATTCTCGTCTCGTCAACCTCACTCTCGTCCCAAGTCTCGACACGTCCCGAGAATATCTTCGTTGATTTTCATCCAAACGCTCCAAACCAACTTCTAAATTCTGCACTCGCGCGTTTACCGCTCTCGGAAATTTCACCTTATCACTTTTACTCGAAAACACAGACGAGAACATACCGCTCCCAGAAGCACTCGTTGACGCGCGTCTCAAAACCGCTCCGACGACCACGGCTAAATACAACGGCAAATCCATCAAAGCGCCGCCTGAACTCGAGGCGACCGAAGCGTTCTCGTTCTCCGCTCGCGCTCTTTGCTCCACGTACACTTGCCTCGCCTTCATCGCCACCGCGGTGGAGAGAAAAAACACTTCACCGCCGTCGATTAACGCCGCCAATTTTTGCTCGTTTTCTCTCGATGATGACAGAGAAGAGGATGACGATGTAGAAGACGAGGCATTTTTCCTCCCTTTTCCAAAACCAGTCGCCAATCTCGCTCTTTGCCGATCGGAAGTTCGCTGCCCAACGCGCTCTCGCTCCTTCGCTCGCTCGAAATCTTCATCATCGTCGAAAGAATAATACTCGTTGTCTTCATCTTCATCTTCTAAATACTCGTCCTCTTCCTCTCGGAAAGAAGAAGAAGAAGAAGAAGAAGACACCGCTCTCGTCACCAAAATCGATTTTGATTTCAAACGTCTTTGCGTTCGTGCCTTCGTTGAAAAGACGTGCACTCTGAGGAGGAGCGTTTTCTCTGTTTCCGTTTTCATCATCGTCGAACAACTTTGAGGTGCTCGTCTTCGTCGCGTTTGAGAAGAGCGACGACGAGAGCTGCTTTTCTTCGACGGAGACTTCCCCGCGAGCGACAAACTCGAAGCGGAAGAAGACCAAGACGAGGGCGCCGCACAAAGCGACGGGAAGCGATGCATTTTAATTAATTAATTGTGCGGTTTCTTCGCCATTTTCTCCACGAAGAGAGCGACGAGACTCCTCTGCTACGAATAAGAGATGATGACGACGAGCTTTAGCACCACCGCGACTCGTTGTGAGAATAAACGCGCGACGATGGGACTCAGAGGGCGAAAGAATTCTTCTGCGCCAATTGCTTCGTCTTCGTCGTCGTCTTCGTCTTCTTCTTTAGTCCCGGAGACGTTGAAAGAGATGGCATCCGACCCGGAGTTCCAGAACACTTCGACGCGATTGAAAGCGTTCGGGCAGAAAGCGTTGACGCGCGAGGAAGCGAAAAAACGGAGACGAGCGCTCGAAAACGTCGGCGTGAACGAATCGTTCGCGAGTTACATCGAAACGAATAAAGGGAGCGCTTTGGAACGCCAATTGCCGCCTTCAATACTTCAAGTAAACATAGGGATATATTGCAACCAGGCGTGTTCGCACTGTCACGTGGAATCGAGTCCTTTGCGAGTGGAGGAGACGATGTCGCGAGAAACGAGAGAACGCGTGGAATTTATCTTGGAGAAGAGCGAAGGGGTGACGACTTTAGACGTGACGGGAGGCGCACCGGAGCTCGCGCCGGAATTTCGGAATTTAGTTCGGAACGCGAGGAAGATGAAAGGCGACGCGCTGAAAATTATCGACCGGTGTAACTTGACGGTGTTTTACGAACCCGGGCAGGAAGATTTAGGGGCGTTTTTGAAGGAACACGACGTGACCGTAGTCGCGAGTTTGCCGTGTTATTCCGAAGCGAATACGGATAAACAAAGAGGGAGAGGCGTTTTTGAACGCTCGATTGACGCGTTGAAAGAGTTGAACGCGTTAGGATACGGGATCGAAGGAACCGGGAGGACGTTGGATTTGATGTATAATCCAGGCGGGGCGTTTTTACCTCCCGAGCAAAGCAAGTTGGAGGTTGCGTACAAAAGCGAGTTGAAAGAGGCGTACGGGATTGAGTTTTCCAATTTGTTCACGCTGACAAACATGCCGATTAAACGGTTCGCGGATTTCTTACACCGCGAGAAGAAAACCGAGGAGTACATGAAATTATTAGTGGATAACTTTAACGTCAGTGCGGCGGAGAACGTCATGTGCAGAGACGTGGTTTCTATTAAATGGGACGGATCGTTGTACGACTGCGATTTTAATCAACAGTTGGATATCGGTTTGCTCGGAGCCAAGGCGCCGAAGACTGTGTTTGACGTGGAAAGCGTGGAAGATATCGTTGGTTTGAAAATCGCGAGCGATAACCACTGTTTCGGGTGCACCGCGGGTAGTGGAAGCTCGTGCGGAGGCGCAATCGCCTAGAACAAAAAGTGTATTTAGCAGCGCACCGTCGTATGGTGTGAATGGTGGAAACTACTACCAAACAAGAAGAACAATCATAATAAGTAATAGCAAAAAATGGCAACAGTTCGCAACAACAGGTCGCGTCTCGTCTTGTCGTGTGTACTATATAATAAATATATATGATAACAAAAAAAAGCTCATCCTAAAACTCATCCTACTTTCCCTTCAATATCATCATCGCTTGCCTCCTTTCTTCTTGGTATTCTTTCCTTCGATAACAACTTCCGGAACTTTCTTATGACTCGCCCAACTTAAATACACGTTCCACGCCAACGCGATGACGTTGGCCGCGCCAACCTGTAAATTTGCCGGCACGAATCGAAAGTTCAAAAACTGGAACGGCACCCAAATCTTCCAATTCGCCACGACCGTCGGAAACAAATCCTGTTTCAATTTATTCGGCAACTTGTCCGTGTTGCCTTCAATCGCGAACAAAGCGCTTAAAAACGTCGCTAAAAACACCGGCGCGAACGCCAACTGGTCCAAACCCAACCGCACGCCCGCGCCGAGAGAACCGCCGACGGTCACAATCTTCCCTAATATCCCGTACCAAAAGTGCAACGCCGGTCCGACCAAAAACGCGCCCAAAAAGGTAAACGTCAACGTCCGTTTCACGTCGACGCTTTTGCCGTCTTCGAACAAGAACTGCGCGAGGAGGTCGCCGAACGCGTTGAGCGCGCCCGAGGTCCACATTTTCGTCGCCAGCGGGTTCGATTCCAAAAGCAACAAATACATCGCCCACATAGAAGTCGCTTTACTGCTCCCGTTTCCTCCTCCTCCACCGCCACCGCCGCCGCCACCGCCTCCAAATCCGCCCCCCGACGATCCGCCGCCACCGCCGCCAGTTTTCCAACTGTCGATCCAAATCTGCGCGTCTTTACTCGCCTCGTTGTTGGTAGTACTCTTACGGACGTTCAAACTCCCCCGAGAAGAAGAAGAAGAAGAGGAAGAAAAAGAGGCGGAGGAAAAGGAGGAGGACGTTTGATGACGACACGCAAAATCACTCGCCCGTGCGAACCTCCTTCGTGGCGATAATGATTTCGCCGACGGGTGGGAGGAAAAACCACTCGTCGTCGTGTGCTTCGTCAACACCGAAGACGACGACGAAGACATCATCTTTTTGCGCATCAAAGCACTAAAACTCCCTTTGGTACACCGAGGAGGAGGACGATAAAAAAGAATCATCGATCGATTCAAACTCGTCCCTCCTCTCTTCGAGGAGGCAGAGACTACGAGAGACGCTAAAGCTGCGCTTCGCACACCAACAACGCGCGTCATCGTCGCGTTTCGCATCGTCATCATATCGTTTTGAAAAGTGGAGAAATTTCGATTGGAAAAGGACGGACCGTCGTAAAAACAATCTTCAGAAGTAAAAAGAATACCATCATGGGAGGACCGTATTCGGGATCGTCTCTCGCGCGATTCGTCCGCGTCGGTGCGGTCGCCACCGGGATTACCTACGGGTTTGTCGTCAGCGGCGTGTGGAGTTTGGTGCGTCTTCTTCTTCTTTGTCTTCTTCTTCGGTTGTTCTTGTTTTTGTTGTTCTGCGCTTTGTGTGTGCGTCGGGGAATCTCTCGTGTCTCTCTCGAGTTTTATACATCTTTCGTTTCTTTCTCTCGTCTCGGAAACTGACGGCGGCAAATGTGTGCACTCGTCGTTGGTACTCTCATTTTTGCGAACAGGTGAAACCATCGCCGAAATCGGCAAAGAAGCACTGAAAACCATCGATTGGAGCACTCAAACTCCTACACAGTAGAGAGCGAAAGATTAGAGCGATCGGATTAGAGAGAGAGAACCACCTGTGTGTTCGGGTACTCTGTTTAATGAAACAACATTGACTATGTGTATATATAACAATAACAAAGGGAAGACTAGTATTACTGCGACGATGATTTCTTCTGCTTCTTCTTTTAAGTGCTCAAATCTTCCATGCAGTTGATCCATCGGTCCAGACTTATGGCGTTGGCGTCGTCCATGGCGTCGTGGTCGCTGCGACCGTGTCTCGCCAACTCGAGAAGGACGAACAATTTCTTAATCGGCGTTTGGTGGTCGAGCATGGCGCACGCGGCGTCGACGTCCTCAACTCGGAAGGCTTCGATTTCTTTGATGACTGCGGTGGCTTCGTCCGTGGTTAAGGATGGGACCGAGACCGTCGCGTCGAAGGCGTCGGTGAGACCCATGTCGTCCAAGACGAGTTTGTTCGACGTGGTACCGATGACGAGTAACTTTTTTCCTTTCGGCGGTTGCCTTTTAATGAGCACGAGCAAGGCTTGCAAAACGACGTTGGAAAACCTCGGGCCGATGGAGACGTATTCTAACAGTCGCTCTAAATCGTCCAAAACTAACAAGGACAAGTTGGATTTGTACGCGTCGTCGAACACTTTCGCCAACGTTTGCACTTTGCTCATCTCGTTGTGTCCAATCATAGAATCCGCGCTGACTATTTTCATGAACGGAAACTCCGCGTTCATCGCTAACGTAGCCGCGAGTGCGGTTTTACCACACCCGACGCCTCCTTCTAACAAACACGCGAGTTTCGGGGTTTTCTCGCTCACTCGGACTTGTTCGACCAACGCCGAAGACGTGCCCAACAATTTTTCAAATCGAGAACCGTAACTAATCATGCCGTTCAATCGACACCGCTCGAACGTTTCCGTGGCTGCACCAAACGCCGGGACAACTTCACTAAACGCGCGATCGAAATCGTCTTTCGTCACTTTAATGTTATCCTCGTCGATTTCTGCGGTTATATCGGCGACGTTGACGTGTCTGGTCAACGCGAACGACACCGCGCTCTTCACTAAACCTTCAATTTCCGCGCCGGAATAGTTTTGCGTCTTCTTCGCCAAATCTGACACGTCCACGTCTTTACTCAGAAACTTATTTTCGGACATTTTGTTCGAGTGGATTTTTAAGATTTGCGCTCGTCCAGCTTCATCCGGTAAGCCGATTTCAATGTGCACTTCTAATCGCCCGGGACGCAAAATCGCCTCGTCGAGCATATCTTTTCTGTTCGTCATTCCAATCAAGAGAATGTTATTTAAAGCGTCCACGCCGTCGATTTTAGTGAGCAACTGATTGACAATGGAGTCGTGAACTCCGGTTCCGCTGTTTACCGAGCCTCTCGATTTACACACCGCGTCGATTTCATCGAAGATGATGATGTGCAACTCGCTATCGTCGCCTTTTTGTTTATACTCTGCTTCGGCGTCCGCGAACAACGCTCGAATATTTTCCTCGGACTGACCGACGTATTTCGACATCACCTCTGGACCGTTGACCACTTTCGGTTCTTTCCCGTTTAACATTTTACCAATCTGTCGCGCGATTAAGGTTTTTCCAGTACCCGGAGGTCCGTGCAACAACATCCCTTTCACGTGCGTGATGCCTAACCGCTGCACGACTGATTGCGGGAAAATTCTCGAAGAGAACGCTCGCCGAAAAATATCCTCGAATTGTTTATCTAAACCGCCAATGCCTAACTTTTCGAACGAAAACTCTTTCGATTTGAACAGAGTGCTGTTCATGACGCTCGATTTCTGACCGGAAATTTTAATCCCGCTGTTCGCCGCGGTTTCGAAAATCAACGTCGTCGAGGACGTAAACAAACCTCTCTGATGTTTCACTTTATTATTATTATTATTATTAGAAGATGTCCGTTCATCCACCTCGTCGTCTCCTTCAACGAGTTGCATGACATCGTTCGATATCCCACCAACGGTGACTAAATAATTGTTCCCGCAAAACTCAATCGCAAACTTTTGCCCAACCGTAAACACGTGCGATATCAACGTCCTCGAAATCACGCCGTGCATCTTCTTCGCGTCCACGTCTTCGTGCTTCCCGTTTTGCACCAACACTTGCCCAACTTGCGGCCGCGTGAATTCCAACTCCATCGTCATCATTAACGCGTTAAAATCACCTCCATCGTTACCACCATTACTGGTCGACGTGCTTTTGGGTGTTTGGAATTGGTGCGCTTGAATCTCGTCCCCGGTGCTCACTCGCAAGTGTTTCCTTTGCACTCCGTTTAAGCCGATTTGCCCTTGGTGAATGGTGTCGTGCGGTTTCGCGAAGAGGACGATGTCGTTTAATTCGATGTACGGACTGGTGGTACATTTTTCGGAGTAGTCCGACGGGGAGACGAACGCGCAGTTCGTTAACGCTAAATCCTGTATTGTTTAATAACACACATAATACACACATCATCGATTGGTGGTTTCAGAGAGAGAATGTACGAGAGCGTGAGCGGCACCATTTCCAATTCCGTTTTCGCGATTCAATTCTCTCACAAAGACAAACGCAAAGACGAGACGCGACGAAAGCAACAAAACGCAGAAGACGAAAACGAAAGAAGAACGAAAAAAGAATTTAGAGAGAGAAAGAAAGAAAGATCTCTCTCTCTCTGTGTGTGAGTAGTAATATACGAAGAGTACGTACCTGACTCGGGCAGTTCACCACTTGAAAATGCATCTTTCTTTCTTTCTTTCTTTCTCGCGAGAGAAGAATTAATGATGAAAAATTCTGAAGAGAAATTTTCTGTTTTTTTTTGTTCTTGTTGTTGTTGTTGTTGTTGGTTGTTGTTGTTGTTGTTGTTGTTAAAAACTCTCTTGCTTTTTTCGTCGTTGTTTTTAAAACAAAAGTTTTTTGCACTCGCCTGCTCGCGATTTTTTTTTCTCTCTTTTCTTTTGCCTTTTTGAGAAAACAACACAACACTTGCGTGACTCTCTGCTGTTGTAAACAACACAACACTTGCGTGACTCTCTGCTGTTGTAAAAGAGAGGGAGAGAGAGATTCAGAGAGAGAGAGAGAGGATCATCGTTCGTTGGCAGCTCTGAAAGACCAAGCAGTGCGACAGACATCTCGGGAGCATCACTGCTGCCCGCGAGATTTCGAGATCAATTTTTGTTTCAACAACAGCGTTTCCTCGA
>ERZ651776.69-NODE-69-length-142045-cov-5.511658_pt1 | contig 142045 bp, 119 predicted proteins | sample MGYA00514761_ERZ651776 | MGnify/ENA metagenome assembly ERZ651776
TGTCTTTAACACTCGCAGTTTTGCAAAAAGACTTTCAGCGCCGAAGTAAGCTCAGAAGGAACCTGCACAAAGGCTTAATCATGAATAAACTACTAACAACAATAATACTGCTCTGCTTCCTAATCAGCCCCTACAATGGTTAGAGTCCAATGCGTATCCACTGGCCCTTCTGACTTAGATAGCTGCACCCACCCCCATTTTCCCAGTAACCGCCCAGCCAGCACCTCAACCTAGGGCGCACACCCCGATAAGTCAGAATTGTTCCATTGACCCCTATACATACTACTGTGGACAAACGAACTGGTATAATTAAGTTTCTAAAATATATATGGGGATAAAAATGAATATAGATTCTTATGCCAGTATTGCGCAAATAATGGAAGCAGTCGTTTTAATAGCGTCAGTGTTTTATCTTAGCCTTCAACTAAAACAAGCGAATCAAATTTCTAGGTCGGAGACACGACGTGCGATGTTAAAGATGGATATTGAAGATATTTCTGTAGGCAGAGATAACCCTGAGATTATAGGCCTTTGGACTAAGGAGAATATTTCACAGGAAGAGAAAGTTGTTTTTGCCCATCACTTGCTGATGACGATGAGACAGAGGGAATATGAGTGGCAAGAATTACAAGAAAACGCCGTAGATACCGATGTCTTTGACATTTACGCAAAAATTCTTAATGTGCATCTTGGGACTAAAAGGAGTAGGTCTTGGTGGCGAGAGTTTAAAGAGATGTATAATCCTGACTTTGTTTCATTTGTTGATTCTAGAATACTGGATCAACCGCTTACACGATATTTTGAAAAGTATGTAGCGTACTGAGAGTTAGGGAAATCTAATATCTAACTACACCACTCTCCGTGGGCGCGTGACGTGTACCCAGTGTAATGGACTATCGAAACGGACTCGGCAAAGGTATAAATCTCCAGCGATTAGAGGCAAGATCAATTGTCGATTCCACAGTAACTTCTGGCTTGTGAGCTCTGACTATCTGTATGATCCTGCTACCGACTAAATCATTCGTTAAAGAGAGTTCATAGGATGTTTCTTTACATAACCCTTTTTTCGGCGGTTGGGTTTGAGGTCGCAGGTACGATGCTCCTTCCGCTAACTCATAGTTTCTCAAAACCCTTTCCAAGCGCATTATTGCTACTTGCTTATGGATTATCTTTCTACCTACTCTCATTAGTGACTGGGAAATTACCGCTTTCTCTAATATATGCTACATGGGCGGGTCTTGGCGTATTTTCAGTAGCGATATTAAGCAGCATATTTTATAAGCAAGCCCTAAACTGGCAATCTGTAGCAGGGTTGTTCCTGATTGTTGTGGGAGTGACTATTGTTAACATCTATAAAACATAAACGACTTCGGAGTCTTTTCAGGTAGCGAGAGGTTCATTGCGAACGATGTTTGGCGTCCGTTTATCAAACTCATCAAGCAGAAAACGAGGCTTAACCAGGAGTTCACGCAAGGCGCTCACAGAGCGCTTCTCCTCTATAGGGTAGCTGTTAAACGTAAAGCAGAATACTGACGCTCCTGTGCCTCCCTAGCGAGTTTTTTGATCTTGATTAGAGAAGAGTGTATTGCTGAATGGTGCCCGGGGCCGGCCCCGAGACACCAATTAAAACAATATGTTAAATCAAATTATGCTTTTGTTGTACACATGGATAACACATAAATTCAATGAAGAGCTTTCTTAAGCCCAAATCGGGTTCAATCACTTATAACTGAGCGACACAGCTGAGCTGGTCACTAGCGGGTCAGTTGTTTCACCTCCGAATGATCTATGACAGCCAATTCAAGACCATTTGTTTAACAAACGTATTCGTATTTCTTACGTCGTTGATGTTTAAGCTCTTTATATCGCCCGCCCGTCGCAGACAAACACCAACCAGGGCTTCTCAACACCTCTAGCTCTTTAGATGCGTTCTTACTGTGACGAAGCCCCAACAGTCATTACATCTGCCTCTGCTGCCTTAGGGGGGTTTATTTGAGGGACGGGGGGTGCTAACGCACACAGCTTACAGTTATAGTTACCCCCACCACTTACTAAAGGTAAATTTGAAAAAGGAAATTTGACGTGAATAGAATCTCAATTCCATTGAAATCCGATATATCCTTATCAGCGCTTGAAGGTGGAATTGGACATCCTCTTATTATGATTCCTGGTTGGTCACAGACGGCTGCAGAATGGATAGAGAATGCAAAGGCATTTACCTCTTGTCGGAGAGTTATCGCTCTAGATATGCGAGGCCACGGAGAGAGCGACAAACCAGACCATGGCTATAGAGTTTATCGTTTTGCACAAGACTTGCATGAAGCTTTGGAACATCTTGGCATATCATCAGTCGATTTGATGGGGCACTCAATGGGTTGTGCAGTGATTTGGGCCTATCTTGATCTTTATGGTCCGAGTAAGATCAAGCGCTTAGTTCTAGTAGACCAAGCTCCATGCATGTTTCCGCATGAGGATTGGGATACTGAGGAAAAGTCGAACTATGGGTGCTTCTACGAGAACTCCAGCGGCGTTGATGAATTCGCGGCTGCCGTTACTTCTTCAACTGATCTGGAGAGCACAATCGAACTACTGAGAGGACTATTCAGCGAGAGATACTCTGAGGAATCCTTGCGAATAGTAGCTAAAGAAAACCTTAAGTTTCCAAGAGATCACGCTTCTAATCTTCTTCGTGATACCGCTTTCGGTGATTGGAGGGACGTAATAAAGCGAATCAAGCTCCCTACTCTGGTGGTTGGAGGTGACGGCTCAATGTTCTCGAGTGCCTCTCAGCAGTGGATAGCATCCCAGATTCCTGAGTCTAAATTAGAAATATTTACTGAAACGGAAGGGGGAAGCCATTTCATGTTTCTTGAAAATCCTAGTTCATTTAATGCGAAAGTGCTGTCTTATCTTGCTACCGAAGTTTGACCTAAATAGCCCCAAAAAAACTATATCAACCCCAGTTACTATATAACAAGTGGTCCTGATTTTTAGGAGCGGAGAGGGACTAGCTCTGCAGGTAAAAGTTATAGTAGGCCAACCCACTTACTAAAGGTGAATTTGAAAAAAAGGGAATTGATCTTTAAAATTTCTTCGAAACTCGGTAACGTTTTTGTAGGACGCAAAAGAAAAATAAGATAATGAACAAACTACTAACAACAATAACTCTGCTCTGCTTTTCAGCTGCTACAAGGCTTCCAGATACATCTGATTCAGGTTTGTATCTGATTTGGTTACAAAATTTCTGAGCAAAAACTCAAAGGAAATTAAGTATGCTTGGAATTGCTAAAAAAACTTCGCTGACATCATCTGGCAATTCTCTGGGTGTGTTCTCCATGTATGTCCTAGCTGAATTTATTCTGGTGGTTGTAGGTATTTTAGTGGCAGTTTCAATTAACAACTGGAATGAAAGTAGAAAAGATGAGTTACAGGAACAAGACTATCTAACAGATTTGTTCGCAGAATATGGCAGCAACCTAGAACGGCTTAATAGTCTGGTTGAATTGACTGAGAACCAACAGTCTAACGCTCTTCAAATCGCAAATTTGTATGCCGAATTTCATCAACAGGAAGAACTTATAGAGGATGACTTCAATCTTTCTCTGGCCCGCGTACTATTTCAAGAAGTACAGTATAGACCTCAAACAGGGGTAATTGCTGACATTATAAACTCGGGAAAGCTGGAGATATTTACCACAGAGATAAGGTCTAAAATTGCTTCTTGGGATGGTGAACTAACTAGAATTAGATTCCAAGAGCAAGAGCATGCGAGATATAGAATACGACTCCTTGAGCTACTCGAAGACAATGGGAATATTTTCTCTTTTGTCAGTAGCACTGTATCGAACTTAGATATTAATAATAGCCAATTCCAAACTAGCAACACTGACTTACTTAATAATGAGCAGTTTGAGAATCTACTTGTTGGGTTCTATCTTACTTCACAATTAATGACCGCAAGCTATTTGAGACCTTTGATTGATGAGATAGAAAATACTATGGAACTAATTGACGCTAGAATTGAAGCCCTCGCCAATGCTCAAGCAAACTGAGTGAGCGTGCTCAAGACTGTAAGGTACTACTTGGCATCATCGCAATTAATCTGACTATCCAGACTGTGAAGGATGTTGGCTTGTTTCCGACTGCTTACGCTCAGGTAGATATTCAGCGTGTAGCTGTATGTGCATATCATACACCTCTTAACTGTGCTTCGATCCTTGATGCAGACGGGTTGCTAGGCTTTAAAGCAATCGACTAACTACACTAATCCTAAGCCAAGGCCTTTGGAGCCTCCAAATGCAGTAAATTGGGCCTGTCTGGGGCTTATACATAGAAAACCACCTATCTTAGTGCCTCTCAAGCGCTACCTGACAGACTATATCTATAGTATCTTCTGAGTTTGAACAAACTACTTACAACAATAACCCTGCTCTGTTTGGGCAAGTTCAAAAAATAGCTACCAAGTGTTTTGAGTCTAACTATAAGGATTTTGAAGGCTATTAAGCGATTCATTTCTACTATGAAGACCGCGGGGCTGATATTTAGTTTGCTACCGAATTTAAGATCATGCGAGAGAGCAACCCAATGAGTAACAGGGAGGAAAAATTGACTAAGGAAAGCAAAAGTCTACGAGCTGTTCTTGATTTACCTGATTGGAAGATCGGATTTGCTGCTTGGGTATTTGTCGGATATTCACCATTAGAAAAAAAAGAACGTGGCGTTTTGATCAGATTAACAGATGAAATAGAAATTCCTTGTGACGGCACTGACTATATTGAAGTAGAGAAAGCCCAGAGAGAAATCAAGCAAACGCTTGAAAGCAGGGTTGCTGAATTCAAGGGCATTGAAAAAATTGATTCCAAGGAGAGATTCGATCGGAATTTGTTGATTGATATTGCCTTAAAAAACGATTTTTCACTGGCAGTAAATATTTCTTCCCTGGGTAGGACTAACTCATGAAACTATTAACCACAATACCCCTGCTCTGTCCTCTGCAGCTTAAGGTGGCTCATTTGAGGAACAGTGGTGCTAACGCGCATAGCTATGGTTATAGCTGCTGCCTGCGTTTGCTAAAGCTGATTTAGAGAAGGAATATTGAATATGATAATTGACTACTTATCCTCACTTTTTGGCTGGTTACTATGGGGGTGGGTAGCTTTTATGTGGCTAGCCATGATCATAACCATGATTGGGTCGGGCTTTGAATCTAGGAACGCCACCAGCACCTATGCGTTGTGCGGCATATTCGGATTACTGATAATCCAAGTCACAGGCGTGGAAGTTCCATTCAAAATGCTGTTTGGTTTATAGCAAAGCCTGGGAAGTCCACCTGTAGCCAGGAGCATGCCGAAAGAGAAGTTGCTCTTGTAATTTAATCTCCGCAACTTTTATAGCTTCCATATGCAGTGTATCGGGCCTGCCTTGGGCTTATACTTAGAAAACCACCTATCTTAGTGTCTCTCAAGGTATACCTGACAGCCTCTACATATGGTATCTTTTGGAGATGAATATGAAGAAATGAACCACGGAAATGCTAAATTTAAAGAGGAATACAAATATGAAAAACCTATCGCCTACTGCTAAAGCAATCCGCCATTATAAATTAAATGCTAGTGGAGGTTATGACGAATGGTCTAAGGTTTCATGTACACAAAATTACAGGATGCATGTTCCTTCAATGAATTTTGATGTTACAGGACCGGCCGAGGTTCAAGAAGTGATTTTTGGGTGGTTAACTGAGATTGAGGCAAAACAAGAATTAGTAGATATAGTTGAATTTGGGTCTGCCGTAACTTGTTATCTCCACATTTCCGACAAAGATGGTGTGGTTTTGGACATCGTTGAAATATTCAAAATTGATGATGCTGGGAGAGTGGAGGAAATTTGGGCGTTGTGAACAAACTATTAACAACAATAACCCTGTTCTCCCAAACCTAATCAGCCCCCACCACCATTACAGTTCAATGCTTAACCTCTGGCTGAATTTATTTTAAGAACTCAATCTCAATGAATACACATTCAAAGTTATTTCCATTAATAACGTCATGCTCAACACCTACCTCTCGGAAATAAGGCACACCATTTTTCATTGGTGCAATAGTATTTTCACGAGTACCCAGATTAATTTCGAGTTGACCATCAAATAAAGGCACAACGATATAGTCATATTCATGCCGATGCCATCCAGTGTTGTCTCCATATTTTTTGAAACGCCATTCTGTGACGCAGGTACGCTCATTTTCGATCAAGACTGTCGAAACAGCTTTACCATGTTTAGATCGTTCGCACATATACCCCTCCATTCTTATGCTAACCAACCCACCAAAAGGTTCTAGATATTAACGTTACGTTACGGCCCAATGCCTATCCACCGGTTTGTTCAAAATTAACGTCACCCGTTTGAAGCTGAAGGTCGATATCAGCTATACGGTTGGCACTTCTGCCTTAGATAGCTCTATGTAGTTCTTCTCAGCCCATCCGCCTTGAGTCTTTAAGTAGAACTGTAGGCAGGTCTTTGATACCCCCCCCCTGAAAGCTATTGAATGTGACCCTTGTATAGCAACGGGGATGTTAGTAAGCAAATCGCTGCTTCGGACGAGTCTTCCCATTATTTCCTCTAGGCGCAATTGTGGTTAGCAATGGACTTTTTGCTTCAAAAACGCTTCAAAAACGGGAAAATTATTTCCACCACTTAAAGAAATAACTGTAACTTATTGATTTACATGATCCCCGGGGCCGAAGCCCGGGCAACAATAAAATCAATAAGTTAATTAGTTATATAAGATAGTTGTTCTAGACTGCAGTTTAAGCTTTAATTCTGATTATCATTTGATTCTTTGCAAATCCTTGTAAACGCAGTAACTAGAAAATTTAATTTAGGTAGACCTTCATACGATAAAGGATGGGATTTATGATTAAATTTGTAAAAAAAGGATTAATACTAGTAAGCGGGTTTTGCCTGCTTCTAATCGAATCTGCTTATGCTGCGGAGGTATCTTACGTTCGTGATGTTATCTATGGGCGTAAAGACGGTATGGTTTTAACTTATGATGTTTTAAAGCCCAATAACGCTAATGGTGCAGCAATAGTCTTTATGATGAGTGGTGGGTGGTACTCCTCATGGGGCGAGCCGGAAACTCGAGCAGAACAATTTGCAGATATGTTAGATGCAGGTTTCACAATGATACCTGTCTATCACGGAAGCGCTCCTCTTTATAAAGTCCCCGACGCATATTCAGATGTTGATCTAGCTGTAAGACACATAAAGAAAAACGCAGAAGCCTATACGATAGATAGTAACCGAATAGGTTTGACGGGAGGAAGCGCCGGAGGGCATTTATCGCTTATGGTTGGTCTAAATTCAGATAGCGGTAAGACTACCTCGAGCAATCCAGTAATGCAGCAGAGCAACACGGTAGCGACGGTAGTAGCATATTTCCCGCCAGTAGATTTCAGAGCAGAAGAAGCGGAAGCACAAGGGATTATCAACGAAGTTGCGCAGGAAGAATTAATGCAGAGATTTCCTGCTTTAGATTATGACGAGACGATGATACCGATGATGTCCCCAATTACCCATGTCGATAGCAATGATCCACCGGTATTGCTAATTCATGGAGATGCTGATCCATTAGTTAATGTGAGTCATTCTCATGCAATGTTGGCTACATTAGAAAAGTTTGATGTGCCTTCAGAGTTAATTGTAATAAGTGGCGGTAAACACGGTTTTGGTGGGGATAATGCTAAAATCGCGAACGCAGCACGTCTCGCATGGTTTGAAAAATATCTACTAAAATAGATATGAACGACTCTCGTAAAGGCGCATCGCTTATTTAATTTAAAATGGAATACACCATGGAAATGTCTACTGTCACCAATCTGTCCATTACTCCGTTGTATATAGCTTTACTAGGAATCCTCTTCCTTCCCTTCACCTTACGCGTAGGGCTATATCGGGTTAAAAACAATATTAATATTGGCGACGGCCAAGACGAAGAACTTATTAAACGTAATCGTGGCCAGGGTAACTTCATTGAAACTGTGCCGCTAGCCGTAATATTGATCCTATTAATGGAACTCCTCGGCGCAAGTGGCACTTGGCTACATGCACTAGGGATTTTGTTGATAGGTGGTCGCCTCCTACATTACCTCGGAATTACAGGCTTAGGCCCATTTCTTTGTCGTCCTATTGGCATGTTCGCAACGCTTTCTATTTACTTAGTAGCTCCTGCATGGATATTAATTAACTTGATGATTTGATTTCGGAAAGCAGAAGCCCGCAGGTATTGCTTCACCCTACGGGCTTCAGTTTCGGACGAGTCTTCCCATTATTTCCTCTAGACGCAATTGTGGTTAGCAATGAGCTTTTTGCTTCAAAAATGCTTCAAAAACGGGAAAATTATTTCCGCCACTTAAAGAAATAACTGTAATTTATTGATTTATATGGTGCCCGGGGCCGGAATCGAACCGGCACGAGGTTTCCCTCGAGGGATTTTAAGTCCCTTGCGTCTACCAATTTCGCCACCCGGGCATTTTGATGAGGGTGGTCTTTCTAGGAGTTGGGTTGAAATGGAGGCTGGAGTCGGAATCGAACCGGCGTTAACGGAGTTGCAGTCCGCTGCATGACCACTCTGCCATCCAGCCTTTATTCATTTCATGCCTAGCGAAAGATCGCGCACTATACCAAAACTCGGGGCTTTGGGCATGGGTTGATTGGCGAAAAGTCTAAAAAATATTGTCAGGCAGATTTGCCCGCCAACGCAGCCGGAATGATTCGAAATTGAATTAAGCTCAATTGCTCGCACCGCTGGACCTCAATTAGCCCGCCACACACTGAAGCCACCTGAATCTTTTACTCCAGGTTTAAGGACTTACTAGCTCACATCAATAGGGTTTTCTTCCCCGTAGAAGTCGCTATTAGCGCTAGAAGGGTCACCTGCTGCCGACTGTAGCTCCTGCTAGCGCTACCCCCTTGTCTGGGGGCTAGGCATTGCATGGGGTCGACGACCTGCCTGATGAGAGAACTTCGAAACAAGGACTAAGCAGACTTGACTGCAGCTAGTGCAGTTAGTGCAGCTAATGCCCGTTGGCAAACAGCAGCAGGCGTATTAGGCTTTTAGCAGTATTTGCTATAGATAGGCTATTCATCTCTATGATATTCAAAGAGATAACTTCATATGGACTTACTAAGATGTGACCAAAATTGGAGCGGGAAACGAGATTCGAACTCGCGACCCCGACCTTGGCAAGGTCGTGCTCTACCAGCTGAGCTATTCCCGCGCTTTGAGGTGTAAACACTTTTGAGCATGTCCTGCAAAGCTAGGAAATTCGCTTGCTTGAACCGCTACTCGAAAGAGGCGCTTATTCTAATGCCTAAGTGCCCCAAGTCAAGCTGAACTCGCCTGTATATGGCAATTCTTATGACTTTGACTGCAGTTCACTCCATGCCGCTCTAAAATACTGCGTCATTGAGCTAATGCTCAATACAGCAGCCAGATAAATCAGGCCATACCCGAGCATCAACACCCACTCGGGTAAACTGGGATTGGCTAATAACAGGATAATGATGGCCAACATCTGCACAGTTGTTTTGAGTTTTCCGGAAAACGCCACGGCAACCTTATCCCGCATTCCCTTCGTTGCCATCCATTCCCGCAGCGCAGAGACCAGCATCTCTCTAGCGATAATAACGCCTGCGGCTAATAACAGTGACGGATAGACCGAGACCAGCATGATCATCATTACTGCAACCAGTAGCTTGTCAGCAACCGGGTCCAGGAACGCACCAAATTCAGATGACTGATTGAGCTTTCTCGCGAGATAACCATCGAGCCAGTCAGTCAGGCTCGCGACAGTGAAGAGGATAGCCGCTAACAGATGGCTGAATTGGGTATCCAGGTTATAGGAATAGATCACAACCGGAATGAGCAAGACGCGACTAATCGTAGCAATATTTGCCCAGTTCATAGTAGTTTACTGCCCATCATTCCTTCATCTCTCGCTAAAATAAAAAATATATATTGTTTATTTACAGGGAGCTGTAATCTAAAAGCGAAGTAAGTTAGAGCTAAAAACCTAAAATTAAGGAAACTCTTCAAATTAGCGGGGTCACCTGTTGTGCAAATGCTCATATATGTTTTCGGCCAATCTCTTGCTAATCCCAGTAACTTTTGCGATCTCCGATTCGCTCGCCTTATGTACCTCTTGCTGGCCACCAAAATAGCGCAATAGCTCGCGCCTGCGCTTTGGCCCCAGCCCAGGGATTTCCTCCAGCGCAGACTGCTTACGGGCCTTTGCGCGACGCGCTCTGTGGCCGGTTATGGCAAAGCGATGTGCCTCGTCCCTCACCTGCTGCAGGAGATGGAGCGCCCCCGACTCCGTCGGTATGGCAACCTCCTTAAAGCGATCACCTCGCACCAGGAACAACGTCTCCTGCCCTGCACGCCGGCTAATGCCCTTAGCTATGCCTAGCAGCTGAATCTCTGGCAACTGGAACTTCTCCATAACCTTCTTCGCCTGGGTGAGCTGACCTTTACCCCCATCAATAAGCAAGATGTCCGGAATCTTAGCCTCCCCCTTGGCAAGCCGCGTAAAACGGCGGTCTAGCACCTGTTCCATGGCCGCGTAATCGTCTCCGGCGGTAATCCCCTTAATGTTGAAGCGCCTATAATCGCTCTTCACCGCGCCGCTCTCATCGAAGACAACGCAGGACCCGACGGTACCTTCGCCCGAAGTGTGGCTAATATCGAAACACTCGATACGGCTGGGCATAGATTCTAGCTTAAGAGAATCTTGTAACTGTTGAAAACGCTTATATATATTCTGTTTATTACTCACATAGGCCTGCAGTGACTCGCGAGCATTAGTCACGGCTAGCTGTAGCCATTTGGCCCTATGCCCACGGACCCGCATAGAAAGCTTTATCTTGCGCCCTGCCACATAGGCCAAAGCCTCGCGCAGCCCCTCCCCGTCTTCTAGCACAGTGGGCACGATGATCTCGGCGGGAATACTCGCCGCCTTGTCATCACCAAGATAGGATTGTGAGACGAAGGCCGATAGCAATTCACCCACATCGTTAGCCAATTTGAAGCGCGGATAGAAGTTCTTGCTACCGATGATACGGCCCGCTCGCACGTAGATGACATGGACACAGACATAGGACTGCATTATCTCGGCGGCAACGATATCCGCGTCATCGCCCTGGTTGGCGACAATCTGATCCTCCTGCATGCGCCTAAGGCCCAGTATTTGATCCCTTATCACCGCCGCTCGTTCGAAATCTTCCTTCTCTGCTGCAGCCTCCATGTTAGAAGTTAGCTCCTTAGTGAGTGCGTCACTCTTGCCCTGCAGGAAGAGAGTCGAATAATGCACGTCCCTGGCATAGTCCTCCGGGCTGATAGCCTTGACACACGGCGCCGTGCAACGCTCAATCTGATACTGCAGACAGGGCCTTGATCTATTATCAAAATAGCTGTCCTGACATTGTCTTACCTTAAATACCTTTTGTAATACCTGAAGAGTTTCTCTGGTTGCGTTCGCACTGGGATAGGGGCCGAAAAAGCGCCCGGAACGCTTGCGGCTGCCGCGGTAGAAACCCAGCCGGGGGTAACTATCGCCACTGGTTAGCAAGATATAGGGGTAGGATTTGTCATCGCGCAGCTGAATATTGTAAGGAGGCCGGTGAGACTTTATTAACGTCTGCTCTAGCAGCAACGCCTCTGTCTCGCTATTAGTCACGGTGATCTCGATATTTCGGATCTTATTGACCATGGCCAGTGTCTTGCTGGTTAGACCAGAGGCGCGGAAATAGCTGCCCACCCTGTTCTTCAGGTTGCGCGCCTTGCCGACATAGATCACTTCACCGGCCTCGTTCAGCATGCGATAGACGCCTGGACGGCTGCTTAAATGCGAAAGGAAGTGCTTATGATCAAATTGGGAGCTGGCGTCTGCGGACATGATCCTGCTATTACTGCGTGGGCAGCTGCATTGGCGGTAGATTGAGTGGAGATTAGCCGATGCCGCCCGCAGTCTCAACTGCGAGACTCATCTTACGCGGGAAAACAGTAACAATGCTGTGGAATTAGCAGAATTAGCTAGCAATTAGGCTGAGGTTTGGCAGCTCTTCATACTCACGGGTATCGTCGGCCAGGCCATGCTTAACTGCCAGTATGGTGAGCTCAACGTCGCTGCGGATGCCCAGTTTCTCGAAAATACGATAGCGGTAGCTGTAGACAGTCTTAGGACTAAGAGCCAAGTAAGTGGAAATCTGGCTCACCTTCTTGCCATGGGTCAGCATCTGCGCAATCTGTAACTCTCTGCGCGACAGTTTGTCGAACAGACCAGCACCACCGTCGTCGCCAAATGGATCTAAGGCGAGACGAGTGGCAACACTAGGCGTGACATAGTGGTCCCCTGCGTTGACTGCGCGAACCGCCTTCAATAACTCCTCCACAGACACGCTCTTCGTAATAAAGCCCCGCGCGCCAGAGCGCAGCATCTGCGAAGGGATCACGCCGGAAGCCACGCTGGACATCGCAACGATCTTGCAGTCCGGTGACAGCTTCAGGATATCTCTCGTCGCCTCGATACCACCAAGCCCTGGCGTACGCGCGTCCAATAAGATTATATCGGGCAGCTGACTGCTTGTAGGAACTTTTTTATTATTTTAATTCAATTCGTTAGAAACTAATTGTGAGATATATTCTAGAACTTCCTCGCCACTACTAAGCTGCCCAAGTACGACCATATCTGGCGTCTCGTTAAGCAAGCGAGCTATGCCCTCGCGAACTAGCTCATGATCATCCACTAACAGAACAGATATTTTATTTTTAAGCGTGTTTTGCACGATTTTATTCCTTCAAAGGGATTCGAGCGACGAAAAGACACACAGACTGGCGCGCTTTCCCACAAAATTCCTGACAGGTCGGATTAGTAGCATATTGTGATAAAGGGCACAAACTGAAGGACAGAAATCGGGAACTGGATCACACTTCCGGGGTTTGACGTTAAAAATAGAGGTTTTCGGATTAACGCTTTTCGATTGCCACGAGCAGTGCTAGGTGATGCGAACCTCGGTCTGTAAGGCTATACCGAAGCTCTGCAGTATCGAGCTACTCATGTCCTGAGCGAGTAGCAGGATGTCCTCACCGGTCGCTCCGGCCGCGTTCACTAATACCAGGGCATGATCCTCATGCACAGCAGCTCCACCTCGGGTTTTACCCTTCCAACCCTTCTTGTCTAACAGCCAGGCCGCTGGAAGCTTGACCAGGTCGGGGTCATCGGTATCCCAGGCCGGTAGGTCAGGATAGGACTCGCGCAGCTTAAGCAGCTTGGTCCGCGTTACGACTGGATTCTTAAAGAAGCTACCCGCGTTACCAATTAATTCCGGGTCAGGCAGCTTACTCTTGCGGATTGCACATACAGCATCGAACACACGCTGCGGTGTAGCCTCCTTGCCCTGCAGCGCCTCTTTCAGACCGGCATAACCCAACTGTGGCGTAGGCTCTGCACAGAGTTGCAGAGTGACTGAGAGCACCACTAATTTCTGCCCTGGGTTCTGCTTGAAAATACTGTCGCGATAAGCGAATTCGCAATCGGCTTTGCTCATATGACGCAGCTCACCGGTTTTTAGCTCAAAGGCCTCCAGCTCGACAAAGAATTGCTCTAGCTCTACCCCGTAGGCACCTATATTCTGAATCGGCGCTGCACCTACGGTACCGGGTATAAGTGCTAAATTTTCAATGCCATACAAGGAATTCTGTAAGCAAAACTTTACCAACTCATGCCAATTTTCCCCCGCCGCGACTCGGAGCATGCCTGCGCCGGGTAGGATCTCCCTACCCCGCGTATTCATGTGCAGGACGAGCCCTGGGAAATCCCTAATAAACAGAGTATTGCTACCCTGCCCTAGAACGAGAATTGGAAGACGCTTGGAGCCAGCAAACTCACGCGCTTCGCGCAGATCTGCGGCATCTTGAATCTCGGCAAGATAAGCAGCCCTGTGGCTAACACCAAAGCTGTTATAGGGGCTTAGGTCAACCTGCTCCTGAATCTTGAAAACCACGGTTACTCCGGCTCGTTAAATTGTTTTAGATCTTGTTCTAGCAACCCCAGTAAGCCAAGGCACGCATCCTCCACAATGTCCAAGACCTTCTCAAAGCCCCGCTCGCTGTCACCAAAGTAAGGATCCGGTACCGATCGATCAGCTTCATTGGAATAGGCAAGCAAAAGCTGCACTCTGGCCTTGCTGTGCTCCGGCTGCAGCTGCTTTAGATGAAGCAGGTTATCTTGATCCATGGCCAGAATATAATCAAAGTCGTGAAAATCACTAATGCAGACCTGCCTGGCAAGCTGATCCTCCATCTCATAGCCCCTTTGTGCGGCTGCTGCAATTGACCTGGAATCTGGGCGCTCCCCAATGTGATAGCGGCTGGTACCCGCAGAGTCAACTTTAATAGCCCGACTTAAATTTTTATTTTCTAACATTTTTTCCAGCACAGCATGGGCCGTAGGCGAGCGACATATATTGCCCAGACATACCATCAAGACTCTAATCTTGGGAGTCACTGCTATTGAGTCGGCTGCAGAAGATATCGTCAATTGGGCGCAGCCTATACCTTGGAGGCTTTTAGATGGGCACGCACCAGCTCCAAGTCCCGTTCAGTATCAACACCGGGGGGAATACTCTCACTTGAAACGGCGACATGGATGCCAACACCATTATATAGAGCGCGAAGCTGCTCAAGTTTCTCGGTAACTTCAAGCTCACACACAGGCCACTTAACAAATTGGTTGAGCACCGCAACGCGGTAAGCATAGATGCCTATATGCCGGTAACAGTTCTTAGCCGACGCGCTACCCTGCCAGGGGATTGTGGCGCGACTAAAATAGAGTGCATGACCGAGGTGGTCGAAAACCACCTTCACGCTATTCGAATCGACTATCTCTTCCTGCGACGTGATTGTCTCGCATAGGGTCGCAATGCCAACCTCAGAATCTTGTTCAAGATTATCCGCTACTTGGTTGATTACACTCGGGGGAATAAGCGGCTCATCTGCCTGCACATTGACCACCAGGTCAGACTCGCTCATTCCTAGCTGGCAACTAACCTCCTGAATACGATCGGTACCAGACACGTGGCTGCTCTTCGTCATGCATACCGTCGCACCAAATTCATGCGCCAAATCCCCGATACGTTCATCGTCGGTTGCTATAATAATTCTGTCTGCTTTGCTTTGAAGCACTTGCTCATAAGTACGCTGTAACATCGGTTTGCCGGCTATATCCAGTAGTGGCTTGCCCGGCAATCGAGTCGCAGCATAGCGAGCAGGGATGACGACACTGAAACTCATCGATATTTCTCACTCTCTTCCAGAGTAAGCTCTCTCGCCTCTTTGCTTAACATCACCGGCACATCGTCTCTTACCGGAAATGCCATAGCATCTGGCAAGCAGATCAATTCCTTCGCTTCGCGATCATAGTGCAGCTCACCCTTGCAGACGGGACAAGCGAGGATACTTAATAGTTTTTGGTCGAGCATAAAATACTCCCGTCTCCTTGACGGAGCGAAGATTACAAACAAGCTACAGTTTTTAGTCTAAGGGATTGTTTCTAGAGAGTGGAGGCTTTGCGAATATCTTCAATGAGACACTCTACAAATTTACTCTCGAGACTTACTTCTACCGATAGAGTCCAAAAATTGCTCTTGGCGAACTGTCGGCATTTTACCGCATCCTTCTCTGTCATTACGACAGGTTGATGCTCATCGATGTCTTTCTGTTCAAAATCCATGACTGTGAACGTGTGATGATCAGGAAAAGTAAATGTTTCTACTTGATAGGGTAAGCGTTCTAACAGAGCATAGAAGCGCTGAGGATTGCCGAGGGCAGAAACCGCCTGCAGCTTAATGTCCATATTGAAGGGGGCACCGGAAAAAGGACGTTTCTCTCCGCTGACCTGATTGACGAGATAGCGCGGATGCAACTGCATCGTACTCGCCTCAGCCAAATGGGGTATCTGCAAAATTTCATCACTAGTCTTGCCATTGATGAGTATGTAGTCGACCTCAGCTAATCTGTTAACCGATTCTCTTAAGGGGCCAGCAGGCAGACAAAAACCATTGGAGAACAAGCGCTGACCATCGACAACCACGACCTCCAGATCGCGGTACAACTTATAATGTTGAAGACCATCATCGCTTAGCACTACATCGACGTCTTCAGCCTCAATCAAACCGCGCAGCGCAGCGCTTCGATCTGGGTCTACGTAGACTGGGCATCCGGTCTTCTCCGCGATCAAAAAAGCCTCATCACCGGCCTCGGCCACGTCGGAGTCTTTGTCCACGCGAAGCGGATAACTGGCGGCCTCACCACCATAACCGCGACTGATAATTCCCGGCGTGAATCCCCGCGTCTGCAGTTCTTGCGCGAGACTGATGAGCAGAGGGGTCTTGCCAGTGCCACCTAAGGAGATATTACCAATGACAATAACGGGAACTTCGAGATAGCCAGGACGCTGCTTACTTTGTTGATGCGACCGGCGAAGTTTGGTGACTCCTTGAAATAGCAATGATATTGGCCATAACAGAATCAACCACCCTGCTCTTTTGTGCCAAGCTCTTTCTAGAAAACTCATTCTGCAGATGCCGTGGCTTTCTCCGAAAACTGATTTGCGTGAAGTCTTGAGTAAATTGCTTGCTTTGCAAGTAATTCCTTGTGAGTTCCAGACTCCATGATTTTTCCTTTATCCATAACTAGTATCAAGTCAGCTTTTTCTATAGTAGACAACCTATGAGCAATCACAAACGTTGTTCTGCCTCGCCGCAGGGTATCCAGCGCCTCTTGTATGCGCGTCTCCGACTCGGAGTCTAGCGCAGAAGTGGCCTCATCGAATATCAGGATTGGCGCATCCTTTAACAGTGCCCGCGCGATCGCAATTCGCTGCCGCTGACCACCAGACAATAATACGGCGTCATCGCCAACCTGGGTGTCCATACCTTCGGATAACTCATCGATAAATTCCATGGCATGGGCATCGCTAGCCGCCTTGCGCACCTTCTCATGATCGACCACATCGTCGCCATAAGAGATGTTCTCTTCTATCGTTCCATTGAATAGAACGACCTGCTGCGAAACGAGAGAAATATTCTCCCGCAGACTCTCCAACTTTAAGTCTTTAAGCGGCACGCCATCGAGGGTAATTTCCCCCTGTTGAAAGTCATAGAACCTAGTAATAAGGCTGACGAGGCTGGATTTACCACTGCCGGATTTTCCTACAAGGGCAATAGTCTGGCCCGGTTCCGCAGTGAAATTAATACCGTCCAGTGTCTGCGTACCATCTTGATAGGCGAAGCTAACATCTTTAAAGACAATCCTACCCTCAGCTCTGAGCAACTGCGCAGTGCCTGTATCACGCTCCATGTCCTCATCCAGTAATTCGAAGATACTCGCGGCGGCAGAGAGGCCGCGCTGTATCACTGCGTTGATCTGGGTTAGCTGTCTTATAGGTTTAGCAAGCAATCCTGCGGCGCTGAGAAACGCCACAAAATCACCAGGCGTGTTAGTGGCAAAGAAACCGGGAGACATCGCAAACCAGACCAGGATTGCTATTGCCGTACTCACAATCAGCTGAATGATTGGCGTGCTCGCGCTGCGGGTCAACACCATTTTCATGTTCTGTTTGCGGTTTTTTTCACTTGCCTCGGACAGGCGGGTACTAACATAGTCTTCCGCATTAAAGGTACGAATTACTCGATGGCCCTTTATAGTCTCATTCGTTATCTGAGTCACATCACCCATAGAGTCCTGCATCTGCGTGCTGTAGCGTCGAAACTTCTTCGAAGCTATAGATACCACCTTGCCTACTACCGGAGCAATAATCAGGAAAGTCAGACTAAGCTTCCAGTCCATGTACATCAGGTAGGCCAGCAAACCAATGACCGTAAAGCCTTCACGCACTGCCACAGCCACAGCATTACTGGCAGCACCGGTGATCTGCAAAACATCATAGGTAAGTTTGGACACAAGCCGCCCAGATGAATTCCTATCGAAATAACTCGACGGCAGGCGGATGAGGCGATCGATCAATTCACAGCGCAGTTTATGTACGACATGGTTGGAAATGCTGGCGAGAAAGTAGCTGCCCATGAAACCGCCCGCACCACGCACTGCCGCCAAAGCGATAAATGCCAGTGGGCTTATTATACGAAGTGCCTCATAGTCTCCGCTGGTAATAGCGTCCACTGTCCAACCCAACCACCAGGTTGCCGCAGGAGATGTTAGCGCGAAAATTATATAACCGAGCATGGCAGTACCAAAAATGAGCCGGTGCGGCAGCATATAGCGGAACAGCCTGCGGTATAGCCGCCAGCTCTCTTCTTTACCTAGCTTTATATCCGGGGTTTTATCTCTATCGCTCATAGCAAGTCAGTTGGGGCTGGTCCTGATTCTTCAAGTTGTTGAGGTCGCTGCGTAGCTATGCTCATCCGAGTAAAACCGTATTGTCCAATACCATCCATTGCAGTAACTACAGATTGATGTGTCGCTTCGGCGTCGGCAATTAGCAAGATCGGCAGGCTACGGTCACCGCCGGACTCTATCTCCAAGCCTTGTACCAGAGTCTCTATTCGTGAATTAACCAGCGCCCTGCCGTTGATCGAATAACTGCCATCTCGAGAAACTAAAATTTCAATCTGAGAGGGATTGCTTTGTGCCGCCTCGGCGTTCGCCTCTGGCAGATTAACCAGCAAGCGCGTCTCGCGACTAAAGGTCGTTGTCACCATGAAGAAGATCAACAAGAGAAACACAACGTCTATCAAAGGCGTCATATTTATGGCGAGTTCTTCGCGTTTTGATCGTTTGAATTTCAAGTTACCGTGTTCTCTTTATACCAATGGCAAACCGGCGGCCTAATAAGGGTCCTACTTCACTTTAACCTTTCGATCACTGTGCAGCGCATCGACGAGCTTTATCGATTCCAGCTCGAGATCCAGAACCAAAGAATCTACCTTTCTCGTAAAGTAACGGTGGAACATAAAAGTAGGGATTGCGACGGTGAGGCCTGCCGCTGTGGATATCAATGCCTCAGAGATACCTCCAGCCAAAGCATTCGCATTGCCGGTACCCTGCAACATGATCTCATTAAATACTCGAATCATTCCGACTACCGTACCTAACAGGCCAAGCAGCGGCGTAATCGCAGCGATGGTACCCAGGGTGTTTAGGTAGCGCTCCATGCCATGAATAACCTGCGCAGCATCCTGCTCGATACTCTCGATCATCGCCGCCCTACCGTATTTTGAACTCAGCAGCCCGGCAGCCAGAATCTGCCCCAAGGGCGAAGATAGCCGGAGTTCACGCAGCTTGCTGGAGTCCAATTGATTGTTCTTCAGCCAAGTCCAAACCTGAGCAAGCACGTATTTCGGCGAGATCCGCGCCCCGCTCAGGCTCCAAAAGCGTTCAATGATGATGGCAATCGCAACGATGGAACAAAGAATAATGGGCAACATCAGCAAGCCGCCAGCCCGAATTATTTCTACCACGTGTTTTCTCCAGAAAATCGATTAATAACTCTACCATATCCGCCGGTACACGGCCTGTACTGGCTAATAAGCTTATCGGCAACAGGTGCAGGTCTAATTAATGCCAATAGCGCAAATTCTGCTTTCTATGCCGGTTAATTTCGGCAACTTCTCCCTCGGCTCCCTCCATACTGCCGATATCAAAGCTAATCATCCCAGAATCTGCCGTAGAAAACGCCCCACTGCCGAATTCATCATAGCGAGATCTTACCGCATCATGGGGATGCCCAAAGCTATTGCGATAACCCGCAGAAAACACTACGAAACCCGGCTGTACCTGCTTCAAAAATGCATAACTTGAAGAGCTAAGGCTGCCATGATGAGGTGCCAACAAAATAGTGCTGGCAAGCTCTCCAGAATACTTGCGAACCAGCTGTTTCTACGCAGCTCGCTCTATATCCCCGGGTAACAGAATTCGCAGTCTCTTAAAGCGAATCTGCAACACGCAGGAATTATTATTTTCCTGAGCAAAATCTCCACTAACTTGTAAGAATATAAATTCGACCTCATCCCAATTCCAAGCCATAGCATCGTAACAGAGCTCCGCCTGAATATCCCCGACCAACTGTTCTCTATTACTAATGAACCGAGAAACCGGAATATTTGAAAGAACCCCACTCAGGCCACCGGCGTGATCATTATCGCTGTGACTTATCACCGTAATATCCACCTTGCTTACTCCCAGTGATCGCAAGACCGGAGCAATGACTGCCGAGCCGATATTAAAATCAGAGCTGAGGTTAGCACCTGTATCGAACAGCAGAATCCGATCTTGGGTTTCGACGATAACTGCAAGACCTTGACCTACATCCAATACATGTAGCTTAAGATATTTCTCCTGTACCGTGGGGCGTGCGAAAATCGACGGCAGCGGAACGAGGCAAAGAACAAGCGGCAGCATCAGGCTCTTGCGGCAAACCGACCTAGGTAGAAGTAGCAGCAACATCGCGAACATCAAGGCGAGGAGTTGTCTGACGTCAGGCTGTGCTATGTGAAGCAATAATAGGCCCTCACCCTGACGCACAAGATAGTCCAGAAAACTAACCAGTAAACCGATCACTCCCTAAGCGAAGCTCAAGAGCAAAATAGCCGCCCCCTCATTAATAAAAGTAAGCAGCACTGCAATAAAGCCCACCGGAATTACCAGAAGGCCAACGATGGGAATAGCAATAATATTATCCAGTGGCAAAATTAGTGAAAGCTGTTGATTGAAGAAAAGTAGCGGAACGGTCAGGGCAACAAATACTACTAATTGTGGCCGCACGTAGTTGGCTGCGAATAACCTGACTCTCTCCGAAAAAGAGAGCGAATCGGAATCTGTACGGGGGAGAGTAAGCCAGCACGAGAGAATACTACCAACGAAGTTACCGCTGTAAAGGACATCCAGAAACCACTATTGATAACTGCTAGCGGATTCAGCAATAGAACGGCAAGCAAAGCTACCAGCAAGCGGAACGAAACAAGATAACGAGCATTCCAGAAAAGACCGCAAATGAATACCGCGATCGTAATGAAGGCGCGCTGGGTAGGCAGACTAAAACCGGCAAGCATAGAATAGAATAGCGCGGCCACAAGCGCAATCAACGCCGCTGCTTTATGAGCCGGTACTAATGCTGCTATACCGAGACTCTTTCCCAAAGTAAGAGTTAGCCAAAAACAGAAGGCGCTGATCATACCGATGTGCAAACCTGAAATGACAAACAAATGGTTGCTACCTGTCGCGGTGAACAGACTCCAGCTATCTTGCGAAATTCCGGCCCTATCGCCAATCAACAAAGCCAATAACAGACCGCCGTGAAGTGCATCCCCCAATAATCGCTGTAACTGTGTTTTTATCGTGTATCGCAGAGAATGCAGACGAACCTGAAAAGAGTCAGTCAATGGAGTCGCACCCACCCCTGGCTGTTGCGCAATCAATCGCTCGCTAGGCGACGGCCGCACATAACCACGCGCACTCACTCTGCGCTGAAAAAGCCAACCTTCATAGTCGAAACCTGCGGGGTTTGAGAACCCGTGAGGTCGATTTAGTCGCACCGAGAACGCCCAATACTGCCCGGGACTAATTTTGTTCGCACCATAGTAGTTCAATACTACTCTGCGTTGAGAGAACCCGAAATCAGAGTGAAGGATCTTGAATTGAAACTGTTGCGCGATAAGAGATCTCTCGGGCAAGCCGGTTACCACCCCTGTCACATGAAGGGTTTCACCCTCCAGCGCTTGCGGCAGGCGTTCCGCTAAAATGTTGCTAGCCCAATGTAAATGCCAGAAAAGCCCAAACAGGAACAACATCAAGCAGATAAGTAATCGCTGAATGAGCAGCCAGAGATCGAGTGCTCTAGCCGCGAATGATAGCAACGCAAAAACTATGACTCCATTCGCAGACGATTTCAGAGCGAAACCAACGTCGCTAACTAGAGCCCCGCTAGCTATGCCTGCGCAAATAAATACTATGGCGCAGCGCATCTATAAACCTCCTATCTTCTTCATAAGACTATAGGCAGGGAAGATCCTAACGGCTAGTTTTAGCCCAATCTATTCGTGACGGAGTGCTTCGGCTGGCTGTATCGCCGCCGCCCTTCTCGCGGGATAAATAGTTGCTAACAGAGAAAGAATCAGCACGCCCGATGCGACGCTGAACACATCTGCAAGGCGCAGCTCGGAAGGAAGAAAGTCTATGGGGTAGACCTGGGCATTCAATAGCTGAATCGAAAAGCTGGACTCGAAGAAGGCGGCAAACTGGCTCACATAGAGAGCACCAAGCACACCTAATAGCACCCCAATCGCAATACCCATTAGGCCGATGAAACAGCCTTGCCAGACGAAGATGCGATAGATCGTTGTTGGAGAAGTGCCCAGAGTGCGCAATATCGCTATGTCCCCACGCTTATCCCGTACTATCATTATTAATCCTACAACCAGGTTAAACGCCGCCACTGCAATTAGAAGCCACAACATAAAGCTAATGATGCCGCGAGAAAACTGTATATTTTCGTAGATCGCTCCTAAGGTGGCGACCCAGCTCTCACTGTGCAAGTCGCCCTGCAGATCGCCAAGCATGTCTTGGCGAGCCGTTTCGGCCTGCAATACATCCACGGTTCTGATATGAAGTGCGTTATAAGGGCTGCGCAACCTGAAAAGAGATCTGGCAGCCGCAAGATTTATCATCACCAGGTTTCCATCTAGCTCTTCAGCTCCTACGCGATAAATTCCCACAACGTCGAAGCCTTTGAACGTGGCCAACGGCGTGATTGGATTTATAGATATAGAGGTAGAGAAAAGATCAATACGATCCCCCAAGCCCACTCCCAATCTGTTCGCGAGGGTTTGACCAAGAACTATGCCCCAGCGGTTTCCCTCTAGCGCGTCCAGGCTTCCAGATCGCATGAATCTATTAAGAGCGGATGATTCCGATTCCTGTGCCGCATCTATGCCATTGATGACAACACCTTTATTACTGTCGCCGGTAGCCGCCACTCCGATTGCCTGTATAACTGGCGCTATAGAAGTTACTGATGCATTGCGCGCTATGTTTGAACGAATCTCCTGCCACCGCGCAGCACTGAGGTTCTCTTCAGAACTTACAGTGATATGTGGCACTATACCCAGAACACTCTGGCGCATTTCTTTGTCAAAGCCATTCATCACGGAGAGTACGATGACGAGAATCGCCAAGCCTAGGGCCAGCCCAAAAATGGAGATAGCCGACATAAAAGAAACAAGATGACTGCTCTTGCCTGCACTAACATAGCGAAACGCAATGTAACGCGACAAACTCACGGACTTATTGTTCACGCAAAAGGCCATCGGCAAGCAATAGCTTGCGCTGCATAGAGGATGCGAGCACCTCATCATGGGTGACAACGATAAAGCTTATCTGCAAGGTGGTATTTAACTCATTCATCAATGCGTGTATTTCAATTGCAGTATTTCGATCGAGATTACCCGTCGGCTCATCCAGTAGCACGCAGCTTGGCTCTGCGACTAAAGCTCTGGCTATGGCTACACGCTGGCGCTCGCCACCGGACAGCTCGGAAGGTTTATGTGCAACCCTGGTTGCAAGACCGACGCGGCCAAGCATAGAGCGAGCGCGCTCGGCAGCATCTACCATAGACATACCTGCAATCAGCAGTGGCATGCATACGTTTTCCAAAGCGGTAAACTCACCTAGCAGATGATGGAATTGATACACGAAGCCAAGATGCTTATTTCGCAGCAAGCCTCTCTCGGTTTCGTCAACCTTCGCCAGATCTTTTCCGGCAATACTTACTTTGCCAGCAGTGGGTAGATCGAGACCACCCAGCAAGTTGAGCAAAGTCGTCTTGCCCGAACCTGAGCTACCAACAATAGCAATGCGCTCACCGCGCCTCACTTGCAGGTTCACCCCTTTCAATACATGAACTAGTTGTGGCCCCTGAGAATATGTTTTCTCAAGCTGCTCGCAAGTCACCACAGCTGCATCATCATTCATTATTGATTCATCATTCATAGCGTAGCACTTCCGCTGCCTGAATTTTGCTTGCCCTATAAGCTGGATAAAGAGTTGCGACAAAACTTATAGCCAGTGCCGCCAAGCAGACCAAACCTACTTCACCCCAATCTATTTGGGTCCGTAAATGGGAGATAAAATATCTGTTCGAGCCACCAGCCAGTGAATCAATAATTCGCTCCACAATCAGACTAATATCTGCAATATTCGCCGCCAAAAGAGTCCCGAGCAAGGCCCCCACCAGAGTACCTACGAATCCCGCTACCAGCCCTTGTACGACGAAGATACGCATAATGCTGCCGCGGCTCGCACCCATAGTTCGTAGGATCGCGACATCTGCCCCCTTATCGGCAACCACCATAACCAGAGTAGAAACAATATTAACCGCACCCACTACTAGAATCATCATTAGCATAAAGCTCGTCAGGATTTTTTCCATGCGCAGCGCATTAAACAGACTAGCCTGCGCCTCATCCCATGACTGTATCCGCAGGCCTGGATAGTCTGCAAACAACTCCTGAGCGATAGACTTGGCATTGAAGATATCATCGACACGCAAACGCAGAGTAAAACGTGACGCCGAATTCAACGCGAACAGTTCCTGGGCCTTAGCCAGATTTATTAATGCGGTGTCGCTATTCCCGTAGGCGCCGAAATCTGCATAGCCGACTACAGTAAAACTCTCTGTACCCGCCAAATTCCTGGCCAATAGACTTCCCAAAGCTGTCACCGATAGATCTGCGTTACTGTAGATACCCAAACTGCCGGCGAGTTGAGCCCCTAGTATGATTCCGTTCTCAGTCGCAGTCAGAGCAAGCAGCAACTCCCTATAGCGCGAACTCGGATTATCTACCACGTCGGCTTCGAGGCCGCCATCTACTCCGCGCAGACTTACAAAACGATTGTTTCCCTGATACAAGATATTGGCCTCTCCCTCCATGAAGGGGGATGCCGCTAAAACTCGCGGAGATTGCAGCGCAAGGTCAGCCAACTCTTTCCAATTGCTGCTGACCGCATCGCCGGAAATAGTGACATGAGGAACAGATTTTAGAGCATCGGCACGCAAGGTATCGATAGAGCCATTCATTACTGACAGAGCAACGATTAAGATTGTTACGCCCAGGCTCACCCCAAGCATGGAGATAAGGGAGACAAAGGAAAGAAAGAAGTTTCGCTTCCTAGCCAGAGAGTAACGCAAACCCACAAACACAGAAAACGGCTTAAGCATGTGCGAACCTTGTTACTTCTAAATCAGGGCCGAGTTACGGCCGCGAGGGCGGCGTGCCTTTCCGCCCTAATATTGTTCGGCTTGACGCTGCAAGAGTCGCTGCACCGTTTTGAAACTAATCGGCATCACCGGCGTAGATACCTCGCTGGAGATAGCGCGCAAAGACTTACCCTGCTTCTTGAGCTCCATGATTCTCCGCAGCACTCTCTGCTCCATAGGATTTTCTATAAGGCGTCCATTCTCGTGAATCATATAACCAAACGGCCGGCTTCCTCCCAGATAACGCCCCTGCTTTCGCTGACGTTGCTTAACACCCTTTATGCGCTCCGCAGACTTGCGCTTTTCCAAGGCACTGTATAACTCGGTAATTTTTATGAAATTCACGCTAAACTCAGGGTCAGTAATATCGCCGTCGAGTTCTACAATATGTAGCTGTACTGATATGTCTCGAAGCTTCTGTATCAATTTTACAACTTCATGGCTGGAGCTACATATTCTCTCAAGCTTACTGCACAAAACCACATCACCCGGTTGCAGCAGGCTCAATAGTCGCTTGCCTGAATCGCGGCGTCTGAATTCATGATTCCAATTACAATTGGTATCCCTCAGCGTCTCAGTCATAAACCAACTCTGACGGAGGCAGTAGGTTTGAATCGCAAGCAGCTCTGGTTCTAGTATCGCTTCAAGCTCGTCTTGCTCAAGGGAAGCTTCCAGTTCGGAAGTGCGGCAGTAAGAATAAATAGTCATTGATCTGGCCCCTAACAGCTTTAACGGTCCGCCCTATATTGAGCATTCACCGTCTATCGAATTCTTGTTCTAGTTGTTTAGCAGTAACACTGAATCGCCCGCAAATGGCTTAGCTAAATTCTATGTTTAGCCGGTATCTTATTGATTTTTTGTGTCTTTGTACCGGCGAAGCCACTGCGGCGGGTATTTTAACCACAGGACTTTCGTTTTATCAAGCTGCGTTGCAGCGACACAGAAATCACTGTTTCGAGTAAGTCGCAGCGGCATCACCAGTGATCAGTGCCCGGTTTCAGGGGCTCTATAGCGCTGTTCGCCCCTGAGGCCTACCATCGAAACTCGAGAATTCATCTTCTGAGAATGATGCAGGTTATTGTTTTTTTGAGAAAATTTAGGGAAAACAGCACGCCTCTAATTGAGTCCCACAGACTTTACTGTTATATTCCAACGCCATGTTCCCTCTATTTATGTATTTGAGAGAGCTGTCCTGTGATTCACAAGCGCCATAATGCGCGGATACAGGGCGTATGGATGTCTTCAGTAAATATTGAGACCTATTGGACTAAGATCTCCTGACGACACTATATAGGGTCCGAGCCATTTAGCCGTGACCACAGAGGCAGAATTACAGCTTCATAAGACTGATTGAACCCACACATGGGAATCAGCAGATAGCTAGATAGACTGCTAACCCATTAAACAGTTATTAAAAGTCATGCCTCAATGGTCATGATGAGACAAACCGGATAAGTTTAGGATTTAGTATTCGAGAAAGGCAGCTGATGCTGCGCTGAAACCCAGCTCAAATCAGCTGGGCAACGAAAAACAAAACTAAGTAATATTTTCAACAAAAACAATAGATTATATGCAACAACGAGCCTCAAACAGGCAGTCCATTGAGCACAAAACGAGTCATAGAATATCTATGGCTGGTTTATTATTGTTAAAACGTTAAGAATTTGCTGTAGCTGAAGCCTAATCCACAGGATTCCGCTTCTTCGTTGCCCTCGTTCATAACTCTCCAAGGGTTATGCACATCCCACTCGGTATTCCCTCCTGAGTCTTCTTATCTGGTTCAACAACAAGTGAACCTATTATGAAAAGAATGCTTATTAATGCGACACAGGAAGAAGAGCTTCGAGTCGCCCTCGTCGATGGTCAGAAGCTTTACGATCTAGACATCGAAAACCGCACCCGTGTACAGAAAAAGGCAAATATCTACAGAGGCAAAGTGACTCGTGTAGAGCCTAGCCTCGAAGCTGCCTTCGTCGATTTTGGAGCCGATCGTCACGGATTTCTGCCGTTGAAAGAAATCGCCAAGCAGTATTATGCCAAAGACGTGAAATCCAGCAACATGAAGGAGCTGGTACCTGAGGGCACCCAGGTCATCGTTCAGGTAGAAAAGGAAGAGCGCGGCAATAAAGGCGCCGCCCTAACCACCTACATTAGCCTTGCCGGTCGGTACTTGGTATTAATGCCAAATAACCCAAAAGCCGGAGGTATTTCACGCCGCATCGAAGGCGATGACCGCTCCGAACTAAGAGAAGCTTTACGTGGCTTGGAAATTCCCGATGGCATGGGCATGATCGTGCGCACCGCGGGCGTTGGCAAAGCTCAAGAAGAGCTGCAGTGGGATCTAGACTATCTGCTAGCGCTGTGGACCGCGATTCAGGATGCGAGTACTGAGAAACCTGCCCCCTTCCTGATTTATCAGGAAAGCAACGTAATTATCCGTATGATTCGAGACTACCTGCGCAAAGATATCGGCGAGGTACTTTTCGATACCCCAGAATCCTTTCAAGAAGCTATCACCTTTATTAAGCAGGTGATGCCGCAATACGAAAACAGGATTAAGCTTTATGAAGACAAGCTACCTCTATTTAATCGCTATCAGATCGAAGGGCAGATAGAGAGTGCCTTTGAGCGCGAAGTAAAGCTTCCTGCAGGTGGCTCACTTGTTATAGATCCTACCGAAGCATTGATCTCTATTGACATCAACTCCTCGCGAGCGACTCGTGGAGCTGACATCGAAGAAACAGCACTGAATACCAATCTTGAAGCTGCAGACGAAATCGCCAGACAGTTGCGCCTGAGAGATATGGGCGGGCTGGTGGTCATCGACTTCATCGACATGAACTCAAGCCGTAATCAGCGCGAAGTTGAGAATAGAATGCGCGATGCCTTAGAGGCCGATCGAGCGCGCGTACAAGTCGGGCGCATCTCACGCTTCGGACTGTTAGAGATGTCTCGACAGAGATTACGTCCCTCGCTAGGGGAAACCAGCGCGATTGTTTGCCCACGTTGTAGCGGACAGGGAACCATCCGTGACGTTGAATCACTATGCCTGTCTATCTTGCGAATCGTGCAGGAAGAGGCCAACAAGCAGAAGTGCCAGGAAGTTCGAGCAACCGTACCGCTAGTCCTTTCATCTTACCTGCTCAACGAGAAGCGCATTGCATTAGCAGATATCGAAGAGCAGAGTTCAACCAGGGTGCTAATAATTCCTAACCCTGAACTTGAGACTCCCCATTACGAAATTACAGCGGTGAACCAGCAAGACGAAGTCTATGAGGTAGATGTAACAGCCGTCGTTGAGCCACCTCCTAATGCGAAATCAAAAGAACAAACCGCTTCAGTGCAAAAACCAGCGGTAAGTAATCTGCCGGAACAACGATCGCCACCGCAGCCCAAGAAGCCGGTGCCTAAGAAAGGTTTCTTTGCGCGACTATTCGCTTCCCTGTTCGGCACTCCCGAGAAGAAGAAAGAAGAACCGAAGAAAAGACCTGAAGGCGGTAGTCGCAATAGATCGCGACAGGGTTCACGCAATCAGAACCAGCGCGGACAGCAATCTCGCGGTGGTAATCAACAGCGTAACGATTCACGCAGAGATCGCGGTGGAAAATCATCCAGCCAGAATCAGCGACGCAACCAGCCGAACAAGAATAGCGACGGCAGCAAAGCCAAGCTTGATAATGTAAACGCTAATACACAAGATAAGGCTGTGCGGACTGATAGCCCTAAGCAAAATTCAGAACCTAAAGCGCAGAGAAGACCAGCCAACAAACGTCCACGCAACTCGAACCAACGTAAGCGAGGTCCAAGGCCGGATCAAGCCAAGCCAAACGGCGAACAGGCTTCGCCTGATCAACAGCCCGCAGCTGCAATTGTTGTGGAAGTAGATGGCAACAAGGCAGCGCCTGAAGCAACAAACAATGGCAATAGATCTGGTCAGGGTCGTAACCAGCGAATACAGCAATCGAGCAGGACAAGCAATCGCGCCGATGCGAATGTGGCAGCCGATTCTGCTCCCTCACAACCAGCTGTCGGGAGCGGTAACCAGGCTCAACAGCCGTCCAGTAGTCCAGACAGGAGCGTGGCTGCGACTGCTAGCCGCGAGACGAAGACTGCAGCCCCGGTTTTATCGCAGCCGACGCCCGCTTCTACTGACAAGCCGCAGCAGGCGCCAATGAATACACAAGAAAGCCCAAAAGATGCTAGCGGCAGTTCAGCGCCGGCTACAAGTGCGCAAGCGACGCAGACTGCGCCAGTAGCAGCGAAGCCTTCGCATTCAACTCCACGCGAGAGCAAAAGCGAAGATCGACCGGCGCCTGCTGAACGTTCTAGCAATACAGACGCGCCTAGCAAGGCTACCCCAGCGCCGGCTGCTGCCAAGCCTGAAGCCAAGCCCGCCAACCAGGCACCAGCACCGGCACAGCCCGTCACGGCGCCTAGGCCAAGTGGCGCTGCCGTAGCGCCAGTCGCCTCTTTGGGTCGCGCATCGAACGACCCGCGGGAAGTTAAGCGACGCGAAATGGCCGCTCAAAAGCAGCAAAATAAGGAAGGCTAGGCACAGGGCTAAGAACCGCAGAAGATAGAAGGCGAGAGGAAGACGACGTTTCTATTTAAGCCCAAACTACAGAAAGTAAAAAGCCCGGTTAGACCGGGCTTTTTTTGCCTGTTTTTTGACTATTTTCGGTCTATGTTTCGACTACTGTTTATCAATTCTTTGTTTACAGCAACGTGATTACCAAAACTTAGAGGGCTGCTTCTAGCTCTGGCAGAACCTTGAACAAGTCAGCCACCAGACCATAGTCGGCCACCTGAAAAATTGGCGCCTCTTCATCTTTATTTATCGCTACGATCACCTTGCTGTCCTTCATGCCCGCAAGATGTTGAATCGCTCCAGAAATGCCTACTGCGATATACAGATCGGGAGCCACAATCTTGCCCGTTTGGCCCACTTGCATGTCATTGGGAACGAAGCCGGCGTCAACCGCAGCTCTGGATGCGCCGATAGCAGCACCCAACTTATCTGCCACCCTCTCTAACAATACAAAGTTGTCACCGTTCTGCATGCCGCGACCGCCCGATATTACAATCGATGCTGCCGTCAGCTCTGGACGTTCGGAGACAGAGAGTTGTTCACTCACGAAAGCGGATAGCTCTTGGGTGCTGGCGAAATCTGAATTTTCGATGGGAGCACTTCCCCCCTTCTGCGCTTCGGCGAAAGCCGTGGTACGAACGGTTATGACCTTTACGCTGTCCGACGATTGCACCGTCGCCATCGCGTTACCAGCATAAACAGGCCGCACGAAAGTATCATCGCTCTTAACTTCCACGATATCTGATATCTGCGCAACATCTAGCAATGCCGCGACGCGGGGCAGCAAATTCTTCCCCGTAGTCGTTGCTGCCGACAAGATGTGTGTATACCCCTTGGCCAAATCTACAATCAGCGGTGCTACGCTTTCTGGCAACTGATGGGCATACGCTTCGGCGTCTGCGTTGATGACCTTCGCAACCCCGGCAACCTCTGCCGCCGCAGTTACGGCTTGCTGACAGCCGGAACCCACAACTAACACATGGACATCACCACCAATGGCCGCAGCCGCAGTAATGGTGTTCAAGGTGGCAGTTTTGATTGAAACGTTATCGTGTTCTGCTATTACTAAAATTGACATGCTTACCACCTATATGACTTTAGCTTCGGTCTTCAATTTATTAACCAACTCTTCAACGGACTCGACGATAACGCCTGCACTTCGCTCAGCAGGAGCTGCGACACTCAACGTCTGAAGTTTGGAGCTAATATCCACACCAAGATTGGCCGGACTTGTTTCGTCTATGGGCTTCTTCTTTGCCTTCATGATATTGGGCAGCGACGCGTAGCGGGGCTCATTGAGGCGCAAATCGGTAGTAATGATGGCTGGCAGACTAAGTAGAACAGTCTGTTCACCCCCATCTATTTCACGAGTAACCTCGACCTTACCGTCCTTAAATTCCGCCTTACAGGCGAAAGTACCCTGGGGATAATCACACAATGCAGCAAGCATTTGTCCCACTTGGTTATTGTCAGTATCGATAGACTGCTTCCCAAGAATAACCAGGTCTATCCCTTCCTTCTCTACCAGAGTCTTGAGAATTTTGGCCACGGCCAGAGGCTCTACCTGCTGATCAGTTTCTACCAGAATTCCACGATCAGCTCCTAAGGCCAATGCAGTGCGAATCTGCTCCTGACTCACCTTAGGACCTACAGAGACAGCAATAACTTCCTCAGCCGCTCCAGATTCCTTAATCCGAATTGCCTCTTCGATAGCAATCTCACAGAAAGGATTGATCGCCATCTTGGCATTAGTAAGGTCGACGCCGGTGCCGTCCCCCTTAACCCTAACTTTAACGTTCGCATCAACGACGCGCTTTATAGCAACAAGAATCTTCATGGATTCTCCATAGTGTGTCTAACAAGAATGGTTTAACTGGTTCGCGCCGGGAAAATTCCGTTTTCACCGCTCGAAAAAAGGGGGCAATAATGCCGTTTTTAGTGGTTTAGGTCAACATTACGCGGCAATTGTGACAGCATTTACAGACATTCGAACCCTAGTCAGCCAGACTGTCGAAAGTAAAAAATTCTCCGCCGCTGTAAATGCCAGTGACCAATTGACAGGACTGCGTTTCACGCGGCTCCATCAAATCTACTAGACGATAGAAAACAGCACGGTTAATCAGGGCATTAAGGCCGCTGCGCACATGCACTACGGGATGGGGCTCAGCGGTCTCAGGGTTAACGTCGATGCGGATAGAATGCTCAGCACCAGCCATCACAATCTCACCGGCATTCGTTGTAAAAATCAGATTCTGCTGCCTCCCCTCACCCGCGACTTCCATTTCCAGAGCGACGAAAGGGCAGTCTTGCACCTGAATTCTGACTTTCTCAACCGGCGTCACCAGGTAGTAGTCACCGTCATCCTCCAGCTTCAGTACTGACGCGAACAGCTTCACCATTGCCGGGCGTCGAATCGGCTGCCCCTCATGAATCCATGTTCCGTCCCGCGCGATGACCATATCCATATCGCCACAAAAAGGCGGATCCCAAAGATGCACAGGCGCCGGCCCACGACTCTTGATCTTGCGCAGCAATTCAAATGGGTCGACGGCCCTACCTGCGCTATCTGCGGCCTCTCCAGCAATGTCTTTGTCTACACGGTTATCTGAGATCACCCTGCTCCTAATCTGGAATAACATAAAGAATCAATGATGATACGATCTGTCGACAGCAATCGCAAAGATCGTTCCAAGTCCTACATGCTACTCGCTATGGCCTAGGGCTAGAAACCTTCAGGTGTTACACTTATCGACCTTACCAATTACTACAATGTAACGCCGCGGACACCATGCCCTCAAAATTACGTGAATCAGAATTTCGAGACTTACTTAGCCAAGATAGACCACTGATTGACGTTCGTGCCCCCTTGGAGTTTATGCGTGGTGCCTTTCCTGCGTCTGTAAATCTGCCGCTGCTTCTAGACGATGAGCGACACGAGGTCGGCAAACAATTCAAGAGTGCGGGGCAGGATGCCGCCATAATCCTCGCCAACGAATTGGTTGGCGGCGACAACAAGCTAGAGCGCCTCAGTAAATGGAAAGACTTTCTCAAGCGTAACCCTTCCGCTGCAGTTTATTGCTTTAGAGGCGGCCTGCGTTCGCAGACGGTGCAGCAATGGATGATCGATCAGGGCATTAATGTCCCTCTCGTAGAGGGAGGCTACAAGGCGCTGCGGCGTTTCCTTTTGAAGACAATAGAAAGGGTAACCGGCCAATCCAGCTTCATGATCATAGGCGGAAAAACTGGCAGCGCCAAAACGCACCTGATCAATGCGCTTAACTACAGTATTGATCTCGAGGGCCTAGCCAATCATCGCGGCTCGGCTTTCGGGCGACGCATTCTTGGACAGCCCACACAAATTGATTTTGAAAATCACCTCGCCATAGCTCTGTTAAAGCTTCCCTACGAGAAACCCGAACATCTATTCCTGGAGGACGAAAGTCGTGCAATAGGCTCTCTTTCCCTACCGAAGGAATTCCATGACAAGATGGGCGATTCACCCATCGCCATGCTGGAAGAGACTCTCGAGGCTCGCATAGAGACAATTTACAAAGATTACATCTACTCCAACTACAAAGATTTCCAGAATCAAGATAGAGAAGCTGCTCAGCAAAATTTTTCCGAATTCCTCCTGGGCAGCTTGCAACGAATACAGAAACGCCTTGGAGGCGAGAAATTTACGCAGCTGCACGCCATCATGAATGAGGCATTAACACATACCGACCCTGGCGAGTCAGAATCACTGCACAAGCTGTGGATCCAGCATCTACTATGCGACTACTACGACCCTATGTACGAATACCAGATGAACAAGAAACTAAACCGTGTCGTCTATAGAGGTAATAGAGACGAGTTCCTCGCCTGGGCATCACACCTAAATAGGGATAGCTAGGCAGTGACAATACGTCGATTCAATATTGAACCGCTACTCCCCTTGCTGCAACAGGGCTTTACTCTACTGACACCGAACAATAGAAGCGTTGACGGTATTTTGCGGGAATTCGCCAGCACTCAAGCTCGTGATGCAAGCACGCTCTCAGGGTGGCAACGCCCATCCGTATTCGCCATCGATATCTATATTCAACAGCTGTGGCAAGTCGCTGCCTCACAAGGCATTGCTCCCTTTCATAAAACGACGCTGTTAAGTCGCTTTGACGAACAAGAACTTTGGCTACAAATTGTAGAATCAAGTTTTGACAGATACCCCCTGCTCAATAGCGAGGAAACCGCAAGCTCGGTAGCCAGAAGCCATCAGTTCTTTAAACAGTGGAAGGTAGCGTCCTCGGACAAACTCGACCACTATCAAAGTGCCGTAGACTTTCAGACGTTTCTCGACTGGAGTAATCAGTTTGAAAAGGCCTGCTCGAAGAATAGCGCCCTCAGCCTTAGTGATGCTGGCAAAGTCATCATCGCCAACATAGAAGTGCTGCGCCAAATACTCCCACGAAAAATAGGCCTGATTAACTTCAATCAAGCACCCCCGCTCTACGCTGAACTATTTGAAGCATTTTCTCGGGTTAGTGATGTCAGCAGACAGGGGGAAGAAACCTCAGGGAAACAGCTAGGGCCGTCTTTTGCCGAGACTGATGCTGCGAGCACAAACCGCAGCTATCAGAATGCTAAAGATGAGGTTGCCGAATGCATAGCCTGGTGCCAGGACAAGGCGCGCCAGTCCACACAAGCGCACATAGGCATCATTGTTGATCCTGCCCGCTCTTTGGAAGCTCCAATTGAAGAGGCTCTATTTAAGGCGAGCACTAGCGAAACGATAGATAGCTTCGATCTTTCAAAGATTCTGAATCGCTACCATAGCAGCGAAAAACTCGACGAGACAGCGCACTTCAATAGGGCTATCTCACTACTGTCATTGAATTACGACCTGGTGGATAGCGAACGATTCTGCAGGCTGTTACAGTCTTCCTTTACCGCGGGCGCCGAATGCGAAATTCAGTCCCGCATCGCCCTAGAGACTACTCTGCGCAAGAAAGCCGAGGCGGAGATTCGGCTCAGCCAGTTACGTCAATTTATGCTGCAAGAAACAAGACAGCACTACTGTCCGATTCTTGCGGCTGCATTGCTCGAATTTAGCGAGTTGGCCCGTCATGCCGGCAGCCACCAAACTCTTCGCCACTGGCTACAGCTGTTTACCAAACAACTTCAGGCGCTAGGCTGGCCCGGCACCGGCTGCACAGAGGACAATCAACGACTCGCAGTCCAGTGGCAACAGAGCATACAGCGCTTCTCCGCCTCCTCTGCCATTCTCGGTAATATCTCAATCACCAAGGCACTCAGAAAATTACAGACCTTTCTGAAGCAGTCGAATGTAAATCTGAATTTCGATGATCGCCTACAGATTTCTATGCTCAATATCGAGGAGTCGCAAGACCTCGTGTTTGATCATGTATGGGTGCTCGCGGCGGATGATAAGAATTTCCCACAGGCTATAAACCCAGTTCCTTTTCTGCCCTATAGACTGCAGCAGGAACTGGGAATGCCCAACAGTTCCAACCAACAGCAATTAGAAATCGCCATTCAACAATTGGTAACGCTCCGTAAGAATACCGCAGGCACCATGGTTATTAGTCACCACACTCTCCAAGATGAGTTGTCTATCAGGCCCAGCGCATTACTCCAGGAAATACTCTTTGATGAGGCCGCAACAGATACAGACAATGCCAAGAACGAGGACGATCGCGAGAGAAAGCCAGCAGCAATGGCGAGAGCAAAGAACCACTTAGAGAGATTCCAGGATGTTCTCCACGTGCCGCTTCAACCCGATGAGGAAATTCTTGGCGGTACCGGCTTGCTCAGCAATCAATCGAATTGCCCCTTTAGAGCCTTCGCCAGAAATCGACTCAGAGCAACTGCGCTCGAAGAGTTTAGCCATGGACTGAACCCAATCGCCAGGGGCAATGCCTTGCACAAGGCGCTGGAGAATATGGGGTTGGGGATTGGAAATTCTAAGAGCCTACATGAGCGCTCCCTAGCCGAACTACAGAGACTGGTCAGTGCTAGCGCAAAGATTGCCACCGACTTCCTGAGAGCACATCACCCCGAGATCATGACTCCCGCTTTTTCCCTGCTCGAGCAGAAGCGCTTATCGAAGCTTTTGAATGGCTTTCTCGCAGTAGAGCAACAGCGGGCTGAATTCACCATACTTCAGAATGAGATGGCCGTTAGCTGGAAGCATTCCAAGCTTGCCTTATCACTGCGAATAGACCGGGTCGATCAGCTTGAGGATGGCAGCCTGGCTCTCATCGACTACAAGACTGGCAAGCACACTAACTACAAATGGCTGGACGAGCGGCCAGATGATATGCAGCTTCCACTCTATCAGATTGCGATTCAGAACAGTGATGAGAAGCCGGTAAGCGCAACACTTATCTATCAGCTGAACGCTGAGAATATTGGCCTGGTAAGTCCAATCGGCATAAGCACCCTCGGCGTGACAGTAAAAACCAATAGCCAGGCGAAAAACTTCGCTGGAGACTGGCCTGAATTACACGAGTTCTGGAACAAGACCATTTACTCGCTTGTACAGGAATTCGAGGATGGCCTCGCTGCGGTGGCACCTGCCCGAGGTTATACAACTTGCCAACACTGCGATCTTGGCCCCCTCTGCCGGGTGGCCGAATCGGAGCAGGCGCTGTTTCTTGCGGGCGAGGACGAGCTATGACTAATGCCCAGAGCAAGGTTGTAGACCTAGATGCCAGGCAGAACGCGCTGGACACGTCCTGCTCTATAGCCGTTCAGGCGCCAGCAGGTTCCGGCAAGACTGAGCTACTTAGCCTACGCTTTCTTAAACTGCTCGCCATATGCCAACACCCAGAAGAAGTGTTAGCGATTACCTTCACGAAGAAGGCGGCTAATGAGATGGCAGAGCGCATTCTGAATACGCTGGAATGGGCTCAGAACATCGATCCGAATGCTATTCAGACTCAGCTTGACCATGACCGCTACGAGATTGCGAATAGCGTTTTACTACAAGACAAGGAGATGTCCTGGCAACTACAGCAGTCTCCTAATCGTCTACGCATTCAAACTATCGACAGCTTTTGTAATTTTCTCGCAAGCAGGCTGCCCATTCTCTCTAACTTCGGCGGTCCACTGCAGATCAGCGAACAAGTCGATGATTGTTATCAATTAGCTATTCGCAACTTTCTCAAACTACTGGATTCAGATTCGCCTATCGCCGCCTCGATTGCCGAACTGATGCTGCATTTTGACAATGACGGCAACAAGCTAGAAACACTGTTAGGCAGCCTCCTAAAGCAACGCGAACAGTGGATTGGCGATATCGTTGGGGTTGCAAGTGACCCGCAGCAGGCCTTACAGCATCTAACTGATAATCTCTTGGAACTCGTCAGCGAATCAATAGCCGAAGCCACACATTTGCTACAGCCCTATTCTGCGCAGCTACTACCCTTACTAGACTATGCGACAAAGAACCTTGCAGACGAGGACAGTGACTCTCAGTTACTGCTATGTGCTGGCCTCGATGATTTGCCCCCTGGCGAACCGTACAATCTCAATGTCTGGATTGGCCTCAGTGAATTGCTTCTAACCAAGAGCATGGACAAAGCAGCTTTTCGCAAGACCGTCAATAAGAATGCCGGCTTTCCAGCCGCATCCGGCAACAAAGAACAGAAACTGTTACGCAGCGATAACAAGAAAGCCATGGAGAGCTTGCTAAAATCGTTGACCGAAGCAGACGGACTCTTATCGTCACTAGACTACTTGCGTAGGCTTCCCCTGCCAAACGACGACAGTAATTCCTGGGACTTCCTGCACACCCTCACCGCGGTGTTGCCTACTCTGATGGCGCAGCTCGAACTGGCGTTCACACAGAAGAACAAGGTTGATTATCCGCAGGTTAGCCTGGCTGCAATTCGCGCACTGGGTAGCGAAGACAATCCAACCGATCTAGCCCTTAGTCTCGACTACCAGATCAAGCATATTCTCGTAGATGAATTTCAAGACACATCGTCGTCGCAGATGGACTTGCTTAAAAGACTGACCGCCGGTTGGGAGCCTGACGACGGCAGGACTCTGTTTGTAGTCGGCGATGCAATGCAGTCCTGTTACGGATTTCGCAATGCCAATGTGGGCCTATTCATTCGACTGCGGGAGACTGGCCTTGGGCACATTGCAATGCTGCCGATTGACCTCGTCGCGAATTTCAGATCGGACACCGGTGTAGTCGACTGGGTTAACGCTACCTTCGCCGGAGCCTTCCCTGCCCATAACGACATCTCTAGAGGTGCAGTTAGCTATTCCTATTCTCAAGCCGTTCACTCAAGAGATGTGACGCCCGCGGTGACTAGCCGAATCTATCAATACAGCGATCAAAGCAAGACCGAAGCAGCGATAGAAGAAGGCGCATATATAGCTGAAGAGATCTCGGATTTGAGAAAGCAGTTTCCCAAGCGCAAGATAGCGATACTCGTTCGCAGCCGAGGCCATCTTGAATATATTTTGCCCGCTCTTCGCGAAGCAGAAATACCCTGGCTCGCTAATGAAATAGACAGACTCGACAGTCTGCCCGTAATTACCGACCTAAGGAGTCTAACAAGCGCTATATGCAATCAGGCGGACAGGCTATCCTGGCTGGCAATACTGCGCGCACCTTGGTGCGGCATCTCTCTGGAAGACCTTCATCTTGTCGCAAGCTGGAAAATCAATATTAGCGTCTATGAAAGTCTGAGCCAGCTATGCTCAGACCCGCAAGCGCCTAAACTTAGCGCAGACGGACAGGCAAGAATACACAGCATCACCGCCGTATTGAGGAACGCCTTAGCAGCAAAACAACATGGCAGGATTAGCCGCGTAATACGCAGCACATTTATCGACCTAGGCGCAGAGTTGCTAATTAGAACTGACGCAGAACTGGACAGCGTCGAGAGATTTTTCGAAATCCTGCAGTCCTGCGAAGTCGCTGGCGGCCTGGAAAACTTTGGCGACTTTGAAGCCAGGATTGCAAACAGCTTCGTATCGTCGGCTGCGGATACCCAGGCTAACCCTGTGCAGATAATGACTATTCACAAATCGAAAGGACTGGAATTCGACCATGTCTTTCTACCCGGTCTCGCTCGCACGAGTCGCGCAGATGACAAGGCACTACTATTGTGGCATCAGCGGCTGAATAAGTACGGTCAGAATAGAATATTTCTGGCTACACTTTCTGCAACAGGTAGCGAAGACAACAATCTCTATAATTTACTTAAGTTTGAGAAGGCAGAAAAATCTCGACTAGAGAGCACCCGACTCCTTTATATCGGCGTTACCCGCGCAATGAAATCCGTCTACCTCTCTGCCGCATTAGCTGACAAGGACGGCATGATTACAGCGCCTGGCTCACGGACTCTGCTAGCGACTATCTGGGCACAGATGACGGAATCTGCCATCTATGCAAGTGGTGACAATGCAATCGATTATATTACTGTGAACTCTATGCGCCCGCTTATCGATCAGCAAGACCCTCTGCAATCATCGCACCGACTCCAGCGCCTAACTGACGATTTCTTTGTAAATTCCCATCAGAGTCTGACAACCGCAGATACCACCCTCGATGCTGAAGACGCAGACGAAGTTGCTGCAACTGTGCTTGTCAGTGAAAATGCACTGCAGATAGAGATAGGCAATCTGGTACACGAGTCGTTGCAAAACCTTGTGTCAAACAAGTCATTACTAGAGGATGAAAATTTAACTCAACTAAGACTGCACTGGCGACGGCGGCTAGAGCTATTCTCATTTAATCCTACCGATACACAAGCGGCACTCGATAAAATTGAGACTTCTCTTCTACAGACGCATAACAATTCTGAATTGAGCTGGATATTCGATAGCACTTTAGAGCAAAGCGCTGCCGAACTCGCGATGCAGAGTTACGCGAAGGGCTATGTGCAAACTCACGTTGTGGATCGTACATTTATCGATAAGAAAGGCGTTCGCTGGATCATCGATTACAAATCTTCCGAACCTCCCCCGAACCAGACCGCGGAAGACTTTATCGACGAGCAGCTAGAGCTCTACTCGGGGCAGTTAAATAGGTATAGAAGTCTGTTTAGTGAAGAGCAGAACGAGGGGGTTAAAACTGCCTTGTTATTCACGAGCATTCAGAGGCTAGTAGAGTGCGCTACGCTGTCTACAAAATGAGCTACATATCCTGTTCGGCTATAGCGAAAATGCCCGGCGCATTGCGCAGATAACCCTTATAGTCCATGCCGTAACCAAACAGATAGTAATCCGCAACTTCCAAGCCAACGAAGTCCGCCACGACGTCTGGCTCTTTTCTAGTATGTAACTTATTTAGCAAAACAGCTGTGTGCACCGACTCGCAGCCCTGTTGCAGACAGTATTCGACGATCAATTTCAATGTCGTACCCACATCCAGAATATCATCGACCAGCAGAACATGGCGACCTCGTAAAGATTCGCTGGGATAGACTTTCCACTGGAGATCCTTACCGCTTGTTCCACCGCGATAACGCGTGGCATGCAGATAGTCCATTTGCAGCGGAAAATCTAATCGAGTCGCCAGCTTACCGCTAGTTATGAGCCCGCCATGCATGATGCAGATCAATAGCGGATTCTTGCTCGAAAGCTCTGCGCTAATCGAAGCCGCCATGCTATCCAGAGCAGACTCGACTTCACCCTCGTCGTGTAAACAAGTCGAGCGCCCTACTATCTCTTCTGTCAGCTCTGGAGTCATTAGCTTAGGGTTCTGCTTGGACAGCATTGTTGCCCATTAGTCCATCCAGACCATCCAGAGTACGCGTTGGAAAAGCGAAGTCAGCACCATGAGAGTGAACGATCTCAACGATTTTCAACAAGACATCCTGTTTAATTTCATGAAAGTCCACCCAGTTCGTTGTCTTGGTAAAGGTGTAGATGAAAAAATCCAGAGATGAAGCCCCGTAGCTCAGGAAATTCACTATCAGGGTCTGGCTGGTATCAATTTCATCATGAGATTGCAACATAGCCTTAACGTCTTTCACTATAGCGCCCATCTTTTCAGAGTCCTTATAACGAATCCCAATTGTTTCCTTAATGCGCCTATTAGACATGCGTGAAGGATTTTCCAGAGAGAGCGTATTAAACACAGAATTTGGCACGTACAAAGGCCGCTTATCGAACGTCCTCACAACCGTCAGTCGCCAGCCTATCTTCTCTACCGTGCCTTCTATTTCTCGATCCGGCGATCTTATCCAGTCACCCAGCGCAAAAGGCCTGTCCAGATAGATCATCAATCCGCCGAAGAAATTCGCCAGCAAGTCTTTGGCCGCGAAACCTATCGCGATACCACCTACTCCGCCAAATGCCAGCAAAGCGGTAACCTCTATGCCCAGGGTTGGCATGCCAATGAGTATTGCTGAAATCAGTGTCGCCAGTCGCAGCAATTTTCCCAGCGCTTGAATCGTTGTAGGATCTAAAGTCGTACCAAGCTCATCTGCCTCGTCCTGCTGGCTCTGCAATAAGCGCTCTTCGGCACGATTGATAAAACGAATCAGAAATAGAGCGATCAGCACGATGAAAGTTAGCTGTCTGAATATGTCGAGATTCGTCGCAGAGAACAGCTCCGTATCGACATAGCCGTCACTAATTTCAACAGCCCATAACAGCCCCATTATCAGAATGAAATAACTAAGAGGTAAGCGTGCGGCATCGAACAGGGCATCGTCCCATGCGTTACTAGTCTTTTCAAAATGGCTGCCAACAATTTTAAGAAAGCGCATCGCAATATAGCGGGCAAGCAAGGTGATCGTGACAACGGCAAATAACTCTGCCGCCCAACCCAAGTCTGTTAAATATTCAAACGACGTGATTCTTTCTAGCACTTTCTGGCATCTCCAATTAATTCAGGACGCGCCCGAGGTGGCGCGTAATAAAACCTAGTAGCTCGAGAGCTCGCTCACAAGCTCTTTCGCCTCAAGCCATTTATCACTCTCATATAAGTGGGCATGATTGTGGGCATTCTTAGCCAGCATGCAGCCTATCCTGTCACTACCCGGCTGCTGCTTCTTGTCTAGATAGGCAACTAAATCTGAGGCTTGTCGCGGCTCATTGCAGACCAACACCATATCGCAGCCCGCCGCCAATGCCAGATCGGCGCGCTGAGCCACAGAGCCGGCGCTGTGCGCCGCGCTCATCGTTAGATCGTCGCTGAACACTACCCCGTCAAAACCTAACTCCTTACGCAACAGTTCCTGAATCCAGACCCGAGAAAAACCCGCACAGTGCTGATCGATTTTTGGATAGACGATATGAGCCGGCATGATGGCATCGAGACTATTGCTGCAGTGAGCAAAAGGCACCAGGTCGTGCCGCCTTATCTCGTCTAAATTACGCTCGTCCCTAGGCAACTCTGTATGAGAATCCGCCATCACCATACCGTGACCAGGAAAGTGTTTGCCCGTAGCCGCCATGCCGGCCTCATGCATGCCTTCAATATACGCCATACCGAGCTCGCTTACCTTGCTTCCGTCTGCCGCGAAAGCCCGATCTTTGATAACAGGGCTATTAGCATCGAACAAGTCCAAGACCGGTGCGAAGCTGATGTCAATTCCATACTGCATAAGCTCCGCTGCCATGGCCCAGGCGCAGAGCTTTGCCGCGGCAAGCCCACGCTCCGGATCTCTTTCATATTCCAGGCCCACTGCGCGCAGCGGTGGCAGGGCCAGAAAATGTTCGCGAAAGCGCTGGACACGACCTCCCTCTTGATCGACCGCTACCAGCAATTGATCGTTACACTGCTTTATTGACGCGACAAGATCTGTGAGCTGCTGCGGTGATGCGTAATTTCGGCTGAATAGTATTACACCTCCAACCTGCTGATGCTGAAGAATTTCTCGTTCCTGGGCATCTATACTGAGGCCTTTGAGGTCTAGCATGATGACGCCAGTGTCAATATTTGTATGCTGCATTTTTCTTACTCGGTTTCTGAGCGGCAATTATCACAAATATGTTCCAAGCTAGCAAAATCGCTTTCTCAAGCGAGTCAATCGCTTAGCAATTTCTGTTAACTTGAAGGATAAGGGTCTCGTATTCTAATCGATAAATATCGCTTTCAATTCGCAATGAAAAGTCACTATAGTTGAGTTTTAACGGAAGCCACAATTCAATCTTTAGCACTACAAGGAGTTCTTTCATTTAAATCTGCATGACCCTGGAGACAAGGTAATGAATAAAATTCTGCCCGAAGTTTCTGTATGGTACCAAGAGCTAGCAAGTGGAGCCCTCTTTGAAGTCGTCGCAGTCGAAGAGGATAGCAGCACTATAGAGATCCAGATGCTCGATGGCGAGCTAGGCGAGTACGATTTTAGCACTTGGCGACACCTCATAATCGGCCAGGCCGAGGCGCCAGAAGACTGGCGTACACCCTACGAACTCAATAGCGAAGACCGGCTCTACTCCGACCAGGTGTTTATCCCCGAGAATTTCTCTGGCGCCCTGCTCCATATCGAGCCGGATCCGATAGACCTTGGTGACGATTTTCAGATCTTATACGGTGCGGGAAGTCGCTAAACTAGTAGCATCCCATCACTAAAGTTTTATTGTCTTTGACGGATAACTGTATATAATTACAGTGATTACCACCGCAAAGGACATTAGCATGCTTAAGCTTACCTCCCGGCAAGAAGAAATCCTCGCTTATGTTAAGGAGTACATGCAAGAGACTGGTTACCCACCTACTCGCTCCGAAATAGCCAGCAAGATGGGCTTCAAATCACCCAATGCCGCAGAAGAACATCTGCGGGCACTGGCCCGGAAAGGAGCAATCGAGGTCCTTCCCGGGACATCCAGAGGCATCAAACTCCCTATTAACGAGCAGCTTGGTCTCCCTATCATAGGCCAGGTAGCAGCGGGCAGCCCGATTCTTGCGCAGGAATCTATCGCCGACTATTGCGATATCCCAGCCGACATGTTTTCGCCCAATGCCGACTACTTGCTGACAGTTAAGGGCACCAGCATGATCGATATAGGCATCTTCGAAGACGACCTACTGGCAGTGCATAAAACCAATAGCGCCAACAATGGCGATATAGTCGTTGCAAGAATAGATGATGAAGTGACGGTAAAACGACTAGAGAAGGGCCGCAGCAAATACAAACTGAGCCTAATGCCCGAAAATCCAGACTATGAACCTATCGAAGTGGACTTGAGAAGTAGTGATTTCGCTATCGAGGGAATCAGCGTTGGCGTAATTCGTCGCAATATTTAATTAGTCTATACGGCTAATCCTGCTGTGACAGCACTGGGGCTGTCACACAGAACCACTAATCCTTCTTCGCGGCCTTCTTTTTTACTTTTTCTTGGCCGCTTTCTTCTTGGCTACCTTTTTCTTGGCGACTTTCGCTTTTTTCTCCGGCTTGCTGACAACCCACCTATCGCCTTCATAGAAAGCCTTCCAACCCGTCGCCTTCTTGTCGACTTCGGTTTGAACATATTGCTCTTTCGTTTTGCGGCTAAAACGAACCAGAGTCTTATTGCCCTCGTCGTCTTCAACTGGCGCCTTCAATAGAAACTCGTATTTCGGATCGATCTCGCTCTTGTGTGGTAACAGCTCTTCAATATAAGGCGCTCTGGTTTCACGATTGCGGGGAAACTTACTCGCCGCCAGGAACATTCCCGACGCACCGTCGCGCAACACGTAGTGATCTTCGACTGTTTCGCAGGCAAGCTCGGGCATTTGCACCGGATCCATCTTCGGCGGTGCCGCTTCGCCATTACGCAGGAGCTTGCGCGTATTCTTGCAGTCTTCACTGCTGCAACCAAAATACTTGCCGAATCGGCCGGTCTTCAATTGCATATCATGACCACATTTATCACATTCGATAATTGGCCCATCATAGCCGCGAATCTTAAATTCGCCGTTCTCTACCTCGTAACCCTGGCAGTCTGGATTATTCCCGCAGACATGCAACTTGCGCTTCTCATCGATGAGATAAGGCTCCATCGCAGTATTACATAGCGAACACCTATGCTTCTTGCGCAATAGGATGTTTTCCTGCGCCTCCGCCTCTTCCGCCGTGTCGGTGCGAATCGCATCATCACCGGGGGTCAGATTGATCGTGGACTTGCAACGCTCCTTAGGTGGAAGCGCATAACCGGAACACCCGAGGAATACACCCGTCGACGCAGTACGGATCTGCATATGTCGGCCACACTTAGGACATTCGATATTTATGTCGGTAGGATTATTAGTGCGCATACCGCCATCTTCGGCCTCAGCCGTAGCCAGCTGACTGGTAAAGCCTTCGTAGAATTCATTTAACAGCTTCTTCCAATTCTTTTCGCCGCCGGCAACTTCATCGAGAGACTCTTCCATCTTTGCGGTGAAATCATAATCCATCAGTTCAGCGAAGCTCTCCTGCAAACGCTCGGCGACAATATCGCCCATCTTCAGGGCATAAAAGCGCTTGCTCTCGGTTCGAACATAGCCACGATCTTGAATCGTCGAGATGATAGAAGCATAGGTAGAAGGACGGCCAATGCCGCGCTTCTCTAGCTCTTTCACTAAGCTGGCTTCGGTGAAGCGAGCTGGCGGCTTGGTGAAATTCTGAAAGGGCTCCAGTAATTCGAGATCGAGCGAATCGCCCTCCTCCACAGCTGGCAATACAACATCTTCATCTTTCGATGGCATCACCCTGAGATAACCATCGAATTGCATGATTCGTCCCTTGGTACGTAGCTCGAACTCCGCGGCAGAGACTGTGATCGAAGAGCTAAGATAGCGAGCCGGCTGCATCTGACAGGCAACAAAGTATTGCCAGATTAGGGTATACAAACGCACCGCGTCGGGCTCCATGCCCATCAATTTCTCTGCCACCATCTTTACTTCTGTAGGCCGTATCGCCTCGTGGGCTTCCTGAGCGCCCTCTTTGGAACTATAGAACATCGGCTTTTCGGTTAAATACTTGTCGCCGAAACTCTTATCGATGTAATTTCGGCACATTGCTATGGAATCATTACTCAGATGGGTCGAGTCGGTACGCATATAGGTTATATAGCCCGCTTCGTAGAGCCGCTGCGCCATCATCATCGTCTTCTTGACACCGAAGCCTAGCCTGGTGCTCGCGGCCTGCTGCAAGGTCGAGGTGATCAGTGGTGGCTTCGGCTTTGAAGAAGTTGGGCGGTCCTCGCGCTTGAGCACCTTGTAGTCGGCAGACTCAAGCGTCGCTAGTGCCGTATCGGTATCGGCTTTATTGTTGGGCCTAAAATTACTGCCGCTTTGTCTTACTATTTGGCAGCGTAGCTTTTCTTTCTTCTTGGTATCTAGCTTTGCGTAGACTTCCCAGAATTCCTCAGGAATGAACGCGCGAATCTCCTGCTCTCGCTCTACAACGAGACGCACAGCTACCGATTGCACACGACCCGCCGACAGGCCTCGCGCCACCTTGGCCCAAAGCAATGGCGAAACCATGAAGCCAACAACCCGGTCTAAGAATCGTCGCGCCTGCTGAGCTTCGACATAACGCATATCGAGTTCGCCGGGCTCCTGAAAGGCATCAGTGATCGCTTTCTTTGTGATTTCATTGAAAACAACGCGTTTATAACGATCGGGGTCGCCACCTATAGCTTCCTGTAAGTGCCAGGCAATAGCCTCCCCTTCTCTATCAAGGTCAGTCGCAAGATAGATGTGATCGGCGTTCTTAGCCAGCTTCTTCAGCTCGGCAACGACTTTTTCCTTGCCTGGTAGAATCTCATACTGGGCCGCCCAATCCTGCTCTGGATCTATACCCATTCGCTTCACAAGTTGTTGTTTGGCCTTCTTTTTCTTGAAGATGACTTTTTCTTCAGGGGCCATCTTGCGAGTCAATGCCGCTGCTGCGGCACGGGCCTTGGTGTCTATAGCCTTACCACTACCACTGGTGGGTAGATCTCGTATGTGTCCGACGCTGGACTTAACAATGTACTCGTTACCCAAGTACTTATTGATAGTTTTTGCCTTAGCGGGAGACTCGACTATTACTAAAGATTTAGACATTGGCTATAAGTTTTCTCTGATTTTTGCGATTGTGGCTACTCGAACTGCGCACATATATAAGGATAAGTTGGAGATGGGTCAAGTTTTCTCTTAAAAAAATATTTGCCAGGGACATCGAATACTGGGGCTCTCACCAAGCAAGTTAGCAATATCTAAGGGAAATGTAGCAATTGCCAGAGGGAATATTAGCGTGAAATTAATTATTACCAAAGTTGAGTTATTTGCACGGAATCACAAAAGGCCTAGAGTCAAATCAGGCCATCCGGGATAATTTTCAAGGCGTTTGGATTAATGAACAGAGCCTGCAAAGCGATTTTTCCATCACAATGCAGACTATAGATTCGGAGATTAAATTGTTAGACATGACGCTTCGCTAGAAGCCTGGAGACTAGACTCTGACCTCGCGGCACCAGCCTCGCTTGTCATCGAGCTCACCCTTCTGTATTCCTACCAGAAGATCGTAAACTTTCTGCATAGTAGGCCCCACTTCCGACCCTGCATCGCCAACCTCATTCCATTGCCCGTCAAACCATATCTTCCCGATCGGGGAAAGTACGGCCGCGGTGCCACAGGCTCCCGCCTCCTGAAAGGTGGCAAATTCTGCGCGCAGGTCTATAGGCCTTTCTTCGGTACTCATACCTAACTCTTCAGCGGCCAGGGTCATTATCGATCGACGCGTAATACTCGGTAATATGGCATCCGACTTGGGCGTGAGTAAGACGCCATCCTTTGTCGATATGAGAATATTCGCAGAACCCGCCTCATCGATGTAGCGGCTCTCTCTCGCATCAAGATAAAGAGCCTCGTTCGCCCCAATCTCCTGTGCAAGCTTGGTTGCAAGCAAACCGCCCGCATAGTTCGCCCCTACTTTATAGCTACCGGTACCCTTAGGCGCCGCTCGGTCAACGTCCGACACCGCCAGGCTTATTACCGACAGGCCAGCCCGCTTGTAGTAAGGCCCAACTGGAGAAACAAAAACACGAAACTCAAATTCATTAGCAGGCTTTAAGCCCAGGTTTTCGCCTACGCCAATCAACATAGGCCGAATATAAAGTGATGCTCCCGAGCCGTAAGGGGGGATCCAGGCATAATTTGCCCTAACCGCCTCTTCAACGCCGCGCATGAATAGCTCGGTCGGCACGGCGGGCATTAGCAACCTGGCAGCGGCTTGATGCATCCGCTCGCAATTCAAATCGGGACGGAATAACAATACGCGACCGTCGGGTGCGGTCTGTGCTTTCATCCCTTCAAAGCACTGCTGCGCATAGTGCAAAGACGGCGCACCCTCGTGCACAGCAATCATTTCGCTGCTAACTAGCTCGCCTTCGTTCCAACTACCCTCAGACCAATTTGCGCTAAAGCGCGAATCAGTGCGCTGGTATTGAAACCCGAGATTGGCCCAATCGAGTGCTTTCTTTTCCATCTGCATGTTAACTTTTACGTCCACTATAAAACCTGTGTAATGAGGGCGCCTATTATCGAGCAAAAATGTCGAAATATCTATGCTGGCCGGCTCTGACAGCACGGCGATAACTGGCTCTGAGCACCCACTTGAGATAGACTCTGTTCGCTTTCAATCTGTCGTACGGGGAAGTACAAGCCAGCTAAAAACTGGCAAAATACAGGTAAACAATGAATCTCATCGATATCGGTGCCAATCTTAGCCATGAATCCTTCAGCCATGACCTAGACGCTGTCATCGCCACTGCAATCGAGGCCGGGGTTTCCCATATCATTGTTACGGGCACAGATACGACATCAAACGAGGCTGCACTGGCGCTGAGTAAGAGCAGGCCAGCTATTTTAAGCTGCACCGCGGGCTATCATCCTCATGTCGCCGAGAGTTTCGACGATCAGGCGCTGCTCTCGGTGCGCTCACTCGCCCAGGATGACAAAGTTGTCGCCATAGGCGAGACCGGACTGGATTTCAATCGCAATTTTTCTAGCAAGGAATCTCAGCTAAAGGCCTTCGAGCAGCACTTGATTCTCGCCGCAGAGCTGGGAAAACCCCTGTTTCTGCACCAACGTGACGCCCACCCCGAATTTTTAACGCTTCTGCGCCGTTACCGTGAGCAGATAGCTGGTGGCGTAGTCCATTGTTTCACCGATAGCAGGCAGGCACTGGAAGATTATCTTGCTATGGACATGTATATCGGTATAACCGGATGGCTATGTGATGAAAGACGCGGCATGGATCTGCAGGCAATGGTGGGACTAATTCCCCCCGACAGGCTACTGATTGAGACCGATGCTCCCTATCTGCTACCAAGGACACTGAGCCCGAAACCGAAAAACCGCAGAAACGAGCCAAGACACCTGGTAGAGATACTGAAAATACTGGCAAGTTGCTGTGATCGGCCACAAGAGCAAGTCGCGATTGAGACTAGCGACAACGCCCGGCGACTATTCAGCTTATAGGTCACGCCACTGCTTAAAACACGGCCCTAGTTGCCAGCAGTTCCTCAGAATTGATAATAGATTCATACACCTATTCGCCATTTCGACTGATTTTGCTGTATTTTAGCTGTAAAATAATCGCCGTTTAGCGATATGATCGATACCCGTCCTGCTTCGGCAGGGTAATTGACTACTATATAAAGAAGAAAGACACCGGTCAGGCATTGAATAAAAGAGCATTTCTACAAGGCTTCTTTACGCGAGCACAGTCGCTTTTGGCGGCCATTTCATGTGGCAGCGAATTAATCAGAGCAGCCCGCTTCTGGCCAGCCCTCCTAGCGTAGACTCGGGCACAGCTAAGCCTCTAGTAAACGAAATTAGCGAGTCCTTCAAATTCATGGCTATCGAGCTTGAGTCCGTCAAACCAAAAGAGGGTATACCGACACCGGCCCCTGTCATCACGCCCGACAAAGACCCCAATATACCCTATAAAGTAGCCGAGCTAGACGAATTCGAAGTGGAGAGTTACCTGCGAAAGATTAGAAATTTCGATGCTATTTTCGCCAGTGATATCTATCTAGATGCTCGCTATGAAGCTCTGTTGCTTCGCACCACACAGCATCTATCTCGCGTAGAAACACACATCGGCCATGGTAATTTTAACCTCATGAGCTTCGACGAGATGCTACGGTATGGGCGAAGCTTCGCAGAGATAGGCAAATTTGAGGCAGACGAACTAAATTTCCGCGAAGAAGTCTTCTTTGCCAACCCAAATCGCTATGGCTTTTTCGGCAAAAAAATAAGCGCAGAAATCACCGATTTTATTCCACGCAATGACGTTGCCAAGATTCCTAACACTGCTCATTTTCTGTTGCGGGGAAAATCTGAAGCACTCTACCATCAAATCAAGAAGGACGTTGGCGACGAAGTCGTTCTAACTTCAGGCGTACATCGTAAAACAGATGCACCTCTTTCTTGCGAAAGCTATTGAGGCGAACGGCAACCTTTCACGCGCTTCTCGTTCACTTGCGCCTCCGGCGCATTCCCATCACGGTATAGGAGATTTCGATATTGGTAAAATAGGTTTAGGCGCAAAGAATTTTACGGCAGATTTTTCGCAAACCGCCGAGTACAAGAAAATTGCCCGACTCGGCTATGTCGACATCCGCTATCCCACCGACAACCTCGTCGGTATCCGCTTTGAGCCTTGGCACATTAAAATAACGTAGTCAGTTCCTCAACACCAAAAGGCCAACCTATTTCTTTCCCGTTTGCCGCATTTTTTACTACAGGTATGCGAATCCCATACAGCTCAACTAATTTCTCATCGGTACTGATATCTACTTCCTCGATCTCAAACCGATTCCTATTATTCGCTGCCTGAACCAGCTCTTGCAGTAGCAGATCAGCATGCTCGCAAAGGTGACAGCCAGCAGTCGTGTAGAAGATTAATTTATTCAACTTCGAAACCAACCTCGTTCTAAATCCTCGCCTAAGTGTCTATGCGGGTAAGGATTCGTTCAATCAGTGCAGGACCATTATAGATAAAGCCGGTATAGATTTGTAAAAGATCCGCTCCAGCGCTCAGTCGTTGCTCGGCATGTTCGGCAGACATAATTCCGCCTACGCTGATTATGGGCAGCTTCTCCCCTACCTCTGCCTTGATGCACTTCAAGACCTCACAGGACTTCACGCTCAATGGCGCTCCACTAAGCCCACCAGGCTCCTCAGATAACGGATTTGCAGCGATCGAGGATCTATCCAGAGTAGTATTGGTAGCGATGACTCCGTCGAAATCGCGACTCAGAAGGCTCTGGCAGCAGGCAGTGATTTGCTCCTCTGTCATATCTGGCGCTAACTTGATGGCAATCGGCGTATAGATCTTATGCCGCTCTTGCAGTAGCGCTTGCTCCTGCTTTAATTCATCCAACAAACGAGTAAACTCGTCTCCGAACTGCAGGGTACGAAGCCCAGGCGTATTCGGCGAAGAAATATTGACGGTAATATAATCAGCCAGTTGATAGGCACGTTGCAGGCAGTCAATATAGTCCTGATTAGCCTGCTCTACCGGCGTATCGAAGTTTTTACCAATATTAATTCCTAACACACCACGGTTACTTAAGCGGGCAATATTCTCGCAGGCATGATCGATGCCTTTGTTGTTAAAGCCTAATCGATTGATTATGGCCTGCTCAGATTTAAGGCGAAACATCCGCGGCTTGGGATTACCGGGCTGCGGACGCGGGGTCACTGTCCCCACCTCGATAAAACCGAACCCCATGGCAGACAAGGCTTCCACATAATCGGCATTCTTATCCAGGCCAGCCGCAAGACCTACGACATGTGGAAAGTCGATCCCCATGACTCTCTTGGCATGCACCTTACCGGCGATGTTCGGCGCGAAAAGGCTAGAGATACCGAGACCATCACCAATCTTCATCGCACGCAGAGCGAAATCATGGGAAGCCTCCGCGGGGAGACAAAATAAAATATTACGTAGAAATGTATACAAGAAAAAGTCGCCAGGTTTGTATAAGGGCTTAGCCATTATTGAATAAGCCGATTGCGGTTAGTGAATTGTACGCAGTATTCACATCGGCTAACAGTGCAAATCAAGCACAGGCCCTATGCTTTCACAATGAAATATTTCGCTCTAGCTCTTCACTACTGTCTGTTGAGCCAAGGCCTGCAACTCCCGCAGCACTACCGAGAACATGGCGTAGTCAGGCTCCTGCTCAGCCTTCAGAAATTCCAACATCTCTTTTGCACGCGCGAGCGACTTAGCATTGTCTTCGCTCCATTTATTGACCTGGCTTGCGGCAGACCCTGCCTGATCAACATTCGCTACAATATTCGATGTCAGGACGCGTTGCTGCCAGGACAAATCATCCAGATAGGACTCGCGAGCCAACGCCTGCCAGTTATTGCTGACATGGAGTTGGTTTATCATCTTGCCCAGCCAATTCAACTGCAACTCTTCACCCACTGCGTAGTAAACCTCGACAACCGCCGCAAACTTCTCCCCACTAGCTTCACTGATATCGACAAAGCTAGTAGCGGGAAATAGAAATTCACAGCGCGTTATATCCTGAGCGAGACCCTCTGAAACCCCGGCTGCAAGCAAGTCATCAAACTTCTCCTGATACATCTGCTGAAAATCCGGCGGCAACTTCCGCGGAAACATTCTCCGTAGAGTTACTATGGGAGCAAAGAACCTGTTCTTCGCTTCCGTGAAGCTCATTCCAGCGTCCTCATGACGCAGCAACCAACGCGTCGCCCGCCTTAGAAGACGAGTTAATCGTGTCATCATAACGGCCTGCGTATCGGCAGACACCATGTAGTCTAGCGACTCAATATGCTGCCAATATTTTTCTATAGCAAATATATCGATGGCCGTCACTGTAGCCTTAACCACATCGATTGTACTCGCCCCCGTCGACTCCACCATGCGATAGACGAAACTAGGCCCAACTAGATTCACTACGAAGTTTGCAAGCTGGGTCGCGACCAGTTCGCGGCGAAGCGGATGTTTTAATACTGCAGTTCTATATTTCTTCGAAAGATTTGCAGGAAAAGCATCGAAAAGAAAATTCTCAAGATAATTGTCATCTATATAGTCTGCTGTTACCAGAACCTGCTTGAGATGCATCTTCATATACGAGGTAACAGTTGCGAGCTCTGGTCGACTAAGAAATTGCTCTTTCGCTATCCTCTCATCCAACTGCTCGACACTAGGTAAAAACTCCAGGTCTCTGACTAGCCCCGCGTTATCTTCAAGATAGGAAATCAATCCCGCGTATTCCTTATTTCGAAATTCCATCTCGTAGTTAGCCAGACCTATCGTCTGCACCTGACGATAGTTATTATCAAGAACAAGCCGGGAAACATCTTCGGTCATGCTGTGCAGCAGGCTGCTGCGCTTGCCCTCACTCAGTCTATCCGCCTTGCCCAGTGTATTCAGCAAGATCTTAATATTGACCTCGTGATCCGAACAATCCACACCGGCGGAGTTATCGATAAAATCAGTAAGTGATACACCTCCATTCATGGCATATTCGATTCGCGCCAGTTGCGTAAAGCCGAGATTGCCTCCCTCTCCGATTACCTTGCAGCGAAGCTGATTGCCATTAACGCGCAGTGCGTCATTCGCCTTGTCACCTACCTCTTGATGGTTTTCCGCACTCGCTTTTACATAAGTGCCTATTCCTCCATTCCAGAGCAGATCCACAGAACTAACAAGCAGGGCCGAAATTAATTGATCCGGGGGAAGCGAATTCGCTTCGATACCGAAACACGCCTTCATCTGAGGGCTGATTTCGATAGACTTGGATTTCCGCGAAAAAACACCCCCTCCTTTTGAGATCAGACTAGCGTTGTAATCTTCCCAAGAAGAGCCGGCTTTCTTGAATAGCCTAGCGCGCTCGCTAAAACTCCTGGCGGGGTTTGGCTGCGGATCTATGAAGATATGCAGGTGATTAAATGCAGCTTGTAGACAGATATGTTTGGAAAGCAACATGCCATTACCAAATACATCACCCGACATATCGCCTATGCCAACTACGGTGAAGCTTTCCTTCTGGACATCCTTTCCTAGCTCCCTGAAATGTCGCTGCACCGATACCCAGGCACCCTTCGCCGTTATCCCCATCTGCTTATGGTCGTAACCATTGCTACCACCGGAAGCAAAGCCGTCTCCCAACCAGAATCCATATTGATCGCTGAGACAGTTCGCAATATCAGAAAATGTCGCCGTGCCTTTATCGGCAGCTACCACTAAATAAGGGTCGTCGTCATCGCGCCTCACAACCGATAGCGGCGAGACGACCTTATTACCTACCCTGTTGTCGGTTAAGTCTAACAGGCCACGTATGAAAGTCTGGTAACAGGCTAAGCCCAATTCCCTAAATGACTCCCTATCGAGCCCAGAAGTATCTTGCTTAATGACAAAGCCGCCCTTGGCTCCCACGGGCACGATTACTGAATTCTTTACCTGCTGCGCCTTCACTAGACCCAACACCTCGGTTCTATAATCTTCACGCCTATCCGACCAACGCAGACCGCCCCGCGCAACCTTACCACCCCGTAGGTGGACTCCTTCCATTTGACGCGAGAATACAAATATTTCATAACGCGGTGTCGGCCTGGGCATACCAGTGATTCTGGTTGGATTAAACTTGAAGGAAAAATAATTCTTTAAGGCCTCGCCGGCAGCAGTTGGTTGAAAGTAGTTGCTACGCAGTGTCGCGTCGAACAAATTCAGATAAGCGCGCAACACACTGTCTTCAGACAAGACAGTGACCCCATCAATTGCTGCCGCTAATTTTCTTCGAATCCCCTTAGTCTTTTTTCTTTGCCTCTCGACCAACTCTGGATCGAATAGCTTGCCGAAGTATTCGATAAGTAGCTGGCAGATTTCACGATGACTAGAAAGCGTTTCTGCGATGTGAGCGACGCTATACCCAAATTGAATCTGTTTTAAATAGGACGCATAGGCTCGTAGCAGAGCAGCTTCCCGCCAGTTGATCTCAGCGGTGGTGACCAGGCCATTAAAGCTGTCGTCATCTACTTCGCCGTTCCAGACAGCCAGAAAGGCCTCTTCGAATATTTGCTTACTAAACGCTGTAAAACTTCCTAGCGGCTTAACCCGGTAAAGAGAAAACTCATGCAACCACACGCCTTCATCTGCACCTAGACGCAGGTTAAAGGTTCTCTCACTGATGATATTCAAACCAAGATTTTCCAGTATCGGATCCACGTCCGATAGGTGCAGCTGCTCACCATAGCTGAATATCTTAAAGCTGAACTCTGCCTGCCCATCCGAATTACACGGCGATAGATTAACCACTACCTTCTGGGTAGCATTAACCCGTTCAATATCCGCTATATCTCTCGCCGCAGTGTTAGCACTATAAGACTCTTTATATGCCTGAGGGAAACAATCGACGTACTCTTCATAAATCTTATCTGCGTCCGCATCGGAGTGCTGTTCTATTAGCGCAGTAGAGAAATATTCATCCCAAGGTTTAGTAAGGCGGCGCATTTCAGCCTCTATCTCGGCGGTGTCATAAACCACTTTCTCTATCTGCGGCACGCGAAAAATAAAATGGATCCTAGTGAATGCAGACTCGGACGTGTAGGTCGTAAATTCAACCTCTTCACCTTTTAGCCGCTGCTGCAGAAGCTTCTGCATCGTCAGCCTTACCTTCGTAGAGAAGGTGTCTCTCGACACGTAGACCAGGCAGGAAAAGAATTTTCCGTAGAGATCTCTGCGAATAAACAGCCGGCTATCACGTAGATCCTGTATTCGGGTTATCTCTGTCGATGTGTGCAGCAACTGACTTCTGCGGATCTGAAATAACTCATCTCTGGGAAACACATTGATAACTTGCAATAGGTCTTTAATGTTGTGTCCATTCTTTGCGAAGCCGGAGCGCTCCAGAACGCCATTCACTTTCTGTCGCACCAGAGGAATATCCAGCACTTCCTGAAAATACACGGACGAGGTATACAGCCCGGAGAACCGATGCTCGACGGCCACTTCTCCGTGCTCATCGAACTCCTTTAATAGCACATAGTCACAATAAGCTGGACGATGTACCTTGGAGCGCGTAGCCGACTTGGCGAAATTACATATCTTTTTCTTAAGAATTAGATCCGCTGCACCCATTGATAGATCAGACAATTTTACCTTGGGTTTAATATCTGTCTTGAATCGAGACACACCCAAAAGAGAATCCTTCTGGAGTTCGATAGAGGGACTGCGCCCCGAGCGATTGACACAGTATTTCTCATATCCTAGAAAGGTAAAGTGATCGTCGAGCAGCCACGAAATAAACTCCAGCGACTCTTGCAGACTCGCCTTGGGAAATGACATCGTATTTTCGTCGCTCTGGAGCGCATCACGGATTAGACGCAACTGCTTGCACATTGCGCCAAAATCTTTAACCGCAGCGGCGACGTGTTTTAAGGTATCGCGGATTTCTTTCTCAACTATCTTGCGGTGAGCATCGTCGATGCGAGCACAGTCCAGACAGATTAGCGCCTCTGTTGTCGATTGACCCGTGTCTCCATCATGAAGCTTTAGCAAACTACCAAAGCCTACGGCGGACTTACTGTTACCACGCTCGCTTTCCAGCACCGCATTGTTAATGTATTTGATGATTACGGAGCAGCGAAGAAGTGCCTGCCGCGTCGAGTCGACCAAAAACGGCATATCTTTCTGCAATATCAGGATACGAGTTCCGCTGCGCAGACCGTTCAACCCCGAATCGAAATGCAAAAATTTGATCTTTGGCGTCTTTGAGCCTCGTTGTTCATAGAAGCTCCAGGCTTGATCTAGATTCTCATACATCGAATCGTCGCCTCGCAGGCTTAAATCGGCTCTGGACGTGCTGGCGAAATAGCCATTAACGAATAGCTCGTGGTCGGCAGCATTCTCCTTGGGGTGATCTTTACCCAAACGTTTGCTCAGCTGCATGAGCTTTTCATGCCCTAACAAGTACTTTGAACTCATAGCAAGCTGCCCCGCTCCTGCAATTGCTCGGCTCTATCAAGCCTTCTACGCAACGTCACACATCTCTTTTTCATCACTCACTACTGCCTCGAAATAAACTGAATACTCATTACCCTGGCACGAGCTTCAATCGAATTAACTCATTGGCCAGAAACCTAGCTACACTCCGCTACAATCTCGACCTAGACATACATATTAAAACGTTTAAAATCCCTGACTTCGCCCTACGCACCGGACTCACAGCAGAGAACTATCAATATGAGCCATCACGAAATAATAACAGAACTCAAAAATTGGTTATCGCTTCAAATTATCGGCCAGGAGCGCCTTATTGATCGCTTGCTGATTGCATTACTGGCTGATGGCCACCTTTTGGTAGAAGGCGCACCGGGGCTAGCAAAGACCAAAGCAATTAAAGATCTCTCCCGTGCGATAGAGGGCGATTTCCACCGAATTCAATTTACACCCGATTTACTCCCCAGCGACATTACGGGTACTGAGGTATATCGGCCGGAAGACGGCTCCTTTCGATTCCAACAGGGGCCTATTTTCCACAATTTAGTGTTAGCTGATGAAATTAACCGCGCTCCTGCCAAAGTTCAATCGGCTCTGCTGGAGGCAATGGGCGAACATCAGGTCAGTGTAGGCCGCGAATCATTCCAACTACCGCCCCTGTTTCTGGTCATGGCAACCCAAAATCCTATCGAACAGGAAGGCACCTACCCCCTTCCAGAGGCGCAGTTAGACCGTTTCCTCATGCACGTTACGATTGACTATCCTCAGATCGAAGCCGAAAGAGAGATTCTGCATCTGGTACGCAACGAAGCAGCGCATCACGTTGCCGAGCCGCCGAAAGAAGTGGCACAGGACGATCTTTTTGCTGCTCGCCTTGAAATTTTAAATATGCACATGGCGCCTGAAGTCGAGGAGTACATTATCCAGCTAATTATGGCGACACGTAAGCCCGAGGCCTATGGTGATGATCTTGCCTCATGGCTAGAATACGGCGCCAGCCCCCGGGGTACTATCTCCCTTGATCGCTGCGCCCGAGCCCACGCCTGGATTCAGGGGCGTGATTTCGTCAGCCCAGACGATGTTCAAGAGGTGCTGTTCGACTGCCTGCGTCACCGTATATTGTTGAGTTTCGAGGCCGAGGCCAGCGGTATCACCCCAGACAAGGTACTAGAGACCATTCGCGAACGCGTTCCCTCAGCCTAGCCCGCGCCAAGGCTTATCATGTCAGTCAAGCTTCAAATTGACCCACACTACGCCCGCTACCAGAGCACCGGGGCAGTTATCAGCCTGCAAGAAATGCTGATCCAGCGTCATGCCGCCAAAAACCTGGATTATCTTGCCCATTCGCGCTCTATCGCAGGCATATCCGGACTACATCTGTCCAAGATGCGCGGCCGTGGCCTCGACTTCGAAGAGTTCAGACCCTATCAACCGGGCGACGATATACGACTAATCGATTGGCGTGTCACTGCTCGAACAAATAGGCCATTTACCAAAGTCTTCCGCGAAGAGCGCGAACGACCCGTCATCATCGCGGTTGATCAGACCCATAATATGTATTTCGGCAGCCAGGTCGCCTTCAAGTCCGTTTTAGCAGCTCAGGCCGCCGCACTGTTCTGCTGGCTGGCCATAGACAATGGCGACAGAGTCGGCGGACTGGTCTTCTCTGACGGGGATTCCGCCTTGATTCGACCAAAGCGCAGCCGCCGCTCGGCCTTGCACCTGTTGAATCGGATACATCTATATAATCAGGAACTTCAACATGTGAAGGACCCCGAGACTCACCGCGAGCCAGAACCGGGCTTTCAGCCTGGCTTAGCCCACGCGCTGGGCCAGATACGGCGTATTACCAATCCCGGCAGCACCCTGTATGTGATCTCCGACTTCTCGACCATGGATGAGAAGGCGCTGCAATATTTGAATCAACTATCACAGCATAACAATGTTATCTGCTGCATGGTGTATGACGCGCTAGAGGAATCCTTACCAGTGCCCGGCATCTACAGTATTACCGATGGCTCGCATAAAGGTGCACTGAACACCCACAGCAACAAGGCGCGTAATCGCTACAGGGAACAATTCCAGCTGCGCATGCAGGGACTGGAGTCAGATTTGGAGAAACTCAGAATTCAACTCATTACGATACGCACCAATCAATTGGTCGTGGAGCAAATCCGGCAATGGATAGCGAAGAGCTCTTAGCTCAACTAGCCGATATTCATCTCCCAGAACCGGTAAGCTTCTGGCCGCCGGCTATTGGCTGGTGGATCCTCGCAGCCCTGGCCCTGGTTCTGCTGATCATCTTATTTCGCAAGTTCGCGAGTTACCGCCGCCAGCAAAAGATCTGTCAGTATGCGATTGCCGAGTTGGACCGCTGCTATGATAATTTCTCCAATGCAGACCCAGAAGATATTGACCAGAGCAAGCTCAACTACGCCAATCAGTTCAATACCATCGTACGCCGCGTGGCACTGGTACATTACCCGCTGGCAAACGTGGCGAGTCTGGATGGTGCAGCCTGGGTTGATTTTATTCGACAAAAAGGTGAATCTTCCCTAATGAGCGATGAAATCGCCGAGGCCCTCCAATACGGGCGTTTTCAGACCAAATGCGACGTCGATGTCGATAGCATGCAGGACTTCGGCAAGCAGTGGATTGCTAGCCTCTATAAAGGTGGCAAGACGTCTACAGCTCAATCTGCAGGTAATAACGCCGCTTCCCAAGGATTATCAGATGCTTGAGTTTACTTGGCCCTTAGTATTTCTGGCCCTGCCCCTGCCTCTGCTTATCTATAGGCTGTTAGCGCGCGCCCCGAGACAAGACGCCGCATTATATGTGCCGTTCTTCAGTAGCCTTAGCAGGCTGCAGTCAGACAACGAAAACATGACCTCCGGCAGACTTCTAAATTTAATCTGCTGCACACTCATCTGGTTATTAGTGGTTATCGCCTCCAGTCGTCCGCAATGGCTGGGTGAACCGGTTCAGTTACCGTCAACAGGCCGCGACCTGATGCTTTCTGTCGATATCTCCGGCAGTATGGAGGCACAGGACATGGTTGTGGGAAATAGACAGGCCTCCCGTATCGATGTCGTCAAGGCCGTGGTCGGCGACTTCGTCGAGAGACGCGAAGGCGATCGCCTTGGACTGATTCTGTTTGCAGCCCATGCCTATATCCAAGCTCCTCTTACATTCGACCGCGAGACCGTGGGCACCCTGCTAGCTGAAGCGGAGATCGGTATTATCGAGGAGTCCGCTACCGCCATTGGTGACGCAATCGGGCTAGGGGTTATCCATCTGCGCACTCGCCCCGAGAATAGCCGAGTACTCGTCCTGCTGACCGACGGCGTGAATAATGCCGGAGCCGTATCGCCGGAACAGGCTGGCCAACTTGCCCAGACCGAGAACATTAAGATCTACACAATCGGCATAGGAGCCGATCAAGTTGTTCAACGCACCTTCTTCGGAGCAAGAGCGATTAATCCATCCGCGGAGCTGGATGAGGACGTACTTACCCAGATCGCTGAATCCACTGGCGGGCGCTATTTTAGAGCCCGAGACGTGAATGATCTGGTGGAAATCTACGAGGAACTCGACCGACTGGAAACGATAGAACAGGATGAGCAGACTTACAGACCTACACGGGTTCTATTTTACTGGCCGCTTGGTGCAGCCTTGCTGATTAGCTTCCTGTTGGCCCTGTTCTCAATTCCCTGGATGTCCCTTGCCGGCAAGGCGAGGCTGAATGACGGCGACGATGACCTCGATGCGCAAACAACAAGCGGAAGCAAAGCCTAGTGGAATTTTTAATACCCATCAGCTTGATTGAAAACTTTCATTTCCTTAGACCGATTTGGTTGCTGGCGCTGCTCCCTGTCCTCTTATTTTTTATCGCCATGTGGAGAGTGAACTCCGTCGTTACCGCCTGGGACAAGGCAATCGACAAATCACTTCTGCCTTATCTACTGGATCGCAGCAAGAATGCCTCACAAAGAACTCCCCTGATCTTACTGTTCTGCGCATGGTGCCTATCTATATTGGCACTGGCGGGCCCAGTCTGGGAACAACTGCCACAGCCGGTGCAGAAAAGAGAAGATGCCCTAGTCATCGTGATGGACCTGTCATTGTCGATGTTTGCACCGGATCACTCACCCAACAGACTGGATCTGGCCAAACGCAAGCTTCGCGATATATTAGATTTGCGCGCGGAAGGCCAGACCGCCCTGGTAGTGTATGCCGGTGACGCACATACCGTTACTCCACTTACCGATGACGTTGTAACCATCGCCGCGTTAGTGCCCTCATTGAGCCCGAACATCATGCCTCTATTCGGGAGTAACCCTACGGCAGCCCTGGACCTTGCCATTGACTTGCTCGACGGTACCGATGCCACCCGCGGCAAAGTTCTCCTCATGACAGATGGAATTAGCGGCTTCGATGAAGAGCTTCTGATTACCGAACAGTTTGCAGACAACGATTACCAGCTACTGATCATGGGCATCGGCACGGAGGAAGGCGCCCCAATTCGCACCAATGACGGCAACTTCCTTACTGATGACGCAGGCTCCTTAATCGTACCCACTCTAAACAAGAACGTACTGCAATCCCTTGCAAACCGCGTGAACGGCCGCTACCACGATATTCAACTTGCCGATTCTGATCTGGCCTATCTTCTGACCGATTTCGAACTATTAGACGATGAACAACTATCCGACGTCGAAGAAGAATTCGATGTCTGGTACGAGTTTGGTCCCTGGCTATTGCTTCTTGTCCTTCCGATTGCAGCCTTGAGCTTCCGGCGCGGCTGGCTATTTGGCTTCGTCTTGATCACCGGCTCCGGCATGATGCTCCCCAGCCAACAGGCTCAGGCACTGGAATGGAAAGACCTGTGGCAGACTAAGGACCAGCAGGCCGCGAGAGCCTTTGCCAACGATGAACACTCAACCGCTGCAGTTCTATTTGAGGCTAGCGAGTGGGCCGGAGCTGCCAACTACAGAGCCGAGAACTATGAGGCAGCGATAGCGGCATTTAGCACTAGCGATACTGCAGACGGCCACTACAACCGGGGCAATGCTCTCGCCCTGTCTGGCAACTATGCGGAGGCGATAGCAGCCTACGACATGACGCTTAGCCTCGATGGCACGCATGCCGATGCAATTCAGAACAAGGCAATTGTTGAGCAATTACTCGAGCAAGAAGAGTCTGAGAATGGTGAAAATCAGGAAGGCGAAGATCAAGATAGCGAGTCTGAGCAAAATTCCGAGAACGAATCCGAACAAGATTCAGAAAATAGCGAACAACAAGATCAAGAGAGTCAGGAAGGCAATCAGGATCAGCAAGATGAACAGCAACAGAATCAGCCTCCCGAGGAGCAAGAAGGTTCCGAGTCGAATAGTGAGCAGAACACGCCCAGCGAAACGACCAATGAAGAGTTTGAAGAACAGCAATCTCTAGAGCAATGGCTACGCCGAATCGAAGACGACCCCGGCGAGTTATTGCGCCGCAAATTTCGCTACCAATACCGACAACGACAGTTGAACGGCACGGCAAATAGCCTACAAAATGGGGGGCAGATCTGGTGAGGATTAGATCAATACTGGCATTCATTTTATTCTATGCAGTTGTAACGCTAGCCACCATAAGCAATGCACAGGAAGTAGAGATATCCCTCGATCGCAATGAGGTAGCGCGCGGCGAAACTGTCACCCTCACTATTCGCATATACGACCAACGGCAAGGAATGCAGTTAGATCTGACTCCTCTTACCACGCAATTTGACGTACTTGGTACGAGGACATCCAGCCAAATTAGAAGTGTCAATGGCGCCGTAGAAGCCTGGACCGACTATATCGTCACTCTATTTCCGCTCGAAGAGGGCAGCCTCGTTATTCCGGAACTGGATATTAACGGACAGACTACCGCGCCCATAGAGATAAGCGTAACCAATGAAGGCCCTCGCTCCAACCAATCTAGCGAAGAGCTATTCCTGGAGATAGAGACCAACAAAGAGTCGGTCTACGTGCAAGAGCAATTATTATTTACAGTACGCCTCTACTATACGATCAATGGCATACGTAATCCACAGTTCACCGAACTGGAGATGGAAGACTCCGTCATTCAGCTAATTGGCTCACCCAATCAGTACGAGAAACTTATCGACGGAGTGCGTTACGGCGTCTATGAGAAGCGTTACGTCATCTTCCCTCAGCGTAGTGGGCCACTAGAGATTCCAGACATACTTTTTCGCGGCGAAGTGACAGACGGCTCCAGTAACTTCGTGTTCAGAAACTTGAACACACGAAGAGTCACCGCGTTCATAGAAGGCGTAAGCATAGACATTAAGGAACGTCCCGCTACAGTCCAGAATACCGACTTCTGGCTGCCGGTAACGAATCTAACCCTGGAGGAAAGCTGGAGTACGGACATCAATAGTCTGAAGGTCGGCGACAGCGTAGTGCGTACCGTTACGATGACAGCGGACGGCCTCGATGGAGCCGTATTACCACCCTTTAGCGGGACCGAGATTGTAGGCTTAAATCTCTATCCTGACCCGCCTGAGATCGAGCGCACTTTCGTCGATGGCGCTATCGTAGGCACACGCATAGAAACTACATCGATGGTCCCTATTGATAGCGGTAACGTTGTGATACCAGAGATCTCCATCCCCTGGTGGAATGTCGAGACAGATCAGCTAGAGGCCACGGTTATACCAGCGACCAGACTAACTATCGCCAACGTCAACGGCGAAGTCCCTGCAGAACAAACTGTAGCCAGCACAGAAAACCTAGAAGAATTATTAGCTCAACTACCGGTAATCGATCAGGACATGATTGATGAACAAGCAGAGGCGGAATTTATCGAAGTCGAAGCAGCTTGGTTTAATTTCACGATAGCCGCCGCGATCATTATCGCACTGTTTAGCATCTACAAGCTGGTCATTGCAGGTAACAAGCGCGAGATAACCGAATATATACAGCAGATGAAATATCGGCTCGCAGAGAAGTACAGCCCCGAAAACAACGAGGGTGTCGCCTATAAGCAGTTGGCAAACGCCTGCTCCAGCCGCGACTTAAACTCGATTCGCCACACACTCATCAAATGGTGCGATCACTACATCGAGGGACGTCGTGTCTTCAGCATGGAAGACATTCTACAACAGACAGAATCATCAGATCTTCATTCACACGCCAAAGCTATCCAAACAGCCCTGTTCCAGTCCAAGAACGGTCAAGCAACAGAAGACTCATTCGATGCGAAGTCCCTATTACAACTGGTTTCCCAACTGAGAAAGAGTAAGCAGAAGGTGCAGAAGAAACAGCACAAAGAAGATCAGTACTCCCTTCCTCCTCTTTATAAGACCTAGCAAAGCGCCACAGCCCCATTGAACCTATGAGCAACTCCCGCCTGGTCTATAGCACCGAAGACTCTTCACGCTGCCCCGGCTGTCATAAGCCTCTACGCAAGTGCCTCTGTCGCCTCGTGCAAGACAAGGGCAAGCCTAGACAGGTAATCGATCCCGCAATACGAATCAGTCGAGAGTCGAAGGGCAGGAAAGGCAAAGGTGTGACAATACTCTCGGGGTTCGAGCTTGGTGAAACGGAACTCAAAACGCTAGCGAAGAAGCTTAAGGCTCTATGTGGCTCGGGTGGCACCGTGAAGAATGGCATGATCGAAATCCAGGGCGATCATCGCGAATCATTGAAACAGGAACTTGAGAAGCAATTTACGAACGTGAAACTAGCGGGCGGCTAGTCAAAGCCATTAAGAACGAAATCCGGTTAATCCCGAACAAAGTCCCTGCCCATAGCACTTCTTACACAAACAGCGCTAGCACGTTGAAGCTAGCCCATACGTCGCAGACCGGTCAGGGCAGGTAATTTCGATTTCAATCCCGAGAAACACAGTCTTAACTCTCGCAATAACGCCTTCTGCTGCACAGCACTGGCTGATCTCTCTCGATAGTTCACTCTCACATAGAGATCGGTAAGCTCCGTCATCGGCTCTGCCAGCTCAGGCCTAGTTGCACAAACACGGTTACTGAACGCGATAGGACCCTCCCCGGGTTCGCGGCACAAGCCGATCTTCTCTAACTCTTTGCACACACTGAGATAGATTCTATTAATCGGCGTGCGCTTAACTCTGGGCTCTATGTTTATTACTGTCAATCCTACGGCAAGCAGCACGATCATGGCGAGGACGGACATGAGCAGAAGAACCTTCTGCTCTGTGACTGTACCAAACAGCCTCTCGAACAATTCAAACTGTACGTCGTCATCATAGTTCACGACCAGCTGATTCCACTCATACTCTAGGGCATCTAATCGCAGACGCATGGAGTTCAACCAACCGATACTTCCCAGCCGCGATGCTGAGAATAGATCGTCCTCCATAAAAGCAGGGTCATCGCTTAGTGCGTCTTGCACCCCATCTTCGATTCGCTCTGGCGATACCGCACCGGTTGGATCAAAGCGTACCCAGCCCTCTCCTTCGAGCCAGACTTCACTCCAGGCGTGAGCGTTGTATTGATATACCATTAGATAATCTTCTTAAGGATTCGCCTCTGCGCCCTGATATCCAACAACTACTCTTGTTGGAATCCCTAAGGCGCGCATCAAATAGGTGAAGGTGCTCGCATAGTGCTCACAGAATCCTGCCATAGTGTCGAACAGAAACTCATCTATTCTCACCTAGCGCCGGCGGGTTCAGCGTGTAGAAATATTCGTTCTGCTGAAAGTGCGCTAACACGGAAATAACGTACTGCCTGTCCGTCGCAGCGGTCGCGCGTAACTGTCTGGCAAAATCGAGACTTCGCTCATTGCCCTCTTCAGGCAATCGCAGGCTTCTATTGCGCATACTATCAAGGAGCAAAACGTCGGTTTGATTGCGCATATAAGAGTGAAGGTCGTAACTGAGTCGTTGCGTAATACGGCCATTGTTAAACAACTCAAAATTTCGACTGCGGAATAAGTCACCATCAACATCTTGGGCTAGATGCAAACCAAAGAGCCATGGCTGCTGCGTCGGCTCCAGAATGACATTATAGGTAATAGGCTGGCCTATTATTCTAATCCTGTCTTCATAGCTGATTCCAAAATCGGCCAAAGCCGAGGCCACCGAATAAGACGACGAAGAACGGGTTCGGGTCCAAGTAAGCCCATCGAAATTATCGAGAACTAATCCACGCCAATACAAATCTGTGTGTTCGGGCTCCAAGCCTCCTTCAAACTGCACACGGAATGCAAGCTCCGCAAAACGAGCTACCTGACTTATATCCCCTGGCGTCATCTCATCGGTAACCCCCGGAGAGTCTATCCCGTTCTGCATCGGCACAGCCCACAGCGGCGCGATACGCGGAAACACCATAAACAACAATATAGCCAAAGGAAATGCCTGAAGTACTATCTTGATGGCAAGCTTCGTCGTCCCCGCGCTGTCCGAGAAAAGGGCTGAACGATTCAGAGAGATCATCGCCCCGATGACTACAGCTATGACCGCCGTTATATAAATAGTAGTCAAGACACTCTGCGAGTACAGGAATGCCAGCATAGACATAACGAAGCACAGCGATATCACCACATAGATATCACGCTTCTGGCGCATTTCGATTAATTTAAAAACGAAACCGAGCGCTAACAGGCTCGCTGCTGAATCGAGCCCTATACCTATAGTACGGATCTGCGAAACCGAAACGAAGAGAGTGAATAGAACAACGGCCACCCGCATCATACGCCCCGGATAGTCCAGCTTGCCGTTAAAGATGAGAACCCGCCAGCAGACACAAAGCAGCGCGATGCCGCTTATCCTCATCGGCATGCGAATGCTTTGTGGCAAGAGAACCAGCACTACAGCGAACAGGATCCATATCAATGCCGGCCGCGGAATTTGGTAGCTAAGCTCCACTAGTCAACTCCAAATAGCGCGAGAGCACGCAACAATTTCTTTCTATTCTCCGGCCCAGTCGCCGGCGCGAATTCGCTGCCTGGAATGCGCATGCCAAATGCAGTACCCGTCCTGGATAGCTGTAACACGCAGAAACACAGGCGAGACAGCCGCTCCTCATCGTTAAACCCGCAGAACATATCCCAATCCAGCCATATTTTGTTGTCTACGTAGTCCACGAACTGCTTAAGCTGCATCCCCTGCCCTCTGGCAACAGTCTTCCACGCCACCTGACGCAGAGAGTCGCCAGGCACATAGTCTCTCAAACCATAAAAGTCTTCACTACCCTCTCGATTGATAGCAGAGTCGCTACTACCGCTAGAGCCTGAGTCGAACTGATTCATAGCAAAAGGTATGGGGCGCGGATACACGAGACAGCGCATATTCAAATCGAGTACAGACCAAGCACGACAGAGTCCCAAGGGATATCGAGTTAGTACTCTTAACAGCGGCGCCTTAAACTCTCCGCGCTTTAAAGCCTGAGCAAATATCCCAACTTCTTCCGCATCTGTGATGGACAGATCAACATAGCTTGTCGTTGATCCAGGGAAATTCAACTCGAGAGATTCATAGCTTCGCTTCGCAGTGCGCGACAGTTGCACGCGGAAACAAGCCTCCTCACCGCAGAACACGTCTTGCGACGAACGGCTAGTAAGGGTCAACTGATTAAGATTGTTGAAGCTATACAGAATAGAGAGAATGAATAGACTGGCCATTAGAAAAGCCAAGGCAAACGCCAGGCTGACCGCATAATTAATCGCGGCAATCAGAACCAGGCCAGCGGAAAAGACAAACAGCAAACCGCTTCGTGTGGGCACGATGTAAATATTCTTACGATTAAGCGTAGCCTGATCCAGTGTTGGAATTCGCTTAGCCAACCAACGCTGATAGTTCTTGCTGAGTGTTTCCCGTAGACTTAATGCCATCGCGATTACTCGGGGAATGATTGTGAGTTCGATGTGTGCCTTACAGCGAAAAGATCTACTCGATTACATCGACTTCGTTTAACAGCCTTTGTACTAACGAGGCACCGCTGCGCCCGGCGTCATCCATTGTCGCACGTAAGCGGTGCTCTACAACCGAAGGCAAAATAGCCTGGACATCCTCCGGCACCACGTGATTACGCCCGCACATGAGAGCCCAGGTTTTAGCTGAACGCATTATTGCAAGGCTGCCTCTTGGCGACAGACCAAAATGAAACTCGTCCTTCCCTCTAGTTAAAGCGATCAACCTTTGCACGTAGTCCAGCAGGGAATCGCTGGCATTGACTTCGGCAGACTAACGACGAAAGGCAATAACTTCTTCCAACGAAAGACACTGGTTAACTGCCTCAACCTTGTCACGCTCTGTATTCATCTCCAATAATTCGCGCTCGGCTCGATGATCGGGATAGCCAAGCCGCAGGCGCATGAGAAAACGATCGAGTTGGGATTCTGGTAACGGATAAGTACCCGCAAGCGTAACCGGATTCTGCGTGGCGATAACGAAGAAAGGCTCGGGAAGGCTTCTTGTCTCTCCCTCAATAGATACCTGACGCTCTTCCATGGCCTCTAACAGAGCACTTTGGGTCTTGGGCGTAGTTCGGTTTATCTCATCGGCGAGCACGAGCTGGCTAAAAATAGGCCCGGGATGAAACGAAAACTCGCTGGTAGTTTGATTAAAGATTGAGATGCCCAATATATCTGCCGGTAACAGATCACTGGTGCCTTGAATTCGGTTATAACTAAGACCCAACGCCTTTGCCAGGGCATAAGATAAAGTTGTTTTCCCCATACCCGGCAAATCTTCAATGAGTAGGTGGCCGCCAGAAAATAGACAGCAAAGAGCAAGACGGATCTGATGCTCCTTGCCGAGTAGCGCCTTACTCACCTCGGCAACAGTGGTTCTCACCTGCTGCGATAGTTTATTGCCTATTAGATCGATCTGATCTGGCATGTTTTTTTCGGCATTAGCGGATAACACCGTCTACTCACCTGTCTACTTCTTCGACTTGGCCTACACTCAAACGAAAACCGATTCTACTCCGCTGCTTCGGCAGCTTTCTTGCTTGCCTTCTTTGCCTTCGCCGCATCGTTACGCAGGTTTTCGAGACGCTTGAGATAGATCTCATCCACATCACCGGTTACGTACTCGCCGTTAAATACTGAGCATTCGAACTCTTCGACATCGGGATTACCCTCTGCAGCAGTTGAGATAAGATCATCCAAATCCTGATAGATTAACCAGTCAGCTCCTATGGCTTCCTCAATTTCCTTTTCTGTCTTACCCGAGGCGATGAGTTCCGCTGCGGCTGGCATATCGATACCGTACACATTCGGATAACGAATCGCAGGAGCAGCTGAGGCGAAATAGACCTTGGCCGCGCCTGCATCACGTGCCATCTGAATAATCTGTTTGCAGGTAGTCCCTCGAACGATTGAATCATCGACCAGCAAGACATTCTTGCCCTTGAACTCAAGGTCGATCGCATTTAGCTTCTGCCGTACACTTTTCTTGCGCTGGCTCTGACCAGGCATGATGAAAGTACGACCTATATAACGATTCTTTACAAAGCCTTCGCGAAATTTCAAACCTAATCGATTTGCCAGCTCCAGGGCCGCCGTGCGACTCGTGTCGGGTATAGGAATAATTACATCGATATCATGAGCTGGACGCACACGCTCGATCTTGTCAGCGAGACGCTCCCCCATTCGCAGACGAGCCTTATAGACCGATATGCCATCCATCAATGAATCGGGACGCGCAAAATAGACATGCTCGAAAATGCAGGGTGTATGTCTGCCAGGCTCTGTACAAACCTCGGTATGCAATTGCCCTTCAATATCTATGTAGACAGCCTCGCCAGGCGCGACATCCCGCTCTATCGTGAACCCTTGAGAATCTAGGGCTACGCTCTCTGAGGCAATCATATACTCCTTCTTGCCCTTCTTCGTCACCCTGCTGCCAAACACCAAGGGGCGTATGCCATTTCTATCCCTGAAACCTACGATGCCGTATCCAGACAGCATGACAACTGCGGCGAATCCCCCGCGACAACGATTATGCACACCGGCAACGGCGGCAAACACATCGACAGGCAGAGGCTTCATCTTGTTACGACGCTGTAACTCGTGAGCGAAGACATTTAACAAGACCTCCGAGTCGGAGTCAGTGTTGATATGGCGAAGGTCTTCTTTGAACAAATCGCGACTAAGCTCTTTGCTGTTTGTAAGGTTGCCATTGTGCGCCAGGCACAGGCCATAGGGAGAATTCACATAGAATGGCTGAGCAAGAGCGGGGCTTGAGCTTCCAGCTGTGGGATAGCGCACGTGGCCTATCCCCATATTGCCCGTTAGCCTGCGCATATGACGAGTGCGAAAGACATCTTTCACCAGACCGTTATCCTTGCGCAGATTCAACTTGCCGTTGTCACTGGTCATAATACCTGCAGCATCCTGACCTCGGTGCTGCAGTACGGTTAAAGTGTCATAGAGACAGACACCAACGTCCTTGCTTGCAACCACACCAACCAATCCACACATAGTACGCTCCGCGATTAACCGTATTTAAGGCGTCGGCTCGACGCTATTCATATCCCCGATAAAGACCTGCGACTTTTCAATCATGTCCATCCCATAGGGAATCAACTGTGATTGTTGCCACAACTGTGTTTCCGAAACGAACATGCTGGTAAAAAAAAGAATCACCAACACGATTATCACACCCCTGGCTACACCAAAGGCGGCACCAAGAAGACGGTCGGCTAACTTCAAGCCGGTGATCGTCAGCAGCTTAGACATGAGAAAGTTTAGAAACGTCCCCAGCATCATTACAATCACAAAGAGAATGGCAAAGGCCGTTACATAACGAATGCCATCGTTCTCGATCATCCCAGTCATCATTCCAGCCAGAGGCTCACTGTAGACTCTGGATACCAGCAAGGCGGCGATCCAGGTTAACAACGAGAGAACTTCCTTTATCAGTCCCCGCCAAAGGCCAAACGCCGACGAGAGCACCGTGATTATAAGAATGACTATATCGACTTGATTGAATGCCATTTGCTAACCGGTGCTCGCTATAGCTGCTCGAGTTCATAGCGAACTACTAGACCTGCCAAACTAAATTCTTCTTGCAACTCCCTCTGATACTCATTTACCTGGCCTCTATCTAGCCACGGCCCAACGAAAACACCGGTCAGAGAACCCTGATCACTGCTGATATCGCGTGTATAAGCCTTGTAACCGGCTTCCTGTAGACGCGCTAATAGATTGTTCGCGTTTTCTGCATCGGAAAAAGAGCCCAGTCGGACACTCCACCCCTGAGGCAGACCCGTATCACTGAGCGCGGGAACTTCGCGACTAAATACCGCTTGGGATTCGGTGATTTCGACCTCTGCCGCAGGCTCTTCAATGTCAACAACCTCTTCGATCTCCGACACCACCTCTTCGACAAGATTCACGGTAGTCGCGGTCGCCGGCTCAATGGGCTGTGTATCACCAACGATCACGGGGCGCGACTGAACAGGCTCCGGCATGATAGAGATAATGGGAGTATCGGGAATGCGGCTTGTTACCGGGGCTTCGTAGCTGCCCTGGCCATCAAAAATGATAGGCAAGAAAATTAAGGCTAGGGCGAGTAGCACGACAGTACCGACGATTCGTTGTTTGGCGCCCTGATTCAAGCCGTAACCACCTCAATATTAATATGATTGCTGGTCTTCGTACCCGCTAGCGTTTCAAGCCTGCTCACTAAGCCCGTGAACAGCCGCCACGGTAAGGAAAGAGCCTGTCACTAACACCGAGTCAGGTCCTTCGGTCTCAGCACAGGCGGCTCTATAGGCCGATTGTACGTTGTCGAATTGGAAAATCTGGCCGCGATCACCACCAATTCGCACGCTTTTCATGGTTTGTGCCACTTCATCTGCGGCCATACTGCGAGCCTGATCGACCTGCGCAATATACCAGATGTCTACGCAGTATTCTAAGGCTGTGATCATTCCTAGCACATCTTTATCCGCCATCATGGCAAGCACCACCACTACGCGCCCAAGCTCCGGATTGAGGTCCTTGTATCGCTGCACTCTGGCGGCAAGTTGCTCCATTGCGGCAGGGTTATGCGCTACATCGAAGATGACACTTCTACCGGTGATGCAGTCCCTTCTGACTTCAAATCTGCCTGCAAGCACCAATTCAGTGAGCGCCACGTCGACAATCTCATCTTTCATCCCTATAGGCAGTAAATTTATGGCCTGTATCGCGGCGGCCACGTTACTCAACATGAGACTAGTGAGAGGGAGGTCTGGATAGCATTTAGATATTCCCTCTCTAGTTAAGCCCCTCCATTGCCAGCTAGCCCCATCGGGGCTCTCAATTATGTGGAAATCATGACCGAGAACCAACAAGGGTGAACCCAACTCCTGCGCTCTATTGATAATAGCGGACGGAGGGCTCATTCCACCGAAGACAGTAGGAGAATAAGCACGCATAACGCCAGCCTTCTCGGCAGCGATAGACTCAATGTCATTGCCCAGCCAATCGGTATGATCGATACCTATGCTACTGATAATAACGACATCGGCGTCGACTATATTCACCGCATCGAGACGACCACCCAGCCCGACCTCAAGCAGGACAACATCGACCCGCGACTCGCGAAATAAGTAGAGTCCTGCCAGTGTTGCGTACTCGAAGTAACTTAGAGATTCGCCTTCCCTTGCGGCATCGATCGCTTCCAGAGCGGCGACAAGCAATTCGTCGTCAATGCTCTGTGAGTCTATGCGTATGCGTTCATTGAAGGCATGGATATGAGGAGAGGTATAGCAGCCGGTTTTATATCCTGCCTGCAGCAAGATAGCTTCCATGGTCGCAACGCAGGAACCCTTGCCATTAGTACCAGCGACTGTGACTACAAGAGAATCGGGCGTCTCTAGCTGCAGCCGCTGTGCAACACGCCTAGTGCGATCAAGGCCGAGCTCGATCTCGCGTGGATGCACACTGGAGATATACTCCAACCAGGAGTCTAGGGAACTTCCTTTGGCGGGCATTGCTTTAACTCAGATGATTTATGAGGCGGAGCGCTTGAAATAGAGTAATTTATCTAATATCGACGCTATCTTGCCGCGCACATTCTTGCGATGAACAATCATATCAATCGCTCCATGCTCGAGGAGAAATTCGCTACGCTGAAAACCCTCGGGCAACTTAACTCGCACTGTCTGGCGAATGACATCCGGGCCGGTGAACCCCACTAACGCATTCGGTTCAGCAATATTTACATCGCCGAGCATGGCCAGGCTAGCAGAAACCCCACCATAGACCGGATCAACCAGAACCGAGATATAAGGCAGAGAGTTTTGTTTAAGCTTCTCTAATGCGGCCGAGGTCTTCGGCATTTGCATGAGAGAGATCAATGCTTCCTGCATACGCGCCCCACCACTGGTGGAGAAACACACCAGGGGAAGACCCTGAGCTATGCAGGTATTAACAGCCTGAGTGAATTTTTCGCCAACGACTGCGCCCATCGAACCCCCAATAAAGCTGAATTCGAAGGCTGCAACGATTACAGGAATCTCTTCGACCTTACCCTTCACGACAATAAGTGCATCCTTCTCGCCAGTGCCCTTCTGAGCAGCGCTAAGTCTGTCTTTATACTTCTTCAAGTCTTTAAACTTCAGCAGATCAACTGGCTCCATATCGACATTGAGCTCTTCCTGATCGCCAGCGTCCAGAAATAATTCTATGCGGCGTCTGGCGGTTATCCGCAGGTGGTGCTCACATTTCGGGCAAACATCAAAGTTATCGCTGAGCGATTTCGTGTAAAGCATCGCGTCACAGCGCGGACATTGCTTCCAGGTACCCTCGGGAACAGCAGATTTCTTTGCATCTTTTGAAGCATTCGCAATCGAAGGTAAAATTTTATCTATCCAGCTCATTCTCTAGTCCGTCTAAGCAGTCAGTAGGATATTACACTAGTTTGTCTAAGGCTTCTCTTGCCTGCGCGATAACCTGTGTAGTCTCGCCTAAAACAGCAGGACCTTGCTCTATTCGATCGGCCAGCAGAGCAATTTTTTCAACAAGAGCACTACCTATAATAACTCCGTCGGCTAGTTGGCCCATAGCCCCAGCACTACTTGCGTCTTTAATACCAAACCCGATCACAATCGGCAGCTTTGTGCGCTCTCTCAGATTGCTGATATTCGCCGTTACCGACTCAAAATCAGTCAACGCGGCTCCGGTAACTCCCTTCAAGGACACATAGTACAAATACCCACTACAGAGCGCCGTAATATCGGCCACACGATCATCCCTGGTTGTCGGGGCGACCAGAAATATCGTATCGATCTCACTCTCTCGCAGCATGGCATGCAAGTCGTGAGCCTCAGCTGGCGGCAAATCGACGATCAACACGCCATCCACGCCCACACTGCTAGCCGTATCGACGAAAGTCTTGTAAGTCATTATCTCGATTGGATTCAGATACCCCATCAGCACAATGCCCGTCTGCGCGTCTGTCTGCCTAAACTCAGCTACTAGCTCTAACACCTGCTTGAGTGTTGTTCCTTTTGACAGGGAGCGCTCTACACCTCGCTGAATTACCGGCCCATCAGATGATGGATCACTAAAGGGGATCCCTAGTTCAATAATATCTGCACCCTGCTCGACCAGCTTGTGCATTAAGGCACTCGTAGTATCGAGGTTCGGGTCACCCGCAACGAGGTAGGGTATCAATAACTTCCTCTTGGCCGCTGCGGCCTTCTGCGCTATGTGCTCTATTCTGCTCATGGTTTTCTCTAGGTCTTTTTACCGCGCCTGCTATATTTTATTTTCTACAAAAGTTCTCGACTATCGCTTTCTCTAGAGCTTGATACCTTCGATCTTCGCAACTGTCTCTATATCCTTATCGCCACGTCCCGACAGGTTAAGAATAATACACTTATCCTTCGGCATCGTTGCCGCTAGCTTCATCGCATAGGCCACCGCATGGCTAGACTCCAGCGCAGGTATTATTCCTTCGAGTCGCGTCAACTTGTGAAACGCCTCCATGGCTTCTTTATCGGTTGCGTCTACGTAATTAACCCGCTTCAAGTCTTTCAACCAGGAATGCTCTGGGCCTACGCCTGGATAATCCAATCCCGCAGAAACCGAATGAGTTTCCAGAATTTGTCCTGCCGCATCAGACATTAGATACGTTCTATTACCATGCAATACGCCAGGCGAGCCCGCACTTAGTGGGGCTGCGTGTTGACCGGTTGCGATACCATGACCACCCGCTTCTACACCATACATAGCGACAGAATCATCTTTCAGAAATGGATGGAACAGCCCAATAGCGTTTGAGCCACCACCCACACAAGCCACCAATGCATCAGGCAAGCTGCCTATCTGCTCCAGTGACTGCTCCCGAGCTTCCCTGCCGATAATACATTGGAAGTCGCGCACAAGTTTCGGGTACGGGTGCGGGCCAGCTACAGTGCCAATAATATAGTAGGTGTTATCTACGTTGGTCGCCCAGTCGCGTAGTGCTTCATTCATTGCATCTTTTAATGTGCACGAGCCAGAATTTACCGAAATTACGTTCGCTCCCAAGAGCTTCATGCGATAAACATTTGGCGCCTGCCTCACAATATCATCGGCGCCCATATAGACATGGCACTCTAGGCCCAGTCGCGCAGCTACGGTAGCGCTGGCAACACCGTGTTGCCCTGCTCCGGTCTCTGCAATGATACGTGTTTTTCCCATGCGCTTAGCGAGCAGCGCCTGTCCGATAGTATTGTTAACCTTATGTGCTCCGGTATGATTCAGATCTTCTCGCTTGAGATACAACTTCGCGCCCCCCGCCGCATCGGTCAGGCGCTCTGCAAAATACAGGGGAGATGGTCTTCCCACATAGTGCTTTAACTCATAGTCATACTCTGCCCAGAACTCCTTATCCGAAGATAGGCTCTCATAAACCTCGGCTAATTCTTCGACTGCCGCTATGAGGGTTTCGCCAACAAATATTCCACCGTAGGGGCCAAAATGCCCTGTGGCATCGGGCCCATCAAATTTAGCCGGATCAACGTTAGTCCCAGGCGCTTCACTATTGATCACTTGCTTTTACTCCTTCGATAAATGATTTCATCTTTTCAACATCCTTAATCCCCTTACTCGCCTCAACGCCGCTGCTCACATCGACACCGAAGGGCCTGACTGTTTCTATCGCCAGTCTCACATTATCTGGAGCAAGTCCGCCCGCCAACACCAATCGTGACTGCTGGCGCTCAGACAACCGTTCAACTTTATTCCAATCGAATGTCTTACCTGTTCCACCCGGCATTATCGGATCATAGCTATCCAACAAGATATAGCGGGCAGAATCGTATGGCGCAATAAGCTCTTCCAGGTTGCTGTCACCCTTTACCGCAACTGCCTTCATATATGGCAGGGCAAACTGATCACAAAATTCCGGCGATTCGCTTCCATGAAACTGCAGCAGATTAACTGAACCGGTCTGTATTACACTACGCACTAACTCCGGCTCTGGATCGACGAATAGGGCTACTACGGCTACATAATCCTCAAGTCCGGCCGTGATCCCAGCCAGCTCATCAACAGTTACCGCTCTTGGGCTTTTTGGGTAAATGACCACCCCTATAGCGTCCGCGCCGAGCTCGGCCGCAGCCAAGGCATCCAGCGCCCGTGTAATACCGCAAATTTTAATCCAGGTTTTTTGCAAGGTGGGTCTTGAGGCTAATGAAAGATGAGTATTCTAGCAAATAGACCGATTCGCGCCTATCAGGCAGAGAGAAAAAGTTTGCAATGCAGCCCTGTCTAGACTGCCAGCAATAGCCCGGGCAGTGCGAGCTCCGTTGGCAGCTGAGCACTTTCAGGGTAAGCCACCCCAACCAGATACAACCCGTCAGGCGGCGCAGTCGGGGCCGCCAGGGTTCGGTCCTTACTAGACAGCAAATGGGAGATCCAGCTTGGGTCTTGCGCTCCCCTGCCTACCTCTAACAGCGAACCGACTATATTGCGAACCATATGCTGAAGAAATGCATTGGCTTTTATGTCAAATATTAGAATCCCGCCTTGGCGGTATATCTTTGTGTGCATCACATTGCGCATGGCAGTCTTCGACTGACATCCTGCCGCGCGAAAGGAAGTAAAATCTTGTTCTCCGAGTAAGGATTGAGCTGCGGCGTGCATGGCCTGATCGTCTAACTCCCTTCGCACATAGGTCGCCCTGCCATTCAACATCGCCGATTCGGTATCACGCCTGTATATGAGATACATGTACCTTCTAGACAGGGCGCTGAAGCGCGCATGAAAGTCCTCGCCAACCTTGCGTGACCATAACACCCGTATCGACTTAGGCAGCAAACTATTTGTCCCCTCAGTCCATGCTTTGTCGCCTCTGTCTATTTCACTCTCAAAGTGGACAACCTGGCACGTGGCATGGACCCCCGCATCAGTCCTTCCAGCACAAGACACGACAATCGCACGGTCTGCTATCTTGCTAAGCGCTGTCTCAACATATTGCTGAACGGTTTCTTGCTGAGGGGATTTCTGTTTCTGCCATCCAGAATACGCCAGACCATCATATTCGATGCCTAGTGCAAAGCGCTGTTGCTTTGTGGGGGATTTCTCGTGAGTTGGCACAGGTCTTTTAGACGCAAGTAGTAATGGGTGGGCAAGAAAGCAGACTAATCGCCTATAGTACCTAGCAGCTTCGTCGCTTCTGCGATTTGCTCATCAGAACCTTCCCTGATGACCTCTTGCAAAATTTCCTTAGCACCATCTGCATCGCCCATCTTCTGATAGGCATACGCTAGCTCTAACTTAGTTGCCGTCTCGTCAGCATCGGAAAGCATGTCGACCTCTTCGATATCGTCGACTGATTCTATTTCGATCTCGTTGTCGGAGAGAAAATCGAGGTTATCTTCTTCAAGCAATTCGTCTTCAGAAGATTCTGCGCTATCCACTATTACGTCGGCGGGCTCGTCGTCGATATCGAACTCGATCTCAGCATCGTCGTCAGTAGATAGGTTTTCGTTAGTATCATTTTCAGTAGCGGCAACGCTATCTTGCTTGTCCACCTCGGCATCTAAGTCGAATAAGTCCTCATCGAGAGTATCAGAAGTGACTTCTGTCACAGCTGCAGGGGTCGCATCAGCAGTAGATGGGTCAATCTCAAACTCATCCAGATCGAAATCAAAGTCTTCGACAGCGGCAACATCGCCATCTGCAGCTGGCTTTTCAAGGACTGTATCACCCGCCTCTTCATCAAGATCAAAGTCGAAGGTTTCAACTTCGTCGTTGCTTGCCGGCTCTGAAGTTTCTGTAGAGTCCTCCAGGTCAGCTTTATCAAAAGAAAACTCTACCGCGTTAGGGCCTTCTTCCTCTACAGCATCTTGTTCAACCTCTGCTGCCTGTGTAAGGTTCGCCGCGGCATCAGCATCAAACGAGAATGACTCTAGATCTACCTCCTCATCATCGGTCGTGACATCAGCCCGCACCTCTTCAGCAGCATCCGCATCAAACTCCAATGTATCTATATCGAGAGCTTCGGGTTCCTCTTGCTCAGTCTCCAGAGTGCCGGCACCATCATCTATATCGAACTCAAATGTTTCCGCTGCGCTGCCCTTTTCCTCTTCGGCAGATGAGCCATCGTCTATCTCGTCGTCCTGATCATCTTCACCACCGCCCAGGTCGAACATTAGATCAACATCTTCAGAGTCTGTACTGTCTGCGACAGGCTCTTCTACCTCGGCTGCTTCCTCGGGCTGAGATTCTGCCACAGCCTCATCGTTATCGTCTTCGTAATCGAAAGAATCCAGATCTATACCCAGGTCATCTAGAAATGACTTCGTCTCCGATTCTCGGTCCTCAACCTCTTGCGCCTCTTGCGCCTCTGCCATCTCATCATCAATTTGCTGTTTAGCATCCTCAGCCTCGAGCAAGCTTTCTATTTCTTCTATTTTAGCTCTGACTGCTTCGTTCTCTCCCTGCTCTTGCAGAGAAGTGTTCAGCATGCTCAAACCACGTCTGTATTGCTGTTCACTCACTAACTGCTCGACAATAGAGAGAACATCAAGCTGCTCCTGGCTTTCTTCTAGTTCCTGCTTTTCCTCGACCTCATCAGTGCCATCATCGTCATCTGACAGCCCAATAATTTCATCAAGTTCGTTATCTAGATCCGTGGAGTCATAGTCTTGAAATTCCGTTGCCGCCTCAACTTCGACAGCATCCTCTTCGTCTATCTCTGCCGCGGCTGCATCTAATTCTTGTTCGACCAATTCTTCAATATCGCCTTCCTCAATTTTTGAAGCGCGATTTCTACGCAGCATCAGCACCACTAACAACAAGATAGCCAAGGCAACACCTGAAGTCATGAAGATGCTGTTACCTGTTAAAATACGTGAAACATCATCGAAAAAGCTAGACGGAGAGTCGATTGGCTGCGCGGCCTCTGCGGCGGCCGCTGCAAGCGACTCCTGCAATTGTGCTAACTGAATATCCTGTAAGCGAATTATTTCCTGCGCGGCGGTGATCTGCGCCTCCAACTCAGCCATGCGAGAATCTAACTCTTCGCGCTCTACCCTCGCACGATCGGCCTCTTCCTGGCGTTGTGCAAGCTGAGCTTCTAGTTCAACTATGCGCTGATCCAAGGCTTCGCTCTCGGCATCAGCTAGTTCTGCAGAGCCACCACTAGCGTCGATAGCATTATCGGAACTCACAACACTCAATTGCCCTTGTGGCTGATCATCCTGAGACGGTTCAACGCTGGTCGGCGCTGCCAGCGGCTGCACATCCACTTCTGCAAAATCTGTATTCTGACGCGTCACCTCGTCGGCCGCATCTCGCGGATCGATAGCCTGTATCTCTGCCAGACTAGGGATTCGTAGAACCTGACCGCTGCGAAGCTGGTTAATATTGCCTGCAGCAAAGGCGTCGGGGTTTACCTGTTGAATAGCCAACATGGTCTGCTGCATGGAAACTGAATTATCTGGCCTTACCTGCATAGCTATGCCAGAGAGTGTATCGCTGCCATCGGTCTCTATAGTCCCTGGCTCGACCACTTCCGGCACTTGGGGTTCTTCAGCAGCCTCAATAGCCTCCTCAACTTCTGGCTCAGCTTGCGCTACTTCTTCTGCGACCGGCTCTTCTGCAACGGACTCAGCGATGGGATCTTCTGCAACGAGCTCTTCTTCTCCAGCCTCTTCTTCTGCAACCTCTGCAACCTCTGCAACGAGCTCTTCTTCTGCAACCCCTGCAACGGTCTCTTCGACAACTTGCTCAATTGGCTCGTTTGCTACGATTACTTGTTCTTCTACGACGGTGGGCTCCGGCTCGGCAGTAATGACTTCCGGCTGAAGATTCGCAGCGGAGTTCGTAGAACTCGGTGTAACTGCCACTGGCGTAGTCGCCACCTCGACAAAGGGTTCGGCTGACGCAGGCTGAGCAGCTGTGGGAGCCTGCAATAGTGGGCTAATCGGCTGTCTTACTTCGGCAACCGATTGTCGGTCATTGAATACGGGCAGATCCAACAGGACTGTGTGCTCGCTCAGCAACCGGCCGTTAGGCCAGCGCGTATCCAGGATAAAACTAAGATAGGGCTCGCGGACTATCTGCGAGGAAGTCAGAATGACAACGTTGCCGTTAGCAGTAGATTCAACGCTAAATCGAATACCAGAGAGGAAGCTTTCACGCTGGACGTTTAAGCGCTCGAAATCAGCGGTGGACGCCATGGAAACACGAATATCTTGCAAACGCGTGTCGCCGAGTTGAATCAGCTCAATGCGCAAGCGCAGTGGCTGGTTGAGCGAGGACTCCACGGTCACTGTACCTAGCCCTAAGGCGTACAACTGTGTCGCCATACTGCAGAGCAGCATGGTCAGAGTGACGACGAATTTACGTAGCATAGTCCCTTAATCTCTCAACAGGTTTCCGGCATTGCTCCGCAGAAACAATGCCCGCCCCTTCAATAACTCTCTCAATCAGCATGCCGGTTAGTAAACACTAAGCTTGAAACGACTAACTTATTGAGAATGTTTCTTCACTACAGCTTGTAAGTATTCATTATAAATAGCTTTTTATCAACTCTTCGGCTATCTGAATAGAGTTGAGAGCTGCTCCCTTTCGCACGTTGTCGGCAACCACCCAAAGATTCATACCATTGGCAATTGAGATATCCTGCCGAATTCTTCCCACAAAAACTGCGTCCTGGCCCGCAGATTCGTGCACTGCCGTGGGATATCCGCCGTCTACGCGCTCGTCGATGACCGTAACGCCGGCAGCATTTGCCAATAAGTCGCGTACTTCTTGCTCACTAATCGGTTTGTGCGTTTCAATCTGCACCGCTTCGGAGTGCCCGTAGAACACCGGAACACGGACACAGGTCGCACTAACCTTGATGCTTTCATCGCCGAATATCTTCTGCGTTTCCCACACCATCTTCATTTCTTCCTTGGTGTAGCCGTTTTCAAGGAAGACATCGATTTGGGGCAGCACATTGAAGGCGATCTGTCGCGGGTACACCTTATATTCGGCCTCTCGGCCGTTTAGTAGCTCGCCAGTCTGCTTGGCCAGCTCTTCTACCGCCTGATTTCCAGAGCCCGACACAGCCTGATAGGTGGCGACCGAGATTCGCTTGATACCCACCGCGTCATGAATCGGCTTTAGCGCTACAAGCATCTGCATTGTCGAGCAATTTGGGTTAGCGATGATGTTTCGGTTGGTGTACTGCGCGATAGCGCCCGGGTTCACCTCCGGCACTACGAGTGGTATATCGTCGTCATAACGAAAGTGCGAGGTATTATCGATGACCACACAGCCCGCCTCGCCTGCCTTTGGGGCATAGTCGGCGGAAATGCTGCCACCTGCGGAGAAAAGACCGATCTGCGCCTGGCTAAAATCAAACTCGGCCAGGTCTGTTACCATCAGGGGCTTATTATTAAACATTACCGTATTGCCGGCGGAGCGCTCACTCGCCAGGGCAAACACCTGGTCTACCGGGAAATTCCGCTGTTCCAGTATGCTTAGCAGAGTTTCCCCCACAGCACCGGTAGCGCCCACAACTGCTACGTTATACTTTTTCATGCTTCTCTCTCTAACCTCTTGATATAAATGTTATTTTCGTACAGGTGCGGCTGGCGAATACCACCGCTCCTAGTAAAACATGCCTAATTGGGAGCCTAAGTAGTAGTCGCGTTGGTCGTCGTGAAATACCAGGGAGCAGAGTTGCGCCAATTGTCTTCGAAGCTGCGTATCTTCTCGGCATCTTTAAGCGTTAAACCGATGTCATCCAGACCATTCAGCAGGCAATGCTTACGAAACTCATCTACCACAAATGGAATGCTGGAGCCGTCAGGCTTGGTGATAAGCTGCTGCTCTAGATCCACTTCCAATTGATAGCCTTCGCTTGCCTCAACCTCGTCGAAGAGCGCAGAAATAATGGCCTTGTCCAGCACAATGGGAAGCAAGCCGTTCTTAAAACAGTTATTAAAGAAGATATCGGCGAAGCTAGGCGCCAAAATCGCGCGGAAACCGTAATCATCAAGGGCCCAGGGAGCGTGCTCTCTACTGGAGCCGCAGCCAAAATTGTCTTTAGCCAGCAAAATTCTCGCACCCTGATAGCGAGGCTGATTCAGCACGAAGTCCGGGTTTAGCGACCTGTTACTGTTATCCGCATCGGGTAGCCCCTTATCCAAGTAGCGGTGCTCATCGAAAAGGTTAACCCCGAAGCCGGTACGCTTGATGGATTTAAGGAACTGCTTGGGGATGATAAAGTCTGTGTCCACATTGGCGCGATCCAGTGGCAATACCGGCCCCTTCTCTTTAATAAACTTGTTCATATTTACCTTTTAACTCTTTGTTATATATGGTTTAACCCAAATCCCTTATGTCAACGAAATGCCCGTGTATGGCCGCCGCAGCTGCCATGGCGGGGCTAACGAGATGGGTGCGTCCGCCAAATCCCTGTCGTCCCTCAAAGTTACGATTTGAGGTGGAGGCACAGTGTTTGCCTTCCCCCAATTGATCAGCATTCATGGCGAGGCACATAGAGCAGCCGGGCTCTCTCCACTCCATTCCCGCCTCGAGGAAGATTTTGTCTAAACCCTCGGCCTCTGCCTGTTTCTTGACCAGGCCCGAACCGGGTACAACCATGGCCACCTCAACACTTGAGGCCACTTTCTTACCCTTTACCACCGCCGCGGCAGCGCGCAAATCCTCGATACGTGAATTCGTGCAGGAACCGATGAAAATACAGTCCAACTTAATGTCCTTGATCGCCGTACCGCCCTGCAAGCCCATGTACTTAAGCGCTTGCTGGATATTACCGCGCCTGGTTTCATCTGCCTCTTGAGCAGGATCCGGCACATTCCCAGATATTGGCGAAACCATCTCTGGCGACGTACCCCAGGTCACTTGAGGCTCGATTTCCGCAGCCTGCAGGGCAACAGTCTCATCGAACTGTGCATCTGCATCACTTACCAAAGAGCGCCACGACTCTACCGCTGCATCCCATAGCTCACCGGCGGGGGCGAAAGGCCTGCCCTTGATATACTCTAATGTGGTTTCGTCCACCGCAATCAGGCCAGCTCTCGCGCCAGCCTCGATGGCCATATTACATACCGTCATTCGTCCCTCTATAGACAGAGCCTGTATCGCTTCTCCACCAAATTCGATGGTAAAGCCAGTACCTCCCGCCGTGCCGATCTTGCCGATTATAGCTAGAACTATGTCTTTCGCTGTGCACCCCGGTTTTAGCTGCCCATCCACTCTCACAAGCATATTCTTGGCTTTTTTCTGCATCAAACACTGAGTAGCCAAGACATGCTCCACCTCTGAAGTACCGATGCCATGGGCTAGGGCACCCAAGGCGCCATGTGTCGAGGTATGAGAGTCGCCACATACGATAGTCATTCCCGGTAGTGTAGCGCCCTGTTCTGGACCAACAACATGCACGATGCCTTGCCGGTCATCGGTCATTTTTAATTCGAAAATGCCGAATTCTTGGCAGTTGTCGTCTAGAGTGCGCACCTGAATCTTTGAGACAGGGTCTTTAATACCTTCCAAGCCCTGCAGTCTCTCTTCCGAGGTAGTCGGAATATTGTGATCTGGTGTGGCAAAGTTTGCATCAGCTCTCCACGGGAGGCGGTTCGCGATCCGCAGACCTTCGAAAGCCTGTGGCGAGGTGACTTCATGGATTAAATGACGATCGATATAAATCAGGGCGGTACCGTCTTGTCTTTCTGTTACTAAATGGGCGTCCCAGATCTTGTCATATAAGGTTCTACTGCTCATTTTCCTCACCAATACTGCCTATGCAGTTTTAATATTTTGGATTAATTAAATTATTTAAATAACTGATATTAAAGATATTTAAAATAGATAAATCAGCATAAAAGAATGCTCTATATCGTCGTTTTTGGGAATCGTAGCGCAAAATTCTGGCCACGATCTCGAAGCAGATGGTCTATGAGAACTAGCGCCAGCATGGCTTCCGCTATAGGCGTTGCTCTAATACCTACGCAGGGATCATGACGCCCAGTAGTTATGACTTCATCCGCCTCACCGGCGATATTGATGGACTTGCCCGGCAAACGAATACTGGAAGTAGGCTTCAGCGCAATGCTAGCGAGGATATCCTGCCCGCTTGAGATTCCGCCAAGAACGCCACCGGCATTGTTTCCCTCAAAGCCCTGTGGCGTTATTTCATCGCGGTGCTCACTACCTTTCTGCGTGACCGACTCGAATCCCGCCCCGATCTCTACACCCTTCACGGCATTGATACTCATCAGCGCCTTGGCGATATCCGCATCCAATCGATCGAATATTGGCTCACCTAGCCCAATCGGAACATTTGACGCACACACATTGATTCTGGCGCCTATGGAGTTGCCCTCTTTGCTGAGAGCCGCCATATACTCTTCCATTTCCGCAACTTTCGACGCATCTGGACAGAAGAAGGGGTTGTTCTCGACTTCCTGATAATCAACCGAATCGATCGAAATTGGGCCGAGTTGACTAAGATAGCCACGAATCTCGGTACCACAGGCCTCTAATAGGTATTTCTTGGCTATGGCACCCGCGGCAACTCGCATCGCCGTCTCACGCGCTGAAGCGCGCCCTCCGCCTCGATAGTCGCGAATACCGTACTTCTCCCAATAGGTGAAGTCAGCATGGGCTGGGCGAAACTGATCTTTGATCTTGCTGTAGTCTTTGGAGCGCTGATCTGTATTCTCGATTAGCAGGCCAATAGGGGTTCCAGTGGTCTTGCCCTCGAATACACCGGAGAGGATTCTTACCGTATCGTCCTCTCGACGCTGCGTGGTGAAGCGACTCTGCCCTGGCTTGCGACGATTCAGATCGTGCTGCATATCGGCTTCAGTCAGCTCCATACCAGGAGGACAGCCGTCGATTACGCAGCCGAGCGCAGGCCCATGGCTTTCACCAAAGCTAGTTACCGTAAACAATTTACCGAAACTGTTTCCTGACATACGAATACTCAAATAGAGAATTTATTCTGACGAATTCTGACAGCAGGGCCGAAAAACACGCGATTGTACACTAATTAAACTGTTCTCTGTACTGCTGTAGTTGCCCGCTGGTAAGGGCTAGCACCCCTTCCCCGCCATGCTCGAAGTCCAACCAAAGCAAGGGTACCTGCCGCAGCCGCTCTGCTAATTGGAAATGGCTGTAGCCCACTTCCATCACCAATAAACCGCCCGCTCTCAGGTGATCGACCGAATCCCGCAAAATTTGAAGAGGTATCTGCAAGCCCTCATCAGCGCTGAGCAGCCCAAGAGTGGGCTCGTGGCCGAACTCGTCCGGCAAATCTTCAAATTCTTGCAGGGGAACATAGGGCGGATTCGCTACTATCAAGTCATAGCGGCCACTCACATTGACGAATAGGTCGCTCTCGATGCAATTAACACGAGCTTCCAGGCCATGCAGGGCAATATTTTTTTTTGCCAATTCCAGCGCATCTGCGGATATATCCACTAGATCAATCTGACAATCTGGCCACTGCAAGGCCATAGCAATTCCAATACTGCCGCCACCGGTGCAAAGATCCAATACTCTGCTTGGCCGATCTTGCAATAAGGGTTGAAATTCGCCCACTATTAATTCTGCAATGGGCGAGCGTGGCACAAGCGCCCTATCATCACAGAAAAACTCGTAGCCGGCGAACCAGGCTCTGCCCAACAAATAGGCTGTTGGAACGCGTTCGTCTATTCGGCTCTTTAGCAGGGCCTCTAGCGACTCAAGTTGCTGTGCATCCAACACACGCTGCCCGGCACCGACATCAGTGAAATCGATACCCAAGCAACCATAGACAAGATAAAAGGCTTCATCCGAAGGATTATCCGTACCATGGCCATAACAAAGCCCGGCGGCATCTAACTTTAGCGCTACCTCTTGCAAGTAGTCTTCAATGGTCACTTTATTCTCAAAGCTTCTTGGACTGAATAGGCAATTGTAGCTGAAAATGTAATCTGGCAATCGATAAATTGCGTAGAATCCATCAACAGGCTAATAATATATGCTAGTCTCTCGCCCCTAAAGTAGAAGCGGCAATACACAAGTTTAATAGATAAAGAGAGCTCGACTAGCCGAAGATCTCTAGAAACGGTGAATGACTATGGAACAGGCTTTTTTGGATATTCTTACGCAAATTGGCGAAGACCCTCAACGAGCAGGGCTCGTAGACACCCCAAAGCGGGCAGCAAAGGCTATGGAGTTCCTCACGCAAGGCTACTCGATGGATATCGACGAAGTCATCAACAACGCCATGTTTCCATCTGACACTGACGAAATGGTAATCGTAAAGAATATCGAACTCTATTCCATGTGCGAGCACCACATGCTTCCTTTTATAGGAAAGTGCCATGTGGCATACATACCGAATGGAAAAGTAATAGGTCTTTCGAAAATAGCCAGGGTTGTCGATGTTTACGCCAGACGTCTTCAGATTCAGGAAAATCTAACAAATGAAATCGCTAACTGCATAGTAGAAAAGACCAACGCTGCGGGCGCGGCTGTTATTATCGAGGCACAGCATATGTGCATGATGATGCGCGGCGCACAAAAGCAAAATTCGATAATGACTACGTCTTGTATGCTCGGCGCATTCAGAAATAGTCAGTCGACACGTGCGGAATTTTTATCTTTATTAAATAAGTAACTAACTCAGCGCAGCACGAGTTCGATGCGCTGGCCACAATAATCGACTGCGCATCTCGGCGCTAGCGGCCCCACTCCGGCTGCCTCAATTCGTTCTGCCGAAATACCAGCTGCGATTAATGCCTGTCTTAGCGAGCTCGCTCGCGCCGCGGATCGCTCCATTAACTCCTCAAGAGACCGCCCTTCCTGGCTTAGGTGCGCGACCAAATAGACAGACACAGACGCATCGGCCTGAAGCGCAGCGGCAAGAGACGCTATATCTAAGGAGGCTGGCAAACGATCGTTCGATTGAAAGTCTATCTCAGGCAGGATCACACTGCCCTGCTCTCGCAGTTGTTGCAGAAGACCTGAGCTCGCACCAGAACTCACCGACGCATCCTCTACTTGCGGCTCTTGAATTGCCGCAATCTGTTCCGGATCCTGAGTGCCGCCGGGCTCGATGACTTCAATATAGGCATAGATTTTTCTGTTCACCCTAGTGATGATATAGAGCGAGAAGTAAGGCGCATCCTCAACATCAGCCCTGGAGCGGAAAGCCATATAATACTGATTGCGCTCGGGGCCATACAATATTCGATTTCGAAATACGTCGTTAGCCCAATAGTTACTGCTCCCGCACGCTCTGCCCTCGCAACTAAAGAGCACTTCATAGTTTCTGCTTTCGAGCTGCTCTTGAAAGAACTGATAAACGTCTGCGCCGGAAAATTCCTCTGAAATCTCGTAGTTTATCTTAGTGACGTCCCCCCTGAGCCTTTCGGAATCCTCTGGTATCACCTCACCACGAACGCGCTCTAATGCGCCGAGAACAACCTGATGGTTTATATCTCGCTCTAACTCTCTCTCTATGATTTCCGAATAAGCAAATCCAGTGATGAGACTATGGTCTGTAAACCCAATTTCCACAGCACTCGCCTGCCCAAAGCTCAATTGCGCAAAGCAAGCTAAAGCCAGGACCATGAAACAAACTCGTTTAGTAGTTGTACACATCTGAAAGCTCATTTTTGTTTCGTTCTACAATAGCCCTACACCTACTCAGATACAGAGTTACGGCTCTAAGGTATAAAGAATTTCGCCACATCCGGGAGCTACTACATCCATCGACACACAATGTAACGTGGCGTTATCTTCTGGCCGATGAGTCTCCATAGTGCCATCCACCAACACCGACAGCAAGTTTGATAAAAACGGATTGTGACTCACCAATAGCACCTGTTGCAGATCGTAACCCTCGATAGCATCCATCACGCCGTAGATGTCTCCGTCGGGCGCAATACCCGCATCAAGGGTTAAATCCAATTCAGGAAAAAGCGGCATCATTGAAGCAGCTGTCTGCTGTGCTCGCGCGTAGGGGCTACAGATTACCCTATCAACTTGAGGAGAACGCTGACTAAATTTTATTGCAATCGAGCGCGCCTGATCCAGACCCTTTGGTGTTAGCTCTCGAGCCGAATCAGATTCCGCTCTATCTTCGGCTATCGCATGGCGCAGTAAATACAATAGCATTATATGACTCCGTTCAACTCTTGTTAGTTTCTAATAGCAGCAGTCACGCATCATGAGGCGGCGGAACCTTCGTCTTCCACCTTTTTAGCTGAGGCTGCTATCGGCGCTGAAGACTTCTTCGCTGTCTTCTTCTTAGCTTCCGTCTTCTTTGCTGCCTTCTTCTTAGCAACCTTTTTCTTTGCCGGTTTTATCGAGGCGCTTTTGTTCGCTGCAGCTTTCTTTGCAGCCGGAGTAGCGGCCTTGCTGTTGTCACTAGGGGGCTTGTTTCTTTCGCTGCGAGAAGCTGGTGCCTCCTGCAGGGAATCAACTTCGACTTCTGGCAAATCCGAAAATGGAAAAGGCTTCACCTCGGAGAGATATGTCAAAAATTTAATAATCTGAGACACATACAATTCAAGCGTTGCTGAGAAGTATCTGAGATTCGCGTTACTGTCCCCCGTTACAAGGACGAACAAAGCCTGTGCGATGCTCAACACCAGGACTAGCGGCAGAATTATAATATAGGACGCTAACGCAAAGACGATCATGAACAGCACACGAATCCAGACCGAAGGCTGTTTAATATTATCTACAATTTCTATAAGCTCGTCTGACATGAAGACTCCTTCTACACCATGCTGATAGACACATGATGACATTAACTGCATTGTGAAAACCGTAATAGTCGCTAATCTAGGACCTTATTCTCATTAGCGGCGAACTCTACATCCAGTGCCTGCTCGCTCAGCATTAGCGATGAGATTATATTATCCATCGAATCCTTCTCATAAATTATTTTATACAGACCATTTGCTAGTGGCATGTAAACACCCAGTTCCTGGGCTTTGTCCCGCACAAGTTTTACTGTATTCACGCCCTCTGCCACCTGAGCCAACTCGGCAACGGCCTTTTCTACTGACGTGCCCTTCCCTAGCGCGAGCCCGACTCTATAGTTGCGGCTCAGTGGTGTGGAGCAGGTAACGACAAGGTCTCCCACGCCAGCCAGACCTAGAAATGTCATTGGATCGGCACCCAACTCTTTGCCAAATCTTGCCATCTCCGTCAGCGCGCGAGTTACTAACATACTATTTGTATTGTGACCCATTCCCAGGGCAGCTGCGATGCCAGCGATAATGGCATAGATGTTCTTCAGCGATCCCCCAAGCTCCACACCAAACATATCGTTATTGGCATAGACTCTAAAATATTTAGACTTCAGAGCACTCTTGACTATATCTCTCACATCTTCATGTGGGCTGGCAATCACAGTGCCAGCAAGGTCTTTCTTGGCGATCTCTAAAGCGAGGTTGGGCCCACTTAACACTCCAACCTTGGCTCGCGGTGCCTCTTGATTGAGTATCTGGCTCATCATGGCGAAGCTGCCCGCCTCAATGCCTTTTGTGGTGCTGACAAGAATGGCATCCTCTGGAATGTAGGGCACCATATCGCTCACGACCTGCCTAAAGGAAGAACTCGGCACCGCGACAAAGATCAGCCTACTACCCTTGACTGCCTCCGCCATATCGCTCGTAGCATGGATTCTCTCATTCAACCGATAGTCTGGCAGGTATTGGCTATTCTCATGGAGCCGATTCAACTCCTGCGCTTGAGATTCACTGCGCATCCAGAAACCAACATCGTGACCGTTCTCGGCAGTAATATTCGCAATTACCGTACCAAAACTACCCCCTCCAATAACCGAGACTTTAAATGCAGACATGGTAGTCCTTAACTGTCTATACAACACACAATGATAGTCTGATTACGCCTCAATACCAAGGCGACTGAGGCGCCGAAAAGGCGGCCATTGAAAACCATGCAAACCCCACTCGCCCCCTAACTGCCGCGCATCAGTTCTATTCGATTAGATTGATAGAAGACGAGCGCATCGTAGATCTGATTGGCAACAGACTTGGGTGTGATTGAGGCACCTACGAACTGATCATATTCATTATCGGCAGTAATCGCCTGCCAGCTCAGACGCAGGATATCTCGCATACTGTTTCCAGCGAATTCATCCATCCACTTCGAGCCGATCACATCGACTACCCCGTAAAGCTGATCGGAATTGATATCTTCGATTACTCGCGCGGCACTAATGCGACCATACATATCCACGGCAACTAATAATTCGATCTTGCCATTGAATCCATCATCTGCAGTCGCAGGCACCGCTACCGCTACCGCCTTCCCGTCCTTTCGCGCTATATAGGCAAGCCTGTCTCGGTCCAGATTTAACAGATGCAGATTTTCGAGTTTTTCACTCTCGTTATCCGCCGTCAGTAAATAACTATCCAGAACCAGGTCATTATCAAAGCTACCCTCTTCGAAAAACTGATAAAGATTACGCCTATCGAACTCCTGTCTGGCGGCAAGCAGACTGTCATCTGTTACATTATTGAGAAGCAACAGCAGGCTTAAGATAGCTGTCAGTATTGCTAACTGTGGAAGTTTATCTTTAAGGGTTTGGGCTATAGATGCCTTCAAAGCAGACAGCGCCTCGACAGATTCAGTGACTCGCAAAATAGGAGAAGCCGCCTGGCTAAAACACTCTTAGATAAACGCCGAAGCCGCAGCAACTAGTGACATTATCGGCGCGGGATAGACCCCAAAGAGCAGAAGCAAGAATAGCAGAATAGCTAATACACCGTAGGCACTAACACTCTCTACGCCACCTACTCGGTAAGGAATTTTGTGCTTCTCAGTCATGAGCATTCGATAGACGATACGCAGGTAATAATACAGGCCTATGCCGCTGCCAAGAACCAATACAGCCAATAACATCCAAAGGTCAGACTCCACACCGGCGAGAAATATATAGAACTTGCCAATAAATCCTACCGTCAATGGGATTCCTGCCAGAGACAACAACATCGCTATAAAAATACTAGCCAGCCATGGGTTTCTCCAGAACAGACCCCTGTACTCCTTTATAGAATCGAACTCTTTCTCACTGGAGGAGATGACAGACGCTACACCGAAGGCACCTAAGGATGTGATCACATAGGCTATTAGATAGAAAGTCACGGCCTCCACGGCCAGAGTGCCGGTAGCATAGTGGCTGGCAACAAGCGCAAGCAGCAGATAGCCCATATGCGCGATAGAAGAGTACGCCAGTATGCGCTTCAAATTATCTTGCAGCAGTGCGAGCAGATTACCTATCAGCATTGACGCTGCGGCTATCAGAGTTAATACCGTCACCATCGAATCAAAACTTAGCGCATCACTCGCTCGAATAAATCGTAGCAACACGACAAACATCGCCGCCTTACCTATGGTCGCGAGATAGGCCGTTGCGGGAATCGGAGAGCCCTCATACACATCGGGTGTCCACATGTGAAACGGTGCCAGAGAAAGCTTAAAAGCCATGCCAGCGGTTATCATTAGCAAGGCTACGATCGAATATCCATCTCCCAAACTATCCGCTGCCATGGGCAGATCTGTGAGACTGGCAAAAGACAGCGTGCCGGTCTGCGCATAGATAAGCGCCATGCCGAATAGTATAAAACCAGAGGCGGCGGCCGAAAGAACGAGATATTTTACTGAGGCCTCCAGAGGATACTTCGCAGACTCTTTGCTATGCATTGGATAGGCGATCATGCCGTATAGAGACATACTCAGCGTCTCTAGCCCCAAGACTGTACTAACGAAATGATTGCTGCTAACCATTACGATTGCGCCTATGGTCGCGATCGTTAACAGCAAGAAAAACTCTTCCTTGTGGTCGTCCAATTCGAAGAAATAGGAAAAGCTAAGAATAGCGATGAGCATCGCTGATGCACAGACCAACACGGTAAACAATAAGCTGTACTGATCGATAATAAGTAGTGGAGTAATCTGCTGATTTGTCCAATCCATCATCGATATAGCGACTAGTGTCGCCACCAGTAGACCGGCAATCGTAATCGAAGCCGTCACAATATAGCTTCGACGAACACCAATCATCAGCATCGCCAAGACCGACGTTGCCGTCACTATTAAAAGCGGCATCAGGGGCAATAAATCGTCAAACGTCATAGTCATAATTCTTATTGCCCCACCGCGAAGAGAACCTGCCCGGTTTCATTAAGCAATTGCATTATTGTCCCAGCCGAGAGATCAAGAAAACTCTGTGGGTACATCCCCATCCAGATAAGGCCTATCATCATTGCACCGAAATAAAACATCTCGCGTCGGCTTAGGTCATGTAGATGACTGTCATCGAAATCCGAATTTCGATAGGCCCCATGGAATACTTTCTGAATGACCCATAACGAATAGACAGAAGCAAAGATAAGACCGAAAGCGGCTGCCACAGTTAAACCGATGTTGGCCTTGAAGGCACCAAGCAAGGCCAGGAATTCCCCAACAAAGTTACCCAGACCAGGCATGCCCAGTGCGGCAACCGAGAAGAACAAGGCTACGAAAGACAGGCGCGGCACCTTCGCCCAGAAACCGCCCATATGATCCATGTCTCGTGTGTGAATTCTGTGCTGCAGCCCACCGGCAAGCATAAACAGCGCCGCGGCGCTTAAACCGTGAGCCAACATCGTCATTACCGCGCCCTGCAGCGCCTGCTCGTTCCAGGCATAGATACCGAGGAGAACGAAACCCATATGACTGACACTGGTATAGGCAATAAGACGCTTAATATCGGTTTGCGCGAAGGCCACCTTGGCGCAATACAGGATACTGATCACCGCCAATGTCATAGCGAAAGGCGCAAACGTCATCGACGCCTCGGGAAACAACGGTATAGCGAATCGTATAAGGCCGTAAGCGCCCGTCTTGAGCAACACCCCAGCCAGGATCACACTACCGGCAGTAGGCGCCTGAGAGTGCGCATCGGGAAGCCATGAATGAAAAGGAAAACTGGGCAGCTTGGTACTGAAGGCAACGAAGAAGCCAAGCATGATCCACATCTCGATAGCGCTACTCGTGCTTACCTTGAGCAGATCGAAGTAATCGAAGCTGAACCAACCGAACTGCACATAATGAAAATACGCCAATGCCAAGATCGATATCAGCATTAACATGCCGGTTACCTGAGTGAAGATAAAAAACTTCATAGCGGCATAGTTCTTGTTCTCGTGGCCCCAGATCGCGATGATGAAATACATGGGGATTAACATCACTTCCCAGAAGAAAAAGAAAAGGAACAGGTCTAGCGCCGTGAACACGCCTATTACACCGGCTAGCGTCCACAGTAGATTGAAGTAAAAGAATCCCGTCTTCTCAGTAATTTCATCCCAGGCAGAACCGATGGCTACAGCCCCAAGAAAGGCTGTTAGCACCATCATCAGAACACTTAGGCCGTCGGCGGCAAGGTGGAAGGAAATTCCGAAGCGAGGCATCCACTGTGCATTTAATTGCACTATCCAACCGGAGTCACCAGCATCGGCCCCTACCAGCGTCAACATGACCAGGAGATCGATCACTACTGCCGTCAATGCAATAACGCGTGGGAACTTTGAATCCAGCCCCTCGGACAGCCAGGCGATCACACCGCCAAAAAACAATATACTAATCAGTACTACCAGAATCATAGTAATACCCCTATGGCGATCAGGAGCACTACAGCTGCGGCAATACTCATAGCGTACCAGCGCAGCTGACCCGTTTGGGTGCGCGCCAACATACTGTGCGCGACTCGAGAGATTTCGACTAACAAGGCGTATATAGCGTCAATGAAGTCTTTCTTGTTGATTCTCGCCAGTAACAGAAACGGCTTAACGAAGAGCAGGTCATACAGTGCGTCCATGCCCCAGCCGCTAAACCAGAATCGGTGCAGCGAAGCCGCGATCGGCATAGCCATCAGCTTCTCGACAGAGAATGTCTTCGACATATAAAAGAGATAGCTTAATCCTATACCCAGAAGTGGAACTACGATCATTACCGCGTGCAGAAAGCCGCTGATGCGATGCTCTTCATGCGCTTCACCATGGCTGAATACCGCGTCTACGGGAATCTGAATCCAACCGCCGAACAATGCCAACACCATCAGAATAATTAGAGGCGTGGCCATACTAAACCCTGTCACTTCTTTCTCTTCGTGGTGGCCCTTGCTCTGGCCAAAGAATACGACGAACACTAATCTAAAACTGTAGATACCGGTCAGGAATGCTCCCAGCACACCTCCCATCCACAGCAACATCCCCGGCCCTTCCATCTCTAGCGCTGCAATCAGAATCTCATCCTTACTGAAATAGCCTGAAGTGAAGGGAAACGCAGCCAAGGCAAGACTGCCAATCATAAATGAGGCAAAGGCGATGGGTAGCTGCTTACGCTTACCCCCCATCTTAAAGATGTCATGCTCATGATGCAGACTGTGTATTACCGTGCCAGCAGCAAGGAATAACAATGCCTTGAAGAAAGCGTGTGTCATCAGGTGAAATACAGATGCTGACCAGGCGCCAACACCCAGACCAAGGAACATATAACCGATCTGGCTAACTGTGGAATAGGCAAGGATTCGCTTGATATCGTGCTGTGTCATGGCGGTGAAACCGGCCATCAGCAGTGTAATCAGTCCTATCCAGGCAACCAGCAACTGTACGCTAGGCGCTAGTTCGAACAAGACATGGGTTCTGGCGATCAGGTAGACACCGGCGGTAACCATCGTCGCGGCGTGAATCAAGGCGGAGATTGGTGTGGGCCCAGCCATGGCATCCGGCAACCATGTCTGTAGCGGTAGTTGAGCAGACTTGCCCACCGCGCCACCCAGCAAAAGCAGTGAGGCTGCTACAGCCAAACCAGAGCCAACAGCCCACTGGGTCTCGGCTGCATGGAGCATATCCTGAATATTTAGTGTGCCTAGCTGAGCAAACAGCAGAAACAGGCCTATCGCCATAGACGTATCGCCTACGCGTGTCGTGACGAAAGCCTTTCTCGCCGCATAGCCATTCTCTGGTTTTTCATACCAGAACCCGATCAAAAGATAGCTACAAAGGCCTACTCCCTCCCAGCCCAGGTATAACAAAACCAGATTATCGGCCAGCACCAACATCAGCATCGATGCTACAAACAGATTCATATAGGAGAAAAAACGGCTGTAACTAGGATCATCCAGCATGAAACCAGTCGAGTAGAGGTGAATCAGAAAACCAACGCCGGTGATCACTAGCATCATTACCAGAGACAGACCGTCGAGATAGAAACTAAATCCAGGGTTAAACTCTCCTACCGCCATCCAGGTCCACACTTCCAGAATAAAATGCGTCTCACCGGAACCCAGAAACTCTACCGCAATCAGGGCGGCCGTGATGAACGAGAGCCCAATAGAGCCTGCACCGATAGCGGCGACGGCTTTCTTAGGCAGATTCCCACTAGTCAGCACCAGGCTTAAGAAGCCCAGCAAAGGAAATGTCGGTAATAGCCAAATTAAATCTTGCACTCTAGCTTCCTGCCCCTATCCCTTCATCTGACTCAATACGTTGATATCAACCGTGTGATATCGCCTGTACATTTGAATTATTAGACCCAAGCCGACAGCAACTTCCGCAGCGGCTAAAGTAAGAATCATCAAGAACATAATCTGCCCATCGGCATGCTCCCAGCGTGACGCTGCCACGATAAATGCCAGGCCACTCGCGTTAATCATTATCTCCAACGACATAAGCACAAACACTATGTTGCGCCGCGTAAGAACCCCGACCAGACCCAAGACAAACAGGATGCCGGCCAAAATTAATCCATGTTCAACAGGTATCGATTCCATTATCTTTCGCGACCCATCTGTTTAATTTTGTTAGTCATAACACTCAGTAACTGCGTCTCTATTTCTTCGCCAAATGGTAGGCAGACACCAACCCTGCCAGTAGCAGTATGGAGGCGAGTTCTACCGCCAACACGTAAGGACCAAACAACAAGGCACTTACCTGCATGACATCGACCGTTGTTAACGCCAACTCCTGATCGTATTGAGATAGCACTGTAAGCAATTGCGCAAGCAACACCGATGCGAGTAAAGAAGGAACGACCCAAACCTTGGGACCCATCCAACTACGCTCCTGATCCAGACTCTGTTGCCCCATGTTCAACATCATTATTACAAAGAGAAACAACACCATGATGGCGCCCGCATAGACTATCGCCTCTAATACCGCCGCAAAAGGGGCGCCCAGGACATAGAAACATACGGCTACGGCTAGCAAAGATAGAATCAGATAGATCAATGCATGCACGATATTTGTCTGCAGGATTACCGCAACTGTAGCAATAACAGCAACCGCACCAGCTATATAGAACAAAAGAATCACGGCATCAGACTCCTCACGTTCACCGGCACAGCCTCATTGCGCGCCTCACCCTTATCTTTGCCGCCTATCTTCTTTCCTGCCACACGGTAGAAATTATAATCGTGATACTTGCCAGTGCCGTCGATCAGCAAATCTTCCTTCTCCCAAACCATGTCTTGTCGTTCGTATTCAGCCATCTCAAAATCTGGCGTGAGTTGAATAGCGTTTGTGGGGCAGGCTTCTTCGCAGAAACCACACATGATGCACCTAGAGAAATTAATGCGAAAGAATTCCGGGTACCATCGCCCCTCTTCGTCTTCAGTCTTCTGCAGCGCAATGCAATCTACGGGGCAGGCTACTGCACAAAGATTGCAAGCGACACACCGCTCCTCACCGTCAGGATCACGACTGAGTATGATGCGCCCACGCCAACGCGGAAACATATAAGGCATTTCATCGGGATACTCGACGGTATCCGCCTTCACCCAAAGATGAGAGAACACCCGCCAAAGGGTTACCACCTGACTAGTCAGAGTGTCCTTAATCAGAGTGAGCATGTCTTTCTCCAAATTGTCGCGACATCAGAATGTACTCAAAATAATCACGCCAGTGATAAGCAGGTTCAGCAGAGACACCGGCAACAAGAATAACCAACCGTAAGTCATCAACTGGTCATAACGCGGCCTAGGTATCGCCGCTCTCAGTAATATAAAGAATGCAATAAATGCGAAGGACTTCAACGAGAACCAAAAAATACCAGGTAAGAATGATGGCCCCAACCAGCCGCCGAAGAAGAGCACGGTAATCAATGACGATATCAACACAAGGCCCAGATACTCTCCGACGAAAAACATGCCAAATTTCATGCCCGAGTATTCGGTGTGGTAGCCGGCACAAATTTCCTGCTCTGCCTCCGGAATATCGAACGGTAATCGGTGGCTCTCTGCCACGCCCGCTATTAGAAAAATCACGAAGCCGATAAACTGCGGAATGATGTACCAACCATTCTCTTCCTGAGCGAGAACAATTTCGCGCAGGTTAAAGGTGCCGGAGAGTGCGACTACGCCGAGAATAGAGATACCCATGAAGACTTCGTAGCTAATCATTTGTGCGGCAGCGCGCAACGAACCTAACAAGGCATACTTATTGTCAGAAGAAAGGCCGGCCAACATTACGCTGTAGGCGCCTAGGGAGGCCATAGCGAGTACGAAGAGTACACCTATATTGGAATCCACGACTCCAACTCCAGGCGCGAAGGGAATAACACTAAAGCTGAGAAGAATTACCGTCATGATAATCGCCGGCGCCAGCACGAAACTGAATTTATCGGCGAAGGGGGGCACCCAATCTTCCTTGGTAAAAATCTTAATCATGTCAGCGACTACCTGCAGCAAGCCGAAAGGGCCTACGCGGTTGGGCCCTAGCCGCTCTTGCCAGAAGCTTAACAGTCGACGCTCCACCCAGATAAGCATGGCGGCAACAACGATAACCGTCGCGAGTATCACGCCTATGCTTAAACCGGAACCCACTTCGAATGTCATCAGTTAGATTTCCTCTTCCTGAAAATCACTCACGATTAAACTTGCTATACCGCGACTGGTAGCCTGCGCGGCGCTCTTTTCAATTTCTATTAACCCTGTAAATTCTGCCGGGCTGATATTGGCGTCGCCACAATACAGCAAGGCCGTACCGGGCTTTACGCCGGTTCGGATACAGACGACTACCGGAGCGCCGGTAGGCGTTATAGTGGCCACGTCACCCTGGGTCAATCCCCTGCTCTGCGCATCCTCTGGGCAGATTCCCACATAGGCATCGGTCATGCGCTCGCGAATTGGCTCGGACCTGGCGCTTAATTCATCACTACCGAATATCTGATAAGACAGCGCGAGCTGAAGTTGCTTGCCCGATGGCTGTGCAGCTTCAGCTGGCACGTCAAAATAAGAACCGCTAGCAGTTTTCTCGAACAACAGGCTTCCCAAATGGCCTTGCTTCAGCTCACCGTTAACCTCATCTTGAAACTTGCTAATCGATTGATTCGAATTCCATTTCGGCGCCCACGACGACGCCATAATAGACGCATCTTTTTGGGCGGGAATCCCTTCCATCGAGAACGACATGATGGACTCCTTGTCTTCCATCTGCTTCGGCTCATGCACGTTCACATTCGCAATCATGGCCGTGCGACCACTGTAGCGATGGGATTGTCGAGGCACCTTCATACCTGCAATGAAAGGATTCTCGCCTGGCAATATATCGCGCAATTTAGCAAAACCTGGCGCCTCGCTACAGCATCGCTCTACGAGGTCGTCTATATGCGCGGCATCACTTATCCAGCGCCAGGCAGGCTGCGCCATTTTCTGACACTGATGCACCTGAAAGCTGAGCTGCGCTCTGCCCTCATAATTGATGTAGGTTGCTTCGTGTTCTGAAAATGCAGTAACGGGAAGAATTACATCCGCCTTCGCCGTAGTCGCTGTAGTCACCTGATCCAGTACCAACACTTTCTCAGCCTTATCCAAGGCCGTATCCACCTGACTCCTACCTGCACGTCGGTAGAGGTCATTCTCCAAAATGATAACGCGCTTTGCACCACCGCTGCTTAATTTGTCCAGGGCGACACCGAGACTATTCTTTTCCGCCGCCATCAACCCCATGCCGATGCTGTTGACCTCGGGTACTAACAAACACAGATCAATAGCAGCGCCCTCGCCATCTTCATGCAGGGCTCTGGCAATATTAGCCGCCGCCTTAATGAGTTCACTACCATTGCTGCTACCTGCAACGATGAGTGGTCGCTTTGCTCCCTTCAATTGCGCCGCAATCTTTTCCGCTACCGCATCATGCTCGGCCGAAGACGCCGCAGGCGCTGACCCTGAAATTTTATTCGCTATCTGATGCCCCATCGCAACCAGCGCTGGAAGCGACTCGATTACTCTATCGGCGGCAATATCGTCCAATCGGCTAACCGCCGGACTTAGTATGCTCAGAGGACTGCGCTCGTGTTGCGCAAGCTCTCGCACGGCAGCATCCTGCCACTGCGGTATCCTACTCTCGCTCGCCAAGTCCATAGCCTTATTACGCACCGACTGTCGCAGCGCCAACGCAATTCGCGGTGCGACGTTGGTAACGTCCTCGCCTAGAATCAGCACAGCATCTGCCTCTTCGATCTCTCGCACACTTGGACTGCGAAAAGCCTTATCAGATGCCAGCGTTAAGATTGCAGCCATCGACTCATGCTCGTCATCCGAGTAGCCTGCGAAGAAATTCTCATCACCCACCATGGTCTTAAGTGCGAAGTTTGATTCGTTGCTCGACCGCGGAGAACCTATGCCTATAGTGCCCTCCCGCGAAAATTCTTTGATCACTGCTTTAATCTCTTCATCCGCAAGCAGCTCTCCGGTGTTATCGACACGCTTAACCGGCTCTAACAATCGCTCTCTGCTATTTACATAATCGAAACCGAAACGCCCCCTGTCACAAAGGAAATAGCCATTCACTTCGCTATTATAGCGATTAACGATTCTGCGCAGAGTGCCGTAGCGCTCACCTGGAGACGTATTACAGCCTACTGAGCAGCCCACACAGACCGACGGTGCAGTCTGCAGATCCCACTTACGACTATAGTGCTCGCTGAAAGCCTTATCGGTGAAAACCCCTGTAGGACAAACCTCAACCAGGTTGCCACTAAACTCACTCTCGAGAACGCCCTCTTCGTGCCGACCGAAATACACATGATGATGAGAAGCCTGCGCAGAGAGGTCGGTACCACCTGCGTAGTCATCGTAGTAACGCACACAGCGGTAGCAGGTAATGCAGCGATTCATCTCATGATTGATGAACGGGCCTAGATATTGATTGCGATGAGTTCGCTTCTTCTTATCGTAGCGGCGATAGTTATGACCGGACATCTGCGTCATATCTTGCAGATGGCACTCACCGCCCTCTTCGCAGACTGGACAGTCATGGGGATGGCTAACCATCAGGCTCTCTATGACATCCGATCTGAACGACTTTGCCTGTTCATCCTCGATAGAAATGATCGCACCATCGCTAGCGGGCGTCATACAGGCCATAACCAGCATGCCTTCCTTGTCATCTTCGTCGCGGTATTGTCTAACCGCGCACTGCCTACAGGCGCCGACAGATCCCATGCTGGGATGCCAGCAAAAATAAGGCAAGTCCAAACCCTGCGACAGGCATTCCTGTAACAGATTGTTATCGGGGTTTACCTCGTACTCCACCCCATCAATAACAATTTTCGCCATCTCTAACTCCAAGCGCGGTCAACAAGTTCAAGCAGGATTAATGCTTATAGCTGCAGCGCTTCTCCGTAATATGTTTTTCAAAGTCTTCTTTAAAATGCTTCAGCCCACTCCCCAGCGGAGCGGTTGCTCCAGGCGCCAGGGCACAGAACGTTCTTCCAGGCCCCAGATAAGTCACGTGATCATGCAGAATCTGCAAATCTTTCTCACTGCCCAGACCGTTCTCGAAATCGCGAAAAATCTGATCTACCCAAGGCAAACCATCGCGACACGGCGTACAGAATCCGCAGGACTCATGCGCGAAGAATTTCATAAGATTGCCAACCATGCCAACAGGACAGGTCTTGTCATCCAAAACAATCATTGTTCCGGTAGCCAAGCGGCTTCCGACCTTCGCAATCTCATCATAATCAAGTGTGATATCAAGATGCTCGGGCAACATGAAATCAGTAGAGCCGCCGCCTGGCAGAAAGCCTCTCAATTCCAGACCGTCTTGCATCCCACCCGCATAATTTTCTATCAACTCTCTTATGGGAAGGCCTAGAGGCAACTCCCAACAACCAGGCGTCTTCACCTTACCGCTAACACCAAATAATTTCGTACCGTGATCATTGCCCTTAGTCAGTCCGTGATACCAATCTACGCCATAGGTTAAAATCCCAGGAAGATTACAGAGGGTTTCTACATTGTTTACGATCGTGGGCTTACCCCACAGACCGCTGACCTGCGGAAACGGAGGCTTGGCTCTGGGATTCGCGCGCTTACCTTCCAGCGCATTCAGTAGTGCCGTTTCTTCACCGCAAATATAACGCCCCGCACTGGTATGCATGATGATGTCGAGATCGAAACCGGTGCCTAGAATATTCTTGCCTAGATAGCCCTTCTCGTATGCCTCTTTGATCGCCCTTCTTAAGGCCTGCTCGGAAACCGTATACTCGCCTCTCAGGAAGATATAGGCCTTGCTCGCCTTAATCGTATAGGCAGCTATGAGCATCCCTTCCAATAAAAGATGCGGATCACCCTCCATCAGCAGTCTATCCTTAAATGTACCCGGCTCCATCTCGTCGGCATTCACTACGAGATATTTTTGCTTAGGGGAATTATCTCCCGAAGGCACGAAGCTCCACTTTAAGCCAGTAGGAAAGCCTGCACCGCCCCTTCCCTTGAGCCCGGAATCTTTGACCAACTGCAATACATCCTCGGGGCTCAAGCCCTTCGCGATTGCGTGTAGGCTCTGATACCCCTCGTTCGCCTCATAGCCAGCGATGTCCAGCGGAGGCCGCGACATATCGATATTTTTTGTTAATGGCTTTGTTACCACTTCGATTTCCGTTTAATCCTATTTGTTCTTGTAGTCACTAATGATCGAATCAATTTTCTCTGGCGTTAGATTCCTGTGTAGATCCGGACCGACCATCATCACCGGAGCCCTGTCACAGTCACCCAGGCAGGGAACCGGTATTAGCGTGAAATCACCGTCCTCGGTGGTCTCCCCATAATCGATATCCAACTGCTGCTTGATATGACCTTTTATACCCTCGCAGCCCATAATCCAGCAGCTGACGCTATCGCAAAAAAGTATGACGTTCTTTCCTACCGGTTCGCGATAAACCAGATTAAAAAATGTTGCCACTCCCTCAAGGTCGGCCACAGGAATATTCAGATATTTAGCTATGCCTAACAGGCTTTCATCTGACACCCAGCCGTGGTACTTCTGTACGATCTTTAACGCCTCGAGCCCGACTGCCTTCTTATCTGGATAGAGAGTCATCTCATGCTCGATCTCCGCAATTTCCTCCGCGGATAACTTGCGTGCCTTCTTCGCTGTACTTGCTATAACTTGCTGGCTCATTTCACTTTCACATTCACAAATCTAGTTGTATTTCCGGCTCTCACTGAGCAACCCTTCTACCCACTATCTGTCCACATCAGCCATAACGAAATCGATACTCGCAATGATCGCAATCAAATCCGACACCATAAACCCTCGTGATATCTCGGGAATCATCTGCAAGTGAGCAAACGATGGTGTGCGAATGCGTGTCCTGTAAGAGGTGGTACTGCCATCACTTATTAGATAGTAACTATTCAGCCCCTTCGTTGCCTCGATAGTCATGGTTACCTCATTTGCTGGAATCACCGGGCCCCAACTAACGCTAAGAAAGTGGTTAATCAGGGTCTCGATATCCTGCATGGTGTTTTCTTTACGCGGCGGTGTAGTCAGCGGGTGATCGGACTTGTAGTTACCCGAAGGCATATTGTCCATGCACTGCTTAATGATACGCAGGCTCTGTCGCATCTCCTCCACTCGAATCGCGCAGCGGTCATAGCAATCGCCATTGACAGCTATCGGCACATCGAACTCGAAGTTTTCATATCCGCTATAGGGGCGCTGTTTACGAAAATCCCACTCCAGACCCGTCGCACGCAAACCGGCACCGGTCACACCCCAATTGAATGCCTCGTTGGTGTCATAGACACCGACACCCTGGGTACGTCGCTTCAAGATTCCGTTATTCATCACCATGCTGTCGTATTCGTCGAGACGCGCCGGCATGAAATCTAATAATTCCTGTATGCGCTTCTCCCAACCATTTGGCAGATCTTGCGCGACACCGCCGATACGGAACCAGCCTGGATGCATACGAGCGCCACAGATCGATTCGATGATATTGAATATGCGCTCCCGCTCTACGAACATATAGAAGATCGGTGATAACTGCCCTACGTCCTGTGCAAACGTGCCATAAAACAGGAGATGGCTACAGATTCGGAACATCTCAGAGAGCATGACGCGGATAACTTTCACTCGCTCCGGCACCTCGATGCCCGCCATCTTCTCTACCGCCATTACATAAGGCAGGTTGTTCATCACACCGCCAAGATAATCGATACGATCGGTGTAAGGTATATAGGTGTGCCAGGACTGTCGCTCGCCCATCTTCTCCGCACCACGATGGTGATAACCAATGTCTGGCACCGCATCCACGAGAATCTCACCATCCAACTGCAGGGCAATGCGAAACGCACCGTGAACACTGGGGTGATTCGGGCCTAGATTGAGAAACATGAATTCGGAATTCTCCGACTCACGCTTCATGCCCCACTCTTCCGGCTTAAATTTCAGCGCCGCCTGCTCATAGTCTTCCTGCTCGTCGCTTAGAGAAAACGGTTCCATCTCCGTCGCTCTAGCCGGATGCTCCTTACGCAGGGCATGCCCCTTCCAGGTAGGCGGCAGCACGATTCGATAGAGGTTTGGGTGACCATCGAATTTAATGCCGAACATGTCCCAGACTTCGCGCTCATACCAGTTAGCGCTGGGCCACAGCTGCACGACACTGGGAATATTGAGATCACTGTCCTGCAGGGCTACTTTCACTCGGAAATCGCAATTCCCGGAGAAGGACATAAGGTGGTAGACGACGGTAAATTCGCTTGCCGGCTGGCCTGCCCGGTTGCATCTAAGCCGCTCGTCGATGGCGGTAACGTCGAATAGCATCTCGAAGCGGGGTGTAGTCTCATCCCGCAGCGCTCGCAGCACAGTCTTTATATCTTGCCGGTCCACCCAGACCGTCGGCATACCGTCACAAGTCACCTGCTCCGACCGGATGAGATCGCCATGCAACTGCCGCAACTGCTCTAACGCGGCGGGCACTGCCTGGTTACTATTTTCTGCGCTCGATATCACAATAATTTACTTTAGTTATTCGCTTTATATATCTGTTATTTATACGTCGTTTGGAGATCTAAGCTCGGTCGCTGCAATACGATCGGGCGAACGCACTACGCGCTGCACAGGGTTCGTCTCTTTCTGAATTATGCCCTGATCATTGATCACCCAACTCAGCGGGCGCCGCTCCCTCCCTATGGACTCTTGCAGAAGGATTAACCCCTGCAATAAGGCTTCTGGGCGCGGGGGGCAACCGGAAACATAGACATCAACTGGCAGAAACTTATCTACACCCTGAACAACCGAGTAGATATCGTACATACCGCCCGAATTAGCACAGGAACCCATCGAAATAACCCATTTTGGCTCTAACAGCTGTTCATACAACAACTTCACTACTGGAGCCATCTTCCGGAAAACTGTACCTGCGATGACGATCATGTCTGCCTGTCTTGGGGTACCCCGAATCACCTCGGCTCCAAATCTGGCCAAATCGTGTCGGCTGGTAAAAGCAGTTGCCATTTCCACGTAACAGCAGGAAAGACCAAAGTTAAAGGGCCAGATGGAGTTCTTTCTGCCCCACGACACCATATCCTCGAGATTAGCCATCACTACATTGCGACGAATAAACTCGTCCATGGCGCTGCCTCCCGGCTGGCCAGATGTGGCATCTTCTGCTTTTTGCAGTTCCCAACTCATAATTTGAATTCCTTTTGATTGGTCACTCCACCAGGCCCGGAGAGAGTTTTCAATTCCCGCTTCTGCGTGAGTGTGCGCCAATCCAGCGCACCGATGCGCCATAGATAGAACAAGGCCGCGATTAGAATAAAAATAAAGACAGAGATTTCAATAAAGCCCAGCCAGCCCGCCTCTCTCACAGAGACTGCCCACGCAAAAAGGAAGACGACCTCCAGGTCAAAGATAATAAAAAGAATAGCTGGTAGGTAAAAGTGCACGGAGATACGAAACTGAGCACTGCCTACTGAAACAATGCCAGACTCGAAAGGTAGATTCTTGTGATGAGCCGTTTTTCGCTGCCCAAGGAAATAGGATAATCCCAGCATGATGACCACCACGGCCAGCACTAAGGCAAAGTAGAATAAAAACGGTTTTAAACCGTCGAAAACTTCGTTAGGTAATTCCAAGCACTTAACTCCAGACATCGCACAAGCTGTAGGCTCACGGCCTACCGTATTCAAATTGCATTAATCCCTCGCTGGCAACCAACCCAATTACTTCTGAATCATTAACATCTTCTAAGCAATAACTATCCTATCTGAGCCGATACAACAAAATTCATCATATAGCGGCGGTGACCACCAGGACTCTTTGCGCCAGAGAGTGCATCGAGGAGGGCAATTGAGACTGTGATCGGGAATGAGAGCAGGTGCAGAAAATTTTGAGGGAAGTCAGCCCCACTGCATGATCGCTGCAAAGACCATGACTTTCGGCAGGAATCGCCAAGGACTGTATGTCACTACCCATAGAACAAACCACTCTTTCGGAAGCCCCGCTAGCTGACGGCGTTCTAAAAACTTAGAACATGTTGATGATTGCCTAGCTGTTTTGGGGACTCTACTACTCTGATTATTTGTAATCTCTAAAGATTTCTGCCCGCGTAATTTTTAAATATTTCCGGGACAGGACTGACGCTAAATATCGGTGGAGAATGTACACGTATCACCTCTCGATAGCAAGCACTTTGTCCTGTCCAGAGCAGGCAGGAAGCGGCTTTCAAGAAAATCACCGGGCGCATTGTAAATGCGAGTGAGAGGCAATGCTATTTAACGTTCTGATTGGATCTCTTTACAGTTCTCATAGCACTCTAAACCGACCATTTGGTCCAGCTCTTTGAACTCTCCATTCTTCTGCCGCAGGTTTGCCTTCATCACATGCCCGACAGAAAGCAGACCTATATATTCAACATCTTCTTCTATTAATATGTGAGGCACACACCGACCTAGAAACTTATCGGCTAGCTCATAAGCATGCTCTTTAATATTAGCTGACATAATATTGACGCTCATATTGTCCTTGAGCCTTACCACCCTGGGATTGAATCCTTCTTTCATCGCCCTGAACATCAAGTCTCTCTCCGTCAAGATATCAACTATATTTTCATCCTAAAGAAGTACTATCGAACCCACCTTATTTTGGGTCTTTATCGTTAGCGCCTGATAAATAGTCGCGTCAGAATCGATAGTTACCATATGAGCGCCTTTCCCTTTAGGGATGTCTCTGGAAGTTTGTATGATTATCACTCTTCGGGGCGGGTATAAACCCGCTTTTCTAATATTCTCTAAACAAGAAACTAACCCTGTTAATGGGTCATGGCAAGAATTAGAAAACTCTGTTCAAACCATCCAGGGCAGCCGTTCTATAGGCTTCGGCCATAGTCGGGTAATTAAATGTAGTTGTTAGAAAGTATTTCATCGAGTTCGCTGGAGGCGGCTGACGCATGATCGCCTGACCGATGTGAACAATTTCTGACGCCTGGTCACCGAAGCAGTGAATACCTAATAACTCTAGAGTCTCAAAATGAAAGATCAACTTCAGCATCCCTACCTGCTCGCCGGTAATCTGCGCTCGCGCTGTATTCTTGAAGAAAGCCTTACCCACTTCATAGGGAATCTTCTGCTCCGTTAATTCCTGCTCAGTAGCCCCGAGAGTGCTAATCTCTGGAATCGTATAAATGCCAGTGGCCACCTGCTCAACGTGGTAACAGTCATCCGGCGCCACGATGGCGTTACTTGCTGCCCTACCCTGGTCATAGGCCGCTCCTGCTAAGGATGGCCAACCGATCACATCACCGGCTGCATAGACATTCTTAACAGATGTACGGTAGCTATCATCCACAGAGATTTGTTGCCTAGTATTAGTCTCCAAACCTATCTGTTGAAGACCGAGGTTAGTTGTATTGCCACTTCTACCATTCGCCCAAAGCACGATATCGCTGCGGATTTTTTTACCGGACTGCAGATATGTCACGATGTGATCATCGTGATACTCCATCTTCTCAAATTCTTCATTATGACGACTGCGCACGCCTAGGTTGCGCAGGTGATAGCTAAGCGCATCGGCTATTTCCGTATCGAGAAAGGTAAGCAAGCCGGAAGCGGGGTTTATCAATTCGACCTTGCAACCCAGGCCGCCAAATATGGACGCATATTCACAACCGATGACACCGGCACCGATAACGGTAACCTTGCGTGGCGAATGATCCAGATCCAGAATGCTGTCGCTATCGAAAACACAGGGGTGAGTGAAATCAACGCCTAGCGGATGATAGGGACTGGAGCCGGTAGCGATTACAAAATATTCTGCCGACAGTTTTTTGCGTTTTCCAACGAGCTTAATCGTGTGCTTATCCAGAAAACTTGCGCGCCCCTTAAATATTGGGATGTGGTTTCTATCGTAGAAATCAGTGCGCATACTTACCTGTTCGTAGATCACCCTCTCGGCGTGCTTCAATACTTGCTGGAAACTCAACTTTCTGGCGTCCCCCAAGTCTCTGAACATCGGGTTGGAATTAAATTGCATGACTTGCTTTACGGAGTGGCGTAGCGACTTTGAAGGGATAGTGCCTCGATGAGTGCAGCTTCCGCCTACGTATTCCAGGTCACAGACAACGGCGACATTGCGACCATTCTTCTTCGCATTCATCGCGGCAGCCTCACCCGCAGGCCCGCTACCAAGAACTATAATATCAAAGTGCTCTTTTAGCATATGTCTCAGTCTTTCCGTTATCTAGTTAGCCTGCTTAATTTTCGGGGCTTTATCTTAGGCTGCCTTGTTACGCTCACATTTCTGTGGCTCGCCGCCATAAATTTCGCAATCATTCAGCCCACCTATATTATTCATGCCACCGTAAGAACCCTGCACAGGCTTGCGGTCAAATAGAACGCCCACTGACATAATCATTATCACCTCGGCGATAACTATGAATGTAATTAAAAAACTCAGCATTTTCCTTCCTCTGCGCCCCTTTCTATTTCTCTTTCTTAATTGTTGCCAAGATAGTATTCGAATTCGTCGCTTATAAAATCTTCGAATCCATCGCTCTCGCTTTTATAGATGAAATACACGGCCTGATTCTTCCTCGCCGCAAGAGCCTCGGCAGCCTCGGGCCCCAACACCATATAAGTTGTAGCAAGAGCATCTGCTCGCGCTACTGATTCATCTATAACGTAGGCTGCCGCTAGTCTATGGGTGACAGGTCTACCATTTCGCGGATCGATCTCGTGGGAATAACGCTTACCCTCTTCCTCAAAATAGTTCCTGTAATCCCCAGAACCCGCCACCGCGATATTATCACCTCGGCTATAGAATATCTGGTAGACCTGCGAACCGGTGTCTAAAGGCGTCTCTATGGCTGGAACCCAACCATCGGCTCCCGGTTTGGAACCTTTGATCTTTAACTCGCCACCGATCTCCAGGAAGTAATTATCGACACCCACCCCATCCAAATACTCGGCAAGCTGATCCACTGCATAGCCCTTAGCTATGGCACTGAGATCAACGTAGATATCCCGGGTCTTACGAATTTCCTGCGAGGAAGGAGTAATGCGCAGATACTGGAACCCTACTCGATTCAATGCCGTGTCGATCTGTGACTGGCTTGGCACCGTCTCGAATACCGCGAGATCGGGGCCGAAACCCCAAAGATTCACCAGGGGCCCAACAGTCACGTCGAAGGCCCCCCGACTAAGCGCTGCGACTTCCTGCGCCAGTAATAACACTTCAATCATTCGAGACGAGGCTGAGAAGGGAACATTTACTCCGTGCCGATTGAATCGAGATAACTCCGAGTTGCGCGCATAAGTTGAGAATATTCCCGTATCTAATTCACTCAGCAGATCGGAGATGTCTGCCGCCAGATTTTCGGCAGAAATATCATTCGGCATGTCTACAATCTGCACCTGATAACTCGTGCCCATGGTAAAGCCATTCAACCGCTGAATTTCTTCACCATCGCTACCGAAGAAAAATACAAAGCTCAGGAACAGGACCAAGAAGGTCGCAGAGAAGCTGTGATGTTTGAGCAATTCAATCATGTGGTATAATCCTTGAAGGAAAAGTAAACAGTTTTCCGATCGCAATCACGTCTTGATTAATAAGCGACCAGATTAGTTTGCCGATTCCAGCAGGTCACAAATAGTGCAAATGGGTACCCGTCAGACCTGAAGGATGTGCCCCTCTGAATTCCTGTGCTTTGAGATTGCTCGCAAAGGCTTTCTCTTTAAGCTGCGCGTCTACCTTACGGTCACCCCAGACATAGGTCTTATGCTGAGGCAATGTAGATAACAGGTTCAAACCGAGAACAAAGTGTGGAATCCCATCTCTGGGCACTACGGTGGGCTGCGCGGCTAGCTGGTTGGTATCCATGGCATTGATAAAAAGCGAATGTGCCTGCCGAGTCGGATCTGGCACTTTGCTGAACGGACCTGTTCGAATGCCAGTCCACAGACTGAATGCAAGCAGGTCCTCAATAATAGTGTCACGCGGAAGATTGCTCATAGCAGGTTCGGTATAGCTATTCCGCGATACCTGTTCATCACCCTTCCCATCTTGCTCTAATTCAATGAGCACTGACTGCAGTTTTCGTTGATGACCGCGTTTGATGAGACTGGCTCGCCCGCAGCCAGGAAATGTAAACATCACAGAAGGGTTTTTCTTATCGGGAAACAGGGGCTGACCCAGAATCACCTTACTGCCTTCGGCAACGAGCATCGTCGGCTTCATGCACACAGAATAGCAACCTAGAAGTGCAACTGTCCGCGTCGACCGAGCCTTTTCTTGCTCCTGCTCTGGGGCTCTGGAAATCGTTAGAGTCAGTCCGCATTTTGTTCTGATCATTAAGTCTATCTAGGCGCTGAGAAACGAGTTGACGGTCCGAAAAAATAAACGACAACCGTTGCCAAGACCACGAGATAACAACGACGAAAAATTAAGTGCTATTGGAATCCACTGGCGGTATTTCAAGCGGGGCGAATTATAGGTCTAAGCCCCCGAAATAGCCAACTCTTGCGACAAATGATTTGGACAGCTATTCCTCTAGGGGATATTGCTGGTAGATGATACCCGCCATCTTGTAAACCATCCTTCCTACTTGGCAACAATAGCCAAATTCGTTGTCATACCACAGATAGAGAACGACGTGATTATCGTTAACGATCGTGGCGTTACTATCTACGATTCCGGCCTCTCTGCTACCGACGAAGTCACTCGACACCGCATCGGGAGATTCTGTATAGCTAATTTGATTCTGCAGCTTGGAATGCAGGGCAATATCGCGCAAGAATTCATTGAGTTCGTCTCGCGTAGTCCCCTTTTCCAGGGTCAGATTCATAATAGCCATCGACACGTTGGGAATCGGCACGCGGATCGCATTGCCGGTTAATTTACCCTCTAGCTCGGGCACTGCCTTTACTACAGCCTTAGCGGCACCGGTCTCGGTAAGAACCATATTCAGCACAGCGGAACGGCCTCGACGACTGCCTTTGTGGAAATTATCGATTAGGTTCTGGTCATTGGTATAAGCGTGAACCGTCTCAACGTGCCCTTGTACGATACCGAACTTATCATTGACCACCTTCAGCACTGGCGCAATGGCATTCGTGGTGCACGAGGCTGCCGTGATGATAGTATCATCCGGGCTGATCTCGTCGTCGTTGATACCATAGACGATATTCTTGATATCGCCCTTTCCTGGTGCAGTTAACAGTACTTTCGCGGCACCCTCAGACTTAAGATGTCGAGACAGGCCCTCACGATCACGCCACATACCGGTGTTGTCAATAATGAGGGCATCCTCGATGCCATATTGACTATAGTCGATCTCCTCCGGACTATTGGCATAGATAACCTTAATCTCATTGCCGTTGGCAATGAGACTATTGCTCTTCTCATCAACCCGCACTGTGCCTTGAAAGGCACCATGGACCGAATCGTGCATGAACAGGCTCGCGCGTTTCTGCAAGTCGCCTTCGTCGCCCGGACGCACGACGATAGCCTTGAGCTGCATAATCTCGGCCGTACTGGTACGCTCTATCAGCAATCTGGCCATCAGTCTGCCGATACGGCCAAAGCCATATAAGACGACGTGTTGACACTTCTTGACCGGCTTCTCATTGACGCCGTCCAGATAAGCTAGCTCGCCCTGAACAAATTCATCCACGCCAAGGGCTGCATCACCCTTGTCTTGAAGATGCTCCATGAAACGGACGGTCAGTTTGCCCAGATCAATCTGCACATGCCACAGGTCTAACTTGGCCAAGGCCATTAATACCGGATGGGATTCGAATTCCGACATCTCGTTGCGCTCTACCTGACGAACGAAACGATGCGCCTTCATAATAAAAGTCACAGATCTGTTATGCAGCGGTCTGCCATAGATAAACATACCGACGTTTTTCTGACGGAAAAGCCGACCGAGAACAGGAATCATTTCCTGCACCAATGCTTCGCGCTGTTTCCAGTTACCGAAGTAATCATCTACGCTTGGACGGACCACAAAAACCCCTTTTCTTTCCAATTAAATTGCTAGCTGTAAAAACGCGGCTATTATCTTGTGAAAGCATAGCCAGTGCAACCGAAGTGACACTATCAGGGCGATAGATTGAAGAATATATTCATGCCTGATTAGTCAGGTGATTTGCTATACAATTGCCGGCTGTTTTCCAGTTCGCCCCAGCGACTGCCGAATTCCCAAATTTCCGGTTCAGCGACGCGCAAGTATCAATATCTATCCATGGCAACTATTTTTAATCCTCCTCTGCCCCGAGACCCGCAACTGGCTAGTCACTGGCAGACAACCTTTGGCTCCGCCACCAGCCTCGCGCTGGCCAACGCTGCCGCCAACAGCAGCGGCCCGCTGCTTTTGGTCTGCCAGGACACCGAGTCGGCAGAACAATTCAAGCGCGAGCTGCGCTATTTCTGTGCAAAATTGCCAAACAAAGCTGAACCGCTGCAGGTATTTAGCCTTCCCGATTGGGAGACCCTACCCTACGATAATTTTTCACCGCACCAGGATATAGTTTCTGACCGTTTAAGCGCTCTGTTTCACCTGCCGGAACTGCGACAGGGAATTCTGGTCACCTCGATTGGCAGCTTGATGCATAAACTGCCGCCAATGAAATATATACGAAGCAATAGCCTGGATTTAGCTGTCGGCCAGACGCTCTCCATTCAGAAGATGCGCTCACGACTCGTCGATGCCGGCTATCAATCCGTAGATTCGGTCTTTGAGCATGGCGAATTCGCTGTCAGGGGCTCGATACTCGACATCTTTCCCATGGGGAGCCGCTTCCCCTATCGCATCGACCTACTGGACGAAGAGATCGAGACGCTGCGCATCTTCAACCCTGAGACCCAGCGCTCTGACCAGAGAATAGAGCAGGTCAAACTCCTACCTGGACGCGAATATCCGCTAGACGCCAAGGGGATCACCGCCTTTCGCAGTAATTTCAGAGAGAGATTCGACATAGACCTGCGCCAATGCCCCATCTACCAAGATGTTAGCGACGGTATCAGTTCACCAGGCCTTGAGTACTATCTTGCCCTGTTCTATGAGAGGCTGGATTCCCTATTCGAATTTCTGCCAGAGAATACGACCTATTGCAAAATTGGCGATCTCGCCACGGCAGGACAGGCCTTCTGGCAGGATATCCAACGCCGCTATGAAGACCGACAGATAGATCACTTTCGACCTATCCTGCCCCCGGACGATATCTTCCTGACTATCGATACGGTGCTCTCGAAACTAAAACAGTTCCGGCAGATAAGTTTCAAATCCAGCAGCGGCGCAACCTCTTTACGCAGCCTGCAGCTACCCGAACTGAGCAGCGATGCAAAACTGAAGAGACCGTTCCTCGCCGTCGAGGAGTTCATCGAGAATAACCCCGATCACCGCATCGTCTTCTGCGCAGAATCTGCCGGCAGACGCGAGACGCTTCTGGAAGTGTTGAAGCAGATCGCTATAAAACCCGAGCAGTTCGACCACCTGCAGGATTTTGCCGATTCAAGCAGCGTCTTCGGCATCATTGTCGCGCCTCTGGACCAGGGCCTGTGGCTGGAAGACGATAAGCTATTTCTCATTACCGAGGCGCAGCTGTTTGGCAACCGAATAGCCCAGCGACGCAGACGCAACAAAAACCAGAGCAATACCGACTTCATCGTCAAGAGCCTGACAGAATTACGCATCGGTGATGCCGTGGTGCATTTGGATCACGGCGTAGGTAGATACCGCGGGCTGCAGACTATTAATACCGACGGGCAAGACACCGAGTTTCTGACACTGGAGTATGCTAATGCGGCAAAGCTCTATGTGCCCGTGGCTGCTCTACATCTGATAAGTCGTTATGGCGGCTCCGAACAGGACTCGGCACCGCTGAACTCTCTAGGCACCGACCAATGGCAGAAGACGAAGCGCAAGGCTGCAGAAAAGATTCGAGACGTTGCAGCCGAATTACTCGACATCTATGCACAGCGCGAAGCCAAGAAAGGTTACAAATACAAGTTCAGCGGCGATGACTACGACAAGTTTGCCGCCAGCTTTCCCTTCGAAGAAACTGCCGACCAAGAGAACGCTATCAAAGCCGTTCTGGACGATATGAAGAATGGCAGATCCATGGATCGGCTGGTATGTGGAGATGTGGGGTTTGGTAAGACCGAGGTTGCAATGAGGGCTGCGTTCGTAGCGGTGCAAAATGACAAACAGGTTGCCCTGCTGGTACCTACCACCCTGCTCGCCCAACAACACTTCGAGAGCTTTAAAGACCGCTTCGCGGATTGGCCTATCGTGGTTGATGTGATCTCGCGTTTCAAGTCGACCGGCGAACAGAATGAGACTCTGAAGAAAGTAAAGGCTGGCAAGGTCGATGTACTCATTGGCACGCACAAACTCCTGCACGGCGATATAGACTACAGCAACCTCGGTATGCTTATCATCGATGAAGAACATCGTTTCGGTGTACGCCAGAAAGAAAAACTCAAGGCACTGCGAGCCAACGTGGACATCCTCACACTAACCGCCACGCCAATTCCAAGAACGCTTAACATGGCACTTTCGGGGATAAGGGATCTCTCGCTCATCGTTACACCTCCCGCGCGCCGATTGTCCGTAAAGACATTTGTAAGACAAGAGCAGGACAGTCTAATTATCGAAGCAGTATCTAGAGAACTGCAGCGCGGCGGACAAGTTTTCTACCTCCATAATGAAGTAAAGTCGATTGAGAATACCGCCGAGCACCTGCGCAATATTATTCCACAGGCTCGTATCTGCGTTGCCCATGGACAGATGGCAGAGAGCGACCTTGAGAAGGTCATGGCCGATTTCTATCACAAACGCTACAACATTCTTGTCTGCACCACTATTATTGAGACAGGTATCGACATCCCCAGCGCGAATACCATAATCATTCATCGCGCCGACAAGTTCGGTTTAGCCCAGCTGCATCAGCTGCGAGGACGAGTCGGTCGATCGCACCATCAGGCCTATGCCTATATGTTGTTGCCCAACGACGGCAAGCTTAGCGCGGATGCAAACAAACGTATCGAGGCTATACAGTCGGCCACCACCCTGGGCGCCGGATTTACATTGGCCAGTCATGACCTGGAGATTCGCGGGGCCGGCGAACTACTAGGCGACGAACAGAGTGGTCATATGCAGAAGATTGGCTTCTCACTCTACACGGAAATGCTGGAACAGGCAGTTGCCACCATCAAGTCTGGTCGCCGCCCCGATTTGGACATGGATCTGGACAAGTCTATCGATGTCAATCTTCGCATCCCTGCGCTGATACCCGAAAACTATTTACCGGACGTTCATGTCCGGCTAATCATGTACAAGAGAATATCCGCCTCTGTTGATGACAGCGACCTGCAGGAATTACAGGTAGAGATGATCGATCGCTTCGGCCTCTTACCGAAGCCATTAAAACTCTTGTTCCGGCTGACTCAACTGAAACTCAAGGCAGAAAAATACGGCATCAAAAAAATCGATGCCAACGTGAAAAGCGGCCGTATAGAATTCATGGCACAGACGGCTATCGACCCTATGTCCCTGGTGCAGATGATTCAGAACGATCCACAGACCTACAAACTAGGCGGTGCAAATACTCTGCAATTTACTCACAACTGCGAAGAGGCCGATGATAAACTGGACTTCATTAGCGAATTGCTGGATAACTTTACACTCATGGAACAGAAAGCGGCATAGCCCCGACACTTCATGCAGCCCTTAACAAAAAAGCACAGCTATTTTTTAATCATGCCGTTGCCACGGACTGCACTATTTTATCTGCTGACTGGCGGGCTATTAATAACCCTGAGTAGCCCGACCCACGGCCAGACCTCACAGCGCTGGTTTCAAATCGAACTTTCGATTTTCAGCAACGAGTCTCTAGGCGACCGCGATGAAGAAATGTGGAATGCCGAGCGCAGCGAACTGAGTTACGCAAGCCCACTACGGCGACTCGATGAGCCTGGTGATTTACTAATAACCGACAGTATGATCGCCGCGGCAATTTCGGAACCTGAAGAATTAGCCATCGAAGAGGCGACAATTGAATTAAACGATGAAGAATTGGCGGCAGCGGACTTGGCCCAGCGCCTTAGCGCAGTAGTGACTACCGGGCCGCAACCACCACGCGCCCAGGGAGAGTTTCGCTTCTTCGATTTATTGAGAGATCCCAACGTACAACTAGGTCCACAGGATAGTGACTTCCAACAGACCAATCGCGCCATTGAACGCTCATCCGAACACCGACTCTTATTTCACGGCCTCTGGCGTGAGTCACTAGCCGATCCGAATGAGGCTATTCCGATTTATGTGCATGGCGGACTAAAGTATGGCGATCAACACGAACTGCAAGGTTCGATTACGCTTCGCTTCAATGACAACAGAGATCGAATCGTGATCGACAGCGACTTATGGCTTACGGAATACAGCGCTGTTGCCGATCTTGAGGGTGACTGGCAATTGCCCCCAATTCCCGAGGCAATGCTAACTCCAGTCGATGCAATAGGCGCAAGCGAGCCAGGATTAGCCATGGGTATAAATCGTGTGTTTCATATGCAGCAGAGTCGCGAAATGCGAAGCACAGAATTCCATTACATCGATCATCCTGCGATGGGTATCGTCATACTGGTCGAGCCTTACGAAGTGTCCCCACTCCCGATTCCCGACTTCGATTTCGAAGACGCCAACTAAGCAATCGTGAGCAACGCTCTAAATCTGCGCGCCCTTAACTTTTGCCTTTAACTCTGGCCCCTGGCTCTGTGCCACTACTTCGGCGAGTACCGAAGAAATGAAATCCATGCCTTTTTCTAACACGGCGTGAATATCGTCTAGCAGTATAGGCTCCTCTGATAATCCTGCAGCCCAATTAACTGAGAGCGCCAGACTCGCATAATCTATTTCCAATTCTCGCGCCAGAGCGGCCTCTGGCATGCCGGTCATACCAACCATGTCGCAGCCATCTTGAGCGAGTCGGCGGATCTCAGCCGCCGTCTCCAGCCTAGGACCCTGGGTACAGGCATAGGTACCGCTGGACATGATTCTGCAACTCGATTTTTTGCGAGTGCCCACCGCCTCTATCGCCGACAGAATACGCAGGCGCATTGTCTCACTATAGGGGTCGGCGAAGTCTATATGGTGTACCGGTTTTAGCTTGCCATCGAAGAACGAGACATCGCGAGAATAGCTGTAGTCGATAATCTGATCGGGTACCGCGACGGAGCCTGGGAACAGATCATCGTGAATCGCGCCTACGGCGTTAACCGCGGCAATCTCCGTGACACCTAATTCGGCGAGAGCGGAGATGTTCGCACGGTAGTTTATCTGATGGGGCGGTATCTTGTGGCCGGCACCATGGCGCGGCAAGAACAAGAATTCCTTCCCGGCGCTCTGCAATCGGCTCAGCCTTACCTTTGCGCGCGCGTAAGGCGTCTTCAAGGCAATCGTCTCCAGCAATTCGAAATCCTGCAGCCCTGACAGACCAGTACCACCAATAATCGCTAACATACATCCCTCGACTAAATCTGGGGTGAACATACGCCACCTGCCCCGGTAAGGCAAACGCCTAACTCGAGGTCAGCATAGATAGAGTAATTCGAAGGATGCGATATATAAGCAAGGGTTAATCATTAGGACGCTACATAACCAGAGGAGATATTCTGCGAAGACTGACCCCTCTGGCTCGGTAATCGATATCTAAGCGAGCCAACTAAGGCTTGGCGAAGACTGTTTTTATCGAGTAGCTTCTTTATTATTACCGAATCTTTGACTATGGCTAGGCCTGCCACGGCAGTTGCGAGCAGAAATGCAATACACATCACAAAATGCCCGCTTTTCTAAATGCAAAAGCTACCGATATAACCTGAGCCGTTCATGGAGTGAAGATGCGGAACTCCCAAAAGTAGTTTTCATCGGCTTGAACCCATCTATGGCAGACCAGCGCAGCGACGACCCTACTATCAGGCGCTGCGCCGCCTTCGCCAAATCATGGGGATACGGCGGAATGGAAGTCGTTAACTTATTTGCCTTCTGCGCAACAAGGCCCGTGGACCTGAGGCTAGCGCCCCGCCCCATCGGGCGAGGCAACGATCGCTGCATCGCTACAGCGATCGCCAGTGCAAGCCTCAGCATTGCCTGCTGGGGCAATCATGGACAGCTTTTGGGCAGAGCCGAAAAGGTTCTCAGGCGCTATCCACAGCTGCATTGCCTTGGAAGAAACGCCAGCGGCCAGCCCAAGCATCCACTGTATATCAAATCCACACAAAGGCCGTTCGCGATAGCGCCATAAACTGTACAATAGCGCCCTGAATACGCTGAAGATCGAAGACTAAAAAGATGAATTTAGCACACGGAATTTTTCGATTCGTATGGAATCAATCTTGGATTGGCCTGCGTTACAAGAAAGCTGTCTACAAAAGACTCTGCAACTACGGCGAAGTGCCGGATGCGCCTTTTTCTACTGATTTCTTTGGCCTGCAGTATAAGGGCAATCTCAATAACAGCGTGGAATTTGCTCTCTTCTATCTGGGCGCATTCGAGAAATCGCTACTGTTCTTCCTCCAAGATACGATGCTAAACCTGAAAAAATCGCACGGCGAATCTCCACAGAACTTCATCGACATAGGCGCCAATATCGGACAGCACTCACTATTCATGTCCCTACATGCGGACCAGGTGCATTCTTTTGAACCCTACGCCGCGGTTAGTCAGAAGCTTGAACGCCACATAGCACTCAATGCCATCTCGAATATACAGCTGCATAAAGTTGGCCTGAGCAATAAGCCGGAGGAACTCGATTTCTTCGCGCCAACAGGTCGCAATCAAGGTATAGGTTCTTTCGATGCCGGCACCGTGAGCAAGGGCAACACGAACCTTGGCAAACTGGCGCTGGTATGCGGCGATGAGTATTTTGCGACCAATGCACTGCCCGATGTCGATTTGCTTAAGATCGACGTAGAGGGCTTCGAAAAAAATGTACTTGAAGGTTTGCAGGCCACGCTGCAGACATCTCGTCCTATCATGGTGGTCGAGGTGACTTACGGAAACCCCCTCTCCTTCGCCTCGATGGAAGAGTTAGCGGCTGCATTGCCTGAAGATTACTCTCTTTATCGATTTAACAATCGCAAGGCAGACGGGAGCAAAGCCCGCCGGCGTGGGGCCAAGGCGAAGCGTAGCGGCGAGTATGAACTAATAGCCTTCGATGAATGGCGCAGCCGCGGACAGGATGACGTCATAGCCTGCCCGGCAGAGAAGTTAGAGTTACTTCCCCGCAAGAATCGGCCCTGAACTGCGGCCCCAGCGTCATTGCAGGCGAAAAAAAAGGGCCTAGCGCTAAGAAATCAATCCTAACCTAAGCCATTTCAACACGTTCTTGCCTAATGTATCGGTGCTGCTGCAGGTATCTTTAGTAAATTATTGTTTTTTATCTACTTCTAACAAAGGCAGAAATCTCGCCGGCAGACTTATTCACGCCGCTTTATAGAACACTTTGCCTGATCCCGAAGCCTGCGCCCAATGCCATCGCATCATCAAACTAAGAAGCCCGACTAATGGCGTGAATCTTAACCTTGCTGCAATCATCGAACTGCGCAAAGCTCTTAAGCTCTTTCCCCAGGGCAGCTAGGAACGTGTCGCGGTTCTACACGCTGTCTTCCAGATACAGATTTAGAACGTGAAATTCACCTGTCTTCCTGTCTGCTTTAGCATCCAGTCTCGCTACGAATCGGTTGCCTCGCATAACGGGCAGACAGAAGTATCCGTATTTTCGTTTCGCCTTCGGCACATAACATTCGATTTGATAGTCGAAGCCGAATAAGGAAGAGAGACGCTTAAGCTGAATCAAAGCGTTATCGAATGGCGACAGGATTCGTAGTTTCGGGCTAAGCTGCTTCTGCTCCAGCTTATCTAGGTTTTCTGTTGTGGAGTAATACTCTTGATCGCCAACGCGTATCCTCTGCAGTATTTCCTCCTCGGCCATGTCCGCAGCGGTTTGAGCCATTTGTCTCCCCAAGCCTTTGCGCAGATAAGCCATCTCAGAGCTCAGCGCCAATCCGTGGGCACGCATATTATTGACTATCAGATGACGACAGAGCTCATCCTGAGAAGGCATGCTCGCATCGACACCCTCGGGCAAGACGCGCTCTCGCAGGTCGTAGACCTTATGAAAATTTTTGCGTCGGGGAATCGCCAGCTCCCCCTCCATGAACAGCGTCTCTAAGGCCCTCTTCGATGGTGAGCGCGCCCACATCGCGTCACTGCTTTTCTTATCCGTGAAGTCCTTAGCCGTTAAAGGACCCTCCTCGCGAATACGCTGCAAGACTTTACGGGTCTGCTTGGGATCTTTCTTGTACCAATGGCTCTCGCCAGAGGCGATGCGCTGCATCATAGGTAGGGAAAATCGGTAGTCGCGCATCGGAAGAAAGGCAAGCGCATGGGCCCAGTGCTCGAAGATGGCACCGCGCTGTTGCAGTGTATCAATATCCGCAGCCTTAAAGGCGGCCACGCGATTCCAAAGGGTGTGAATATGAGCCCTGGCTACAACTGAGAGCGTATCTATCTGCACATAGCCCAGGTGTTCGATCGCCTTCTTTGTTCCAGCCGAGCCCGAACCGAATGTGCTGCGACTGGCCAGACCCTGACAGTCGAGGACTAGGGCACGCGCTTCAGCGAGTGAGAGAGAATCAGTCATTGCGCAAGAATAACAGCCCGGAAGCTAGCGGCAGGCAGAGCTGGGGGCTGGAAGAGATAATTAAGGTACCCGCCCTATGGTCTCTACAGCCTACCCTCGTTGATTACCACGGCGGCAGCTATGCCACCTACGTTGCGGATCTTGTAGATCGTCCCAGCCTTGCGCCATGCCCAGTCTCCCGGATGGTCTAGCTCATCGATGACCTCATCGTCCCGTGTAACCTGTAGCAGGCCATTGACCACCTGCACCACTACGCTAGGCAGCTTGTGCATCTGGATCTCTGTCTCCTCCCCCGGAGCTAACTCAACTCGATAGGACCGAAACCAGGCATTCTCCATATCCGGCTGCGCACTCAAACCCTGGGGCCGGTCAGACTGCAGGTCGAGATTCCCGGGACTGGCATTTACCAGAGCGATGATGCGGAACAGCCCCGGGCCAGCATTCGAAACTTTGTGCGTAACCGCCTCCGCCGCATAATCGATATTGGCTCCAATCTGTCCGTCCCGAGGACCATCGGCCATGCTTATATAAGTCAACATGATGGGCTGATCGTGTACGTGAGGCAGCGAGACGTCGCCGGGGTTGATCTGTACATCCAACAGATAAAGATCGCCTTCCTGATGCACGGTACGGTGTCTGGGTTCCTGTAGCAGGTGCACGATACGCTCACCGGCGAACTCGTCGCTTTCGGCGGCGAAGACCTTGGCCGTGAATTGTAGGGATAGAACCAGGAGTGCAAGTGCTGTCAGAGTTAGCAGCGCTATACGCAATTGGGGTCTTGGGTATTTTTGTGCCAACTGGATAACTTTTAGAGATGGGTTTTGGGTTCTTCTCATTGGGCGCCTCTGCTGCTGTTGGTTGTCTTGGTCTTAGGTAGGAAACTACTCTTTCTTTTGGGGATTTGCTAGGGTTTGGGGTTTGGGGGCTAGGCACTTCGATTTACTTTGCTGATTGCTGGAGGTCCGCGCCCGCCAGGACTCATTCGGAATTTGGCTAAGCCTTGCTCGGCGAATTGCTAGCCTTTTATCAATAGGGTTTGCACTTCCTTGGTAAGGTGAACTGTATAGAGGGAGGGGGAGCTAAAAGGCGCGGTGATCTTGGGTATATCGCATCCCTACGGGCGTCCTTTGGGCGTGCTGCGCGCTGGCGCGCTTGTCGAACCGGCAGGTTCTGCGTCTGCTGGCGGGTGAGCCATAACCAAAAAAACCGCCGTGGCGGGTTCTTTGGTTATGGCGCGCCCGCCAGGACTCGAACCTGGAACCCCCGGCTTAGAAGGCCGGTGCTCTATCCGGTTGAGCTACGGGCGCGGAATGATTTGCCTGGCCTTGTGGGCGCTGGCGAATCGGCGTGTATTTTACACGAATTCCTCTGGCTGACCATTAGTGTTGCGCGCTAGCGTCGAAATGCTTTATTTGGAGGATTTTTCGTTTTGTTGTTCATCTTCGCTGTTGTAGCTGTGATGGGCATGGGGAGTGCCAGTGCAGCCCACGCCGGTGTACATGCCAGACATGACCTCGTTCAGGCGCTGATAGCAGGTAGCTACCCTGCCCAGTACTCCCTTCCCGGGATTTTTCAATAGCTCTGGTGAACGCAGGTTTAGAGACGATATTGGCGTCGGTGCGCCATCCACGGTTTTCGTTTTGGGTTCTGTCATAGCAGGATTCTAAACAATAGCCTGTCGGTTTTGAACTGATGATAGACCCCCATAGTACGGATTTCAGTTCGGGCGAGACACTTGTAGGAAGATAACAAAACAAGGAATGCGACAGATAATGGGGTGACTGACGGGGTTCGAACCCGCGACCACCGGAGTCACAGTCCAGTGCTCTACCAGCTGAGCTACAGTCACCATTGATCGCTTTACCGCGGGATTCTAAGGACTAGGATGAATCCGCTGGGGTGAACCAAAAAATTGGTCGGGGTAGAGAGATTTGAACTCCCGACATCTTGCTCCCAAAGCAAGCGCGCTACCAGACTGCGCTATACCCCGATATTGGGTCTTGAACACTCGAAATCACATCAAATTCGAGAGGTCGGCATAATACTCACGTCCTCGTAACCAGTCAATGCTTGATTGTCTTCGATTTCGGCTAAAGCCGCTGTGACTCGGGCGTTGTGGACAAGTGAAACGTCTATTTAGCGCTCGATTCGCCAGCCACTGCCGTCGGCACCGTCTTCTACAACAACCTTTATCGCCGCTAATTTATCCCGAATCTCATCCGCTAGCGCCCAGTCTTTGTCTGCTCGCGCCTGTTTTCGAGCAGCTATAAGCTGATCAATCTCTTCTTCATCTACGTCGGTAGCGACGTTGCTGCGCAGAAATTCTGCTGGAGTGCTCTGAAGAATCCCCAACAAGTTAGCTAGTTTTACCAGCAAGGCGCCAAGCTGATTCGCAAGAACTGGATCACCCTCTTTCTGCTTGTTAATCTCCTTCACGATCTCGAATAACACACTAAATGCTTCCGGTGTATTGAAATCATCATCCATCGCCGCGAAGAAGGCCTTCTCGAAGCGGCTATTTGTAAGAGACTTTGCAGAGGCTATGTCCAACCCCTTCAGGCAATTATAGAAGCGCTCCAATACACTGGTGGACTGGCGCAAACTCTGCTCGGAATAATTGATAGGACTGCGATAGTGACTCGCAATAAGCAAATGGCGAACTACTTCGGCGTCGTAGGTCTCTAAAATTTCTCTTACCGTGAAGAAATTATCCAGAGACTTGGACATCTTCTCGTTGTCGACTCTAAGTGGACCATTGTGCATCCACACATTCGCAAACTGGGTATCCGTTGCCGCCTCCGACTGGGCAACTTCATTCTCATGATGGGGAAACAATAGATCCGAGCCGCCACCGTGAATGTCAAAATTATCGCCCAGGCAACAGGTAGACATGGCCGAGCATTCGATATGCCAGCCCGGCCTGCCATAACCCCACGGCGAATCCCAACCCACGCCATCGTCCGGAGAAGACTTCCATAACACAAAGTCTCTGGGATCTTTCTTTAGTTCACCTACTTCGATTCTAGCGCCATCCAATAGCTCATCCAACTTCTTCTTGGAGAGCTTGCCGTAGTCGGAAAAATTCATCACCGAGAAATAGACATCGCCGTTGGGCGCCCTATAGGCCATGTCTTTTTCGACGAGCAACTTGATCATATCGACTATCTCGTTGATATGCCCCGTCGCCCTGGGCTCAACATCCGGGGGAAGTACCGCCAAGGCCCTCTCATCCTCGTGCATCGCCTCGATAAAGCGATCGGTTAGGTCAGAGAACAGCTCGCCATTCTCTTTCGCACGATTCAAAATTTTGTCATCGATATCGGTGATATTACGCACATAATTAACATCGAAACCGCGCTTGCGCAGATAGCGCGTCACGACATCAAAGGCCACCAGCATTCGAGCATGGCCAAGATGCAGATAATCGTAAGTCGTTATGCCGCACACATAAATGCCGATCTTGCCTTCGACTAGCGGCTTAAATTCTTCTTTGGTTTGCGTAAGGCTGTTATAAATTTTTAGCACGGGTCACTCTTTCTTCAGTTTTTTGGCTAGGCTGAACGCTGTAAGTCTAACGTCTCCGGCCTACCAGGAATCACGCAGCGTAATAGTTCGATTAAAAACGAGCTTGTCCTCACAGGATTCTTTCTCGTCTCGACAGTAATAACCCTCTCTCTCGAACTGAAAACTAGTAGCAGCTCCCTGTTCGGAAATTGAAGGCTCTGCTATGCAGTTGTTTACTCGAATCAGGGAATTCTCATTCAAACAGCCTCGAAAGTCTTCGATATCCTTGCTCTCCGGATTCTCGACATTGAATAGGCGGTCGTACAGGCGAGCCTGTAACGGCACCCCTTTCGATTCAGACACCCAATGGATGACGCCCTTAACCTTGCGCCCCTCGGGCTTCTTGCCCAGCGTATCGAGATCGATGCTGCAATGTAGCTCTACAATTTTTCCAGCATCGTCTTTGATGACATCATCGCACTTTATGACGTAGGCGCCGCGCAGACGAACTTCTCCGCCAGCGGTCAGTCGCTTGAAGCCAGGCGGTGGAACCTCTTCGAAGTCCGACCTGTCGATGACTATGCGCTGAGTGAACGGCACGGAACGTCGCCCCATCTCTTCATTCTTTGAGTGATTCGCCATATCGAGGGTTTCGAGGTGATCGGCAGGCACATTAGTCAGCACCACGACCAATGGATCGAGTACACACATAGCGCGCGGGCTGTTCTTGTCCAGATCGTCTCTGATCGCATGTTCTAACATGCCCAGGTCGACTATGCTTTCGCTTCGCGCCACGCCAACACTCTCGCAAAAATTGCGAATCGCTGCTGCGGTAAACCCTCTTCTGCGCAGACCAGCCAGAGTCGGCATACGCGGATCATCCCAGCCATCTACGACATGAGTATCAACCATTTCCTTAAGCTTACGCTTGCCGACGATGGTGTAATTCAGCTTTAGCTTGGCAAATTCGGTTTGCTCCGGCAGTACGTAGTCGTAGTCTGACTTATCGAGGTCGCTGGCATGATGCAGCGATGCCAAAGACAGGTTATGCAGTATCCAATCGTAGAGTGGGCGATGATCTTCAAATTCGAGGGTGCATAGGGAATGGGTGATGCCTTCGATTGCATCCGAGATACAGTGTGTATAGTCGTAGGTCGGATAGATGCACCACTGAGTGCCCGTCTGATGATGTTCGATGTGCCTGATGCGATAGAGCACCGGATCGCGCATATTCATATTCGGCGATGCCATGTCGATCTTTGCACGCAGACTGCATGCTCCGTCGGCAAAATCACCCGCGCGCATACGCTCGAATAGAGCCAGGTTCTCGGCGACGGCACGGTCTCGATTAGGGCTGTTCTTGCCGGCCTCCGTTAAGGTCCCACGGTATTCCCGCGCCTCATCGGCACTCAGGTCACAGACATAGGCCTTGCCCGACTCGATAAGCTGTACCGCAAAACCGTACAGTGGCTCAAAATAGTTAGAGGAATAACGCACCTGGCCATTCCACTGAAAGCCCAGCCAGGAAATATTGTCTTTAATCGCATCGACATACTCCTGACTCTCTTTTTCTGGGTTTGTGTCATCAAAGCGGAGATTACACAGACCAGAATTTTCCGCCGCGACTGTGAAATTAAGGCAAATAGACTTGGCATGACCAATATGCAGATAGCCATTAGGCTCTGGAGGGAAGCGGGTGTGCACGCGCCCACCATGCTTATTCTCTTTAAGATCATGAGCAATTTTGTTGCGAATGAAATTAGACGAAGTACTGCTATCGACAGCCCCATCGTTTGGGGTGCTATCGGATTTTTTATATGTCATTGCGAGGGTTCTTCTGTCTTTGCTGGTTCTGCTGGCATCGTTCGTCAACATTGCACGTGATAATTGTACGGCAATCTGAATCTGAGACTGTCGTGGCGCGCGTAAAACCCTTATTATAGCGGTTTCTGCATTGTCATAACAAAATGTTTCCTCGGCGGGCAGGACGCCGACAGAACTTTGATGCAGCTTTAAATGCGACTATAGCTATAACGATAGCCATAACTGTAGATAGACACACCCTCTGCGACATCTCCCTTGCCGAGCTTTGCCACTGTTCTGGCAGGCTCGTAAGCAAGATTTAGGCACTAACTAACAGGTAGTAGACATGATCATAATTAAGACCAACTACGGCGCAATTACCGTAGAGCTCAACTTCGACAAGGCACCAATTTCGGCAGCGAATTTCATCGAATATGCTAAATCTGGATTCTACAATGGGACTGTATTTCATCGTGTTATTAACGACTTCATGATTCAGGGCGGTGGATTCGAGTCTGGCATGCAGCAGAAGGACAATGGCACTCCCATCGAAAATGAGGCAGACAACGGACTGAGCAACGATATAGGTACTCTGGCCATGGCCAGAACAGCCGTGCCCCACTCCGCCACATCGCAGTTTTTCATCAATGTCGGTGACAATCACTTCCTCAACCACAGCAGCAAGACGGATCAAGGCTGGGGCTATGCAGTCTTCGGAAAAGTAACCGATGGCATGGATGTAGTAAACAAGATCAAAGAATGCGAAACGAGCTCACAGGGTGGCCATCAGGACGTGCCGGTCAACGAGGTAGTCATCGAATCAGTCGAAATCACTGAAGAAGACTAACCTTGCCCCGCAGAATTCTGTTTATTTCCGACTTGCACCTGGAAGAAGGACGAGCTGATATCACAGCAGCGCTACTGGCGTTCCTCGATAGAAACGAGTCGGCCTGCGACGCCCTGTATATTCTGGGCGATCTCTTCGAGGTCTGGATCGGTGATGATGACAGCAATGAACTCAGCGCGAGGGTTGCGAAGGCGCTCAGAAGCTTTCATGAGGCTGGCGCGGACATCTTTATACTTCACGGCAACCGAGACTTCCTGCTTGGAACCGATTACGCGGCAAGTTGTGGAGCCACGATCATTCCCGATTCAATCATCATCACTACGCCGATCGGCCCGGCTATCGTGCTGCATGGCGACGACCTGTGTAGTGACGATGTTCAATACATGCAGTTTCGCACCATGGTGCGGCAAAAATCCTGGCAGCAGGACTTCCTCTCCAAGACGCTGAGCGAGCGCCGCGCATTTGCGGAGCAGGCTCGTCGGCAAAGTCAGCAGGCAACCTCGATCAAGGAAAATGCGATCATGGATGTAAACCCGGCAGCGGTAGAACAGCGTCTTCGCGAGCACGGGCAAACTCTAATGATACATGGACACACACATCGCCCCGCGATACATGAGATAGAACTCGAGGCGGCGATAGATTCCCGCAATCAGGCAAGAAGAGTTGTGTTGGGTGACTGGGACAGTCATGGATGGTATGCGGCGATAGATGCTGACGGGCTCGTTTTGGAGAAATTTCCTCTCTAAAACGCCCATCCCGGCAACCCTATCCCTAGCCCTAGCCAGCCTTGTTTGCCGAGACGTAGCGCGCATGATGGGCCTCGCTAAGAACCAACAAGTCATTCTCGATAAGCTCACACAGTTCCGCCAGGGGCATCTCGGCAAAGCTACCCAGGGCATAGACTCCATATTCCTCAAGACTACCGATACGACTGTGAGCCTTCTTCAATAAATTGTGCAGCCAGCAATAAGGTGAGAGCGCTTCATCATAGGGTACCTGATAGCGATCCAGACCAGCCTTTAGGTTGGGCACGGAAAATATACGAAGCTTGCCTTCGAGAATCTGGGTATTAAGTCTTTCTATGCGGCTCAACACCGCCGACTTGGCTGCGTCGTCATAGCCATTCCAGTTGATCACCTCGAAAGAATAGCGCTTACACCCCCTGCACACGACATCGCCTAGAGAAGTCGTAGAGCAAATACCGAGACAAGGTGTTTTGATAGAGGCCATATTATTTAACGCGTCTGGGGTAATTAACTTAGTCGGATTCGAGGGCAGAGACTTTACCAAGTTTTAGCCGATTGTAAACCGTCCTCGCCCACAAGCGACAGTAGTATACAGTGGCGGGCGAATACCCAAGCCCCAGGGTATAAGAGGCCATTAGGCCAGTGAGCAGAACAGCCCAACTGGATTTTTACCTGATTTTACAGTAGACTACGCGCTCATTTTAGGCCTCTGCCTTATTCGCAAAAGTAAACGATTGGAATCTATTCGTCGTCTGCTTGCAGGCAGATCCGACCAGTCCATTTGCAAGATGACACTCCTGTTAAGTGACTCTTACCACTCTCTTCGTTAACGCAGTAATAACGAGCGAATGGTTTCACTGACAGTTATGAATTGAAGAGGATACTACTTTGCTAGAAGCTTACAGAAATCACGTAGCCGAACGCGCCGAACATGGCGTAGTCCCGAAGCCCTTATCGGCAGAGCAAGTTGCAGAGCTTGTAGAATTGCTAAAAGCCCCACCGGCCGGGGAAGAAGAGTTTATCCTCGATTTACTGTCCAATCGTGTACCGGCAGGTGTCGACGAGGCGGCCTATGTTAAGGCGGGCTTCCTATCGGCATTAGCCAAGAGCGAAGCCAAGTCACCGTTAATAGACGAACTGCTTGCCGTAAAATTACTGGGCACCATGCTGGGCGGCTATAATATCGCTACACTGGTCGAACTATTGGACTCAGAAACACTGGCCGCTGCCGCTGCCGATGAACTGTGCCATACCCTACTGATGTTCGACGCCTTCCATGATGTTGCCGAGAAAGCCAAAGCCGGCAACGCCGAGGCACAACGAGTCCTGCAATCCTGGGCCGATGCCGAATGGTTTACCAGCAAGCCCGAACTTGCGGACAAAATCACAGCCATCGTATTTAAGGTGCCAGGCGAAACCAACACCGATGACCTCTCCCCTGCACAGGATGCCTGGTCCCGACCCGATATTCCCCTGCACGCCCAGGCGATGTACAAGAACCCCAGAGAAGGCGTGACCGATGCCGAAGCGAAGATCAAGGAACTGGAGCTAAGCGGCCACCCCGTCGCCCTGGTTGGAGATGTAATGGGCACCGGCTCATCACGCAAGTCCGCCACCAACTCTGTGCTCTGGCACATAGGCGACGACATGCCCTATATCCCAAATAAGAGAGATGGCGGCATCTGTATCGCTGCCAATATTGCGCCTATCTTCTACAACACGATGGAAGACGCAGGCGCCCTGCCGATCGAAACCGTGGTAGACAACCTCAATACCGGCGACATCATCGATATCGATGTCTACGGCGGTCGCATCACCAATCACGAGAGCGGCGAGTTAATCTCAGAATTTGAATTGAAGACAGAAGTCCTGCTCGACGAAGTAAGAGCCGGCGGCCGCATACCACTTATCATTGGTCGCGGACTGACGCAGCGAGCGCGGGAAGAGATGAAACTCGAACCCTCTACTATTTTCCGCATTCCCGTTGTCGGAGAAGTATCAGATAAGGGCTATACCCTCGCCCAAAAGATGGTCGGCGAAGCCTGCGGCGTCGAAGGTGTTCGTCCCGGCAGTTACTGTGAGCCCAAGATGACTACCGTGGGTAGCCAGGATACTACCGGCCCGATGACCCGCGATGAACTGAAAGACCTTGCCTGTCTGGGTTTCTCCGCCGATCTGGTCATGCAATCCTTCTGCCACACAGCGGCCTACCCGAAGCCCGTCGATATCGAAACCCAGCATACTCTGCCGGATTTCATCCAGACCCGTGGCGGCGTCTCATTGCGCGCTGGCGATGGCATCATCCATTCATGGCTAAACCGCATGCTACTGCCTGATACCGTGGGCACCGGCGGCGATTCCCATACTCGCTTCCCTATAGGTATTTCCTTCCCTGCAGGCTCCGGCCTGGTTGCCTTCGCGGCGGCCACCGGCGTTATGCCTCTAGACATGCCTGAGTCCGTCCTGGTTCGCTTCTCAGGTGAGATGCAGCCTGGCATTACACTGCGCGATCTGGTCAATGCGATTCCCTATGCCGCCCTGAAGAGCGGCGATCTAACCCTGGCGAAGAAAGGCAAGACCAACGTCTTTTCCGGGCGCATTCTAGAGATCGAAGGCCTACCAAATCTAAAAGTAGAACAGGCCTTCGAAATTTCCGATGCCTCTGCGGAGCGCTCCGCTGGCGGATGCACCATTCGTCTGGGCAAAGAACCCATCATCGAATACTTCAAGTCGAATATCACGCTGCTACGCTGGATGATCGACAACGGCTATCAGGATGCTCGAACGCTGGAGCGACGGGCGCAGGCCATGGAAGCCTGGCTGGAAGACCCAGTCCTGCTCGAGCCCGATGCCGATGCGACCTATCACAAGGTCATCGATATCGATCTCAACGAGATCAAAGAACCCCTGCTCGCCTGCCCCAACGATCCGGATGATGTGAAGACGCTATCCGATGTTCAGGGCACAAAGATCGACGAAGTCTTTATCGGGTCTTGCATGACTAACATAGGACATTTTAGAGCAGCCGCCGAGGTGCTAAAACAGGTGGACGGTGGCTTGCCTACCAAGCTATGGATCGCGCCACCGACGAAGATGGACGAACACCAGTTAAGCGAAGAAGGCATCTACAATGTATTCGGCGTATCTGGCGCGAGAACTGAAATGCCCGGCTGCTCCCTATGCATGGGCAATCAGGCGCGCGTAGCGCCCAACTCCACAGTTGTGTCCACGTCGACCCGAAACTTTCCGAATCGACTGGGTCAGGGTGCAAACGTGTATCTATCCTCTTCCGAACTGGCGGCGGTGTGTTCTGCACTAGGGCGAATACCGACGATGGAGGAATACATGGGGTATATGAGCAACATCAATACCATGGCCGACAGCATCTACCGCTATCTGAATTTCCATGAGATAGCAGACTTCATGGAGGCTGCAGAGCGCGCGAAAAATATCCCGCTAACCAATGTTAGAGACGTAGCTTAGGCTGCCTCCACTGCCTGGGTGCCAGGCAATAAATCGGAAATAAAACGCGAAAATCAAAAAAAGGTGGCACATGCCACCTTTTTTATTCTTTGGGAAATAGCGAAGATCTAAGTAATAAGAGCTAGACGAGAAAAGCCAAAAGAGAAGAGCTAGATCGTGCTCTTCTCAACCACTTCGAACAAATCCTTGGACAGTTCTGCCTGCGCTTTTATACGTTGCAGCTGCGCCTGCATCAAAGCCTGTCGTTTAGCATCATACTTTCTCCAGCGCGTTAACGGGGTCAGTAGCCTGGATGCAATCTGCGGATTCAACTTATCCAGTACCAGCACCTGATCCGCCAGGAACTCATAGCCCTCACCACTGGCATCATGAAAGCCAATATGATTCTGGCCACAGAAGGCACCGATCAAGGACCGCACTTTATTTGGATTACGAATATCGAAATTATCATGCTTAAGCAATAGCTTTACCTGATCCAGACTACCGGGCAACTGACACACCGCCTGAATAACGAACCATTGATCCACGACCAGAGACTCATGACTCCATTGCTCATAGAAACTCTTCAGCGCATCACGCTTCAATGCGGCAGCGGTTTCTGCGGCGCTATTAACAAGGCAGCGCAGCCCCGCCGCCTGATCGGTCATATTGCTGGCTGCCGCGAACTGCGACTGCGCCAAGGCAATGGCCTCGTCCTTCTCGGTTCTCACCAGATAGGACAGCGCCAGGTTCTTAAGCGATCTTCTTGCTATAGATTCGGCATCGGCCGCATAGTCTGCATCGCTGGCACTGAGTTGATACACTTGCAGAAAGAGCGGATAGAGAGAGTCAGCCAAGCCATTAAGCAAGAACTCGCGAACAGCAAAGATGCTTTCTACATCCGCCACTTCCGCCTTCTCAATCAGAAAGCCGACCGTAGGCAGACTAAGCAACTGAGCAACCATCGCCTTGTCCAGGTTCGGGTCTGCGAGAGTGGAATTGAGCACGCCCGTATAGGCCTCGACCAGGCTTTCCGGCAGGGCCAGAGTGTTCCCTGTCACTAGTTCTCCCTGCAACTCATCGAACAGGTCAATTGCGAGTAACTGCGAGGCATTCCAACGATTGAAGCCATCGCTGTCATTCACCATCAGAAACAGCAAATCATTCCGCGAATAATCGTAGTGCAGACGCACCGGCGCACTAAAGCCTCGTAACAGGGAGGGTATTGGCTCGGCATCCACATCATCGAAGACGAACTGTTGCTGCGTGGCAGTAAGTTCTAACACCCTGTCGGTGTGCAGCGTGGATGTATCTTCCCTCGAGAGCCTCAGCGGCAAGTCTTCGCCGTCCTTTCCTAGCAGGCCTATACGCAGAGGAATGGTGAAAGGCTCCTTGTTTGTCTGCCCCGGTGTGTCCGGGCAGGACTGTTGTACACTCAGCGTAAAGCGCCTGTTCTGTGCATCGTATTCGCTCTGTACCGAGACCGAAGGCGTACCGGCCTGATAGTACCAGTTACGAAATTGCCTTAGATCGATGCCGCTGGCATCTTCCATCGCCTTCACGAAATCTTCCGTGGTCACAGCCTGCCCGTCATGACGTTCGAAGTAAAGATCACTTCCAGCCCGGAAATTTTCGGGCCCCAACAGCAGAGCGATCATGCGCACAACCTCGGCGCCCTTTTCGTAGATGGTAACGGTATAGAAATTCGAAATCTCCATATAGGAGTCAGGTCGCACGGAATGCGACATCGGCCCGCCGTCTTCCGCAAACTGTACTGTCTGCAGAAAAGCAACGTCCTCCACTCGCTTCACGGTTCGCGAACCCATGTCGGCTGAGAATTCCGAGTCTCTAAACACGGTGAAGCCTTCCTTCAGGCTAAGCTGAAACCAATCCCTGCAGGTGACTCTGTTTCCAGACCAGTTGTGAAAATACTCGTGAGCGACAACCGCCTCTACCCGCTGGAAAGCGAAATCGGTGGTTGTTTTGGGATTGGCGAGCACGCAGGAAGTGTTGAACACATTAAGTCCCTTGTTCTCCATCGCCCCCATATTAAAGTCGTCCACGGCGACGATCATGAAAATATCGAGATCGTATTCCCTCCCATAGACCTCCTCATCCCAGCGCATCGAATTCTTCAGCGAGCGCATGGCGTGATCACACTTATCGATATCCTTCTCTTCGACAAAGATGCGCAACTCGATCTCTCTATCGCTACAGGTCACAAACCTGTCGTCAAGGCTTACCAGATCGCCTGCGACTAAGGCAAATAGGTAACTAGGCTTCTTGAACGGATCCTCCCAGGTAACCCAATGCCTGCCCTCTGCGCCGTCGACCTCACCGCTGGCGATATTGTTGCCGTTAGACAGCAGGACCGGATACCGGACCTTTTCTGCGGCAACCGTGGTAGTGAACTTCGACATCACATCGGGCCTGTCCAGATAATAGGTGATGCGGCGAAATCCCTCAGCCTCACACTGGGTACAGAACATCTTCTTCGACTTGTACAAACCCTCTAGCGCCGTATTGTTCTGCGGCTCTATTCTGGTATGGCATTCGAGGCGAAACTCGCTAAACCCTGCCCCCAACAACACATCCAGCTGCGGTATGGTCAGACTCTCCTCGTCCACCAGGTACTGATCAGGCTCCAGAGACTGGCCATTAATCGCCAGTCTCTCCAGCGTTAATAGCTTCCCATGCAGCTCTAGACTAGTGGCATTCGCCGCGCCTTCATGAGTGCTGCGCGTAAACAGCAGCTTGGAGACAACACTGGCATGATCTTCATACAGATCGAAGCTCAGATCGGTAGTCTCAATGGTAAAAGGTGGCGGGCTATAGTCTTTTAAGTAGGTAGTTCTCGCCGAAGCATTTTTCATATCGTAAAACTCTTTAAATTGATAGTTACTATTTTAGTTACTATTGATAGTTACTAATGTAAGACAGAGTCCTGTTACGGACCTGCCTTCCAGCTAGTCGGTTTAGTGCTTTAGTATTAACAATGCAGGGCAACCTCGTAACCGGAGAAGCGGCGCATATTGATCACACCGGTATCCAGAATCAAATATTGCCCCTTAATACCGAGCAAGGCGCCCTCTACGATCGGAGTCTTGTCGAAGTTTAGTGAGGCGACCTTCTCAGGATAGGTCACCACGGGATACTCGATGTTCACGGTGTCCACACCATTGAGCACACTGATGGCAAAGAAGCCAAACTTGTCTTCGAGTTCCTTCAGGTCGGACTCGCACTTCGAGATCAACTCCGCCGCCTTGGCATGCATGTCCAGGGTCGTAGCCTCCCCCTTGAGCATGTCCCGCCAATTTGTCTTGTCGGCGACATGCTGCTTGAACATCACCTCCACAGCTCCGGATTGCAGGCGAGTCCGAACACGAATAATCGCCAGCGCCTGTGTCGCCCCCTGATCAACCCAGCGCGTCGGCACCTGGGTACCACGGGTTATCCCTACCTTCAGACCCGATGAGTTCGCCAGATAGACGATATGGTCCTGCATACAGAAGCGCTCGCCCCAGGCCGGCTCCTTGCAAGTTCCCTGATCGAAATGGCAGCGCTCCGGATGAATAATACAGGAGTCGCACTCGGCCAGACGCTGAAAACAAGGGTAGCAATAGCCCTGATTAAAAGACTTGCTCGTCTTTCTCGCACATTTCACGCAGTTAATCTGACCGCTAAAGTGCAGGCTGATCTTCTTCTCCAGAAGCGGGTTCAGAGGAACCTCAGCATCTCCCAGGCGTAACTGATATTCGACCGGGCTGCGCAATTGACTCGACATCTTTCTTAGCGTGCCCTGTGCCACATTCTTCATACTTTGCTTCCTTCTGAATCCGCAGAGCCAGTACCGGGCACTAGCGAAATAGTCTGAGCCTGCTCTGTACTTGCTTTACTCTTGCAGCTTGCAGACAGATCGAAACCTACCCGTTCCTGCTCGGGCAGGTGTTTCGCTTCATAGAGAATAATCGCCTGCATACAAAGCTCTACCTGCTGCGCATCGAGGCGTTTGCCGTCGCTCCATTTTCCGATCTCCACGGCTAGTCTGAGGGAGTCGACTACCTCCACACTCATCCCCTCGACTAATTGCTCTATAGAACCCGGCCTATTCAGCAGCAGCCGCTCCAAGTCACCGTGTTCCCTACCTAACATATGTTTTTCAACCTCACTCTTGGTCCTATCTGCCAATCGACTCGCGACCGAGGAGCAATCGATACAGCACTACAGCGCCTACACCGGACAGCAATCCGGCGAGCAAGCCACCGACATGAGCCGCCGTCGCTATGAATGCAGAGGCAACGAGCTCCATGGTAATAAGCGCGATAACGAAGACTACAAACATGCTGTTATTGATGCGCAATTGACTGCGTGGCATGAAGCGGTGAATTATCCAGGTGTAGCCAACAAGACCATAGACCACTCCCGACATGCCTCCAAAATTATTAAATCCAGTGTATAAATACTGCGTAGTATTGCCAGCGACCGAGCAGAACAGAATCAATGTGATGGTTAACCAACGTGGTTGGATCACCTCCAACTGCCGCCCAAAATACCACAGCCACATGAGGTTAAATACCAGATGTAACTCGCCAAAATGCAGCAACATTGGAGTGAGGCTACGCAACAATTCCCAGGGGCTCTCGATGCTGCCCAGAAGTGCAAAGAGACCGGTATTGTCCAACACCGGATAGAACAGGAAGGCGACACGCTGCGGCTGTGTTCCCAATAGACTGACCAGGGCCACGAGCAGACAGGCCAAAATGAGAATAAAACTTACCGGAGCACGCAGGAAGGCGCGAACCAGATTTAGAACGACACTGAGTGGATTGAACAGGCGCTGTCCGGCATCTGCTGATGCCTCGTTAGCCGATGAGCTCTGCTCGAAAGACCATGTCTCCAGCATCTCTTTCAGCAACCTCGCATGGGGCTCATCCTGCACCCAGATAACTTGTTCTCCGGACTCTTCGGTGATGCGATGGGCAACGCCCTGGCTACTCAACAATTGACTGAAGCGCAATAGATTAACTTTTATGGGCAGACTTACCGCTTTAATCATCATCCCTAACCAGGCGACTACCCCAACCCAACTTACTACGACAGGCCTGGTAGAAAGTATGATCTGGCGGATGAATAAGCTTCAGCGGCACAGCCTTTTTACGCACTATGAGCTCATCGCCTGCCGAGGCGGTATACAGCACCTGACCATCACAACTAACCTGTGGCTGGAGAATCTCTCTTGCCGACACCACGATGCGAATTTCACTGTCGCCACCAACCACGATGGGACGATTGCCCAGCGAGTGCGGGTACATAGGAACCAACACCACGGCATTCAGACTGGGGTGCATAATCGGGCCACCGGCAGAGAGAGCATAGGCGGTAGAGCCAGTAGGTGTAGCGACGATCAGCCCATCGGATTCCTGACTGTAGACAAACTTATCATCGATAAATAATTCGAACTTGATCATCTGCGCTGCCTTACCCGGATGCAACACCACATCATTCAAGGCAGAGCCTAGATATTGCCCCTGGTCAGCGCTGGTAGAGCCATTTCGCGCCTCGACATCGAGAAGGAATCGAGAATCTACGCTATAGCTACCCTCGAGCACCCCGGTAATCACTGCCTCCAACTCGTCGGGCAGGACATCGGTAAGAAAACCCAATCGACCACGATTGATACCAATCACCGGCACCTGATCGGAGGCCACGAATTTCGCCACGTTTAACATGCTGCCATCACCGCCAACTACGATCACCAGATCACAGAACTTCGACAGCTCTTCGCGCTTGCACTGCCTCTGGCCGTGACCCTGGATAAGATCCGCGGTTAGATCATCCACAATAATAGTGAGATCTCGCAGACTCAGAAATTCCAGAAGGCGACGCAGTGTATCGACCACGCCGGCGTGGCCGGGGCGACCCACTAGCCCAATATTATTGAATTCTGCCATCGTTAAACTCGTAGACCTGTTATGAGGGAAATCCGGCAACAAAATTACTAGATTTCTCCTTCTCTATGCGAGTTAGTATAACACAGCGATTCGAGCCGAAAGCTTGCAAATTTGGTATAACCGGCTCTCTACTAGGTCGCATAGACTGGCCTAATTCGAGTAGAATCCAGCTTCTCTTAATCATTGATGTAAATCGAAACCCACAAGGTAGCTACCATGAGCATTCATCAGCTAAGCAAAGATTCACGCATAGCCGTACGTAATCGGCCTTGGCTATGTAGGCCTTCCATTGGCTCATGCCTTCGGCAAACTCTATGGCACGATAGGCTTCGATATCAATGAGCGGCGAGTAACAGAGTTAAAGCGCGTCTTCGACAGTAACAATGAACTAATAGCAGAGCAATTCGAGGAATCGATTAATCTCGAATTTAGCGATAAAGAGAACTGCCTGCAGAATTACGATATCTATATAATCACAGCACCAACACCCGTAGATGGACAGCATCAGCCGAATTTAGAGCCGGTAAAGAAAGCAACTCGCTTAGTGGCATCCCATCTCCAGATGGAAAATATCGTTATCTTCGAATCGACGGTCTATCCCGGAGCAACGGAAGAAGAGTGCGCACCATTACTCAGCGAAATTTCTGGACTAAGCTTCAATACAGATTTCCATGTAGGTTACAGCCCGTAACGCATCAATCCCGGCGACACGGAACACTCATTAAGCACCATAGTCAAAGTAACTTCCGGCTCAACACCAGAGGCCGCACAGGTCGTCGATGAGCTCTACAAAATCATCTTCCCTGCCGGCACCTATCTAACGAGCAGCATCAAGGTCGCAGAAGCGGCCAAGGTCGTAGAGAATACTCAGCGAGACCTGAATATAGCTCTGGTCAATGAGCTGGCTATTTTGTTCGACAAGTTAGGTATAGACACTCAAGAGGTACTTCAGGCCGCCGGCAGCAAATGGAACTTTCTCCCTTTCACTCCCGGCCTCGTTGGCGGTCACTGCATAGGCGTAGACCCCTACTATCTGGCTTATAAGGCACAGCAAGTCGGCTATCATCCCGACATCATTCTTACGGGAAGGCGCATTAACGATGGAATGGGATCCTATGTGGCCGAACGCGTGGTGAAGCTGATGCTATCTAAACGAATTCATATCATCGACTCGAGAATTCTCATCATGGGGCTCGCCTTCAAAGAGAACTGCCCAGCCGTAGAAATAGCCGTGTAGTAGATATTATTGACACGCTGCAGTCCTATCATAGTCACATCGATGTCTATGACCCCTGGGTAGACAATGACGAGTCCGAATTACTTATCAGCGAGCCAGAAGAAAACAGTTATGATGCAATTGTCATAGCGGTAGCCCATGACCAATTTAAAGAATTGGGAATTGCGGGTATCAGAAAGTTCGCGAAAGACAAGTCAGCCATATTCGATGTAAAACACATATTTAATTCGAAGGAAGTAGATGGCATCCTCTAATTATCTAATCTAATCCAGAAACAAGCAATAGAAAAATGACAGAAGAGTCGTCTAAGATTTGACAGCGCTAGAATTATTGAATAACAAGCGTGAATGGCTCCCGCATATAAACCAGCTCCCCACTACTCTCTACCCAATAGGCAACATACACTGACAGTTGTTGATTAGAGAAGGCGCTACCAACACGAAAGCCGTCTATGATCGAGAGATGCTCAAGCTTCCTTAGTGAGCGCTCCCCGCCAAAGGCGATCAAGCCTTCGACTGTACCATCCCATTCCTCTAGCTCTCCCAGCTGATTCAATTGAAAAAGGCCCTGTCCCTTCAAGCCTATTAGCACGTAGATGCCACCATCGTGACCGATGTGCTGTGGATCGACCTCAACGTTTGCCTCCAAACTAACCGAGTCGCTGGTGGATACAACATTGGAGAAAGACAAGCCACCATCGCGACTCGCGGCTATAGAAATAATTGCAGCACTTATCCCTCCAGACCGGGTGGAGATAGCAGTGCCAGGCAGGTCCGGAACCTCGGTAGGGAAGTAGTTGGCAATTTGATGCCGCACAAGATTCAGCGACTGCACGGCGTCGGCGCCAAACTCATGCTCTGCATCGAGACCGCAGGCGAACCCCAAGCAATCCGACAAGGGATTGGAAAAGAAAGACACCCGTGTCTTAGCGTTGAACGCCGCAGGATACGCCATTACAGTTACGAACTGGCCCTCGACCCCGTAGCCCGTTGAAAAATTAAACGTTCCGCCACTGCCATCCTCTAGATGCGAATGGCTTAGACCCATGTTGTGGCCCAACTCGTGAGCCGCTACCAGGTCTACCGGACAATCAACTGCAATATGCGAATAAGCCGACTCTTTCTCAGCGGGATTACTCAAGTCCCCGTTAGTGCCGAAGCCGCCTACTGGCGCAAGACCGCAGCGGCCCTCGCCGACCTGCGAAGGCCTGAACAACATAACCAAGTCTGCGCCATAGGTTTCACGCAGATTATCTACATTATCGAAGGCACTGTCGCTCTTTTCGATAAGGTCACTCAACGCCGCATCCATATCATTGCTGTCGCTGTAATCAACCAGGCCATGATAGACCGGCCGCAGCGTTATTTTTACACCGCTATCAGCATAGATCTGGTTCGCCACGCTAATCAGCTGATTGATACGGGTTTGCACACCAGACGGGTAAATAGAGGCAGCACCCGGTGTATACAGCGCGAGTATGTCGATGACCGAATTACTACCGTCAACAGAGCTCGGATCCAAGGCATTGGTGGCCAGCAACATTTCATTAAAATCACTGATGCCATCGCCATCAGTATCTAATCGAATATCTTCCACGACATTAATATAGCCATCGAGACGCAGGTTGCCGATGACCAGGGAGCTCAGAACGCGAGGTTTCGCACGCTCGTCTGTAAGGACACTGTAGGTAAACGACTTCTTCTCTCCGGCAACGAAGTCGCCTAGCTCGCAATAGAGCGTCTTCTGTAGGGAGAGGCTAAGCTGCTCACGACAATCTCTAGGGGCAGAAACAAGGTCGCTATTCTCGAGAACGAAGTAAACCTCCACATACAGGTCGTTATGAGTCTGACTGCTGATATTCTCAAACTCCAGACTCACATCGACCGTGCTACCCACTAGAACACTTCGGCTAGAAAAATTTTGCGAGACACGAAAGTTGCTTGAATTTATTGCAGACGTACTAACCGCATCGGCACTCTCCGCCTTCCTAACATCGGAAGATTGAGCCAGAGTTCCATCGAGCTGCATGGGCAGTACTGGACCGGTAGCGGGAAGCACCGAAATAATCTGAGGCACTGCTTCCTGCTCGGACTTGTCCAAAATGATGTAGTCATTCTGAAAGTCCTGCCCTATCTCTAATAAGTTACCGGGTTTATAGATCCAGCCCTGATAGTGCCCATCATCGACACTCGCTATCACATAGATCTGGAAGGTTTCATCATCGCTGCTCAGATGCCCGAACAGACTCCTCTGTCCGCGAGTAACAGTGAGCGAAAAAAATCTGTCACCGTCGCGCCCCTCTGCTCCAACGACGTGGTCGCCATTTACATAACGGTCCATCATCATGACCTGCAGCTGTATCTGCCGGGTCTCGCTTATCTGCAGGCTTAGATAGGCACCCAAGCGAAAATCATTCAGTTGCGCAGCGTCCAGACCAATAGGCTGTGATATTTCTGCAAATGTCGGGGGTGCTTGCTGATTATCTAGTTGTTGCAACGGATAGAGAAAGGCCTGCTGTCCCAGCAGTGGGCTAAGGTAGAGCAGCGCAAACAGCACAACCATCCCGCGCAATGCAGCGCTGGCGTGACGGTGGCCCTGCTTCCGGCCTAGCTGATTGACTGGTAAGGAATGGAACATAGCAATTATTAGCTAGTAGCGACTGGCACTTCTCAACTAATTCTCTCCAAAGTCTGACTGGGCGCGAGGCAACACTACTTGGCCCTAGAAACGGCTATATTAACGATTCACGCCGCGCTTTGCTATCAACATGCTGCCTGTGGGGCACAAATTCACCAAGCAATAATACCTTAAATATTAATCATAACCTATTGTTTTAAATCCATTTAACTGTAAAAACCCCCGCTATGAATGGCCACTATCTCAGTTCCAGGACAAATAGCCCCCTTCTCGATCAGATCAAACAGGGCGTAGAACAACTTCCCAGTATAGACCGGCTCAACAGCTAGGTCGGATATTCCGGCAAATTCACTGAGAAATGCCTGCAATGCTTCATTTGAGCGAGCGTAGCCACCACAGTGATGCCCGTCATCCACACTCCAGTCGATGGAGCCTTCATAATCACTGGCCTGCAACTGCTCCAGCACCTCTTTGTGCAGGTAGCCTTCACCCTTCAGCACGCTGATTCCCAGCACATCGACTGCAGAATCGGCGTCAATTTTGCTCAAACCCCTAATCAGGCCGGCCATTGTAGTGCCCGTGCCACAGCACAGAGCTACCAGGCGCCCGGCGCCTTCGTCTCGCCAATGCAGCAAAGGGGCTATTTCTTCGCAGCCCCGCAGAGCCAGAGCATTACTACCTCCCTCGGGAAGCAGGTGAATCTCACCGAACCGCGCTCTAAGCTCTTCAATAAAATCCGGGTCCTGCCTGCGCCTATAGTCACTCCGACTTAGCGGTACCAGGCGCATCCCCTGCTCTGCTGCGAAGCTCAGTATCGGATTCAATGGCTCAGGCATCTCCCCTCGAACCATGCCGATTGTTCGCAGACCCAGGAGCTTGCCCGCCGCGGACAGGGCATAGAGGTGATTCGAATAGGCACCCCCGAAACTCAATACTGGCAGCTCCCTGCGATGCTGAAACTCCAACAGATTGTATTTCAACTTGAACCATTTATTGCCTGAAAGCAGTGGATGGATCTTATCGAGACGCAGGACACGCATAGTGACGCCAGCCTGCCGCAGAAACTGGCATTCGAGGCGCTCAATAGGTGGTTTTCTAATAGAGAATTCTACAG
>ERZ651776.72-NODE-72-length-139910-cov-6.549248_pt1 | contig 139910 bp, 119 predicted proteins | sample MGYA00514761_ERZ651776 | MGnify/ENA metagenome assembly ERZ651776
TGGCTCCTCTCATAAGCAGTTCATAGCAACTGCACTATGGCGCATTGCGACGCCGATTGATGCAGGAGCCATCCACCCCATCCGCACAGCGGGTATCGTGAGCCTCCGCCTTTGAAACATTCCATTTCTTCCTAAAGATTAGAGTGCTGCGTCCACCTGTCGAGGCCAGCGAGCCTAACGGCCATTCAGCATCTGTACGACTGACGGCAACTTTTGAGGCCAATTATGAGTGATGCCGCCCAGCTGACAAATGGCAACAGCGGGTGGAGAGGCGAAATTTTCCTACACGATACACCAAGGATCGCGTTTTGAGGGAAATCGCCTGAAGATGCTGTTTCAGTGATCCATGTAAGCTGAGTAAATGCCGAATGCACCGACCAGAACCAAACTCAGTGCCCAAACGATATCCATATTAAACCATGTCCGCGAAAGAAACTTGAGGCCAAGCCAAAAATAGATCGCCATGGCGATCAGCCCGCCTACGATTGTCATGGAGAAGGTGTGTACAGCTGCAACTGCAAATGCCGTAAAGATAGTATCACCCATTAGGTTTTGCGCCGCAAGGTGACCGGTCTCGGTCGCATCAATGGCGCAGATGCCAAGATAGATCGGAACCAACATGAGCCCCGCGCCATGTGCCAACGCCGCGAGAAATGACCAAAGTGCCAAGCGCGCCGGATGAACCCGCGCCAAGAATTTCGGGTGCCGCCTGTTGATAACCAGATAAATACCCATTGCCATGACCAAAAAGCCTGCTGCAATGCGAATTTCGACCTCCCACTCGATCAGCACGACCATCAAGGTAAACGGTAGTAAAATGCCGATCATCGCGAGAAAATGTCCAAGGGCCAGCATAGCTAATGCCTTTGGCATGGCTTTCGGGTTCCGCTCCATCAATGCTGCGGAGACGGCAAGCGGCCAGCCCATTCCGGGGTTTATCCCATGGTAGAGGCCAGAAAAAATGACGGCCCCCCAGAGGGCCGCCGCAGAAGAAAATCCGTCGCTCATTCAGACAGACGGGTAGCAAAAGCTGTCAGTAGAGCAGTCCCCACCTTCAAGCCGGATCTGGTGCGCACGAAGACCCTTCGGAAAATCGATGTAGAAATCATTGTTTAGCGACAGCCCACCGTTTTCACCCACATCGGCCATCACCATCTGTCCGCCCTCGTCGTCGGGGTAAAACTGGTCGTCCCATGTGGAATACAGCGAGTTGGTCCAGTACACGCGCTTTCCGTCGCGGCTGATCTCGACCATCTGCGGCCCGTACGCAAAGGGTTTTCCGTTGGTGTGTTTTTCACCCTTGGCGATACCGCCCAATTCGACTTTACCCGCAAGCACGGGTTGCATCGGATCGCTGACATCATACTGGTGCATCTCGCCCAAGCCCCAGCACGCCACGTAAAGGTATTTGTCATCCAAGCTGAGGTCGATGTCCGTAACAAGCGGCGGCACAGCGCCAAAGCCTTGCAGCAGGGGGGGCAGGTTCGCGGGGTCCTCGGGGCGCGGATCAATTGTGATGGTCTTCTTGGACTGCCACACGCCATCATCATCGCGCCACCATGTAAAGATTGCGCCTTGGAGGTTGGTCGTATCCACGACAACGCCGCAGAAACCATATGACTTTTTGGGATCATGCGCGGGGCGGATTTCCAGTGCCATCTGGTAGTTCTCGCCAAAATCCATCGTTTGAATGTTCTTGCGCGCGCGCAAATCCCAGAAATGGATGGAGTGACCGTATTTGTTGGACAGCAAATCCTCGGGTACAATGCCATTTTCAAACTGCGGCGGCAGGCCCCATTCGGAGCTGACCATGTAGTCCTGCGGCAGGTTCCACCAGAAATCGTAGTGTTTGTCTTGCTTGCCGCGATCCATTTCGTATTGGCCGACGATCTCGAAGGTTTCGCAATCCATGATAAATATCCCCGGAGGGCCGTCAGTGCCGTCCTCACCGCCGCCGCCAAGGCATGAGACATAGATGCCTTCGGGTCCGCAATGGACCGTGTGCGGGCGCGAATAACCGGTCTTGGCAAATAGTTCTTCAGGCTCGATCGTCTTGTGAATATGGGCTTTGAGCGGATTTTTGACGTCGATAACATAGATGCGCGAAGAGCGAATGCCCGGCACGATCAAGTACCGCCGCTCAAGGAAAGCATGCCCCGACAGTGGGGAAAGAGAAGATGAACAGGCGTTCCAGCCAAAGTGGTGAAATTCGTCGCCTTTGTTGGGAACAATCACCTGATGTACGATCTGGCCATAGGTGTCTGATCCGGGCATAAGGTCAATGACGGCGATGCCATCGGACTGTGAACCATCAGGGCTCAGCATTACGGTAAAGGCATAGTTTTCAATAGGTGCTTCCATCGCGAGCTTTGGCGATGCGTGGAATGTGGGGTCAGGTCTCAGATTCATATCGTTCCTCCCAGTTAGAAATGAATGCCCTGTTGGGTCTGTTTTTGTTTGGGCCTCTTTCGGATATTTGGAAAAGCGCTTGTTCACGTAGCGACTGCTGACACCAGAACGCTAACACCAAACTTAACCAAACTCCGAGTCAAAATTTGATGAGGTCCAAAGTGTTGGCCTTTGAGTGGTATCGTTAAGATATTAGTTCAGGAGTGCTGTTAAAAAATCGTCGCTTTTATCAAACAGTGCAATTTACAGACCCTATGGGAAGATGTGTCATATACAGCTCTGTCAGCAGCGCCGCCGCTCGTCTAACGCCTCGACGCTGATAATACTTGCAGACGCGGCTAAAGGCAGGTTCGAGCCCACACCTCCGCAATTCTTCAGTGCGGCGAATGTCGGCTTAAGGTGTGCGGGCGGCATTTGCGATCTGGTTCATGTGGCGCATGTCGGAGCCACAGCAACCGCCCAAAACCTGAATATGGGGAAACTTTGCCTGATATCGGATAACTGCACGCCCAACTCCGTCGGTTTCATGCTTTCAGATTAGGAGGACATTAGCTCTTTGTCATCGCCAAAGCGGACACACCGATGCTTGCCGCGAACGGCAGAAATAGCGCGCATAGTTGACTTCAAAAAGATTTCGGATTTCAGGCGCGATAACAGCAAAGCAATCCGCCAGGTGTGCAGTCAGTTTGTGATGTTATGTCGTCACGTCGGTCTGTTGAACGGTGACGGTGTTGCGATTGATGGCAGCAAGTTCAAAGCGGTGAACAACCGGGATAAGAACTTCACGCCTGCCAAGGTGAAGCGGCGACTGTCGGACATTGAAACCAGTATCGAGCGCTACCTTTCCAAGCTGGACGCGGCTGACCGCAATGAGCCTGCTTTGCCGCCAGGCAAGATTGCTCATTTGCACGAACGCATCATCAAACTCAAAGAACAACTGGAGGAGTTGAAAGCCATCGAGATCAAGGTTCAAAACGCACCAGATGCCCAGGTATCTTTGACTGATCCTGACGCACGCTCCATGCGGCATCGGGGCGGCGGCATTGTCGGCTACAACGTACAAACAGCCGTTGATGTTGAGCATCATCTGATTGTGGCACACGAAGTGACATCATCGGGCAGTGATCGAGGGCAATTGGTGAAGATGGCCAACCAAGCGCGCTTGGCAATTGGCGGCGAAGAGATCACGGTTGTCGCAGATCGAGGATATTACGGCGGCGAACAGTTGCTTGCGTGCGCCAACACTGGCATCACCACCTATGTGCCCAAGCCGCTTACATCGATTGGTCTCAAACGAGGGTTCTTAATCAAGCAGGACTTTATCTACGACGCACAAAACGATATTTATATCTGCCCGGCAGGTCAGAGCCTGACCAAAGGTGCCCACGCACGGCAACCGTGGGGTTAAGTTCGCGGCGCATCAGATCAGGGTCATCGTGATCCCTGCCACCGTGGTGGGACAAAAAGGTATGCTGGACACCTAGAGACGCCAAAGAAAGGTAACCCCGATATAGCATCAATAATCCTTGGTGTTTTGCCCCCACACAGTCCCATTGCTTTTGCTAAGTCTTGACCACGACCGCCACCGAACCGAAGTCGATGCGCCACTGAACCTTCGGAAAAATCAACGCGCAACGCTGCAGCAATCCGTTTCAAACTCTATTCACTTTCTACCCTAAATGAGCACCAATGCCCATGTTGGCCAAGCAATACAGCCACCGCTGTCCTAGATTTCAAAGGATAAAGAAAGCCCTTAACGCTGCGGGGCCAAATTGCTGCGCTTCGCACAAATGTCTTCTTCGACGGGCCGCACCGCGGCATTGGACGTCGTGGTTATCCGCCATGGCCGCTGGGCGGCGTAATTCTGGCATAGCGCATGATGAACTCTACAAGTTGGAATGGGGGCGTGCGATCAAGTTCTCTTACTGGTTCGCCATAGCGCTTTATCCCTTGTTCGGCATATTTATGGTTCTTGGCTGGGTTTCCTCAACAACTGCCTTTGCCGCGATGGGCACAGCTTCGGGTGCAGCACCACTTTTGACTTTCTGCATCATAAATTTGCGAGGGTGACGCATGGCCGAGCTACATAATACTCTTAAAGCGAGGCGCATCCAGATGGAATTTACCCAAGCATCTCTCGCTGAAGCAGTCGGAGTGTCATGCAAGACGATCAACACAATTGAAAACCACGTATTCGCCCCATTAACATTGCTCGCGATGCAAATCGCAAAGGTACTTGATGTCAAAGTACACGATATTTTTTATGTGAAAGACGACTAATATGTTTATGAAAATCATCTCTTTTGCTGCGTTAAGCTTAGTGATTACCGCGCTGGTCGCCCTTGGCCTGATCTTATCCGAACGGCCCAAAGAGCTGTCAAACGCGGATACCGAAGGCAGCCTCGACTTTGCTAGTATCATAGCGCTTGGCCACTCAGAAGTCCCTGATCAATTGGGCGTTGAAATGGGTGATGGTTGGAACATTCCGGTGCGCCGGTATGGCGACAAAGACGCAAGTAAACCGCTACTTATTCTTCTGCATGGATCGGGGTGGGTCGGGCTACAATTTGATAGTCTTGCCAAGAATTTGTCCAAAGATGCGCATGTCGTTGTGCCCGACCTTCGCGGTCATGGGGCCAACCCTGAACGGCGCGGCGATGTAGACTACATTAATCAAATGCAAGATGATATCGCAGCGTTGATCGACGCGGAGCGCCTGCCAAATCAATCCGTAATTCTTGCAGGTCATTCCTCAGGTGGTGGTCTTGTTATACGCTTTGCAGGCAGCGTGCATGGCGACAAAATTGACCATGCGATCCTGCTTGCCCCATTCCTCAAGCATAACGCGCCAACTACGCGCCAGAATTCAGGTGGCTGGGCGCGAGTTATGACGCGCCGTATTATCGGGATAAGCATGCTGAACACGTTCAAAATCACAGGACTTAACCATTTAACGATCATTCAGTTCACCATGCCAAAGGCAGTGCGAACTGGAAAATACGGACATCTGGCAACTCTGGCCTATTCATACCGGCTGAACACAGGCTACGCCCCACGCGCGGATTATCTGAAAGACGTGGCCGCATTGCCAAAGTTCACTTTGATTATAGGCAGCGACGACGAAGCATTCTTTGCCGATAAATATGAAGAAGTGATGAGCGCTGTAACCGATAAAGGCAGTTATAACATCGTCGCAGGCGAAACACATCTAAGCATCATCGACGCCCCGACAACTGCGGCGTTGATCAAAGAGACCTTAGAATGAAGGGAGAATGAACCGCCCTGAGTTTACCGGAGGGTGATTTGTTCAACGTCAGGCTACTTTATCGAGTGTGTTTAGGTTTGCATAGAATACGTCCTCTGCTTCTGCGGGTGTGATGTATCCGATGGGCCCGAATAGCTGGCGGTTGTTATACCAATCGACCCATTTCAGCGTTTCCCATTCGACTTCGCGCATCGATTTCCACGGACCGATCTGGTTGATGACCTCGGTTTTAAACAGGCCAATGACGCAGTCAGCGAGAGCATTGTCATAGGAAACGCCGACTGTTGCCGACGTCGATGCAACTAAGGGAGGTGCCGGTATGGTCCGCCTTTTGATTTTTGTGGGTGTGTTGCTGTTGGAAAGAAGGATTCAACCGAGGTGTCGGCCCACCTCTTCCTTGAAGTAAATCTTGCTGTAAAGCCTGGGTTGAGAAGCGTGATGAGAATGCGTTTGCCCTACTGATGCAGGATATCGAGACGGTGGTCAGGATGGAGATCAAGAGGACTCGGCGGCACTCCCTTACGATCTCCGCGGACGAGCTTCGCCAACGCGGCGATGATCAGTTTTGAGGTTGTGGCACCGCGCCAGAGAACTGCTGATAGCGCGGATGGCTACGGCTGCTCTGCGAACCCTGTAAAGCCTGCAAAATCCACTCGCGCAAAGTCCACAGTTTCCGGTGAAGTTCAGACCCTTCATAACCTATGGGTGGGCTTCGAATTCAGAGCGAAATCAAGTTTGAAAAACGACTTTTTCTACGACATTTCTCAATTGAAAGTGCTGAGTTCAGAACGCCCAACGGCGTTATACGACGGGATGCCAAGTTGCCCCAAGGCGCGGACGAGTTCCAACTGCAAAATTTCAAACGCGCGCTGCGCGCCCGCGTCACCCCCTGCGCCAACACCATAGGCGAACGCGCGGCCTGCAAAGGCAAAGTCGGCCCCAAGGGCCTTTGCGCGTATGATATCTGCACCGCGCCGGATGCCACTATCAAGGACAATGGTCATGCGGCCTGCGACCGCCTCGGCAATGGCTGGTAGTGCTTCGATCGTAGGCGGGCCAAAGGCCACCTGACGACCACCATGGTTGGACACGACAATCCCGTCGCAGCCCAAGTTTGCGCAGGCCACCGCGTCTTGGGCATGCAAGATGCCTTTGACCAGAAGTTTCCCCTTCCAACGCTCTCTAAGTTTTTTGAGGTCCTCCCAAGTAAAGCCAGGTGTGATCAGCGTTTTCTGGACGTCCGCGTAAGAGGTCGCGCTTTGCAAAAGATCGGCATAGTTTGCTACGTTTGGCGTTCCATGTTTCAGGCTGGTAAGCGCCCAACGCGGGTTCAGGGCGCATTGCAGAATGACTTCAGGTGTAAAGCGGAACGGCACAGCGAGCTGGTTGCGAATATCGCGGTCGCGCTTGCCTGCGGCTGGGACATCGGCGGTGACCATCAACGTGGTGTAGCCAGCTGCTTCTGCACGCGCGATCAGACCTTCGGTCACATTTGCATCGCTGGACACGTACAGTTGGAACCAGCCGTTGCCGTCGGCTGCTTTGGCCAATTGTTCGAGGGTGGTCGAAGAGGCAGAGCTGGCCGTGTAGGGGATATTTTGCGCTTTACACAGCCGTGCTAGTGTCAGGTCGGCACCGGGCCAGAAAGCGTTCAGCATGCCGATAGGGGCCATGCCAAACGGGGAATCAAAGGTCTGTCCGAAGACAGTCGCACGGGTGTCGATATTGGACACATCCACCATGTAGCGCGGCGTCAGTTCAATTTCTTCGAAGGCTTCTGTGTTGCGGCGCATATTACGCTCATCTTCGGCACCGCCATCGACAAGATCAAACGCAAAGCGCGGGATGCGTGCCTTTGCGCGCAGCCGCAGGTCGTCGATAGAGGCTGCGCGGTCCAAGCCCATCAGATCGACCAGCCGCCATCGACGGCAAACGCTTGTCCGGTGGTAAAGGCGGACATGTCCCCTGCCAGATAGCACACCATCTCTGCGATCTCTTCGGGTTGGCCAAGCCGCCCCATGGGCTGGCGTTCTTTGAATGTTGCAAGGGCTTTATCGAAATCACCGGTGGCGGTCAGGCGGTCGTTCAAAGAAGGGCTTTGAACGGTGCCTGGGCAGATCGCGTTACAGCGGATGCCACCCTTGACGAAGTCAGCAGCGATGGACTTGGTCATACCGATGATCGCAGCCTTGGACGCGCCATAGGCAAAGCGGCGCGGCGCGCCCTTTTCGCTCGATACGATGGAGGCGATGTTGATAATCGACCCGTTCTTATTGGCGAGCATTCCGGGCAGCACCGCGCGTGTCATGCGGTACATCGCCTTTGCGTTCAGATCGAAGGCGCGGTCCCAGACGTCTTCGTCGCAATCAAGGATCGTGCCGTCATGGACCCACCCTGCGCAGTTCAGCAAGATGTCGACAGGTCCGACGGCGGCAACAAGAGCATGCACAGCTGCGACATCAAGCACGTCAAGCGCTTGGCCTGTGATATTGGGGGCTGTTTCAGCCAGATCAGCAACCAGATCGCCGTTCAAATCGGTGGCGATGACCTGTGCACCACGCGCGGCAAGCGCTTCGGCACTGGCGCGTCCGATGCCAGCACCCGCAGCGGTGATCAGCGCTGTTTTTCCTTTAAGTGAGTGTTCCATAATTTTTTCTCCTAACGGGCGAGCCAGCCGCCATCGACGGTGACAACGCTTCCGTGGCAATAATTGGCGGCATCAGACGCCAGAAAAACCGCAGCACCTGCAATTTCCGAAGGGTCGGCAAAGCGCCCCGCTGGTATCCGTTCCAGCAGCGCCTTTGAGCGGTCTGGATCGTCGCGCAACGCTTGCGTATTGTCCGTTGCGGTGTAGCCCGGTGCGATGCTGTTGACGTTGACACCATGCGGTGCCCATTCGTTGCAAAGTGCCTTGGTCAAACCGACCACCGCGTGTTTGCTAGAGACATAGGCCGGAACCCGCAAACCGCCTTGCGATGCCAGTACTGAGGACACGATGATGATTTTGCCCGCGCCTTGGGCCACCAAGCGCTTGCCTGCAGCCTGAGACAGCAGCCATACGGAATCGAGGTTCACCGACAGCACGCGCCGCCAGTCTTCCAACGGCATGTCTGTGCTATCTTCGCGGTGGATGATCCCGGCGTTGTTGACCAGAATATCCAGCCCGCCCAAGGCGTCGCTTGCAAAGCCTATTACGTCTTCGGCCCCGGTCTGATCCATGTTGGAAAAGTCAGCTTTCACGGCGGCACCATTCACACCCAACGCCTTGATCTTGGCAAGCGTGTCGTCGGGTTCGTGGCTGCGATAGGTCAGCGCAACATCGGCCCCGGCGGCGGCAAGGCCGAGGGCAATGCCCTCGCCAATGCCGGTGGCACCCCCGGTAACCAATGCTTTGCGACCGGTAAGGTCAAACGGGTTTCCCATATCAGTACCTGTTCGCGATCGGCAGTTCTTCCGCAGGGAAGAGGCTGATAACCTCGCAGCCGGTTTCGGTCACCACGACCTCTTCCTCGATCCGTGCGGCGGAATAACCGTCGGTGGCCGGGCAGTAGGTTTCCAGCGCAAAGACCATGCCGGTCTTGATCTCCATCGGGTGATCCATGCTGACCGCGCGGCTGATGATGGGTCGTTCGTGCAATGCCAGCCCCAGACCGTGACCGAATTGCAGGCCAAAGGCTTGGTCCTCGTTTGCAAAGCCAAGCTCTTGCGCTGTTGGCCAGACCGCAGCCACCTTGTCGGTGGAGACGCCCGGTTTGATCATCGCAATGGACGCATCAATCCATTCGCGCGCCTTCGTGTAGGCATCAGTTTGCGACGGGGTCGCGCGACCGACGTTGAAGGTTCGGTAGTAACAGGTGCGATAGCCTTGGTAAGATTGCAGGATGTCAAAGAACGCCTGATCACCAGGCCGGATCAAACGGTCCGTGAAGTTGTGCGGATGCGGGTTGCAGCGTTCGCCCGAAATGGCGTTGATTGCCTCAACATCGTCCGAGCCCATTTCGTAGAGCATCTTGTTGGACAGAGCGACGATGTCGTTCTCGCGGATGCCTGGTTTCAGCTCTTCGTAGATCATGTGGTAGACGCCATCGACCATGGCCGCTGCCTGGGTCAAAAGCTGAATCTCGTCGGTGTTCTTGATCTCGCGAGCGGCCAACATGATTTGCTGGCCGTCGACCACATTCAGGCCTTCTTGTTGCAGGGCATGGAACATGGCCGTTTCAGCATAATCCACACCCACCGGCATATCGGCCATCCCTGCATCACGGATCAATCCGGCGATCTGCTTGGCGTATTTCTGCATCAACCCGAATTCGGGTGGGATGGTGCCGCGCATGCCGACAACGCCAGCGAGGCAGTGGCTGGGCTCGAGCCAGTCGGAATGCCGTTTGTGGTGCTCTGCGGCGGACCCGAAATCCCAGACATAGGGGCTGTCGTCGCCAGTCAAAAGACAGAAGCGGCACATCTTGTCCCGTTCCCATTCCCCGATCTTGGTGGCCGAGACGTAGCGGATATTGTTCACATCGAACAAAAGCAGCGTGCCCGCGTTCGAGTTCTTCAGGGATTGACGGGTCCGCGCAAGGCGGTAACGACGCAGGCGGTCGTGGTCGATGCGGCGTTCAAAATCTACGGACATGTGACCATGGGCTGGCAACTTGTCGCGCCATTCCCAATTGGGTTCAAGATCCATCGGGGTGAGCAGGTTTGGCATAAGGGCATTGCCCGGACGTTCTGACATGGAAGTCTCCTTCGGGGCGCGCGGCCCCGTTCTGAATTACAGGTTAGAAAAGGGGCGGCGTTACTGGATGCACCAGCCGCCATCGACGTGGATCATCTGGCCGGTCATGTAGTCGCTGTCGTCTGACGCAAGGAATGACGCGGTGCCGACGATGTCTTTGGGGTAAGACACACGTTTGATCTGAAGCGCATCGCGCACGATGTCATCGTAGGCTTGGCCTTCTTTTTCTTTGAAGCCGATATCAACGAGGTCCTTGTCGAGTTGTTCCCAAAGCGGGGTCACAACGACGCCCGGTGCGTAGCCATTCACGGTGATGCCGTGCTCGGCTAGACCAATTGCGCCACAATGGGTCAGGGCAAGGCAGCCGTATTTCGACGTGCAGTAGACCGTGACATCCACCAGCGGCTTGCGCGACGCGATAGAGCCGACGTTGATCAGCTTGTAAGGATGATCCTCCAACGGACCTTGTTCGATCATTTGGCGGGCGGTTTCCTGCATACCCAGCCACATCGCCTTGGTGTTGACGTTCATGATCATGTCCCAGTTGTCTTCATCGATATCCATGAAGAACCGGGGTTTGTTCAGGCCAGCGTTAAACACACCTACATTGATGGACCCGAAGGCATCGACAGTCGCAGCTACGGCAGCAGCGTTGTCTTCACGTTTGGTGACATCCATTTTGACAGCAATTGCTTTGCCATTACCGGCTGCATTGATCTCGTCTGCAACGGTTTTCGCCATGTCGAGGTCTAGGTCACCGATACAGACGTTGGCACCTTGTTCGGCAAATGAACGTGCATTGGCTTCGCCCATGCCGCGCGCGGCACCTGTGATGAGAATGTTTTTACCTTTGAGGCGGTTGGGGTCCATGGGTGTCTCCTCCTGACGTCATGACTATGTTGGTGGTTGTAGGGTTGCGTCCGCGCGTTCTTGGGCGCGGCGCAACGCGTCTTGCGGGCTGATGATGCCACGCAGCATGTCGTGAAACTCTTCTCCGCAAATCTGGATGATTTCGTCGATTTCGGGGATCGGTGGGCGCGGCCAGAACTGAAGTTCGTCGCGCCAGGACATCCCATCGACTGCTTCAAATATCGGGGACAGACGCCGCACATCGGGGTCTGAGCCCACAGAATAGCGTGGGTTGGTGCGGCTGCCGTTCTGCACATACAGCTTTTGTGCAGCGGGCGAGGTGAAGACCAGCAAAGCCTCGACCGCCGCTGCAACGCGTTCTTTTGGCAGGTTGGCCGGAATCCCCATCACATAACCGCCAACCGGGGCGATGGGTGCCCCGTTGGGGCCGGCGGGGTGCGGCAGATATCCCGTCTGATCGTTGGCGGGCGACGCATCATCAAGTTCGAAATACGGGGCAAGCAGCGTATAGCCGTATGCCATCGCGATCTTTCCCGCAGCATAGGGGCGAATGCGTTCGTACCATGACATCGAAAGAATATCTGGGGGCGAATAGTTCAGCAGTTCTTTCAGGAACTCGGCCGCTTGCAAACCCGCAGGGGTGTCAATCGTGATGCGGTAATCGCGGTCCGCAAGATGCTGGGTGTCAAAGCCGCCAGCGTTCGATGCCAAGTCAAGGATGGGCTGACCGAAATCCGCCAAAGTCATGAGAACAGTGTGACCCAATGCTGTCCCGCGGGCCGCGTTCCAAGCGATGCCATGCCGCCCGCGCTGCGGATCGTGCAGTGCCTTCGCGGCGCGCAGCAACTCTTGCGTGGTTGCAGGCGGTTGAAGCCCCGCCTGTGCAAAAAGATCTTTGCGGTAGAACAAAAGTTCCGGGGTTGTTTGCGCTGGGATTCCGTAGGCGCGACCGCCCCAATGGGCAGCTTGCCAGCCAGCGGTGTGGAAATCTGCCGGGTCGATGCGGGCAATGTCCATGACCTCATCAAGGGGCATCAAGACGTTCTTTTCCGCGAACCCGCCAACCCATGGCAAATCAACGGCAATGATATCGTAATTGCTCGATTTGCGGCTGGCGTTGCGCAATGTTTCTTCGCGCAGCCGATCAATAGAAAAGGCCCGCTGATGAATTTGCGTACCGATCGTCTGTTCAAACTGGCGTTTGAGGTTGTCCATCACCATGAAGGTCGGATCGCCATGGACCAGAACACGCAAGCCCCCCGCGAGTTTGAGCGGCTCGGCGAGGACTTTCATTGGTGGGATCGATTTCGCGCTCAGGTATGACTCGCCGAAATAGTAGTCGGATGAGGCATCTGTGGCCGTACCGCCGAACTGCGAACTTGCAAGGCGCTGCACACGGCTGGTCAATTGTGTCCATTGTTCCAGCAGTTGAACGCTGGGGTGGAGCGAAAAGCTTTTTCCTGTCTCGGTGCGCGGACGCTGATCAATCAGGCCTGCTTCTTGCATGTCCTTAATGCGGCGATTGGCCGTTGCATAGGGCGCACGGCTGGCACCAATCAAGGACGTCATTGTTGTAAGGCGCCCCTCGAGGTGCCCGCGGATTAGATGCATGGTAATGCGTAGGTTCGGCGTCGAGGCAAACAATTCGGACGAGTTTTCCAACTCATCGCCGAGGCTTTCCATGAACGACAGAACGCTTAGCATATTGGCCTTCGCCTGAGGCGGCATAAGCTGATTGAAATTCTCCGCCCTCATGACATTCATAGCCCCGTTCGTAGCCTTCCCTGTTAAGTGGCGCTGGTCACGCAATTTGTTCATTTTGGATGATTTTGGTGTCTTCACGGTGTATGCCTCATATTGGTGCGAGAGTGACTTCAGAATGTATCGCAAATATATTCATTATGGATATTTTTTTATCCGAAACGAATATCATTCGTGCGGTTAGGCTCTGGCAGGAGCTGCACGGTAGACAGGATCATACCGGAGCGCCGGATGGTGATTCCCCTCTTGGGAGAGTGGGGAGGTCGACATGAAATCGAAATGTTCTTGGAGGAGATCACTATGAAACTACGGACAATCCTGACCGCGACTGCTGCAACCACTGCACTAACCGTTGCTGGAGCAGCCTATGCGGACGGCCATGGCCCGATGCGTATTGGCATCACGCAGAACAACGTTGGCGTCGACAGCTACCAGACAACATATGAAAAAGCATTTATCGCTGCAGCCGAAGCCAACAAGAATGTCGAGGTTGTTGTTCTTGACGCTGGCGGCGATGTTGCCCGCCAGATTGCCCAGATGGAAGATCTGATCCAGCAGGAAGTTGATGCGATAATCATCTGGCCAACCAACGGCGAAGCGGTGATCCCTGCTGTGCGCAAGGCACACTCCGCCGATATTCCAGTTGTTGTAACCAACTCCAACATCGCTGAAGCTGGTTTCGATTTTGTCGCAACGTTCTCTGGCCCAGACAACATCACTCAAGGATCGCGTTCCGCCGAGATCATGTGTGACCGGTTTAAGGCGCTGGGTATCGAAAACGAAGCGCGCGTTTTGCAGATTTCTGGCCAGCCTGGCTACACCACTGCCATCGAGCGCCAGAAAGGTTTTGACGACCGCCTGCCGGAGGTATGCCCGAACGTGACGCTTGTCGAAACACAGCCAGGCGACTGGAACCGTGAAAAGTCCCAGCAGGTCATGGAAGCGTTTCTTGTGAAGTACGACGACATCGATGGCGTCTATGCTGGCGATGACAACATGGGTGTTGGTGCGCTGAACGCGGCCCTTGCAGCGGACCGTGCCGAAGGTATCACCTTCGTAGGTGCCACCAACTTCGCAGTTGGCTATGAAGCCATGGAACGCGGCGAATACTGGGGGTCTATCTATCAGTCACCCGTTGATGACGCAGAAGCAGCGCTACAGTCTGCGATCGACTTGATCAGCGGCGAAGAGCTGCCGTTCCTGAATTACTTCGACACACCGAAGATTACACAGGACAACCAGTCAGAGTTCACAAAGCCTGTGTTCTAAACACGTCTTATGTAGCGGGGCGCTCCGGCACCCCGTTTCAACTCTATACTCACTACAGTTTTACGGGAGGACGCGTCATGGGGCGTGTGACGGGAAGGTCTTGCATCGTAACTGGTGCCGCGCAGGGTATCGGACGTGCAATTGCCGAAGCCTTATTGGATGAAGGCGCTGACGTATGTTTTGCGGACATCAACGGCGAAAAGGTCGGGCAGGCTGCGGATGCAAATACGGACAGGGCAAAGCGGCATGGTGGCAAAGTCACCCACGCACAGGTCGATGTAACGGATCGCGCCTCAGTCAAAGCGATGATTGCGCACGTAATTCAAGTCTTTGGCAAACTGGATGTGAAATTCAACAATGCTGGCGTCAACCGTCCAATGAACTTTCTGGATGTCACCGAAGATAACTGGAATTTCATCATGGGGGTCAACGGCTTGGGCTGCATGATCGGCATGCAGGAAGCGGCCCAGCAGATGATAGTCCAAGGCACTGGCGGTAAGATCATCAATACGGCGTCCATCGCCAGCCGTCAGGGGTTCGACAATGTAGCCCCTTACTGTGCCAGCAAATTTGCCGTTGTGGCGCTGACCCAATCGGGTGCGCGCGACTTGGCAAAGCATAACATTACCGTCACAGGCTTTGCGCCCGGTGTGGTGGCCACAGAAATGTGGGAACAAGTCGATCAGGACTTGATGGAGATTGGTGCCGCTGACCGACCCGGACAGGCGATGGAGGAATTTTCAGCCGAGATCTTGCGCGGGCGCGTCGCCAAGACCGAAGATATCACGGGAACAACGACGTATCTGGCGTCCAAGGATAGTGATTACATGACCGGACAAATCGTCATGATCGATGGTGGGATGACATTGGTCTGACAAACAGGCCGACAATGGCCGGGCCTTTGGCCCATGGGAGGGAAATATGGCGAGCATGTCGAAAGCAGACATCGGACGGTTGTTGGCGCGGCAGGGCATCTTGATTGCCTTTGCGGTGTTCATCATCGGGTTTACGTTGGCCAACGAGCGGTTCTTGAGCCCCGACAATGTGATGGGCGTGGTGCGGTCTTCTGCCATTCTGGGGGTTATGGCGCTTGGCGTGACGTTTGTTGTCATCAGTGGCAACCTCGACTTATCTGTCGGGTCCATGATGTCGTTCTCGACGATTGTGGTGCTGGATCTGCATGACAAGATCGGCCCTGCGCTTGCCATTCCTGCGATGTTCGCAATGACCCTGTGTCTGGGGGCGTTCATCGGGTTTCTGGTAGGGTATCTCAAACTGAACTCTCTCATTGTGACCTTGGGGATGCTGTCGGCAATTCACGGCCTGACGCTGACCTATTCGGGTGGGCAGAACATGGATATCGTTGACAAGGAAGGCACTTGGTTTGGTGTATTTGGACAGGGATCTGCGCTTGGTATTCCGGTGCCTATTCTGATTTTCCTCCTTTTGGCGGCGCTTTTAGGGATCATATTGGCGAAAACGCCTTTCGGACGCAAAGTCTACGCGGTGGGCGGCAATGGAACGGCTGCGACCTTCTCGGGGATCAAGCGCGCTCGCGTGGTCTTCTTATGCTATGTGATGTCAGCGTTCTGTGTGGCTGTCGCCGGTCTTATTCAAGCGAGCCGTTCAATGGGGTCGCAAAATACCGTTGGTCAAGGGCTTGAACTTGACGTTCTTGCCGCCGTGATCTTGGGCGGCGCGTCCTTGCTCGGTGGGTCGGGCACGATTTTCAAGACTGTGATCGGTGTACTGATCCTGGGGTTTATCCAGAACGGCTTGCTGCTGGTCGGCCTTCAATTCTATGTCCAGTTTGTCGTGACATGGGTCATCATCATTCTTGCGGTCTGGCTCGATATTGCGGCCAAACGCGGCAAGCTGTGGTCAAACATCGCGTAAGGGAGCGGACAAATGGAAGCTGGAAAACTGTCCAAATTTCTCAAGAACGGCGCGATCTGGGGCTTTATTGTCCTCGAATTGATCTTCTTTAGCGTGGCGGGTGAATTCCTGTCGCTGTCTGACAAGGCCTTCATGGATGTCGACAACATGCTGCTGTTGCTCAAGCAATCGGCCCCTATCGGTATTATCGCCATGGGCATGACGATCATCATGGTGAACGGAAATATCGACCTGAGTGTCGGTGCCATTTTCGCGCTATCGGCGGTGATCCTGCTCGACAGTATGACGTGGGAGGTTTTTGCCAGTCTAGGCGATTGGGTGATCCCTGTGTCTTGGGGGCTGGCCTTGCTGACGGGTGTAGTTCTGGGCGCAATCAACGGTCTGATCGTATGGAAAACCGGCGTCGATGCCTTTATCGTCACCTTGGGTTCAATGCTGGGCTTTCGCGGTCTGGTGTTCATGTATAACGGCGAAAACCCCACATCCAGCCTCAACTGGACACTGGTGGATTTCGCCGAAGCGCAATTCCTCGGGCTGCACACGGCGACATGGTTCTTGGCCGTTGTCACGCTTGTGATCTGGTACGTGATGACGCGCACAGTGCACGGCCGCAACGCCTATGCCATCGGGGATAACCGCGAGGCGGCGGTGAACGCAGGCATCAAAGTTGGTCCTCATATGTTGATCAATTTCATGATCATCGGCTTTTTGGCAGCCTTGTCGGCGGTTGTATTTTACTCTGAATCCGGTTCGGTCAATCCGAACGATGGTCAGCTCTATGAGCTTTGGGTTATTACGGCCGTGGTTCTTGGGGGGACCAAATTGACCGGTGGCGCAGGATCGATCGTATCCACCTTGGGCGGCGTTCTGGCGATCCAGTTGCTGCGCAAAGGTTTGGGCCACATTGGCGCGGATACATCGACCGTCAACCTTGTGATTGGCCTGATCCTGATCGCGGTCCTGTTCCTTGACCGCCAGTTGAACGCCAAAGGGAAAGAGGAGTTGAAGATATGACAGGCCAAACCCCCGCTTTGCGTCTTGAAGGGATTGTCAAAACATTCCCCGGTGTCCGCGCGCTGGATGGCGTTTCATTTTCGGTGATGCCCGGCGAAGTCCACGCCTTGATGGGCGAAAACGGTGCCGGAAAATCAACACTGATGAAGGTCTTGGGCGGCATCTATCAGCCCGAAGAAGGCCAGATCATCGTCGAGGAGGTGCCAACAGTCATGACCTCGCCCTTGCAGGCAAAGTCCAAAGGGATCGTCTTCATTCATCAGGAACTTAGCCTCGCGGAAGAGCTGACGGTCGCAGAAAACATCTATCTGGGTGAACTGCCGCGCCGCTCCTTCGGGCGTGTCGACTGGGCCACGCTGTATGCGCAAACCGACGCGATCCTTGAGAAGCTGAAAGTGGGGTTCAACGCAAAAACGATCGTGGGGGACCTGTCCATTGCCAACCAGCAGATGGTCGAGATTGCCCGCGCGCTGACTGTGGACGCCAAGGCGGTCATTTTTGACGAACCCACAGCATCCCTGACCGATGCCGAAAAGGTCGTGCTGTTTGACGTGATTTCCGACCTCCAAAGTCAGGGTGTGGGGATCATTTATATTTCTCACCGGATGGAAGAGATTTTCAAGATTACCGACCGGATCAGTGTCCTGCGCGACGGCTCCTATCGCGGCACGCTCGAGACTGGTGCCACTAGTGAAGAAGAAGTCACGCAACTGATGATCGGCCGCGCGCTCGATCTGTCGCGCAATGAAACCCATCACCAGCTGGGCGATGTCGCCCTCGAAGTGCGCAGCCTGTCCTGCGGAAATCTTTTCACAGACGTTAATTTTGAAGTCCGCCGTGGTGAGGTGTTGGGGTTTTACGGTCTGGTAGGTGCGGGGCGTACCGAGATCGTTGAGACCTTGTTTGGATTGCGCGACCCAAGCGGTGGCACAATTTTGTTAGACGGTGAAGAGGTGCGCGTATCCTCACCCGCTGATGCTATCAGCAAAGGCATTTCTCTGGTGCCAGAGGATCGCAAAGGCCAAGGCCTCGTACTGGGGATGAATTGCCGTGATAACATGACCCTACCGCAGGTGGGTGATCTGTCATCCGGTCCCTTTGTGGCACCGAGAGCCGAGACCGAGATCTTTGATAAGTATAAAGAAGCGCTGGATATTCGCACGCCGGGGTGGAAGCAGACTGTCGGCAATCTCTCTGGAGGCAACCAGCAAAAAATAGTTATAGGCAAATGGCTGTCGATGCATCCCAAAGTCCTGATCGTGGATGAACCAACGCGCGGGATCGACGTGGGATCAAAGTCAGAGATTCACAACCTGATCCGCGATTTGGCGGCACAAGGCTATGCCGTCATCGTGGTCAGCTCCGAGATGCCCGAGGTATTGCACGTCAGCGACCGGATCGTCGCGATGTTCTCTGGCAAGGTGATGCGAACGTTTACCTCCGAAGAGGTCACTGAAGAGAGCCTTATTCAAGCGATTTCAGGCATCACGGCGACCGATAAGGTGGCATAAAGCTGTGCATCAGCCTCGACCAAACTTATTCAATAACAACGAGGACATAACATGAAGCTTCTTCGCTACGGCGCGCCCGGCGCTGAAAAACCCGGACTTCTGGATGCATCGGGCCAAGTGCGCGATCTGTCGGGCGTCGTCCCTGATATCGCCGGTGATACCTTGCGGCCTGCTGGCCTAAAGGCCCTACACGCGCTGGACCCGGAAATGCTGCCACTGGTGGCTGGCACACCGCAAGAAGACTTGCGCCTTGGTCCATGTGTCGGGAATATCGGCAAATACGTCTGCATCGGCCTGAACTACGCCGATCACGCCGAAGAGGCTGGGATGCCAATCCCACAAGAACCCATCATTTTTAACAAATGGACCTCGGCAGTGGTCGGCCCGAATGATGACATTCAAGTGCCACGCGGTTCGGTCAAAACCGACTGGGAGGTCGAGCTGGGCGTCGTTATTGGCGAACCAGGGTCCTATATCGACGAGGCCAATGCGATGGACCATGTCGCTGGTTTTTGCGTGATCAACGATGTGTCAGAGCGTGATTTCCAGCTGAACCGAGCAGGCACATGGGACAAGGGTAAAGGGTGCGACACCTTCGGGCCGACAGGCCCGTGGCTTGTGACGCTGGATGAGATCGCGGACATGGACAACCTCGATATGTGGCTGGATGTGGATGGTAAGCGGATGCAGACGGGATCAACCGCGACATTGATCTTCAAGATCCCGCACCTCGTTTCCTATTGCAGCCAGTTCATGAGCCTTCAGGCGGGCGATGTGATTTCGACCGGAACGCCACCTGGCGTGGGCATGGGACAGTCTCCCCAGCAATATCTGCATGGCGGAGAGGTTGTTACCTTGGGTATTGCTGGTTTGGGCGCGCAAAAATCAAAGGTTTTGCCAGCCTGATGGGACACCAAAGGCTCCGGCGCGATAGGCCGGAGTCATGTTACCTGCATTTGTGGTGAACGCCAGCATCCAAACCATCACTGATGTCGCTGGATGAATGTCGCAATCGCTTGAAGCGTGAAAATAGAAAGCGAAGGTCCGCAAAGCGCACCAAGGCAGCCATTTGCGCACGTGCAGCAGAATGGGGCTTTGTCCGCGTAGCTGACTTCGTACGTGATGCAGCGAACGGCAGCACATAGGCGACCGGCCGTTCGTGGTTCAGGCAGCGGATGACCGCGATGAGCCCAAACTGTCTCGCAGCGGATAGCTGGTTTTGGGAAGGCATAGGTTGCGATGCGCCTAAGCGGTTCCCAACAAATCTCGCGCGATGCGTTCAAAGATTGCGCTTCCGATCGGAATCAAATCATCGGGGAAATCGTAGTCCGGATTGTGCAAGGCCGCATGATCTTCGCCGGGCCCCAAGCACAACATCGCGGCTTTTGCGCCCCATCCAAATACGCCGAAGTCCTCCGATGCACGCATCGGCACGCTCTCTTGCCCATAAGGAACACCGATTGCTTCCATCGCCTTGGTCGCGATATCATAGGCGTCTGCGTCATTTACCGAAGCCGCGAAATGGTCGTGGACCTCGAACGCTACGCCAAGCCCGTATTCGTCTGCAACAGATGTGGCAAGGTTTCGTGCGGCAGTTTCAAGGCTTTCCACGCCAGCATCACCTGCCGCGCGCAGGGTGGCGAAAACCTCTGCTTCACCGGGAGCGATGCCAAAGGTTGGCTCTCCGATCTTGGCATGAGTGATTGTCACCAGACGAAATGCATCGTTGCGCGGACCGCCCTCGCCATGCCCCAGATTATCCAGTGCAGGGATCAGCTTGGCGACTGCTAACGCCGGGGAAACACCGTCCTGCGGGTCGGCGGCGTGGGCCGTTTTCCCGCTGAGCCTAACCTTCAGCCCCAGCGACGCACAGTTCATCAACCCCACACGGGTCGAAACGAACCCAAACGGGCTGCCGGGCTCATTGTGAATGGCAAACGCCCAGTCCGGCTTAATCTCGGCAAAGGCCGGATCAGCGACGACGGCCTTCGCACCGCTGCCGTCTTCTTCGGCGGGCTGAAACATCAAGATGACACGCCCTTGTGCAACGGGCTGGCGCGAGATCATACGGCCCAGGGCAAGCAGCATTGTCATGTGGCCATCATGCCCGCAGACGTGGCTTTTGCCACGGGTCTCCGAGGGCCACGCGATTACGTCATTGCGTTCCTCGATGGGCAGGGCATCAAGTTCAGCGCGAAAGAGAACCGTCGGGCCGTCCTTACCGCTGTCAAAGATCGCAGCCACGCCATGTCCACCCAGCCCTGTGAGGATACCCGTCGGGCGCATCAGTTTCACCGCAGCCACAATAGCCTTTGCAGTTTCCACCTCTTCGCCAGACACTTCCGGACGCCGATGAAGAGCACGGCGAAATTCTGTCAATTCGATCAGGTCACTATTTGTCAGCATGTTTCGCTCTGCTTTCGAATTCAATTAACTTTATCACTGCAATACCAAATCGAACACCGGACCGATAGCAGGCCTCAGAAAACAACCTCTATCATTCCGAAGAACCATACCAATCCGTCGTCAACCTTTTTGGCGCTCATGCCTTTCCTTGCCTACGATAGAAAAAGGCTCGTCGGGTTGATTTTGTCAGTCGACTTCGAATGGCGTAGATTTCCAGATGTCCTCGGAAAACCTGAAACACCATTCAAATAGTTCTCGCGACTTTTTTGAAACCATAGTCAAACCAAAGAATATATTAGCTAATCCGGCTCAATACCTTTAGAAAAAAGTGTTATTGAGGATAGCCCAATATATGAAGTTCTTTCGTAAAGCTCGTTTAGATGTGATTGTTCCGGTTCTGGTTTCTTTGGTGATCCTCGCTGCATCGACGGTCCTTTTCGTAAACCAAAAAAGCAGCATCGATTCGCAGTTGTCACAGGAAACCCGCTTGGTCGGTTCAGATTTTGCCGCGCGGTTGCAAACCAATCTCGACGCGCGGCTCAAGGCAGGTAGACTATTGGGGCAGCGCTTCATTGCGACGGACGGTGTTGACATGCAGGCATTTCGCGCAGAGGCCGCGCTCACGCATGCATTGTTCGAGGATTTTCAGGCCCTCAGCTGGGTTGATGCACAAGGTGTGATCAGGATCGTGACACCCGAAGAAGGCAACGCGGCCGCAATCAATCTAGACCTGCGCACGCTTCCGTTGCCCGCCCAAGCGCTTGCCCTTGCCGAAGATACCGAGACAATGCAGGTGACACCGCCGATCGAACTCGCGCAAGGCGGTCGCGGCTTTACCGCGTATGTACCTATAAACGGGGCCTTGGGTCGTAGGGGTTTTCTCAATATCGTATTCCGGTCCGAGCTGCTGTTTGCAAACATCTTGGCTGAAAGGGAAGTTTACCCATATGCCCTAAGTGTGATGGACAACGGCGCGGTCATCTTCCAATCATCAGAGACCGCAGTCCGTCCGGATATCGCCTACAACAATGTTGTCGACGTGGGGCCGCGGCAGTGGCAGGTGACAGTTGCTCCCACCGCCGCAGTCATTCAGCGGTCAAGCACATGGCTGGACGAAGCAATCATGGTTTTCGGTCTGTTGGCGGCCATCGTATTCGGCATCATAAGTCGATTTGCCATTGTTCGACAGAGATCAGTAGACGAAGTAGAAGCTCGGCTGCGCGACATTGCCGACAGCATCGACGACGTCGTTTGGGTGAATTCCGCCGATTTCAGGGAGACACGATATATCAATCCCGCATTCGAGAAAATCTTTGGTCACACCATGGAAAGCATTCGGAAAGACCCGACGATCTGGACGTCTTCCCTTGCACCCGAAGAAGCTGAAAAAATCAGTACCACGATCATGATGGTGCTCGAAAAAATCGCTTCCGGTGATGAAGAGCAAATCGAACGTTTCGAATACCCGATCTACAAGGTGGCGGGGCCAGACGGAATAAGCCGGGACATCTATGCACGCAGCGTTGCGATGCGCGATGCACGGGGGCAAATCGATCGTTTTGTCGGCGTGGCCACCGACGTCACCGAGTTGCTTAGGACGCAAGAAGATCTCCGGAAAATCAATGATCGACTTGTTCAGTCGCAGAAAATGGAATCCGTCGGGCAATTGACCGGCGGCCTGGCGCATGATTTTAACAACCTACTCGCAGTTATCCTTGGCAATATTGAACTGATAGAAGAAACTAATTTCTCCGACGAGTCGCAAACGTTTCTGAGTGCTGCCAAAACGGCGACCCTAAGAGGGGCCGACTTGACCAAGAGCCTATTGAGTTTTGCCCGCCAATCGACCCTTCAGCCGGCGAAGATCAACATCAACGAGATGGCGCGGGAGACGAAAAACTGGTCGTCGCGCGTGATCCCCGAGAATATCGAAGTCGAGATTTCGCTGCTGGCGGGGCTTTGGCAGGTTGCGATTGACCCGACACTCACTCAAAATGCCCTTTTAAACCTGATCCTGAACGCGCGTGATGCCATGCCCGGTGGTGGCAAACTGACAATCGAAACCTCCAATGTCCGAATTGATGACGAATACAATACCGTTCGCGGTGAGGATGCGGAACCAGGGCGTTACGTGATGCTTGCCGTGAGCGACACGGGAATAGGTATTCCCGATCAGAACCAAGCACACATCTTTGATCCCTTTTTCACAACGAAACCGGTTGGGGCAGGATCTGGTTTGGGCTTGTCCATGATCCAGGGGTTCGTGAAACAATCCGGGGGCATAGTTCGGGTCTATTCGGAACCGAATGTTGGGACCACCTTCAAGCTCTATTTCAAAGCAATCAGCGGCGAGCGGGAGGCACCTGCGCTTGCAAGACCCAATGCGCGGCAATCCACGCAAACCGGTGCTCGAATATGTGTTGTCGAGGACGAAGAAGCGGTTTTGAAGGTGATCGTGAACATCTTGTCTAAAACAGGTTACCAGATCACCGCCGCGCACTCTGGTGACGAGGCCATGCAGATTTTTGACGAGGGTGGGACTTTTGATCTTTTGGTGACCGACATCGTCATGCCTGGAACCTTGCAAGGTACGCAGCTCGCCCGTGCCCTGCGAGAACGCCACCCCGACTTGCCTGTGGTGTTCATGTCAGGTTACGCCAACGAGGCCACCGTGCACGGAAACGGTTTGCGTCCGGAAGATATCCGTTTGATGAAACCCGTAAGCCGCGCCGACCTCGTTGCTGCTGTAGAGAAAGCTATCAACGCTGAAAAATAGCCCAATGTTGCGGTACCGCCTGAAGTTACCCAGCGGAGCGATGTCAAGCCTGTGTAGCCGATTGGATCGCGTGCACCAGGCAACATCACTTTGGAAGCTCTGGGTGAAATAATATCGGTCAGCAACATCCCGCGTCACAGTCTTGGGCCCGCGCGCAGCGAAGCGGAGGTTCGAAATTGACTTACTTGCCCTTCCCAATGCCTGATCTCTTTACATCCGCTGCAATACCGAATGCAAAATGCTGCAGGTGCAAAGGCCTTCTGCGTCAGCAATAGCTGCAACTCCACAAGCCTGCCTTGTCCGCAATCCGGGACTTTGTGCGTGATGCGGCGAACCGCAGCAAATATCAGACCGACCGTTCGTGCCTCGCGCAGCGGATGACCGCGAAGAGCCCACTTAAAAGATTTTCTGTGTTGCCGCGAATATCCTCTGTCGGAAAAAATGACTGCATCGTGGCCGGAACAGTTAGTGGGCACGGATCAACTGACATAAATTGGCAGTTGGGTTGCGTTAAGTCGGTCTCGTCAAGAAAATAGAGGATATGAGACATGACAAAACATACAATCGAAACAGTAACTTTCAAACTGCTCGACGGCATCAGCCGTGAAGCTTTTGCCAAGGATGCCGAAGCCATTACCGATTTCGTCCGCGAGCAGGCAGGTTTTGTCTCGCGTCGCTTGTCGTGCAGCGATGATGGGCTTTGGATTGAGCATGTCGAATGGGAAACGCTTGATGCGGCCAAAGCGGCGGCAGCTCAGATCGGAAAAGAGCCAACCCTTGCGAAATGTATGAAAGCTATCGACGGGCCAAGCGTTGTCTTGCATCATACCACCCTTGAGATCAGCGTGAACTAAGGGGACAAAATGCGTCGGAGCGACCGTCTTTCGGAGATCATAGAGATCGTTCAAGATGGTCGCTTGCACCTTGCCCGTGACATTGCTGACCGGTTGGAGGTCTCGGTGCGCACGATCTATCGGGATTTCGACACACTTGTCGCCTCGGGCATCCCGATAGAAGGTGAACGCGGCGTGGGATACATGCTGCGCGAGCCTGTGTTCTTACCACCGATGAACCTTTCCCTGACAGAACTGGAGGCCTTGCATCTGGGGATGGCTATCGTGTCCGAAGCCGCCGACGCCGAGTTACAGACGGCAGCGGCGTCTCTTACCTCGAAAATCAACAAAGTGGCCACCGCCAATGGGACGGTCCCTAAAACTTGGGGGTTTGGGGTCTATCCCTTCGCTCAGGCGAAAATCGGCTTTGAGCACATGCCACGCATCCGCACGGCAATCCGCAACAAAGAAAAGCTGGGAATTTCGTATCAGTCCTTGGGCGATCAATCCTCTACTCGGGTGGTTTGGCCACTGCAAAATGCGTATTGGGGCCGTGTCTGGACAATGACGTGCTGGTGTGAAAGCCGTGACGACTTCAGATCGTTCCGAATTGATCGTATCACCGATTGTCATCGTACTGGCACCTACTTTGATGATGAGGGTGGCAAGCTATTTGCGAGATACCTTGACCAGGTGAATGTAGAATTGAGGTAAAAGACCCAAGAGTAGTCTTAAGACGTCCAGCGCTTGGTTCAGGACCGGTCATTGACGCAGCCGCGACGCAACGGCAGCTTTGTCCGCTTAGTTTTGTCCACCTTATCCCTCGTCAACGTCCGCTACTCAGCTCTGCTCCGCATATGTTTAATGCAAAACTTGGCCATTCATCGCGATTTCGGCCCCATCGATCAGGCGCACTGCCGGTTTGAGGCTTGGATTTGGAAGCATTGCAATAGGGTCTTTGACGGCTGATGTCATCTCCTCCGACAGCCCTCTGGCCTTGGCCTGTCGTCGCACGCTCATGGTGACACTCAAGCCCCCGAATCTTTGATTGGCGATAAACGCAAGGGTGTGCTGGCACCAAGCCAAGTCAGTAGTGTCAGCTACTGACGCACTCAAGATCGCAAACCTTTTCCCATGGCCGACGCGGCGGTTTTCATGATCTCGGAGAGGCACCTCTTTTTGATTGGAGTTAGCGGCCTGAAATTTATAGAATATATTTTCTAGAATATTTCCTCTAATTATGGTTATGATTTGGATACAGACCAGAAAATGCTTCATGGGAGGAGCTACATCCATGTCCTTTAAATCCATCTTTGTCAGTGCAGCCTTGGCGGCCGGCATCATCGCTACGCCTGTCATGGCCGAGGAAGTGACCCTGCGCATGGCAACGGCCGCGCCATCAAAAACAATCTGGCAGCAGCAGTTTGACAAATTTGCCGCCGATGTCGCCGAGGAAACCGGCGGCAATGTCAAAATCGAGATTTTCTACAACTCCCAGCTGGGGCCGGGGAATACAGTCCTGCCGCAGGTGATGCGCGGACGTATCGACATGGGCGCGTTTTCGACTGCGGAAATCGCTGACCAGCTGCGCGATGCCTATCTGGTGAACATGCTCCATTACTATACCGACATGGATGAGCGCATGTGCATCCTCACCGCGGTTCAGGACGACTATCAGACACTGTTGAGCCCGACGGGTTTGCGCGTGCTGGACTGGTCCGAAGTGGGCTCGATCCAGCTTTCGGGTAAGACGGCCTTCACCTCGCCCGACGATCTGAAAGGGGTCCGTCACGGAGGCGCGGCCAACCCGATTACCAACCTGTATTGGGAAAAGATGGGTGCCTACCCCAGCATGGTCTCTGTGCCTGAGGCGGCATCGGCCATCTCAACCGGGCTGATTGATGTCTATCCGACGATTCCCGTTCTTTATATGTTTGCGGGCATCAATCAGGTCGCACCTGTGCTCTCTAAAATCGATATCGGCCTGCCCCCCGGTGTGATCGTGATCAACGAGCGCGTTTGGGAAGGTTTGTCGGAAGAAAACAAGGCCGGCATTGCCCGTGCGCAAGCGCGCAGCCCCTTTGCGGAACGCTCAGCAGCATTCTACGCTTTCGAAAACCAGCTGTTTGAAATGCATCGCGGCAACGGTGGCACTGTGGCCGAACCGACTGCAGAGGAAGCGGCGAAGTGGCGTGACGGCATCGACGCATATTATGCCGAAATCCTGAAGGATTCATCGCCTGAGGGCCTAAAGTTCTGGGCCGAACTGGAAGCCGCGCGCGCCGATTGCGCGAAGTAAAGCGAGCCTGTGCTAAATGTCGGGCGCATATTTTGCGCCCGACGTATTCCCTGATCACAAGAGTAAAGCGATGCGCCAATTGTCTGCTGCCCCCCGCAAGGTCAGAACCTTTTTGGCTGTCTGGCACAGCGTTGAAGTCTGGATTGCTGTGCTGGCATTTTCCGCCATTGCATTGCTGCTCATCTATGATGTGGTATTGCGCGAAGCGATCATGCCTTTGCTTGGTGGCATTGGCATCGACGGGCGCAGTCTTGTCCTTTACGGCTCTCAGAAGATCGCGGTCTATCTGCTGATTTTTGGCGCTTTTGCCGGTATCGGCATCGCCACATGGACGGGCGCGCAGCTTGTCCCCAAAGTGGGTGAGCGGGTCTTTCCCCGCGATTGGGACGTGTCGGCCAACCGCATCGCCGATATTTTCACCTTTGCTTTCTTGACTGCCGTGACGGTCATCGCAGCGATGTTTGTTTACGACACGTATCTTTCCGGTCAGCGCGGATCATCCGGTGTGAGCATTGAGATATGGAAGGTGCAGATCGCACTTCCCCTTGGCTTCGCTTCTGCCGCTATGCGCTATCTGGCCTTTGCAATCTGGCCGGACTTGCGTCCCGAAGACGGGGAGACCCTGGAATGAGCGCGCTTGTTCTTATCGCAATTGTAGGCCTGTTACTGGTACTACGCCAGCCGCTGCTGGTGATCCTGCTGGCCGCCATTGCCTATGCCCAGATGATTTGGGGCAGCGGGCATATCACCTGGATCATCGAGGATATGTTCGTGTCGCTGGACAAAGACCTGATCCTTGCGATCCCGATGTTCATGCTGTGCGGCGGCGTGATGACCAAGGGTACAACCGCGCGGCGTCTGATTGATGTGGCCCGCGCGCTTGTGGGGCACCTGCCGGGGGGGCTTGGCATTGCGGCGGTTCTCAGTTCGGCTATTTTTGCGGCGATCTCTGGCTCTTCGATCGTGACCATGCTGGCCATCGGCAGCGTGATTTACCCTGCCATGCGCGAGGCGGGCTATACGAACAAGTTTGCGCTTGGCACGGTGATGTCGGGCGGCACGCTGGGCATAATCATTCCGCCGTCGATTCCGCTGATCCTCTACGGTTTGGTAACCGAAACCTCGATTGTCGATCTGTTCCGCGCGGGCGTTGGGCCGGGGCTTTTGCTTGTCAGTCTCTTTGCCATCTACTCGGTTGTCGTCAATCGCAACATGAAAACAGAGCGTTTTTCCTTCTCCGCTTTGATGCATGCCCTGCGTGACGGGATTTGGGCGCTGATGATGCCTGTCATTCTTCTTGGCGGTATTTATTCGGGCTTTTTCTCTCCTACCGAAGCGGCGGCAGTCGCGCTGGTCTATGCCGTGATTGTCGAACTGGCGGTGCATCGTGAAATCGGGTTTTCCGATCTAAAGGCTGTTGTTCTTGAAGCGGCAAAGCTGGGCGGGGCCCTATTTCCGCTGATTGCCGTCGCCCTCAGCCTCAATCTTATCCTGATCGAGAACCGCGTACCGGATCAGATGGTGGATCTGGTGGACGACTGGATCACCAGCCCCGTGACCTTCATCATCATGGTGAACCTGTTGCTGCTTGCCGTGGGTGCCTTCATGACCACGGCCGAAGCGATCCTGATCCTCGGTCCGATCCTGGCACCGATTGCGGTGTTTTACGGCTTTGACAAGGTTGTCTTTGGTATCATCATGATCGTGAACCTCGAGATTGGCCTTTTGACGCCACCGGTTGGGCTGAACCTGATCGTCGCCATGAGCGCGTTCAAACAGAAGTTTGGCTTGCTGGTGCGTGCCGCAATCCCCTTCATCCTGCTGATGGTTTTTGCCCTCGCGTTGATCTCGTGGTTGCCTCAAATTTCACTCGTCATGGTAAGGTAGGAGCCCTCAGATGAGCTATGATCCGATTTGCACACCACCAGAGGCACCCGAGATTAATGCGCGCCGCATCAAGGCACAGGCCGCGTTGGCCGAAGCTGGTCTTGATGCGCTGGTTCTGTTCAATCCTGACAACATTTTTTACATGACGAATTTCGCCAACTTCGTGCATGAGCGCCCCTTTGTTCTGATACTGCCCGCCAAGGGCGATCCGGTCTTCGTTATGCCGCGGCTGGAAGAGCCACATGTGCGCATCCGGTCTGTCGGCGCGCTGGAGTTTGCCCCCTATTTTGAGTTTCCAGCACCCGAAGGGGCGGGCTGGGGCACCAAGTTGCAAGAGGTTCTGAGCGGCGTTGCCTCGGTCGGGATCGAGGCGGATTGCCCGCGGTTTCTATCCGATGCGCTTGAGGGACGTGAAACGGTTTGCCAGATCATCGAAGACTTGCGTGCGATAAAATCGTCGTGGGAAATCAGCCGTCATCACTATTCCTGTGACGTGATGATGCTGGGACTGGAGGAACTGCTGATCCAGTGCAAGCCCGGCGTTCTGGCGATGACGGCTTACGGCGCGGCGTCTGCAAAGATGACGCAAAAGATGTTCAGCGATCTGCCCACTGCGAACATCTTTTCGACCGACCTCAAGGCGGGTGCGCAGCCCCAAAAGATCACACATGATCCGCATAACTTCACCGATTTCTTTATCCCTTTTACGGAAGGTGGACCGCATGTCGCGCTCGCGGCGGGGCGCGCCAATGGATACGGTGCCGAGGTTGAGCGGACGTTTTTTCTGGATCATGTGCCAGAGGCGGCCAAGCGCCCCTTTGACGTGATGATGGAGGCGCGTGCATTGGCCTACGACTTGGCCGTGCCGGGCGCGATCATGCATGACGTAGACGCTGCGGTGAACGCGCTGCTTCGCAAGGCGGGATATCGCGATAACTTGCTACATCGTACCGGACATGGCTTTGGTGTGACGGGGCATGAGGGGCCGTTTCTGGCTGAGGGCGATATGCGCGAAATCCGCCCCGGCATGGTGTTTTCAATCGAGCCCGGGATTTACCTGCCGGAGGTTGGCGGATTCCGGCATTCTGATACGGTACTGATTACCGAGACGGGCAACCACAACATGACGCCCTATCCCGACACGCTCCAGAGCCTCACACTGGCCATCTGATATGAAAACCGAGACGAGGCCTATGCCGCAGAATTCAGAAAAACCAAGCGCTGCACCGAAGCGCAAGCTTAGCAAACGCGGAGCCGAGACCGAACGGAAATTCCTTGATGCCGCGAACGAGGTGTTCTGGGCCAATGGTTTTGCGGGCTCCAAAATTTCACAGATCGTTGAGGCCGAAGATCTGTCGGTTGGATCGTTCTATCATCTCTTTGCTGACAAGTCCGAGCTTTTGGAACGCGCCACAGATCGGCTTTTGCGGGATTTTCGCAAAACCTATCAGGGAATGGATCTGAGCAGGGATACCAACGGCGACGTGTTTACCATGCTTTATCGCCTGACGTTGACAGGGCGGCTGTTGATATCGCGCCACCGCGGCATCTACCGTGCCACAGCCGAGCTTGCGCAGAATGATTTTTCGGGCTTCGGTCCGATGCAGACGATTGCCCCCGCCGTTGTCGACGCGGTGCGTGACGTTCTGCCCGATTATGCCGATCAATTGCCGCAGACACCGAACCCGGCCGATATTGCCTATGCCGTCCAGCTTATCACGATGAGCGCATTGCAAACCGAACTGGGTATGGGCCCGCATTTCCCCACTGACCTTCGGGCCTTTGCCCAAGTAATCGCAAGGGCGGCCTGTGGCGTGCTGCATTATTCGGGCCAGACCGACCGGCCAAATGTCGGACAGGACGAGGACACAGGAACATGACAATCATGAGTAATATGCAGATCAAGCTGCGCGAAGGAACCCGACCACAAGCTGTCGAAGCCTTTATCAAGCGTGGTATTTTCGACGAATGCGCCGCAACGATCCCCGGTTTTCTCTGGGCGCGCCTGCTTGAGGTGGAAGGCGCACCGGATCATCTGTCTGTCATCAGCGTCTGGACCGACAAGGCCGCATTCGACGCTTGGGTGATTCATCCCGTGCGCGATCGCCAAGAAGCCGATCTGGCGCATTTTCTGGCCGAGGCCCCACAAACACAGCTCTATACCACGAAGGCGGTATTCGAGCATAATTCCTGATCTATCTGACAAGGCAACCGATCATGACCTATATCTGGCATCAAAACTACGGCGACAAACCCAAACACATCGAATGGGAAAACCTCGGCTCGATGGCCGATGTGATCGAGACAGCACTTGAGAAATTTGCGGACAAGCCGGCCGTGCATTGCCTTGGCACGACACGCACATACGGCGAAATCGACAAGGCAAGCCGTGATCTGGCGGCCTATCTGCAAAGCAGGCTTGGGCAGGGCAAAGGTGACCGCGTAGCGATCATGTTGCCAAATATCATGGCCTTCAATGTCGCCAGCTATGCGGTCATCCGCAGCGGTATGGTTCAGGTCAACGTGAACCCGCTTTATACCCCGCGCGAGCTGAAGCATCAGCTGAACGATGCGGGCGTCGAGACCATCATCATCGCTGCAATGGCCACGCCGACACTGGCGGCGATCATTGCTGAGACAGATGTGAAGAACGTGATCACCGTGCAAGTTGCCGATCTGATCGACGCCCCTGTGCCGCCTGCCAAAGTGGCGGAAGGTCTGGGCACTATGATCGCGCTCAGCGATGCGCTTGCCCAAGGCGCGGACATGGCGTTCGAACGCCGCGCGATCAGCCAAGACGACCTGTTGTTCCTGCAATATACCGGCGGCACCACGGGGCTGTCCAAAGGCGCGATGCTGACCCACGGCAATCTGGCTTCGAACATGGTCGTCTATGACTGGCTCGCCGGTGAAATCACCAATGAGGGCGAAGAGATCATCGTCACGCCTGTGCCCATGTATCACATCCTCGCGCTGATGGTCTCGGTCCTCAGCTATACACGCTACGGCGCGCTCAATGTTCTGATCCCGAACCCGCGCGACATGGATATGTTCATCGGCACGATGAAACACTTCCGCTTCACCGCCTTTGTCGGCGTCAACACGCTCTATAACGGGCTGCTGCACACACCCGCCTTTGCCGATGTCGACTGCTCGGCGCTCAAGGTGTCGTGGGCAGGTGGTTCTGCCGTGCAGGAAGTTGTCTCCAACAAGTGGAAAGAGCGCACCGGCATTCACATCAAGGAAGGGTACGGCCTGTCCGAGACTTCGCCAGTTGTGTCGATGAACCCTGTTTCATTTGAAGGGTTCAACGGAACAATCGGTGTTGTCATGCCCTCGACCGAAGTGAGCATTCGCGCCAATGAGGGCCGCGAGGTGCCCCATGGCGAAGCAGGTGAGATTTGCATCAAGGGCCCGCAAGTCATGCAGGGCTATTGGAACCGCCCCGATGCCACGGCCGAGGTGATGACAGACGACGGTTTCTTCAAATCGGGTGACATTGGTCTGTTTACCGAAGATGGCCTGCTCAAGATCGTGGACCGAAAAAAGGATATGATCCTTGTGTCGGGCTTCAACGTATTCCCCAATGAGATCGAGGAAGTCGTGGCCGGCATGCCCGGCGTGATGGAAGCGGCCTGCGTCGGTGTCGCGGATGCGCGCAGCGGCGAGGCGGTGAAACTTTTCGTTGTGAAAACGGATAAGAGGATCACGGCAGACAGCGTCATCGCGCACTGCAAGGAGAACCTTACAGGCTATAAGGTGCCGCGCCATGTCGAATTCATAAGCGAGCTGCCGAAATCAACCGTTGGCAAAGTCCTGCGGCGCGAATTGCGCGATGCGGGAACCGCCTGATATGGGCGCGCCTCTTGAGACGGATTTGGGAAAGCTGGCAGAGGATTATGTCAGACTTGCCCTGCATCTGCACAATCACGACCCGAACCCTTATATCTTTATCGGGGACAAGGCGCAGCAAGCCGCGATCAAGGAAGACAAGCGCCCTTTGCCCGCGCTGGAAGGTGCCTTTGCGCGGCTGCGCGGGGGGCTTGAGGCGGCGGATGTGTCCGGTTCAAAGGACGACAGCTTCAGGCGCGCCCTGTTGGCTGACAGGGCTGATGCGCTGATTGCGCGTGCCGCCTTGTTGCAAGGGCATATGCCAGAGAGCTTCGAGGCCGAGGTTGAAGCCCTTTATTCCGTCAGCGTCCCCGAGCTGCCCGAAGAGCACTTTCGCGCACTGGCGGTCGAGCTTGAGCAAATCATCCCCGGCAACGGGCCGTTGCCAGAGCGGATGAGCGCGTTTCGGGATCGCTTTCTCGTGCCGCATGATCATGTCGAAAAGGTTGTTGCCGCGACGCTGAAGGAGGCGCGCAAACGCACCCGCGCGCATCTGGACCTGCCAGAGGACGAGGGCATCACCCTGCTTATGAACAACTTTGGCGCGTTTGGTGCCTTTGCGGAATACCTCGGCAAGGGGCGCACAAATGTGCATTTCAGCACAACCATGCCTTTCCACGTTGACCGCGCAATCGAGCTGGCAACGCATGAAGCTTACCCCGGCCATCACATTCAGGCGACCCTGCTGGAGGCCGAGATGCTGGACAAGCGCGGCTGGCGCGAATGGGAAATGCTGCCGCTATTCGGGGCGCATACCATCGTGGCCGAGGGTGCGGCCAACTACGGTGTCGGCCTCAGCTTCACCCGTGCGGAACGCATCGCCTATGACCGCGATGTGGTGCTGCCCATGGCGGGCCTGAAACACCTCACCCCCGAGATCGAGACCTACCACCGCTATGTCGACTACGTGGAGCGGCTGAACTATGCCCGCAACGAGGCAGCGCGGCGCTTCCTGTATCAGGGCTGGAGCCGTGAGCGCGCCATCGACTGGCTGGTGGCGTATGGCCTCGAAACCCGCACCATCGCAGAGATGCGCCTGAACATCATCGAGGCGATCCGCAGCTATGTGATCACCTATAACTACGGGCTTGATTGGGTCACGGAGCACATCGAAGGAACAGATGCGCCTGATACGGCGCTGCGGTGGCAACGCCTGCGCGCGCTGTTCGAGAAGCCTGTGATGCCTCTGCGCGCACACTGGAACATGGCCCCACGGAGGCCATGACTTAGGATAAGGGGACGGAGATGACGAAACTCAAGGTATTCACGGCAAAGCGTATTCGCACCATGGACGCGGGGCGACCTTTGGCCAATGCGGTGGCGGTCAAGGACGGGCGTATCGTTTCGGTCGGAACGCTGGAGACAATGAAGCGCTGGCTGGAGCGGGAAGAGTACGAGATTGATACCAGCTTTGAGGATAAGGTGGTTTTCCCCGGCTTCATTGATCCGCATACGCATCTTCAGGCCTCGGGCGTATTGATGGGCATGACCTATATCGGGCCGCTCGACCAGAACGGCCCAAACGGATTTGACGAAGGTCTCGCCTCGCGCGAGGCGGTCTTTGACAAACTGCGCAAGGCGGTTGCCGAAGACCCTTCCTCTGACAGTCCCGTGCTGGCATGGGGGTTTGATCCCGCGCTCCACGGCGGCCAGCTTCACCGAGACGAGCTTGACGCGATCTCCTCCACACGCCCGATCTGGACAATGACCTATGCGCCCCATGTGGTTGTTGCCAATACCCCGATGCTGGGGCTGATCGGTGTGGACGAGAGCACCAATGTCTACGGCATCGAAAAATACGACGACGGGCGGCTCAATGGTCAGTTCATCGAGCTGGGCGCTACAAGTATTGCTTTGCGTCCCGTCATAGGGTTTCTGGCAGATGCAGAGCGCGGGGCCAAGGCATTGCGCACCCAAGCGCGCACGGCGCAGAGGGTCGGCATAACGATGACCGCCGATATGGCGTTCGGAAAGCTCGGCGTAGATTATGAGCTCGCGCTGCACAGAAAGGTTGTCGAGGATGAGGATTTTCCCCTTCGTATGCTGCTCGTTCCGCTTGGCGCTGGCATCAGCGCGGCTCATGGCAAAAACGCGCCAGACTATCTTAAATCCCTGATGGCGCAGAACACCGACAAACTGGCGGTGCATGGCGTCAAGTTCATCAACGACGGCTCCTATCCCGCCCAGACACTGCGCCTGCGCTATCCCGGCTATCTGGACGGCCACGAAGGGCACCGTGGGGAAACCCCTTGGGACGAACTTGTCGAGACGATGCTGCCCTATTGGAAAGCGGGCTTCCAGATCCACAGCCACGCCAACGGCGATGAAACCGTCGAGATGACGTTGGACCTGCTGGAGCAGTTGCAGCTGGCGCATCCGCGCTTTGATCACCGCTTTACCATCGAGCATTACTGCATCAGCACGCCGGATCAGGCGCGCCGCCTCAAGGCGCTGGGAGGGCTGGCCAGTGTGAACAACATGTTCGTGCATTACCGCGCACTGCTGCATGCCGACAGCGGCTTTGGCTTTGACCGCGCCGAGGCGACGGCGCGGCTGGGATCACTGGAGCGGGAGGGCGTTGTCTTTGCTCTGCATTCCGACTTCTCGCTGGTGCTGACCCCGATCAGCCCGCTGGCCGCTGTCTGGATCGCAGTGAACCGGATCGCGCTGGACGAAGAAACCGTGCTGGCCCCCGGAGAGCGTATCAGCGTGGACCGCGCCATGCGCGCAATCACCATCGACGCGGCCCATGTGATTGGACGCGATGCGGTGCACGGCAGCGTCGAAGTAGGCAAACACGCCGATTTCACCGTGCTGGATGATGATCCTTACGAGGTCGATGTGGCAGACATCCGCGACATCCGGGTCCATGCCACGGTGCTGGCAGGCCGGACCTTTCCGACAGACGCGCAACCGGCATGAGCGGGCCTGCAACAGCCACCCCCAAAAACGCCACGCCGGCAGAGTTGCGCCGCGCCCTCGACACTGTGGACTTCCTGTCCGGGTTGGTCGAGGTGGCGGCGTTGAACCGCACCAAACGCCACAGCCGCAGCACCGCCCTGCCTGTGGTGGTGGTGGCCGGCTTTCTGGGGGCGGGCAAGACCACGCTGATGCGGCATTTGCTGACCGCCAATCATGGCATGAAAATCGCCGCATTGGTTAACGACTTTGCCGCGCTCAACATTGATGCGGCGCTGATTGCCAATGTCACGGGCGATACGACCGCGCTCGACAATGGCTGCATCTGTTGCAGCCTGTCAGGCGGGGTTGCCCGCGCTCTGGCCGACATTAGCGCACGGGACGATACGGTCGACGCCGTATTGGTCGAGGCCAGCGGCGTCTCCGATCCTGCGGGTATCGGGCATGTGGCCGCCGCCGTTGATGGCGTTTCGCTGGATTGCATCGTGACGGTTGTGGACGCGGCAGAAGCGGGCGAGGCGACCGCTTGGGACGACCTTCTGACCACTCAGGTGGCACCCGCAAATCTGGTTTTGCTGAACAAGACCGATCTGGTGACCCCGCAACAGGTCGATACGCTTGTCGCACAGCTGACCGTCCTTGCGCCGCGCGCACAGATATTGCGCACCTCCCAATGCGCCGTGCCGCCCGTTGTCATCTTTGAGGCCGCGAGTGCCCCAAAGCTTGATGGCGCACCCGGGAGCGGGCAACATGATCACGGATTTTCAACAATGCTGATCAGCGCCACGCAGCCCATTGAGCGGAGCGAACTGGAGGCAGTGCTCAACAATATGCCTAGCGGCGTCCTGCGGATAAAGGGATTTGTCAGGCTGGCGGAGGCCTCTGAAAAAACCATGCTCTTGCAAGCAGTCGGTCGCCGCTGGAGCTGGCACGACGCACCGCAGGCCACGGAGACGTCAAAGCTCGTCGTGATCGGCCTAACGGCGACACTGGACACTGGAACTATCACAAAGCGGTTTGCGCCGCTTGGATTGGAGCCTGATGCAGCAGGAAATTGAAACTGTTGATAGGAGCAACCATACACATCTTTTGCAATGACTGAAGCTATTGTGCTGTATTCTAAAGTTTACGCGCCGTTTTGAGCAGATGGGGAAACCTCAACTGGTCATCCTTTTTTATGCGGCGGGGAAAAAACCGATCTCGGTTCTAATCTTCTTCAAGATGGGGGTTTCAGGGGTCATAAGAACTGAAAGACCTCTTTGCAATGGATTGGAGGCCGCATTCCGGCAGCGGAGATTTTCGTCATGCCCGGCAGCCATGACTTCTACGAGGGCGCAATCGACCGGGAAGACAAGTTACGCGATGTTGCTGAAACAAGTTGTGCAACCTTTGTTCAAAAATCCAAGCTGATCTTCGGACGGCATCGCATTGTGTGCTGTGGCTTGTGGACCGATTTTGAGATCTATGGCGACAGAGCGGCCAGCTTGCGACACGCGTCGGCTCACGTGAATGACTACCACCTCATCCGTGTCGCCAAAGAAGGCTACATGAAACTCACATCATCTTAACATCCAGTGACGAACCGCAGTCGCTCAATTGCAAACCTCCTTTCGCAAACAAACGGTCATCGCAGATGGAGCCGCGGTTTGAAGAAGTGATTTTCTTCAGGTCCTTTTATAAATCCCGGACCATAAACGGCGATGGTTTTGGCGGCTGTGCAATGCGCGCTGAGCGCATGATGATCCGAGTTGTGGTGCGGCGCGGGCTCTCAAGGGCAGCATTGCCGCAAAGGGTATCAACCAAGACCTGCCCGTGTATCGCCGAAAACAGGTTCTCCTGCGCATTCTGATCCTCGAAGCATCATTGCTACCAGAGGACACCGCATGACCAAGATTGATCAGATTGAAACCGTTGTTATCGATGTCCCGACCATTCGCAGCCATGTCCTTTCGATGGCGACGATGCGCTCGCAAACGGCCGTTCTGGTGCGGATCAGGTTTTCGGATGGATCGACCGGAATAGGGGAAGGCACGACAATCGGCGGCCTGACATACTGTGTTGAGAGCCCTGAAAGCATTCAATCTGCCATTGATACCTACATTGCACCTGCGCTGAAGGGCAAAGCGGGGGATGATGTGAACACCGCAATCCAGCTGATGGACAAGATTGTGCGCGGCAACCGGATTGCAAAAGCGGCAGTCGAGATCGCGCTCTGGGACGGGCTGGGCAAGCGCCTTGGCGTGCCGGTGTCGCAATTGTTCGGCGGGCAGGTCCATGCCCGCATGCCGGTTGCGTGGACATTGGCGTCCGGCTCCTCCGAGACCGATATCGCAGAGGCGCTGGAGATGATCGAGACGCGCCGCCACAACATCTTCAAGCTCAAGATCGGCAAACGCTCGGTCCGTGACGACGTCGCACATGTGGCCGCCATCAAACGCGCTGTGGGCGATGCTGGTTCTGTGCGGGTGGACATCAATCAGGCTTGGTCGCTGCACGATGCGCGCTGGGGGCTCAAAGGGTTGCAGGATGCGGGCTGCGAGCTGGTGGAGCAGCCTGTGCAAGGCCGCTATGTCGAGGCGCAGCGCGAGCTCACTGCCAATTACGAGATTGCCGTTATGGCGGACGAAGTGCTGAACGGCCCCGAGGACGCGTTGGAGATTGCCGCCAATGCTGCGGCGGATGTGTTTGCGGTCAAAGTTGCGCAATCGGGCGGGATCAAGCGCGCCTCCGAAGTTGTCGCCATCGGGCAGGCAGCCGGCCTTGGCCTCTATGCTGGCACCATGCTGGAAACGGGGTTGGGCACAGCGGCGGCGCTGCAACTGTTCTGCACTGTGGAGAAACTGACCTGGGGGACCGAGTTGTTTGGCCCGCTCCTGCTGACCGACGACATTCTGGCTGAGCCCATAAAATACAATGATTTCTGCGTCGAGGTTCCGCAAGGCGTCGGCATCGGCGTGGCACTCGACGACGACAAAGTTACCTATTTCGACCGTGATCGCAGCGCGCCGCGCAAGCATCTCGCTGAAGTTTAACACCATCAAATCGCCGACAGCCACAAAGGCGCGGCACCCTGAGGAGGACTGAATATGTTTACCCATTCCAATCTCGACGCGCTTGAAAGCCGCCTTGACGGCATCGTGCAGGACGACCCTGAAAACGGGATCTTTCGCGCCCGCCGCGACATGTTCACCGACGAAGAGTTGTTCGAGCTGGAAATGAAGCATATCTATGAGGGCAACTGGATCTACATGGCCCACGAGAGCCAGATCCCCAACCCCGGCGACTATTTCACATTGCACATGGGCCGCACGCCTGTGGTCATTACACGCGACAAAGACGGCGAGCTGAACGCGCTGGTCAATTCGTGTTCGCACCGCGGTGCTATGTTGTGCCGTTTCAAGCGCCGCAACCAAAAGACATTTACCTGCCCCTTCCACGGCTGGACCTTTGCCAACACTGGCAAGCTTTTGAAGGTCAAAGACCCTAAGGGCGCGGGCTACCCCGAGCAGTTCAACCAGGACGGCAGCCACGACATGACGAAAGTGGCGAAGTTCCAGAACTACCGTGGGTTCCTGTTCGGCTCGCTGAACGCGGATGTTGCCCCGCTTGAGGAATACCTCGGTGAGGCCTGCAAGATGATCGATATGATCGTGGACCAGTCAGAGGACGGCATGGAAGTGCTCCGCGGTTCCTCTACCTACACGTTCGACGGCAACTGGAAGCTTCAGGCCGAAAATGGTGCTGACGGCTATCATGTTTCTGCTGTCCACTGGAACTATGTGGCCACCACATCGCACCGCACGGTCGATGGCAAAGAGGATAACATCAAAGCGACAGATGCCTCCAAATGGGCCAAGCAAAAGGGCGGGTTCCATTCCTATGTGAACGGTCACCTGCTGCTGTGGACCACATGGGCCGATCCTACATCACGTCCAAACTACGCCCGTCTTGACGAATGGACCGAGACCTATGGCAAGACCAAGGCCGAATGGATGGTGGGTGTTCTGCGCAACCTCTGTGTCTACCCCAACGTGTTTTTGATGGACCAGTTCAGCAGCCAGATCCGCGTGTTCCGCCCCATCAGTGTGGATAAGACCGAAGTCACGATCTATTGCATCGCGCCCAAAGGCGAGGATCAGGTGTCACGCTCGTTGCGTATCCGCCAGTATGAGGATTTCTTCAACGCTTCCGGCATGGCGACGCCCGATGACACCGAAGAATTCCGCGCGACACAGCGCGGCTATGCAGGGGCAGCGCATGCCAAATGGAACGACATTTGTCGCGGTGCAACCCAGTGGATCGAAGGACCGGACGAGGATGCAAAAGCGCTGGGAATCAATCCGATCCTGTCAGGTGCACGTACCGAGGACGAGGGTCTGTTCGTAATCCAGCACACCCAATGGGCCGAACGTATGGCAGACGCAGTTGCCAAAGAACGCGAAAATGCAGCCAACGCCCAAGTTGCGGCTGAATGAGGAGATAAGATCATGACAACTGCAACACTCGAGAAAACAACAGATCTGAGCTTCGAAGATATTCAGTCGTTCCTTTACGCCGAAGTGCGCGCTCTGGATGACCGTGATTGGGATACATGGCTGACTTTTTACCATGCCGACTGCCCGTTCTGGATGCCCGCATGGGACGACGAAGACATGTTGACCGAAGATCCGCAAAACGAGATATCCTTGATCTATTACCCGAACAAATCGGGTATCGAAGACCGCGTGTTCCGCATTCAGACGGACCGTTCCTCGGCCACGTCCCTGCCAGAGCCGCGCACCCAGCACCACCTTGCCAACATCGAGGTGCTGAGCCGCGAGGGGACGCAGATCAAGTTGCGCTTTAACTGGCACACGCTGACCTACCGCTATGGCGACACGGATAGCCATTGGGGGATGTCGTTCTACACGCTTGATACCTCAGGTCCCAAGCCATTGATCACAGATAAGAAAATTGTGCTCAAGAACGACCACATCCACCATGTGATCGACGTCTACCACATCTGACACCAACCGTATTTGCCGGTTTTTGACATCTCGCGCGCCTACCAACGGGCGCGCGATCAAGGGAGGAGCATGCCATGACAACCTATAACGTAGCCCTGAATTTCGAGGATGGCGTGACCCGCGTCATTCAATGCGAAGACGACGAAATGGTGACCGAGGCCGCCTTTCGCCAGAAAATCAATATCCCCATGGATTGCCGTGATGGCGTCTGCGGGACGTGCAAGTGCTTTGCCGAGAAGGGTAAGTTCGAGCTTGAGTTCTACCTTGAAGAAGCGATGACAGAGGAAGAAGCCGCGCAAGGCTATGTCCTGACTTGCCAGATGTCACCGCTGAGCGATTGTGTTGTGCGGGTGCCTGCGACTTCGGCAGTGTGCAAGACAGCCCCAGAGCCCGTAGCGGGTGAGGTCCTTGGCGTGGACCGCCTGTCCGAAACGTCGTTTGGTTTGCGCGTGAAGATGGCCAAGACTATGGGCTTTCTGCCCGGTCAATATGTGAACGTCAGCGTGCCGGGCACGGACAAGCACCGATCCTATTCCTTCTCGTCCAAACCGGGCGCGGATGAGGGTCAGTTCCTGATCCGCAACATCCCCGGTGGTGTGATGAGCAGCTATCTGGGCGAGCGCGCCAAGGGCGGCGATGCAATAACCCTGACCGGCCCGATGGGCACGTTCTATCTGCGCCCGATGGAGCGTCCACAGCTTTGGCTGGCCGGTGGCACGGGTCTTGCCCCTTTCCTGTCGATGCTGGAGCATCTGGCAGAGCAGGGCAACGATCAGCCGATCACGCTTTATTATGCAGTTACGCGCGCTGCCGATCTGGTGGAACTGGACCGCGTGCAAGCGCTGGCCAAGCAGATCGGCAATGTCACTGTGATTACGGTTCTGGCCGCTGAAGAGGACGCGCATGAGCGCAAGGGCTTCGTCACTGATCATCTGTCGGCGAACGATCTGAACGGCGGCGATGTCGATGTTTACCTGTGTGGCCCGCCGCCCATGGTGGATGCGGTGCGTAGCCATTTCGGAACGCTGGGTGTGGAGCCTGCGAATTTCTACTTCGAAAAGTTCAACCCGACAGAAACAGAGGCGGATGCCGCATGAGCCGCCGCTTTGAAGACAAAGTGATGGTCGTGACAGGTGCCGCACAAGGCATCGGTCGCTGCGTGGCAGAGCGTGCGGCGGGTGAAGGCGCAAAAGTGCTCGTCGTCGACCGATCGCCCGCGCGCGAAGATGTGGTCACGGCGATCCGCGATAGCGGGGGTACAGCAGAGGCGATCAATGTCGATCTGGAGACCTGGAGCGGGTGCGATGCGGCCATGGAAAAGGCGGCGAGCCTTTGGGGCCGGATCGATATTCTGGTCAACAACGTGGGCGGCACCATCTGGGCCAAACCATATGAGCACTACGAGCCCGAACAAATTGACGCCGAAGTCCGCCGCTCGCTGTTCCCGACGCTTTATTGTTGCCGCGCCGCGATCGAGCGGATGCTGCCGCAAGGGTCGGGCGTGATCGTCAACGTCAGCTCCATCGCTACGCGCGGGTTGAACCGTGTGCCCTATGCGGCGGCCAAAGGCGGCGTGAATGCCATCACCGCCAGCCTTGCGTGGGAAATGGCGGAACGCGGTATCCGGGTCGTCGCCACTGCACCTGGTGGCACCGAAGCACCCGAACGCGTCGTCCCGCGCAACGCCAACGCGGAGCAAGAACAACGCGCAGACTGGTACCAGACCATCGTCGACCAGACGATCCAGTCCTCGCCCATGAAACGATACGGAACACTCGACGAACAGGCAGGTCCAATCCTGTTTCTGGCGTCGGACGATGCCTCCTACATCACGGGCCTCACTGTGCCCGTGGGGGGCGGCGACCTTGGATAGACCCGCATCAAGACGGTCTGTAATTATAACTGGAGGAACCAACATGAAGACGACCACACTGGCGGCCCTTGGCCTTGCCACCACTATTGCTACGACAGCCAATGCCGAGGACATTAAAGTCGGCCTGCTGTTGCCATATTCCGGCGTTTATGCCGCGTTGGGCAACGAGATTGACGCAGGCTTTGCACTGGGGCTGGCGCAATTTGGCGCAGAGACAGACGTGACCTTCGAGATCGTTCGCGAAGATACCGAAGTGAAACCGCCTGTCGCCCTTGGCAAAGCCAAGAAGCTAATCCTGCAGGATAATGTGGACGTGATCGCGGGCATCGTAAGCTCGGGCGTTTTGGGTGCTGTGCGCGATATGGTCCACGGTGCAGGCGTGCCGATGATCGTCGCGAACGCCGGCAACGACGAAGCAACCGGCGCGGATTGCTCGCCCTTCATCACACGCATGTCGTTTTCGAACGGTCAGGTCAATCGCCCGATGGGCACGTGGATGTACGAGCAAGGCATCCGCAAGGTCTACACCCTTGCCCCTGATTACGCCGCTGGCCGTCAGATGATCGACGCCTTCGAGGCGACCTTCACAGCAGCAGGTGGCGAGATTGTCGGGCAGGATTTCACCCCCTTCCAAAAGACACAGGATTTCGGCCCCTATTTGACCCAAGCCAAATCCAGCGGCGCTGACGCCGCCTATGTTTTCTACGCAGGTGGTGAGGCGATTTCCTTTGTCAAACAATACGATAGTTTTGGCCTTAAAGCTGAATTGCCGCTTTACGGGTCGGGGTTCCTCACATCATCGCTTTATGTGAACGCCCAAGGTCCTGCGGCTGAGGGTGTGATTGCGGCGTCCCACTATGTGCCGACAATCGAAAATGATGCGAACGCAGTTTTCGTAGATGGCTTTACGGCCAAAGTTGGTCGCGCCCCGTCCGAGTTTGCGGTTCAGGGCTATGACGCCGCACGCGCGCTGATCGAGGCGACAAAAGCGGGCGCTAAGGACCGCGCATCGCTGGCCAATGCCCTGCGTCAGGTCAGCTTTGAAGGCCCGCGTGGCACGTTGTCGATTGATCCTGCAACCAACAACATCGTCCAGCCGATCTATGTCTACGAGACCATCGCGGGCACAGATGGGCTGACGCAAAAGGTCCTGGCACAGCTGCCATCCGAGACCGATCCGGCCAACGGCTGTGTGATGGATCCAGTCTCTAACTAAAACAACAACCCGGCTGCATATCGTGGCCGGGTTTTTCATGTGGGGGAGGTCCTAAAATGACAACCGATCTTGGCTTCTGGACGCTGCAAGCGCTCAACGCGCTGCAGCTGTCGATGCTTTTGTTTCTTCTATCTGTCGGCCTGACGGTGATCTTTGGCTTGATGCATTTCGTTAACCTTGCCCACGGCGCGCTTTATGCCCTTGGCGCATATTTTGCGGCTTCTGTTGCTGGTATGTGGGGTTATTGGGCGGCATTCTTGCTCGCGCCCGTGGCTGTCGCGGGGGTGGGGGTTCTTCTTTATTCCGGATTTATCCAGCGGATGCGCAAGTCAGGGCCGATGGCGCAGGTTCTGGTGACATTTGGCCTGATCTTCGTGCTGTTGGATATGACCCGTATCGTCTGGGGCGATCTGCCCCTTGCGATTGAAGTGCCAGCAATGCTGGGAGGTCGGCTCGCGTTCTTGGGCGTCGAGTATCCGACCTACCGCTTGTTTATCATTGTTCTGGGCTTCGTCGTACTGGCTGGTCTCGCCTTCGTTCTGGGGCGTACGCAAATCGGTGCGATGATCCGGGCAGGCGTCGACAATGACGAGATGGCCGCCTGTTTGGGCATCAACGTGGAGCGTCTATTTTTCTGCGTCTTCTGCGTGGGATGCGCACTAGCGGGTTTGGCCGGCGCGGTGGCTGCCCCGCTGCTCAGCGTCACGCCCGATATGGGGCTGCAAATCCTGATCCCCACGTTGATCGTGATCGTGATCGGCGGTCTCGGATCGCTGAAAGGCGCAGTTGCGGGGTCGCTCATTTACGGCTTTGTGCAGACCTTCGGGGCCGTTCTGGCACCGCAACTCTCCTCTGTTCTCATTTACGCCCTGCTGGCTGCGGTCCTTGTGATCAAGCCCGTGGGCCTCTTTCCGGCGAAAGGATAGACCATGTTCCATCACACGCCTTTGCGATATGCAGCCTTGGTGCTTTTGGCATTGGGTGCGCTGTTTCAGGCCTTTACGGCCCAATACTTCGGGCTGGAAATTTTAACCGAAATTCTCATCCTCGCCATGCTGGTGCTGGCGCTTGATATGGTCGCGGGGTTTGGCGGCATGGTATCGTTGTGTCACGGCGCGCTGATGGGGGTAGGGGCTTACGGCTATGCCGTGCTGTCCACGACTGCGGGCCTGACACCGCCTGTTGCGATGGGGGCGGCGGTCGCGATTACGGCTGCTATCTCATGGGTCATCGGCGCGATCTGTTCGCGCAGCCATGGCATCTATTTCATCATGGCAACGCTCGCCTTTGGCCAGATGGCCTATTCCTATGTTTTCGAAGCTCCGATTTTTGGTGGCGATGATGGCTTGGGCGGGATCGAACGTCTTGATCTGTCCTTGATCGGCGTTGATCTGAATGACACGCGCACATTCGCCCTGTTTTGCCTTGTCGCCCTTGCCGCGATGTACGGGCTGGCGGTGATGATCCTGCGCTCGGGCCTTGGCCGCTCGTTCTCGGGTGTGATGCACAACGAGCAGCGGATGCGCGCTCTCGGTCTCACCGTTTGGCGGGTAAAGGCAGATGTCTTTGGCCTATCGGGTATGATCGCGGGCTTTGCCGGTGTCCTCGCTGCACAACACATCATGTATATCTCACCCGGCCTGATGGCGTGGACGGTTTCGGGCGAAGCGCTGGTCGTGGTGATCCTTGGCGGGCTTGGCACGCTGGTGGGGCCACTGGTGGGGGCAGCGGTATTTGTAGTTCTCAAACACGAGCTGAGTTCACTAACGACCTATTGGCACCTCATCGTCGGCCTCATTTTGATTGGTGTGGTGATGAGCCGTGCCAACGGGATTTTTGGCTTCATCGAAGACTTCGTCGCGGCGCGCCGCAAATCTGCTGCGGCAACACCCAAAGCCACGGAGGTGACAAAAGATGCTTGAGACACGCAATCTGGACAAAAGCTTTGGCGCGGTGCATGTCACCCGCGATGTCTCGCTCAAGCTTGAGCGCGGCGAGCGGCGGGTGATCCTTGGGCCGAACGGTGCGGGCAAGACCACGCTGTTCAACCAGTTGGTTGGTGAATTGATCCCCGACAGCGGAACAGTGCATCTGGCGGGTGAGGACGTTACCGCCCTTCCGGTTGCCAAACGTGCCCGTCAGGGTTTGTCACGTAGCTATCAAAAAAATACCCTGTTCGACGGGCTGACCGTCGAGGAAAACTTAGGCCTTGCCGCCGCGATCCATACGGGCAATGCGACCACGTTGTGGTCCGACAGCCTTGGCAAAGCGGAGGTCCGCGAGATCGTCAAGGATATTGCCAATCAGGTCGACCTGATGCCGTTCCTGCATGCTAAAGTTTCGCAGATCAGCTATGGTGTGCGGCGCCAGCTTGAGGTCGGTGTGGCGCTGGCCACGCGCCCGCTGGTCCTGCTGATGGACGAGCCGACAAGTGGGGTTGGGCCGGAGATGGCCAAAGGGTTCCATGACCTTTTGAATAACCTGCCGCGCGATCTGACCTTGTTGATCATCGAGCATGATATGGACCTTGCTTTTGACGTGGCCGATACGATCACTGTGCTGAACTATGGCGAGGTGGTTTTTGACGGGCTGCCAGATGCTGCGCGCGGATCTGACCTGCTCAAAGAAATCTATTTGGGGAGCTGGGAAGATGCTTGAACTGACTGCAGTGAATTCCGGCTACGGTGAAACCCAAGTCCTGTATGGCATGAACATCATGGCAAAGCCCGGCAGAGTGCTGGCCATTTTGGGGCGCAACGGAGCGGGCAAATCTACGACCCTCAAGACGATTATGGGGTTATTGCCGACCAAATCAGGCACAATCACATTCGAGGGCGTCCCCATCGCCAAACGCCCTTTTGACATCGCCAAATCCGGCATCGCCTATGTGCCCGAGACGCGTGATATCTTCCCCTCTCTGAGCGTGCGTGAAAACCTCGAGATTGCGTCGAAACGCTTTGGCGATGGCCCGTGGACGATCGACCGCGTTGTCGAACTTTTCCCGCGTCTGGGAGAGCGGATGGACAATGGCGGTATGCAGCTGTCTGGCGGCGAGCAGCAGATGCTGGCCATTGCCCGCGCGCTGCTGATGAACCCGCGCCTGCTGGTGCTGGACGAGCCGACCGAGGGGCTTGCCCCGATCATCGTGAAACTGATCCATGACAAATTACAGGATCTGCGCCGCGACGGCCTGTCGATGGTATTGGTCGAGCAAAACTTCGGCTTTGCGACATCGCTGGCCGATGATGTTGTTGTCGTGGGCAAGGGACAAGTCGTCTGGAGCGGGAGCGCGGATGAAATCCGGGCCGACGTCGAGACACAGCACAAATGGTTGGGTGTCTGAAAACGGGTGCTTTAACGCGCCTCCCGCGCCACGTTTTGTGCGACCTTAATGAGGTTCTGCACATGCACGCCCTGTTCGTCGATGCGGTAGTTGACGGACAGGGAAGTGCGCGAAATCTCCGGTTCGATCCGCAGAAACTTGATCCCGTTACGTGGCGCTGACCCAACTGAGCTGGGCACGACACAGACCCCTTCGCCAATCGCAACAAGGCTCAAGGCGGTGTGCAAATCCATCGTGAACACGCGCTTTGGCACTGGAAACCCCGCATCTGTGCAAGCGTTGATCACCGTATCGGCATAGCTGGGGCGGGGGTATTCCGGATAAAGGATCAGGTTGTGAGTCTCCAGTCGCCGTAAGTCAGCGACCTCACGCGTGCCGGTATCAAGCGTGTCGGGCAACGCTAGAATCAAATCCTCTTTTACCAGATGCTTTACTGCAAATTCCGCATCGTCCAGCGCGGGGCGCGCGACGGCCACATCAATCATGCGCGACACCAGTTGCTGGCGCAGTTGGGCATTGTTCATCGGTTGAAGGCTCAGATTAATCGCAGGATAGGCGGCGCGGAACGCTTTTACGATGTTCGGTAAAATCCCGTAGGTAGAGGACCCGACGAAGCCGATGCGCAGCCGTCCTTCCGCTCCTTGACCGAGCCTGCGTATTTCCAGCTTTGTGTCGTCCAGCAGGGCAAGGATTGCGCGGCTACGCTCCAGCAGTTTTTCGCCCGCTTGGGTCAGGCTGATCGCACTGCGCCCTCGGTTGAACAGTACCGCTTCCAACTCGTCCTCGATCTGTTTGATCTGTCGGCTCAGCGGGGGTTGCGCCATATCCAGCCGCTCTGCTGCGCGGCCAAAGTGCAGCTCCTCCGCGACGGCGATGAAATAGGTCATCTGCTTGAAGTTCATTTTCCCTCCCGTGAAAATACGATGGTCCGCAAAAGGCCCTCCCAAGCAATCGTTTGCGGTTTGCTATCTTAGACCGCGTTCTTGCACAAAAAAAGGCCCCCGCATCAGCGGAGGCCAGTCTCAGGGAGATTTCGTGGTTTACTCGGCTGCGATGGCCTCTGACTTGATTGTAAAGTCAAACTCGAAATGCAGGTCTGTCTTCAACTCGGGCGCGGCCTTTTTGAATGTACCGATCAGGCTTTCCTTGACCGCGAACACGCTGTCATCATCGAGCCATTTGCTCTCGGAGTCGTAGATCTGGCTGATCAGCGGGCGGAAGCCGTCCTTGGAGATGATAAAGTGCATGTGCCCCGGACGGTTGGGGTGGTGCCCCATATAGCGCAGCAATTCACCTGCTGTTTCGTTGTCGGGGATCGGGTAAGGCACGGGACGCACGGCGACAAAGGCATAGTGGCCATTTTCGTCCGTCTCGAAGCGGCCGCGCAGGTTGTATTCCGGCTGGTCAGGGTCGAGGTTTTCATACACGCCGTTTGGCGCATCTTCCCAGACGTCCATCTGCACACCGGCCACACCATTGCCGTTTGCATCGCGGATATAGCCCTCAAAATAGGCGGTTTCTTCGTTGTCATAATGCTTTTTGATGGTCGAGGCACCTTTTGGCAGAACCGGCGGGTTCTCGCGGTAGAAGGGGCCAAGCACGGTGGATTCGCTCTCGGGGCCATCAACCGGATTGGACAACATATCCACCAGCACTTCGACACCCAGAATGTCGCCCAGCAGGATGAATTCCTGGCGGTTCTCGTCACAGGTCTGGCCTGCACGCTTGAGGTATTCACAACCCTCGAGGAACTCGCCGTGCTGCAGGTTCACGTCTTTGCAAAACCCGTGCAGGTGACGGATGAGGGATGACATGATCTCGCGTTGGCGGTCGGTGATGTCACCATGCTGGCCCAAGCTTGCGATGACGACGTCGCTGATGTTGTCGATGTTGACGATACCCATTTTTCTTCCTCCAAAGTGGCAATGTTGATGCCGGTTTGGGCGCCGCAGCGGACGACCCTTGGCGCAAACCCTCTGCGAAAGGTGCGCGCGATCCAATGCCGTGGGCGGTATTGCGTAATACCCATATCGGTATGGCGGTGTGGCCCGCCCTCGTGGCACCACAATGCAAGGGATTTGAAGAGGACAACCAGATGATTGATACGTTCCACACCATGCAGGCAAAGCTGGAGGTCACGCCGCACTTGCTGCGCCTCGGGCGCTTGTTTTCCGAGACTGTCCTTATTCAGGTCGGCGATGACGAGATTTACCTGACCTTCGAGAAGGGGCACGTGACCCAAGTGACCGCAGGCCCCAGCCGCAAAACACCGTGGCGTTTCGCCCTGCGTACCGATGCAGATGCGTTGGCGCAGTTCTGGCAGCCCCTACCTGCGCCAGGGTTTCACGACATCTTCGGTCTGTTGAAAATCGGCCGTGGCAGCATTGATGGAGACATTCTGTGCCTCGTCAAAAATCTGCGCTTTTTCAAAGAATTCATGGCGCTGCCGCGTCCCGCACGAAAGGACGCCGCATGAGCATCGAACCGATTACAGGCCGCTACCTGACCGTCAGTGTTGAGGGCGCGCCGCGCCGGATCTATTTTGAAGAAGCAGGGCAGGGCCGTCCTGTTTTATGCTTGCATACGGCAGGTGCGGACACGCGACAGTGGCGCCATCTGATGAATGACACGGGCATCACGGCGACGAACCGGATGGTCGCCTTCGATCTGCCGTGGCACGGTAAGTCCCTGCCGCCCGAGGGTTTCGAGACGGAAGAATACCTGCTAACCACCGAAGCCTATATCGAAACCGTGCTGGCCGTGATTAAGGGATTGGGGCTTGAGCGTCCTGTGCTTGCGGGCTGTTCGATGGGGGGCCGCATTGCGCTGCAACTTGCGGCACTGCATCCGGATAAATTCAGCGGGTTCATCGCAATCGAGGCATCTGATTTTCAACCCGCGTGGTATGATATTGACTGGTTTCACCGTCCCGATGCCCATGGCGGCGAAATGGGTGCGGCACTCGTCTCTGCGAATATCTCGCCTTTTGCGCCCAATACCGAGCGGTGGAATACACTATGGATGTTCATGCAAAGCGGCCCGGGGGTGTTCCGTGGCGACCTGAGTTTCTACACCAAGGATGACAGTCTGATCGCCCGCCTGGGTGACATCGACACGGGTAAAACGCCCGTGCATCTGATCGTGGGTGCCTATGATCTGACCTGTACGCCCGAAGACGCCAAGCGCACGGCAGACGCGATTGACGGAGCGACCCTTGCGGTGATGGACGAGCTGGGCCACTTCCCGATGAGCGAGCATCCCGAGGGTTTCCTCCAGTTTTTTGTCGATGCGCTGAAGCGTATGCCTGCGGCAGGTACCAAATGAACACCCCTTGCATCATCTGCGTTGCAATCACCGGATCATTACCGACCAAAGCCAGCAACCCTGCAGTGCCCGTCACCGTATCCGAGCAGATCGAGAGCACCCACGCCGCTTTCGAGGCGGGTGCCACCATCTGCCACGCCCATGTGCGCAACGACGATCAGACACCGTCCTCTGACCCCGAAAAATTCGCGCGCCTCAAGGAAGGTCTGGAGAAACATTGCCCCGGCATGATCATCCAGTTCTCGACGGGCGGGCGCTCGGGCGCAGGAGAGACGCGCGGTGGCATGCTGTCGCTCTCGCCTGACATGGCGTCGCTGTCGGTAGGCTCGAACAACTTTCCGACCCGCGTGTATGAAAATCCGCCGGATTTGGTAGACTGGCTTGCGGCGCAGATGCTTGAGCACGGTGTAAAGCCCGAGATCGAGGCATTTGATCTGTCGCATATCCTCAAGGCCAAGGACATGGCCGACAAGGGCCAGTTGGCGGGCACGCCCTATGTGCAGTTTGTCATGGGTGTGAAAAACGCCATGCCCGTGGACCGTGATGTGTTTGATTACTACATCCACACTGTTCGCCGTCTGTTTGGTGCCGATGCGCCGTGGTGTGCGGCGGGCATCGGTGCGCAGCAGTTTACGCTGAACGATTGGGCGATTTCATTGGGGGGGCATGCGCGTACAGGGCTTGAGGATAACGTCCGCCTTGATCGCGACACGCTGGCCCCATCGAACGCCGCCCTTGTGACGCGCGCCGCGCAGCTGTGCGAGAAATACGAGCGGCCCGTGGCGGACTGGCGACAGGCGCGCGCAATACTCGGCTTGAAGGAGATTGCAACGTGAAAAAAGGTATTCGATGCAGCGCAAGCAGCACTTGACGGTGTACGGGGCGATGGGATGCTGATCGACGGAATCGCCGATCATGGAGCCCGGAAACTGACGGTCGCTTCACAACGAAGGTGTCGATAACTTCGGATTGGGCAAACTGCTCGCCACCCGCCAGATTTCCAAAATGATGGCGTCTTATGTCGATGAAAACGCGGAATTCATGCGCCTGTACCTGTCAGATGAGCTGGAACTGAAGTTCAACCCTCAAGGCACATTGGTGGAGCGCCTGATCGATAGGGCCGAACCTTACGTACGCCTCGTGGACGAGCGCTGCGGTGCAGCTTCACCAGACCGGCCATTTGTAGATCTTGCAGCATTTTCGGCGGGTGAAGGTCTGCAATGCGGGACGAACCGCTCTTTCGCTGCAGTTGCGCGAATGGCGGGTTTGGAAGCTGGTTGGCTGTAATGCAGACTAAGGCATTGGGAAGACTGCAATGTCTCTTTCCAAGCTGGGGACGCGTCGAATAATTTGGTCAAGCATTCGCCATGCGTTGCGTTTAACTCGCTGTTCAGGAGTGTTGAAACTGCCATCAACTTTTACGATCTCAGAAAAGTTGGGCCAAGAAACTGCGTGGCTGGACGCGCCAAAGACACCACCAATTAGCTTCCGCATTTCTGCCTCTGAAAATCCTGCATTCGAAAATTTCTGCGCCAAACGACCGTCAGCCATACTATAGTTTAAGTAGGCGCCCTTGGCCTGCGGATACAACCAAGCTGGCAGGTCACCCAGATACCCTTGATCCACGAAATAAGCGGCAAGCCTGCACCAAGCACGGTATTCTTCGCGGCCAGTACCGCCGGTCACGGCCCGCCGCAACATAACGTCCAGCCGAGCAATGTCTTGTTGCGTTAAAGGCGCTTGTTGAAGTCTCTTGATCAAATGCCGCTTTGCATAGCCGGTTCGAAACAACATCACGTCGGTTTCCAGAACCACCAAAGCAAACTCAATTAGATCGCGACTGGGTTCGGGCCAAGCTGGCATCGACACGTCTGCAATGAAGGCAAGCGCACGCGAACTGATGAAGGTGTCTGGGTCGAACCCATGTCGCGTTCCAACTTCGGCAATCGCTTTCTCCCATGGTTCATAGTCGCAAGGACTTCTGCCTGTCCCGACCTCGTCAGCTGCTTCACGAAAAACGCCTGTCCAACGCTCTACGATTTCGAGATAGAGTCTTCGTTCGCGGTAGGGAGCATCAGCCGCACGCCGTACACGGGCTTCTTCCTGCCATTTGCGAAGTTGACCAGAAATGTCACCAAAAATCATGGTTATACTCTAGCACCTTAAATTCAGATTTTGTTACTGTTGGTTTAGAAGTTCGTACCATGACCAGACGTTCGCCATACTGCGGCAATCTGGTAGGCTTGGGCTCAAACCGGACTTGCGGCGGTGCGGCACGCAAATCTTGACCTTGCATGCTTCGGCGCGACCAACCGGATGGTCGGTCCCAGACCAGAGCGGACCCATGTCTTGTGACCCTCCCGCCGAGGGAGAACATGCAGGTCGGGCGGGAAGCGGCAGCGTTCGCGAGTGGCGGGAAACATTCATTCACTGCGGTTTGCACCGAAGTCTCCTATTCAGACAATGCTGACTTGTGAACTAGATATTTTCGTTCGATAGCTACGGACGTTTCGACTGCGAACTTAATCACAATGGCTCTATCGCTTTTCTGTCTCCCATGTAGTATGCTGCGACGCAGAATACCTTTTGGAGACTTGGCATATGAGCGGTCAGATCATTTGCGTGGCGCAGCAGAAGGGGGGCGCGGGCAAGACAACGCTCGTGTCCAATTTGGCAATTGCGTTTCTGGCGACGGGAAAACATGTTGCCCTGCTAGACACCGACCCCCAAGGCAGTCTTGGGAAATGGCTGGACATTCGCGAAGAAACGCTTGGGGAAAATGCAAACCTCAGGTTCGCTACGGCGACCGCCTATGGTATTTCGCGTGCAATCCGAGATGTCGGTGGTGCTGCCGATGTTATTCTGGTTGATACCCCGCCCAAAGCCGACAGTGATGTTCGCTGGGTCATGCGCGAGTCGAACCTTGTGCTGGTACCGGTCTCGGTTGGTCTGGCTGATGTCTGGGCAACACATGACCTTTTAGAATTGGCGGACCGGGCAGGGAAGCCAGCGTATATTGTCATGAACCGTACCCGGGCTGGCACACGCGTGGGCGAACAAGTTGCCAAATCAGTCGCCGAACTTGAGGCAAAGCAGTTGCAGGGATCGCTGGCAAATAGAGTGATCTATGCAGAAGCGCTCGGAAGCGGTTTGGGTGTGATGGAAGTGAAAAGGACCGGTTCCGCCTCGGATGAAGTACGCGCGCTCGCTAACGAGGTGTCTGCTATTCTGGAATTTTAAGTTGGCATGCGAAATGGCTTTTTAATCGGCGTGCCATCACGTCGGTGCAGGTGGGCAGTGGTGGCAACGGACGACAAATTGAAAACGGCATTCGAGGGTGCCGGTGCCAAAGGACTAAAGGTGTGGGATCGAAGTTGCCCTTCGCTGCACAGCGCACCAATGGCCGCATAAGGGCTGGTGAAGGTCGGACGATGCGCCCCGTCACCACAGGGAAACCCCTCGGATTAAGATCCCTGAAACGCCGCACGCCGTTCCAGAAGCGCATCGCACAGGTAGTCGACGAAAAGCCGGACCCGACGCACCCGGCGCAGATCGCCGTGCAGCAGAACCCAGGTCGCGCGCCGCTGGTCGAGCTCAGTGCCTGGAACGCGTTGCAGCTCGGGGAAGACCGATGTGACCCATGTCGCAAGGAATGTCATCCCCGCGCCCGCGCGCACAAGATGCAGATGCATTTCCGGGTCGGGCACAGAGTGGCGGATCCGCGCTTCGGGGAAGGCCGAGGCCGCGATCATGGTCGCAAGCTCGGGCACGTCACCATATCCGATCCAGCTCAATCCTTGCCCATTGCGGCCCGCCTCTGGCAAGGCGCGGTCGATGTAGTCGCGCGAGGCCACCACGCCGATGGACAAGGGAAAAAGCTTTCGGCCGACCGCATCATCCTCGATCGCGGCAGCGTGGCGGATCGAGACATCCGTTTCATTTCTGGCGATCGAATCCAGCGTGTAAGCGAGGCGTAATTCGATCTCGATCTCGGGATAAAGTGCGGCGAAGTCGGCCAAAACCGGGGCCAGCAGGTAATGCGCTGTCATAGGGTCGGCCGAAAGACGGATGCGCCCGGATGCCTCGCGGTCGAGCCCCTGCACCGCGTTGAACCCCTTGAGCAGCGCCGCCTCGGCCGCGAGCGCTTGCGGCAGCAGGCGTTGCCCCGCCGCGGTCAGCGACAAGCCGTCCGCGCCCCTGCGGAAGAGCTGGGTGCCGAGCTGCGCCTCAAGCGCCTCGATCTGACGACGCAGGGTCGCGTGGGTACCGCCCATATGCTCGGCCGCCGCCCGAAGCGAGCCGTTCCGTGCAACAGCCAGAAAGGCCGGAAGAGATTTCCAATCCATGACTACCCGGATCGTTTGTGAACCACTGTGGTCCACCTTAGCCACTCTTCGGAGCGAAAAGAAACCTCTATTCCCATCAGCACACCCATAGACCACGGAGTTTCCCGATGAACGCGACACGCACCGCCTGGCAGATCCCGCGCTACGGCCGCCCCGAAACCCTCACTCCTGTTACGCTCCCGATGCCGCAGCCCGGCCCGAGAGAAGTGCTGATCCGCATCCATGCCTCTGCCGTGACGCGGGCCGACGGCATGATGCGCAAGGGTGAGCCGCTGTTCGCGCGCCCTTTCCTTGGCCTGAGGCGTCCGCGCAACGGGCTGTCCGGTACAGGCCTGTCGGGCGAGGTGATCGCTGTCGGCGACAAGGTCAGCCGCTTTGCGCCGGGCGATATGGTCTTTGGCGAGGCTGGGATGCGCTTTGGTGCCAATGCGAGCCACATCTGCCTCGACGAGGAAGGTGTTCTGATGCCCAAGCCGGAGGCGCTGTCGCATGAGGATGCGGCGGTCTTGTGTGACGGCGTGCTGACGTCCTGGCATTTCTTGCGCAACCTCGGCCAGGTCCAGAGCGGCGACCGGGTCCTGATCCTGGGCGGGGCCGGCAGCCTTGGCAGTGCTGCGGTGCAGATCGCCGCCGACATGGGCGCAGAGGTGACCGCCACCAGCAGCGCGCGCAACGCCAGCCTCATTGCGTCGCTCGGGGCCACACGCGTGATTGACTACGCCACCGAGGATGCCTTGCGGCCCGGTGCCGCTTATGACGTGATCTTTGACACACTGGGCGTCGCTTCCTTCTCAGCCGCCAAGCCTGCGCTTGCCGAAGCGGGACGCTACCTGTGCCCGGTCCTGACGTTGGGGTGCCTGCCCGCGATCCTGCTGTCCGGCCTTGTGGGCCGGAAACGCGCCCTGTTCGCGGCCGTGGGCCTAGAAAAGCCGCAGCACCTGCGGACCATGCTGTCCGAGATCCTGACCAAGATCGATCAGCACCGTCTTGCGCCGGTTATGGACCGCATCTATCCGCTGGCCGACCTCGTCGAGGCGCACGTCTATGTCGAGGCCGGGCACAAGCGCGGCAATGTCGTCGTGGTGTGAGAGGCGCGCAGCACAGTCAGCATCGGAACCACTCATTCAACAGGAGAATCCAACATGAAAATGAACTACTTTGTCGTCGGAACGAACGACATGCACGCATCCCGGGCCTTCTACGACGCTCTTTTCGAAGGCGAGGAGCTTTTGAGCATGTCGCCCTCGGCGCGCATGACCTACTGGGTCGGCGAGGGTTTTGCCTTCGCCGTTGCAAGGCCGTTCGACGAAAAGCCGGCGACCCATGGAAATGGCACAATGGTCGGCTTTTGCGTCGGCACCAAGGAGGAGGTTGAACGGATCCATGCCTTGGCGCTTGAGCTTGGCGGCACCTGCGAGGGAGCGCCAAATCAACGTGGGCCGAAATTTTCGGCCTATGTGAGAGACCTCGATGGCAACAAGTTGTGTCTGTCCGACTAGGCATTTCCAAACCTGTTGAAACGGTCTGGACACCATCCTTGGGTCGCTTACTTTTGGATGGACCTGCCTGCGGAAATCGCCACTTGATGGTGCTGCAGGTTGACTACACCTTGGACTGAAAGGAAAACCATGCCCCGATTGAACACCAAGACTTGTATCGTCACCGGCGCGGGGCGCGGCATCGGTGCCGCGATCGCGCGGGCCTTCGCCCGAGAAGGTGCCACTGTCGTGGTGACCGACAAGGATGAAGGCAGCGCCGCCGATGTCGCGCGAGAGATCGGCGGAGAGGCGATGCGCCTCGACGTGGCATCCGAGCAGGAATGGGAGGCACTGGCCGAGATCTGGCCCGAATGCGACGTTGTGGTGAACAACGCGGGCGTAACCGGCTTCGAGGAGGCCCTGCGCCCCCACGACCCCGAACATGCCAGCCTGGAAGACTGGCGGGAGGTGCATGCGGTCAATCTTGACGGGACGTTCTTGGGATGCCGCTACGCGATCCGTGCGATGCGCAAACGGGGCGCAGGGTCGATCATCAATATCTCCTCGCGTTCGGGCCTCGTGGGCATCCCGGCTGCGGCGGCCTATGCGTCGTCCAAGGCCGCCGTGCGCAACCACACGAAGTCGGTCGCGCTCTATTGCGCCGAGCAAGGGTTGAACATCCGCTGCAACTCGATACATCCCGCGGCCGTCCTGACCCCGATGTGGGAGCCGATGTTGGGTACCGGCCCGGACCGAGAGGCGCGCATGGCGGCTCTTGTCGCAGACACACCGTTGCGCCGGTTCGGAGATCCCGACGAGGTCGCCGCCCTCGCCGTCATGCTGGCCTCGGATGAGGCAGCCTACATGACCGGGGCCGAACTCAATATCGACGGCGGCTTGCTCGCCGGATCGGCGGCTGCACCGAAGACAGAATGATATTTTACCGGGCTTGATCCTGCCCCGAACGACCGTTTCGGACAAAGCTGCGCAGCAACAATGGACTGCCTGACGAACAATACCCGTTCTTCGCTGCAGTACCGCAAGTCCGCTTCGCGCCCAACCTTTGAATTTGAATTTCTCGCTGCATGCGCTCGTAGCACAAAAAATTTCGGCGGGAGCAAAAAGTTCTATGCCGCCTTGCAGCGAAAACGAAGTGCGAGCCCATCTTGCAAAGTGCTGCGCGGATCACCTGCGGTAGCTATGCTTAGGGAGTTCCACTTTGCAAAATCGTGAACCGAAATCCGCCTACTTGACGCGCTCGGCCTATTCCTGCCGTTAAAGATGATTTCCTAAGTTGTGATGCGGCGCGCGACGCAGCCACAGTTCAGGGCTGGAGCGAGGCCATAGTTCGACGAAACGCACAACCGGTTGAACAGAGTTGAAGCTGTCAGAGCATTCCTATCTCAGATTTCACTGGTGGCGATGTGGCGGTAATGCTGACGTCGGCTTAGGACAAGCCGAGACGGACAGACCGTCATGACCACATCCTTGCCCACGTGCCTCATTGCTTGCCGCGATATCACCGGAGGGATTCGCGGGCCTTGCAGGCATCGTCTGAGCCAAACTGACAACCGTATTCATACAGCGCCCGTTGCATGTCGCGGGGAATACGCTTGTCGTATTTGGCGTAGTAGCCAGCGAGATTGCATCCGGTTCCTTCGCCGCCGAGGCATCGGAGGACCTTTTGATCATACTCGGCAACAGAATCGCCCCCGAGGATACCCGCCAAAAGATGACAGTCCAACCGACCGTCCAGCCTGCAGGCTTTTTCAGTGAAAAGTAGGTCCATGGCGGGATCGGGCGTTTGCGAATGTTTGTCCCAATGATCCCCAGCCTGATAACAGGCGCGCGCGGAGCCATGCTCGCAGCCAAGCTTGTTCAGTCCGTATTCGCCCAAGGGATCCGAGGCGAGATCCTCCCGCACCCAATCTGCCAGTTCTGCGCAGCCATCGCCCAGCCCCAGATCACAGGCATGTCGATGGACAGCATTTGCAAGTTGCCAATGTTGCATCTGGAAGTGCATCGCAGGCAGGTTCGAGCTTTGAAAGTTATATAGCGCCGCAAGGTCCATGCAATCCGCAGCCGTCCCCGACGCACACCCCCGTTGCAGGCGACGCAGAGTTCCTGACGAGTGGGGCATTTCCAACCCAAGGTCGGGCATCAATGCAACAGCAAGCGCGCCGTGTTGCGAGATCAGGTTCGACAGTGTGCGTCGTATGCCTGCAAATAAGACGCCGTCGCAGCCAACGATCGTGTCGCCAAGACGGCAGGCTTGCAGGCTCAAGCGGAAGGTCTGGTCCGGATCATCGGACAGGCCTGCGGCATAGGAGCAGGATTCGGGGTCTTCCAACCGGCACCCCTTGGCATAGTCGTCGAACACCACCTGCGGCGTGCCCTGAAGGCTGCGTTCGGCGCGGGTCGGATTGCTCTTGGGCTTGGCGATGTCGGCCAGACCGCGGCAGGATCGCCCATCGTCCAGATCACATCCCATGCGGTAGAAATCAGCGGCAAGATGCAAATCCCTATCCGGAGACCACCCTTTCGTGTTGCCATCAATCAATATCTGATCCGAATACAGCCCGCCGACCAGTCCGCAGGCCGCCCCGTTGCCCGCAGCACAGCGCGCCAGCAGTTCGGACAGGCGGTCTTGTGGCGGGCGCGTTTTCTCGGCTGCGATAGCTCTGGCACAGGATTGGCCGTCGCCGCTGGCGCAGGCCGTATCGGATGGTGGCGGGCTGGCATATCTGGATGTTGCTTCGGTCTGCCCGCAGGCATCTGCAACCCCGAGGGCGCAGGCGCGGGCGCGCAGGCTTTGGACCGCAACAGTCATGAATGGTGCCCCCTGATAGGCAAGGGCGATGGTGGCCAGGTCGTAGCAAGCGTTGCCGTCATCTGCGGCACAGCCCTCACGCGCCTGGGTCACAAGGGGCTGGAGGGCGGGCAAAAACAACGCATCAAACGCTGCCGAGAGCACGTCGAAATCCTCGCTTTCGGTCAGCTGGCAGTCGTCAGAAAATTCCGCATACGACCAAACGCGTTTGTCGCAGGTTTGTCGCAACCAATAGCGGGCTTTGCCCGGGTCACGGATGTCCTCTGGGCCTTCGCGGTGCAACTCCGCCAGTGCGTAACAATCAGGCTGCGAGCCGTCACCGCACATCAGTTCGTGCATCCCAATCAGCAGTGGTAGATACTCTGGCTGTGTTCTAACCTTTAACAATGTGTACGCAACGTTGCCGCAATCGTCATGCCCCCCCAACCGGCAGGAACGAGCGTAGAGGGAAAATGCACGCCCCGGATCATCCGCCTCAAGAGCCATCGCCAGATCAAGGCAGTCCACCACGATGCCCTTGGCGCAGCCTGCTTCCAGTGCGTCCATTTCAGATGCTGATGGCACGGGAAGATTCCTGAGAACGTCACTAAATGAGCTGCACTCGAAAGGTGTTGACGCTGCACGTGTCACAAGCATGCAGGCGCGGCTCAAAAGTGCATTGGCATGATCCCAGCGTACTCTGGGATATTGGACGGTATTCAACTGATCACGGCTGTACGCGTAGAGTTTGGACAAATTCACGCAGGCTTTGGCGTCGCCCTGCGCACAGCGGTCCTCGCGCCACGGTATGCTGGGAACAAGCTCGCTGTGGCGAAGGGGGGTCGACACTTCGTGGATCCTGTCCAGCGACCGGCAGGACGCATCGTGCCCCTCGTCGCAGCCCAGCCAGTAGATCGCCTCGGCCAATGGCACATCGCGCGGTACGACCCGTCCGGCGGCAAAGACCTGCGCGACGCCGATGCAGGCATCCAGATCGCCGTCGCGGCAGCCGTTTTTCAAGGTGTCGACATGGGCGCGGTGCGCGGGTGCCACATCTTCGCCAGCCTCTGGTGCCAACGCCATGTCGCGAACATGCCGATACCGCGCGCGCTGGTTGTCAAGCCGCCGGGCGATCTGTGCCTCTTGCGCGGCAATGGCCGCTTGCCGTCCGGCATGCAGTTCTTCCACCGTCCGGTATTCCTGAGCGTGAGCAATGCCGCCCAAGAGCATAAAGACCACAAGAACCAAGCCGCGCATCACTTAACCTTCCGATTTGATGCGTAAAGTTTGGACGAGCTTTTTGGCAGAGATATGACGGAGCGGGGACACAATGGTGAAATTACCATACCCGTCGGCATGTACCCTACGGTCTATGAAACGATCATTCTGGCATTGAAACAAGGTGCCGGCGGCTGGCGCTTGAACGCCGTAGAATTGCGCGCCGTGGACGAAACGGTGCGCCGCTTCAACATCACCCATCTGGCAGACCAGCAATTGGCAGAGCTGTCCGGCGGGCAGCGGCAGGCGGTTTCGATTGCGCAGACGCTGGTGAGCTGCCCCAAAGTAGTGCTCATCGACGAGCCGACCGCGGCGCTTGACCTCAATCGCCAGTACGAGGTGCTAGATTCGCTGCGCCTTTATGCCGAAGAAACCGGAGCGGTGATGGTGTTGGCCTTGCACGACCTGAATCAGGTGATGCGCTGCTGCGCCGCGACCATGGCGTTGGGAGGCGGACGCACCCTTGCCTTCGGTCCCACCCTCGAAGTGTTGACCCCCGACCTGATCCGCCGTCTTTATGGCATCGACAGCCGGGTAGAACGCTGTTCGCGGGGCTGTCCGATGATGATCGTTGACGGACCGGCTGCTTTGGAAGCGGTCTGACGGTAGGTCTGCACATGTTGAAACGGACGAGGCCATTTAACTGAGTCACAATGTTGGTACAGAACTGATTTGGACCGTTCCGCCAGCGATTGATTTTTTCCATCTACCGGAGCTATGCAACAAGCGTTTTCCGCCCGTTGTGAAAGCTGTCGCTACCGGCCCACAGCTGAAGGAGACCTTACCCTGGCGGGTCGCTTCAACTGCGGCACCCTGTTGGGCGGCGAAATCCAGACCACTGCGCATGCGCAACGTTGCGTGAACGGGATGCATCTTTTCTCCGAAAACCGAGCTGAGCCGCGCGCCCCGGATCGGTTGGTCGAATGTCTGCAAGAGTTGCCCATCTTTGAAAATCATGGTCCGCCGGGAACTGTCGTCAGGCCACAGGATTTCATAGCGGCCGTCGGCCAGGTCGAGCTGCCGACCGTCGCTTCGCCTGCGCGCCGGACAAAGGCCTGCAACCGTATCACCCAACGGGTACGCCATTGTCGCCATCCTGCCCGCCGCAATCATCGTCTTTAGCACCGGCCTGATTTTGGGCCTGTTGATCAGGTTTCAGATGCGGCTTTGGCGATAGGTGCCCAGAACCAGCCATTCTTACAGAAATAATACGATCGCCACCGTGGCTGAGTATTGCTTCGAGAATAGGATTCAATAAAGCCCGTCAATCTCCAGCGGCAACTTCCTGACTTTTTCCTGCTTCAAAAGACTGCGCGGCTGAACCGTTGTTTCGGCACTTTGGGCGCGGCGGTAGCGCGTTTCGGCGGCGTTTTCCAGATCAGCGCGAGTCAGCATGATCGTCGGGCGTAGAAACACAAACAGCGTGCGTTTATTGCGGCTGTCACTGCGGCTTTTGAATAGATTGCCAAGAACGGGAACATCCCCCAGAAGCGGCACCTTTTGATTGCTTTGCAGCCTGTCATCTGTGATCAGCCCGCCAAGAACCACTGTCCCCCCGTTTTCAGCCAGAACGGTGGTGTTGATAACGCGCCGATTGGTCACAAGATCGGCCGCACCGGTAACCGCCTGATTGGTCAGCGACGATACTTCTTGTTCGATCTCAAGCTGCACAACCCCGCCCGCTGTGATGCGTGGCTTGACGACCATGGTGATCCCGACATCTTCGCGTTCAATCACTTCGGCGACGTTCCCGCCGTCGGTTGTCAAACGTCCGGTCCGGAAGGGCACGTTCTGACCGACCACGATTGTGGCGGATTGATTGTCCATCGTGGTGACAGAAGGGGTAGAAAGCAGGTTGGCGCTTGTTGAGGTGTTCAGGGCCTGGATCAGCGCGCCGAAACTATCCGTTGCCAACCCGACCGAAAGTCCTGTTGAAAGCGCAGACGCATTGCTTTGTCCCAACGCGACCAGAATGTTCTGAAGCGCGCCGCCCCCGTTGCCAAATGACGTGGCCGCGATCCCGCCGGTTTGCGAGTTTTCACCAATACCAAGCTGCACGCCCAAGCGTTCCGCGATGTCGCCGGATACTTCGACGATTGCGGCTTCGATCATCACTTGGGGGCGTCGTACATCAAGTGCCTTGATCAGCTGTGAAACTTCGGCAAGTTGCCGCTGCGTGCCGCGTACAATGACCGAATTTGTCTCGATCGAGGCCTGTACCGACACAGGCGAAATCGGCGCAGCGTCGGGGCCCACGGCAAAGCGTTGCGCGTCAGGATTTTCGGGGTCTTCCCCCAGACTGGCGGCAACAGGATTGGTGAGGTCCGTGGATCCGGTCAGCGTGTTGCGAACCAGATCAGCGACAATGGTCGCTTCTCCGAATTGAAGCCGGTAAATCGAGGTGCTTACAGTTTCGCTTTGTGCGACCCGTGGCGAAGTATCCATTGCCCGCGCCAGACTTCTGATCTGCGAAATATCACGCTGGGTGCCGCGCACCAACAATACGTTCGAACTTGCATCAACCGACAGGCGGGCCCCTGTGCCCGCGGGCCCAAGCACTTCGGAAATTGCGTTGGCGACGGTGCCAGCTTCGGCATAGGTGAAACGGATCACCTCTGCTTCCATTTCCGCCTCACCGTCAAAGGTGGTCGCAATGGCGACGATGCGATCCACGTTCGCCAGCGTATCGGTAATAACAATGGCGTTAGGGTCTTCGATCGCCTCGATATATCCGGCCTCGTCGATCAGCGGGCGCAAGACCCGCACTGCTTCGGCAGAGGGCAACCGGTTTAGCCGCAGCAATCGGGTCACGACGTCCTGGCTGCCGGGGGTGTCGAGCTTTTTAGGGCTGCCTTTTGTCCGCGCGTCAAGTTCGGGCACGATCTGCCAGACAGCCCCCGTTTCAACGGCTGCAAACCCACGAACCCGCAAAATTGACTGGAACAGGGCCCAGACCCCTTCGCTATCAAGCGCCTGTTTTGACACAACGGTCACTTCGCCGGTCAGATTCGGATCCAGAACAAGAGTGCGTTCGGTAATGTCCGAAACCTGTTCAGCCAGCAGGCTGATGTCAGCCCCGCGCAGATTGATCACGAACGTCTCTTGCGCCTGTGCCATTTGGGGGCGAACAAAGGCGATTGCCACGAGAATGGCAAACACCAGCAAAAGGGGCAGGCGGCGGGTCATCGTAGCGGGAAAGACAAGACGAAGGTCTTGTCACCTCTTACAACTTCTAACCGTGCCACACCCGAAGCCGCGACATCATCGAAAAATTTGCGATCTTGCTCTATGTTTCCCACTGTCTGCCCATTTACTCTTGCAACACGGTCGCCAGCCTTGAGGCCGGCAAGTTTTACGCCTGGATCGTGAGTTTCGTCGACGATATAGCCTTTTTCAGTCGCAAGCAGACCAATTTCGCCCAAAACCTGATTGGGATTGCGAATGATGCGTGCGCGCCACATGCTGATATAGTCTTCTGTGGTCTCAGGTGGCGGAGGATCCTTGATTTCAATCGAACCGGAGCCGACAGAAAGTGCGGCCTGCAAGCGATCCAGATTGCTAAGCGGTGTTGGATTTTCGGGGGTCTGATCGATGGACAGATCAGCCATGTCCCCATTGGGAAAGCCTAGAATTTGGCGCGTGCCGTCAACATCCAATACGACGTGGCGGTCGTTTATCTCTATCAATACCGCCTTGTCGGCGATGCTATCACCTGATGCATAGCGCAGCGTGGTTCCATCTGTCGCGATCAATGCAAAAGAAAGCGCAGGGTCAGATTGCAGCAAGATGCCACGCAGCGCCAGATCAAGTGTTGTCGCTTCTGGTGTGGATGTTGTTTGCGGTGCCTGTGCGGTGCTGCCGAAAGGGGCCAATGCAACAGCCGGAACCAGATCGACGGGCACAGGGGCAGGGGCGGCGGATTGGTCAGCGAAAGCAAACACATCGGGCTTTTCGGATGTTTCACCCATCACGTGCCAGAATGCCTGCCCCGCCGCAACGGCAAGCGAAGCTGTGACGCATACTGCAAGAACAGGTATTACAAAATGCACAAATGGCTTCACTGAGGCACCTCCAAACCGCCGGCAGCGGTGTCGATAAACCCTGTCAGCTTGAACAGGTTGCGATTGTCGGAAGACAAAGCAACGGCAACATCAACCCGTTGCAGATCAGGGTCTTGTGTTTCTATACGTGTAACAACGACGTCCCATCGTTGTCCAAGCATATCCACGACGTCGGGCTGTCGCACGCCGATCCGCAATGCAGCCAACCGATTGTCAGCAACCCATCTCGCGACTGTGCGGTTCTCGATCTCCGATATGCGGGTGATGTGGGTCTGGGTTGCTGTCAAAAGCGACACCGCCCCGACGGCAAGCACCGCAAGTGCCACCAAGACTTCGAGAAGGGTAAATCCGGCCTCGGTGTTATTTTTCAGATCGCTCACGGTCGTGCACCGTCCGGGTGTTTTCGCGACTGCGCTGACACACCGTCGAAAACCACCTCCCAGGTGTCTTTTGTGCCGACAAAGGCAATTTGCAAGGGAACGGGGCTGTTGGTGTCAGGGTTCGTCACCGACGGTAACATATCGGACCGGATCAGATATTGGCCGCGCGGCTGGCCGAACACCGAAAGCGACACAGCGCGGTCCAGCATATGTGGTGCAGCAAGGATGCCGTCAGGATGTGCGGCCCAGGTCCCATCTTGCAGACTGACAAAGGAATAGCCCTCGGGCCGCCACGTAAAACCCGCGGGCGTTCCATTCAGCGCGGCACTGTCTGCGGCCCGTTCCAGCCTGACGGATAAAAGCGTCGCTTCCCGCTCAAGAGCGTCTGCACTGCGCGCACCGCCAGAAACGCTAAGCCCCAAGACAGATGCCATGACGCCGATAATGGCCAGCACGACCAAAATTTCAACGAGGGTCATCCCCGCATCTCTATGGCGCTTTGTCTGCATTTTCTTTGGGGTGGGTTTGTGGTTCATCCCCCTGTCGACGCGCCTGTATTGGCGATGTCGGCATCCACGCCGGTGCCGCCGATGGCACCGTCTGCACCAAGCGATATCAGATCAAAATTCGCAGTGTCCCCCGGTGACCGGTACAGGTACGCATTGCCCCATGGGTCTGTCGGATCTTCAGGCAGATACCCGCCCTGCACCCAATTAGACGGTTCGGGGGGTGATGTCGGTCTTCGCACCAGCGCACCAAGACCTTGCGATGTCGTGGGATAGGTCCGGTTGTCCAGACGATAAAGTTCAAGCGCGCTTGCAATGGCGCGGATGTCGGTCTTGGCGACAGCGGCGCGCGCCTCGTTCGGGCGGCCAATCACATTGGGAACAATCATCGCGGCGACCAACGCAATGATGACCAATACCACCATCATTTCGATAAGCGTCACACCTGAATCCGCCCGGCGTCTCTGACGATGAACACCCCGCTTTTTTGAAGCCCTCTGACGAAGTTTTTTCATCTCTGTTGTACCCTTCATGAAACTCTTTATCATTCTAGAACGTACCTATTTTATTGGGTCACAATGAAAGAATTGTAGTGAAAAACAGACCCTCGCACAATGATGAAACCTTGCAAAAGGGGCACATAAACAAGCGACAAACCGCTAAAATCGACCCGGATCGGGTGGGTTCAAAACGCGTGTTTGAGGGCGCTTTAAATTCACTGCCGCCACCGTCGGAATTCACCATTTCACTGTGTGACGCACTGGCCGAATCCTTGGATGTTCCGCCGCTGATTTTGCCCGGCGAAAAGGTGAGCCTGATGGCCGCGGTTTTGCCGGTGCGCGGCGCACGGGCAAAACGGGCTGCGTTGCCCTTCGCGCTTGAGGATCGCATCAGCGCCCCGCTTGAAGATGTTCACATCGCGTTGTGCCGGGCGCTGGACGAACCCGATCTGGTTGTCGCGGCCGTCGTGGATCGAAACATCATGCAAGCCGCAGCCGATGCCGGCGATAGCGCTGTGGTGCCCGAAATTTTCGCGCTGCCTACGCCAACCTCTGTCGATGAAAAACCTGTTTGGGCCGTATGGCTCAGCGGGGCGCGCGCATTGGTACGCGTCTCGGACGGGACCGGGTTTGTCGTCGACGTCGCCATGCTGCCACTGATCTGGGCGCAGGCTGCCAAACCGCTGATTAATAGCTACGGCGACGTTTTGTCAGAAACGATTGAGGTGCATTCCTACGATGCGCACCCCCCCAAGCCTGACCCCAAAGACCTGACCGTTGATCTGCGACAAGGCGCATTTGCTCACAAAGCTACCAATTGGACAGGGTACGCCAAGCGGGCTGCGATGATTGCCGCCGTGGGGGCAATCGGACATCTTGGCATAATGGTCGCAGATACAGTTGCACTCACCCGGATTGCAGATCGTGAACGTGCAGCGGTGCAGGCTGCGATTGATACCGTGCTTCCTGGCCTTATTGTCACCCGCGATGTGGAACCGATCCTGCGTCGCCTTGCCCCCCCCGTATCCGCCCCGAAAGGCAGTGCATTCCTGCCGATCCTTGGAAATATGTCCGCCGCGTTGCTTGAGGCTGATACCCCGATCAGCTTTCGTCGTCTGACATTTGCCGACAACCCCGCGCGGCTGACGATGTTGGTCGAGGTGCCGGGGCTGGACGATCTCCAACAGGCAGAACGTTTGCTGCGCGCGGCCGGGTTTGGCGTGACCAGCGGTGCCGCCACTGCCACTGCCGGGGTGGCGGAAGCTGAATTTGTCGTGACCGCGGGGGGCAGGGAATGAACGCTTTTCACCGTCTGTCGCTGCGAGAAAAGATATTGATGCTGATCGCCTTGCCACTGGTGACCCTGTTCGCCGGATACCAGTATGGGTGGGTCCCGCTAAGCGAAGCACGGATGGCGGCACGTGCCGAAATTCGAGGGTATCAAACTCTTATTGCAGCGGTAGAAAATCAGGGAAACCAGCCAGCTCAATTGGGATCTGTCCCCGTTATCACGACGCCGCTGGCCACCCGCATCACCGACAGTGCCAACCTTGCCGGGGTGCTTGTACGGCGGCTTGAACCAGAGGGCGCGATGGTACGGGTTTCATTGGATGATGCCCCCTATGATACCGTCATCGGTTGGATCGCCGCGATGGAAACCGACGCTGCCATCGCCCTGGTCGCGCTTGAGATGGACCGTAAAACTGCACCCGGCATTGTGGCCGCCCGCCTGACCTTGGAGACTGCGAAATGAGCCTTGATGACACGCCATCCTTTCCACGGCTAAGCTACAGTTTTGCCAAGTCAAATGGTGTTGTTTTGATGGCCGGCACACCCGGCGGCCCGCTTGGCTGCCACTTTCGCCCCGGCGCACCTGTTGACGTGTTGATGGAGGCGCAGCGCAGGGCGGACCGGCCCGTCGCCTTTGTCCCGATTGAGGCCGAGGATTTCGAAGCCGCATTGGGCCGCATTTACCGAGACAGCGCCTCCGAGGCCGCAGAGGCCGCCGCAGGTGATGATCTGAACGCGCTTGCCGACACGGCAGCCGCGGTTGACGATCTGCTGGACCAGAATGACGATGCCCCCGTCGTCCGGCTGATCAACGCGCTGCTGCTTGAGGCCGTCAAGGAAGGCGCGTCAGACGTCCATATCGAGACAGAGGAACGCCGCTTGGTCGTCCGGTTTCGGGTCGATGGCGTCCTGCGCGAGGTGATCGAACCCAAGCGCGCTTTGGCGGGGCTTTTGGTCAGCCGGATCAAAGTCATGGGCAAGCTTGATATCGCGGAAAAGCGACAGCCCCAAGACGGGCGGGTCAGCCTGCGGGTCGGTGGGTATGATCTTGATGTGCGGGTGTCCACCATCCCGTCGCAGTTTGGCGAACGGGTTGTGCTGCGCCTGCTGGACCGCAGCCAGACCCAACGCGGTATCAGCCATCTGGGGATGAGCGCACGTGATCGCGAGACCTTTGAACGCATCCTTGCGCGGCCTGACGGGTTATTGCTGGTGACCGGACCGACGGGTTCCGGTAAGACGACATCGCTATATGCGGCGCTTGGGCGTCTGAACGACCGGTCCCGCAATATTATGACGGTCGAAGATCCGATCGAATATTCGATGGATGGCGTGGGGCAAATGCAGGTCAACACCAAGACCGGCCTGACCTTTGCACGCGGCCTGCGGGCGATTTTGCGGCAGGACCCTGATGTGGTCATGGTCGGCGAAATTCGTGACCGCGAGACGGCGCAGATCGCGGTGGAAAGCGCAATGACAGGCCACCTTGTTCTGTCGACGCTGCATACCAATACGGCGATCGGCGCGGTGTCCAGATTGGTGGAAATGGGTGTGGAACGCTTTTTGCTGGCCCCGATGCTGCGCGGGTTGGTTGCGCAACGCCTGGTGCGCCGCGTGTGTCCCGATTGCGCCGCGTCGCACATCATCAGCGAAAGCGAAAGTGCGCTGCTGTCAGGGGCCGTTGCGGCGGGCGAAACCGTCCAGCGCGGGGTGGGCTGCGACGCCTGTCAAAACCAGGGTTTCAAGGGCCGGTTGCCAATCTACGAGATTATCGAGATCGACCGGGAGCTTGAGAAATTGATTCACGAAGGCGCATCAGAGGCGCAGTTGCAGGACCGTGCCCGTGCCAAGGGGCCCGGCATTCTGGCGGATGGGGTTGATAAGCTTCGCCAAGGCAAAACGACGGTAGAAGAGGTCGCCCGCGCGGTGCGTGATGATCTTGTGATACCGGACCAGACCTAAGATATGGCAGCGTTTTCCTATAAGGCGGTTGATAAGTCCGGTGCTGGTAGCAGCGGCCTGATCGAAGCATCAAGCGCAAGTGCAGCGCGGCAGGAATTGCGTGCGCGCGCGCTGTTGCCGCTTTCTGTCGAGCCGACACGCAAGGGGTTTTCCGGCGTATCACTGTTCGGCGGCGGGCGCAGCAAGGGCATCGGAGGACGCGCGCTGACGGTCGTCACGCGGCAGCTTGCGACGTTGATCGGCGCGGGGGTCCGTATCGAAGATGCGTTAAAGACCGTTGCGGATCAGGCGAGCAATGCAAAAGTTGCAGCATTGATGTTGACACTGCGGGCCGATGTGCTGGACGGACAGGGGCTTGCACCCGCGCTTGACGCACATCCCCACATTTTTGGTGCGTTCTACCGCGCATCTGTCAAAGCCGGCGAAACGTCGGGCAGGTTGGGTGACGTCATGGATCATCTGGCCGATTTTGTCGAAACGCGATCAAAGAACCGCCAGACGGTTCAGCTTGCTCTGCTGTACCCGGCGATCTTGGCGCTGGTGTCTTTGGGGGTTATCGTCGCGCTGCTGGTCTATGTGGTGCCTGACATCGTCAAGGTTTTCACCTCGCGCGGGGCCGAACTGCCGTTATTGACCCGCAGCTTGATTGCAGTCAGTGACTTTGTTGCGAATTACGGGTTGATCGTGCTGGGGCTCGTTCTTGGACTGGTTGCGCTAGGGGCATGGCTGCTTAAACGCCCGTCTGCGCGCATGCAGTTTGATCAATGGACAGCGCGGGCCTGGCCCATGCGGCATTTCGTGTTGAAATCAAACGCGACCCAGTTTGCGGGCACCTTGGCCACTTTGACGGTCAGCCGTGTCCCGCTTTCAGAAGCACTGGAAGCCGCAGGAGACACCATCGGCAACCGCTATATCCGCGCCAAAGCGCAGGCCGTGGGGGCCCGTGTGCGCGAAGGCACGGCGCTGTCAAAGGCGATGCATCAGGCGGCAGTGTTCCCGCCTTTGTTGGTCGCGATGGTGGCCAGCGGCGAAGCGGGTGGCACACTAGGGGCGAGCCTGACACGTGCGGCCGCGGATCAGGCGCGCGACCTTGATGCCTTGGTCGCAGCCCTTGTGGCGTTGGTCGAACCCGCAGTGTTGTTGCTGATGGGAGGTGTTGTGATGCTCTTGGTGCTTTCCATATTGCTGCCCATCGTAAATCTGAACAATTTGGTGATTTGATGTGGCTGACGCGGTTAGTTCAACTGAAATTCCAGCAATGTGGGCTCGCTATCAGGCAGGCCGGGGATCAGTTGCGCCGCAGCCGGTTCGATCCTCAGTTTGATCCAGCCGTCAGGGCCAAGGCGTGCTTGGCCCATTTCCGATTTGACGGCGTTATTCGTTGTCAGGGTTGCGACGCCATCCGTCCCCTCGCTGGTCAGAACCAGATCAAGCGGCGGGGTCTGAAGGGCCGCTTGTCCCGGCACCTGACAAAGGCTGTCGCTGATTTGCACCCGGCCATTGCTTGTCACACGGGCCCGCGACCATGTTGCGCGTGCGATATCGACAACCGCTTGTCCGTCACACGGGGACGCGCCCGGCACCAAAACCAGCAGGTCAGCGCCACCGCGCCCGGATATATCGCTAAGGCCAATCTGCCAGGGGCTGGCGAAACCATAGCCTTGCAACAACGTGCGCGGTCCGGTCAGGGTCAGGTCGGCACCGATCTGCCCGCGCAACAGGCTGGTCCATTTCCCTTGCCAGTTCAGCACCAAGCCGCCGTCCAACACCGCGCGACCCGACCACAGGCTGCCCGACAGCGCGCGCACCTGTGGCGGCACCCCCGTTATTCGTGCCATAGTGGTGGCGGGCAGGTTCACCAACACCGTACCCCCGAAAAACAGGAGTGCCACTAATGACAGACCAATCATCGATACAATCCGACGCCCTCGTGCGTGTCGCTGTGCGCCGCGACCGGCGGGTGTTTCTTTCGGGGTTGGCGGCATCTGCTTCGCTTCTTTCTGCATGTTCTGCCACAGGGTTGGGCAGTGTCCTTGAGGGTAAACCCGCCAAAAGTAATGGGCCGGGGCGGGCTGCTCTTTTGGCACCGGTGTCTGGTCGTGCGCCGCAACTAGGTCAGATCATGCGCAATGCCGCAACCCTTGGCGGCAACACGTTGAACGATACAGGAGAGATGGCCTTTTTCGATTCAGGGGATACGCCAGAAACAGCCGCCACTGCCGCCCGGCTTGCCGTCGCAGGGGGGGCGCGCATGATCGTTGGCCCGCTTTTCGGGGCGCAGGTTGCTGCGGTTTCCCAAGCGGTTGGATCTGGCGTGCCGGTCTTGACCTTGTCGAACGATATCAGCGTCGCTGGCCGTGGCGTATTTGTGCTGGGCGTCACACCGGAACAATCTGCACGCGCGGTCCTGACGTTTGCCGCCAGACGCGGTTTGAACACTGTTGGCGTGGTCGTCGCCCCCGGCGCATTTGGCGCACGCTCTGCCGAGGCAGCGGCAACCGCTGGAAAAGCGACCGGGCAAACCATGTTGCCCCCCATCATCGAAACCGACCCCGCAGCCGCAGTTGTCAAACTGACAAAGGCAAACGGGGGCACGTTGCCCAAGGCCGTATATCTGCCCGGTGCTGGCGCGGAGCTGGAAGCGTTGGCCTCTGCTTTGCGGGGCAAAACCCAGGTTCTGGGATCATCGCAGTGGTCGTCGCGCGATCCCGGTAATTTGCCAGCCCTCAGAGATGCTTGGTATGCGGCACCAGACCCGCTTGCGTTCGAACCCTTTGCCGTTGCGTATCAATCGGCGCATGGCACAAGCCCCGGCATACTTGCCGGTGTGGCCTTTGATGGCGTTGAAACGGCGCGTCTTTTGGGCCGTATTCAGGAACAGACCGCTGGCGGTCTGACCCGCGACAAGGGCTTTTCCGGTGTGCTTGGCCCCTATAAATTCAGCAAATCAGGCCTGTGCAGTCGCGGCCTTGCGGTGCTGAATGTGGGCGCGGGGGCGATCACGATGATCGGGTCTGCCTCGGCATGACCCGACAGGCGCACCGCGACGCTCAGGCGGGCCTGACGCTTGTCGAGGTGCTGGTCGCGCTGGCGCTGTTTTCTTTGATCGGGCTGGCAGGTTTTACCATGCTTGATAACATTCTGCGGGCGCAATCAGGGACACAAGGGCGGCTGGAACGGTTGGGGCAGATTGACCGCGCGCTGGTCGTTTTTAGCCGTGATTTGCAGGAATCGGATTCGGGCAGCGTGCGGCACGATGAGACAGGTATAACAATGAACAGGACGGGCACAGGTCTGTTGTCCTATCAGGTACCTTCAGGCGTTCTCCTGCGCAGCTTGTCCCGAAGAGACTTTGACCAGCAGATGATTGACGGGGTAAATTCCATCCGGCTCAGATCGCTGGATTCTGCCGGAATGTGGCATGACAGCTGGCCGGTAGAGCAAACCCAATCGTTGGGGTTGCCACCCACATTGAAGGCCGTTGAGCTGGAATTGGGCTTGCGCGAAGGCACTGTTCGCCGACTTGTCGATGTGCCCGCGGGGGCAGAGGAATGACGCGCGACCGTGACGCTGGGGTCGTCTTGATCAATGTGTTGGTGATCCTGTCGATTGCGTCCATCGTGGTGTTTTTGATGCTGACCTCGCAGGATGTGTCCTTGCGGCGTGCGCAGTCGATGGCGGCGGCAACCGCCGCAGATGCATTGGCCAGAGGGGCCGAAGCGAGCGCGGTGTCCGCACTGCGCCGCGACATGGTGAATGCCCCGGACACAGATAATTACACAGAGGCCTGGGCGCTGGTCGCCCAACAAGAAGCCGGTCTTTCTACGGGGCGGTTTTCTGTCACAATCCGCGATGCGCAGGCCAAGCTGAACCTGACACGTCTGGCCGGTGGGGCGCAGGTCGAAGTCGAAGCGCTTTTGCGTGTTCTGGCCGAACTCGAAATCAGCCGTGCAGATGGCGCGCGAATTGCTGCTGAAATTGCTGGCCGGCCGGGATTGAAAAACCTGTCTGATTTGCGCAGCATTTCCCCCCAAACGATTAGCACGCTTTCACCCTTCGTTGATTTTTTGCCCGCAACCGCAACGCTCAATCTAAATACCGCGGCACCGCTGCTTTTGCGCGCGGTGCTGAACAACCGCTCGGCGGCGCTGCGGCTTGAAAGCCGGCGCACAGGTGTGGGGCTGCTAACCCCCCAAGACCTTGACCGCGTGGGGGCCGTTCGTCCCGCATTGGCAGGGTTTACCTCGCAGAATTTCGACATCGATATTTCGGCCGAAGTTGATGGCATTTCCGTAAATCTTCGCAGCCGAATAGCACGCAGGGAAAGCTTTGCGGGCCGCAATGTTTTTGTCACGCGCCGTGCGTATGGTGTGGCCCTGAATACAGTGCCAGCCATACCGGACATGTAAAAGAAAAGGGCGCAACCGCGTTAACGGTTGCGCCCCGGTCGTTGTTTGCCTGAACGGCAATCCATTCCCCTTAGGGGTTAAACGGGTCGATGTTCGGGTTGACGGTCAACCCTGCCAAAGCAGGATCAGCCAAAGCGGGTCCATTTGCATTCGTCTGGAACGCTTTCACGAAGGCCGCACCCAAGGAGTTGATCCCCGAAGCCGCGCTCCCTCCGCAAGCCGCCACCACCAAAAGCACTGATGCTCCGGCGAGTAGTTTTGCTTTGGGCGTAAGTGTCTGTTTCATCATGAGTGTCATACGATCCTCCACTTAATTTGGCGATCCGGCGAGCGGCGTGTTCAGGTAAGGGAACGTCGCGCGAAGATCGGTTGGTTTGATTGGTGCACCATCAGTAAGTGCCGCTGTGCCAACGGGCGCATCTGCCGGGGCACAAAGCCCGAGGTTGATGTCGTCAGCAGCTGTCGGATCGCCGCTCAACTCTTGGCCCAGTGGGACGGGATGGCACAGACGGCCCATGACAACGCGCAGGGCAATGTCAACGGTGTCATCTGCCGGGCGACGTCCGTTCGGAAATCCAGCAAGATCTTCCGCGATCAAGCCAAAGACGTGCTGATTGGCAAGAGGTGTCGCTGCCACGCCGGTGTTAAGGCGCATCATTTCAGAGCCGGTTACGGTTGCTTGCTGGTTGAAGCCGGGGAAACCGGTCAAGAACGCCGCGACAAGATCGTTGCGTGGAAAGTTGTTTGGCGCAAGCTCGGCTGGCAAACCTGCCACACCGCCAAACAGCAGCTCGATCAGTTCGGGCAGCGTTGGATTGGTGACGTAAGCGGCAAGCGCACCATCTTGGGTCGGTTCGGCAGCGTTGAACAGATCCTTGTCGGGCAGACCGATAACGACCTCGTTCACCAAGGGTGCAGACAAACGTGCGACCTGCACATAAGCACCACCGTTTCTGTCTGTACCTTCATAGGTTGGGCTTGGATCCAGCAGCCGTGCCTGCGGCAGACTTGCCGTGGTCCAGGCACCGATCACACCGTTGCCCGCGCCTGTCAGACAGGAAATGGGCACCTCGATGGCCAGCGATGTGACGTTGAACTTGTCGATCAGGTCATCGTTGGCGCGGTCTTGTGTAATGCCACCCGCGAACGGTGATGCCGCATTGTACTGAGGGTAGGTGGGGTTATCCGCACCCTGAATAGGCACGAGGTTCACAAGGTCGAAGATCTCGCCAAGGTTCACCGCAAACGCTTCTGCGCGTTGGCCGACAAAAACGCGACCCGGTGCCGCGCAATCTGGGATCGTCGTATCGCTGACAAAGCCGTCAGCATAAGTCGCATAATCAGCGATGGTTTTGTTGCCGATGTTATCGATCGGCTTGTTGAAGGTCGTGCCACCGCCGCTTGTGTTTGTCAAAAGTGCGCTTGCGGCATAGCCGGAACGGCGGTCGCCGTTGATCTTGCGAACCGTGTAGCTTTCGAATTCGTTTTGTGCGCCAGTGCTGCCTGCACCAATCGTACCGGCCTGACGCAGTGGGATCGCAATGTCCTGCCCGCCGACGTTCAGCGCGATGCCCTTGCCACCATTGGCAAGCGTATTTTTAAACTGGAATTGGAACGTGATGTCTTCCATCGCGTCGCCATCATTGTCCACGTGGATTTCGTAAACAGCGTCGGAGTCCATCGTGAAATAGTTGGGGCCGCCGTATGGTGCCTGCAAAGGCTGATAGTTTGCAATAAAGGTTACAGTATCTTCTTTGCCTGTTTCATAGCTTCGAAACATATAAAAATCTGTAGCGTCCACTTTTGGCATCGCAGTGATACCCGGTGCTTCGCGATGCGAAGACGCCCACGCAGTCGTTGCGCAGACCGTTGCCAGTACGGCCCCGGCGCTCACAAAAGCCTTTTTCTTATTAATCAACATTGAACTTCCTCCACTTGGAACGTTGGAATATGCAAAAAGGCTGTCCGTCCAACCGCTGAAGAACAGCAGCAAGTCCGTTGCCGGGCATACGGGCGAAGCCACGCATGAAGCCGCAATTAAGTTTCAAAAAAGATTTTCAAACTTTGAAATTATTTCAAAAGATCACATCAGGATGGTAGCAGATGCAGAGGCGTGCGGTTCTGTGCTGGCATTGCCTGACCAATTGACAGGTTTCGTTTTGGATCAAATACTGCTCTTTCTTTCGCAATCGCACCCGACAAACCTTGATGTCATAGGGACACCGCCGCTGATCGCAGTTCTGATCTGGCTTGGTGTTACAGACTGGCGGAGTTTTCGCTTGCCAGATGCAGGCACTTTGCCGTTGATCATATCTGGGTTGATGCTGGCGGTTTGGAGGGACGGATCGGTACCAATCGATCAGATGATTGGTGCGGTAACGGGGTTTGCATTTTTTTGGGCCATTGGTGCTGCCTATTTCAGGGCGCGCGGGATAGATGCTCTGGGGCTTGGTGACGCGAAACTACTTGCCGCAGCCGGGGCATGGTTGGGATGGCAAGCGCTGCCTTCTATCATACTGATCTCCTCCATCGCAGGGATTGCTGTTGCCTTGGTCAGAGGTGGAGGCCCAAGCCAGAACATTCCTTTTGGCCCCAGCCTCGCCGGGGCATTTTTCTTGCATTGGGCGCTATTTTTGTCTGGGTGGGTTTAGAGATCAGGCCAAGAGACACTGCTGTTTGGTTGAGACTGCGGCATATCCAAGGAGGATTAAGCTCTCTAATAATCTGATCAAAACACAGGGCACACGCGAAGCTAGGCCCCAGATTAATTTTGCCAATTCTGCAAAAGCCACACCCGAAAGTAGTCGGCCGAGCAATGCTGGGCCACGGCAGCGATGGCATGGTGCCGATCAGCTTGGTTACTATGATGTCCGCTTGAACGACAGCTGGGCGAAGGGGGCGCACCTACGGCGAATTTCCGTCTCAGTTGATAGGCGTACAAAGAGAGGGTCATCGAACATCATAAATGGGAAGCCCATAGGTGCGTTGTCTGCACCAAGGATGACAACGTGATCGGCCTCAATGCTCTTTGAGGCATGGATGGTCTTGAATGTGATAGTCAGGTTTCTGCGGTCGACGCAAAGCGGATTTGCATGAATAGTCAGCTACGAATGTCTTCACCTTTTGCAAGCGTGGTTCGTCATTGCTGAAATCTGGATGCCCGTCTGGCCCGATGAGCGATGTTTGATCCAGTAAAATGCTGCACGCACCACGAATGGCCGCCCTAGCGGGCTGCGCTGCAGCATCGCAACAGCGCATGAATAGCAGGTCTGCGCCGCTATTCGTCGCCAGTTACGGTTAAGCCAAGCAGACGCCAGGTCTGCATGCCACCGCGATAATAAAAAATGTGGTCTGCGGGGTAGCCAGCCTTGATCATGTTGCGGATCGCTGTGGGTGATTGACCGCACCAGATCCCGTTGCAAAACAGCGCTACGGGTTTTGCTGCCGCACAGTCCCAGCCGTCAAAATCCGGCTCACATCCCAGCTGCGCAAGTTCATCCACGACATAGGTATAAGGAATGTTTATCGCGCCGGGTATCGTGCCGCCGTCGAACCAGTCACGGGTGCGGCTGTCCAGCACTACGGCATCGGGGTCCTTGAGCATCTCGATCAGTTCCAGTTCGCCGATCGTCGTCACGCCTTCCGCAGGGCTGTGCGGTTGTATGCAAAAATTCGGGCAGCGGCGGGATGTCAGCGCCCATTCACCGCTTAACTGGTTTTCGGTATCCTGTATCCGGTCGATCTCAACCATACCGTCCGCAGTTGGCACAGAGACCGACGGCATGTCTTTGGTGATACCCACCAGATTTTCCGCCATCGCAGCCCCTGCGACGCATGTCAGGGCGATTGTCCATGCGAGATTTTTCATGACTTGGTCCTCCAGATTGCATCGGTAGTCTAAGATAAAGGTTAGCCCTTGTATCATGCTCCGTCATCTAAATTTACCCGCAATGCTAAAGCAGCTGCGTGCAAGGAGTTCCTGCCCGTTCTGAATAGCATCTTTGTGAAGCAAAACTGTCAGGCTTGCCCATCGAAGGTGAAATGCTGCGCCCACGCCCATGCCCGCAAGATCGCCCCCTAAGATTACGAACACGCCGGCCATGCTGCACGCGATATCGGTATGACCAAACCATACGCCATACCGATGCGGCTCACTCCATTGCGCCCCATTGCGCTTAGCGGAAAGGGTCACATGGCTCTCGTCTGCGCGGAAATCCTAGGTGAAGGATTGGCCATGATGTCGGGGCAGGGCGGGGCGACTATTTACCTCAGGCAAACTGCTTCGCGAGATGTGCGTTTCTTCTGGCGGAAATGGCGGGCAGTAACTTCGTCCAGCAGCGCTTTCCAGCCGGTGTCGAACCTGTCTTCAGGTAATGCGCTCTCCTCCAAGGGTGGGCGAAGGGGCAAGGCATCCGCCTGCGTCAATGCTTCGATCGCGTGCTGCCAAGTACGACTGTCTTGCTGCGCCACCACTTTGGCCCCGGCAGTGACATGGTCACACAACCCGTCAATGCCGTTGACCAATAACGGGCGCTTTGCCGCGAGGGCTTCGAGCGCAACCAGACCGTATGCCTCCCATCGGGAGGGCATGGCGACGGCTTCGATGGCGGCCATTGCCGCAACCGGATCGGGTGCAAATCCTTTGAACTGGATGCGGGTGTCGGATCCGGCCAGCGCACGCAGAGCGCTTTCCTCGGACCCTTCGCCATAGATGTGCAGGGCGATGTCGGGGTTTGTTGTCTGGCGAAAGGCCTGCACCAGCACGTCAAAGCCTTTTTGGGGGTCAAGCCGCCCGATGGCACCGATCACGCGGACTGGCCCTGTTGGTGCGGGCAGTGCACGAAACGCGCAAAGGTCGACGCAGGACTGGATGACCTTCAGTGTCTTGCGCCGGATCGCGCCGCTGTGCACCAGCCATGCGCCTTGGGCGTGGCTGACCGCGACGACCTTGTCAAACAGCGCATAAGCGGTGCGCAACAGTATCGCAAAGCGCCGTTTGTGGGTCACATTGTGCTTGGTAAAATGCTCGGTATAGCTGTGTTCTACATGGATCAGCGGCGTGCGCGGATACGCCAGACGCAAGGCCACCAACATCGGCAGCGCACGCCAGCTGATCGCCAGATGCGACACGATCACGTCGGCATTTATTCGTTCAGGGCGCAAACGGCCACGATCGACACAGCGCAGGCTGTGATCGGCGTTTTCAGACAGCGCGGGCGCGGTCATGATGTGTGTCAGCACCCGCGTCACCCCGCCTGCTGTGGTGTCATCCACCAGATGCAGAACGCGCAAGCGGGTCATTGGATCGCGCCTGCGGGGCGCAAACGCTGGGCCAGCATCATTACGCGACGCAGGACATTCCCGCCAAAGGCCGAAAGAAGCGTGCTTGCAGCAAGGGTGGCGAGCGATTTAACGGGTTCTTCGACCAGCGGTGTGCGCGATTGCGCGATCCACGCGCGGCTTAGGCTTTGGGCGCGGGGGGCGTCCAGATCGCTGATGGCGCGCCGGCAGAGATAGCGCAGTTGATAGGCCCGTGCGGCGGGGGTATTCACGGTAAAGAATGCAGGGTTCAGTGGTGTCAGTTTTTCTACCATCCGCTCCCATGCGGCCAATTGACGGTCCGTTGCCGCGGACAGACCACCCGCATTGATCCGGTAGTGGGTCAACAGTCCTGGCACCCCTTCAAAGATCCAGTCGGTCGTCAGCGCGATGCGTAGCCAGCATTCGATATCTTCCGACTGACGAAATGTTTCGTCAAAGATCCAGTCGCGCATGGTCTCGTGGCGGGGACGATACGCGATCTGTTCCAGCACAGCGCGGCGGATCACCGGGGCCGAGCCGTTGCCAATGGGATTGCGTTTGAATATATGGCCCGCGCTGACGCCCTGCAAGCGCGGGCGCTGGGCCTGACCGGTCAGGGTGCCATCATCATCCATCAGCGCCGAGCCGGAGTAGCTGATGCCAACGCTTGGATTTGCTTGCAAATGGGCGACATGACGGGCCAGCTTGTGCGGCACCCACAGGTCATCGGCATCGCAAAAACCGATAACCTCGCCACGGGCTGCCGCGATGCCGGTATTGCGCGCACCGGCCAGCCCGCGGTTGGCCTGACGGATCACGCGGACGCGGGGATCGGCTGCGTATTCAGCCGCGATTTTCAGTGTGCTATCGGTCGATCCGTCATCGACAATGATGATCTCGAACCGGGGATAGGTCTGCGCCAGCAAGGTGTCGAGCGTGTGGCGCATGGTGGATTGAACGTTGAAGGCGGGCATGATGATGGAGGCGAATGTCATGTTAAAACTTTCCGTTGGCAGTCAGGAGAAAAGGGAGAGGCGCAGCTTGCGCGGCAGGACCGCTGCGGCAATGGCGGCCCCTAGGGTCAGGGTGCCGCGGCGCGCCGGCGACATGAAACCGCCCGGCGAATGGGCGATGCCGATGATGGCATGGTGCAGCGCTTTGGTACGCCCGGCATCGACCCGCAAAGCACGCCGCGCCAGATAACGGTGATGGATCGCATGGCTGGCACGGCTGGGTGTGACGTCGAATTTTGCTGCCGTAGCGATGGCTTGGCTGCGGCCCTGCAACATCGCGTCCAGATCGGTGGACAGCCCGCCGACGCTGGTACGATACCAGGTTTGCAGCGACGGGGACGGAACGATCCGCGCGCCACCTCCGACCAGACGGATCAGAAATTCAAGATCTTCATTGTGGACGATGGTGTCGTCGAAACCGCCACAGCGGGCAAAGGCCTGCGTGCGCAGGGTCAGGTTGGACATCGTGCAAACGGGGTTCTCGCCCAGCAGGACGTCAATCGACAGGTCTTGCGTCGGCACCGTGGACACGACGCACGACGCTGATGGCGTTTCCCGAAAGAAAGCAACCTGACCGAAAACGCCGTCGATGCTTGTGTCCTGAAAGACCAACGCAAGTTCGGCCAGTTTATGCGGCTGCCACAAATCGTCTGCGTCGCAAAAGGCGATCAGGTCCGCTTGGGCGTGGGCGGTTACGCCTGTGTTGCGCGCCGTACTCGGGCCTTTGCCGGGGTTGCGCAGCAGCCGGATGCGCGCGTCCTGCGATGCAGCCGTCTTGATCAACAAAGCGGTGTTATCGGTTGATCCGTCGTCGATGCATATCGCTTCCCAGTCAGAACAGCTTTGCATCGACAGGCTGGCCAAAGTCTCGAGGATAGTGGTTTCCGCGTTGAAACAGGGAATGATGATTGAAAACAGGGGCATGGATCAGGCCTTTTCAGGTTTTGGGCCAAAGGCCAGAGACAGGGCGGGAAAGGATGCGCCGACCATCAGAATGGTCGCCGTCAGGGCATATCCGGTGGCCACGGCGACAAGGCCGAACGGGGCCAGCGCCGCAGTGTTCAGCATAAGCGCCACAGTCATCGCAGCGGTCATCCAGAATTCGCGATCTGCGCGGCCCGTGGCGCGCAGCCAGCCTGCGGTCGCTGACCACAGGGTCGTGGGGATCGCAACCAGACACAGGATCGACACGATATCATCGATGCCAGACCAGCCTTCCCCGAACAGCACCGGCACATAATAGGGGGCCAGCAACGCTTGGGTCACCACGGCGGGGGTGATCAACCCGACTGCCAGCAAGATACTTTGGCGCAGGGCGGCAGCTTTGTCCGCGCTGGCGCATAGATGCGGAAACAGCACCGTGGAAAACGCGACAGAGAACGAATTGGCAAGGCTAAGGCCCGCGTTGAACGCCATGAAGTAGAGGCCAAGCGCCTCGGCACCCATCAGCAACCCCACGATCAGCTTGTCGGCCTGCAAGCGCAGCGCCTTGACCAGTTCAACCCCCAACACAGCCCAGCCAAAGCTGAGAAACGGACGCAGCGGCGCGCGGCCCTGAGACAGGTCGATGGTCCACGGATGCAGGCGGCGCATCGCAATCAACCAGAACGGGGCGGTCAACAGGCGCGGCAGGATCAGCGCCACCGCCGAGGGCCATGCCAGCACCAGCAGCATCGACAGGATGTTCGCGCCTACGATTTGCCCGCCCGAGATCGCCGCCGTCTGGCGCAGCTTTCCGGCGCGCATCGCAAGGGCGGTTTGCACCAGCCCTGCGGGCATAAACAGATATTCGCCCGCCAGCAGTAGGATCATCACCAATAACAACCCATTTCCGTTGGCAGCATAAAGCACAAAGCCGATGGCCGATTGCGCCAGAAACAGACCGATGCACCAAACCCAAAAGATGCGGTGCGCTGTGGCGCAGGTTTGGGGCAGGGCATCCTCGGGGGCCGAGATGATCTTTTGACCGACACCGTTTTCCGTCAGCGCCTTTAGAATATCCGCCGCCGCAAGTGCGGCCGCTGCCACACCGATCTGCGCCAGATCCAGTGACCGGGCAACCGCCACCACAACCAGCAACCGCGATGCCTTGGCCGCCACTTCGGACGCGCCATAGGCAAACAGGTTCTGTGCAAGGCGGGATATGTTTTGGGGCGCGGTCAGCATCGTGGTCCAATCAAATCTGTTGGACCTACTTTATCGGCTGCAACCCTCCGGTGTCTCGGACGCCACCGGAGAGGAACAAGGCGCAACCGAACTGCATCATATTCGAACGGATAGGTATGCTAAAGCGAACGCACCCTCGACCGATGAAAGCGAAGTGCCTATCAAAGGGACAACTGAAGGTTATTAATTGAAAGCAATGATGACGAAGACACTCAGATTTGGATCGATGCTTTTGGCGGCGCTTGCGCTTGGCAACTGTGCGCGCCTCGACACGCCTGACAACCTCGAAGCGGTCTCGGCGGGCGATGGCTATCAGGCACAATATCGCGCACCGGATGTCAGCCGCAGAAATGCGCAATTCCTGCGGTCAGCACAGATCAATGCCCAGAAATGTCGCGCGCCGCGCGGTGGTGTTGCGGGCAAAGGGTCGGGCCTTGCCGCCAGTTCCCTGCGCGGCGAACGGTTGACGCGCAATGATCTGGTCGATGTCCGGGTCGGGGATGATGATACGTTCAACGGCGATTACGTGGTGTCGCGCGATGGCACGATCAAGCTGCCTTTTCTGCCGCCCATCCGCGCACAGGGTCGCCTGACCAGCGAGGTCGAGCGTGACATCGCAGCCCAGCTGATCGCTGGGGATTTCTTTGTGGAGCGTCCTCGCATTTCCGTGCGTGTGGCCGACTTTGCCTCTGTCACGGTCGGCGTTGCGGGTGCTGTGTTCGAACCGCGCAGCGTTGAAATCGGCGGTGTGCCCGGCGATCAGGTTGACAGTCGCCGTCAGGGTGCTTTGGGGGCCTCGACCGAGGGGCGCAACCTGTCGGCTGCGTTGCGGGCGGCGGGGGGCGTGCGGCCCGATGCGGATATCTCTGCTGTCGCAGTACGGCGGGGCGGGCAGGTTTATCTGCTGGACATGCGCGGTGTGTTTGAAGGGCAGAATGCTGTCGATATCATGCTGTTGACAGGTGACGAAGTGTCGGTCCCCAGCATGGGCTGTTTTCAGGAAGATCTGATGCGCCCCAGCCCGATCAGCCCGCCGGGCGTGTCGCTGTTTCTGTCTAACCTGACCCAACCTGCTGCGGGCAATGCACTGTCTGCCGTGGGGCGCGACGTGCGCGAAATTCCCTATGGGACGCGGTACTTGCAGGCCGTGATCAACACCAATTGCGTCGGTGGCGCGCGGGCCACCAGTGCGCACCGGTCGTCGGTGCTGTTCTCGCGCAATCCGGTGACGGGGGTTTCGGTGGTGATAGAGCGCGACATCGAAAACCTGCTGCGGCGTGCGGACCGGGATGATTACGATCCTTTCTTGCTGCCGGGCGATTCAATCGCGTGTTACGACAGCACGATCACCAACATCGGCGAAGTCGGCAAGGTTCTGGGGCAGCTTGCCCTGTAAAACATGGCTTTTACACATGGATCCAGGGCGGACTTGAAGCGGGCTTAAGGCATGCGCGGTGCGGTGCGACGCTCGGCGCTCATCTGGGGTTGCGTGGCGGCCCAGATCGCAGGAAGGCACCCGATGGCTTCGACCATCTGCGCCTGATCCCCCTTTTTGGCGGCAGTTTCGACCGCAATCAGCGCCGTGCGCAGGTCCACCGCCCCCAATGCCGCCGAGCTGCCAGCAATACGGTGGGCGCGCTGCGCAATGTCGTCGTGGGTATGGCTATCATAGTCTTGCAAATAGGCAATCGTCTCGTCCACTTCGGCGGCGTAACGGATCAATAGCTTGACCAATGCCTCGACCCCCAACATGTCGCGCATTTCGTCCAGATAGGCAAAGGCTACTGCGGGCGTGGTCACCTTTGCAGTGCTCTGCGCGTCGGGGGCTGCGGCCATATGGTTGGCGATGACGCGGATCAGCCCCTCGCGGTTCAGCGGTTTGGTCAGAATGTCGTTCATGCCGTCCGACAGGAACGCCTCTTGTTCTTCGGCCATGGCGTTGGCGGTCAGGGCAACAATCGGCGTGTGGACACAGGCACCACTGCCAGACCGGATTGCCCGCGTGGCCCCGCGTCCGTCCAGAACCGGCATGCTGATGTCCATCAGGATCAAGTCAAACCGGTGATCCTGCGCCATGTCCACGGCAAGCTGGCCATTATGCGCCTCGGTCACCTTGTGGCCTGCCGACATCAGCATTTCGCGCGCAACCATGCGGTTGATCTCGTTGTCTTCGACCAGAAGGATGTCGCTGGGCCGCGCTGCGGCCCGTGTCGCCCGCTGTACTTTTTCAGATGCGGGCGATGCCGTCGGCGTGATCGGCAGATGGATCGCAAAGCTGCTGCCCTTGCCTTTTTCGCTTTCCACCGTGATCGTACCGCCCAACGCCTTGACGAAACGTTGCGCAATGCCAAGCCCCAGACCGGTGCCGCCCACCTCCCGGTCATAGGAACTGTCGCCGGTCATGAAATCGTCAAAAATCTGCGTTTGCAGGTCGGGATCAATGCCGATGCCGGTATCGCTGACTGTGATCTGCAACAGCGGCCCGTCCGTCGCGTCCGCGTGAACCTGTGCATCGACGGTGACGCGGCCATTGTGGGTGAATTTCACCGCGTTGCCGATCACGTTCATCAAGATGTGTTGGATGCGGTCGCGGTCGGCGCAGATCCAGTCCACCTGCTGGCCCGTCCAGCCCCATTCCAGCGTGGTATCATGGGCCAGTGCCGCACCGCTTTGGTTGTCTATGATGTCTTGTAACAGATCGCTGAGGTTCATCGTTACAGGGCGCAACCGCAGCTTGCCCGCATCGTATTTCGTGATGTCCAACACGTCCGAGATGTGGCCCATAAGCAGCTTGCCCGAGGTGTCCATGTTCTTGATATAGCGCGCTTGCTTCGCACTGAGCCGCGTGTCGCCCAGCAAGGTAAGGTTGCCCAGTAAGCCGTTCAGCGGTGTGCGGATTTCATGGCTCATGGTGGCCAGAAAATCGGTCTTGGCCTTTTCACCGGCCAGCGCGCGGTCACGGGCCACGACCAGTTCACGTTCGGATTGGACGCGTAGGGAAATATCGCGCAGGAAGGCGATGAAAATCTCGCCATCGTCGGTGTTCGCCGACTGGATTGCAAATTCGACCGGAAAGATATCCCCGTTCGCGCGCTTTGCCTCAAGCTTGATGCGGCCTTTGCCCACCACATGCCGCGCGCCGCCGGCCCGCAAACGTTCCATCCCGGCCTCGTGGCCCGCAACGTGGTGGTCTGGCACGATTAGCTGGCCAAGCTTATTGCCAATGGCATCTTTGGCGCTGTAGCCGAACATTTGCTCGGCGGCGCTATTGAACACCAGAATGCGCCCCTGCGCATCGCTGACAATCACCGCATCCAATGCAGTGCTGGTGACGATGTTCATCCTTTCACCGGCCTCGATGGCTTCGGCGCGGCGTTTGACGTTCTGGGCATTCAAGCGCGCAAGATAGGCTGCCAAAAAGACCAGAACCAGCATCAGGAAACTCACGCCGCCAGCCAGTTGCATCAAGGTTATCTTGATCGCGCCCCGACGCCGGTCGGAATCATTGGCAAAGTAATCCAGCCCCGAATTGGAAAGCTTCCGAACATTCGAACGCACATCAACCGTGTTGGCCAGCAACTGTGGCAGAGCTGCGCGCAGTTCAGGATCGCTGGCATCAATCTGCGCGACGGCGCGCGCCAGAAATGTCTTTATAATACGCAGGTTGCGGGAAAATTCGGGCTGTTCGCGCATGTCGGCATAGATCGATGCCCGCTCAAGCGTTGTGATCCGGCTGAAAAAGATGTCGAATTCCCGCCGCAGCACCTTGAGGTTCGGCGCGGGCGTTATCAGCGCGGTCGAAAGCTTCATCTGGAATTCGAGGAATTCGACCTCGGCCTGCGACAAAGTCCATTGCACATTATCCGAACTGGCGGAGTTCAGCAGTTTCAGGTCGCGTGATACGTTGCGCGACAGCAGAATGATGGCCACAACGCAAAGGGCCCCGAGAAGTACAAAGGCAAACAGGCGGACACGATAGGCAAAATGTTTCATGGGCAGCACACCGGTTGTCCCGTTTTTGGGGTGGGCCGGTTCAAATGACTCCGGCCCGTCCAACCCTAGTCTACCGCCTCGATACGGTCGAGCTGCCAGATACTGCGCGAATAGATCACTTCCGACCGGTAGTCGGCCTTGTCGTCATAGGGATAGACAAGCCAAAGCGGCCCCTTGTCGCGCACGGACATCGTTTCGCCGTCGATCTTATAGGCGACCATCGGGCCGCCTTCGACCGCGTCTGTCAGCGGAATATCGACCGCATAGTCGTTGATTGCCGTAGCAAGCAGGCTCTCGCCTGTGATACCCAGCCGCTCGACCAGAACTTGCAGCGACACACCTTGAAAGATATGCGTTCCTTCGGTCCAGATCGTCGAGGTTTGAAATTCGGTCCCATCAAGATCTTGCAGCATTTGCAGGTCAAACTGCGCCGTGCCATCAATGTTTGTGCTTTCGATCTGGCCTGAAACGGTCAGGATCACGTCACCCTGAGGTACGGCAAGGTCTTGCGCAAAAAGGGGCATCGCGCCAAGGGCAAGGACGGCGGTTGCGTGAGTTAAATGGCGAAGCATGATAAGCGTCCTTTGATTGGATTTATGACTGTATGGCAGAAACCCGCGCGGCCCGCATCAGGTAAGAGGGGTAGATACCTATCCCTTTGGATAGATATCGGCTCAGGCCGCGCAGGCCATCGGTTTGGTGCGCCCGTCCAGAAATCGGCTCAATTCTCCGTGCAAGTCGGTCCGGTCCAGTGCAAAGGCAACGGTCGCCTGAACAAAACCCTGCACCGATCCACAATCGAACCGCTCTCCCTCGAAGCGGTAGCCGGTAACGCCTACGCTTTTCAAATCTGCGCTGATGGCATCGGTCAGTTGTAATTCTCCGCCGGCACCGGGCCCGATGTTGGCAAGCCGGTCAAAGATTGACGGCTCAAGAATATAGCGGCCCACAATCGCACTGGTGGAGGGCGCGTTTTCGGGGCGGGGCTTTTCCACCACGCCGCGCGCTAATGCCAGCCGCCCTTTGGTTTGGTCCACATCGAGAATACCATAGGACGACGTTGCCGCGCGGGGCACGTCCATGGTGGCGACCATATGGCCCCGGTGATAGGCATGGGCCGCGACCATCTGGCTCAGCGCGCCTTGGGGGCCGCGGATCACGTCGTCGGGCAACAATACGGCAAAGGGTTCATTTCCGATCAGGCGCTTGGCAAGCCGCACGGCATGGCCCAGACCCAACGGGTTGTTCTGCCGGACAAAGGACAACGCGCCTTCGGCCATGCGGGTGCCTTCGAGGGCTGCAAGGGCCGAGGTTTTGCCATTTGCCGTCAGGCGCTGCTCAAGCGCTGCGGCGGTATCGAAGTAATCTTCCAGCGCGCCCTTGCCTGCGGCGGTGACAAAGATGAACTCCTCGATACCAGCGGCCCGGGCCTCGTCCACCGCGTATTGGATCAGCGGGCGGTCGACCAGCGGCAACATCTCTTTCGGGATGGTTTTGGTGGCGGGCAGAAAACGGGTGCCCATGCCTGCTACGGGAAAGACGGCTTTGCGGATATGTGTCATGGTTTGGGTCCTTTTTGTGGGGTGGGGATCAGTAGGCACCGCGGCCAGAGGCGACAGCGCCAAAGGTTTTCAGGATCAGGATCAGGTCGAGGATCAATGTGCGCGAGTCGGCGTAAGACAGGTCCATTTCGACCATCTGGTCAAAGCCGATCGTGGCGCGACCTGACACCTGCCAGATGCCGGTGATGCCGGGTTTGACCGACAGACGGCCAAGCGCGCGCGCAGGATAGGCGGCCACTTCGCATTGCAAGGCGGGGCGCGGCCCCACGATTGCCATTTCGCCGCGCAGCACATTCAGGATCTGCGGCAGTTCGTCGATGGAAAAGCGGCGGATGAACCGCCCAACACGGGTGATGCGCGGGTCATGGCGCGCCTTAAAACAAACCCCCTCGCGATCCGACGTCGCCAGCAGTGCGTCGCGGCGGGTTTCGGCGTCTGTGCTCATTGAGCGGAACTTGAAAATGCGGAACTTCTTGCCGCCACGGCCGATGCGGATCTGGCTGAACAGCACCGGGCCGCGGCTGTCGGCCTTGATCGCGATGGCGGTCAGCGCCAGCAGCGGTGCCAGCAACACCAGCGCGCTGGCAGAGACGGCGATATCCAGAAACCGGCTTTGAAACCGTGCGACAGGCAGCTGGCCCAGCGTCTTGCACGCTGCGTGCGCCAGAAAGCTGACGTTGCCGGCAAGATAGCGTTTCGCCATCCGCTTGGGTTCTTGCGCTAGACGCCAGACCCATTCCAGTCGCGACCGGCGGACCCATTTGGGCGCACGGGCGACAGTGCCCGCAAGGAAATCGAACAATGCGCCCACGGCCAGCGTCAGCGACGCGTCCAGACGGTGGGCATTTTTGTGCAACCACAGTTCCTGCATCGGTACGCCCAAGGCGACCAGAACGATATCGGCACCGCTGTCATTGATGTCTGCGATCACTGCGTTGCTGTCGGCCGCACCGCCGAACCCGTCGCGGGTGCCAGCGATCCGCAGGTTGGGAATCGTGCTGATCAAACGGTTGGCTGCCGCGTCCGCCGTGCCAGGGGTGCCGCCGAACAGGTAAACCGATTTCCCCACGCGCGCCGCTTTTTCAAGCAGGTCAGGCACCAGATCGGTGCCGTTGAGGTTGGCCGTCAGCGTGTCGCCGGTCATCCGCCCCGCCAGTTCTACACCGATACCATCCGGCAGCAGCATGTCCGCGGCGGCGACGGCCTGCGCATAGGCCGTATCGCTGCGACGTATGTTGCAGCAATGCGCGTTCATGAAATAGGCGCGGCGACGCCCCGGAGCGAGCAGAGCCGAGATCGCCCGATCTGCGGTGGCGTCGACCATATCCAGACCAAGGGCGCGCAGGTATGTTGTCTTCAAGCGGCTTGTTACGACGGGAGTGTAGAAGGCGGGATCGGTGTTGAAGTCAGCATGTTTCATCATCAAATTCCTTGAGGTGCAGATGTTGCCCCTTGCTGGCTGATCACGCATCTTCGCTCAACTGAGCGGACGGACAGGCACCCGCCACTTTGGTTAACGTATTGTTACATGCGGCGTGCAAACCTATCCGAGCGAACAGGCGACCACCCCCATTGCGCCTTTTGCGCGTCACAATCAGACCCCAATTTAAGCGTGCAAGATCCACAATCTCTGTTTAGAGGTTGTTCTACTTAACGGAGAGCAAGATGCGCGTTTTGATAGCAGACGATCACGACTTACTACGGGACACGCTGGTTCTTTTTCTCGAGGCGCAAGGCGACATCGTGACCCGAACTGCTGCCGATCTTTCGGGGGCATGTACAATGATTGAAGCCGAAGACCGCTTTGATCTGGTTCTACTGGATATGAACATGCCGGGTATGAACGGGCTTGACGGGCTGAAACACGCATTGACCCTGAAGGGCGGACAACGTGTGGCGCTGCTGTCAGGCGAGGCAACCCGCGAGATTGCAGAACAGGCCCTTGAGGCCGGAGCTGCCGGTTTCGTTCCCAAGACGCTGCCCGCAAAATCCATGATCAATGCCGTCAAGTTTATGGCGATGGGTGAACAATACGCGCCCATCGACTTTATGACTGCGGTGGATGACACGCCCAAACATCCACTGGCCGAAAAACTGTCGCCACGCGAATTGCAGGTGCTCAAGGGGTTGACCGAAGGCAAGTCCAACAAGGAAATCGCCCGCGATCTGGACATTGCCGAACCGACGGTCAAGCTGCATATGAAAACGCTTTATCGCAAGGTCGGGGCGGCCAACCGCACCCAAGCAGCGATGATCGCGCGCGAGGCGGGGCTTTACTGACATATCCCGATGGATAGGGGTGGTGCCCCCGATGCACCCGTTTCAAGCCATGCGCGTGCGCGCCTTTTTCCGGTGACTTGGTTAATGTCATCGGGACAGGAGACGCCCCATGACATTCCAAGATCCCACTGCTTTCGCAGCCCCCGAATCTGCCAAAAGCCGCCTTTCGCTGCGCCGAATCCTGTTGGGCGGACGGATCAGCGATCTGGGTCGTTTCCCGCGCTACCTTGCCTTCGCGCTGATGGGTGGCACCCTGATCTGGGCCCCAATCACCGGATATTTGCGCACAGCACCGCTGTCGTTCAAATCCCACACCTCTTTGATCCTGCCCGGGTCGGGCGCGTCGGCGTCACTCAACCTTAACGGTATCGGGCAGGCGTCCTCCTATGCGAACTCGGCGTTCTCCAGCAACTCGGTCAGCCCGACGGAAACCTACAAGCGTTTGATCGGGGCCGATCGTATTCTGGCGGCAGCGGCAGAAACGATGGGTCTGACCCGTCAGGCTTTTGGCAAGCCGCGCATCAATCTGGTGGATCAGACCAGTCTGATCCACCTGGAGATGACCGGCGGCAGTGCCGAAGATGCGCAGGCGCGTGGTGACGCGCTGCTGGCGGCGTTCTTTGCCGAACTGGACGCCTTGCGCGCAGACGAACAAAACACCCGCGAGGATAGTGGGCTGGCTGCCATCGCCGATTATCGCAACTCGGTCGCGGCCACCCGCGCCGACATTGCGCAGCTGCAGGATGACACAGGCCTAGCGTCCAGCGATCAATTCGATGCCATTGTCGAAACCACCCGCCTGTTGCACAGCCGCGTGCAAGACCTTGCGGCGACACTTAGCGAAAAAACAGAAAGCGTTTCATCGCTTGAAGCGACACTGGGTCTGCCGGCCAAGTCCGCCGCCGCCACGCTTAAGGTCTATGCCGACGCGCAATTCCTTTCGCTGACCGAAGAAGTGGGCGCACAGGCTGCAAAACTCTCTGAAGCGCGATCCTTGTTTGGCGAAGGCCACCCCAAGGTCCAAGACGCCCGCGCGGCCCATGCGGCAGCGACGGCGGCGGCGTTGCGGCAGGCGGTCGCGGTGACGGGACTGATCGAGACCCAGCTTGGTGGGCTGGATCTGGCCCCTGCGGGCGCGCGGGCCGATCTTTTGGCGCAACTGGTGCGCATGGATGCGGAACGGGCAGGCATCGTGCGCCAACACGCTACCTTGTCCGCGCGATTGGCCGAGGATCTGGCGAAACAGCAGACCCTTGCCGCCGCCGCCGCACGTTTGCAGGATCTGCAACGCGACTTCTCGGTCGCCGAGGCGGTGTTTGCCACCGCGATTGCGCGCACCCAATCGACCAAATCCGATGTCTATGCCTCCTATCCGCTGGTGCAGGTGCTGGAAAACCCGTCGCTGCCGGACCGTCCGTCATCCCCCAACCGCAAGCTGGCGATTGCCGCAGGCGGGGCCGCGACATTGATGATGCTGATGGGCCTGCTGATGGGCTGGATGCGTTCGGCGGTGATCGGCCGTCTTATCGGGGCGCGAAAGGTCGCAGCATGACGCCGCAAAACCCGGCCGAACGGATGGTCTACAAGGCGATGGTTTATACTTGGCCGTTCTATGCCATCGGCGCGCTTTATGTGGTCGGGCCGGTTCTGGCGTGGGTGCTGGGCGGCATGGCGGCGCTGGCGCTGTACCTTGGCCCCGCCATGCGTGACGATCTGCGCGCTACAGGGTCGGTGCCGCCGCTGGTCTGGTGCTGGTTCATCGGCATGTCCGTGATGCTGGTGGCCCTGTGGGTCGGGCATCTGGACTGGGGTCTGGGACTGAAACAGACGATAAAATCCTCTATCGGCTGGGCCAAGGGGTGGGCGCTGCTCGCACTATTTCCACTGGTGGGCGCAGTGCTGCCAATCCGGCGGTCCCTTTTGGTTCGTGGTCAATGCGTGATCGGGGCCTGGACGCTGGCGCTGGCACCGCTGCTGCTGATCGCACCTTACATTGGCCTGCCCGAGCGTATTTTCACCTCGCCGCTCAAGGCGGTCGGCGGGCCGGGGCCCGAGTATTTCTCGGTGTTTTTATTCACCTATGATCCGGCCAGCTGGACGCCAAGATGGCAGTTCTACGCCCCTTGGTCGCCGTTTGCCGCGCTTTTGGGCGTGGTGATGGTGCTGTTCGCGCTAGAGGAAAAAGACCGCAAATGGATGCTGGCCGGTGTGGGGGCAGGCATTCTGATGATCCTTGCGTCCAAGTCGCGCATGGGTCTGGTCGGCCTTGTTGCCTGCACCATCGGACCGCGGATGATGCCGCTGTTGCTGAAGGGGTGGGCGTGGCATGTGACGGCCACGCTTACCGCATCGCTGGCGGTTCTTGGTGCAGCTTTGGCCGCCATGGCAAAGGATGCCGTTTCCACGTTCAAAGGTGCGCGTGCCGACAGCACACGTGTGCGCGAAACATTGCAGCGGATCGCCTATGAACGCTGGCAGAACGAAGCCGTGTGGTTTGGCCACGGCACGATCCACCCTGGATCGCACGCGGTAGAGTATATGCCAATCGGCAGTCACCATACGTGGTTCGGGCTGCTGTTTGTCAAAGGGTTGACGGGTTTCGCTGCCTTGCTGGTGCCGATGATCTGGCACACCGGCTTTGTCATGCTGGACGCCGCCCGCCACCCGCGCGGTCGGTTGCCGATGGGGATCTTGATGACAATCGTCCTGCTGTCTTTCGGCGAAAACCTCGAGATCGAAGCCTACATGCTTTGGCCCGGTCTGATCCTGCTGGGCGTTCACCTGCGCGAAGTGGCACAGGACAAGGTTTGAAAGATCGCGGAGTTCAGGTGTTATTGCCAGTCAGCCACCTCGGTAGAATCCAGCTTTTCGCCGAGATCACATCTTAACGTGGTTGCATCTTGTGCTGACCAGCTTTCAAAACCCAGATCAGATGCGGTCAAAAACTTGACATTGCGTTTTGATTGCCGTTGATCTGATGGGATAATTCGAAAGGGCAGGTGGGCGCAAATCGTCTGGTTTTTTCCCAGACATATCCCAAAGTCAGCCAATATGCACCAGTTTGGTGTGCTATTGCCGTTGCAAAACCTTGATGGCCTGCAAAGGGGCTTGGGATGTGATGCCGCCAAAGTCTCAATTTATTTAAGTTTGAAAGAAAACCACTGTGAATAAAGCGAAATACGGATTGCCTGAGTTGCGTCAGGCGCGGCGCAATGGTGCGGGGCTGCTGCTTGCGGTGTTCTTGTTCAGCGTTTTCGTCAACATTTTGATGCTGACGGGCCCCTTGTTCATGCTGCAGGTCTATGACCGGGTGCTGGCGTCGCGTTCCGAGGAAACGCTGGTGGCGTTGTTCTTGCTGGTGGCGTTGCTGTACGGGTTGATGGGGTTTTTGGACTATGCGCGCGGGCGGGTTTTGGCCCGGTTCGGGGCGCGGTTCCAGACCAGTCTGGACGACCGGGTTTTCGCCGCCGAGATGAAGCGGTCGATTGCGCCCAAATTCCGCGCTTCGCCGGTATCGGGCCTGCGCGATCTGGAAACCATGCAGGCGGTGTTTACGTCGCCGGCGATGCTGGCGCTGTTCGATGTGCCCTGGACGCCGCTTTTTATGGCTGCGATCTTTATCTTCCATCCGGTTCTGGGGTGGATGGCGATTGGCGGGGGCGCGGCCCTGATCGTGATCACCTTGCTGAACGCGTGGCTGACCCGACGCAAATCCAGCGAGGCGCAGATGGCGTCCCAAGGCGCGCAGGCCTTTGCAGAGCAGTCGCGGCTGGCCAGCGAGATCGTGCGCTCGCAAGGGATGAACAGCATGATGGCGGGCCGCTGGCACATCATGCGCGACCGCGCGTTGGATCAAACGATCCGTGCCAGTGACTGGACCGGCCTGTTTGCGGCCATGACCAAGACCTTCCGGCTGTTTTTGCAATCCGCGATGCTGGCTGTCGGTGCGTGGCTGGTGTTGAAAGGCGAATTGTCGGCGGGTGCGATGATTGCCGGGTCGATCTTGCTGGGGCGCGCTTTGGCCCCGATTGAACAGTCGATCGGACAGTGGCATCTGGTGCAGCGGTCGATGCGCGGCTGGAAGTTGCTGGGCGAATTGCTGCACGCCACCCCCCCCGAGAGCGAGGCGATGAAGCTGCCGAAACCTGCCGCACATGTGGTGCTGAAAGGGCTTTCGGTCATGCTGCCCGATGCCAAGCAGCTGACCCTGTCCAACATCAATTTCCAGGTGGCACCGGGGCAGGTTCTGGGGATCATCGGCAAATCCGGGTCGGGCAAATCCACGCTGGCCAAGACCATGCTGGCACTGGTGCGGCCCAGCACGGGGGAAATCCGTCTGGGCGGGGCCACGCTGGACCAGTATGACCCTGATGATCTGGGGTCGTTCATTGGCTATCTGCCGCAGCAAGTCACGCTGTTCAACGGCACGGTGGCCGAAAATATCGCGCGGATGTCGATGATGCCGGACGAGGCCAAAGTGATCGAGGCCGCGCAAAAGGCCAACGCCCACGAGATGATCCTGACCTTGCCGGATGGCTATAAAACCGTGGTTCAGGGACAAGACAGCCAGCTGTCGGGGGGGCAGCGCCAGCGCATCGCCTTGGCGCGGGCATTCTATAATGATCCGGTGTTGCTGGTGCTGGATGAACCCAATTCGGCGCTGGATGGCGAGGGATCAGAGGCGCTGAACCGTGCGGTGCGCGATTTCAAACGGGCCGACCGGGCCGTTGTGATCATGACCCACCGCCCCGCCGCGATTGCGGAATGCGACCGTTTGCTGGTGCTCGAACAAGGCCGCGTCAAGGCCGACGGCCCGCGCGACGAGGTCATGCAGGCCATGTTGCGCAATGCGCAAAGCGTCAAGCAAACCATCGCAGCGGGGACAGCATCATGACCGCAGATCAACCAAAGAAAAAAGCATGGCGCGCCTGGATCCCGCTCAGCATCGGCTTTGGCGCGCTGGTCGTGCTGGTGGGTGTGTTGGGAGTCTGGAGCGTGACAGCGCGGATCGCAGGAGCGGTGATCGCCTCGGGGATGATCCAGGTCGAAAGCAACCGTCAGGTGGTGCAACATCCCCAAGGCGGTGTGGTGGGGGAAATCCTTGCCAAGGACGGCGATACGGTTATGGCCGGTGATGTGGTGATGCGGCTGGATGACAGCTTGCTGCAATCGGAGCTTGCCATCGTTCAAGGCCAGCTGTTCGAGATCAAGGCACGTCAGGCCCGCCTTGTCGCAGAACGTGACGGGTTGGACAAAATCGAGCTGCCCGAGGATCTGGTCGAGGCGCAGGCAGACAGCCCCGAGATTGCCAAGATGATCAAGGGCCAGCGCAGCCTGTTCTTTGCGCGCGCCGAAACCCTGACCCGCGAAGCCGACCAGATATCGGAACAGATCGCGCAGGCCAACAACCAGATCGAGGGCACAGAGGCGCAACTGGCCGCGTTTCAAACCCAGCAAGAGCTGATCCTGAGTGAATTGGAAGACGCGCAATCGCTGTTGGAAAAGGGGCTGGCGCAGGCATCAAGGGTGTCATCGCTGCAGCGCGAACAGGCCCGGCTTCTGGGCGAGATCGGCAGCCTCAAGGCAACGCTTGCGCAAGTGCGCGGCCAGATTGCGGCCTTGGAAATCCAGGTTCTCAAGCTGACCACGACCAGGGCCGAAGAGGCGAACACGACCCTAAGCGATCTGCAATACCGCGAGATCGAGCTGGCAGAGCGTCGTTTGTCCTTGCGCGAAACCCTGTCGCGGATGGAAATCCGCAGCCCCGTTTCCGGCGTGGTCTACGATTCACAGATATTCGCATTGCAGGCGGTTTTGTCGCCCGCAGCCCCGATCATGTATGTGATCCCTCAGGATCAGCCGCTTGTGGTGGCCGCACGGATTGAGTCCATCAACATTGATCAGGTCCATGTCGGCCAAGAAGCGTCCCTGCGCTTTGTCGCCTTTGAACAGCGCACCACGCCGGAAATCTTCGGTCAGGTGTCGCGGATTTCTGCGGATGTTTTCAAGGACGAGGTCACCGGACAATCCTTCTACCGCGCGGAACTGCTGCCCAACGAGGAAGAGCTGGACAAGCTTGGCGGCCAAAAACTGCTGCCCGGCATGCCGGTCGAGGCCTTCATCCGCACCGCTGAACGCTCCCCGCTTAGCTATCTTGCCAAACCGCTGACCGACTATTTCAACAAGGCGTTCAGGTAAGGTGCGTTAGGCAAAAAACGCCACTTCGCGCACAGCCAGATCCACCGCAAAGGCGCGCCCCACCGCCACCAGCCCCAACCGGCGCAGCGCGCATGCATCAAACTGTGCGTCTGTGCGGTGGGCGGTAAGAGCGGCAAAGGGAAGCCGGATGCGATTGTTCCTGAAGCGCGGAGGGCTGGCATTGTTATTGCCAAGATGTGGACTGCAACAGATTTGGTTCTAGGCAGTTTTTGGACATTACCCCATTTGCCGAAGCATGACCTGATATCATGTTTTTATTCAAGCCTGAGTTGTTGGTAAGATTATTTTTGCTTTGTCATTTTTGAAAACCGACAGGGCTATGCAGCTCAACAACTGCAATTATAATCCCGCAGTCGTTATCAAAGGGCCTGATCAGAGCGTACTTTCGCACCCTCAGAAACAAAATCTCTCGCTTAGATAGAATACGAAACCTAGGGGGCAGAAAATTTTTGACATGTGCATTAAGGGACTGTTAGTTTTTTCGTCAAAATACGGCGATTTTTTAACTAGCAATTTTTTTCGATTATTAATTTTAGCGTCAATTTTTATTTAATTTTGCCGATTTGCGCAAAAAAATTTATATTAGGAGCCCTGTATTATGGCCAACGATTCCTCCTTTTCCGCAACATACGGCGATTCATTTCTTGACGATGATACAAGCAACGCCGTTTCGGGTACATCTGGTAACGATACTATTGATGGCCAAGGTGGTAATGACACGCTTTCGGGCGAGGGTGGTGACGATAGCATTCTTGGCGGGACCGGCGATGACCTGATTGCAGGTGATTTTGCCGACACGAATGCCGTCAAGTATGACGTTTCTGCCTATGTGCTGGGTGAAAATTTTTCGGTCGGGCGGCGCGGCGATTTTAATTCGGGGAACACGCGGGAAGTTGGCATATCTGGTCCGGCGCTAACCCTGCGCTTTGTCGATACTGACGGCCGGATGGACGGTGATACAAACCGCAACGAGCGTGGCGATGATCGGGACCAGAAAGTCGAAGTTAACGGCTTCGAACACAGCTTTGCCGTTGATTTCACGCTGGATTATACCGACGGAACCAACACATATACCTTCGCAATTCTGGACGTAGACCTGAATGGCAACGGGGCGATGGGTGGCTCGGAAGATGGGCGGATTTTGATACAGACCTCCGGTCCGGCGATTGCAGACGACGCCGATTTGACGCTGGTGCGCGGATCTTTGCAGCAAGTTGCTTCGTTGGATTACGAGGCTGTCGGCACGCGCGTGGAATCCGGCGACGACACGATTGATGCGGGCGACGGCAATGACACCGTCGACGGCGGTGCCGGCGATGACGTGATCGATGGGGGCGCGGGGTTTGACAGCTTGATGGGCGGCGCGGGTGACGATGTGATCCGGGGCGACGATGGCTCGGCTGAAACGCCGGCCGCGGGCGGTATCTTTGAACTGACTGCCTATGTGATGGACGAGAATTTTTCGACCAGCCATGGCGGTAATTTTAAATATGGCAATGCCCGCCAGATCGACATTTCCGGCGCTGCGCAGACCTTCCGTTTCACCGACAATGATGCGCTGATCGACAGTGACGATGGGCGCAATGAACGCGCCGATGATCGCGATCAAACGGTCGAGATTGACGGCACTCCCTATAACTTTGCTGTGGATTATCAGCTGGACTATTCCGATGGCACAAACACGTACAGCTTTGCGATCATTGATGTTGACCTGAACCACGACGGTCGGATGGACAGCAGAAACGAAGACGGCAAGATGCTGATCCAGACTGCGGGCCCGGCCATCCCCGAGGACGCGCAGTTAAAGTTGGTACATGGCTCGCTGCAGCAGATATCTTCGTTGAACTATGCCGATTTTGGCACCCAGCAGGCCGCAGGCAGCGATACGATTTTGGGCGGTGACGGTGATGACACAATCGATGGCGGTATCGGCGATGATCTGATTTACGGTGACAACGCGGGCGAAGGGCCAATCCAACAAGCGCGTGAAAGCTTTAACTGGCAAGACCTGAGCGATGCCGAAATTGACGGCAGCGTCACCCAAAACACCGGCTCGGTCGAGGTGACCTATACGCGCATCGCAGACACCGGTCGCCATGGCAGCGAGCTGGAAAACGACCGGCTGAATGTGAATGGCATCGACGCGGGCAGCGCGGAAATTGACGACCGCAGTTCGCTGTATTCCCAGACCAACGGGCGCGGCAATCTGGGCGCATTCGAGTGGGCGTTTTCAGAAGCCATCACGGATGTTGCTTTTAATATCAACGACATCGACGGCGACGGCGTGGTCACCGTTCGGGCGTTCGATGCATCGGGCACCGAGATTTCCGTTGATCTTGTGGCGGGCCACGGGATCACCCTGACCGATGCCAACACCGCCGACAGCAAGGGTGGCTATGGGGATACGGATTCGGGGAAATACACCCTTGAGGTCAACATCGCAGGCCCGGTTGCCCGGATCGAGGTCGAGCACACGCAGGACGGCAGAGCCAACTCTGGCGTGAATATTACCGACATCTATTTCGACAACCCGACCGCAGGCGATGTGATCAACAATGACGTCATCGACGGCGGCGCGGGCAATGATAGAATCTATGGCGAAGAAGGTGCAGACAGCATCGACGGCGGCACCGGCGCTGATGTGATTTACGGCGATAATGGCGTCTATGATCAGGACGGCATCGTGGTGGATGGCCAAGACGCCAGCCCGATCAGCCTGAATGTGGATAATGTGCGGGCGGGTTCCGACACGGGCACTTCGGTGATTTACGACAATGTCGCCACGCTGTCGGATGGCACGGCAGTGTCTGCGCGGCTTGTGGTGGTCAGCAAAACCAATGACCGCCTTGATGTGGATCTAAGCTATCAGCAATCCTATCCGGTTCTCTTGCGGGGCAAGTCCCGTTTGGATGGCGAAAGCGTCACCTTGCGGCTTGAATTCATCGATAGCATTACCGGTGCTGCGGTCGCGCTCAATTCCGCATTGGTTGTGGGCGATATCGACGACCGCTCGCGGGGCGAGGCGGCAAGTTTTGATCTGAGCGATCTGACCAGCTATGGCACCACTTCAGGCACCAACATTGGCGTGTCGACCGAGGGCGGTGTGCTGAAGGCCGGCGGCAACGACCGCAGCGACCGCAACGCTTTCGACCCCAATGACCAGATCGCCGTGACCTTTGAGGCCAAAGACAGTCTGACCTTCACCTTGCAAGCGGGTAACCGAAGCTCGGGCTTCAACTTCCCCGCTGCCGACACGAGTGGCTTTGACTTCACGCCGGTCGGTACTGCCCCCGACCTTGACGGTCTTTCTGCGGCCTATGACGACACGCTTGATGGTGGGGCCGGTGATGATCTGGTTTACGGCGAGGCGGGCAATGACACCGCCGTCTACAACATGGCCGAAAACGATGGTGCCACGGACCGCTACGACGGCGGCCGCGGCATCGACACGCTGTTGCTTGAATTCACCGGTGACGAATGGCTGCGCGCTGACGTTCAGGCCGACATCGCCGCTTTCCTCGCCTTCGTCGAGGCCAACACATTGCCCTCGGGCGAGGCCAACACCCGCGACTTCAGCTTTACCGCCTTTGACCTGACCGTCGAAGAATTCGAGAACCTGCGTGTTACCGTCGACGGCGTCGAACTTAACCCGGCCGACGAGGCGGTTATCGCCAATGATGATGCTGTCGGCATTGGTGAAGACGCAGGCAACACGGTCTTTGCAGATTCTGTTCTGGGCAACGACGACGTGCCCGATTTGGTCAAGACCGTTGCGTTGGTGACCGGTCCGGCCAAAGGCAACCTGACGTTCAACGCCGACGGCACCTTTGAATACGACCCCGCCGGCGCGTTCGAAAGTCTGCCCGAGGGCGTGACCGAAGACGTTACCTTTGTATACGAAGTCACCGATGCGGATGACGACACCGATCAGGCCACCGTTACGATCACCGTCACCGGTGCCAATGATGGCGCTGTGATTACAGGTGTTTCAACAGGCGGCGTGACCGAAGATGACACGCCTGCAACCTTGACCACCCAAGGCGCGCTAAGCGTTGCGGATGTGGATCAGGGAGAGGCCGTCTTTGTGGCTCAAACCGACACCCTCGGCACCTATGGCAGCTTCTCGATTGCGACTGACGGCACGTGGCGCTACAGCGCCGATAACACGCAATCCGCGATCCAGTCCTTGCCCGTGAATGCGACCCTGACAGAGATCTTTACCGTTTCCAGCTTCGACGGCACTGCCTCCGAGACTGTCACGATCACCATCACCGGCACGAATGACAGCCCCGTGATCACAACCGCCGCCGGCGAAGATACAGGCGCTGTGGTCGAGGCCGGAAGCCTCGATAATGGCGATCCAACAGGCGGAATCCGTTCAGCGAGCGGGACGCTCACGTCTTCGGATGTGGACACCGGCGCTACGGCAGCTTGGACGATTGCAGCGGATGCGACCAACACCACCGTTTTGGGCACGATGAGCATCGACGCGACCACCGGCGATTGGATCTATGCGCTTGATCAATCCGCCGCAGACTATTTGACCGAAGGTGCGAGCGCCACCGAGACCTTTACCGCGACGGTAACGGACGACCAAAACGCGACTGCGACACAGTTCGTCACCGTGACCATCACTGGAACGAATGACGCGCCAGTGGTTGCAGCAGCGCTGACGGCTGTGGCGGACGAGGATGATGCGGGCTTTAGCGTTGATCTGCTTGATGGTGCGTCGGATGTGGACGCGGGCGAAACCGCGACGCTGGGCGTGCAGAACGTGAGCGGCCTGGTCGATGGGGTGACTCTGTCCGGCACGGTGCTGAGCGTTGATCCCTCCGATGCCAGCTTCCAATCGCTGGCGCTGAACGAGCAGCGCGAAGTCGAAGTGAGCTATGAAGTCGTCGATGCGCAGGGTGCGACCGTTGAGCAAACGGCGACAATCACCATCACGGGCACGAACGACGCGCCTGTGGTTGCGGCAGCGCTGACGGCTGCGGCGGACGAGGATGACGCATCCTTCACCGTTGATCTGTTGGCCGGTGCGTCGGATGTGGACGCGGGCGAAACGGCCACGTTGAGCGTGCAGAACGTGAGCGGCCTGGTCGAAGGGGTGACTCTTTCCGGTACGAAGCTGAGCGTTGATCCATCCGATGCGAGCTTCCAGTCCTTGGCTTTGGGTGAAGAACGCGAGATCGCGGTGAGCTATCAGGTCGTCGATGCGCAAGGCGCAACAGTTGATCAAACGGCAACAATCACCATCACCGGCACGAATGACGCGCCGGTGATCACATCGACGCCGATCACCTCTGATCTGACGGTTGGTCTGGTGGCAGAGGGCAGCTTTGGACCCGAAGGATTCCTCGACAACTACACCGGTACAGCCGGACAGGCAGAGATCGTGACGCTGAATGGCGAAGACGTGCTGCGTGTCGGGCCGCAATCGGTGATCCGCAAACCGCATACCTTGATCGAACTGGCCGCTCCGGGTGCGCTTGGGTCGGATGATGTGGTGACGATTGATGTGTCAGGGCGCGGGGTGCGCACCAGCGGCGATCAGGATTATCTCTTTGGAATCTCGGATGGTACTGGAGCGTTGACCCTGTTTACCACAGACACGACAGGCAACGGCGGCAACCTGTTCGCGGACTTCATCAAACCGTCCGGCGAGGTTGGTGTCGGCTTCCCGTTCAATCCCGGTGTCACCTCTCGGATTGAAAGCATTCCGGGGTCGGGTGAAATTGCGGACTTCCAATTCCAGGTCCGCCTTGATGGTCCTTCGGATACCATCGCGCTGCTGTCTTCGAATGGAAATGTGATTGCTTCGGGCAATATCTCGGACGCGATTGAGATGATTGATCCCGCCAACGGGCTGAGCTTGTTTATTGGCAATGACCAGACCAACGAAACCGCTTATTTTGCAGAACTTTCCTATGAGATGAAGGTCGAGCGTCTGACCGACAGCGGCACGTTGGCGTTTACGGATGTAGATGTGTCTGATGTGCACAGCGCCAGCATCACGGATGTTTCGATCATTGGCGATGCCAATGGGCTGACTGCTGCGCAGGCCGAAGCGCTAGTGTCCTTGGCGGTTAACAGCACCACCACTGCGGCCGCTGGAGCGGTCGATTGGACCTTCAGTGCTGCGGATGCGGATTTTGCCTATCTCGCGGTGAACGAGACGCTTGTGCTGTCGTATGAGGTCACAGTTGAGGACGACCAAGGCGGCAGCGACAGCCAGACCCTGACTGTGCGGATCACTGGCGTGAACGAAGCCCCCGTGGGGGCCCCTGCTGCGGCCTTTGGCGATGAAGACACTGATATCACGAGTGTTTTGACCGCTACAGATGTGGATGGCGACGCGCTGACCTTCGAACTGAACAGCCGCCCGGCCAATGGTGCGGTGATCATCGAAGAGGATGGCAGCTATACCTACACGCCGAATGCTGACTTCAACGGGACGGACAGCTTTACCTATCTGGTATCCGACGGAAACGGCGGCGAAGACGTCAAAACCGCTACAATTACGGTTAATCCGATCAACGACGCGCCAGTGGTCGCAGCGGCCTTGGCGGCTGCGGCGGCCGAGGATGACGCATCCTTCACCGTTGATCTGTTGGCTGGTGCCTCGGATGTGGACGTGGGCGAAACGGCCACGTTGAGCGTGCAGAACGTGAGCGGCCTGGTCGACGGGGTGACTCTGTCCGGCACTACATTGAGCGTTGATCCTGCGGATGCGAGCTTCCAGTCCTTGGCAGTTGGCGACGCGCGCGAGATCGAAGTGACCTATCAGGTCGTGGATGCGCAAGATGCGACCGTTGACCAGACGGCGACAATCACCATCACCGGCACGAACGACGCGCCTGTGGTTGCGGCAGCGCTGACGGCTGCGGCGGCCGAGGATGACGCATCCTTCACCGTTGATCTGTTGGCCGGTGCGTCGGATGTGGACGCGGGCGAAACGGCCACGTTGAGCGTGCAGAACGTGAGCGCGTTGCCTGACGGGGTGACCTTGTCCGGCACTGCGCTAAGCGTTGATCCTGCAGATGCCAGCTTCCAGTCGCTGGCTGTGAATGAGACGCGCGAGATCGCGGTGACTTATCAGGTTGTCGATGCACAAGGTGCGACTGTTGACCAGTCCGCGACCATCACCATCACCGGCGCGAATGACGCGCCTGTCATCGACGTCGCTGGGTCTGATCTGGTTGAGCAGGTCGGCGCGGGCTATGCCGTGTCCGGCAGTTTTGACGCCGAGGATTTACTAGATGCCTTTGACCCCGCACGGGGAACCGCCACGCTTCAGACCGTAAACGGGCTTGAGGCGATGCGGGTTCAGGTCAACGATGACAACGTTCGCAACCCGCACACATTTTTGGATATTGTCGATGCCGGCGCGCTTGATGCCGATGACCGGGTTAGCATCACGATTAACGGGCAGGTCACGCGCACCGGCTCGGATCAGGACATCTTCTTTGGGGTGACTGATGGTGTGGGGCAGGTGTCCTACTTTGGTGTCAACGGTCGTGCTGGACGCCTTTATAACGGAGAGCTCAAGACAAACGCCTTGCCGAGCGATAGTTTGCAAGACGGTGCGGTTGAATTTAATCTGTTGGACCTGAGCGGACCGCAGTTGAACAGCTTCAGCCTCGAAGTGGTGCTGGATGGTCAGGACGACACGATTTCGGTGTTCACCAGTTCGGGGTCGTTGATCGGCACTTTCGACGGTTTCAACGCGGGCTCCCCGACGCCGGACCAGACCAATGCGATTGATCCGACGCGCGGGCTGGATCTGTTCCTTGCCAGCGACGGCGCGAACGAGACGAATTTCTTTGTCAGCCTCGACTATGAAATGCAGATCACGCGCCAGGGAACGATCGCGTTTACGGATGTCGATATCAGTGACGTGCATACGGTGCAGATTGATACGGTCCGCTTTGTCGGCAATGCAAATGGGCTGACCGACGCCGAGGCCCGCGATCTGATGACGTTCAGCATCAACAGCACGGCAGCGCTGGCCGAAGGATCGGTCGATTGGGCCTTTACGATCAGCGATTTCGATGCGGTCTACCTTGCCGAGGGCGAGACATTTGCCGTCGAATACGATGTGACGGTTTTGGACGGTAATGGCGGGTCGGATGATGAAACGGTGCAGATCACCTTTACCGGTGTGAACGATGCGCCAACCGCCCTGAACGACGTGAACGCAGGTGCGGCACTGGTCGAGCAAGGCTATGGCGTTGCGGGCAACGGGACCGCGACTGGCAACCTGCTGGACAACGATAGCGATCCGGACACGACCGACGTTCTGCGCGTCACAAATGTGGATGCAGGGACGGGCGAGGTCGGTTCCAATATGCCGGTAACGACACCGGCAGAGCAGATCGTTCTGGGTAAATTCGGAAGCCTGAACATTGCAGCAACGGGGGCGTGGACCTATACGCTTAACAATGCGGATGCGGACACCGAGGCGCTGGAAGACGGCGTAACGGGTACTGAAATCTTTGCCTACAACGTTTCTGACGGCAATGGCGGCACCGCCGAGGCAACCCTGACGCTTGAGATCGCAGGGTCGGACGACAATGCGGCCCCGGTCGCGGTGGATGATGCAATCACGCTGGACGAGGATACGTCGGCCACGCTGGACCTGCTGGGCAATGACACGGATGCCAACAATGTGCCGACGGTGACGCAGGTGCTGACCTTGGTTTCGATCAACGGGATTGCAGCAGTCGAAGGGGCTGTCATCGCGACCGCCAACGGGTCGATCACCATCGGCGCGGGCGGCAGCGTGGACTACACCCCAGACGAAAACTACAACGGCGCTGACAGCTTTGGCTATGTCATCACCGACGGGCTCGAGACTTCTGACGCCGGCACTGCGAACCTTACCATAGCTTCGGTGAATGACGTGTCAGTTGTCACAGCAGGCGGCACGGCAGCCTATGTCGAGAACGCCACTGGCGTGGCTGTCGGCGCGGGGCTGACGCTGGCCGATCTGGATGACACCAGCCTTGAAAGCGCGACTGTCGCCATCACAGGCGGGTTCGACGCCACGCAGGACAGCCTGTCCTTTACCGACCAGAACGGCATCAGCGGCAGCTATGATGCGCTGACGGGTGTCCTGACGCTAAGCGGCACCGCGACGCTGGCGCAGTATCAAACGGCAATGACGGGCGTGACCTACGCCAACAGCTCGGACGATCCAGATACGACCGACCGCGAGATCAGCTTTGCCGTCAATGATGGCGACGCCGACAGCGCCCTTGCGACGTCTACGGTCACGGTCGAGGCCGTGAACGACGGGCCAACGGTCTTGGGCGCGACCTCGGTTGGGGCGACGACAGTCAATACCATCCAAGACTACAATGCGCCCAATTCTGCGGGCAACGGCGGCTTCAATTCAGCCTACAGCGGGTTGCCGGGTGGTCAGGTTGACGGGCGGGCGATCTCTGGCTTTGCTGCCGGTGATCAGGTGACCTTTACGATCAGCGGGGCGAATTTCTACTTCAAGCTGTCTGACAGCGAAGGTAATTTGCTGGCCCCGTTTGACGGTCTGTTCTCGAACCAGTTGCCGGGTGGCACCTTTACGGGGACCTACACCGTGCAAGGCGGTGCAGATACGTATCTGCGTTGGGACCTTACCGGCAATTCGCAAACCGGGGGCAATCCTTCCTATTCGGTCGCAGCAACAGCGGAAACCGGTGGGTTGATCGTGGACGAAGACACCTCGGCATCCTTTAGCGATCTGTCGGTCCTGGATCCTGACGCAGGGGCAGGCGACATTGCGGTCAATCTGGGCGTTGATCACGGTGCGCTGTCCCTTGGAACCTCAGCAGGTCTGACCCTGACAGACGGTGACGGGTCCGACGGCACGCTGGCCTTTACCGGCACGGTTGCCGATGTCAACGCGGCCCTTGCTGCGCTGGATTATACCGGCGATCAGGACTTCAACGGCTTTGATGCGCTGAACATCACAGTTGACGACCAAGGCAACACCGGTGCGGGTGGCGCGCTGGTCGACAGCGCCTCTGTTGTGATTGACGTGGCAGCAGTGAACGACATCGCCGAAATTGGCGGTGTCGCGACAGGCGACGTCAATGAGGACGGCGGGGTAATATCCAATAAACTGACAGCCTTTGACGGGGCTGCGAATGATTACCTCGGGTATAACAGTGCGGTCTCTGCGGATGGCAGCATTTTTGTTGTCGGGAGCTATGCGAATGACGCCGGCGCAACCGATGCCGGTGCAGCCTATGTCTTTGACCGCGACGGCAGCCTTGTGGCCAAACTTGTTGCACCTGACGGGGCTGCAAGTGATTTGTTCGGCTGGGACGTCGATGTCTCGGCGGATGGCGGCACGATTGTTGTCGGCGCACGCGAAGATGACGACGCGGGCAGCAGTTCCGGCTCTGTCTATGTGTTCAGCCGTGATGGCAGCTATGTCACCAAACTGACCGCATCTGATGCGTCGTCAGGTGACCGCTTCGGGATTAGTGCCTCGGTTTCAGGTGATGGTAACACAATCGTGGTCGGGGCCTATCTGGATGATGTAGGAGGTTCCAACACCGGTTCGGCCTATACCTATCGTTATGACGGCACATCCTGGCAGCAAGAGCAAAAGCTGGTAGCGTTTGATGCAGGCAGTAGTGATTACTATGGAATATCAACCGCTGTTTCGGATGATGGTGGCACCATCGTGGTCGGAGCTTATCTGAACGACGACACCGCAACGAATACCGGCTCTGCCTATGTTTACAATGCGGATGGCAGTCTGGTGACCAAACTGACAGCTTTTGATGCAGCGTTGAGCGATTGGTTTGGCGAAAGTGTTTCTGTATCCGGAGATGGCAATACCATCGTAATCGGTGCCAGACTGGACGACGACGGCGGTGCCAGCAATTCTGGTTCTGCCTACGTGTATAACCGCGATGGCAGCTTGGTCCGCAAGCTGACTGCTCCGGATGGGGTCAACAATGACTATCTTGGCTTCAGCACTGCAGTCTCTGCTGATGGCACGATCATTGTGCTTGGGGCGTTCGGGGATGATGACAAAGGAAGCAGTTCCGGTTCTGTCTATGTCTTTAATCGCGCGGGCGTTCTTTTGTCCAAGTTAACCGCAGCCGACGGTGCCGCGGGCGATCAATTCGGTTTTAGCGTTTCTGTCTCTGCCGATGGCAGCACGATTTTGACGGGTGCGCGGTTGGACGACGACAACGGCATCAATTCCGGTTCTGCCTATGTGTTCAATCTTAACCGGGATGGCAATTTCGTTGATTTTGAGGGCAACATCTATGGCCCGACCGGCATCATCGGGACGCAAGCGCTGGATAGTGATCCGGTTGCTTCTGGCCAGCTGACCATCACCGATGCCGACACTGGCGAAGCCACGCTGCAAGCGATTGCGGCAGGCACGGCGGGGGACAACGGCTATGGCAGCTTTGAGGTCAGCACCGACGGCGCGTGGCGCTATACGCTGGACAATAACAATACGGATGTGCAGGCGCTTGATGATGGTGATACGCTGACCGACACGATTACCGTGACCTCGGCAGACGGGACGGCGACACAGGTGATCAGCGTCACCATCAACGGTGCCGATGACGCGCGGACCTTGTTTGACGTCACTACGATCAGCCAAAGCACAGGTTTTGCATTTACCGGGATCGAGGCCGAGAACGACATTGGTCTTGGCGTCCAGATGCGGGTTGCCAATATCGGCGACTTTAACGGCGATGGTGTAGATGACTTTGCCGTGGGGGCTGCCAATAACGGCCCGAATGGTACGTCTGATAACGGCGCTGCCTATGTTGTCTTCGGGGCTTCGGGGGGCTTGTCTGCGGGCTTGACGCCTGGCGATCTGAATGGCGCAAACGGGTTTACCATTCCCGGTGCAAGCTTTGGCGGGGCTGTCGGCGACCTGTTGGGCAATGCGATCACCGGTGTTGGCGACATGAATGGGGACGGGTTTGATGATCTTGCCGTCAGCGCATTCTATGGCGATCCAAATGGTGTAAGCGGGCGCGAAGGGCAGGCCTATATCCTTTATGGCAAGGCGGCAACCATGTCCGCGAATGTCTATCCCGCGACCTTGTCGGCGAACGAGGTTTCCATCATCTCCGGTGGAAACTTTGACAGCGAGTTCGGCAATGACATTTCCAGCGCGGGGGACGTGAATGGTGATGGTCTGGATGATATGATCATCTCGACAGCGACCTCAAACGGCAGAGCCTATGTTGTTTTTGGCACTGGTGCGGCGCTGCCACAGCAGTTCAACGCCGATCAAATCGGCACCGCCATCGCCGGGATCGAGATTACCGGGCAGGGCAGCACGGGTGTTATCGGCAACCGTGTCAGTGGTGCGGGCGATCTGAACGGTGACGGGATTGACGATCTGGTTGTGACTGAAAGTACCAAGTCAAACATCAACGCCTTTGATGGCAGCGCCTATGTGGTGTTTGGCAAGGCGGGGCTGGGTTCTGTCAATGTTGACAGTCTTGCTGCCGCGGATGGTTTTGAATTCAACGGTCTTGATACATTCGATGGCGTGGGCATGACCGTGTCGAACGCGGGCGATGTCAATGCTGATGGTTTGGATGATCTGATCATCGGCGGCCGCAGCGGCGATGCTTTTGTGATCTTTGGCGATGATGCGGCGTCACCGGACTGGGCCCAGAACCGGAATGATCTGGACGGGTCCAACGGGTTCACCATCAAGGCCGATCCCGCAGACAGCGGTGCCCGGATGCAGGCGGTGTCCGATGCAGGCGATGTCAATAACGACGGCATCGACGATCTGCTGGTCTCGACCCGTGGCGATGCTTACGTGGTTTACGGGTCTGACACCGGTTTTGATGCAGAGCTGGAACTGGCGCTGATGACTGCGGCGGAAGGCTTCAAGATCGATGGCATGAACGGCGAGGTAGACGTTTCGGCAGCCGGGGACATCAACGATGATGGCATTGCGGATATTCTGGTGGCAGATTGGACGTCAAACAACGGCGACTCAGAAGCCTATGTGATCTATGGTGATGACTTGAACCTGATTTGATCGGACGTTCTGAATTGGAAAGGCCGGGGGATGCAAATCCTCCGGCCTTTTTTCATTGCGGCGTCACAAAGCAAATGATGCCTTGGCTTTCCGTATCCAATTCGATCGGCGCGCCTGAAACCTGCGACAGCGATCGGCGAAGGACCGCAATCCGGTCGTGCCGGGTTTTCCCTGTGCCACCGGTGACTGGGCCACCGTCGTCAGAGGCCGCGCCGGAACCGAAGCATTCTTTGAATTGGATACAACCCAGAAGGCGGCACGAAACCAACCAGATTACATCCTAGCTGAGCCGCAAAGCGGTCAAATAGGCAGGACTACCTCACTAGGCATAGCTGCGCGCGGGGCTTGCTTTAACGTGGTGAATAAGCTGTGTCGTTGACACGTGTTCCGTGCGTCTTAGGTAGACCACCTTGCAAATGTCAGAAAGCCAGCCGAATTCGCCTTCCCAATCGCTGCCCATACCAAACACATGTGCATCAAACCGTCTGATATCATCCGGCTTTTGAGGCCAGTTTTTTTTCCGCAAAAACACGATCGACGTAACGACAACAGCTTAAGATCTCAATACGTTCTTCAAAACGGATAATTGATTTCTTGCCTTTGACTGAATTGAATTCATCTGTCGCACAGCCAACATAAATTTCGTCCCCCAAAGCTTTGAGCCGTTTAAGAATACGAACATGCCCAACATGAAACAAATCAAATGTTCCGTAGGTAATAATTCGTTTCACCATTTTTCAAATGCCTGCGCATTTAGAAACTGGCGATAGTTCTTTTTCCAAATCGGCCACGGAAGCTTTGCGGATGTGTTGGGAATACGCCAATCTTGTCCGTAGTTGATTTCGAGCATCTTTTCGGGCTTGGCGGGGATCGGAGTTTGGGTTCTCACATCATATCTAATGGGGAAGGCATCGGCTGGTGTCAGATCACCAAAAGTATGCGGGTAAACAAAGAGTTTTTCGTTCTCGATCCAAGCAGGGAACAGATCGATGGGAACGCCATCTATACGCTTTGGTTTTAGAACTGGTGGGTTTTTTATTGCAAACAAGTTTTCGTTTAAAATCCCCCTAGCAAAGAGCGTGTTTTTGATCCCCAACCATTGTTCGGCTGCCTCGGCGGCCGAGGTTGCAGGAAGTAGGATCGCAATATCCAGATCGTCGTCATGGGGTAAAAGCCGCCCCTCACGGACAAGACCCAATAAGGTTCCAGACACAACGAATGCAGGTCCGAACTCTTCACTCAGGAAGTCAATAAAGTCACGTAGATTGCGCCAGAACGTTGGCTGGATATCGGCATCTCCAAATTTCAGGCTCACGCCATGGGCATTAAATTCCCTGGGCTTGATCGCTTTGTTAAGCAGCGCCAGAAAATTCGGATATTCTCGATGGGTTCTGTTGCGCCAGAAACAGCTACGAAGAGCAAGCATTTCAGCCTCGAAATGCTCTTCATAGCCGTGACGAATAACCCCCAAGACAGCACCAAGCAGTTGCCCTTCCTCTGTTTCCTTATCTTGCCTGGAAAGGGCAACAAATTCATCATTAAGAAGATCAAGATCAACCTTTTTGTGTTCTATCTGGTCATCCAATAGGTCACAGATGCGGCCGAGGCTATTATAGTCGAAAACAACAAGCAGAATTCCCTTCGTTTGGTCCTCTGACACAACGCTTAATGTCGCAGGTAATTCTTGGGCTTCAATTCTAATATCGTTAAAGCGACATGCGCGACAATTCAGACTTTGATCCCGGAAATTCCGGTCTAGCCGGCCAGTATGCTTGTCATGGAGTTTAACATCAAGATGTCGATCAGCATAGGTTACCTTTAACATCGGTACCGCGCCAAATGTCTTGTCGACAACGCAATACCCGCCCACGTTTAAGCTATAGTTTTCTGGTTCACGCTTAATGTTTAACTTCTTGCTCAATACCTCAGGGTATCAGTCTTGAGGCAGTGAATGCCTAATACCTCTATTCATTATAATCTGCCCGTATCAATGCCTGATACCTAGCAATTTTTTGCCAGTTTTTATATTTTTCCTCGACGCTAGCCAGTTCGTCTCTACCGCGCGAGAACTTTTTCCAAGCGTCTGCGTTATTTTTCAAACGCTTGCAAAAACGCTTATATAGTCGATGCCTGAAGTGCCCTTTCACTTCTCGAGCGGCTTCTTCGGCTTTGTGGCTTGTGACCTGCCCCCAAGTTTTCCAACGCCATACGCGGAATACTTAGGGTCCTATCGGCGACCCTAAGCGCCTTGGTTTTAGTCAGAATGTTCGGGATGCTGCGAGAGCGTGGGCGGATAGAAATACCTTTGTCCCTGAGTTTGTTGTCGGCCTAGAAAGGGACAGACCATGCGCCAGTGATACCTAGTTCAGGTCCATCGCCGTCAGCTCTTTCGTCCTGCATCGGCGACCACTTGTGCGACAGTGCTGCGCAATACCGCGCCACGCAGCCCTTTTTCGCACCCCGACAGCCGCAATAAAAAAGGGGCGCTGCAGATGCAGCGCCCCTGATAATGTTACCTCGCAGCGTTTACTCTGCGGGGACACCAAGACCCGGTGCAAGACCGTTTCCGGTGGCACCTTCGATGTTGTCATGGGTTGTCGGCACGCCGGCTTTTTCGCGCCGTGTGTCGTTATAGATCGCCTTGAGCAAGGCAATTGCCATAAGCGCCATCACAACTGAGAACGGCAGCGCCCCGATGACCATGGCGGTCTGGATGGCGGTCGTCCCACCTGAGATCAGAAGACCCGCCACAACAAGCGCCAATGCAACGCCCCAGAACAGGATGTGCGGGCGCGATTTGGGGCCTTCATCACCAGCCGCATTGATGGTGTTCACGATCAGCACAGCAGAGTCAGCAGACGTAACAAGGAAGGTCATCAGCAAGACAACGATGAGCAATGCCATCCCCCATGCTAGCCATTCACTAATCGGGCTAAGCATGAATTCGGTCATCGCAAAGATCTTGTCGCCATTGGCGGCATCAAAGATCACACCGTTAGCGGCACCGTTCAGTTCAAGGTCGATCGCAGTGCCGCCAGCCCAAGCGAACCAGACGAAACACATCAGCGCTGGCACAATCAATGCGCCAAGTACGAATTCGCGTATCGTCCGCCCGCGTGAAATCCGCGCAAGGAACAGCCCTACGAAAGGTGCAAAAGCGATCCACCATGCCCAGTAAAACACCGGCCACCAGCCCTGCCACTGTGCGAGTAGAAAGGATTCAGACCCTTCAACACCATCTGAACGGAACACCGTCAGGCTCAGCTCTGGCAGCGCCAGAACATAGTCCCAAAGGCCGATGAACATCGCATTGAAACCGAACCACGTAGCACCGAAAATGATGAAGAAACCAAGCAGGACAATCGACAATGCCATGTTGATGTTCGACAGCCATTTGATGCCTTTTCCGACACCGGAAAGCGCAGACAGGGTGGACAGGCCCATGATCACAGTCAGTGCGATAATGATGCCTGTGGTCGTTGCAGCGCCCTCTGCGTCGGCAAGACCGCCAATGCCGATACGGCTTAGACCCGCAACGAACTGATCAACGCCAAAGCCCAAGGTTTGCGCCACACCAAGAATGGTGGCCACCACGGCGACAACGTCGATAACATGCCCAAGTATTCCGGCAAGGCTTTGACCGAACAGGGGCGTGAGGCCGGACCGGATCGTTAGGGGCAGGCCGCGACGGTAGCTGAAGAATGCCAAAGACAGACCGCAGATCGCATAGCAGGCCCATGCGCTGAAGCCCCAATGGAGGAACGACCATTTATAGGCCATCCGCACGTTGTCGGCGGCACCGCCTGTCGTGAGGCCCATAATTGTTTCGGGGTTGCTGCCAAAGTGCGAGACCGGTTCGGCCACGGCCCATGTCAGCATGCCAACGCCGATCCCGGCACCGAACATCATCGAAAACCATGAGAAATTGCTGAATTCCGGCTTTTCATGGTCAAGGCCAAGGTTCAGGCGTCCGGCGGCTGGCCAGACGGCAAGCACAAAGCAAACGACGATAAAAAAGGCGACGACCCAAATATACCAAGCTGCAAAGTTTTGAAGAATGAATGCGTTAAAGCCATTCAGAACGGCGCCCGATTGGATCGGCCAAAAGATCGCCCAAACGACAAGAATTGAGATGATAATTTTGGCGGGCACAGCGACAGCTGTGGAAAACCCGTTGTAAAATCCGCCGTCTTTCGTGTTGATGTCCAACTCCGTAAGTGGCGGTTTTAATTTTCTTATTTTTGACACTAGTGTCTCCCGTTGTTTTCTATTTCTGCCATTTTTTAAATTTCTATTTGGCAGTATCTTTCCCCCAAAGCTCCCCAAACCCCTAAGAGTTTGCTGGTTTTCTATTGCTATTGATCAATTTGCTTACCGGTAAGCAACTCGTCAGCGGCGCTTTCAGATTCCTCATGGGCCGCGGGGGCAGTTGTTTCATCAGCGACACATGCTGACTGGAAGGGGCGCAATCACTATGCTGGGACCAAAAGCTGGCACCAACAACAGGCGGTGAACGCCATGCGGCTCCTGATTTCAAATTATACCAGCTTCGGCATAGGGAACAGCCGTAAGCGACACATGGCTTCTTTCTGCGTCACGGGGTGCGTATGCCTGAATGTGTTCGTGTCGGCAACACGCGATCTTTTGTAGCCCACCGGTCTTTGTGGTGGCGCGTGGCGCGTGCGTCTGATCGGTGATATCACATTGGCCAAGGAACTGAACGCGCTGATCAAGCTGACCGCGCGGCATCACAAGACGATAGGATGACGAATATGACGACCATTGCACTTGCCATACACGGTGGTTGCGGCGTGCTGCCATTGGACAGCATGAGCGCTGAAGAATGGGCCGAGGCCCGGCAGGATCTGGTGCGCGCGCTGACCGCCGGTTGGTCTGTCCTCAAGGGCGGCGGGTCTGCTGTGGACGCAGTCCAAGCTGCGGTGGTGGTGATGGAGGACAGCCCCCATTTCAACGCCGGTCACGGGGCCGCGTTGAATGAGGATGGCATTCACGAATTGGACGCCTCGATCATGGATGGTGCAGCGCTTGAGGCGGGTGCCATCAGCGCGGCACGTGGCATTCGCAATCCCGTGCGTGCGGCGCATGCGCTGATGAACGACGGTCGTGCCGTGTTCCTGACAGGTGCCGCAGCAGATGATTTCGCGGCCGGTGCCGGCCTTGCGGTCGTGGGGCAGGACTACTTTACGACGCAAAAGCGCATCGAGGCCCTGACCGCGATGAAGGCCCATGCCGCAGCCGGAACCGAAGCCAGTGAGAACGAAAAACACGGGACCGTCGGCGCGGTCGCGCTGGACGCGGCGGGGCATCTGGCTGCCGCCACCTCGACCGGGGGGTACACCAACAAACCCGCAGGCCGCGTCGGCGATAGCCCGGTGATCGGTGCGGGCACCTATGCGCGCGACGGGGTCTGCGCTGTGTCGGGCACCGGCAAGGGCGAATTCTTTATCCGCCATGTCGTGGGCCACGAGATCGCGGCGCGGATTTCCTATTTGGGCGAAACGGTCCAGCAGGCGGCAGAGCATGTGGTGCATGTCGATCTGGCGGGATCATCCAAGACCACAGGGATCATCGGGGCCGGGTTGGTGGCGCTGGACGGTGCCGGTCAGCTTAGTGCGCCATTCAACACCGCTGGTATGTTTCGGGGCTGGGTCACACCCGATGGTCGGGCCTTTGTTGCGACCCACCAAGACGTCCACGAAGTGCAGCCCTGACAACCCGGCCCCTCGCGCGCCCGCTGTCAGCCTCTGCCACGGTAGGGGGGGACCCCTTGGTCTGGAATCCAGACATCAGCCGGCGTGGCACCGGTTTGCCAGAAAACATCTATCGGAATGCCGCCGCGCGGATACCAGTATCCGCCGATCCGAAGCCATCTAGGCGACAGAAAATCAACGAGACGTCGTGCGATAGAAACCGTGCAATCCTCGTGAAACGCACCGTGATTGCGAAATGCGCCAAGGAACAGCTTGAGGGATTTGGATTCGACCAGATAGGCGTCGGGGACATAATCAATGACCAGATGCGCAAAGTCGGGCTGGCCCGTCATGGGGCAAAGCGAGGTGAATTCAGGCGCGGTAAAGCGCACGCAGTATGACACATCCGCCTGCGGGTTCGAGACCCGTTCAAGTTCAGCCTGCTCGGGCGAGGCGGGCAATTCCGTTTTGCCGCCCAATTGCGTGAGGTCGCTGTAAATCGTTTCCATTGTTTTCTCCTGAACCGGGTCAGACCCCGCGTTTGTTGCCCCATAACAGGACGTGAAGTTGTGGCAGCACTTTGGGGGCGAACCAGCAATCGGCCATGACTTTTTCAACCAACCAAAGCAGCTTGTCCGCCAGCACTTGCGGCTCGACGGCAACGGTCGGGTCAACCTCCAGATTGCCGGGTTGAAGATACAGCGGCAGTGCCGGATATTTTTCCGCAACCTGTCGCGCCCAGTTATAATCGCGATCATCGAAGATCACGATCTTCATGACGATGCGCCCGGCCTTATCCCCGGCACTTTGGGCCGCGACAAGGCAGGCTTCAAATGCGCTCCAATCCACAGTTTCACCACTTGAGGGCGGTTTCGGGCTTAGGACCAGCGTATCCAGATCCGCAAACCAAGGTTTTGAAATGGAGCCTTGGGTTTCACAGGCAAAGCGATAACCGTTGGCGTGACCGAGGGCGATCAACTGGGTGAAGTCCTGAATCGCGGGGTTGCCGCCCGACAGCGAAATGGTCAGCGGTTTGCCCGTCGAAAGGCGTGTGATTTCCACCCAAACGGCATCGGTCGTCATTGCCGCCCACGTGTGGCGAAAGGCGGTGTCCACCGCATGCAGGCTGTCGCACCACGCGCACCGGTAATCGCAGCCGCCTGTGCGTACAAAAACAGTGGGTTCGCCGATCAACGCGCCTTCACCCTGAATTGTGGGGCCGAATATCTCGGCGATACGCAATTGGCTCATGGTCGGTACTCCGCCCAGGTCTTGGGCGTCTCGCTGACCTTTACCGCTGTGGTTTCGGGCCATTGCGCGGCACACCAATCATAGAAATGTCGGGCCATGTTTTCACCCGTCGACGGGATGTCCATCACATCGTTCAGATGCCGATGGTCGAACGTGTCGTCGATATAGGCCTTGAGCGGTTTGAGTTCGCCGTAATCCCGCACGAACCCGTCCGCATTCAGGGTTGCCGAAGCAAGCTCCACGATGACAACATAGTTGTGCCCGTGCAGGCGCGCGCATTGGTGACCATCGGGCAGATGCGACAGTTGATGCGAGGCGGAAAAGTGGAATTCCTTGGTAATTCGATACATCAGTCTAACGCCTTTCTTGCCACGGCTTGGGACCAGAAATCCGGGTCTTCATAGCGGGTGGGGTCCACTACGCCAGCCAGATCAAAGGCTTCGCGGCGTTCAACACAGGTGCCGCAGCGCCCGCAGTGGTGTTCGCCGCCTTTGTAGCAGGACCATGTGTCAGCAAAGGGCGTGTTGTGGAGGGTCCCCGCAGTGACGATGTCAGCTTTGGTCTGATGCACAAATGGCGTATAAAGCGATACATCGGCATAGCCGTCCAACGCCATTTTCTGCATCGCCTCAAAGGATTGGGTAAAGGCCGGACGGCAATCGGGATAGATAAAGTGATCCCCGCCATGCACGGCTGTGGCAACGGCGTCGTCACCGCGTGCGGCAGCTATACCAAAGGCCACCGTCAGCATGATCGCATTCCGGTTGGGCACGACGGTGACGCGCATGCTTTCTTCGGCATAGTGACCGTCGGGGACGTCAATATCATCGGTCAAGGCCGACCCTGTCAGGGCCGCCCCGATGGCGCGCAAGTCGATGATATCATGGGGCACATCTAGGCGTTTTGCGCAAAGTGCCGCAAAGTCGAGTTCCTTGCGGTGGCGCTGACTGTAGTCAAACGAGACAAGGCGGGTCAGTTGGCGTTCGCTGGCGACCATATGTGCAAGCGAAACGGAATCTAATCCGCCGGAGCAGATGACGATAGTTTTCATTTTTATACCCTTGTTTTGTTACCCGGGTAGGCTGCGACCGGGAGGTGCATCGTTAAACCGAAGCGGTCTTCTTGCCAAGGGGAGGATCGGCAGAAAAACGCTGGGCGCGCGGGTGGTAGGTTTCAGACACACAAGAGCCTGTCGAAGGGAACTGGCAGGCGGCAACGCCGTGCCGGTGCGGGCGGCCCCTCAGGTTTCATGAAACTGTCGTCAAACTGTCGATGAAATGAAGCCCTTTGTAGAGATGATCCTGCCTGTAGCAAACATTCAGGAGGCCGTTATTGTGCCACGTATTTCATTCACCCGCCGTCAGGCTCTTTTGGGCTCTGCGGCGCTTGGCGCGTCCTTGGCGATCCCATCCCTTTCACGCGCGCAATCGCGCCCCCTAATTACCCACGGCGTTATGTCCGGCGATGTCGCCCATGACGGTGCCGTCATCTGGGGCCGCGCCGACCGCGAGGCAAAGATGCTGGTAGAGTGGGCAACGACCGAGAGCATGTCGAACGCGCAGGCTGTCCCCGCTTTGGCCGTCGGCACGCCGACGGATTTCACGGGCAAGATGGCGCTGACCGGCCTGCCCAGTGATCAGGATATTTTCTATCGGGTGACGATGACCGACTTGGCCGATGGCACCATGTCCGAACCGACATTGGGGCAGTTTCGCACCGCCCCGATGGGCAGTCGCGACGTCAGCTTTGTCTGGTCGGGTGACACTGCCGGGCAGGGCTGGGGCATTGATGAGGATCGCGGCGGGATGACCACCTATGCCACGATGCTGGGCCACACGCCTGATTTCTTTCTGCATTCCGGGGATACCGTCTATGCTGACGGCCCGCTGAAGGAAGAGGTTGAGCTGGCCGACGGGACACTCTGGAAGAACGTCGTCACGCCCGCCAAAAGCAAGGTTGCCGAAACACTCGACGAATTCCGGGGCCAGCACCTGTACAACTACATGGACCGCAATGTTCAGGCGTTCAACGCAGCGGTGCCGATCATCGCGCAATGGGACGACCATGAGGTGACGAACAACTGGTACCCCAACGAGGTGCTTGCCAGCGACGACCGCTATACCGTCAAGTCGATGCAGACGCTGTCATCGCGCGCGGCCCATGCGTTTCATGAGATGATGCCAACGCGGCAAAATCCGGCTGAACCGATGCGGGTGTACCGCAAGGTTTCCTATGGTCCGCTGCTGGATATCTTTGTGATCGACATGCGCACCTACCGTGGCGACAACACTGCCAATACCGAAGCTGGTGCCACGCCGTTTCTGGGGGCTGAGCAAATGGCATGGCTCAAGCGCGAAATGGTGAACTCCACCGCGACGTGGAAGGTGATCGCGTCCGATATGCCCATCGGGATGATGGTGCGCGACGGCGATACCAACATGGAAAACGGCGCGAATGGTGACGGTCCGGTTCGCGGGCGCGAGCACGATATCGCGGCTGTGCTTTCCTTTATCAAGACTGCCCAGATTGCGAACACGGTTTGGCTGACGGCGGACGTGCATTACACCGCAGCCCATCATTATTCACCAGATCGCGCCGTCTTTCAGGAGTTCGAGCCGTTCTGGGAATTCGTGTCCGGCCCGCTGCATGCAGGTACTTTCGGCCCGTCAGATTATGACAATACGTTCGGCCCCGAAGTACGCTTTGCCAAGCATCCAGAAGAAGGTCAGGCAAACCTGCCCCCCAGCGACGGGATGCAGTTTTTCGGCAAGGTCGACATCGCAGCCGACACCGGCATGATGACCGTCCGTTTGATGGACAGCGCAGATGTTGAACTGTGGTCGGTGGAGCTAGAGCCAAAAACCGTCTGAACGATCATGCAACGGGGCGGCTGTCACGGGCCGCCCCGTTGTTTTCGCAGGTGTCTATCCGTTTGGCTGCTTTGCTATGAAGCACTTGCAGCATGCCATCGCTCGGTGATCTCGATGCAGTCAGGCTCCTGCATTCAGAATGTTGATGGACCTAGGCATTTGAACCCGCCGTCGCGAACGGCAGCTATGCACCCAACCCTTATTTTAGACAACGCCGCCCCAACTAGCGGCGCAGCATGCACAACAGGCTTGATTGACATTTAAAACAGCTACAGCATGCGATGCGTCGGCATTGCATTTGGGAATGTCATTTTTTTATATAATTTATTGGAGGGTTAGGCATGGCTAAGTCAGTCAGTTTTGCTTTGGTACTCAGAAAAAATCTTGGAGAAAGTAACAAGCAAAGCATTCTTAAACTGCCGCAGATCGAGGTGGAAGTTGAGGTCAAATCGGGGATGGACCCCTATACCTTGCAAGAAATGCGCGATGCGATCAGCCCTTCGTTCATGGATCGCCGGAAAAATTTGAACAGCCTGATCGAAGCATCCGAAAAAGAGCTGTTCAAAGAGAAGAATGAAAAGAAGCGCAAGGCGCTCACCAAAGTCAGTCTCAAGAAGATCGACGCGGAACTGTCTGCATTTGAAAAAAACCTGACCAAACGCGTCAATGATTTCTGCATCGCCGAAGACAAAAAACGCGACGATTTTGACAAGGCAAATGTTAAATTTGCGGTCTCATGTGCTTGGTCTTTGGGCAATGTTCTGAATGATGCAATTGGCGGGATCACCGCGCTGTTTGCGACGGCAGTGGTCCCAACGGCTTCGCTTTCGGCGGCGAAATCCATTGCGGACCTTGCCTTGGATATCAAAGGTCTGGTCGATAACCTGCGCGACGCCTACAAATCGGGGGCCGATGTTCAGTCGGACATTCTGGCAGACCTGAAAAGAATCAAAGCAGTCAAAGCGCCGAAACCAGTTGGTAAGTCCTTGGTGCAGAATTTGTCCAAGAATATCGGTCTATATGAAACTAAAATGACCGCAGCCGAGATGCAGGCCAAGGCTTTGGCCCGCAAGGTCGATGCACTTTTAAAGTTCGCCAACAAGCGCAAGGACTTGAGCGCCGAGGCTGAAAAGCGCATTGCCAAAGTAGTGAGCGCCACGATTGCCGAGGTGCAGCGCATCGCGAAAGACCTGAAAAAGGGGCAGCGTTCGCTGCAGTCGTTCAAAGCCAGACACGCGAACGCGGAAAAAACTGCGGCAACGGATGCCGCGTCGTTCATCGGTTGGGCAGTGGGGGCCTATGACATGGCAAACAAAATTTTCGGCTGGTATGCGGATTTCGGCCAAGTGGACAAGGCCATCGATATGCTCGTGACCTTTACCACGTCCGACGATTTCTTTGAGCCGGTCCAAATCGACTTTTAGGGTCTCGTTCGTATCTTAGATTTGCCAGATTTTGGGGTGCACCCGCGTGCACGCCCCCCGAAAGGCGTGTTCGACGGCCTTTGGCATGTCGCACGCTGACTATCATTGATGCCTTGCCACGCCAACACGGACAGCGCGCATGGTACCTGTGGTTATGCGCCCTCAGCAGGGTTCACCGTTTGAAAGACCTTGCTCCCTGAATGCTCCAGATCCTGCATGCGTTTGATCAGCCGTTCCCGAACCTCGCAGGACAGTCCCCATGAGGTGTTGGGGTTTGCGCATGTCAGGCAGAACGTGACGATCTGGCCAAAGACATCCTGCCCTGTGACCCTGACCTCGTGTTCGTCGCGGGCCGCCAGATCGTCTTGGTCGACCTCGTCTAGAACCTCGAAGAATATGTCCCGCAATTCACTGATCTCGGCCCCGTGCGAGACATGTATTTCGATCAAACGCTTCATCTTGGGGTCTCGTATCGTCCAGTTCTCGAATGTCTCTGACACAAATTCCGTCACAGGAACGATCAACCGCACGCCGGTCCAGACCCGCAACAGGACATAGGTAAAGTTGATCCGCTCGACCGAGCAGATGTGCCCCTTGTAGACGACCTTGTCGCCAATCCGGGCCGATTGGTTCAGCGCGATCTGTATGGAGGACATGATGTTGGACAGGACTTCGCGTGCGGCAAAGCCAAGGATCAGCATCACGGCACCGGCAGAGGCCAACAGGGAAAAACCGAACGTGCGGAACACGTCTGCCTCGGCCAGGACGATGCCAAAGCCAAGCAAGATGATCACGACGATCAGCAAGCGCCGGACAAGCGATACCTTTGTGGCGGTCTCCCGGCGGTGGTCGTCGTCGATCTGGTCCAGATCATCATTATCAAACTCGATAATCTGGTCTATGATCCTGTCCACCACATTCACCACGAAAACCAGCGCTGCAATGACATAACCCAACGCGATCATTGGCGGAATGAGGGTCGAAACCGGGCCGGAAAAGACGAAGATGCCGCTGATTATGGAGATGACCGATGTCATCACAAACATCACCACCGGTAGGCGGGACGCCGCGATAATACGTTCGGCAAATTCGCCATTCACCGACGCAGCAGCCCGCGACAAACCCTTGCGGGTCACAATGCCCGCGATGATCGCCAGCAGGAACATCACCGGTAGGCCGATGATCTCCCACCACATGAGGTTCCAAAAACCATCCATGCGCGCCCAATCCGGCAGTTTACGCTCCATTTCTGACGGCCCGAAAGTGTTATAGAGCTTGGGTATGTTCGCCACCGACCGTTTTGAAAATACCCAGACCGGTGCGGCTTCGTCCACCTGAACCCGGTCAAGATAGATAGGGTAGGGCCGGTTATCGACTTCAAGCACCCACAGCAGAATGGAGCGTCGGGTCTGTCCGGCGACAGCGCTTTTCGTTGTTGCCGTAGCATCCAGCGCATCCGGCCGATCCAAAAGATCGCCCCAGCTGATAACAACCTTTCTGTCCACGATGGTATAAAGCTGTTCAGCAAGGGTTGGTCCGCGCGCTGGTTGCTCTGTGCTTGGGATCGTGGACAAATTCAGCAGATGCGCCGCCGCTGAAAAATCGCCTTGCTCGGCCAGATCAAGCAGCGCTTCTATGGTTGCATGTGGTGAGCTGCGATCGAGGTCAGCGGGAGGTTCGCCCAGCCCATTATTCAGCGTGTCTGACTGGTAGACTTTTTCTTCCGCGACGGCGGCACCCGCGAAAGCGATCAAAACGCACAACAGGACTGAACGAAGTGTTTTGATCGAAGACAGCATTGAGCATCCTAATGGTCGGGCTAGAGGTACGAATTGTACAACGCGGCAAGCGCGCTTGTGGTTCCCACAGACAGCTTGTCTGCGGTTACTTGGGAGCCGCATCTTGCATTCCCACAACGGTTTGGGCCTTACCAACTTTGCGCCCAAAACGTCATTGGCACATATCTGACTTACACGGATTCGGGACGATGCTTGTCGCTAGGCCGCAGAGAGGTAGCGGAAGCAGAAAAACCGGTGGACGAACGGTTCGGTCCGGGCCCGCGCTAATGGCGGAACCATTACGGCACCCAGTCGTTCATCTATAACCGAACGGTTAGCCGCTGCGCTTTCGCGCGATGCCCTTTGAATAGAAAGTACGCCCCATGACAACCCGCAGCACGACCCTGACGATAAACGGTGAAACGCATGTCGTTGATGTTGATCATCGCACGACCCTGCTGGATCTGCTGCGACATCATCTGGATCTGACAGGTACGAAAAAGGGCTGCGATCACGGGCAATGCGGTGCCTGCACGATTATTGTCAATGACCGGCGGATCAATGCGTGCCTGACCTTGGCCTGCATGCATGACGGCGACGATATTACCACAATCGAAGGGTTGGGCACGCCAGATGACATGTCGGCTTTGCAGCGGGCATTCATCAAGCATGACGGGTTTCAGTGCGGCTATTGCACTGCCGGTCAAATCTGTTCGGCGACGGCCATGCTGCAAGAGGCGAAAGCGGGCTGGCCTTCGAATGTGTCCGCGTCCCTTGAGGGGGCCGGAGCCCTGTCAGATGAAGAAATCTCGGAGCGGATGAGCGGCAATCTGTGCCGGTGTTCGGCCTATACCGGCATCGTCAACGCAATCCGCGAAGGGGCGGCGGAGGGCGGCCAATGAAGCAGTTTGAGTATAACCGCGCGACGTCAGTCGCTGATGCGACCAAGGCGGCCTCGGGTCATGGTGCCGCGATCATTGCCGGCGGGACCAACCTGATTGACCTGATGAAGCTTGAGGTGAGCACACCCGATATACTGGTCGACATCAACAGACTAGATCTGGGTCAGGTTTCCCGGACAGATGACGGCGGGCTGCGGATCGGCGCGCTGGTCACCAACAGCGATCTTGCTGCGCATGAAACTGTTCGCAGGGATTACGAAGTATTGTCCCGCGCGCTGCTTGCCGGTGCCTCTGGCCAGTTGCGCAACAAGGCGACGACGGGCGGTAACCTGCTGCAACGGACGCGCTGCGGCTATTTTTATGACACAGCGATGCCCTGCAACAAACGCGCACCGGGAAGCGGGTGTCAGGCGCTGGACGGGTTTAATCGTATTTTGGCTATTCTGGGTACCAGTGACCATTGTATCGCCACGCATCCTTCTGACATGGCGGTCGCCATGATGGCACTTGATGCGGTGGTCGAGATTGAAGACAGCCATGGAGATACGCGGCAGATTGCGCTGGATGATTTCTATCGCCTGCCGGGCAGTACACCGGATGTGGAAACAGTATTGCAGCCAGGCGATCTGATCACTGCCGTGCTTTTGCCCCGACCAACGACGGGTCGGCATATTTACCGCAAGGTCCGTGACCGGTCGTCCTATGCGTTCGCGCTGGTGTCGGTTGCGGCCGTTGCGCAGATGGACGCTGGCAAGATCGCGCAGATTTCACTGGCTTTCGGGGGGCTTGCGCCCAAGCCTTGGCGCAACCGGGCGGTCGAGGCCGCGCTGACCGGTCAGGCCCCGTCGGATACTCTTTTTGACGAGGCGGCAGATATCTTGTTGGCGGATGCCAAAGGGTACGGCGCAAATGACTTCAAAATCCCGCTTTCACGCCGCACGCTCAAGGCTGTGTTGCGTTCCGTAACGGAGACTGACCAATGACCGTGCATCACAAAATGGATGACCAACAGCCCGATGTTCTGGCCGGTATGGCGCAGGGCGTGATCGGCAAAGGCGAAGTGCGGGTGGATGGCCCTCTCAAGGTGACGGGGCAGGCGGCCTATGCCGCTGAAATCGGTGACGGCACCGAAGCGGTCGGTGTGTTTGTGCGCGCCACAATCGCCAAGGGGCGCGTCGCCACGATTGACGAAGCAGCTCTGCGCGCCATGCCGGGGGTTCTAACCCTTGTTGCGGATGAACGCCTGCTGCGAAACCCGGCCCAGGGCACCGCGAACAAAGCACCCATTCAGGGCGCGCGGGATGTTGCGTATTTCGGCCAGCCCATCGCGCTTGTTGTGGCTGAAACCTTTGAGCAGGCCCGCCATGCAGCGCAAAATATTGCCATTACCTATGTTGTTGAACAGGCTGTCACCGATCCGCTTGATGGGGCGGCGCAGATAGACACGCCAGAGGCCAAGCAGACGGAACAAGGCGATGTGGACGCCGCCATGGCTGCCGCGCATGTCAGTATCGACGCCAATTATACCACCCCGTCCCAGACCAGTGCCGCGATGGAGCCGCATGCCTCTGTTGCCAGCTGGGAAGGCGACAAGCTGACGCTGCACGGGTCCTATCAGATGCTGAAATATAACCGGAATGAACTGGCCGATGCCTTGGGCATTGATCCGTCCAATGTCCGGCTTTTGGCCCCCTATGTCGGCGGCGGCTTTGGTTCGAAACTTGGCCTGTCCTCCGAAGCCGTGGGGGCCGCAATCGCGGCCAAGGCGTTGGGCCGTCCGGTGCGCGTTGTGATGACGCGCCCGCAGGTGTTCGAGACCACGATGCGGCGCAGTTCGACCCAGCAGCGGTTGCGGCTGGCGGCAGATGCAAAGGGGCATCTGACCGCGATCGGCCACGATGCAACGGTATCGAACCTGCCCGGTGAAACGTTCAGCGAACCCGTCGCATTGGCCACGCACTTTCTGTACGCGGGTAAAAACCGCGCCTATGCGCACCGCATCGCGCGGGTGCACCGCACATGTGCGGGATCCATGCGCGCACCGGGCGAGGCCGTGGGCATGCTGGCGCTTGAAAATGCGATGGATGAACTGGCGCATAAGGCAGGGATTGATCCGGTCGCACTGCGCCTGCGCAACATCCCCGAAACGCATCCCGAAACCGGCAAGGAATTTTCGTCCCGCCGCTTTGCAGAATGTCTAAGCCAAGGAGCCGAGCATTTCGGCTGGTCCAAACGTTCGGCAACCCCCGGGCAGGTCAAAGACGGCGAATGGCTGATCGGCATGGGCGTGGCCTCTGCTGCGCGCGGCAACATCCTGTCCGAGGCCAAAGCCCGCGTCATACTGCATGCCGATGCGACCGCTACGGTTGAAACAGATATGACTGACATCGGCACGGGCACCTATACGATTTTGGCGCAGATCGCGGCCGAAATGTTGGGTCTGCCGCTGGACAGCGTCACGGTACGGCTGGGCGATACCGACCTGCCACCGGCTGCGGGGTCCGGTGGATCTTGGGGGGCGGGTTCCGTCGGGTCCGCCGTGTTTCTGGCCTGCCAAAGCCTGCGCAAGGACATCGCTGGTATGTTAAATGCAGACCCTGCCGATATCACCCTAAAGGATGGCATCATCACGACCGGCAACATCCAGCGCAGCCTTTCGGATACGCTGTCTAATGATCTGACCGCCATAGGACATATTGAACCTGGCGAGGCGAGTAACACAGTGGAACACGCCGGCTTTGGTGCGCATTTTGCCGAAGTCGCGGTGAACAGTGTCACAGGCGAAACGCGTGTGCGGCGGATGCTTGGCGTGTTTTCGGCGGGCCGTATCCTGAACGAACAGACAGCCCGTTCACAGTGCTATGGCGGGATGATTTTCGGCATCGGTGCCGCGCTGACCGAAGAGCTGGTGCATGATCATCGCGATGGTCACATCGTCAACCATACCCTTGCCGAATATCACGTTCCGGTAAATCTGGATGTGCCCCAGCTGGATGTCATCTTTCTGGAAGAACGCGACGCATGGGCGAACCCGATCCAATCCAAAGGCGTGGGCGAACTGGGTATTTCCGGTGCGGGCGCGGCGATCACCAACGCCATTTTCAACGCAACCGGCGTGCGTGTGCGCGATTACCCCGCGACCCTTGACAAAATACTGCCGCAACTGCCGGAGGGGTGAAAACCGTTTTCCCCTCCATTCCACACCGCAAAGTACTGTTGAACCTTATCAGGCAGCCCGACGCTGCGAACGAGTAATGTAAAGAGTTTTGAAAATGCGTACACTTATATCCGGTCTTGCGTTTGTGCTGGCCGCGCCTGCAGTCGCCCTTACCGCTGATGACATCCGCACTTCGCAATATAACGACGGCACCTTGCCCGAAGGACAGTCCGCCATCGCCGTCAAGCTTCAGGTGCTGCTGGATCGGGCCGGAATTTCGCCGGGCGTGATCGACGGCTATTCCGGCGGAATGAGCGAAAGCGCCCTGCGCGGATTCGAGAGCCGTGAAGGTTTTGAAATTGATGGCCTGCTTGATCCCGCAGTCTGGTCCGCACTTGGGGGCGGCGACGGCGGGGATGTTTTGCAGTCATACACCGTGACCCAGGGCGATTTGGACAATCTGTCCCCAAGCATTCCCGAGAATGTCGCAAAGAAAGCTGAAATGGACATGCTCGGTTTTACCCGCGTCTCGGAGGCATTGGCCGAACGGTTTCACATGGATGAAGATTTCCTGATCCTGCTGAATCCCGATGCAAAATTCGAATTGGGGGATATCATAACGGTCGCTGACGCCGGACCAAGTCTTGAGGGAGAGGCCGCCCGGATCGAGATCAGGAAAACAGATCGCCGTGCCGTTGTTTTCGACGCCTCGGGCAAGATGTTGGCAAATTACCCCGTGTCCATCGGGTCGGTTGAGACCCCGTCACCCGAGGGCAGTCTTGAGGTGAACGCGGTCGCGATTGACCCGACCTATAGCTACAGACCGTCCGTCAATTTCGAAGCCGATGGCGTCAAAGAGGCGCTGATATTGCCGCCGGGACCAAACGGGCCTGTCGGGTCGGTCTGGATTGATCTGACCAAGCCCACCTATGGTTTGCACGGCACGGATGCACCGGAAAAGCTGTTTAGCGCCTCAAGCCACGGATGCGTGCGGTTCACGAATTGGGATGTCGAGGAACTGGCCAATATGGTCAGTAAGGGTGTTGTCGTGGACTTTGTTGAATGACGCGGGCCATGTTTCTGGCGTTGGTTGTGGCCTGTCCGGTTTTCGCGCAGGACCTTGCGCCGGAAACCTCGCCCAAGCCTCAGCCGAAACAAAGCAGTCCCATACCTCCGCAGGTCGCACCCGCAGCGACGCCACCCGCAGAGGACGCCGAACGAGAGAATGCTGCGGAAACCGATGATAGTGTTGCGCTGGTCGGCGTACGAGATTTGCTGCGCGAAACGGATGCCGACTATGCGGCCTGCCTTGCGCAGCTGGACGCAATGAGCGTGACCTATACCGAGGCCGAGCCGCTGATCCCCGAAGACGACGCTGATTGCGGTATCCTGCGCCCGTTGATGGTCTCTGAGATCAGCGCCGGCGTGGTGATCTCTCCCTCCGCGATGCTGCGCTGTGAAACCGCCACGGCACTTGCACTGTGGACCAAGGATTTTGTCCTGCCCGCAAGCGAGCGGCTGTCTGACCGGGGGGCGCTGACCGCCATCGAAAACGGATCGGGCTATGTCTGTCGCCGCCGCAACAACCTGCCGACTGGCAAACTGTCAGAACACGCTTTTGGCAATGCGTTCGATGTGATGGCATTCAGCTTTGAAGACGGATCCCGCTTGGCGATTGAGCCCCGCGAAACCGAAGGGTCCATGGCCGAAGCATTTCAGGACGCCGTGCGCGGGGCGGCCTGTATGGATTTTTCAACAGTCTTGGGGCCGGGGTCCAATGCGGCCCATGCCGACCACCTTCATCTGGATATCATCGCGCGGACCAGCGGTTACCGTCTGTGCGAGCAAAGCGGGGCCGATCCGGATTAGGACCTGACCAGCTGTCAATCTTGTCTGGTATAGTAGCCCAGCGGCGGCCAAATGCGCGGTCGTGTGTCAGATTTCCATCTCAAGCAGGACCGATGCCAGACATTTCCCATGCGCATCAAGGGCCAGCGACCGTGTGACCCCGCCGGTAAGCGCCCCTTTGAGAACAAAGTTCATGGCCTGAAGCTGCGGCAGCAAATACCGCGTGACGTCGCCGGCGATGGTCGGCCCAAAATGCGCGGCGACCTTTTCTACGGTCACGTCCCGCATGATGCGATCCCAGTTTGCGGCGTCGAAGGCGATGATCGAGATGTTGGAGGTATCCCCCTTGTCTCCCGTGCGGCCATGGGCGATCTCATGCAACTGCATCTTGGGTCTCCAGCATTTCAAAACTTGTGCGCACGTTTTTGGCAGGCATCAATGTCGATGCAATCGCGATGATTTCTCCGACATTGCGGGTCACGCCGCCGCCGCCTGCGGGGCCGCACAGATACAGGCCTTCCACCTCGTCGACTACAAGGTGGGCGATTTCCGGCGTTTTGCACCGCGCGACAAAGCGCAGCCTGACTTCGTGCGGTGGTGCGGCCTGTCGACTGGCCACGGGGCGGGGGACTGAATCGTATCCGATCAGATCGGCGCGGCTTTCGATCAGGTCGATGCCTGCATCTTCAAGCCGTTGCTGTACCAGCTCGGCGGCAAGTCTGGCTCGGGCGACACAATTTGCACCGGCATAGCTGATCTGGCCGTCGGCCTTCCAACCGTCGCGGTAGCCGACAGAGATTTTCAAACGGCCGGTCGCCGCACGCCCGTCCGCCCCTGAAACCGCGACACGGTCGGGACCAATTTGTTCGATCATGACCTTTGAGAAATCAGCAACCACATCCGGCTGGAGATAGCTTTCCGGATCATGAATTTCATAAAGCAGCTGTTCCGTGCAAGTTGCGCGCGTCACGCAGCCACCGGTGCCCGCGACCTTGGTGATGACCGCATTGCCGTCTTCATCGACCTCTGCCAGGGGGAAACCGACACGGGCAAGGTTTGGCACATCCTTGACGCCGGGATCGGCAAAGTACCCGCCGGTAACCTGTGCGGAACATTCCAGAAGATGCCCGACAAGGGTGCCACGGCCCAGCCGGGTCCAGTCGTCCATGGACCAGCCGAAATGATGCATAAGCGGGGCAAGAAACAGCGCGGGGTCGGACGCGCGCCCACAGATCACCACATCGGCACCCGCATCAAGCGCCGCAACGATCGGCGCGATACCGATATAGGCGTTGGCTGAAATCAGGCGTTTTCCCATCGCCGCCGCCGTGGACCCGGTTTCATCAAGCTGACACGGCCCGATGACATCCAGAACGTCATCCCCCGTCACGGCAGCGATCTTGAGGTCGTGCAGGCCAAGGTCATGGGCGACCTTTCGGACCAGCCGCGCCGCAGCCTGCGGGTTTGCGGCTCCCATGTTTGACACGATCCGCGTGCCATTTCGTGCCGTGATGGGAAGGACAGCGCGCATCCGGCGTTCCAGCATCGGGTCAAAGCCCGAAGCCGGGTCTTTCAGCCGTGCGTGTTGGGCGAGGGCGATGGTCCGTTCGGCCAGACATTCGAACACGAGGAAATCAAGGTTCCCTTTTTCTGCCAGTTCGACCGCAGGTGCGATGCGATCGCCTGAAAAACCCGCACCGGCCCCTATTCTCAGCACGCTCATGTCGCGACCCCTCTCTTCTCAGACCCGATCATGAAGATCCCCGCCAGTGCCGCCAAGGCGATGAAGGGCGTCACAGGATGGGGCCAGATTGCAATGGCGATAACCGCGAGCAGTATGGAAATATCCAGCCCGCGCGACGCGGTCAGCCGCGTTCCGGCCAGCAGCGCAGGGATTGCGATGACAAGGACAAGACCGGCGGTGATCGCCTCGACGGCGTCAAACCAGCTGCCCTGCAATGTCATGCCGGGATACAGAAGGAACAGGAATGGCACCACATAGGTCACGGCCCCCAGACGCACGGCCTCTCCGGCGGCGGGCAGCCAGTTGGTCCCTGCAATCCCCGCCCCGACAAAGACGGCGACACAGACCGGTGGTGTGATGACCGAAATGGTGGCGAAGTAGAAAACGAACAGATGTGCCGCCAGCGGATCGACCCCGACCGCTGTCATGGCGGGCGCAAGCACTGCCGCAACAAGCACATAGGCGGCGGTCGTCGGCAGGCCCATGCCCATGATCAGGCAGACGCCTGCGACGATCACGGCGACCAAGGGCACGGAATCTCCGGCCATGGTGACGATCAGCGACGACAGCGTGACGCCAATACCGGTCAGGTTGATCATCGACACCAGTACCTGCGCGCCCGCCAGCAGCACGCCGATGATGACCATCCCCTTGCCCGCATCCTCAAGACCTTCGACGATCATATGCGTCATCTCTTTGATCGACAGGCGGCCCGCCTGCGTGGCGACAAAGGCGATCAGCAAACCGACCACACCGTAGAATGCCGAGGTTGAAATGGACCGGCCCAGATAGATGCCGATGCCCAGACCGCCCAATGCGGCAAGGATCGGCAGCACCCGGCGCGGTGCCGTGATGACCGCCCAGTCGGGCAGGTCCTCGTCGGGGACCACAGCCAGATTGCGGCGCAGGGCGACAAAATGCACGGTCATAAAGACCGACAGATAAAACAGGACAGCGGGAATGATCGCGCCCAGAATGATGGTGACATAGGGGATGCCAAGAATTTCAGCCATCACAAAGGCCGCGGCCCCCATGATCGGTGGCGCGATCTGGCCCCCGGTTGATGCGACGGCCTCGACCGCGGCGGCGAAGGCGCGCGGATATCCCAGCCGGATCATCATGGGGATAGTAAAGTTCCCCGTCGTTGCCACATTGGCCACAGCGGAGCCCGAGATCATCCCGAAAAGGCCACTGGCGATTGTCGCGATCTTGGCGGCCCCGCCGGGCTGACGTCCGCCCAACCGCATTGCAAGATCCATGAACGCTTGGCCGCCGCCGGTATGCAAAAGCAGCGCACCGAACAGCACAAATGAAGCAATAACGGTGGCGGCGACCCCCGTCAGCATCCCCCAGATGCCAAGATCGCCCAGAAAGATCGTTTCCGTGACAAAGGCGCTGTCAAAGCCACGGTGGTGCAGCGGGCCGGGCAACAGGTTGCCGAACAAGGCATAGCCAAGCCCGATCAACACCAGCACGGGAAAGATCAGCCCGACAGTCCGTCGGCCCAGTTCAAGCACCGCAAGGACAAGCCCGGCGGTCAGGGCCTTGTCCAGCGTCGTGGCCCAAGGCAATGTTGTCATGATCTTATCGTAGTTCCAGACCACATATCCGCAGGCGAATATTGCGATCGCGCTGAGGGCCAGATCGATCAAGACCCCGACCGGGCGCCAGGATTTCCCGGCACCCAGAGGATAAAGCGCAAAGCCAAGGGTTGCGACCAGCGCCAGAAAGATTGCTCTCTGGATCAGACCCTCGAAGGGGCCTGTCGCGGCTGTATAAAAGACGAAGGCCCCGACAAGGATCGCAAGCCCTTTTTGCATACGCTTCAGTGTCATTTGCTTAGTTGCTTTCAGACATCAGCTTGGCCGGCAGGTCGATGCCTTGTTCTTTGAACCACCGCGCAGCACCGGGGTGTAGTGGAATCGTGCCGAACTGGACGGTCATGTCGGCGATGTTCGCGCCCTTCAGGCTGGCCATCGCATTGGCTTGGGCCGTTTTGTCCGCCATGATCGCGCTGACGATCTTGTACGCGGTATCGTCATCCATCGTGGCGGGCGCAGCGACAGCGACGCCAAAGCTCCAGGTGGTGTAGGCCGCAAGCCCGTCTGCCGCGCCTTCGGGAATGTCGACAACAGAGATGTCGGGCATATCAGCGCGCAATTTATCAGCCTGTGCGCTGCTCAGACCCAGAACCGAAATATCGGTCGCTGTGGCAATGTCCATGGTTGATCCGTCCAGCTTGTTGCCGGAACCGGATTTGACATAGCCCGCGACGCGGTTGTCCTTGATCGAATTGACGATGTCGGTTGTGGATCCGCGCACATAGTCAGCGGTAAGGCCAAGGGTGTCGAACACGGCTTCGGTGGTGGATTCGGTCGCTGACCCTTTGATGCCGGGGTTGAACTTGACGCCCGCCAGACCTTCAAGGCTTTCGACGCCTGCATCCTTGCGTACCACGACGTTTTGCGGCGCACCGGTATAAACCCAGAGCAAGCGCAGATCTTGCGCATTGCCTTCGAATGCATTGGTTCCAGCATTGGCGTGCTGGGCGACGTTTGTGGTAACAAGACCCAGATCAATCTGTTCGCGCTGCATCCGGCGGATGTTGTCCATCGTGGCACCGGTTTCAACGACAGTGGCGTTTACGCCTTCTGCATTTTCGTTGATCAGCTGGCCGACCGCTACGAAATATCCGTAGTGGCTGGATGACGCGGATGTTGATCCGATCAGCAAATCCTGAGCGTGAGCAGTCACCGCAGTGCCCGCAAGAATGGTTGCGCTGATAAGCGCACGCATGGTGTGTTTCATGATATCCTCCCAATGATATGGCCTGATCAAGGTACATCTGTGTGGACCCCGATCAGGTCGCAAATATCAGTATGGCGAAAGGCATCTATTGCAAGAAGTGAAGTATTCGACATAATTGATGCATGAAACGCAGTAACCCAACGCTTCTTGATTTTCAGGCCGTTCTGACCCTGTCGCAGGAACGGTCATTTCGCGCAGCGGCGGATTTGCTCGGGCTGTCGCCTTCGGCACTATCGCGGCAGATCACCGCGCTTGAGGGGCGGCTGGGCAGCCGGTTGTTTGACCGGGATACCCGCAGCGTAGAGATCACGGTTGCAGGCAGTGCCTTTGCGTTGATCGCCGAACGGATCGTCAATGCGGCCAATGACGGCATGGCTGAATTTGGCACTTATCAGTCTGCGCAACGGGGGCGGCTGACCATCGCAGGCCTGCCATCAATCACGGCAAGCTTGCTGCCGCAGATCCTACGTAACTTTACCGCCGATCATCCTGAAATTGACCTCAAGATCATAGACGCGCTGTCGGGCAGCGTTCTCGATGCCGTGGATTCAGGTCAGGCCGACATCGGATTTACAGCCGGCACTGTGACGGCGCGTTCAAGACTAGCGTTTGAGCCGCTGATGGAGGACGAATTCGTGGCCCTCGGGATGCCTGACGGCCCCTTGGCCGAAGATCGCGCCTATGAGTGGGCCGAACTGGTCGCCATGCCGTTTATCGTGATGGAATCAGGGACCAGCGTGCGCGAAATTATTGACGGTACCTGCCAGCGGTTCGGCCACAGCCTTAGCCCGCGTTTCGAGGTTGCCCATCTTGCGACAGCCGGTGCCCTGGTTTCCGCAGGGTTGGGGATCACGGTTTTGCCAAGGTTGACGCTGGCCACCTTGCGGTCCGAAACATTTGCAATTCGCGATATATCCGATTTTGGCACGCGCAGGCGCATCGGGCTTGTCAGGCGGTCAGGGCGCAGCCTATCGCCCACAGCAGCAGCTTTTCTGCGCTATGTCCGGGTATCTTCGGCGTAAGAAGGTGACTTTGGGCGGGGTGTTGCAAGTCCAAGCGGGTGAGGGGATTTCATCCTGTAGGTCCCACAGCAAACAGGCCCGAAGGAGAGTTTCCTTCGGGCCTGAGATTTTCAACGTGAAGCGCTGTTAGCGGATAACGCGCACAATTGTGTTGGTTTCCGCATCAACGATCACCGGCTGACCGTTCAGGTTCAGATAGCGATATTCTTTCTGCGGCAGTTCATAGGTCTGAACCGTTGTCGGTACACCGGCACCAACGACCACTTCACCGTCCACATAGACAGTTTCGACGGGGTTGGTTGTGACATATGTGATCGTCTTTTCTTCTGGTTCAGCAACGGCCGACCCTGCTGCACCGCCCAAGATACCACCGGCGATGATACCACCGATCGGACCACCAACGGCGACACCTGTCAGCACGCCCAAGGTCGCACCAACAGCGGCACCCTGTGTCTGGTTTTTCATTGTGCCATCAACATCCTCATAGGTCACCGAATTGACTTCGACACTGGCGGGGCGTGTGGTCAGCGCCATCGCTTGTTCGTCCACGTTAACGGCCAGATAATCAGAGCTGGACCAGCCTGCGACCTCGCCGAATTTTACCTGACACCAAGACGAGGTATCCAGACAGCCTTCAACCATGGTTTCTGCACCACCCGGGATAACACCGACGACGGTGAACTGTGGGCCAGGACCCGAACGGATGTTCAGATCAGTCGCGGCAATTGCATCGGTGGACTGGGCGAATGCGGGCAGTGCGGTCGAAAGCAAGAGCGCAGTGATCATACCTGTTTGAGCGATTTTCATAACTAATTACCTTACATTTGTTTCCCAGCGGCCGTGAGCCGTATGGCTTCACTTTTCTCCACCAGGTTGAAGTGTGGATACAACGCAGGATATTTGTTTTGGTTCCGGCTGTTTGACGGGGTGGGTGCAAGGTCTTGTAACGAAAAGCTTTCCTTGGGCGGTTTCGTGCCAAGGCATTTTTATCATCGGTGAGGAACATGCGACGCCGGGCCTGACAGGCAGGTGGTGATCTTTTCAAGAAAGTCCTGACGCAGGTGGGGCCGCACTGGGTGCCTTACAGCGTGCCCAGAATGTCTTTGGCGACGATCCGGCCAAGGTCGTCACAATTGGGCAAGCCTTGCGAAAAAGGATGCCGTTCGAGGATCTGCGGCATCGAAAGGCAATAGACGCTTCCGTCTGCGGCGTCTGTCAGGTCAAGTCTGAACGGCTCCATCAGGTTACTGTCGGGATCGGCCAGCGCATCAACCAACGAAGCAAAAGGCAGATCGGGCAGGCCTGCGGATGCTTGGCCTCGGGCATCAATCAGCGCGTCAACGTCGATATCCCCGTCAACAGTGGTGACTGTCACGCCGCCAGCCGCATTGTTCTTTATGGACGACTCTGTCCCTGTCGGGGCGATACGCAGCACCCCTGCGTCATACAGTGCCAATACACGGCGCACCGAAATATGGGGAATAGCAGCATAGCAATCCCCGAATACCGGCATCAGTTTTTCGTTGAAAAGCGTCCAGTCATCTTCGTTCAGATGCTCTAGGATCAGCTCGAAATTCTCGTGCCCGCGCAAAAGCGCATATCGGTGGTGCTGGGTTTCTTTCATCTCTTTGGATTTGACTGCTGCCTGCAAAGTCTCGCGCAATGCGCGTAGGCCGCCTATGGTTTCGCGGTGCAGGAAATAGGCATCCGAAAATCCGTCAATCGACTGTGCCTGCGGGCCAAGGGCGGCCATGTAATCCGGGGCGACCTCGTTCAATTCGGCCAACAACAGACCAAAGACCCGCTCAAGAAGGGCCTGCGGACCCTTGGCAACCTCGGCCATGACGGCTTCGGGATTCAGATGGATCGACCTTTCGTAGGGAAACGGATAGTAGAAATCGGGTTCGGGGATAATCCCCTTGTGGGACACCATCGTGATCGCAAGCGCCTCTTGGCCCGTCTCGGGGAACCAGCTGACTTTGTCATTCTCTTCGGTAAAAGCGCCATGTTCCTGTCCCAAGGCGACGACCACATCGATTGCCGACAAGGATGATCCCAGCACCCCGATGTCGCCCGCCGGCTGGTCTGTGATATTCGTATAGGGCCATGGCGATACAAGATCGGCGGTGCCAAGCTTTGGCGATGATGGCCAAACATGTCCGGTCGCCAGAACGACTTTGTCGAACGCGTAAACCGATTTACCATCCGGCGTCGCAACGTCGAGCGTCACGCCGCCCCCGGTCGGGACAACATCGACGACCTCATGGGCGGGCAGCACACTGATGTCGTGGCCGGCATGCCGACCCGCATCACACAAATCGCTGAATTCCGATGTGAGATAGTCGCCCAGCAGCACCCTGGGATAGAAATCGCGTGCATCAATGTCTGTGCGGTCAAGGTCCCAGCGTGCCAGAAATGCGTCATCCTGATCGTGCAACCACGACACAAGAGGACGGGTGATCGACGGAATTTCCCGGCTGAACGCATTGCAGTACATGTAGTCAGCGTTCATTCCCGCACGGTAAGGCATGCCGCAACCGACCTGATCGGCGGCGTCAAAAATGGTGATATTAAGCCGCGCCTCACCGTTCAAAAGGCCTTTGACCGTATAAAGGGCCAGAGGGCCCGCGCCGATAATCGCGATTTTCTGGGTGGTATTCATGATGGCCTTGTCCAAATTACACGCCCGCACGTGTCAGCGGTAAGGCGCTACGGCTGTCCCGACACGTGCAAGGCATCTGGCGTGACGACATAGCCCTGCATGAGACCCCTTCAAGGCATTGTGGACGCCCTGTTCAGATGGCTTTCGCAAGCGGCTCAGAATGAAGTCATTGGCCCCTATGGAGTGCTGATTTCGGGGGGCGTCTATCGGGACCTCACGTTTAACGGCAGCGGGGGCGCATGCGTCGAAACGGTTACCAGACATGTCGAACGCGCATTGGCGGCAAGGTTTGGCCGAGCCGGTCAAAACCGCTTTGGCAGATTGATACGTATCAATCCCAACAGACATCCTGATCATATTTCTACCTTTACGATTATTTACCTAATGGAAAGGAAAACAAATGCGTTGGACATTTTTAGCCCCTGTTGCGCTGACCCTAAGCTTGGCCATTCCCGGTGCGAGCTATGCGCAAGATAAAACACAAGATCAGGACCGGGACCGATTGCAAACCTGCGGCGCGCTGAGCGGGGCGGATTGTGCCCTTTTGCTGGAAATTCGCGAAAAGCTGAAAGGCTGCGATGGGTCGGGGTCTGCTGACTGCGCCGATTTGCTGCGCGAGCGCGACCGTCTGCAAACATGCGCCGATGCAGACATGGATCAGGATCGCGATCGGGACCGCGACAGGGATTGCGATCCCGCCGCTGACGGCTCGGGCGGGTCCGGCGGGGCTGGCGGCTCCGGCAAGAACTAGGACGAGGAGTGTGACCGCAACCGGCTCAGCAAGGACCGTTGCTGTCGCACATACCCGCATCATTTTGCAAATCCACAAATGAAAGAAAGAAATATGAAACACGATTTTACGTTGAGCGGCCTTGTTGGTGCCGTCGCGGTGATGGCCGTAATGGCCGCGTCGGTGCCGGTTCTTGCAGGTTCCGACTCCGACGAGAAATACGATGATGACAATAATGCATTTAGCATGCCGTATGGTGGCGGTGCCTTTGGGCACATGAACTTGATGGGGATGCGTGTGGATGACAATGCCGATGGCATCATCACCGCATCAGAGGCATCAAGGCATGCCAGCACTGCATTCGCCTTTTTTGACGGGGACGCCGACGGGCAGATTTCCATGGATGAATTTCTGGATAGCGCCCCCGCGGCAATGCCGATGGGGCGGCGCAATCAGGAGCGGCGGTATGTGAACCGCACGGCACGTTTCAAGGCAATGGATGGCGACGGTGACGATACCGTGACACTGGCCGAATTCATGTCAAAGGTTCAGGCAAACTATGACGCAGCCGACGCCAATGCCGACGGAAAGGTGACCATTTGGGAATTCCGCGCACAGCGAAATCCGTTTTGACAAAGGCTGAGTGAGCGGGCGGGCGCGTCGTCAGTGATCTGGCGGAAAACAAGCGCCCGCTTGTCAGTGCCGCCCATTTGCCACGCCTTGTCCGCGCCATGAATGGAGGCCGCACAAGACGTTGCAGCATATGTCTGCGGGATGGTCTGACGTCTGATCGCAAGTGAAATCCGGCTCTTTGTGCCAGCCTTTGCGGCAGATCAATTTGCGCAGGCCGTCACGCGCTAAAGTGTTTCTAACCTAAGGAAGTACTTATGAAATATCTGAAAACGATTATCTCGGGCCTCTTTGTATTTGGGGTGGCCGGGTGCAACATGGAAATATATCCGCAACCCTATCGGTCCCCTGTGGTCTTGAGCACACAAGTGTCACCACATGTCTATCTGGTGACACCCTTAAGCGGACTGAGCTATTCGGTGCAGTACTTCCCCGGTGCCATATCCGAGCGTGCCATCGTGAACAGCTTTGCCCCCCATTGCACCACATTGGGCCGGCGTGCCGTGCGGGGACCTGGCCCGACAAGGCGACAGTTCGTCAGGCGTAACAGATGGCAACGCGGTCAAACAGTGAACATGTTCACCGTTATCTGCCGTTAGGTGACAGTAAAGTTCGTGCGGATTAGGGCGCACAACGGTCGTGCAATTGGCGCGGATCGCCCTGGTCTGGCACGATCTTTGCAAGGCCCGGTCAGATGCCGAGCAGACCGATCAGAATACCCCAGATGACTGGCAAGAGCAGTGCCGTCGCGAGGGCGTTCAACCCCATTGCAAGACCCGAAAACGCGCCAGCTGTTTCGTTGACCTGAAGTGCTCGCGCCGTGCCAATCCCGTGGCTGGCGGTGCCCATTGCCAGACCGCGTGCACGCCAATCCTTGACGCCGATCAGGTTCAGAATGCCGGGCCCGAACATGGCACCGATGATGCCTGTCGTAATCACAAGGACGGCCGTCAGGGATGGGAGGCCGCCAAGCTCCTCTGCGATTGCCATTGCGACGGGGGCCGTGACCGATTTGGGCGCAAGGGATGCCAATATCGGCAACGATCCCCCGAAAAACCAAGCCGTTGCCACGGCAGTCACAATCGCGGTGAAAGATCCGGCAATCAGGCTTGCCAATATTGCCACTGCGGACCGACGCACCGTGTGCCATTGCCGGTAAAGCGGCACCGCCAGAGCGACAGTTGCGGGGCCAAGAAGGAAGTGAACAAACTGCGCGCCCTCGAAATACGTGCCGTAGTCCGTATCGGTCAGCAAAAGCATCGCAACAAGCAGCAAAACTGCGCCAAGAACCGGGTTCAACAATGGATTTCGCCCGGCTTTCTCGAAGGCAAAGTTGGCGACCTGAAACGCAACCAGCGTCATCGTCAGGTGGAACAGGGGCGTCGCACTTAGATACACCCACGTGTCTTGCAAGCTATTCACCGGTGCCCTCTTTTCCAAGCCATTGCATCAACCGTGCGGTCACCACAATCGTGGCCAACGTGCTAAAGATCAGGGCAAGACTAAGCGGTATCAATGCCTCGCCCAGCAATTTGAAATGCAGCATCACGCCGGTACCTGCGGGCACAAAGAGCAATGACATGGAATTCAAAAGACCATTGGCCGTTTGATCGAGCCCCTTGGGCACTTTTCCAATCAACATAAGGATAATGAACAGCAAGAGCATGCCAACAACGGGGCCGGGAACAGGTATGGACAAGGCTCCGACAGCAAGCTCTCCGGCCAGTTGGCAAACAAGGATTAAGGTCAGATAGGCTAACATGGCGTTCTCGTATTCCAAGCACACAAAACGATGGCAGCTTCGACCTGTTCAATCAACCCCGTTAAACGGTCGGGGGGATGGGCCGTCGCGCTAGGCTGTTGGGCTGGACGGTTATGCCCGCTGATATCGCCATTGTATTCGTGTGTATGCGTGGGGGGGGGCGTGGCGATCATACGGGTGCGCGCGATGAATAGAAACGTATTCGACTTGATGAGTATCAATGGTCTGCTCCGCCACGGCCCTAGGCTGAAATCACCTCATATGAACCGAGATTAAATATGAATTTCTAGGATCGTTAAAGAACAAGCCATCTGGCGTTGGAGCTTGCGTATCGGCCTTTGCCGTAGCGGCGGTACTGACTGTTGCGTTGCCCATCACATTCCCGGCTGAAACAGGTACCTTTGCATTCGCCCAACAAGGCGGCGGCCAAGGCGCTGGCGGCGGTGATGGAAATGGCGGTGGCGGAAACGGGAGTGGCGGAGATGGCGGCGGTCAGGGCGGCGGTGCCGGCAG